>Ga0228701_1000003_pt1 | contig 606580 bp, 567 predicted proteins | sample McNCre117_Aug_MG_2_FD_178017 | JGI IMG/M metagenome (GOLD analysis project Ga0228701, IMG submission 178017) | Freshwater microbial communities from McNutts Creek, Athens, Georgia, United States - 11-17_Aug_MG | ecosystem: Environmental > Aquatic > Freshwater > Creek | place: USA: Georgia...
CGCGGCCGGTAACAACCGTTCCACGACCGGTGATGGTGAACACGTCTTCGATCGGCATAAGGAACGGCTTGTCCTTGTCGCGAACCGGGTCCGGGATCGATGCGTCAACAGCGTCCATGAGGTCGAGAACGGACTGGGTCCACTTCTCGTCACCCTCGAGAGCCTTGAGGCCCGAAACGCGAACAACAGGAGCGTTGTCGCCGTCGAAGCCCTGGCTCGAGAGGAGCTCACGAACCTCGAGCTCAACGAGCTCCAGGATCTCTTCGTCGTCAACCATGTCCGACTTGTTGAGAGCTACGAGGAGGTAAGGAACACCAACCTGCTTTGCGAGCAGAACGTGCTCACGGGTCTGAGCCATCGGGCCGTCGGTAGCAGCAACCACGAGGATTGCGCCGTCCATCTGAGCAGCACCGGTGATCATGTTCTTGATGTAGTCAGCGTGGCCCGGTGCGTCAACGTGTGCGTAGTGACGCTTGGGGGTCTCGTACTCAACGTGCGAGATGTTGATGGTAATACCGCGCTGGCGCTCTTCGGGAGCCGAGTCGATCGACGCGAAGTCGCGCTGAACGTTGGTTGCCGAGGGGTACTTGTCAGCAAGAACCTTCGAGATTGCAGCGGTAAGAGTGGTCTTACCGTGGTCAACGTGACCGATGGTTCCGATGTTTACGTGCGGCTTAGTCCGCTCGAATTTGGCCTTAGCCACTTGGTCCTCCTAGGACATTCGAGTAATTGCCGGATGGCAACTACAGGGTTTGGTTTCTATTTTATTTGACTCACAAGGAGCGAATTACTCGCCCTTGTTTTTCTGGACGATCTCGTCGGCGACAGCCTTCGGGACCTCGGCATAGCTGTCGAACGTCATCGAGTACACCGCGCGACCAGAGGTCTTCGACCGCAGGTCACCGACGTATCCGAACATTTCAGACAGCGGTACCAGGGCGCGAACTACCTTCACGCCCGTTGCATCTTCCATGGACTGAATCTGTCCACGGCGAGAGTTGAGGTCACCGATAACGTCACCCATGTACTCCTCGGGAGTACGAACTTCAACAGCCATGAGCGGCTCGAGAAGTACGGGGTCAGCCTTTCGGGCCGCCTCCTTGAAGGCCATAGAGCCTGCAAGCTTGAACGCCATTTCTGACGAGTCAACATCGTGGTAAGCACCGTCGAGCAGAATGCCCTTGACGCCCACCATCGGGTAGCCAGCGAGAACACCGACTGCCATCGCAGCCTGGATACCAGCGTCAACCGAAGGAATGTATTCGCGCGGAACGCGTCCACCGGTGACCTTGTTCTCGAATTCGTAGGTCTTGTCAGCCGTAACCTGAAGCGGCTCAAGCGAGATCTGCACCTTAGCGAACTGACCGGATCCACCAGTCTGCTTCTTGTGGGTGTAGTCGTGCTTGTCAACCACGCGACGAATCGTCTCGCGGTAGGCAACCTGCGGCTTACCAACGTTAGCTTCAACATTGAACTCGCGACGCATACGGTCAACGAGGATGTCGAGGTGAAGCTCACCCATACCGGAGATAACGGTCTGGCCGGTCTCCTGGTCTTGCTCGACGCGGAACGTCGGGTCTTCTTCAGCCAGCTTCTGGATGGCGGTACCGAGCTTCTCCTGGTCGGCCTTGGTCTTCGGCTCAATAGCAACCGAGATAACCGGCTCCGGGAAGGTCATCGACTCGAGCACAACCTGGTTGTCAGAGTCACAGAGGGTGTCACCAGTGGTGGTGTCCTTGAGACCAATGACGGCGTAGATGTGACCCGCGGTCATGTTCTCGACCGGGTTCTCTTTGTTGGCGTGCATCTGGAAGATCTTGCCGATGCGCTCCTTCTTGCCCTTGGTTGCGTTAGCAACCTGAGCACCGGAGTCGATCTGACCCGAGTACACGCGCACGTAGGTCAGGCGACCGAAGAACGGGTGAACGGCGATCTTGAATGCGAGGGCCGAGAACGGATCGGTAGCAACCGGGTGGCGCTCAATGATCTTCTCTTCGTCGCGAACATCGTGACCCTGAGTTGCCGGAACATCCAGCGGGCTCGGGAGGAAGTCGACGACAGCGTCGAGCATGGGCTGAACACCGCGGTTCTTGAAGGCCGAGCCACAGAGAACCGGGTAGATCTCCGAAGCGATGGTCATCTTGCGGATTGCAGCCTTAATCTCAGCAACCGAGAACTGGTCGTCACCCTCGAGGTAGCGCTCGAGCAGAGCGTCGTCACCCTCGGCAACGGTCTCGATCAGCTTGGCGCGGTACTCGTTGGCCTTGTCGACGAGGTCAGCCGGAATCTCTTCAATCTCGTACTTGGCACCCATCTGAACGTCACCCTTGGCATCTCCACGCCAAGTCAGTGCGCGCATCTCGACCAGGTCGACAACACCCTCGAAGGTGTTCTCGAAACCAATCGGGAGCTGGATAACCAGCGGGCGAGCGCCGAGGCGGTTGATGATGGTGTCTACGGTGAAGTAGAAGTCAGCACCGAGCTTGTCCATCTTGTTGACGAAGCAGATACGCGGAACGTCGTACTTGTCAGCCTGACGCCACACGGTCTCCGACTGGGGCTCAACACCCTCCTTACCATCGAACACCGCGACAGCACCGTCGAGAACGCGGAGCGAACGCTCCACCTCCACCGTGAAGTCAACGTGTCCGGGGGTGTCGATGATGTTGATCTGGTTCTTGTTCCAGAAGCAGGTGGTAGCAGCCGAGGTAATGGTGATACCGCGCTCCTGCTCCTGTGCCATCCAGTCCATGGTTGCAGCACCGTCGTGAACCTCACCGATCTTGTGCGTGATACCCGTGTAGAACAGGATTCGCTCAGTGGTGGTGGTCTTACCGGCGTCGATGTGCGCCATGATGCCGATGTTGCGGACCTTCTTGAGGTCGGTGAGCACGTCTTGTGCCACGTTATGTCCTTACGTTTGGTTTCGAGAAGTGAACGAGGTGCTCGTGACTACCAGCGGTAGTGAGCGAAGGCCTTGTTCGACTCGGCCATCTTGTGGGTGTCTTCGCGACGCTTCACTGCTGCGCCGAGGCCGTTCGATGCGTCGAGAATCTCGTTCATGAGACGCTCGGTCATCGTCTTCTCGCGACGAGCCTTGGCGTAGCTGGTGAGCCAGCGGAGTGCGAGGGTGTTAGCGCGGAGCGGCTTCACCTCAACCGGAACCTGGTAGGTCGAGCCACCAACGCGACGCGAACGAACCTCAAGGGTGGGGCGCACGTTGTCGAGTGCCTTCTTGAGAGTTGCTACCGGGTCAGCGCCAGTCTTGGCTTCAACACCTTCAAGTGCACCGTAAACGATGCGCTCTGCGAGACCCTTCTTACCGTCGAGGAGGATCTTGTTAACAAGCTGCGTCACAATCTGTGCGCCGTATACCGGGTCGGCAACGACGGGACGCTTGGGAGCGGGGCCCTTACGTGGCATTACTTCTTCTCCATCTTCGCGCCGTAGCGGCTACGAGCCTGCTTACGGTTCTTCACGGCCTGGGTGTCGAGTGCACCACGGATGATCTTGTAGCGAACACCGGGGAGGTCTTTCACACGACCGCCACGAACGAGCACCATCGAGTGCTCCTGGAGGTTGTGGCCTTCACCGGGGATGTACGCGGTTACTTCGGTGCCGTTGCTGAGCTTGACACGAGCAACCTTACGAAGAGCCGAGTTCGGCTTCTTGGGGGTGGTGGTGTACACACGGGTGCACACACCACGCTGCTGCGGGTTCGACTTCAGGGCGGGAGCCTTGGTCTTGGTGACCTTGGGCGAACGTCCCTTACGAACCAACTGGTTAATAGTTGGCACTATTGGTTCTCCTTGTTAGGTGCTGCACGGTGACAGCCGCTCGACCGTCGAGCGATTGACCCGTCAGGCACGAACGCAGTTGTTCGGCCCGATTACGACGGGTATGCCGTGGGGGTCACATCGCGAGGATGTCTTGACCCTTATTGCTAGTGCTCTTCACGAACTCCCCCGTGCCGTTTGCACAACACGATGGCGCTCGAAAGCGCACCAAGAGCCAAGTTTAGCCCGAAAAAAGACAGTCAAGCAAACTGCTTGGTCGCACCGTTGCGTTGTTGCCACCTGAGCGTGCCGAGGTAGGCCCACCCTGCCACGAGCGCCGAGATGAAAATGATCCAGCCCGGCGGTTGAAATAGGAAGGCGAGAATTGCAAAGACCACGTCACCCGCTCCGAATTTATTGACGGACAGCGTCGCAATCGCTTCGGCGACAAAGCCACACACCCAGGTGGTGAGTGCGATGCCAAGGACCACCCCTAAGCGCACGCGGCCTCGAAAACGCAGTCCCGATCGGATGGCGGCGAGGGCAAAACACACCGACGCAATCACGGTCAAGATGATGCCGAATCCGGGCAGGTTGTCGGCGAACGTGAGAGGCTCATCCGCATTGGTGACCAGGCTTACAAAGCCTGCGCCGAGAAGTACCAGCGCGGCGAATCCAACAGCAAAAATGAACGCCACCCCAACGATGAAGGTTTTCGGAACTGGCCGTTCGCTCATACCTGCCAGATTAAGACTGTGCCGAGAAAATTGCGATTCCGACAATCACGAGTGCAGCAATCGCAACGCCACTAATGATGAGCCCCACGATGAGTTTGGTTGAACGTCGCTGCACTCGACGTTGATTCATCTTCCACAGGTCGTCAGCAGACTTACCGACTTTTGTGACCGTAGCCGGCTCAAATTTGTTCTCACGACTGACCGTGACGGGCAGCTCGCGTCGACCAAATGAGTGGTCTTGCGAGGCCGCTTCAGATGCGTCGACTACCTCGCGTGTTCCCACGAACGGTGCCGGCTCGGGAGCAGCTTCAGGTGGGGCGGGTAGTGCGGCGCCGCGCGTTGACAAAATCGTCTCATCAGCCGGTGGCTGACTCACCAAAGCCGAACGAGTGGACAGCACGGTTTCGTCGACAGCGGGAACGCTGGCTGAGCGAGTGGAGAGAACGGTCTCGTCCACCGCCGGCGCGGGGGCCGAACGCGTGGACAAGACGGTTTCATCGATGGCCGGCGCGGGGGCCGAACGAGTGGACAAAACAGTTTCGTCGACAGCGGGGGCTTGTGGTGCTGCGGGAACTCGAGTCGAGAGAACGGTCTCGTCAATCGACGGCTCCTGTGAGGCGCGTTTGCGCGGTGACAGTACCGTCTCGTCGTTGAGATCACTCATTGGTGTTCACAAGTTCAAGCTCGATGTCGCCCACGAAGAACTTGCCCGTGACGACACCGGCACCACCGGCGGGAAGGGGATTCTCACGACCACGCGAATCGACCAGGCTGACGCCGTTGGTCGAGTTGAGATCCGTGATGGACCACGCGAGACCGTCGAAGCTGAGACGCGCGTGCGTGCGTGACACGGTGCCCGTGGTGTCGGCAATGGTCACCAGAACATCACGGTCAGACTTCGTCGGGCTCGACGGCGTGCGTCCGAGAATGTAGTCGCAAGCGAGAAGGGCACGCTGGTCAACGCCGATGCCACGCAGTACCCATCCGGTTTCAATGGAAACTTCGCCGAGTTCAATCAGATGTGCGTTCGAATCGCTGACCCCGTATCCCGAGCTCTTGGAGAACGAGCCAGAGTCGCTGAGTGACGAGGTCTGCGTTGCTGGCACGCTGGCGCGTGCTTCGGCACGGCGTTGTCCCTCGCGGGCCAATTCCTCAATCGTCGGCCGCGGAGCAAGCCCCCCGGAGGAACGGGGAATCAGCGCCAAAGGTGCGCTCGCGCGCGACGGAGTCAGTGTGATTGAACTCATGACCGTTTGATCCGCCGAGGGGGCCTGGGCTTTGGGCGCGCTGCTCATGACGGTCACATCCTCAGCCTCGGATACCGAAGCCGGCGGCGTCACGGGAGCGCTCGGCTGAAAGAAGCTGGGATTGCTCGCCGGCGAAACCGAAGCGGACGTGGGTTCCACGTTGACGACCGGCGCAACAGATTCAGCCCCGTCGCCGTCCCATCCCTCCGGCGCCCACGGGTTTGAGCCAGACTCAAAACTCATTCGCGTTTCCCCTCATTGTCACCGCTGTCAAAAACCTACTCCGCGCGCCCGCAGCGCGCCAACTACTTGTCACGACTGACGCGATCACGAACCGACCTTAGCCGGCTGCGACCGTAGTCGAGACCCTGCTTCGAGACATAACGGGAGAACGCCACGATGCCGGATCCGCTGGTTTGGCCGTCCCGCGACTCGAAGGTCAAACGCGTGTTGAGGCGACGGAGCTGTTCGACCGGGTGCACGTGTCGAGTGAACGAGCGCAGCGAGAGCCAGGCAAAGTAGCGACGCCACACCGATTTTTCTTCGATGTACTCAGAGCGCTGATCGTCGACCAATGCCCACGCTTGCTCGACCGAGCTCGCTGGCGGATCGTAGGGTGCGAAGGCGGCCTCGTCAGCCAAAAGCGCGAGCGCCGATGCTCGCTCGCGAGTCTGGCTACGAGCAATTTCGGAACGCGTCGAACGCACGGGAATCGATTCACCAAAATCGAGCACCGTGTCGATGTACTCGTCCCATGCGCCGATGATGGCAAGGCTCGGGTCTGCCGTGTGCTTGCGCTCCCGCCGGCGACGAATCTTGGTGCCGATAACCAGCGCGAAAGGACTGATCAGAATGAACGCGATGAGCAGCACGAGGCCCACAAATTTGAGAATTTCAATGAGACCAGAGAGATCAAACACGAAGCCCTGATCCTTGGGCTTGGATGCACCCGCGGCCGGGTTAGCCGGCTCGGGAGGAAGAATCTTCGAGGTATCAGATGTGACGGGGGTGCCGTTCTTCGGATCCTGGCGTTGCTGGCTCTGCGGAGAAATTTTGTTTTCGAACTGTGGCGTGACGTCGAGCGCGACCCAGTTACCGTCTGAGCCTGCGATCTCTACCCAGGCCGCCATGTTGGCTCCGGTACAAACTCCCTTATCGCAGGGTTGAATGCCAGCTTGAGCACCTGTCGCCTTGGCGGTGTGGAAACCCATCACCACACGCGACTGATATCCCTGAAGTCCCGCGATGAGGGCAACGGCGGAAGCAATCTGCTCGTCATCAGCAGCGGCGGCCACGAGTTGAGCATCGGTACCGCGCGGACGTGCGGTTTCACGGTCAACGAGGGCCTTGAACATTTTCTCGAGGCGGCCAATCGAGTGTCCGGATGCCGACGGCTCGAACGTGTATCCCGGCAAGAGAGACGTCCACACTCGCGCGTTAGCACTCGCGGTGGGTGCTTGAAGAGAGTGACTCAGGAAGGTGTGCGCACGCAACGTCTCAACGAGGCGCTGGAAGCCCGCGCCGCTGGACAAGTCCATGCCCTTCTTCTGCTGGAGCTCGACCCACGCTTCGAGCTGAGACACCTCCGGGACCGCCCGTCGGATGGATTCGGAGACGCTCGAGGATTGCGCCTTGAGGGTCGCGATATCGATGGGTGTGTCACGCACATACGACGTCACCGAATAGGTAGCCCCAGCGGCGGATCCGGGAACCACAACGCCAGCGTCCGTATTGGTGTTGATGAAGAACGAATCCGTCAGGGGCGAAGAAGCTCCTGTAAATGACACGGTCTTGAGGTCGCTGACCAACGGAACCCAAATCTGGTTGATTGCACCCACGGTGACATTCACGGTCTGAGTTGCCGTCGCGCCCTCGGGCGCAGGCAAATCTGACGGCATCCGACGGAACAGTGCCGCGTCCAGCTCGGTGGCGTTCGTGGGTGTGACCCGATATTCCTGCCCGTCAAAGTACGGCATAACGGCGACGCGAATCCGGTCAGGAACTGTGGCGCCACCCTGATAGGTCAGAACGGTGTCGGTGAGCTTCGTTGAGTTGGTGAACCACGACCTGAACGAGCTCAGCGGACTAATCTGTCGCGAAATGTCCTGCATGGGCTGGATGTTGGATCGCAGCACCTCGCGCGTCGACGGGAGGCCGGTAGCCGAGTACACAACTGCGGTGAGAATGGATGCCACAAGAACGGTTGCGATGGCGATGCCCCAGTGACGCAAACGTCGGCGCCGCGACGCGGCATCCGCCAAACTCGGACCCTGCGTTGAGACCACGACGGAGCGTCGAACCGCGCGCGTTCCCCACCACAGATAGCCCACGCTGAGCAGAACAAGAATCACACCACCGAGAACCGACCAGGTCACGGGCAGTGTCACGGTGAGAATGCGAACGTTCTCACCGAGAGCGGGTGCCCCGAATGCAAACCCAAATCCAGACGCCACCAGAACCGGAATCAAACCGAACCAGTACCGACGCGGCTGTCTCCACACGACAGCCAGACTCAGCAGGCTCGCCATGAAGAACACGGCGAAAGCTGGTCCAATCAGTCCGTGGTACGTGCCCACGGGAATGTCGATGGTCACCAACTGTTTCCAGCCGAAGATGACCGAAGCTACTGACTCAACCCAACTGCGGCCAATCGTCGGCAGCGAGGTCAGTGCGCCCGGATTCGTCGCGGGCAGAACCGCGACGAGCCAAAAACCGATGGCGGTGAGGGCCGTGGTTACGAACCCCCAGGTGAATCGCATGTTAAGCCAGGCCAGAGCGGCTCCACCAAGAACTGCAACCGCGATTGATACCCAGTAGAAACCAATCGCGTAAATCGGATAGGCAATCAGCGCCGCGAGCGCCAAGAAGGCGACGACAAAAATGCCCGAGACGAGCTGGAATCGCCAGACGAGCGACTTATTCGGTTTGGTGAGTGTTGCGTTAGCCATCAACTGAACCTCGCCATCAATCCGCGAATGTCGTCAACGATTGCGACCGTCAAGACGCTGAGACCAACGAGTCGCTTGAAGCTCGGGGCCGCATTCGGATTACACACAACGGCGAGAACACCCATGTCGCTCGGGAGTTTGAGACGCATGCGCTGCAGATCACGCGGAGTCGTCGTCGAGCCACAGATAATGACCGCGAGTGACATGTCGTGAATGATCTGTGACGTGAGCGCGCAGACATCGTCGAGTGACATGGCATTCGTGGAGTAGTTGACGAGCGACAGGTCGTCCAACAGTTTGCGGGAACTGCGTACGTTGAGTTTCTCGATTGATTTCACGCTGCGTCGAGCCACGGTGGGGATCTCGGCACTGCCGACCGCCGCTAAATCACGACCATCGCGAATGGCACGCGCACCGAGCGAACCGAGCACACTCACCGCCATTTCAAACTCTTCATCTTCGCCAAACTCGGTCGAGCGTTTTCCGAGAATGAGCACCATGCGCGAACGACGGCTCTCCTCGAATTGACGCACCATGAGCTTGCCGGTCTTGGCTGTCGACTTCCAGTGAATGTGTCGCTGACCATCACCGGGAGCGTATTCACGAATCGCGTGGAATGAAATGTCGGAGTCAACCAGGTTGGTGGAGGGGTTGCCCTCGAGGTCACGAATGAGTCCTGCGGCTGTGCTCGGCACCGAGACAGTCTGAGGATGAACGAACAATTCGTGAATGTCTTCCCACTCAAGTTCGCGACGCAGAACGCCGACGAAGTCGGTGCGGATAGTCGTGATGGGGCCAATCATGATGACACCGCGGCGATAGGCCGGGATGATGACATCCGTCTGGAAACTCTGTCCGGGGCGCAGAAGAGGAATCGCAATTTCGGTGACTCCGGCACCGATGGGAATGTCCATGCGTCCGGGCAACTCGATGCGCTCGCTGGTGTTCGTAATACGGATCGATGCCGTGACCTCGGTACCCGCAACGACGCGGTCGTCAGGCAGGTCAAAATCGACCGCATAGTTGCGACCTCCGAAGAGGAACGGAATTGCCACCACGATGAGCAGCAGGCCGATCCACCCGGCGACAACAAATTCGGGCCACCGCAGCATGATGCCAAGCGGCACCCAAAGCACCACGAAGGCGATGCAGAGCCAACCGATGGCAGTGACTGTTTCGCTCGTCCAGGTCAAACCGTATGTGAAGCCTTGCCACCCGGTTTTGAGCGCGGTGAGGGCGCGACCGAGAACCCCGGCGGCACGTCCCGAGCGCGAGTCTGAAATCAGTGTGTAGGTAGCTGATTCGGTCGCGTCAAATGCTCCGCTGACGTTGGTCAGCAGAGGGGATGTGGCGGGGTTCTTGCGGTCGCGTTTACTCACTCGTTTTCGCCTCCCGAAGGCGGAACCGTGTCGAGCAGAATCTGCTGAATAACCGCGTTGGCCGTCACACCGTCGAACTCGGCCTCAGGGTCAAGCACGATGCGGTGTGCGAGCACGGGTTCTGCGAGCGCCTTGACATCGTCGGGCGTCACGAACGGGCGACCGTGAGCGGCAGCCCATGCCTTGGCGACCTTGGTCAGGTTACGAGCACCACGAACACTGGAACCCATGCGAACCTGGCGTGCCGAACGGGTAGCTTCAACAAGACGAACGATGTAGTCGAGAACGAGCGGGTTCACGAAGACAGCGCGTGACATGTCCGACATTTCCAGCATGGTCTCAAGTTTCATGACCGGGTCAAGCGTGTGTGCCGACTCGGAGGTTCCCTCAAGAATGCGCACAGTGGACGCTGCATCGGGGTAGCCGAGTGAGGTCTTGAGCATGAAACGGTCCAGCTGCGCCTCGGGCAAGCGGTAAGTACCGGCCTGCTCAATCGGGTTCTGGGTCGCAATAACGATGAACGGTGTTCCGGTGGAGCGGGTAACACCGTCCACGGTGACGCGTCCTTCTTCCATAGCCTCGAGCAGCGCGGACTGCGTCTTCGGGCTAGCACGGTTGATCTCATCCGCCAGTACGACGTTGGCGAAGACCGGTCCGGCGTGGAACTCGAACTTTCCCGTCTTCTGGTCGTACACCGAGATACCGGTGACATCGCCGGGCAGAAGGTCAGGGGTGAACTGGATGCGCGACCCGGTTCCCTTGATCGACTGCGAGAGCGAACGTGCGAGCGCGGTCTTACCGGTGCCGGGGAAATCTTCGAGGAGCACGTGCCCCTCGGCGATCATCGCGGCGACGACCAGCTCAATGACCGGGCGCTTGCCAAACAACGTCTTCTCGACATTGTCGACGAGCTCCCGGAAATTGTCGGCAAATTTGTCGACATCTTTCTTGGTGAGTGTCATTTCTTACCTTTCCTACACAGTGACAGTTGAAAAAAACGTGGGACGCGTGAATCTATGAACATGGAATCTCCACACTCAGTGCACCCGTCAGGCCTTGAACAGCATTGACCTCGGGGTTTCCTTGCACGTGGATTCGCAACTTGGTGGCGGTTGCCCCCGTGGGCAGGCGATAGTTCGAGAAAACCCAGCGCAGGTTGTGCCAGGCAGCTCCGTCGAAGTATTCCGCACTGCGCGTACCTGAGGGAACGAGTCGCCAGTTCTTCGTCGCCGACCCCAGACCCTGGCCGCTGAGACCGAAGAACAGGTTTTCGTTCGCCGCACAGAGACCGGAGCTCTTGCGGTTGCCGCTTGAATCGGTCTGGAACCCTCCGGTGACATCGAGCTGCCAGAGGCGGTTCGGGTCAGAGGAGTCGACGCGGGCCTCACCGGGGCTGCACGCGATGCCGGCGATGCAGTAACGAGCGCGCAGGTTGAGCGCGGAACCGAACGTGGTCGCTGCTTGAGCGATTGTGTCGAACCAACGGTTGCCGTCGGTGCTGAACTGCACTGTCTTACCGCCCGAGATGGTCTGGTCGAGACCAGCTTTCCAACGACCAGCAATTGTCGAAGAGACTGTGGGATCCGCACTGACCGAGTACGACAGCTCGCCGTCGATGGGGTCGGTGATTGAACCTACCTTGTTGCCGGTGACCTCGGCCTTACCAAAGCCGTTCGTGAAACACACCTTCGTCTGGTAGCCCGTGTCGGCAGCGAGACCAGTGACGATACCTTCAACGGCTTGCTCAACCTGAGTGTCCGACGGCGGTCGACTGATGGATGTGCTGAGCACATCAGCGCTCGACGGAACCGTAATCGCGTTGGTCGAGGCGTTCCACGAGCACTGCGGCGTCGTGGTACCCATCCTCCACACCACGAAGATCGTCTGAGTGCTCAGACCGCTGTAATTGCGGCGAAGTTTCTCTGCCGTGAGCGTGGCGCGCCAGTTACCCGCGCTGACCGAGGTGGTCGCGCTCATGGCGTCCACGCTTGGTGAACCAGAGATTCGCCCACGCCACACTGCCGAGGCAGGGCTCGCGTTCGGCTGGTTGATGGGCGGAGGGATGCGTCCGATAGCGGTGACCGTGATCGACGAGGATAGCCCGGGGGTGGCGAAGACGTTCGTCTCGAACGGAGCCGACGACGCCAACACCTGGGTGACATCTTTTTGGTTCGGGCTGGAGAATACGTACTTCTCAACGACATCGTCAGACTTGGGGGTCACGCGCACGCGGGCAACACCCGTGGTGGGCGACGTCTTACCCGCAACATAAATCGGGGTGACCGAATCGAACACGTCCGCCGTGAGAGGAGAAGGGCTCTTGTAGGCGTAAGCGCCATTCAATGGAGACGCCCCCGCCGAGCGGCCCTCGTCGTTGACGGCGTAAATCTTGAAGTTGTGCAGGTCGCGCTTGTCACCGGCCGTGCCGTCATAGGCATTGAGTCCCGAGATGTGGCAGGTCGTCGAGAGCTCGTTGCCATCGCGTTCACAGGAGATGTCTGAGTGACCGGCTTCCGTGACGACGTACTCAGACACGCGTGGGTCTGCCTGAGCAGCAGCGCCACCCTGGATCTCAATGTCGATTGAGTATTCGTCGTATCCAGTTTGGGTCACTGCACCGGGCGCACCAGCGACACCTTGAACACTAAAGTCGAGCACACCGGGGCCAGATCGACCCGCGCCATCAATGACGCGATAGGGAATCTGAGCGCAGTGCTGACTCTCGGGTTTCTTCGACCACGCCGCCGTGATGTTCTTGCCGTCGGGCGACACGCGCAGAGTGACCACGCCGCAGGAAGTGCTGTTGGAAGCAGACGAGTAGTTGGGGTTTCCGCCGCTGAAATTGAATGGAGCAAAGGTGAGCGGGGTGTCAGGAGTGTCGTTGTCGGCGCCCTGAATCTCGGTGATGGACATCACACAGGCATTGGCGCCAGCCGAAGCTTTACACACCTTGGTAAGCGTTCCACCATTCGGTCCGCCAGCATTCGATGGGCCAACCACAAGCACCAAATCACCGGGCTTGGTGTCCGGGTGGTTAGAGACACGGATCACGACGGTCTCGGACTGACCGCCGGCGTCACCCGTGGCGGCAATCGTAAGAATGTGTCCCGACAGCGACAGTGTGAAGTACTTTCCGGAGTACTCATACGCATACTGGAGGGAGCTCAGATCCTTGTGTCCATACCACGAGGTCATCTCGTGAAGGTCATACTCGGTCGGGTAACGCTTGTCGGGCGTGATGGTCTGAAGCGCCTTGGCCAGAACGGGCTGCGGATCTGCCGGGATGATTTCAATTGGGACGACCAAGTTCGAGTAGGCCCCCTGAGAACCAACGACCCGAACCGGCACGACACATCCGTCACTCCACGGTTCACCCGCACCAGCCTCGTATCGCAGCGTCGTACCCGATTCGAGCGAACACTGTGCGTTCTTGCGAATCTCAAGCGTGCCGACCTTGCCGCCGTCAATCTCGATCTGTTTTCCGCTGGGCAGGTGGATGAAGTCAGCAAGATTGAAGGACTTCGATTCCTTCTCTTTGACCGTCTGCCGAGCCTTCGTGGGATCCAGCGAGAGCACGACGTCGTCGAGGCCTGGCACGTGCAGAAGACCGTAGCCCTTCACCTCAGTGCCCGCGAAGTCCCGTCCCGACAGCGAGAAGACCACGATGGTTCCGGTGTTGGATTGAGCACCACTGATTGTGGTGCCGTTGGCGCTAAAACCCTCACCGCGTTCAATCTTCAGCGTCAATGAGTTGATGTCACCGGATGACCACGCGACCTTTTGCGAGACCACGTCGACACCCGCACTCAGCTTCGTCGCCTGTTCGTAGGTCAGGTAGGTATCCGTGATCTCAGGAACATATGTCGACACCACCGACGAAATACGCACCACGATAATGCCGGTGGAGCTGCTTCCGCTGTCGTTCTTCACGCCGTAGGTGTAACTCAGTACCTCGGGGGTCGCCGTCGCAGTAAACGTGATCGCGTTGCCGCTGATACCGGCAATGTGCGCGGCAACACTTGCTTCTCGAGCGCTACCCGGCGGCACATCCGGGCGAACCGAATCCGTGACCAAGGTCATTGTCTCGCCGCGCGGGTCGACGTCGTTCTGGAGTGGGTTGACGACAACCTTCTTGCCCTCTTGCGCAACGATTTCCACGTAGTCGGTCATGGTCACCGGCGCAGGGTTGTATTCACTGTTCGTCACGCCCACGTGCACGGTAGCCGAGGCAGTTTCGCCCTGCGAGTCCTTCACCGTGTAGGTGAAATCGTCTTGGCCCGATTTTCCTGGCGTGCTGGCAAACAGAATCGCGTTGCGCTCTTCATTGATGGAGGCGAATCCAAGACCCGCGGTGGGGTTGCTGACGCTCACCAGGCTGACGCGGTCACCGTCGGGATCGACATTCTGCAAATCGACGGGGATACTCACGACGAGTCCGGCATTGACTCGGCCAACGAGGTCGACGGGGACCGGCTTGCGGTTGGAGCCCGGCGCCACAACGTGAACCGTGATCAGAGCTGAACCTGGCTGAGCCGGGTTGCCTGATGAGTACATCGCGTAGGAGCAGGTGAAGTCGCCCGCGCGGTTGGGAGCAACGATGCGCACCTTATTTCCACCGCTGAAGATGATGCCGCCGGGCAGACACGAAGGCTTGAGCGAGGTCGCGTTGATGGCGAGTGGAACGCCTGGGCTTCCGACGTCATTGCTCAGCACGTCTACGTCGGTCTGGCTACCCGCGCGCACGGTTACAACATCGGGAACACCAATGGGTGCGGCACTGGCAGGTTCGACCATCTGGTACACGATGGCCTGCCCAGTGGTCTGGAAATTGCCATCCGACGAGCCGTCGGAGAGGGTGTACGTGACAGTACCCAGAACTCCGGGGAGCCCCTCTTTCGAGGAGCCGCGCACGCGCAGATTGCCAGCCTTGATCGGGTCAGCGAAGAGGGATGCATCCTTGACCGGGTTCACCTTGACATCACTCACGACAAGTGCGCGTCCACCGGGGTTGTGCGCGGCGGCGAACAGGTCAACCGTGGCATCGCGACCGGGGCTGAGCAAGATGGTCACCGGTTCAGTAGACAGGTGTGCTTGTTCTTTGTCGATAATGTTGACGCGAACGATGCCATTCGCCTCGCCGGTACCGTCGGCGAAAACAACGCTCACGACCAGCGACTCGGCCTTGTCGCTGCTCACGCGGAACGACGTATCAGATACCTTCTCGACGGCCGCGCTCGAGGATGTGCTCTGTCGGTTCGCCGAACGAAGCACCACTTCTCCTGAGCCACCAGTGATGTGAGAGGCGACATCCACAGTCAGAGGCTGACCGACAGTGGTCGTCACCGTCATGGGGGTGAGTCGTAGTGTCGGGTCAGCTTTCACCAGAACGAGAATCGCGTAGTCCACGGTCGCTCCGCGGGTGTCGGAGAGACGAACCTTGATTGAGACTGAGCTACCGACCGGTGCTCCGTCCTCTTTGTTCTGGTAAACCACGTCGCCCGATTCGGTGAATCCAACGAGTCCGAGCTGCGAATCAACCGTCGCCGATTTGACGAAGAAGCGGTCACCTTCCGGATCAACCCATCCGTCGAGCGCCGGGATAGAGATGGTGCCGCCGGGAGCGACCTCGTGGGAAGAACTCGTGCGCACACACCCCGCGACGACGTCGGCACAGGGTGCGGGTGCTGAGTTCTGATTTGCATCAACCACGTGCAGGGAAACACTCGTGGTGTTTGAATACAGACCATCAGCAGCGGTACCGTCGCTCACTCGATAGCTGAACGATGCACTTCCGCTCGCACCGGAGGCCACGCGAATGACGAGCGTCTGTTCGTTACTCGCCAGCGACACCGTTCCGAACGCCGGGTCAACAGTTCCCACCTTGGCCGGGTCGACACTGAGAATGTCGCCGGGGTTCGGGTCGTGATCGTTGAGCAACACTGGAAGGCTCACGAGCGAACCGGCCCGAACACCGAACGAATCGGGCTCAGCCACGGGTGGCTTAGGTGTCGTCACCTTGGTCTCTTCGGCACTCGAGTTGGTCTTGTCGGGGGTGCGGTCGACCAGACTCCAGTTCTGCGTACTTGGAATCAGTTCGCCGTCGGGAAGTCGCCACGCCCATCCACTGGTGGTGTCATTCACAACGGCTGCGTTGTCCGTCACTGAAATCACCGGGGTGGGCGTGGTGCGCAAATCGCGGTTGTTGTAGTCCAAGGGAAGCGTTTTATCGCTGGCACTCGAGTACAGCGTTCCTCCGCCTGCGCCCTGAGTGAGCCAGGCGCTATAAACCCCACCACTGAAGGATGCTGGGCGTGCCGGCGTGCCCGTCGCCTCGGTGACCTTGGTCACGGTGCCATCGCCGAAGCTGACGCGTGCCAATCCACTGGAACCGGCAACGAAAACGACGTCACCAGCCGAGCGCGTGGACTGCTGAAGTTGGAAGGCGCCACCGGTTTCGGTCGCGACCTTGGTGCCAGACGCTGATTGACCCTCAACCCATAGCTGTCCGCTGTTGACATCGAGCACGGCCCAGCGACCACCGATACCGGCGATTTGGAATTCGTTGGTTGCGACGGCTCCGGTGATGGTGCCAATTTCTTTGGCTTCACTCTGACCGAGGGTGTAGGACAGCACCTTGCCGGCGGCCGGTGCAAAACCAATGACGGTGTCGGGCGATGCCGGACCGAGGGTTTCGGGGTCGGCACCATCGAGCACAGCGACAGCCGCGAACTTGAACTTGGCGGCCGCGTCCGACAGCGGGATTGTCGCGGGAGCGGAGACCTGATCACCCTCGCAGGTTGAGGTCATCAGCTGACCCTCACCAGAAACGAACGCCAGGGTCGAACCGGCGAGCGAAATTTGTTTCGTGTCGGCAGGGGCCTTCGAGTATTGAGCGGGATCGTCGTAGAACTCCGCCGGGCTCGCCTGATTGACCCGAGCAAATCGGGTCATGCCCGACGTGAACACCAACACTCCGGCGCGCGACTGAACGAGTTGCTGCGGACTGTAAATCGAGTTGGCGGACGCGAGTTCGGAGATGTCAGTGTTGACGGCGCCGTAACGGTTTCCCGCGGAGCCAGCCTGAAGCACCCAAACGGACGACGAATTGACAGGAACCTGTTTGACATCGAATCCGGCAGCGATAATCGCAGCCGCCGTGACCACCGCAAGCACGACGAGTGAGGCAACCAACTTGATGAGGTTGCCTCGGCTCATGCCGCGACGCGGTGTTACTTCGGGGGATGACACAGTTACTGTTGTGACCTTCTCCGTTTGGAGTCAACCTGAACGTATGAGCCGCCGCCCAGAACTTCGGGCTCCCCGACACTCTCTGGCGCACTGAACACCGGGTCGTATTGGCTCCACGGGTTGGTCGGCAACTCGATTGCCGTGACCGGCAGACCGAGCGCACGTTGCACGTCGTTGAGCTCCATTACGAAGTCGAGCATCGATTCGTAACGTTGGCTCGGTTCGCGCCACATCGACTTGAGAAGAACCTTCTCGACCATTTCAGGAACATCAGCACGACCGATCGGCGTGTAGAGAGTCTTAAGGATGCGCGACTTGAGTTTGTCGCGACTGTTCTGATCGCGATCCTTCAGTTCGAACGGCGAGCGCCCCGCGAGGAGTGAGTACAGGGTGGCTCCGAGCGAGAAAATTTCGGAGGCGACAGTGCCGTTCGTGTCTTCACGGATGACCTCGGGTGCGCTCCACGGCACCGACATCGCCATCACATCGGAATCCTTCGCGGCCATGCGACCTGAGATTCCGAAGTCAGAGAGCACAGGTGCGCCGTACTCGGTCAACAGAATATTCGAGGGCTTGATGTCACGGTGCAGAACCTGTGCACGGTGTGCGGTCTCGAGCGCCGAACCAATCTTCACACCAATGCTGAGCACGTCAGACAGCGGTAGCGGCTTGTCACGCCACGAACGGCCGAGACCCTCGGGGCAGTATTCCATGACTAGGTAAGGACGACCGTCACTCGAGATGCCGGCCTGGTGCACGGTCAAGATAGAAGGATGCGGACCGAGCCGGCCCATCGCATCCATCTCAAAACGGAACATTTCTTTCACGGTGTCGTTGGAAACGTTTTGGAGCAAGACTTTGACGGCGACTTGGCGATTGGGCATCGCCTGCTGGAAAAGGAAAACATCGGCAAAACCGCCCGTGCCGAGCAAGCGCACATAAGTGAACCCCGCCAGCTGCGGTGGCGACGATGGATTACGCGTTGACACTGTGTTTCCCCCTTTCGAAAGACTATCTAGAGAACGACTGGCTTAAACCTAATGAGTTTTTGCTCGTCCGGTTTTTCGTCGAACACGACCCAGTTTCCGCCGAGAAGCAACACGTGCTGATTGCCATCACACTCCCACGACCAGAGCGGTTTCACGGTTGGTGGGTTGAACGCTGCCGCGCACGTGCGGGTGTCATCGGAACGATCTTTTCCGTCAGACGTGGTTGAGTCACCGTTTTCGGCGTTGTTGTAGAACCGCGAACGATCGGGGTCATCGACCAGGTAGACCTGACCTGCGGTCGAGCCGTCGACACGTTCCGATTTTCCAGAGATGGCAAGTCGCTTACTGACCTTGCCGTCGGCGAGCCCAACGAATACGAGCGACTTCGACTCGGAATCTTTCTTGGCCGTGAAATACAAGACGCCCTGTGCCGCGTTTTCTCCGCGAGCCACCTCGTAGTGCGCCGCATCCGGAGTGATCGTCCACACCGAAGCACCGCTTGCGGGATTCACGCGCGCGAGCGTCTTATTCTTCTTGCCGCTCAACAGGTACAGCCCGGAATACTCGCGACGATTATCGAGGGTCGAGGTGGGGGTGTATTGAGCGAGGGCGTAACCCCGCGACTTCTTCTTCCAGACGACACCACCCGACTCGGAGAGTCCGGTCACGGTCACATCGTGGCCGTCGAGTCCGCCCTGCGCAGACTCGTTGGAGATACTCTCGGACGTGCCATCGCCCTTAATGTGGATGAGCGTTCCCGCAACACGATAAATCTTGCCACCCGCTGGCCCCTGCCATGATCGGGCGCTGCCCGAGCTTACTGAGACAGCCATCGGCTTATCGTCATTCTCTCGGCCGAGAAGCAACCACGGACCGATGAGGGCGTTGCCTCCAAGCGGTTTGAGGTTGGACTCGTACGACCACTCCGAATCGGTGAGCTTCTTGGCCCGATACTTGCTGTATCGAAAGTCTTTCTTGTTTCCGTTGGACATGAGGATGATGTTCTTCGTGTCTGAGGGAATCTGAATCGCTTCGAGCACCGGCGCCTGCAGAAGTGGGCTATCGGGCATCGACGCGATGCTCGTATCACTCACGCGACCGTTCAACGGACTGTAGGGCACGAGGGATTTCATCTTGCGATTGTCTGACTTGTCGACGACCTCATTGTCGTCGGCGACATCCTTGCCCGTGACATCCGTGTAGCGGACCATGATCTGGTCCAGGGCGGGCATGCTCAACAGTTCTGCGCGCCATTTTTCGGTCCACGACAGCTCGTCGGTCAAGTTCACCTTCCAGGAGGCCACGCCACTGCGCGTGTTCACGAGCATCAGGGTGCTCGGTGCAGGGTGTTCCTCATCCCGGCAGTCCTCGTTGGCCCAATCATTCTGAATGAGGACAAGAGCGAGGTCTTGGTCGTAGGTCTGGAAGGAGTAGTCGATGCACTTGGCCGAGCCTCGCGTGCTGAGATCCTGTTCCCACGCCCGGTCCGACGATGGTTCAAAAAAAGTCCGTGTGCTGATGACGCCCACTTCGGGCACCGATCTCACCGCAGCTTGAACCCCGGTATAGAGCAATGCGATGATCACGACGGGGGGAAGCAGAATCCACACGAATTTTGCAAACGCGCTCTGCCGACGACGACGAAGTCGCGTGCGCTTTTTAGCAGGGCGCTCCTTGACTGCTACCGCGGGCGCGGCGACGGCGCCCGCGCCGGCAACTACCACTTCGGATTCAACCGACGAGGTCGGCTGAGCGGCGCGTTGCGCGGCGGCCATGGATGACTCAATCCACGTGCGAAGGTCCGCCGAAAGGGATGAGTTACTCAGTAGCTCGGGCCACACTTCGGGAAAGTTATTGGCGAGGCGCGCATAAACGTTCGGCGAGAGCGACGGGTCCGCCGCCAGCATGCGCGCTTGAGCGAGCGGTATTCCGCGATCGGCGGTCACTGGTTGTACCGACTTTCAAGGCGAATGCGGGTCAGTGTGATGAAGCCAATTGCAAACGAAACGAGGCTCACGACAGACAAGAGCCAGACGTCGTAGGTGTGTGCCCACAGTGGATCTTCGTCCAGCGCTGGCGAAATGCCGTTGAGATCAATGCCACTCGCCGCCATCGCGAATCCCCACTTGGCGAGTACGCCGTTCGAGATTTGATAGAACAAGGGACGATCGGCGAGGGTCAGCAGCCCACCGTTGAGCACGAGCTGAGCCATGAGCACAATGATGAGAAGCGGCATGACCTGCTCGTTTGATTTGACGAGCGCAGAGAGCAAAAGTCCCAAGGTCATCGCGGTGAAGGTGGACAGCGCGAGAGCGAAGAACAACTCGAGAACCGGTGACGAGAGCAGAATCGCGTGAATCGGGGCGGGCTTGGCGATGAAGGTGACGAGGGTCAGCACGGCTGCCATGAACACTGCGAACACGCCGAACACAAGAACCTTCGACGCGAGGTAGGCGGAGACGGGCAATCCAACCGCTCGCTCACGCAGGAAAATCGCGCGCTCCCCGACCAAATCTCGAATGGAGATGGATGCCCCCATGAAGGTGGACCCGATGATGAGCATGGCCAGAAGCTGGCTCGGCTCCCCCGCCGCATCGTTCGCGGCGTATCCCAGACCGTGGGATCCCGGAACCACCAAGACGAGCATGCCGACAATGATGGGCAGCATGAGCAAGAAAGCCAGATAGACGCGGTCGGCAAAGATCAACTTGATTTGGCGTGAGGTGAGTGTGGCAAAGAGCGAAACCCACGGCATACGTGTGGTGCGCGGGTTAGCGTCCGGCTGCTCGGTCGCGACAGGTTCGGCGATTGGCTCTGGGTTGCGCGCACGGTAGGTGTCCCAGGCTTGCTGCGGCTCCGCGGCGAGCGCTCCGAAAATGTCGGCCCAGTCGTGGGTTCCAAAGAACGCCGGAATGCCTCCGGGTGGGCCGTAGTACGCGGGCATGCCGCCGGGCGCCAGAATCAACACGTCGTCACACATGTCGAGATACGCGACGGAGTGGGTGATGACGAAGACCGAACGGTCACCCTCGGCGAGGGTGCGCAGCGTTTGCATCACCTGACGGTCGAGAGCGGGGTCGAGACCTGAGGTCGGTTCATCAAGAATGAGCAACGACGGTTCGGTGAGCAACTCGAGCGCGACGGAAGCGCGTTTGCGTTGACCGCCCGAGAGTTTGTCGATGCGCTTTTCGCGGTGCAGATCGAGCTCGAGCTGAGCGATGACACGGTTCACCTGGGCATCGCGCGTTTGACCATCCTCATCGGTGTGGAGCCGAAGTCGGGCAGCGTAGTTGAGCGCTGTGTCGACGCGGAGTGAGGTGTGCAGAACATCATCCTGCGGCACCAGTCCGATGCGCGAACGAATCATCTCAAAATTCGTGTGTACGTTGAAGCCGTCGAACTCGACCCGGCCAGTGGTCGGCGCGTTCGTGCCCGCGAGAACTTTGGCAAGCGTCGACTTTCCGGCACCCGACGGGCCGATGACGGCGGTCAGCGTACCCGGGCGAGAACGAATGTTAATGCCCTGAAGGAGCGTCTTTCCGCTCTTGATTCGGTAGGACAGGTCGGTCACATAGAGACCGCCACCATCATCCGTGTTTTCACTGCGAAGGTAGGCGAGCACGCCCTCACGAATGGTGAGGTCGGTGTTTCCGAGAGTGATGACGTCGCCCTCGTGAACGTGGACCACATTGATGAGCTGCCCATTGACGTAGGTGCCGTTCGAGCTACCTAGGTCTTCGAGACGTAGTCCCGCCGTCGTGTTGATGAGTCGCGCGTGCCGACGCGACACCAAGACATCGGTCAGGATGAAGTCGGCATCCGCGGATTTTCCGATAACGGTTTCTGAGAGAGTCACCGCTGAATCAGCACGACCGGCTCCACCGCTGGGCACGGTTCCTGCGTCAAAGAAAACGAGCAACTCGAACGCATCCGGCTGGTCGCCGAGGCGAATTGAATCACCGCTGGCCAACCTGGCAGCGGTGATACGCGCCCCGTTGACGTAGACACCGTTTGAACTGCCGGCGTCGGCAAGAACCCATGCCCCGAGTGCAACATCCCACGTGAGGGTGGCGTGGGTTCGCGAAACCCGGTCATCGCCCACAACCACGTCACAGGATTTTGCGCGCCCGATCGACACTGCTCGTCCGGGCGAGAAGCTGTAGGCACGCTCCCCCACGACGAGGCGCACGATTGCGGCCGCCGAAGTGATTGTCATCGCAACCACCCCCACCACAACGGGGTGTAGCCGAACGACACGGAAGCGCTTGTGACAGCCGCCGCAGCAGCGACCACCGCCGTGGTCGCTGAGGTCTTGGTGACTTGAGCACCCGTGGAGTTGGTTGCGACGACAACAAGCATCATGCGGTGCCCGACCTCACCAGTACTGAGGTTGAGGTCTTGGTTGTTGCCACCACCGATCCAGACACATCCGGCCGGGACTGAATTCGACGCTGCAAACGCTGTCGTGCCACAGCGGTACCACTTGTACTGCGTTGTGGGTGTTGAATATCCGGTCCATGTTCCGACACTCGCACTCAGAGCCTGACCATCGCGCGCGATTCCGGTGATGGTCGGCGCGCTGGCATTGACCGGTGCTGTCTCAATGCGGCCGAACGAGGCGGAGTAGGTCACCGCGCTGGCGGCTGAGACCTTGTTGACGGCGGCCGTGGCGGTGACCCGAGCCACGAGGTACTGACCCGATGCGGCCGTCGGAAGCTTGATCGTTGCCGTGGTCAAGTTGACCGAGGTACAGCCGGCGGGCAACGTCGACGAGGCCGCAGACTCCGTGTCGCAGCGATACCAGAGGTAAGCAAAGCTGTTCGGCGTGGGGGTTCCGTTCCAGGTTCCCGTCGAGACGGTCGCAGAGTTCGTTCCGTTGGCGTACTTGGATGCGCCCGTAATCACTGGCGCGGTTGAGAGGGTCGGTGATGAGCTGACCGTCTTCGAGGCAGCCGAATAGCGCGCCTTATCGGACACGCTGTTCGATCCCGTCACCTCGAGCACAATCTTCAACGAGACCAGGTCTGAGTTGATCACAAGCGGTGCATTATCGGAGCCGGTGATCGCTTGGCAGCCACCGGGGAGGGCATCAGTCGCGGCTGTCGGCGCCACATCGGGAGAACACCAGAACCACCGGTATGTCTTGGTGGGTGCAGGAACACCGGCCCAGGTGCCGAGTGCGGCGGTCAAGGTTTCGCCGAGGTGTGCCGTGCCGGAGATAGTTGGGTTGCCCGTGTTGTAGGGCGACTGACGAATGGGGCCACGCGTCTGAGTAGTCTTCACCGTGGTGACTGAGCCACCGTTCAGAACGGTGGTTGCCGTGACCGCAGCAAGAATGTAATTTCCTGCCATTTTCGCGCCGTTATCGATTTCGAAAGTCGTACCGGTTTTTCCAGTCTGAGCCGTGCACTTCGTTGTGTCCACGGCGTCGGCGGGGTTGGCTGCTGCGGTGCAGACGTACCACTGTCGCGACAGCGTCGGATTGGGGTATCCATCCCAGGTTCCATCAGTAACTGTGAGCTGCTGGCCGACGATGTCAGCATCGGTTCTGAATGCGGGCGCCTCAGTGTTGCGGGCCTTTTCCTTCACCAAGGTGCTGCTCGTGCTCGAACGGTAGGCCGAGCCGGCCGCGTTCGTGGCCTTCACGCGCACGACAACATACTTCTGTCGGGTCGAACTCGGCAGGCTGATGACGCTCGCGGTCTGGCCCGTGATCGCGTCACAGCCGGTCGCAACGGTCTCTTGCGATGACGCCGAAGTGAGTGCGTTCGCACAGGCGAACCACTGGTAGGTCAGGTTTGCGGCGACGAGCGCGGGTGTGGCTCGCCAGTTCGTGACAGCGCTCGTTGCGGTCAGGGTTTTACCGACATCCGGTGTGCCCGCTACCGTAGGCGCGGTTGTGTTGGCCGGGGCCTCAAACATCTGTGGGGTCGTCGCAGAGTACTTCTTGGCCGAGCCAGCATCATTCGTCGCCGTCACTTCGCCGAGGATGTACTTGCCCGCGTAGGTCGTGCCGGGTGCGGGTGTGAACGTGGCGCCGGTGACACCCGTGATTACGGAGCAGCCCGATGGAGCGGCGTTCGTCGCGCTGTTCTGAATCGCTGCGCAGCTGAACCAGCGGTAGGTATAGGTGATGACGTCGGGGAATCCGTCCCAACCACCATCGTGAAGTGTCAGGGTGTCGCCCAGCTTGGGGTTGTCGGCGCCTGTCGTCCACGTCACGGTCGGCGGTTCAGCATCCCGGTTCGTCGGTCGTTCGGTCACTTCGAGCCCCGAAGCGGTCCACACCGTCGTGGAACCCACGGCGTTCTGCGCCGTCAGGCGAACGGCGAGGTACTTGTGGGCGTCCACGTGCTGTGGCGTGTAGTTGACCGTGGTCGCGCCAGTGATGTCCGAACAATCGGTGGGCTCGACGTCACTCATTGCGAGACGCGGCGAATCACAGCGCAACCACTGCTGAGTGACCGTACCGGTCGGCGACCCGCGCCACGTCGTTCCGGTGGTGGGCAGCGGGTAGGTCTTGTTCCAGGCGCCGATGGTCAGCTTGCCCGCGACTCCCACGATCGCGGTCAAGGTAACCGATGGCTGAACATAGTTCGCGCCCAAAGTGGTCCACAGCATCGGCGCCTGAGTGGTGCGAGCGGTCGTTGTGGAGAGGATGACTCGCGTCACGCCATCGGCCCAGGTGGCCTGCTCTCCATAGGCCAAATACATTCCGGCGAACTCAAAGTCTTTATCAATCGAGAGTTCTAGCCCCTGAGGGTCTTCGGAGGTTGGCTGGCAGCCATCTGCGCCATCCGGCAGTTCCGACGTCACGGCGCTGATTGGACGGGCGCACGCGAACCAGTTGCGAATCACGCTCGTCGGGGTTCCGGACCATGATGCAGGAACAGCCGAAGCGGTGATTGTTCCCGATGTCGGGATGAGCTCGTCGGAAAGGGAGACCGTAGGAGCGACGGTGTAAGCGTATCCCGCTCCGATTTGTGCTGAGGTCTTGGAATATTGAATCGCGCTTCCGGCTGCGTTCTCGGCGCGAGCGCTCGCCATCAAGAAGTTCCCAACATCACCCTCGACGACGTAGTACTCCGAATTTGTTGCGCCCCCGATCGACGTGCAGCCACTAGCAAGCGTCGGAGCGGCCACAGCCACGGCGCTTTCACACGTGTACCACTGGTAGGTGACGGTAGGTGCGGGCGTCGCAGTCCACTTATCGCCACCGACTTGGAAAGTTTGACCAACCTTATAGATTCCATCCCTTTGGCTCAGTTGAGGTGAAGTAACGAGAACGGGGACGAAGGCGGTTGCCAGGTCTGACGGCGCAGCAATCAGGTAGACAGTCTCATCCGCAGAATTTCGATATGAAATCTTCGCGGTAACAAAATGTTCCCGATCGCTGTCGGTCTGCACGTACGTCGTCGCACCGACACCGTCAGTCTCATCCGTGTCGGGCACGATGTTGATTTCGGTGCAGGACTGACCTGCGGGAGTAGCCAATGGCCAGACCGGGTTTGTCAGACCGGTGGCGATTGGTTTGGTACAGCGATACCACTGACGCGTGATGGTTCCCGTCGGGAAGGCCGACCACTCACCGTCGGTCAGCGTCAGCGTTGCCCCGCTCAGACGGTCACCCGAGATTGTGGGTGCGACCGTGACGGCGGGAACTGATTGAACCTGCAACGACGAGTTCGGTGACAGCCACGAGTTCGAGCCGGCGCTGTTCGTGCCGGTCACTTTCGCGGTGATGTAGCTCTCGAGGTCATCCCCGGTGACGGTGTAACTCGTGCCCGTCGCCCCAGAAATCTCCGTGCATCCATCAGGGATAACGACATCGATGGCGGGAGCACTACCAGCAATGTCGACGAGGGATGCGCATCGGTACCACGCGACAGAACGCGTGACAGCGGCACCACCGGTGGTGGTCATCTTGAGATTGTCAACCACCTTGAGTCTGTCGCCCACGCGGGGGTGAGAGTCGCTCGTGCGCACCGGTGCATCAAACTTGATTTCCGGTGGGGTGTTTTGGAAGTTCGGAATCTCCGTCACCGGACCGATTGACGCACCGTGAATGGTGATCGAAGGGTCCCCGACGATTGTCTTCTTGACTTCAAAGAGGATGTACTTTCCGATGTCGCCGTACTTGGGATCAGTCGATGAGTTCAGCACGTACTGCGGATCGGTGGGGTTCGGGTCTGCGAGGGCGATTTTCGTACACCCGGCAGCAAGAGGCAGCGTGGTACCGGCGGCCACCGCCGTCTTACAGCGGTACCAGGTGTGCACGGTGGTCGGTGCAGGGAATCCACGCCAGCTGCCCTCATTGGCGTGAACGCGGGTCGTCGACTGAGCGGCGCCTATCAAGTAGGGGTTTGAAATGAGGGTGAGCTGCTCTGTCGTCAGTGCGGTCGAAGCGGTGTAACGCGTCGTCGCCCCAATCGAGTTTGTGCCCGTGACGCCGACCAGCAACGACTTTCCGGCATCATCACCGACGATGCTGTGCGCGCTCGAGGTATCCCCATCGAGTGCCTGACATCCGGCAGCTGGGTCGAGGTCGTCAGCGGCGGCGCTCACGACAATGTTGCAGCGGTACCACTGATACGTGATGGTCGGTGCGTTGGTCACCGGGACCCACTGACCTTCACCCACGGAGAGAGGGTTGGCGCCCACGCGTGCCTGCCCCGTGATGACCGGAGAAACCGTGTTCACCGGTCCGTCCGTGATAGCTACCGAGGATGCGGAATAGTGCGTGACCGAAGCGCCTTCGCCATTTTGAGCAGTGATTCGAACGAGCAGGAACTTGCCACGCTGAGAAACCGGAATCGAGTAGGTGACGTTGGCGCCGTCAATGACTGTGGAACATCCAGAAGGCAAGGTTTCCGAATCATTGTCAACCGATGCGTTACAGACGTACCACTGATAGGTCTTCGATACCTCGGGGAAGGCCCGCCACGTGTCTTCCTTGACGCGGGCGGTTCCCTGCACGTAGAGCACACCGCGAACCTGCGGCGGATTTCCCATCACCGGTGCCATGCGTACCTGCAGCGCCGTCGATGCCGAGTAGACGGTGGCTTCGTCGTAAGGATTAGTTCCGGTCACACGCACGACGAGATACATGCCGGCATCATCGGCGACCGGGTCATACGAGCTCATTTCAGCGCCGTCGATGTTTGCACAGTTGTTGGGCATCGATGCGGATGCTGTCGTCACGCGATCGACACAGCGCACCCACTGATAGGACTTCTCGGGAGTTGGGTGACCGAGCCAGGTACCGCCTGTGGTTGACACCGAACCGGAGACGAAGGGTGCTCCGTTCGAAGCGGGATTTGTAATCGTGATCGTCGGTGGCGTCTTGTTCACCGGACCGGAGACGATGACTTGGGAGCTCGCCGACCATGCTGCGACGGCAGCGGCAGCATTCGTTGCGGTCTCTTCGACCACGATGTACCGTCCCGTGTCTTCGTCACTCGGGGTGTATGAGTCAGTGGTACCAGGACGAACCACGCAGTCCGATGTGGAGGGTGCGGGCACCGTAGCCGAACCACGAAGCGTTTCACAGCTGAGCCAGCGGTAAGTCAACCGAGGCTCCGGTGTGCCCTCCCAGGATCCGGCCGTGGCCGTGATTTGCAGCCCCACTTTGTCTGCATCCGACAAGGCCGGTGGGGTGAGGTTCACGGGTGTCGAGGCGATTGCGCCGGTCGACTTGCTGTAGATCGTGTACGAGCCGTGGATGTTGTGCGCCGTCACCGCCGCCACCAGGAACATATTGACCTGGTCAGGCACGGTAAGGGTGGCGTAATTTTCGCCGTAAATCAGCGAACAATTTTGGTCGTCGATGGTGAGTGAAGCTGCGGTCACCGCGTTGTCACAGATGTACCACGCGTATTCGTCATCGTCTGCCACGGGCGCGGGGTCACCCACCCACGTTCCGCGAGCCACGGTCACAGTACCGTCAACGCGAGCCACGCTCACCGGGTTTGTACTCAGTGTCGGAGCAACCGTGTTCACCGGACCGGTCGTGATGGCCTGAGTGGACACCGACCACTGCTTCACGGTACCGGCCGCGTTCGTGGCAGTGATCATGGATGAGATGAACTTGCCACGATAGGCGTCTACCAGCGGGAGCGTGCTCTTGATCTGGTTGGCGATTGGCGTGCAGCCCACCGGCTGTGTGGTCACGGAAGTGGTGACTTCACTTGTGCACTGGTACCAGGAATATTTCTGGGTGGAGGTTGGGGACGCATCCCACACACCCGCCGTCGTGGTCAGCGTTGCCTTGACATACGGGTAACCCGACACGGCGGGCGCCGTGGTGGCAAAGGGCGGAGTGAGGACCGCCTTGACCGGCGACGCCGAGTAGCGCGACTCGGAACCAGCAAGGGTCGTTGCCGTGACCTTCACGACCGGGTAGAGGCCGACCATCGCGCGCGTCACAGGAAGGTTCGCGCTGGTGGCCCCGTCGACGATGTCACATGTACCGGGAAGAGTCGCCGTGACGGCCGCACGGTAGGCCGCACAGGTGTACCACTGGTAGCCAAAGCTCGGCGTCGGGCGCGAGGTCCATGTTCCGGGAACCGAGCGAACCTCGCCACCGGCACGGGGAGCGCCGGTCGACGCGGGCGAGAAGACGCTGACTGCAAGTCCCGTTGAGTATTTGGGCATGGTCGACACGATCGCCGTCGACGCCGAGAACTTGGCAACATCTTCGGTGCCGTTCTTCGCGGTTGCACGAACGAGCAAGTACTTCTCGATGTCGGCAGCGGTCACTGTGTAGGTGCTGCTGAAGGCACCGACGATCGAACTGCAACCTGTAGGCGCGGTGTTGCTTGCCACGTTCTGACGCGAGGCACAGCGATACCACTGGTACTCGTAAGCAATGGTTTCGGTACCGTCCCACGTTCCACTTTCCGCAGTGAGCACCTGGTCGGGAACGGCGGAACCGGTGATGCTCGGCGCATCCACGTTGACCGGAATCCGCTTGACCAAATCGACGGCACCTGAGCGCGCCAGCAAATCACCAGCGTGATTCGATGCTGTGACCTCGACCATGAGGTACTTCGTGTCGTAGCCCTGAACCACCGCAAGCGTGCGTTCGGTGGCATCGGCGGCGCTGATAGCGACGCAGTCGTCGGGGCGATCTGGGAGTCCGGGAGCGTACAGGGAGTCACACGTGAACCACTGATAGGTCTTGGTCGGAGTGGGCGCTCCCGTGAAGTTGTCATTGGTGACTGACACTGAGCGACCCACCCAGGCGTTGCCTTCGATGCCGATGGTTCCATCGATGGATGGTGGCGAGACAATCTGCTCGGAGGATGCACTGAACACGCGTGTCGCACCACCACGGTTGCTGGCCTTTTCGGCGAGGAGAACGAACTTGTTCGCGTCGCCGGCGATGAGACGGTGCGTGAGTCCAGTCTCTGCGTTTGGAATCTCGGCGCAGCCCGCCGGCAGAGTGGACGTTGATGCGAGTACCGCAGACGAGCAGCGGTACCAGACGTAGGTCAGTTCTTGAGTCGGAGTAGCGCTCCACGTTCCTGCTGTCGCGGTGATGGTCTCACCCATCACGTCCGTGGCATCGAGCGTGACCGCGGCGGTCGACACTGGTATGAGCACAGTGTCTTTGACCGTCGAAGGCGACCATACGGTTGCCGAACTGACTGCGTTGGTTGCAACGACGCGAACGGCAAGGAACTTAGCGGCGTCATCGCCAACGAGGGTGTAGCTGGCCGAGGTTGCGTCCGGGATGAGCGCGCATCCGTCCGGTTCGATGCTTGACGACGAGGCAAGCGCCACGTCGCAGCGATACCACTGGTAGGTCTTCGAGGTCGGGGTTCCGGCCCACGTGCCGCCGGTGGTGCTCACGGTTCCATCGACCCGGGGCGATCCGTCACTGGCCGCGTTGCCGACGGTCGGGGCGCCAATCGCGGTCAGGCTCACCGGGTCGAGCACTGCGGCCGTAGACGACGATGTGCGAGAAACCGATCCGGCCGAGTTTTTCGCCACGACAGTGACCGCAATGAACTTGGCCACATCCGCGGGAGCGGCCACATACGTTGCCGCGGTGGCACCGGTGATAGCGGTACAGGCAGCAGGCTTGACCGCCGAAGCCACGACCTGATTACTGGAGCAACGCAGCCAGGTGTAGGCGTAGGTCGGGTCAGGGGTTCCGTTCACCGTACCCGTGCTCGCGGTGAGAGTTTGGCCACGCGCTGCTGTGCCAACCACGCCGGGTTCCGTCACGCGAACTGGCTTCGACGCCACGGTAAGCGACGCGGTGGCCCATTTCTGCTCGGTGGCGGCGGCGTTGCCCACGCTCTCGATAACGGTGAGGTACTTACCGACATAGCTGTCGCTGGCGTTGAAGGTCTTGCTCGTCGCTCCCGAGATCAACGTGCAGTCCGCGGGCAGCGTGCCTGCAGACGAGTCGACCACGCTGTCACAGACGTACCACTGGTACGTGATGGTGAACGGACCGGTTCCCTTCCAGGTTCCGGCAACGGCGGTGAGCACCGAGCCCGAAACAGGCGCACCAGTGTCCGCAGTGACGGATGACGAAACGCGAACCGCAACCGTGTTACTCGGCTCGACGAGAACCTTCGATGTTGATGCGCTCACGCGAGTCACAGCACCTGCTGAACCGACCGCACTGTTCGTGGCAACCACGCGGACCGCGAGGTACAGGTCCTTATACGCGTCGAGAATCGTGAGTCCGGTGCCGGTAGCGCCCGAGATGGCTTTACAGGATGCCGGCACGGTACTTGCAACAGTGGTCGCCGAGGTGCACTTGAACCACTGGTAGGTCAGCGACGGGGTCGGTGTTCCGGTCCAGGTGCCCGCGTTGGCCTGAAGCGATTGACCGACAACACTCGAGCCGCCTTCGATGGTCGGAGCAACCGTGTTGACAGGAGGCGCGCCGACTGCCCCCGGCGTCGTTGCGGTGAAGGCGACACCGACAGTACCCGAACTGTCGACATCGGCAAGAATCCAGAATCCAACATCCGAAGAAGTCACGTCATACGTTTGGCCGGTGGCGCCGCTGATGGCTTGGCAGCCCTCAGACAAGGATGCACTCGGCTCGTGTTCGGCGTCACAGCGATACCACTGAGCCGTGGCCGCCTGGTTATTCGAGTTGAAGGCGGACAATTGGCTCGTTGACGCTGGCGTCGACGCGACGTAAATCGGAGCGGAGTCGGCGCCAGGACGGGCGGTGGTGATTGTTGGTGACTGCGAAACCGTCGTCAGCGTGGTCGCGGTGTGCACGAGGGTCGCCGACGCAGAGGCCGAGTTAGTCGCACTCACTCGAGCCATGATGTACTTGCCCGACTGAGCGCGACGCGGAATAAACCGAGCCGAAGTCGCACCGGTCACAGCGGCACACCCGGCGTCAGCCGCTGGTGCACTCGCCGAGCTGGACCCAACGGCGTTGGTGCATGCGAACCATTGGTAAGTAAAGAGGGGTTCCGGGTAGCCCTCCCACACGGCACCGGTCAGGTCGAGCGGGTTACCCTCGGTCACTGCCCCGCTGATGCTCGGTGGAGTCGTTGCGCGTGCGGATTGAGAAACAAAGAGCGTTGACTTGGTATAGGTACGCACTTCGCGAGCGGCATTTGTCGCCGTCTCACTCACGACCAAAACGTGCCCCACATCGTCGGGTGTGACGACGTGAACCTTCGGATCGGAGCTCAAGCTGTTGTCGATGATTAGACAGGAATCCCCGCGTGCCGCACCTGCCTCCTGTGCGGCATCACATCGGTACCAGTCGTAGGAATAGGTGATTGTTGCCGAACCCGACCACACGCCTGGTGCAACGGTCAGGCTGGTCGACGCAGGGAGACCCGTCGGCCGATACGTTGGAGCGGAATTCGCATCCGCCGTTGATCCGCTGGTGAGCTTGATAGTCGGGGCGCTCGACAGGGTCGGAGCCACGAGAACACTCGCGGTGGTCGCGGTGTAGCGAATAGTCGGTGAGACGACAGCATTGTTCATGGCCTTGACCATGACCAGCATGTACTTGCTCTTGTGGCTGGTGTCGAGCGTCAACGACGTCGCCGTGGCGTTTGCGATCGCCGTGCAGTCACTGGGCTTACTGCTCATGGGGCTCGTGTGCTCGAACGTGCACGAGTGCCAGACATACGTGAACGTCGGATACGGTGATCCCACCCACGTTCCACGATTGATGCTCAGCGTTGAGCCCGCGATTGGGTCACCCTCGATGCGGGGCTCGACCGTGGCGACCGGCGCGGCATTGACGATTGTCGTCGTCGCCGCGGCTACGGATGAAGCACCGATTGAGTTGGTTGACGTCACCACCGCGCCGACATACTTTTCGACCTCATCAGCTGTTACTGTGACGTGGTTGTCGCTCTGCCCTGGGATGAGCTCACAGTCGTCCGTCAGTGTGACGAAGTCGGTGATGACGGTGTGACTCTGGGTGCAACGGAACCACTGGAATGTGAGCGGACGCGGAAGGGTTCCCGTCCATGCGCCATCCGAGACGGACAGTACGCTGCTCGTGCCAGCCTCCACGTAACGCGGAGTTCCGTTGGCACCGGGAGCCGACGAGACACTCGTGACCGGCGCGGTGACGTTCACCGGAGCCTGAGTCACCACCGCTGTTGAGACGCTGAAACGCGACACCGCGGATGCGACCGCGGAGTTCATGGCTTTGGCCTCAACGGTGATGTACCGGTCGAGCTGTGAGGTTGTAATCGTGAACGTTGTTGCCGTTGCGCCGGGAATGGCCGTACATCCGGTCGGCAGCGTGCCCGTGTCGGCAGTTACTTCGGCCGCGCACGAATACCACTGGCGCGAGAGAGTGGGTGTGGGGCTACCGTCCCACTCGCCGTCGCTCGCGGTCACAACCGCGCCGACGCCCGAGGAACCGGTGATGCTCGGTGCCAGCGTATTGACCGGCGACTGCGCTACCGGACCCTTTGTCGACGAGTACATCACCGACTGCTGGGTGATGTCACCGTTGCTGTCACGCGTGGTCGCCGTCTCAGCGATGAGCATGTGCTTGCCGACATAGTCGAGCGAATCGAGACTCAACGCGTCAGGATTGGTCGCTAATCCAATCTGCGTACATCCATCGGGGATGATCGATTCCGCCGAGTTGGAGGCAACGAGACAGCTGTACCACTGGTAGCTCATCGTCGCGCCGGTGCTCCACACGCCCCGGGTGGCGCTCATCGTGCCGCCGTAGCGAGGCGCTCCACTCGGAGTGCCGCTCGCCACAGTCGTCGCTGGTGGTTGAGTATTCACCAAGGCCGAGGGGGTGAAACCGCGGATGTCCAGCATGCGGTTCGGGCTTGCCGACACCACCGAGCGAGCACGGAACGTGATGCCACCTTGCTCCGAATTCACATTTACCAGTGCATCGGTAACGGCCGCGACGGTGTCACTGGGGTGGTCGGCTAACCACAGTGCTGCGGCACCCGCCACGTGTGGTGAGGCCATCGATGTGCCATTCCACGTCAGCGTGCTACCGGGGTTGAGAGCATCCAGCGACGTGATGCTCACACCAGGCGCATAGATGTCGACGCAGGTTCCGTAGTTGGAGAACGACGCGTCCGCATTCGTGCGGTCAATCGCTCCCACCGTGATCGCGCCAGGGATGCTTGCCGGCGTGTAGTAGCACGCGGGAAGCCCGTCGTTACCGGCAGCCACTACGACCACGATGCCATCAGCGATGGCGTTGTTGACCGCGGTGCTCAGTGCCGAGTTCGAACCGGCAGAACCAAGGCTCATGTTGAGCACGGCGCGAGTGCCTGCGGGGTTATCGGCGATGGCCCACTCGATACCGCTGACCACATCGGAGAGCGATCCCGAGCCGTTACATGTTGTGGTCGGTCCGAGCACGTGAACGGGGACGATGTACGCCTTCTTCGCGACACCGTAAGTCGTCGAGGCGATGGTTCCCGCCACGTGCGTTCCGTGGCCGTTGCAGTCGCTGGTCGTGCCACTGCCGGTAAAGTCGCGCCCGGGTAGCAGACGCGTACCCAATTGGGGGTTTGCCGACACACCGGTGTCGACCACGTAGACCTTCACACCCGCACCGGCCGAAGCCGGGTAGGTGTACGACGTGTCGGGTGACGCACCCGTTTGATCGAGTGTCGACAGGTTCCAGATGGCGTTGGTCTGAGTGGTGTCGGTCGTGACAATCGTGTCAGTGGTCACTTTGACCGTGGGGATGAGCTGCTTGAGTTCAGCGATTTGAACCTCAGTCAGCTCGGCCGCAATTCCGCTCAAGGCACGGTGGTACACGTAGTCGGGATCGGCTCCGTTGTTAGTGGACCAGGCGACGAGTGTGCTCAAATCAGCGCGGGGAACCTGCACAATGACCGGAGTCGGAACATTGCTCAGGAGCGTCTGTTGCAGAAATGGGTTCGTCGCGTCTGGAGCGGGCGTGGCAGTCGGAGTCGAGGAGTCAGTCAGGGTCGGTGTGGCACTCGGGGTGACCGTGGGCGCCGGGTCCGCCGTCGCGACCGGGTCTTCTGTCGCAGCCGGCACTGGTGCCGCGGTGGGCGCATCAGCACTCTGGGAGATCGGCGCTGGGTCTGTCGCGGGGACCGCATCCACCGCATAGGCGGCGTCGTTAAAGAACAGCGCAAAGAGCGACGCAATGGTCGCTACAAATACGCTTGTTTTCCGCATTTTCTCCCCCGAGTTCACCGGAACCTCCAGCCTAACCCGAATTGGAGAAGCCCAATCTGGGAATATCGGGCTCTCCCCCGAGGCGGTAAATGCGAAAGCCGCCCCCACATCGGGGAGCGGCTCTCACTCGCGCGCGAAGCGCGGGTTAGTTGTAGCTCGAGAAGTCGTCCGAGTTGAACGATTCGAAGTCGACGAAGTCGAGATCCGAGTCGTTCAGGTCTTCAACCGGAGCGAAGATGCGGTTCGGGTAACGCTCCGCCTTTGCCTCTTCGGTCGCCTCGACGGTGACACCACGGTAGCGGTCCAGGCCGGTTCCGGCCGGGATGAGCTTACCGATGATGACGTTCTCCTTGAGACCGATGAGCGGGTCAGACTTTCCGTCCATAGCGGCCTGCGTGAGCACGCGGGTCGTCTCCTGGAACGAAGCGGCCGACAGCCACGACTCGGTCGCCAGCGAAGCCTTGGTGATTCCCATGAGCTCCTGACGGGCCTGTGCAGGCTTCTTGCCTTCCTGCACAGCAGCGCGGTTCATTGCCTGGTAGCGGCTACGGTCGACAACCTCACCCGGAAGCAGGTCGGTCTCACCGTGGTCGATAACCGTGACCTTGCGGAGCATCTGGCGAACGATGACCTCGATGTGCTTGGCGTGAACGGTTACACCCTGCTGGCTGTAGACACGCTGCACACCGTCAACGAGGTGCGTCTGGGCCTTGCCCAAGTCGAGAACGCGCAGAACATCCTTGGGGTCCACATCACCCTTGACGAGCTGGGTTCCCACCTCAACGTTCTGTCCATCCTCAACCTCGAGCGTTGCACGCTTGAGGATCGGGTAGATCTTCTCTTCGTCACCGTTGTCGGGAGTGAGGATGATCTTGCGACCTTTCTCGGTCTCCTCGATGCGAACGCGACCGGTTGCCTCAGCAAGCGGCGATGCGTTCTTCGGGGTACGAGCTTCGAAGAGCTCCTGGACACGGGGCAGACCCTGGGTCACGTCAGCTGCGTCAGCAGAACCACCGGTGTGGAAGGTACGCATGGTCAGCTGGGTTCCGGGCTCACCGATCGACTGTGCGGCGATGATACCGACGGCCTCACCGATGTCGACGCGCTTACCGGTAGCGAGCGAGCGACCGTAGCACTCGGCGCACACACCGTGAGCAGAGTCACAGGTGAGAACCGAGCGAACCTTGACGTTGGTTACACCAGCGGCGATGAGCGCAGCAATCTGCGGGTCACCGAGGTCGGTGTTGGCAGCGAGCAGAACCTTGCCCTTGGCGTCGGTCGCGTCGGTTGCGAGGCTACGAGCGTAGACCTGGCTCTCAACAGTCTTGCTGCGAACGAGGTTGCCCGATGCGTCAGCGTTTGCGATGACGAAGTCGAGACCCTTGCTCGTGCCACAGTCCTGCTCACGGATGATGACATCCTGAGCGACATCAACGAGACGACGCGTGAGGTAACCCGAGTCAGCGGTACGCAGAGCGGTGTCAGCCAGACCCTTACGAGCACCGTGAGTAGCGATGAAGTACTCAGCAACCGACAGACCCTCGCGGTACGAGGAGATGATCGGACGCGGGATGATTTCACCCTTCGGGTTGTTCACCAGACCACGCATGCCGGCGATGTTACGAACCTGCAGCCAGTTACCACGAGCACCCGAGGTCACCATGCGGTTGATGGTGTTGTCCTCAGGGAAGTTCGCGCGCATAGCCTCAGCAACCTCTGCGGTTGCCTCGGTCCAAATCTGCACAAGCTCCTGACGACGCTCGGTGTCGGTGATGAGACCCTTGTCGAATTCGGACTGAACCTTGGCGGCACGCTTTTCGTAGCCCTCGAGGATCTTGGCCTTGTTCGGCGGCGTAACGATGTCCGACAGTGCCACGGTGACACCTGAACGAGTTGCCCAGTGGAAACCGGCATCCTTGATCTTGTCGAGCGACGCGGCAACGTCAGTCTTCGAGTAACGCTCAGCCAGGTCGTTGACGATGTCCGAGATGGTTCCCTTGTCGGCGACCTTCGTCACGTATGGATAGTTCGCCGGAAGCGTCTCGTTGAAGAGTGCCTGACCAAGAGTGGTCTCGACGAGCTTGGTCTCGGGCTCCGAACCGATCTCAGCAACGTAACCGTTGAGGCGGATACGCACGGTTGCGTTGAGATCGAGCGTGCCCTGGTCCTTTGCGAGAATCGCTTCGGAAACCGACGAGAACGCGCGGCCTTCGCCGACGGCGCCAGCCTTCACCGTGGTGAGGTGGTGCAGACCGATGATCATGTCCTGCGTAGGCAGGGTCACCGGGCGACCGTCAGACGGCTTGAGGATGTTGTTCGATGCAAGCATGAGAATGCGAGCTTCGGCCTGTGCCTCAACCGACAGCGGAAGGTGAACAGCCATCTGGTCACCGTCGAAGTCAGCGTTGAAGGCTGCACACACGAGCGGGTGAAGCTGGATGGCCTTACCCTCAACGAGCTGCGGCTCGAACGCCTGAATACCGAGGCGGTGAAGCGTAGGTGCACGGTTAAGCAGAACCGGACGCTCGCGGATGATCTCTTCGAGAACATCCCACACCTGCGGACGCGAACGCTCCACCATACGCTTGGCGCTCTTGACGTTTGCGGTGTGACCGAGGTCCATGAGGCGCTTGATCACGAACGGCTTGAACAGCTCGAGAGCCATTTGCTTCGGCAGACCACACTGGTGAAGCTTGAGCTGCGGACCGACGATGATGACCGAACGACCCGAGTAGTCAACACGCTTACCGAGCAAGTTCTGACGGAAACGACCCTGCTTACCCTTGAGCATGTCAGACAGCGACTTGAGGGCGCGGTTACCGGTACCGGTGACGGGACGGCCACGACGACCGTTGTCGAACAGCGCGTCAACGGCCTCCTGAAGCATGCGCTTCTCGTTGTTGACGATGATCTCGGGAGCACCGAGGTCAAGCAGGCGACGCAGACGGTTGTTGCGGTTGATCACACGACGGTAGAGGTCGTTGAGGTCAGAGGTCGCGAAACGACCACCGTCAAGCTGAACCATGGGACGAAGCTCCGGCGGAATAACCGGAACCACGTCGAGCACCATCGCTGCCGGCGAGGTGCCGGTGGTCAGGAACGACGAGACGACCTTGAGGCGCTTGATGGCGCGGATCTTCTTAGCACCCTTACCCTCGTTGATCTCGAGGCGGAGCGACTCTGCCTCGGCTTCGAGGTCGAAGTACTCGAGGCGCTTCTGGATAGCCTCAGCGCCCATGTGAGCTTCGAAGTACTCGCCGTAACGGTCGGTCAGCTCAGCGAAGTCAGCGTCTTCAGGCTTGAGGTCGCCGACCTTGAGGTTGCGGAAGTTGTCCCACACACGCTGCAGACGGTTGATCTCGTCATCCGCCGACTTGCGCATCTGACCCATCTCTTTTTCAGCGGAGTCCTTGACGCGACGCTTCTGGTCGGCCTTGGCACCCTCAGCTTCAAGAGCTTCGAGGTCGGTCTCGAGGCGCTGCGAGCGAAGCGCAATGCGCTCGTCCCGACGACCCTCGAGAACCTTGATTTCGCGGTTCAGGTCAGCTTCGAGCTGCGGCATTTCGTTGTGACGCATCTCGTCATCGATGTCGATGACCATGTAGGCAGCGAAGTAGATGACCTTTTCGAGGTCCTTCGGAGCCATGTCGAGCAGGTAGCCCAGACGGCTCGGAACGCCCTTGAAGTACCAGATGTGGGTAACCGGAGCAGCAAGCTCGATGTGGCCCATGCGCTCACGGCGCACCGACGACTTGGTTACTTCAACACCACAGCGCTCACAAACGATGCCCTTGAAGCGCACACGCTTGTACTTGCCGCAGGAGCACTCCCAGTCACGCGACGGTCCGAAGATCTGCTCTCCGAAGAGACCATCCTTTTCGGGCTTGAGCGTGCGGTAGTTGATGGTTTCGGGCTTCTTGACCTCACCGAACGACCAACGACGGATGTCGTCAGCCGTGGCCAGACCGATACGAAGCTGTTCAAAAGTAGTTGCGTCGAGCAATTTATTAGTCCTTTGTATTCGTTTCGTCTGGCTTCTTAGATCTCGTCAATCGACGCGGTCTCGAAGCGGCTAGAGATGTTGATTCCGAGTTCGCTGGCAGCGCGGTCAGCCTCGTCGTCGTTGTCGCGGAGCGAAATAACATCGCCCGCACCGTTGAGAACTTCAACGTTGAGGCAGAGCGACTGCATTTCTTTGACGAGAACCTTGAAGGACTCTGGAATGCCCGGCTCCTGGATGTTCTCGCCCTTGACGATGGATTCGTAGACCTTGACGCGGCCGACGATGTCGTCCGACTTGATGGTCAGGAGCTCCTGGAGCGCGTAAGCGGCACCGTAGGCTTCGAGGGCCCACACTTCCATCTCACCAAAGCGCTGTCCACCGAACTGAGCCTTACCACCGAGCGGCTGCTGGGTAATCATCGAGTAAGGACCGGTCGAACGAGCGTGGATCTTGTCGTCGACGAGGTGGTGGAGCTTGAGGATGTACATGTATCCGACCGAAACCGGGTACGGGAACGGCTCACCCGAGCGACCATCGAACAGCGAGGCCTTACCGGACGAACCGATGAGGCGCTGACCGTCACGGGTCGGCAGAGTGGAGTCGAGAAGACCGGCGATTTCAGACTCGAGAGCACCGTCGAATACCGGAGTAGCGACCTTGGTGCCGGGAGCGGCCTCGAACGCAGCAGCGGGAAGCTCAGCAGCCCACTTCGGCGAACCGTCGACCTTCCAGCCGTTCTTAGCAATCCAGCCAAGGTGGGTTTCGAGAACCTGTCCGAAGTTCATACGACCGGGGATACCGAGCGGGTTGAGCACGACGTCGACCGGGGTTCCATCTTCGAGGAACGGCATGTCTTCGACCGGAAGGATCTTGGCGATAACACCCTTGTTTCCGTGGCGACCAGCGAGCTTGTCACCTTCGGTGATCTTGCGCTTCTGGGCGATGTAGACGACAACGCGCTGGTTGACGCCCGAGCCGAGCTCGTCATCATCGTTCTCTGCGTCGAACATCTTGACACCGATGATGGTTCCGGCTTCACCGTGAGGAACCTTCAGCGAGGTGTCGCGAACTTCGCGGCTCTTCTCGTTGAAGATGGCGCGGAGCAGGCGCTCCTCGGCCGAAAGCTCGGTCTCACCCTTCGGGGTGACCTTACCGACGAGAATGTCGCCGGGGCGAACCTCAGCACCGATGCGGATGATGCCGCGCTCGTCGAGGTTAGCGATGAGGTCGGGCGACACGTTGGGCAGGTCGCGCGTGATCTCTTCTTTACCAAGCTTGGTGTCACGAGCATCCACGTCGTACTCCTCGATGTGAATCGAGCTGAGCACGTCATCTTGCACGAGTCGCTGGCTCAGGATGATCGCGTCTTCGAAGTTGTGACCTTCCCACGGCATGAATGCCACGAGGAGGTTCTTACCCAGAGCGAGTTCACCGTTCTCGGTTGCGGGGCCATCTGCGATGACCTGGCCAACCTCAACGCGCTCACCCTCGGTGACGATGACACGGTTGTTGTAGCTGGTGCCCTGGTTCGAACGGTCGAACTTGCGCAGCGAGTACTGCTTGTTTCCGCCAGCGTCGCGCTGCACGGTAACGACATCAGCGGCAACCTCGGTGACCACACCTGCATCGCCGTCTTCAACGACGATGACGTCACCGGCGTCGATAGCGGCGTAGCTCTCCATACCGGTACCAACCAGCGGCGACTCGCTACGCAGAAGCGGAACGGCCTGGCGCTGCATGTTGGCACCCATGAGTGCGCGGTTTGCATCGTCGTGCTCGAGGAACGGAATGAGCGAGGTAGCAACCGACACCATCTGGCGCGGCGAAACGTCCATGTAGTCGACCTCGTCCGCGGGGACGAGCTCAACCTCGCCGCCCTTACGGCGAACGAGAACACGGTCTTCAGCGAAGTGCTTGTCGGCGGAAAGCTTGGCGTTCGCCTGAGCGACCACGAAGCGGTCTTCCTGGCTTGCGGTCAAGTAGTCGATGGTCTCGGTGACCTTACCCTTGACGACCTTGCGGTAGGGGGTCTCGATGAAACCAAAGGCGTTGATGCGCGCGAACGAAGCGAGCGAACCAATCAGACCAATGTTCGGACCTTCAGGGGTTTCAATCGGGCACATACGGCCGTAGTGCGACGCGTGAACGTCACGAACCTCAACACCTGCACGCTCACGCGAGAGACCACCGGGGCCAAGCGCCGAGAGACGACGCTTGTGGGTAAGGCCGGCGAGCGGGTTGTTCTGGTCCATGAACTGCGAGAGCTGCGACGTTCCGAAGAACTCCTTGATGGCAGCCACAACCGGACGCACGTTGATGAGCGTCTGCGGGGTGATCGCCTCGATGTCCTGCGTGGTCATGCGCTCGCGAACGACGCGCTCCATGCGCGAGAGTCCGGTGCGCACCTGGTTCTGGATGAGCTCACCCACGGCACGAATACGACGGTTACCGAAGTGGTCGATGTCGTCCACGTCGAGGCGAACATCACCCTTCTTGCCGTCAATGATTCCGGGCAGGGTAGCAACGCCAGCGTGCAGTGCGACCAAGTACTTGATGGTTGCAACGATGTCGTCCACCGAGAGAACCGAGTCACCGATAGGGGCGTCAAGACCGAGCTTCTGGTTGATCTTGTAGCGACCAACCTTGGCGAGGTCGTAGCGCTTGGACGAGAAGTAGTAGTTCTGAAGAAGGGTGCGAGCCGCTTCAGCAGCAACCTGCTCGCCCGGGCGCATCTTGCGGTAGATGTCGCGCAGTGCGTCTTCCTTGGTGAGGATGTTGTCCTTCTCGAGCGTGACTTCGATCGAGTTGTAACCGGCGAATTCCTTGAGGATGTCTTCGCTCGTGAGACCAAGCGCCTTGAGGAACACAGTTACCGACTGCTTGCGCTTGCGGTCGATACGCACACCAACCTGGTCGCGCTTGTCGATCTCGAACTCGAGCCATGCACCACGGCTCGGAATGATGCGTGCCGAGAAGATGTCCTTGTCGGAGTTCTTCTCAGGGGTGCGCTCGAAGTAGACACCCGGGCTACGGACGAGCTGCGAAACGACAACGCGCTCGGTTCCGTTGATGATGAAGGTTCCCTTGGGGGTCATCATCGGGAAGTCACCCATGAACACCGTCTGGGTCTTGATTTCACCCGTGTTGTGGTTCATGAACTCGGCCTCGACATAGAGCGGCGCGGCGTAGGTCTTGCCACGCTCCTTGCACTGCTCGATGGAGTACTTCTCTTCGTCGAGCACCGGGTTGGTGAAGCTCAACTGCATCGTCTCGTCAAGGTTCTCGATGGGCGAAATCTCTTCGAAGATCTCGTCAAGACCCGTGCGTGACGGAAGATCCTGGCGGCCAGCCTTGGTGGCAGCGGCGACGCGCTCTTTCCACTTCTCGTTGCCGACGAGCCAATCGAAGCTCTCAGTCTGCAACTCGAGAAGGTCAGGAACCTTGAGCGAGTCAGTGATTTTGGCGAAAGAAAGTCGCGATGCGGAGCGACCGTTCTTGGGGGACTTTGATGCGTTGCGCGAAGCAGCCAAAGTAATAACCTCCGGTACGACCGATGTGGCCGATGGTTTGTCGTTTTTAGCGGGCGCGCCAGAACATGCCAAAAGATGGCCAACTTACGGTGCCGTTACCGCGAGTTGAAGACTGCTGACACACCGACCGCAATATGAGGGCATGACAAACTGACGCGCAAAGTACAACTCTATAACGATTTGGCAAAGCCTGTCCAGTCACAATTTAGTAACCTAAAACCGTGGTTGCGCATCCTTCGGTTCGTCTCAAACTTTCGGGACACATCGCCACCATCGAACCCGATCCGTATCAAGACGGCGCGTACATTCTCGATGTCGACGGCACACCTCAATCGCACATCTTTATTGACGAACCGGATGAGCTCTTTTTCGAATACGTGCGTCGCATCGGACACGTCATCGATATCGTCGCACCCGAGGGCGAACCGATTACTGCCGTGCACCTCGGTGGTGGTGGACTGACGCTTCCCCGCTATGTCGAGGCGACCAGGCCCGGCTCCCGGCAACAAGTCATCGAGCTCGAGCAGGACCTCATCGATTTCGTGCGCGAGAACCTCCCCGTGCAGCGTGGGGCGAACATCCGCTATCGATACGGGGATGCTCGCGCGGTGGTCACGAAACTCCCTGCCGGTCTGCGTGGAACAGTCGACGTGGTTGTCGTGGACATCTTTAGCGGCGCTCGCACGCCAGCGCATGTGACCACACTCGAGTTCTTTCGCGAGGTCGCTTCACTGCTCGCGCCCTCGGGGGTAATCATCGTGAACGCCGCCGACGGGCCGGGGCTCGCGTTCGTGAAGAGCCAGATAGTCACGCTCGCGACCGTGCTGCCTCACGTGGCTGCTCTCGCTGAAGCTCAAGTACTCAAGGGCCGTCGTTTCGGCAATCTGGTTCTGGTCGCATCATCCCGCGACGATCTGGCCGAGTGGCTACCGCGGCTCATGGCACGCGGACCACACCCTGCGCAAGCACTGACCGGCCCGGCCCTCAAACAGCTCGTGGCTGGCGCACCCGTCGTGACCGACAACACGGCTATCGATTCACCGACTCCGAATAAGACGATCTTTCAGGCGGTCAAACGCTGATGGCGGAGCTCGAACGGGTGCGCGTGTGGGCGGATGCACTCATCCGTCTTCATCTCGACCCGGCTGAGTGGTCGTTCGAGTTCGATCACGCGCGCACGCGTGCCGGACTGTGTGACTTCGGCAAGAAACGCATATCCGTCTCACGCCATCTCGCTGCCAAATACGAAGACGACGAGATTCACCAAGTGCTGCTGCACGAGGTGGCTCACGCTCTCGCCGGCAATCGTGCTGGTCACGGGCCGCTCTGGAAAAAGATTGCCCACGAACTTGGCTACGACGGAAAACGCACGCACGACGGAAGCGCGGCCCACGAGCTGGCGCCCTGGCTGGGCGAGTGCCCCTCGGGTCACCGCCACTACCGTTTTCGCAAGCCCACCCGCGCGCTCTCCTGCGGCGCCTGTTCACGAGGTTTCGACCGCGCTCACCTCATTACCTGGGAAAAACGCGACGTGCTCTAGTGTGAAAATCACAAGGAAGGGGTGGGCCGCGTGAACGTCTTTTTGAGACAAACACTCGACTGCAAGCCCGACGCCGCCTGGGACGCACTGCGTCAACCGATCGTGCTCAAGGCGGTGTCCAAACCGCTCATGCACATTCGAGAGTCGAGTCCCCTCCCGAAATATTGGGACGATACTCAACCCGTTCCCGTGAGCCTATGGATGTTCGGCATCATCCCGATGGGCAAGCGCACGATCGACGTCACGCTGAGCGAGCGACCCGGGGGTGTGCGCATGCTCGTGGATCAAGGTGAGTCGCTGAGTGGTCCACTCGGGCTGTTGCGCAATTGGGATCATCGCATGGCGGTATCTCCCGGCCCCAACGGAACGACGCTCTACCGCGATCGACTTGTCGTGCGTGCCGGCATGCTCACGTTCCCGATGTGGCTAGGAATGTGGATTTTTTGGCAGTACCGTGCTCGACGGATTGCCTCGCTCGCGCGCCACTGGCGCTAGCGACTACTTGGTGTCGCGAACAGCGGATTCGTCGAGCGCGACGAGCGCATCCGGCGCAGACAGTGCACGAAGCTTGAGGGCGAAGTCATCCATCGCTTCATCGAGCGCGGCGAGACGAGCCATGCGAGCGTTGTACTCGGCCGTGGTCTCTTCGAGGTTCTCGTCGAAACGAATAGTGAGTGCTTCGGCGCGGGCACGCGTGCGTGTGATGAAACCGGCTGCCGTGTTGCGGGCTGCGCTCAGCAGCGCTTCGGCTTCGGTACGAGCTCGGTTGATGTAGTCCTCGGCGTCTGCGCTGAGCGACGCTGCCTGATTCGACGCCTCGGTGAGGCGATCGTTGGCCTCGGCGATGACCTGGTGCACGTGAGCGACGGCTTCTTCGTGCAGGGCAAGTCGTTCGCGTTCGGCCTCATCGAGTGCGACTTTGATCTCGCGCTCGATGCGGAACTGCTCGCGCTCCGCGATCTGACGCAGCGTCTGGAGCTCGGTCTTAACGTCTTCGCTCTCTTGGTGAACGCGCGAACGAATCTCTGAGGCTTCGCGTTCCGCTTCGGCCACAATGGCGGCCGCTTTGCGCTGAGCGATTTCAAAACCGGTGCGCAGCTCGGTGTTCTTGACGTCCGTCTGGTTGTTCAATTCAGCGGCGCGACGCTCACTCTCAGCGCGGAGCTCCTCAGCACGGCTCTCGCTGTCGGCGACGAGCTTCTCAGCACGAAGGCGAGACACACGAGTGACCTGCTCGGCCTCGGCACGCGCACTCTCCCGAAGAACCTGGGCTTCGGCGGTGCTATCTTTGACCATCTTGGCGGCCTGCTCTTCGGCAACGCGCAAGGTCTGCTCGAAGGCAGAACCCAAGTCTGCGAAGGAGGGTTTCGAGTTGGCGCGCTGCAGTTGAGCCCGCGCTTCGGCCAGATCGCGCGTCAAACGCTCAACAGTCTTTTCTGCCGAGATTCGCTCGTCTTCGGCCTGCTTGAAGCGTGCGTCGAGGTCAGCGAGGGCGGCATCGACCTCGTCTTGGTCGTACCCCTTGCGCGACGGACGCAGCGAACGAATCTCATCCACGATTAGTTCTCCTGCGATTCATCGGCGATGACATCAATGGCGTCGGTGAAAACGACCGGTTCGTTGTATTCAAACTCTTCTTCGCCAGCGGCCAGCGTCAGTTCAAGTTCACGAGCAAACTCGTGCAAGCTCGCGCGATCCGATTCGATTTCGGCGAGACGCTCAGTGGTCTCAGCCAAGATCGCGGCAGCGTGCTGACGGAGCTGGTCGTTGAGAGCGTTCGAGCGGGAGCGAGCTCGGGCAACCAAATTCGCTGCGGTCTCGCGAGCCGAGTTGACCAGCGCCGCGCCCTCTTCTCGCGAGCGAGCGAAGAGAGCCTCTGCCTCAACCAGAACGGCTACAGTGCGGGCATCCGCCTCGGCGACCTGGGCTTCGGAATCGCGCGTAATTTCGGCGATGTAGCTTGAGGTCTGCTCGCTGAGACGCTTGGCCTCGCGGTCAGCTTTCTCTTGCAGAGCCTCGATCTCACGCAGGATGCGCTGCTGTTCGCGGTCATTGAGCTGACGCAGGGTGGTGAGCTCAGCGCGAGCGGTGTCAGAGTCTTTCTGAACCTGAGCAAGAATTTCAATCGCGGTCTGGTCTGCGTCACGCTCGATCTGAATGGACTGCTCGCGGGCTTCTTCGAGCGAGGCGCGGGCGACGTTGAGACGCTGCTCTGCGATTTCCACAATCTCGACCGCGCGACGCTGGGCAAGTTCGACGATTTCAACCGCACGCTTTTGTGCCTCGACGGTCAGCTTCTCGGCCTGCTTGGTCGATGTGCTGACAATGCGCTCGGCTTCTGCTTTGGCTGTGTCGCGCAGCTCGGTGACCTCGGCAGTGGCGTCCTTGAGCAGTTTGCCGGCCTGCTCCTCGGCCACACGAAGCGTCTGCTCGAAAGCAGCGCCCAGGTCGGAGAACGACGGCTTGGAGTTCGCGCGCTTGAGGGCGCTGCGCGCCTCGTTCAGTTCGCGGGTCAGGCGGTCAATAGCCTTGTCGGCTTCTTCGCGAACACCCGTCTCTTGTTCAATGCGTGACGTGATCTGCGCGAAAACGCGATCAACGTCAGAGGTCTCATAACCTCGACGCGATTGAGTGAATTTGGGGGCGTCAGCCATGCGACAAGTCTAACTGAGTCGCAGACCCTCAAATAGCGCGGGTTTTGGACGGCTAGTACAGGTGTCCAACCGAGGCGAGGGCCGCGCGCACGAGCGATCCGCGACCACCCTCCATCTCGTCGAGAATGCCGGGGCTCACCGCATCCGATGGCGAAAGCCACGTGATTTCAAGCGCGTCCTGACGCGGTTCGCACGTCCCCGTGACCGGCACAACGTAAGCGAGGGACACGGCGTGCTGACGGTCGTCGTGGAACGGCGTGATACCGGGGATGGGAAAGTACTCGGCCACGTGGAACGGGTTGGGGTCGGCCGGCAGAAGCGGGAACGCCATCGGGCCGAGGTCCTTCTCGAGGTGGCGGAACAGGGCGTCGCGCAAAGTTTCGCCGTACATCACCCGACCCGAGACGATCGTGCGAGTCATCGCACCACTAGCGTTCGCGCGCAGAAGCAGGCCGACCTCCGTGACGACACCGAGCCCATCCACGCGAACTGGCACGGCCTCGACGTAGAGCAGCGGCAGGCGGCGACGGATGTTCGCCAACTCGTCATCGCTCAGCCAGCCGGAATTCGGGTCAGGGGTGCGAACGCTCATGTTCTATTTGTAGCCGATAGGTGCGTCACTTACGGCGAGTGACAAACCGCACGTAGAGCTTGAGGAGTTGTGGCACGAGCACGTAGACCGCGAGGGGCACGATGACGATGGTCAGGATGAACGCCTTGAGCACCGGATGGAACGCACCCATCAGGGGTCCGAGGTAGGTCAGCCCGAGGGCGACCAGCGGAAAGATGACGATCCACGTGGCAAGCGCGCGGATGTGTACCGAAACGGCGGGGTGTGGGGTGCTCATAGGGCAAGCCTATGTTGTCGTGGTCCCGGTGGGAGCCGTCGGCAATGCACCGCCTTGCCTCCTCCCAAATCCCAGTACGACAAAGCCCAAGCAAAACAAAAGACCTCCCGGAAGTGGGAGGTCTTTTGTTTTGGCGGTCCCGGTGGGATTTGAACCCACGGTGCGCTTTCACGCACACAACTTTTCGAGAGTTGCACCTTCGGCCGCTCGGACACGGAACCGTGGACAAGTTTACGCGAGGGTGCACCCGCGTGCGAAATCGCACCTAATCGTGCACCGAGGGTACATCCCTCGCGCTGGCTGTCGCGCCTGCCAACTACGCTGGTCACATGGCCAAGAACTCCCCCGGTTACCACTGCACCGAATGTGGTTGGACGACCGTCAAGTGGGTCGGCCGATGCGGCGAATGTCAGGCCTGGGGAACGGTTGTCGAAGAAGGCCAGAAGACCGGAGTGCTCGCTAAAGTCACCCCGGTCAACCTCACTGCCGAGCAGCACGCCAAGCCGATTACCGAGGTGAGCTTCTCAAGCGAAGCGACACATCAGGGAACTGGCGTCGGAGAATTCGATCGCGTTTTGGGCGGGGGTATCGTGCCAGGCGCCACCATTTTGCTCTCGGGCGAGCCGGGAGTGGGTAAGTCAACCCTGCTGCTCGAGGTCGCAGCCCGGGCCGCCAAAGCCGGCAAGCGCGTGCTCTACGTCAGCGCCGAAGAATCGGCGAGCCAAGTGCGACTGCGCGCCGAGCGCACCAATGCGCTGAGCGAGAACCTGTTCCTCGCATCCGAAACCGACCTCGGCACCGTGATTGCTCAGATTGAGGTCGTGTCACCCCAGTTGCTCATCGTCGACTCGGTGCAGACCGTTGCCAGCGCATCCGTCGAGGGATTGGCGGGTGGGCCGTCGCAGGTTCGCGAAGTTGCCCAAGCCCTCATTCGGGTCTGCAAAGAACGCGACCTGCCACTGTTGCTCGTCGGGCACGTCACCAAAGACGGAACCATCGCGGGCCCGCGCATGCTGGAGCACCTTGTCGACGTCGTATGCCACTTCGAGGGTGACCGTCAGACCAGCCTGCGCTTCATTCGCTCGCTCAAAAACCGCTTCGGGCCGACCGATGAAGTCGGATGCTTCGAGATGACCGGCGAAGGAATCGCCGAGGTTCCCGATCCGAGCGGCTTGTTCATTAGCCGCTCGTCTGCAGCCGTGTCGGGCACCTGCGTGACGATTGCCCTCGAGGGTCGTCGGGCATTGCCCGTTGAGATTCAGGCGCTCGTCGTGGCTACCAGCTCACCCAACCCGAGACGTGTCACCAACGGTGTGGACTCGTCGCGCGTCGCCATGTTGCTCGCCGTGCTCGAGCGTCGCGCGGGCATCAAGCTCAGCGACAAAGACGTGTATGTCTCCACTGTTGGCGGCGTTCGCCTCAGTGAGCCTGGGGCTGACCTCGCCATCGCTATCGCCGTGGCGAGTGCATTCCACGACAAGGCCGTTGCGCCCACCGTGGCAGCATTCGGCGAAATCTCGCTCGCTGGTGAGGTTCGTCCCGTAACCTCGGGTCGTCAACGCGAGAGCGAAGCAACGCGCATGGGCTTCACCACGCTCATCACCGATGGGGCGGGTAGCGTGCGACAGGCCCTCTCCCGCTCATTCGACAGCGCAAAAGGCGCTCGCGAGCGCGAACTCGACGCCGCTTTCTAGTTCAAGGTGAATTGCTTCGACTGCGCTGACTTCGCCGTACCGACGAAAGCGGTCAAGTAGTAGGGTGCTCCCTTGGTAGCAACCTTCGTTCGGCTCGCCGATTTGCACGTTTCGGGAGAACTCACGACCTTCTCCCACGCGATAGCCGGGGAGGTGGCCACCGTCTGCTTCGGCTCAAGGGTCATGAGGTAGTCCGCGCCGCCGGTCTGACAGTCCGTGGACTGCCACACGATTTTGCTGGCGCTAGATATTTGAAACACGAGCTGACTACTACCGACATTCGCCTGGCAGGCAGCGGATCCACTGTTCGTAATCGACATCGTCAATTTGGGTAGTTCGGCTGACCCATACGAAGTCTTGTCGGTCATGGCAACGACCTTGAGGACCTTGGGATCACAGGCGGGTGCACCGGCAATCGTGGCACCCGGCGTCGGTGTGGCAATGGGATCCACCGTGGCGTTGGGGTCAACCACAGCAGTGGTCGGAATGAGCGAGGGCTCCACGCTGGGTGTCTCCGCCGCTGTCGGAATCGACGAGGGAGTGTCATTCGAGGAGCATTTGCTCATGCTCGTGAAAATCCAGATGACGAGCGCGACGGCGATGAGCCCCGCGATGAATCGGTTGCGGCGAACCTTCTTCGACGGGCCGCGGCGGGCAGGCTGATTGCCGGGTTGCACTCGGGACATAGCCCAAGGGTAGCTAGAGCAACCTGAGCATTCGGGTATTACCAAGCGTGTTTGGCTTTACGCGGGCAATATCCAGGAACTCGGCAACACCTTCGTCATGCGAGCGGAGCATCTCTTCGTAAACCTCGGGGGCGATGATTTCGTCGCTCACCTCGGTGAATCCCATTCGGGCGAAGAAGTCGACCTCGAAGGTGAGGCAGAACAGGCGCGTCAGACCAAGTTCGCGCGCTTCACCCTCGAGTTCCGCAAAAATCGCCTTGCCTACGCCAGCACCGCGCCACTGGTCGCTGACCACCATTGTGCGAATCTCGCCGAGGTCTTGCCAAAAGATGTGCAAGGCGCCGCATCCGATCACCGTGCCATCGGGCGCGACCGCAACGCGAAACTGCTGAATTGACTCGAAGAGTTCGACCGCTTCTTTTCCGAGCATGATTCCCTGCTCGGACAGCGGACGAAGTAAAGCCTGGATGCCGGCGACGTCCGCAGTGCGCGCACGACGCACACTGAAGGAACGTTCGGTCATGCCTCTAGGCTACTCAGCTTCGGCGGCAGGAGCCGGCTCTTCGACTTTCTCGTAGCGCTCGGCGTACACGTTCTTCGAAGTCGTGAAGATGAATTCGCCGTCGACGACATCCACGTGGATGTGGTCGCCGGGCACGAGCTCACCCTGGAGGATGCGCTCGGAGAGCTTGTCTTCGATCTCGCGCTGAACAGCACGGCGCAGCGGACGGGCACCAAGCGCGGGGTCAAACCCAATCTCGATGAGCTTGTCCTTCGCGCCCTGCCCGAGTTCGATGGTCATGTCGCGGTCGAGCAGACGATCCGCCAGACGCTTGATGAACAGGTCGACAATCTGCAGGAGCTCTTCTTTGTTGAGCTGCGGGAAGACGATGATGTCATCCACGCGGTTCAAGAATTCAGGCTTGAAGTGCTTCTTAAGCTCCTCGTTGACCTTGCCACGCATGCGGTCGTAACCGGTGCCGCTTTCGCCACCAGCCTGGAAACCAACCGGTGTTCCCGAGATGTCTTTCGTGCCGAGGTTGGTCGTCATGATGATGACCGTGTTCTTGAAGTCAACGACGCGACCTTGACCATCGGTAAGGCGACCCTCTTCGAGAATCTGCAGCAGCGAGTTGAAGATGTCGGGGTGCGCCTTCTCAATCTCGTCGAAAAGCACAACGCTGAACGGCTTGCGGCGCACCTTCTCGGTGAGCTGCCCACCTTCTTCGAAGCCGACGAATCCGGGAGGAGCACCAAAGAGTCGCGAAACCGTGTGCTTCTCGCCGTACTCACTCATGTCGAGCGAGATCATCGCGGCTTCGTCGTCGAACAGGAACTCCGCGAGCGCCTTGGCGAGCTCTGTCTTTCCGACACCCGTGGGGCCAGCGAAGATGAACGAACCGGATGGGCGCTTCGGGTCTTTGAGACCGGCACGCGTGCGACGAATCGACTTGGCGAGGGCCTCGATGGCTTCGTTCTGACCGATAACCCGCTGGTGCAGAGCCTTCTCCATGAAAACGAGTCGAGCCGACTCCTCTTCGGTGAGCTTGAACACCGGAATGCCCGTTGCCTGAGCGAGAACCTCGGCAATGATGCCCTCGTCAACGACGCCGTTGCCGACGACGTCACCGGTGCGCCACTTCTTCTCTTCGCGCACGCGCTCGTCGAGAAGCTTCTTCTCGTCATCGCGCAGTCGTGCGGCGGCTTCGAAGTCTTGATCTTCGATTGCCTTCTCTTTCTCGGCACGAACGACAGCGATCTTGTCGTCCAGTTCGCGAAGCTCTGGTGGGTTCGACAGGAACGACAGTCGCAGACGTGCACCGGCCTCATCGATGAGGTCAATGGCCTTGTCGGGCAGGTAGCGGTCACTGATGTAACGGTCTGCAAGGTTGGCCGCCGAGACGATTGCGCCGTCGGTGATCTGAACTTTGTGGTGTGCCTCGTAGCGGTCGCGCAGACCCTTGAGGATGTTGATGGTGTGGGCAAGCGACGGCTCATCCACCTGCACTGGCTGGAATCGACGCTCGAGCGCGGCGTCTTTCTCGAAATACTTGCGGTACTCGTCGAGGGTGGTCGCACCGATGGTCTGGAGCTCACCACGAGCCAGCATCGGCTTGAGGATGCTCGCCGCATCGATCGCGCCCTCAGCAGCACCAGCACCGACGAGCGCATGGATCTCGTCGATGAAGACGATGATGTCGCCACGCTGGCGAATCTCTTTGGTGACCTTCTTGAGGCGCTCCTCGAAGTCACCGCGGTAGCGGCTACCGGCGATGAGCGAGCCAAGGTCGAGCGTGTACAGCTGCTTGTCTTTCAGTGTCTCGGGAACGTTGTTCGAGACGATTGCCTGCGCAAGACCTTCGACTACGGCGGTCTTACCGACGCCGGGCTCGCCAATGAGGACGGGGTTGTTCTTGGTGCGGCGCGAGAGAATCTGCATCACGCGCTCGATCTCTTTTTCGCGACCAATAACCGGGTCGAGTTTGCCGTCGCGCGCAGCCTGCGTGAGGTTGCGGCCGAATTGGTCGAGAACCTGCGAGCCTCCGCCGGCGGTTGCCTGGGCTTCTTCTTTGCTCGAGCCAGCGTTGACCGGCTCCTTGCCCTGGTAGCCCGAGAGAAGCTGAATGACCTGCTGGCGCACGCGGTTGAGGTCAGCCCCAAGCTTGACCAGAACCTGAGCAGCCACGCCCTCACCCTCGCGGATGAGACCGAGCAGGATGTGTTCGGTGCCGATGTAGTTGTGTCCGAGCTGGAGCGCCTCGCGAAGCGAGAGTTCGAGCACCTTCTTGGCGCGCGGAGTAAACGGGATGTGACCGGTCGGCTGCTGCTGCCCCTGACCGATGATGTCTTGCACCTGCTCGCGCACCGCATCCAGTGAAATGTTGAGCGACTCAAGCGCCTTCGCGGCGACGCCCTCACCCTCGTGGATCAGACCGAGCAGGATGTGCTCAGTTCCGATGTAGTTGTGGTTGAGCATCTTGGCTTCTTCTTGCGCCAAGACAACGACGCGGCGAGCGCGGTCGGTAAATCTCTCAAACATGTGAACTCCAACGGTTGTCCAGTGGTGGTACTTACAAGAAAACCAGAGGCGCCGCTGAAATATGCCGTTGTTCGCCGTAGGCATACGGGAAGAATTGGACCGACTCTGGAGTTAGATAAAGACATGAGCACTGTTGCACCACGCGAGGTTCCGCTCGGCGGCCTGCGGGCAATGACCGTGCGCCGTACGCTGCCCAATCGCGAGCGCACGACTATTGGGGCCTGGTGTTTCATCGACCACTACGGGCCGAACCGGGTTTCAAACGTTTCGACGGGCTCAACCAGCGAGGACGGCTCAACCAGCGATGGCATGCTGGTCGCCCCTCACCCGCACACCGGACTTCAAACCGTGACCTGGCTTTTCAGAGGTGAGGTAGAGCACCGTGACAGCGTGGGATCGGTTCAGAGCATCGGGCCCGGCGAGGTCAACCTCATGACCGCCGGTCACGGCATCTCGCACTCCGAGGTGTCAACCGTCGAAGACGGCTGGCTACACGGGGTTCAGCTGTGGACCGTCCTGCCCGACGCCGACCGAAACATCGCACCATTCTTCGAACACCATCTCTGTCCGCGACTCGTGCTCGATGGCTCGCTGATCACAGTCTTTGTGGGCGAACTTGGTGACGCCCGCGCCGAGACGACGACGTTCACCGAGATGCTCGGTGCTGAACTACTCATCACCCCGGGCACGCGCCTGAGCATCCCCTATCGGGCAGACTTCGAATACGGCATTCTCATCGACAACGGTCGCGCGCGCGTCAACGGTGAGGATGTTGAGCCGCACCACCTCGCCTACATAGCGCCCGGCGCGGGTGAACTGACAATCGAGGCGGCCGAACCTACGCGGGCGATCTTGCTCGGTGGCGTTCCGTTCGAGGAACCCATCGTGATGTGGTGGAACTTCATTGCCCGCTCACACGACGAAATCGAACAGATGCGCCGAGACTGGCAGTCGGACGTCATCGATGGGCAAGACCCCAACGGGCGGTTTGGACACGTCGACTTCGACGGACCTGCGATTCCTGCGCCCGAGATGCCGCGGGTTACGCTGCGTGCGCGCGGCGGTACTCGCGCGGGCTGACCCCGTACGCGTTCTTGAAGATGCGCGAGAAGTGCGCGCCGTCGAAGATGCCCCAGTTGGCCGCGATTTCGCCCACGCTCAGTCGCATGTCGTTGGGATCGGCGAGCTGACGACGACACTGTTCGAGTCGACGGTCGCGAATCCACTGCGAGACTGTGGTCTGCTCTGCGTGGAATAGCTTGTGCAGGTGGCGCGTCGAAATGAAGTTGCCCGCCGCAATCAAGTCGGGAGTCAGCGTGGGGTCAGACAAGTTTTCGATGATGTAGTCGCACACCTTGAGGAACGCCTGTGCTCGGGCATTCCCGGAGGTCTCATCGGCGAGGTGCAGTTTCTCGGCGAGCGCCGCACTCACCAGATCGATGAGCGAGTTCATGACGCGGAGCCCGGCCCATCCGCCAAGCTCGTCCATGTTGTCGGCAATCGACTTCAAGAACGGCGAAACGACGACGCCGATACCCTCATCCGCTGCCAGGCGCGAGGCCGTGATGTTGCGGAGGGTGTGCGCCGGCAAGAAGATCATGCTCTGCGGAAAACGCAGAACAAAAATCTGCGATCGCTCATCGAAAATGCGAGCGAACGGTCGCGTCGAGTCGTAGAGCGTGTAGTCGCCAGGGCGGAGCTCGGAGCGCACACCATCTTGCTCGATGATGCTCGTGCCCGCGATCTGCAGTTCAATTCCGTAGATACGGGTGTCATCCGCGTTCAGCAGGGCCGGTGTTCGATCGCCGCGGTTGGGCTCGAGCACCATGCCGAACATCTCCACGCCGCCAAGCACCCGCGAGCGAATTCGCGCACGAAAATTGGCCTCGTCGGGGGACGAAAGCCTCATCGAGAGGTGATTCTCGGTGAGGGCTTTCGTCCAGCCGGCGAAGTCGAACTCCTGGAAGTCGGAGACGGCCACGAGCTAACGCGGGGTTAGAACGGGTACGGAGCGATGTCCGAGCGCATGGTGAGCCACTGCGTCTCGGTGAAAGCTTCGATGTTCGCCTCAGCACCACCGAAACGCGAACCGTTACCCGACGCACCTACACCGCCGAAGGGGATGTTGGCCTCGTCAGCAACGGTCTGCTCGTTGATGTGGATCTTGCCCGAGTGCAGACGGTCAGCAATCTTCATTGCCTCGCCGACGTCACCGAGAATTCCGACCGAGAGACCGTACTCGGTGTTCTCCGCGATGGCGACTGCCTCGTCGATGGTCGAGAACTTGATGACGGGAGCCACCGGTCCGAAGATTTCGTTCTTCCAGGCCGAGCTGTCCTGCGTGAGGTTCGTCATCACGGTGGGCTTGAAGAACAGGCCTTCGCGCGTTCCACCAGCAGCGACGATTCCACCTTGAGCAACGGTCTCATCAACAATCTGCTGAACCTTCGATGCCTGGTTCTCGTCGATGATCGGGCCAAGTGCAACCTGACCGGTCGAGGGGTCACCGACCGGAAGGTGGTTGGCCTTCTCGACGAGGGCTGCAACGTAGGCGTCGTAGATCGACTCGTGCACGATGTGGCGACCGGTGGTCATACAGATCTGACCCTGGTGCATCCACGAACCGAACGCGCCAGCCGAAGCGGCCTTGGCGACGTCTGCACCGGGGAGGACGATGAGCGCGTTGTTTCCGCCGAGCTCGAGGTGTGCGCGCTTGAGGTGCTTGGCCGCGACCTCGCCAACCTTGCGGCCAGCCGCCGACGAACCGGTGAACGAGATGATGCGAACCTCAGGAGCGACACACACAGCCTCACCGATGTCAGCGGCGCCGTTGACCATCTGGAACACGCCTGCGGGCAAACCGGCCTCTTCGAAGATGCGAACGATGGATGCACCCGCGCCAACCGCAGTGCGCGGGTCCGGCTTGAAGAGCACGGCGTTGCCGAGTGCAATCGCCGGTGCAATCGAACGAATCGAGAGGATGAGCGGGAAGTTGAAGGGTGCGATAACCGTCACAACACCGGCCGGACGACGGCGAGCGAAGCTCCAGTGGTCAGCGACCGACGGCATGACGACGCCGTTCGGGTGCGAGGGCAGAGCCGACGCTTCGAAGCACTCCTGAGCGGCGGTGTGAGTCTCGAGCCCAGCCTTGGGCGGAATCGATCCTGCTTCACGAACAATCCACGACTCGATCTCGGCCGCGTGTTGTTCGAACAGTTCGCCGGCCTTGCGCAGGATCGCAGCGCGCACTTCGATGTTGGTGTTCGCCCATTCGACCTGAGCAGCAGCGGCATCCTTGGCTGCCTGATTGACGTCGGCAACTGATGCCAGACCAATCGAACCGAGCTTCTCGCCGCTCGCGGGGTTGATCACGTCGCGGGTTCCGCCGCCACCAGCGACCCAGCCTTTGGCCGTGTAAATCTTGTCGGTCCAAACCGAAGCATCCAGAAGTGCCATGTCTCCTCCTCGAGACGAAAACGTGCAAATGCGCGCGCAAATCTCGCGCACGATTTGAGCGTAGCCTTCAGCCTCGAATTTGCACATTGTCTGTCAGCGCATCCGACTAGCCATTGCGGACATTGTTGGTTTGACGCCGGCCCAGGCGGTCTAGAGTCAATCTCGTGAGTTCAACGGATGCACGCACGATTCGCGACGCCAGCTATGCGGTGCTTCGCGAGCGCGGATTGACCAAAGTGTTCGCCAACCCCGGGTCGACTGAGATCAGTCTGCTCAGCGGGTTCCCGAAGGATTTCGAGTTCATCCTCGCCCTGCATGAGGGTTCTCTGGTCGGAATGGCGACGGGATACGCCCTCGCTCGTAACGAGGCCGCGATGGTCATTGTTCACACCACGGCAGGTCTCGGCAACGCGGTGGCCGCCCTCGCCACCGCCCGCGTCAACCGCGCTCCTCTGGTCGTGCTGGTCGGCCAACAAGACCGCCGTCACCTGGCCACTGATCCCTTCTTGGCCGGTCGCGTGCGCGGTCTCGCCGGCGACTATCCGGTCTGGTACAACGAGCCGGTCACGGCACAGGATGTTCCGGCCGCCCTTGCCCGCGCACACGAGGAAGCCCTGACGCACCGTGGTCCCGCTCTCGTTGTCGTGCCGATGGATGACTGGAATGTTCCCGTCGATGAGCGGCACTTCTTTACCGCGCCCGCTCACGTCGAGCGCGCTCGTCTCGCCGCCGACTCCGCCGTTGCCGACGTCGCAGCCCTCATCAACGCTGCGAAGAACCCGGTGATCGTAGGTGGTGCTGGCAACAACACGGAGGCCGGCTGGGCTGCCGCTGTGACCCTCGCCGAGCGCATCAACGCGCCGGTCTTTCAAGAGTCGTTTGCGGGTGCTCCCGGATTCCCGCAGCACCACCCCTTGTTCGCAGGCTTTCTCTCAGCCTCGCGCAGCACGCTCCGCAGCCAGCTCGGCGAGTTCGACCTCATCCTCACCGTCGGCGCTCCCGTGCTTCGCCAGTACAACTTCGAGTCTGGGCTCATGTTTGCGCCAGGAGCGAAGGTCGTCATCCTCACCGAGACTGCCGAGGAGGCACACCGCTCCCCTGCGGATATCGCGGTCATCGCCGACCTCGCCCCGACGCTTGCCGCGCTGAGCGAGAAGGTGACACCCATGGCTGAACAACGCTCCTCGGTAACTTTTGCTCGTCGCCCACTGCCGACTCCGAACGACGACGAACCGCTACGAGCTTCACATGTCATGGGGATGCTCGCGACGCGTCTGCCCGAGAACGTCATCCTGGTCGAAGAGACACCATCGAGCCGGCCCGACCTACACGAGCTTGTGCCGGCAAAGACTCCCCTGGGATTCGTCAGCGCCGCCATGGGCGGGCTCGGTTTCGGACTTCCCGCGTCGATTGGATTGCGCATGGGCGCACCCGACCGAGCGACCGTTGCCGTGCTCGGTGATGGCTCGGCCATGTTTGGCATTCAGGGTCTGTGGAGCGCCGCTCACTACATCGTTGGCTCGCTGTTCATCATCTTGAACAACGACCGCTACGCGGTGATGGATCGCCTCAACGAGAAGCACGGTTCATCGACGCCAGCGTGGCCGCCATTCAGCGAGGTCGACTTCGCACACCTGGCTGACTCGTTTGGCGTGGAGGGTCGTCGCCTGACCACCCGCGACGCGGTTGCCGCAGCACTCGACGAGGTCATCCCGTCGCTCGCTCAGCGCGAGAAGCCGCTCGTGCTCGTCATCGAGGTCGAGCCGGAACTGACCTTCGCGCCCTAGATTTAGAGAGGCTCACTCAGCGGGCGAGCGCGTCGTGACGGAACTCGCTCGCCGTCATGCCGAACTTCTTGCGGAACTGGCGAGCAAAACCTGCCGGGTCGTTGAGCCCGTAGCCGCGCGCGATATCCGCGATTGATTCGTTGACGAGCAAAGGGTCGCTCAAGTCCCGCCGCACGAGGTCGTAGCGACGGTCACGAATGTACGACGCAACCGTGAGACCCTGTGCCGAGAAGGCGTTGTGCAGAGTACGCACGGAAACGAAGCATGCCTTGGCTACGCGTTCCGGGTTGAGGTTCGGATTGTGCATCTCGTTCTCGATGTACTCGCGTGCCTCAATGAAGTGAGCGAGCGCCGAACCGTGATCGAGTCGGGCCGGGTCAAGCCCGCCGACATCGAGCAACATGGTCGACACGAGGTCAACGGCGTGCTGAGCCAGTCGGGTTCCGGCGAATGTGGAGAGCGAACCGAGGTTGTCCGCGAGTGCCGAGAGGTAGTGCGAGACGGTCGCGCTCGTGCCTTCGGTTCCCGAGAACGTCACCGCCGTGAACTCGTCGAGCAGTCGCGGCGGGAGGTTGAGTGAATCAGATGGAAGCCGCATGACGAGCGAACGGAAATCGTTGTCGTACACCCGGGTGTACGGGCGCTTGGTGTTGAGCAGGGTCATCTCGCCGGGGCGGGTCACCGCGGTGCGACCGTCCTGAACGAGCGAACCCGTTCCCGCTATCTGCAGGCTGAGGATCGCGAAGCCGTCATCCTCAGGCGTGATCATGTCGTCGAGGCGGTGGATGACCTGTGCCGACGATTTGAGCTCAACCACCGAGAAGCGATCGAACTTGCGCGTGAGCATGTCCCCTTGAAAAGTACGCGACGCATTTTCAACTTCGAGGCGCACGAAGGAGGAGGACATTTCCTCCTGCCAGCGTGAGAAATCCCTCGAGGTGAGTTGGTGCGACTCTTCCATCACGCCAACTCTATTTGCCGAGCTTGCTTGGCCACCAAATCTTTTTTCCGATGTCATACGACAGAGCGGGAACGAGCAAGCTACGAACCACGACTGTGTCGAGAATGACACCGAACGCCACGATGAACGCGATCTGCACGAGGAACAAAATCGGGATGACACCGAGAGCGGCAAATGTTGCAGCCAACACAATGCCTGCCGAGGTAATCACGCCACCGGTCACGGCAAGTCCGCGAAGAATTCCGGGGCGCGTGCCAATCTTCATGCTCTCTTCACGCACGCGCGTCATCAAGAAGATGTTGTAGTCGATGCCGAGCGCGACAAGGAACACAAATCCGAAGAGTGGAACACTCGCATCAGCGCCGGGGAACTTGAAGATGTTGTTGAAAACCAGTGCCGAGACGCCCAGGGTTGCTGCGTAGCTCACCACGACCGTGCCGATGAGCACGAGCGGGGCGACGATGGAACGCAGGAGCAACATCAGGATGATGAAGATCACAATCAAAACAATCGGGATGATCTTGACCAAGTCGGCCTGTGCCGTCACGTTCGTGTCCAGTGCGATGGCGGTTTCACCTCCGACGAGCGCGTCGGTGCCAGCGTCTTTATACTCAGTCCTCAGTTGCCTCACGACAGCTTCCGCCTGCGCCGAATCCGCTTGGTACTCGAGCGTGGCGTTGATGAGAACCTTGCCGTCGACCACCTTGGGAACCGGCGTCACCGTGGGAACAACCAGGGGCGTGCGCGTTGCGATCGACTCGGCAACAGCCTTCTTCATCGCCTCCTCGAACGCAGCTTTGGTCTTGTCCGCATCCGGGTAGACCGAGACGGTCGAGATGCCCTGAGTGTCCTTGGCAATCTTTTCGTCTTCGAGATAGGTCGATTCGTCGGCGATGATTACCGCGGGAGAACCCGTACCGGCATCGAAATGTTCACCGAGCACCTTCTGCCCATCCACCGACTGGATGTTGTTGCCGAGCAAGAAGTCGGTCTGCGGCAATCCACTCGCCTTGAGGGTGGGAAGCGCAGCGACTGCGGCGAGCAGCACAATGAGCGTGACGATCCAGGTCGCACGAGGACGCTTGGAGATGAGCGAACCAACACCGCGCCAGAGTCCGCGCACGCCTTCGAGCCCTGCGATCGGCTCCGCGTCTGCCTTCTCTACCTTCTTTTTGCCAACCTTGGGCATGAATGGCCAGAAGGCAGCTCGGCCAAAGGCGGCGAGCAGTGCCGGGAGGAACGAGACGGCGGCCAGGAAGGCAAAGAAGATGCCGAATGCCGAAATCGGGCCAAGGGCCTTGTTCGAGTTGAGGTCGCTGAACAGCAGGCAGAGCAGGGCGAGGATAACCGTGAGCGCGGAGAAAGCGATTGCCTCGAACGAGCCGCGGTAGGCGCGACCGATAGCAGCCCACTTGGATTGCACCTCAAACAGCGCTTCGCGATATCTCGATACGAAGAGCAGCGCGTAGTCAGTAGCGGCACCAATGACCAAAATCGAGAGAATTCCCTGACTCTGACCCGAGACCTTGATCACGTCGTTGAGCGCGAGGTAGTAAATGCCAACAATGGCGGCGCTCAGTGCAAAGACCGAGGTGAGAAGCACGAGAATCGGAAGCAGAATCGACCGGTACACGATGAGCAGAATCACGAAGACCGCTGCGAGCGCGACAAGCAACAGGATGCCGTCAATGCCGGCAAATCCCTTGACGAAATCCGCGAGCAGGCCAGCCGGACCGGTGACATAAGACTTGAAGCCACTCGGGAAATCGTTGGTCACAATCGTGCGTAGATCGCCGACATCTTCGAGGAGCTTCTCGCCGCTTGCCGTGAACGGCACAAAGTACTCGACCGCTTTGCCATCCTTCGAGAAGGTCGGCAAGAACGCCTGGTCGGGAAGATCAGCGACGCCGGGGGCGTTCTGAATCGTGGGAGCGAGCTCGACAAACTTTGCTTTGTCTGCCTCGGTCAGTGTGCCGGAGTCTTTAACCGAAACGATGACCGCTGGAATCGACTTGGAGTCGTAGAACTTCTGCTGCCACTCGTTGACCGCCGTGCTGTCGGCACTTGCCGGCAAGAAACCTGCCTGGTCGTTAGTGGAGACGTCAGAGATTTTGCCGAAGGTCGGGCCACCGATACCGCCGATGGCGACCCAAACGATGATGAGAACCGTGGGCAGCAGAATACGCAGCCAGAGTTTTGGATTCCAGTCCTTCATGATGCCTCCACATTTCAGGATGTTTCGTTAGCGTAACCCGAGGTTGGTCGAGTCACGAAAATGGATTTAGTTTTCGAGGTCACGACGAACGGCGACGAGAATCTCATCGACGGTGGCGCCGGGATCGAAACTAGCGACGAGAACGCGCTTGGGCGCGTGGCGCACCCCGGGAGCGAGTACGGGTTCGAACAGGGTGGTGAGTTGGCCGACTTGACCGAATAACTCGGCGGGCGCATCCACGCTCGGATCTTTGAGCCAACTGCGCACGACCGAGTTGTGCACTGCGACAACACCGGCGGCAGTGGCGGAGACGGCCCAGCCGGGGGCATCGGGATAGGCTCGCGCGACGTACTCGGCAAAGGCGCGTTCGTAACGCGGAATGAGCAGGAGCTCGCGGTCGCGGAGCGCATGGTTCGCGCGAATGAGGTCTTGGCGTGCGACCGTCAGCTCCCGACGACCAATGTGGTAATCGAGAAAGAGTCGGGCCGCATCGTGCAGGGCGGTTGCTGGTTCACGGGTGGTTTGTGCCAGAAATTCCGTCAGCTGGGTGAGCAGGCGATCGTGATCGGCGAACACCACGTCATCTTTACTGCCGAAGCGACGAAAGAACGTGCTCCGGCTGAGGCCGGTAGCGCCGGCGAGGTCGTCAACGGTGACATCGTCGTAGCCGCGTGCTGCCAAAAGAGCGATGACAGCGGCGACCACTTGCGTGTTGTCCACTTCCGCTGTCATGAGAGACCTCCGACCACCAGCTTAGTCCGCTGAGTGAAACTCTGTTGCATATTTTGACACTCCAGTTCAGAATGGGGTCATGACTGAACGAATCATGCCCGGCTTCACCGCACCCGACTACGACGTGAGTCAGCCGCTCGACCCCGACTTCGCTGACCTCTACAAGAAGATCAACAGCGACGATCGCGCCTACTGGACTCGTGCCCGCAAGTTCGTACAAGACGAGGTTCTGCCTGTTATAGCGGGCTACTGGGACAAAGCCGAGTACCCGATCCACCTCGCAAAGCGCATGGGCGAACTTGATCTTCTCCGTGACGGCGTGAACCTTCCCGACTTTCCCGAGCAAAGCCTCCTCGCCGCCGGCCTCGTCGTCTCTGAGATCAGCCGCGGTGACGGTTCAATCGGAACCATCATCGGCGTTCAGGGCGCGTTAGCACTTCGCTCGATTGCATGGTTCGGATCGGACGAGCAGAAAGAAGAGTGGTGTGCACCGCTTGCCCGCGGCGAAAAGCTCGGTGCGTTCGGACTCACCGAGCCAACCCACGGGTCGGACTCGGTGAGCCTCGAGACCTCCGTTCGTGAATCTGGCGACGAACTCATCGTCAACGGCGAGAAGAAATGGATTGGCAACGGTTCCGTCGGTGACGTAACTGTCGTCTGGGCGCGCGCCCAAGACGGAAAGGTCAAAGGCCTCGTCGTTCCGCAAGTCACCCCCGGCTACTCCGGTGAAACCATTGAGGGCAAGATGTCGCTGCGTGCGATCTACCAGGCGCACATCACCATGACCGACATGAAGCTTCCACGCTCGGCGGCGATGCCCGGCGCAAACTCCTTCGGCGACACTGCCAAGGTGCTCCACGCCACCCGCCTTGGCGTCGCGTGGGGTGCGCTCGGTCACGCTACAGCCGCCTACGAAATTTGCGTGCAGTACAGCCAGCAGCGCATTCAATTTGGTCGACCGATTGCGCAGTCGCAGGCCGTGCAGGCACGCATTACCGAAATCCTCGCTGACCTCACCGCGTTGCAGTCAATGCTGTTCAACTTCGCCGCGCTCGACCAAAAGGGTGAGCTCTCGCCCACGGCTGCTTCACTCGCTAAGTACAACGCGACGAAGGTCGCCCGCAAGGCGGTCGCCATCGCGCGTGACATGCTCGGCGGCAACGGCATCCTGTTGGCCAACCGCGCCGGCCGCCACTTTGCCGATGTTGAGGCGCTACACACCTACGAGGGAACAGACACCATTCAGTCGCTGTTGGTGGGCCGCGAAGTGACAGGTTACTCAGCGTTCTAGCCAGGTGGTTCTAGGCTTGGCGCATGACGCGTAAGCAGTGGATTCAAGTCGTGCTGATGTTTATCGGCATGCTTCTGGCCTTCGGCACCTACATTTTCTTCAACTCTGCCCCCGCGCCGTGGCGCTGGCCCGGTGCGTGGGCGGCCGACCCCAGTACGGGCCAGTTCTTGCAGCCGTCGAGCGGCGACGGTGCGTTCCAAACCTTCGTACTGAAGAGCTGGGCCGATGGATTTGTCCCCTTCGTCCCCATCCTCGCAATCCCGTACCTGTCATATCTCGCGATCGTGCCGATTCTGACGCCGATACTCACTCTCGTCGCCAAGTCACTCAAGGGCTTCTTCACCATCGGCTGGGCGCTCATCGGAGCCCAGGCATTCATGGACCTCGGCTACTTCTTGTTCCAGACCTGGGTGCAGCGCACCGACACTCCCCCGAACGATTTCTTCGGTGCACTCGTGCACCTCGTGTGGGGCAATGACCAGCCGTTCAATGGATTCCCGAGCGCGCACTGTGCGTGGACAACGATTGGCATTCTCGCCCTGTTCCGCTTACGCAAGCGTTTCCCCAAGACGGCGTGGATTCTCATGCCCTGGCTTCTGCTGATCTACCCAGCTACCGTCATGCTGCAACAGCACTACCTGATCGATGTTTACGCGGGCATCGCAATCGGTATCGCGGCCTTTGCGCTGGCGCTCGTCTTCGTCGAAAAGCCGAAGCTCGCGCTGCCCATCAACGGTCAGTAGTAATCTCGCACGCGTGAGCTCACGAGCGACTGGTCACCCGACCACGAAACCAGGCATCCAACTCTTTGGTGCCGTGATGACTCTATTCGGCGTTGCTCGCCTCGATTTCGCGTTGGCAACTGAACTTCCCGCATCGGCAATCGTTGCCACACTCGAACCGCTGGGGTTCAAAGAACCCGCCATTCGAGCAACGCTACGACGCAACGTCGAGCGCGGATTGCTGACCACGGCTCGCGACGGTCGCGAAGTGAGCTACACGCTCAGCCCCACCGGTCTCACGCTTGTCACCCAAGGGCGTGGGCGCGTGAACGACCCGGCCGCACTACAACACGCCACAGACGAGTGGACACTGCTCACCTTCCCTGAGGGGCCAGCACTGCGCAACGAGAGGTACCAGCTCAACCTGCGCTTGGCTTGGGCGGGGTTCGGCCGACTCATGCCAGGCGTGTGGCTCACGCCAGGTCACTCCGACGTTTTCGCGCTATTGACCGAAGCCTTCGATGGAGATATTCCCGGGGATGCGGTCGGGTTCATTGCAGTGCCACTCCGTGAACAAGACCTCCCCGGGATGATTGGCCGCGCGTGGGACCTCGCGGCAATCCGCGCCGAGCACGATGTTTTTAATGGCGCATGGACAACACTGGCAAGCGGGTCTGGGCATCCCCTCGCCGACCTCGTTCACTTGCTCAACGACTGGAGCACACTTTTGCTGGCGGATCCTGGGCTGCCAGCATCAGGAGTGCCCCACGACTGGCCGGCTTTTACCTCCATGGAAACATTGCGCGCAAATAAGGCAGCGCTGTGGGAACCCGCTCGGGCGCAACTGGCCACCCTCCTCAATAAATAACAAATTTTTGTATTGACACTAACTTTTGTTATGTGTTGATATGGGGCATGACCTTCAACACATCCTTCCGCGCACAGCAGCCACTGTCCGAATCCAAGATTCCGATTCCGCCCGTCGAGACGCGCACCCAGGTGGTGAGCGCCGGGACCGTGGTTAAAGAAGGAGCCCGCGCCCTCAGCGTCGACATTGAGGTGGATGAAGACCAGCCGATCACCCTCCGCGATGGTGTTGTTCTGTACGGAGACGTATACCGGCCGTCCGGCAATTCAGGTTCGCTGCCTGCAGTTCTGATGTACACGCCCTACTCGAAGCGTGGCGGTTACTGGAACACGGCGTTCTACCCCGTGAATTTCGGTGTTCCGCCGCAGGACCTCACCGGCCTGAACTCATTCGAAGCACTCGACCCCGGGTACTGGTGTGAGCAGGGTTACGCGATCGTCGTTGTCGATTCGCGAGGCACATCCAACTCCGGCGGCGACATGCGCTTTATGGGTGCCGGAGAAGGCGAAGACGCCTACGACGTCATCGAGTGGATTGCGGCGCAACCCTGGTCCAATGGTGCTGTCGGCATGGCCGGAAACTCGAAGCTGTGTATCACTCAGTGGGCCGCTGCAGCGCTGAACCCACCTCACCTCAAGGCCATCGCACCATGGGAAGGCCTCACCGATCTCTACCGAGACGTGCTCGTGCGCGGCGGTATCCCCGACACCACTTTCAACGAGCGGGACATCTACTCGTTTATTTATGGCAAAGGTCAGATTGAAGACATCGCGGCGATGACCGCGAGCAATCCACTGTTCGACGAGTACTGGGCGAGCAAAGTTGCCGACCTCTCACAGGTCACCGCGGCCGCGTACGTCGGCGCGAGTTGGTCGAACCCCATTCACACCAAAGGCACCCTCGGTGCCTACGCAGCGTTGCCGGCCGAGACAACGTGGATGCGCATCCACGACACCCAGGAGTGGATTGACCTCGCCGACCCGGCCAGCATCGCCGACCTGCAGAAGTTTTTCGACCGCTACCTCAAAGGCGAACAGAACGGGTGGGAGTCGACACCGCGCGTTCGCTACACCGTGCTCGATCCAGGCGGAGTCGACGAGACCAACCTCGTTGCACCGCAGTGGCCGCTCGCTTCACAACCGGCCGAACTCTTTCTGAACGGGAACGATGGCTCGTTGACGAGCACGGCCCCGACCAGTGACGGCGTCACCAGCTACGCGTCCACCGACCTCAGCAGCGCAGCCAAGTTTTCGATGGTCGCCGACAAAGACATGACAATCTTCGGCGCACTCAATGCTGACCTGTGGGTCTCAACGGATGCGGGCAACGATCTCGACGTGTTCGTGGCCGTCTACAAAGAAGACGCAGACGGCAACCGCCTGCACCACATCACTCTGCGCGCCGCGCCAGCTCAGGCCTTTGTTCGATCGCTCGAACGCGATGGAATGCTCCCCGCGGCGGTTGCCTACACGGGACCGGTCGGGCGCTTGCGTGCCTCACACCGAGCACTCGACGACGCCGCATCGACGCGCCTCGGGCCCGTTCACACTCACATGACCGAGGACTTCGTCACCCAGGGCGAACCGGTCGAACTGCAGATCGACCTCTGGCCCACCGCCATGAAAGTTCATGCCGGTGAACGCCTGGTGGTCGAAATTGCCGGACACCCCACCGGTCCGCTGGCGATGCACATGCCCGGCGAATCGGGGCTTCCTGGTGGTGACATCGCGATGTCCACACGCAATCAGGGCACACACTCGGTATACACCGGTGGCAATCACGCTTCGCGCCTGCTCTTCGCGATTCTGTAGGTCTTGCGCATGACGTCACGTTTCACCGGTCGACTCGTTCTCGCCGACGACCCCACATTTCTCGATTCAGTCTTCACGCGCGTCCACAACGGTAAGCATCCGACTGACCGACTTCCCCGAGCGGTGTTACACGCGGACAACGTCGAGGATGTTCGCCAGGGCGTGCTGTGGGCGAATGAACAGGGCCTCACCGTTGCCGTTCGGGCAGGCGGTCACTCCTGGATTGTGTGGTCGGTCCACAACGACTCACTGTTGATCGACCTCAAGAAACTCAACGACAAAGGCATCGACCTGGCCACTGGCATCGCCTGGGCCGAACCCGCTGTCATGGGCGGGGCGGAACTCGCCCCCTTCCTCAAAGACAACGGCCGTTTCTTCCACGGCGGTCACTGTCCCGAAGTCGCCGTGGGTGGCTTCTTGCTGCAGGGCGGACAGGGCTGGCTTCAACGCGGCTACGGCTGGGGATGCGAGTGGGTTACCGCTATCGAAATGATCGCTGCTGACGGCGAACTCATCCGGTGTGATGAGAATGAGAATGCAGATTTGTTCTGGGCCGCGCGTGGCGCTGGCCCATCATTCCCAGGCATCGTGACGAAGTTCTACCTCGAGACCCGTCCCCTCTATGGGTACTGCGGGCACAGCATGCAGGTCTACCCACTGGACCTGTTTGACGAGGTCATGACGTGGCTCTACGAGGTCGACCACGTACTCGATCGTGACGTTGAAGTGTTGTGTATGAGCGCCGCACCGCCGCTGCCCGACGGTTCGCCCGGCCCTCGTGTCTTCATCGTCAATGGGTTTACTCTGACCGACAGCAAAGAACGGGGCGACGCGGTGCTCGCCCCGCTGCAAACCTGCCCGGTCATCGGGCAAGCGCTCGTCAACGAACCCAACATTCCCAAAGAGCTCGCCGACCTCATCAACGAAGCCAACGTGATATACCCGACCGGAGCACGTCACATTGTGAACGATATCTGGGTGGATGGACCGACCGCCGAGGTCGTGCAGCGCATCAAGCCGTTGTTCGTCGACTTACGCGAACCGCACGCCCACACCATCTGGATTGCGAACGGACCCATGCGGCCGCTCAAGGACATCGCGTTCTCAATGCAGGCACCGGGCTACGTTGCCACCTACATCATTTACGAGGATGAAAGCCACGACGAAGCGAACGCCGCTTTTCTCGATGCTGCCCTCACGCACGCCGAACCGGTGACCGTCGGTCAGTATTTGGGCGACAGCGACCTCACCAGCAAGCAGATGAAGTTCATGGCGGATGACAACTTCGCCAAGCTGCAAGACATCATTGCGAAGCACGACCCCGCGGGAAGGTTCGCGCGTTACCTGACCAAAGACCCGTCGACGATCAATCGCAACGAGTGGGAATCCTAACCCCCAAGACGAAAAGCCCCCGGGAAACCGGGGGCTTTTCGTCTTGGGGCCGCCTGCGAGAATCGAACTCGCGACCTATTCATTACGAGTGAATCGCTCTACCGACTGAGCTAAGGCGGCGGACGTCGCACCGTCAGGCGCAACAGGTCACAATCTTACCGGGCAAACCGGCACGACCTAAATTCTGTTAGCTGTCACTCTTCTTCGGTGCGCGCTTGGGCTTGTCCTGCGTCGCCTTCGCCGCGTTCGGCTTGGTTTCGGTCACTTCGTTCTTCGCTTCAGCTGCATCGTCTGCGACCGGGGCCTCGGCGGGCTTGCCGCCACGGCGTCGGATGAGCCACGCAATCACCGCGACGATGACTGCTCCGAGAAGCGCGCCACCGAGAGCGAACCAAATGGCCTTGCCAGAGTCACCGGCGTCGTCAGCAGCGACACCAAATCCTTCGTGATCGTGGTCACGATCCATCGGCATCCCCGACGGAGGCGGACCAGTGTGGTCACCTGGTCCGTGGCCCTCGTGCCCCATTCCGGCCGCCGTTGATGTGAAGTGAACCGTGCCGGCAACCTTGTGACCGTCAACTGACAGAATCGAGTATCCGATTGTGTAGTCGCCGCCCCCGATCATCTGCGCGACGGGCACGGTCACAGTGGTTTTGGTGGTGTCATACCGCGGGGTACCGAGCTTGACCGACGCTTTTGTCGCATCCGTCAACGTGTAGGTCGAGAACTCGGGTGTGACTCCCTCACCAAACGTCAGTGAGAATTCGGCGAGTGCGCTCACCGAGGCACCCTCAGCGGGCGTGGATGCCTCGAGTTCAGAGTGGGCCTTCGCCGGGGACGCCCACAGCGCGAGTGCACAGGCCACAAAGGCGGCCAGAATAATGGCGGTCAGACGTGAGCGAGAGCGAATCGCACCGGCAGTGATCATGACAGGAGTCCTTCCCCGATGAATCCCCCCGGCTGACAACCGGGCGGGATGACGAACGTCGCGGAGCCGATTGTGGTGGTCCACTTGTTCAGTAAATCGTGTTGTGCAACCCGGTTCTGCACCGGGAGGTATTGCGTTTCGATGTTAGCTGCATACGCGGCGAAGAGCAGACCGGCGTTTGGTTGACCGTCGGGTAGCAGACCGTCATCAAAATTGAGAGGACGACGCAAAAAGCGCTCGCTGGCGCTGCTCGGGGCTGCGCGACGAACGTGTGCCCCGGCATCGATTATGGGCAAATTCACATCATCCACGGCATCGAGATCGGGGACGTCCTGCTCGCGCGACCCAGTCAACGGCGCACCGGTTTCGAGGCGTCGACCGATGACGTTCTCTTTGTCACTCTCGTCCAGCTTGTCCCAAGTGGGCAGATTCATGGCAATGCGGCGTACGACGAGCATCGTGCCTCCGGTGTACCACCCGACATTCCGCGCCCACACGTAGTCGTCGAATGGGAGTCCGAACCGGCCGGGATTCACCGTTCCATCGAGCTGTCCAAACAGGTTGCGCGCGGTTCCGGTGGTGGGATTCCGACCCGCGTCTCCTACGAATCCGCGCTGTGTCCAGCGAGGAGTGGCGAAACTCAACAGAGTGCGTGAAACTTGCCGCATGGCGTGGCTGAGAGACAGCGCATCATCCGAACCGATGTGAACGACTAAATCCCCACCGCAGTAGTCCTCGTTCAACTGATCAATCGGATAGTTCGGGATGTCGGCGAACCCCGCCGGGATGGCTCCCGTGAGCCCGAGCTTGTCAAAAAGGGTCCGGGCGAATCCGACGGTGACGGTGAGGCGGCCCGGATCCCGGGCAAGTTGCGGATCGTTATCTGGCAAAGCAGGCTCGCCCTGCGTCAGGCGTGCGGCATCGTCGGTCACCAAACGCATCACCCCAGCGAAGCGCTCGCGGGTTACGCCCGGCTTGAGCGTGAATGCGAGAAAGACACCGTTTTTCTGCGGTGCAGTCGCAATCCCTGCCTGGTGCGCGCCGAAGAACGGCACAGTGGTGGGCACGACCCGCGCCATGTCAGCGGCGTGCGCGCCGGCATAACCGAGCGAAGCACCCAACACTCCACCCGCGGCGAGCGTTCCCGCAGCCGTTCCGGCGCCCGCGAGAAATGCGCGCCGACTGACCCGCGATTCGGTTTCGGTCTGGGATGACAGTTCGGGCCTCAACTATCCCGCGTAGTTCGCAATGTCACGAGCGTCGGCCGCAACTTCGAGTGAGGTGCCGTTCGAGAACTGAAGGGTTACCGAGACTTTGTCGCCCGCCACGATTGGCTTCTCAAGGTTCCACAACATGATGTGATAGCTGCCCGGTTTGAGGGTCACCGAGCCGTGGGCGGGGATGGGAATGCCTGTCTTGACTTCCTGCATGACCATCTTGCCGTTGGCATCCTTGATGACTTCGTGCGCGTCGAGTTTCGTGCCAGTCAGGCCCGCATCCGATGCCTGTCCGCCCACGATGTAGATCACTTCGTCCGAGCTGTTGCTGAACACGCCGAACATGCCGGTCATGTCCATGGCATCAATTTTCGGAACTGCCTTGATCCAGACGTCGGTTGCCGTGGGGGTTACCGCCGCCTGTGGTGTCGTGGCACATCCCGAGACCGCGAGCGCGGTGAGTACCAGCACGCCCACCATTGCCGCGAGCCGCCGATTCGAAATGAGTGCCATCAGTTTCTCCTGGTAGAGGTTGTCGATATCGCCTAGGTCGCGATATTCTACGTTGTGTAGAAATAACGCTATTCTACATAACGTAGAAATACAAAATGGAGGCACGGTGCAACGCGCAAAGGGGCAACTCGAAGCCCACATTCTCGACGTTCTGCGCGATGCCGAAACCCCGCTCACGGTGAAAGAACTGCAGACTCGCCTGTCGGCGCCGGTTCCCGCGGTGACGACAATAATCACCGTTCTCGAACGCATGCGCAGCAAGGGCATGGTCGACCGTTCCGCGAGTGGCGGTCGCTCGTTCGAGTACTTCGCGGCCAAATCACGCATCGATCAAGCGACCGCATCGATCCACGATGCGTTGGCACTTGCGGGAGACCGCCAGGCAGCCCTGATGCTTCTGGCGGGAAGCCTGACCGACGCAGACCGCGACGTACTGCGACGTGCACTGGAACGAAAGTAGCGTGCTCACCGCGTGCGCACTGCTCGCGCTCTATCTTGCGCTGACTCTGCTGACACCGCGTGTGCTGGCGAGTAGACGACTACTCATCGACCGCCCCGCAACCCTGTTGCGGCTCTGGTTCACGGCACTCACCGTGGCAAGTGTCTCCCTACTCCTTGCACTCGGGATTTTTATTGCCCGCGCACTCGTTCATCACGGCACGCACATTCCCAACCATGACATCGCTGGGCCACTCATCGATTCTCTTCTTGGGTGGCTTTCAATCGCAGTCATCGGTTTGATTGCCTTTCGCTTAGGCGTCGCCGCCCACGAGGCGCGAGCGCGCTATCGACAAATCGGGGATCTGCTCGCGCCTGTCATTTCGAGCGCGGAGACAACCACGGTCGGAGAACTTTCTGCCTGGGTTGTCGACTCGCCCCAACCGCTCGTCGCCGCACTCCCCCAAGCGCGCCGCGTAGTGATTACCTCGCGCATTCTCAATGACTTGACGCCACCACAACTTGCTGCGGTAGTTGCGCATGAAGAATCCCACCTGCGTCATCATCACGAGCGGGTCTTGGCCCTCGGTTCTCTGGTCGAGGCGGTTGCACCTGCGTTTCTTGCGAGCAACCGCATGGCTCAGTCGTGTCGAATCGCCACGGAACTCATCGCGGACGATGACGCTTCTCGCGCCTGCGGCACCGCAACGCTGGCGAGCGCACTCGAGGTGGCATACCCTGACGCACCGGGCGTCAGCGATCGAATCGCACGCCTACACAATCGCTAACAAGTCACCGAGGCGGCAGGCGCCGTGTGGGCAATCAAGAATTCGTCGACGAGTGCATCAACGCACTTACTGCCGCGGTTGTATCCGGCGTGCCCCTCACCTCGATAGGTGATGAGGCGACCGTCCTCGAGTTGAGCCGCAAAACCGCGAGCCCACTCAATGGGCGTTGCCGGATCGCCGGTGGTGCCGATCACAACGATGGGCTGTGGGCCCGTGGGGCCAAGCTTTGTCGCCGCGATGACCGGCCTTTCAGGCCACTGTGCACATGAATCACCCCACGCAAAGTAGGGTCCGAGCACCGGCGCGGCTGCGGCTAGTCGAGTCGCCGTGTGCTCGACATCACCCGGCGCACTCGCCGGTGTATCGAGGCAACTCACCGCGACAAAGGCCTCGGTTTGGTTGCTCAGGTAGGTGCCGCCGTCAGCACGTTCGTTGTACCAATCCGCGAGAGTGAGCGCAGTATCGATGTTGCCCGAGTAGTAGTCGGCGAAAAGTTGCGTCAGGTATTTCCACGAGTCCGGTGAGTACAGCGGAGTGATGATCGCGGTCGCAAAGGTGTCGGCGCCAACCTTTCTGCCATCGCTTCCCGCCTCGGGACGAGCATCCAGCTTCGACAAAATGCCCGCAATGGCGCGCTGTGCAGAAGTAACGCTTCCCGTGAAAGGACAATCGTTCTGCTTCACACACCACGCAATCCAATTGCCAAGTGCCATGTCGAATCCACGAGCTTGGGCGACGAGCGAATCGTCTGAGCTGACGCTCGGATCGACTGCGCCATCGAGCACGAGACGCCCTACGTGCTCGGGAAAGGTCTGCGCGTACATGCCGCCGATGAAGGTGCCGTAGGAGTACCCGATGTAGTTGAGCGTGGGATCTCCAACGAGTGCGCGCATCACATCGAGATCACGCGCGACACTCAAGGAGTCCACATGACCCAGAAGGTCGCCAGTGCGCGCGAGGCAGGCCTGGCCAAAGGCTTTCGTCTCCCGCGCATTGGCTTGTCGCCACGATGCGCTCCCGCGCTTGCCGGGCGTGATGCCGTAGAGCAAGGCGTCCATCTGCGCGGGCGAATCGACGCATGTGATTGGCGTGGATTCACCCACTCCGCGGGGATCAAAACCGATGACATCAAAGGAGGCGGCCAGGGTGGAGTCGACGGCTCGATCGAAACTCTCGCGCACGAAGCGCACACCGCTCGCGCCCGGACCGCCGGGATTGACGAAGAGGGAACCGAGTCGCTTTTCTTTCGCGGCCGCGTGACGAATGAGTGAGAGCGAAATCGCCTTGCCAGAGGGGTGAGCCCAATCGAGTGGGACTCGCACTCGGGCACACGTGAATCCCGCTGCGCAGGCCTTCCACGTCAACGCCTGCGAGTAGAAAGGCACCAAGTCGGGTGACACCGTCTCCGCGCTGACGGAGGGCGCAACCTGACTCACGGGCGCCGAGCACGCCGTGAGCAGAGCCATCCCAAGTGCTAGAACCGCCACGACTCCACGGCTACGCCCTCGTCGGTTCATCGAGCCGCAGTGGGCTTTCTTACGGCGTGGATGAGCATCGCCTCGAGAACAAGTGCCGGCGCAACGTTGCCGGCGAGGCGGTCACGCGCCTGTTCGATGGCTGACATGGCAGCGAGCGTTTGGTCCGGAGTGCGTGCCACGGCAACCTGACGAATCTGTGCCTCGTTCTCCAGATTGATGAGGTGTGAGTCGACGCCTAACTGCACGCGGACAACATCACGGAAGAGGCCCATAAGATCGACGAGAATTCGATCGATACCATCGCGCAAACTTCGGGTTGCGCGACGTTTCTGCTGCTCTTCAATGGAGCGAAAGTAGGTGCGCATGTTCGCCGGAACAGCGTCATCAGTCGCGAGTCCCACCGATGCGCGCGCTTGTTCCATTTCGCTCGCGTCGCGTTCCTCGGTAAGTGCCTTGGCATCATCCGTCGCGATGTCAAGAAGTCGGCCCGCCGCGAGAACTGCATCGTGAACGCCGCGCATGCCAAGCACCAGATCGATCGTTTCGGCACGTCGCTCGGCCGCCTCAGCGTTGGATGCCAGGCGTTGCGCCATGCCGATATGACTCTGTGCCTGACGCGCAGATCGTTCGGCCGTGAGAGGGTCAACTCCCTGCCGCGAGACCAGCAGTTCGGTCACGAGTTCTTCGCTCGGAACGCGCAAGCGAACAGAACGCACGCGCGAACGAATCGTCGGGATGAGATCCGCTTCACTCGGGGCACACAGAATCCACACCGTGCGCTCAGGTGGCTCCTCGAGTGCTTTGAGCAGCACGTTGCTGGTGCGCTCAACCATGCGGTCAGCATCTTCGATGATAATCACGCGATATCGCGAAACGGACGGTGAGTAGTAGGCGTTCTGAACGAGTGCGCGTACCTCATCGATGGAAATGATGACGCGCTCGGTAGCGAGGTAGGACAGGTCAGGATGCGTTTTCGCGGCGACCTGACGACAGTTCGGGCAGGTGCCACAGCCGTTGTTTTCGCAGAGGAGTGCGGCAGCGAAAGCATACGCAGCGTTCGAACGACCTGAACCGGGCGGACCCGTGATGAGCCACGCGTGCGTCATGGCACTGATGCCATCGAGGTCACTGCGTTCGGCGTTTGCGGCCGACTCGAACAGCGCGACTGCGTCAGGTTGGCCGACAACCTCAGTCCATACGCTCATAAAAACAGGCTAGCGGGTCGTTCAGACGCCCAGGGCGTTGGTCACGCGCTCTGCAATCGTCGAGGCGATGACGTCGACCGGAAGGCTGGCATCGATGACCAACCACCGCTGCGGCTCGGCGGCCGCCAGGGCGAGAAAACCGTTGCGCACCCGCGCGTGAAAGTCACTTTTCTCGCTTTCGAGCCGGTCAAAAACCTTGTCATCAGCGTCGAGACGCTTGCGGGCAGAAGTTGGGTCGAGATCGAGGAGGATGGTGATGTCAGGAACCAGGTCGTCGGTCGCCCACATCGAAATACTGCGAATCTCGTCGCCGGCGAGAACACGTCCAGCTCCTTGATAAGCCACCGACGAGTCGAAGTAGCGATCTTGAATCACCACGGCTCCGCGGTCGAGCGCAGGTCGCACGAGCGTGTCAACGTGGTGCGCGCGATCCGCCGCGTACAGCAACGCTTCGGCACGTGGTGCAATATCACCCCGGTGGTGGAGCACGATGTTGCGAATCTCAACACCGAGATCGGTGCCGCCGGGTTCACGCGTGGTAACAACTTCACGTCCGGCCCCGGAGACCAGCTCGGCGAGAAGGCGCAACTGCGTCGACTTTCCAACGCCGTCGCCACCCTCGAAGGTGATGAAGAGTCCGCTCACGAGAACGAGACTACTTGGACTTCTTCTTCGCGGCAGGTTTGCGCGCCGGAGCTTTGCGCTTCGGGGCGGGGCCCTTCGCGCGTTTTTCGGCGAGCAACTCGACGGCACGCTCGTAGGTCATTTCTTCGACCTTGTCAGAGCGAGGAATCGTCGCATTGGTTTCGCCGTCGGTGACATACGGACCGAAACGTCCATCTTTCACCTTGATGGGTTTGCCGCTGATCGGGTCTTCGTCAAACTCGAACAAGTTCTTGGATGCGGTGCGCGCTCCATACTTCGGCTGAGCAAACTTTTCGAGCGCTCCGGCGAGATCAATCGAGAAAATCTGTTCTTCACCATCGAGCGAACGAGTGTCAGTGCCCTTCTTGAGGTAGGCACCGTATCGGCCGTTTTGCGCGGTGATGATTTCGCCCGTCTCAGGGTCTGCGCCAACATCGCGAGGAAGGTTGAGCAATGCGAGGGCGGTGTCGAAGTCGACCGTCGCTGGATCCATCGAGCGGAATAACGATGCCGTGCGCTCTTTCGGACCTTTAGCATCGGGGTCAAACCCTGGCTCGCGTTCGGTCACGTACGGTCCGAAGCGTCCGTCTTTCGCGAGAACCTCTTTGCCGTTCTCCGGGTTGATGCCGAGAACGCGGTCACCGGCAACAGGTGCATCGATAAGTTCTTGAAGCTTTGCTGCGGTGAGCTCATCCGGTGCGAGCTCTTCGGGAATGTAAACCTTGCGCTTGGGAGCGTCAGGGCCCTTCTCGGCATCGTCGACCTCGATGTACGAGCCCGATTGCCAGATGCGAAGTACGTGACCATCGCTCAGCACCATCGAGTTAAGAGTTTGCTTGTCGACCACGCCCAGGTTGGTAGCCTCATGCTTGAGGCCGGGGTGCTCCTCGTTCTTGCCGAAATAGAACTCGTGTAGCCACTGGTTACCATCGGCCTCGCCCGACGCGATGCGGTCGAGGTCATCTTCCAGCTCCGCCGTGAAGTCGTAGCTCACGAGGTCGGCAAACAGCTCTTCCATGAAGCGGGTCGCGCTGAAGCCAATCCACGTCGGGACGAGTGCCTTGCCACGATTGGTGACGTACTTACGTGCCTGAATCGTCTCGATGATGCTCGCGTAGGTCGACGGGCGCCCGATGCCGAGCTCCTCCATCTTCTTCACGAGGCTCGCCTCGGTGTAACGCGCGGGCGGAGCAGTGTCGTGCCCCTTCGCCTCAACGTCGGCAAGAACGAGGGCCTGTCCCTCGGTCATGACGGGAAGTTTGGCATCTTCGCTCTTGTCTGCGGGTGCGGCCGAGTCATCGATGGTCTCTTCGTATGCGTTCAAAAAGCCGCGGAAAGTAATGACAGTTCCGGATGCAGTGAACTCGAGTTCTTCGCCACCAGTGGGTTTCACGCTGAGGGTGACGGTCGCCGTCTGACCCTTGGCGTCAGCCATCTGCGACGCCACAGTTCGCTTCCAGATCAATTCGTAGAGCTTGAGTTCTTCACCGCGCAACAGGCTCGAAAGCTCGGCGGGAGTCTTGAACACGTCACCCGATGGACGAATGGCTTCGTGTGCTTCTTGCGCGTTCTTGCTCTTGCCGGTGTACACCCGTGGAGCATCCGCTACTTGGTCTGCGCCGTACATCGCGATGGCCTGGCTACGCGCTGCATTCATCGCCTGGGCCGAGAGGCTGGGCGAATCGGTACGCATATATGTGATGTAACCGTTTTCGTAGAGTCGCTGGGCAACGCTCATGGTCTGCTTCGATGAGAACTTGAGTTCATTGCCGCCGGCCTGCTGCAGCGTCGACGTGGTGAACGGTGCGAGAGGTTTGCGGGAGTAGGGCTTGGTCTCAAGCTTGCTTACTGTGATGGATGTGCCCGGCGAGGCAATGGCCGCCGTCAGTGCAAGGGCTTCAGTCTCACTCAACACACGAGCACTGGTCTTGAGTGCTCCATGGTCGTCGAAATCGTTCTTGCCAGATGCGATGGACTTGCCAGCGATACGCACCAGCTTGGATTCAAACTGAGTCGCAATGTCTGACGAGGTACCTGCGGTGAGCTGCAGATCCCAGTAGTTGGCCGACACGAAAGCCATCCGCTCGCGTTCGCGCTCAACAATCAGGCGAGTCGCGACCGACTGAACGCGACCGGCAGACAGCTTCGGAGCCACGAGCTTCCAGAGCACCGGCGAAATCTCAAATCCATAGATGCGGTCAAGAATGCGTCGCGTTTCTTGAGCGCTCACCAGAGCGGTGTCGAGCTCCCGCGTGTTCTCTTTGGCTGCCTCAATCGCGTCTTTGGTGATTTCGTGAAAAACCATCCGCTTGACCGGAACCTTTGGCTTAAGCACCTCAAGCAGGTGCCACGCAATAGCTTCACCTTCGCGGTCTTCATCGGTTGCGAGCAACAGCTCGTCCGCTTCTTTGAGAGCCCGCTTGAGGTCGGTGACGGTTCGCTTGCTGTAGTCCGAAACGACGTAGTAGGGCTCGAAATTGTTCTCGACGTTGACGCCAAACTTGCCGAAGGGGCCCTTCTTCATGTCGGCAGGCATCTCACTCGGCACGGGAATGTCGCGGATGTGACCCACCGAAGCCAACACCTCATAGTCGGATCCCAGGTACTTGCCAATGGTCTTGGCTTTAGCGGGGGACTCGACGATGACGAGTTTCTTAGTAGCGGTCACTGACTTCCTTTCGCGAATGGCGAGTTTGTGAGAAACGTTCGCCTGTCACCATACAGGCAGTTTGCGACTCGTCAAATTATCGGTTCGGTGAGGCCAACCCGGCGTGAGCATGAACAATCCAGCTCACCATGCCCCACGACACCCTCGCCTCGATACGCGCGTCGTACCCTGCCATGGCGCAGGACTCCGGGGTCAGAGCGGCCTTAGCCAAGAGTTGGCGAGCAGCATCACAGGGCACGCCCGGCGCTTTGCCCACCGCGATGTCGACCGCCAGTAAAGCGGATTCCTGCACGGCGTGTTGAGCTTCGGACGCCCGCGAAATCACCACGACACCGGTCAGCAGAGCCATCAGCGTTGCAACCAAGCCGGCGGCGATGAGCACCACGCCGACACCGGACCCACGCTCATCCATCACGGGCGAACCGACCGACAGGTCTGAGCACGCGAGTGTGACACGAAGGCGCCACCCACCCACCGGTGCGCGGAGTCGAGGCGTACACAGATTTCGGATGAACTCTCGCTGATCTGCACTCGACCCAAGCTCTGCAACTGTTCGCGCTCGGTCGACGCAACTCTGCCGCTGGCGAGCTGCTGCGCTACGAGGTCAACGAGCACTCGCGCGCGCATATCGATCACCGCGGAAGCAAGTGCGTTGACCCCAAAAATAAGCGCCACGACAAGAACCGGAACGAGAACGGCAAACTCAATCGTCACCGATCCGGCCTCGGCTGACCTAGCCACCGAAATGCAGTGCGCTCGTGATGAGTCCTTCAAGAATCGATTTCACCACGTCACCCCGCAGGATGCTCACGAGCAATCCAGCGAGCCCCACTGCGGCCATCGTGGCAATGGCATACTCGGCGGTCGCCGCACCACGCTCACTGACCAAAAACTGAACAATATTCTTCACGGCCGTTGCCCTTTCTTCGTTTCGCGCCCCTCACGCACGGGTCAGAATGCCAGAGCGCGATCGCGAACATCGCTCCTATAAGTAATGAGTGGACAGTTATGTGCTGAGAAGCGCTGTGCCGGAGAGAGTCGATACAACGGCGGGAACCGCCACGAGCAGCATGAACGCAGGAAGCACGCATACTCCGACCGGCAACAGCACCTTCTCGGCAAGTTCTGCAGTGCGTCGCTCACTCGCGACCGACGCACGATCACGTTCCCGTTTGGCACTGCCACGAAGTAGGCGCTCCAGCGGAATCCCCCATGCCGCGCAATCGCGGTTGAGCGCGCGGACCTCAGCAACTTCGTAACGCCTCTCGTCGTCACGGAACCACGGTTGTGCCGTGACGAAGCCGAGCAGTCGGCGCATCCCTACTCCCGACATCACCCCGACTGCGGCCAGGTCAAGAACGAGTCCCGGCAGCACCCGAGACATCCGCGCCCGAGCGACGAGCCGGTTGGTCCACGCTCGCGCGGTCATTACGAGAGCACAGGCTAGCCCGCAACATACCCACCCGATTGGTTGCCCAAGCAGCACGCCAACGCAATCGAAACCAAGAGCGGTCATTACCCCTGTCGAGACGACAGGCAAAAGCAGCAGGAGGCGCGTGGCCAATAGCGGCCCGGCAATCGCAGCACGAATCGCGTGTTCGCGTCGCTGATCGGCCACCAGGGCCGCCTCGCACGCATCGAGCAATTCGCCAACCGGGGCGCCGACCTGTGCGACGACGTTCCACGCCTGAGCACAAGCGGCGGCTCGCTCACCGGAGTGACGAGAAAACATTGTGGCCACTGCCTGCGATCGCACGTGAACCCCACTAACCACGAGTCCCCGCAAATGACCGATGTCGTCTTGGAGGGTTTCGAGGTCTCTTTCAATCGAGCGCTGTCGCCTACTCATCGACGACTTCAAGCACGAGTCGGGGTCGTCCGCGTTCGTCTAAGGTCAGCACCGGGCGCGCGATTGTGAGTCGTCGCAATTCGCCGACTCGATCGATGTGAACGAATGCGCCTACTGAACTCGCTACCAGTCGCGCCGCCGTGGCGTCGCTCAGCCCCGCAAGGTTGAGTAAACCGGCGAGACGAACCAGTGCATCTTCCGGCGAGTTCGCGTGGAGCGTCGTGCCTCCTCCCGCGTGCCCGGTCGTGAACGCCAGCAACGCGTCGCGGACTTCGATGCCACGGCACTCACCAAGCACCAATCGATCGGGACGCATTCGCAACGACTCTCGAATGAGGTCGTCCAACCTGATCTCTCCCCGGCTCTCGTAATTGGCCTGCCGGGCTTGCAAACTCACGATGCGCGGGTGCTGGATACGTAACTCTGCGACATCCTCAATCGTGATGATGCGGTCACTCTCTGGGGCACAGCCCATGAGGGCCGCGAGCAGGGTTGTCTTGCCCGAGCCCGTGGACCCGGTAATGACAAAAGTCGTGCGTTGTGCCACCAATGTCGCGAGCAGTTCGGCGTCGGTGAATTCGTCGAGTCCAAGGGGCTTTTCCCGCGGAACGCGAATTGAGATTTCGGTGCCCGACTTACTCACACCGGCCAACACGGCGTGCACGCGGACACCGTCAGCGAGAACCACATCAGCACAGGGGTGTGCCTCGTCGATGTGGCGACCGCCGAGGTCGATGAGTTCGCTTGCTAGAAGGCGGACGTCGGGTTCTTCAACCCTGGCGCTGACCTGTGTCACACCAGAGGCCGCGGTTACCCAGACACCGGAGCGCGCACTGACGAAGATGTCGGTGACTCCGGGCAAAACCAGATCGTTGAGCGCCGTAAGCGAAAGTTGCACACGCGACTGTGCACAGAACATCCGTCCGTCGAGCGACGGGACGGGCTTACTCGGGAAAAAGGGAAGGCGACGCCAGTTGGGGGGAACGGCGCCGCCTTCGCGGCATCGAGATTGGGGGAAATCGATGATGCCGCAGGTCACGTTAGACGTGAACGTTAGTAAGCATAAGCCTAGACGCCGCTTTTAATAACCAACTGCTTAGCCTCCTTGTAAAAAAAAGACAAAATATTCGCGTCATCGCCCAGATTCAGTAGTGTGACAAACAACGCAGGGCGTTGCGGCCCGCACAGACCTAAGGAACACCGTGACCGAAAACATCGACAACCTGCTACACGAGAACCGTCGTTTTCCGGCCCCCGCAGCATTCACCGCTCAGGCGAACGCCACGCCCGAGCTCTACGAATCTGCCCGTACCGATCGTCTCGGATTTTGGGCCAATCAAGCCCGCTCGCTCGTCAGCTGGTCGAAACCTTTCACGCACACCTTGGATTGGAGTGAGGCCCCCGTCGCCAAATGGTTCGACGATGGTGAGCTCAACGTGGCCTACAACTGCCTCGACCGCCATGTTGAGGCCGGAAACGGCGACCGCGTAGCTCTGCACTTTGAGGGTGAACCCGGCGACAGCCGTGACATTACCTACGCCCAACTAACGGAGCAGGTCAAGCGCGCAGCCAACGCACTCACTGCGCTCGGCGTCAACGCCGGCGACCGCGTCGCCGTTTACTTGCCGATGATCCCCGAAGCAGTAGTCGCGATGCTCGCGATTGCACGCCTCGGCGCTATTCACTCGGTCGTCTTTGGCGGCTTCAGCGCTGAATCGCTTCGGAGTCGCATTCAAGACGCGGAGGCGAAAGTCGTCATCACCGCGGACGGCGGTTACCGCAAAGGCAAAGTCTTTGCCCTCAAGCCAACCGTCGATGCCGCCCTCAGCGAAGACGGCGGTGCGCCCAGCGTCACAAACGTTCTCGTTGTCAAACGTGGGGCGAACGAAATTTCTTGGGATGCGCCGCGCGATATCTGGTGGCACGAGGCTCTCGATGAAGCGAGCCCTGAGCACACTGCCGAGTCATTCCCTGCCGAACAACCGCTCTTCATTCTTTATACGAGCGGAACCACCGGCAAGCCGAAGGGCATCCTTCACACCAGCGGCGGTTATCTCACACAGACCGCGTACACGCACCAGGCCGTCTTCGACATCAAACCCGAGACTGACGTTTATTGGTGCACCGCGGACGTCGGGTGGATCACCGGACATAGCTATGTCGTTTATGGACCGCTCGCGAACGGTGCGACGCAGGTAATTTACGAAGGCACCCCCGACAGCCCCCACCCCGGTCGCTGGTGGGAAATCATCGAGAAGTACAAGGTCTCAATTTTCTACACCGCCCCGACGGCAATTCGTTCCTTCATGAAGCTCGGCCACGAGATTCCAGCCAAGTTCGACCTTTCCAGCATCCGTCTGCTCGGTTCCGTGGGAGAACCCATCAACCCCGAAGCATGGGTCTGGTACTACGAGCACATCGGTGGATCACGCTCCCCCATCGTTGACACCTGGTGGCAGACCGAAACCGGAGGGATCATGGTCTCCCCTCTGCCAGGCGTCACCACGCTCAAGCCGGGCAGCGCTCAACGACCACTTCCCGGAATCACCATCGACATCGTGAACGATGATGGTGTACCCGTCGCCACAGATGAGGGCGGCCTGCTCGTCATCACCGACCCCTGGCCGTCGATGCTCCGCGGAATCTGGGGTGACATGGACCGCTACGTCGACACCTACTGGTCGAAGTTCGGCGACAAGTACTTCGCCGGCGACGGTGCCCGATGGGATGAAGACGGCGACCTGTGGCTACTCGGTCGCGTCGACGACGTCATGAACGTGTCGGGTCACCGTCTCTCCACGGCCGAAATTGAATCCGCCCTGGTCGATAACCACATCGTGGCTGAGGCCGCCGTGGTGGGTGCGGCCGATGAGACGACCGGTCAAGCAGTCGTAGCTTTCGTCATTCTCAAAGCTCGGGACGTCGACAAGATCACTCCTGCCGAGGCGAGCGCAATGCTTCGCCAGCACGTAGCGGGCAAGATTGGCGCAATCGCACGACCCGCCAAAATTTACATCGTGGATGAGCTCCCGAAGACCCGCTCAGGCAAAATCATGCGCCGCTTGTTGCGTGATGTTGCCGAGGGCCGTCCGATTGGCGACACCACAACATTGACCGATCCCGGTGTGCTGAGCATCATCAACGCGCAGGTTCACTAACCGGGCGCCGTCGCCCGACTACTTAAAGGCGACGATGACTTCGACCTCAACGGGCGAGTCGAGGGGAAGCACTGCAACACCCACGGCAGACCGTGCGTGGATGCCCGCATCGCCAAAGATCTCACCGAACACCTCGGATGCTCCGTTGATGACGCCAGGCTGTGCGGTAAAGCTCGGGTCCGATGCGACGAATCCAACCACCTTGACGATGCGGGTCACACGATCGAGGTCACCGATGACGCTCTTGACAGCGGCGAGCGCGTTGAGTGCCGCCGTTCGTGCGTAGTCCTTGGCATCAGCGGCAGGAACGAGTCCGTGACCCTCGCCAACCTTGCCCGTCGCGGGAAGCGCGCCCGAAATGAAAGGCAGCTGACCCGATGAAAAGACCAGGTCTCCGTGAATGACTGCGGGAACGTAGGCAGCCACCGGCGCTGCGACATCAGGAATGTCGATGCCGAGTTCCGCGAGGCGTGCGTTGACAGAAGCCATGGTTAGTTCCCTTCCAGGGGTCGTTTGAGGTAAGCGACAAGGCCGCCTTCGGGGCCGGTGACGACTTGCACGAGTTCCCACCCGTCGACGCCCCACGAGTTCAGGATCGCGGTGGTGTTGTGGATGAGTAAAGGGATGGTGGCGTACTCCCACTGTGTTGCAGTCACTGTCGTCCTCGTTAAGTTAGTTCCCAGTTTTCAAGGGCTAGTCTTAATCCTATGTTTGCCAGTAAGAAGCCCAAGTCGAAATGGATGTCAACCGTCCTCGGATTTGTTGGTCTTGCCGTTGTCTCGGGAGTTCTCGTCGCCGCCGCCATCACCCCGACGGTCGCAATCTCCGGTCTCACCGCAAACAGCACCCTCGGGGTGTTCAATGACCTCCCCACCTTTCTCGATGTCGGACAGATTGCACAACGCTCGAGCATCTACGCGAAGAACTCCAAGGGCAAAGACGTTAAACTCGCGTCGTTCTACGCTCAGGACCGCATCGACGTCAACTGGGATCAGATCAACCAGTACGTGAAAGATGCCGCGACCTCGGCTGAGGACCCCCGCTTCTATGAGCACGGCGCCATCGACCTCATGGGAACCCTGCGCGCGATTCTCTCGAACCTCACCGGCAACGATGTGCAGGGTGGCTCATCCATCACCCAGCAGTACGTCAAGAACGTTCTCGTGCAAAAGGCCGAGGGCATCTCCGACCCCGTTGCTCGCGAGAAGGCCTACAACGAGGCAACCGCAACAACGATTGAGCGCAAGATCAAAGAGATGAAGCTCGCCATCGGCGTCGAGCAGAAGTACAGCAAGCAGCAGATTCTCAACGGCTACCTCAACATCACCGGTTTCGGTGGTCGTATTTACGGCATCGAAGCCGCCGCGGAGTACTACTACTCCAAGCACGCGAACACTGTTTCGATTGCCGAGGCCGCGAGCCTCGTGGCCATGGTGCAAAACCCCGAGTACATGCGCATCGATGACGAGGCGAACTTCAAAGCGAACAAGGGTCGTCGCGATTACATCATCAACAAGATGTATGAGAACGGCAAGATCACGGCTGCCGAGCGCGACGAGGCGCTCGCGACTCCCATCGCTCCGAAGATCACTAACCCCTCACGCGGATGCGCAGCCGCGCCCTATGGTGCCGCAAACTTCTGCGACTACATCACCTGGATCATCAAGAATGACCCCGCCTTTGGCGCCGACGAGGACGCGCGTTGGTCGGCCTTCGAACGCGGTGGATGGAAGATTTACACCACCCTCAACTTCGACTTGCAGCGCACCTCCTACTCGTCGTTGACCGCCAACGTGCCCGCGAGTGTTCCCGAGGGAAACATTGGATCCGCAACGACCTCGGTCGAGGCCGGTACCGGGCGCATCCTCGCCATGGTTCAGAACAAGAAGTTCTCGAACGACCCCGCGCTCACGAGCAAGAACAGCAACTACACCTCACTGAACTTCTCCACCGACCGCAACTACGGTGGATCATCCGGTTTCCAGCCCGGATCGACCTACAAGATCTTCACGGTGATGGAGTGGCTCAAGCAGGGTCACGGTCTCGGTGAAATGGTGGATGGTCGCCAGAAAGACATCGACCTGTCCAAGTTCCACAACTCCTGCGAGGGTGTCGGCGGCGGAATCTGGAAGACCCGCAATGACGGTGGAGACGCCGGTCGCATCATGACCGTTGCCGATGCCATTCGCACCTCGATGAACCACGCATTCTTCTCGATGGCGATGCAGCTCGACCTGTGCAACATCAAGAAGGATGCGGAAGCATTCGGTGTGCACCGCGCTGACGGCGACCCGCTCGTGAGCGTTCCCGCATCCGTCATCGGTACTAACGAGGTTGCTCCGCTCTCGATGGTTTCGATGCTCGCGGGTGTAGCCAACATGGGCGTGTACTGCTCACCGGTCGCGATTGACAAGATCCTTGACTTCAAGGGCAACGACATCACTCCTCCGAAGTCAACATGTACTCAGGCGCTTCCCCGCGATGTGGACCTTGGACTCATCGCCGGACTCAAGGGCCCGATCCAGGGTGGTACGGCATCAGCGTCAAACCCGAACGATGGCATCGAGCACTTTGGTAAGACCGGTTCGACCGACTCCTACGTGAACACGTGGATGCTCGGTGCCAGCAGCAAGGTTGCAACCGTTGTCTGGGTGGGAAACATCACCGGCCGAGTCAGCCTCGCCGGGTTCTCCATCAGCGGAAACGGGGCCAGCCGGGTACGTCACAATATCTGGCGGCCAATCATGCTCAAAGCTGACCAACTCTTCGGAGGAAAAGCGTTCCCCGCACCCGACTCGAAGTTCCTCAGCGGACGTTCGGTTGTAGTTCCCGATGTGCGTGGCGTCACTCTGGCCGAGGCCAAGAAACTCATCGAGGGCGTCGGGCTCACCTTCGTGAACGGTGGCGTGAACGACTCGAACATGCCGGTCGGTGTGGTCTCGTCGACATCCGTTGCCGCCGGCCGATCTGTTCCAACCGCCACCATCGTCAAGGTTTACACGAGCAACGGAACAGGCATTCAGGTGCCCAACTTCATCGGCATGACTGAAGCCGCCGCCACCTCGCTCGCTGCGACTAACGGATGGGTTTTGCAGATCACCACGGTGCTCAAGCCACCGGTCTGCGCATCCCCAACTGTGGGCTGTGTGCCGGTACCGATCACCGAGAAGGTAACAGTTCAGTCGGTCAAGGCCGGATCGTTCCTCAGCCCGGGTAAGACGATCAAGCTCACGATCGAGAAACCGCAACCGTAATGACCCGCCTGGGGGCGAGCAGTCGCGCTGCTGCTGGCGTAGCACTTGCCGTGGCGGGTGTCGCGGCGTGGGGCATCCTCGTGGAGCGCAATCGGTTCACTCTTCGTGAGGTGACTGTTCCGGTGTTGCCGCCAGGTGCGCGCACGCTGCGTGTGCTCCACATCAGCGACATGCACATCACCTCGTGGCAAAAGGGCAAGCAGCGCTGGGTCGCTGAACTCGCGCAACTGCGCCCAGACCTCGTTATCAACACGGGGGACAACTGGGGTGCGCGCGACTCGCTCGAGGCGGTGCGCAACGCACTAGATCCATTCGCGGGAGTACCTGGTGCATTCGTGTTCGGCTCTAACGATTACGAAGGTCCGATACTCAAAAACCCCTTGGGGTATCTCGCTGGCCCCTCGCGCCCCAACGCCCGCAAACCCAGGCTCGACTCTGACACCCTGCGCCAGTACCTCACCGATGGTCTCGGTTGGGCGGATCTCAATAACTCGGCGGCGTCGCTGACCGTCGATGGACGCACGATCGAGGTCTATGGCGTCGACGACCCGCATCACAAATACGATGACCTCGATGCGATGGTGGATGCACTCAGTGATGTGCGAGCGACGAGCCCGACGCCCAAAGTTCGCATCGGCGTGGCACACGCCCCCTACCTGAGGACTCTCGCTGATCTCGGTCGCCTCGGCGCAGACGTGCTTTTCGCCGGGCACACACACGGCGGCCAGGTGTGCGTTCCTGGCTATGGTGCATTGACGACGAACTGCGATCTTCCACCCGCCCAGGCGAGTGGCCTCAGTAGCGTCGTCGTCGAAAATCGGGACATCCCGCTTCATGTTTCAGCCGGTCTGGGAACCAGCATCTACGCGCCCGTGAGGTTTGCCTGTGCTCCCGAGGCGACCGTGGTGACGCTGGTTCCCGCGAAAAACTGACACTTCACGCGCCTATATACTTGAGAAGACCTCCGGGGTGTGGCGCAGCTTGGTAGCGCGCGTCGTTCGGGACGACGAGGTCGCAGGTTCAAATCCTGTCACCCCGACCAAATAATAAAGACCGCTTCATGCGGTCTTTATTATTTGGTCTCTGGTCACCGTCTCGTGTACCTGCGAAGCCGTCGGACCCAGACTAAATCGAGGGATCGAACGACAGGTCGCGTCCCGACGCTGCCCAGCCGTCGGTGCCACCGGCAACCGAGACGACTTCGTAGCCAACGCTTTCAAGCAACGTAGCGGCCTTCATCGAGCGACCGCCAGCCTTGCAAATGACATACACGGTCTCGTGCTCAAGAATGAGGTGCTGATTTTCGTTCAGCGTGCCGAGAGGGATGTGCAATGCGTTTGGCACGTGACCGGCATCAAATTCTTCAGTCTCGCGAACGTCCAGCACCCAGGCGCCGCCGTCGAGGGCAATGGCTAGTTCATCAACGGTAATTTCTGCGGGCATGGTTACTCCTTCGTTTCCTCAATGTTAGCTGTCGGGTCGAGCGCTACTTTCGCGGTCAACACTGTCTTGCCATTGACTGCTTTTATGGTCCAGTTGTGCGTCATGTCATTCAGCACCGACGATCCATATCCCCCGCTGCCCAATCCACTGAGTACTCGTCCGTTGTTCACGACGCAGACCTGAACGATACCCACTTCGGGGCGATCAAACTCGACGACGATTTCTGAGGCTTCACCGTGCTTGATGGCATTGTTCACGCCCTCGCGAATCACCTCAACCACGCACTGGGTAGCGGTGCTGTCACGATCAAGGTCGGCTCGCACCGGCACGGCCTCGATCACATCGAGTGACGTCGTCGAGCCCCATACCTGCTTGATTTCGGCGAGGAACAAGTCGAGGTCAGGACGCTCGAGATCTGCTTGGGCCAGCTTGGTCATGGCGGCATCGAGGTCGAGCAAAATGCGGTCAACGAGTTCTTCATCCACGGCCTCCGCCTGTTGGAGGCGAAGCGCTGACGCGAACAGAGCCGATTGCACCGGGCCGTGCAAAACATTGGCGATGCGCTTCGAGTTCACATTGAGCTGTTGACGCAGGCTCGAAACCGTCTTGTCGAGCTCAGCAATGGTTTCCTGCTGACGCTCGAGGGCTCGTTCCCGAAGAAGTTCAACGCAGAGGTAAAAGTAGATGACCATCGCAATAGCCATGATGACCACGATGTACCCGACGGTGAGGTTTTTCGGCACATGCACGATGTCCGACGTCACCAGGAGCAGGCCGATGAGACCAATGACGATGTGGATGATTCCATAAACCGAGGCGCCGAGGATGAACGGCATTTGAACGTCGCCGAGGATGAGTCGTGCAAGCCACAGAATGACGAACGTGCTGAGCGCAATCATCGCGAGCGTGAGCCCCACCTCTTGTGGCGTGAGGTGCGTGGTGAGTGAACCCACGGTCGTGATGAGCAAAAGCAGCACGAAGGTGCCCGGCAATACGAAACGTCCCACCGGCATGAGCTGCATCAAATCACGCCTTCTGCGTCGACGGCGACTCACCGGCCGGGGGATATCTATCTCGAGCTGCTCGCGAGCCAGCGAGGCACTCAGAGGTCGCACGACGACGTCCACTGTGTCGCGCAGGCGTAAGGCAACACTCTCGGCATCGCCGCGATTTCGAACCATGCCGAGCACCTGCCGAAGCGATTTCATCGTCGGCGATAGCGCGTTCATAGCGCGTTCCAAAATGTTCATGCGTTGTCGGCGGATGCGTTCATTCATCGACTCGCGCAACTCTTCAAGCTCGACGCGCACTGCGTACAACTCATCCGCGGCCACACGGTATGACCGGGATGCACCCACCGCGAGTGCAGCCAATCCGAGCACGAGCGTGACGAAAATTGCACCGCCGAGCACACGGGACCACGCAGTACTGCTCTCGGCGACGCCGATCTGCACTGTCACCGGAACGAGCGCCACTCCACGCACCAATCCAGCTACAAGGAACGCGATGAGTGTGAGGATCGGTCGGGACTCTCTCTCCCGACCTGGTAACACAGTGAATCGAAACGCGAGAAGAACCAGAACCGGCACGCCCCACGAGAGGCCAGTGAGCAACCACCACATCCAGAGTGCGCCGTGCTCGTAGCCGGCATAGAGGATAACGACCGAGATGATGGCTGGAATTGCCAAGACTCCCAGCACGGGAGAGGTCAACGCGTACCGCGACCCAAAGAGCCGCCACGCACTCTGCGCTGACACGCGTGGACGGAAGGTGTCCATAACGAGCGGGCCTAGGGTTCCACGAGGGGCGAAGCACTACTGGCTTCGAGATAGGCACGCGCCGCTGCCACGCGCGCGTTTCGGTCAGCCGTGGCATCAATTCCCAGGAGCACAAAGATGCGCGTGAGCATGCTCTCGACAGAGCCGACGGTGCGGTTGCGATCCTCGGCGATCTGTTGGTTGCTCAGTCCTTGTGCCACCATGCGCAAGACTTCGAACTGCATGCGCGAGAGGTTGGCCAACGGACGAGCGGGATTCTGGTCATGGCGGAGGTTCGCCCCGACACGACCGACGAGCACGGCATCGAGCGCATCGACGAGCTCGTTGGAGTCGAGCAACTGCTGCTTTCGCAAGTAGGCAGCCCCGCGAAAGACCGTTCGTGACTCGTTGCCACTAAAGCGCGCGTCCGGCAGATTTGTGAGAAAGACCACGCCCAGCCCCGGGTTATCGCGCACGAGCGCTTCGGCCAAGTCAAAGCCGTCGAGGCCCAGACCGAGATTGATGTCGACGATGATCGCGTCGAAGTCTCCGTCGTCAAAAACGGATCGCGCCTGCGAAGCCGTGGCTGCTGTGGCTACCGTGAAGCCGCGGGCCGCGAGGGTTTGCGCAAGCAAGTCGCGCAACAGCGCCTCGTCTTCAACGATGAGAACGTGGCGCGTGAACACAGCACGACTTAGGAGAAGTCGGAGTCTGGCTCAAGGATGAGTGAAACATCCCACTGGCGACGACCAGCATTGAGCACACCTTGGCTCTCGAGCAGGTAGCAACGACCGCACAGCGGTTCATAGGTGAGGTGATCGTCATCGATGGCCATCTGACTGCCCGAGAAGACGAACTGTCCGTCGATTTTGCGCGCGTTGAACTCGGCCTTCTCGCCACAACGGCAGATGGTCTTGAGTTCCTCGAGGTCGTGCGCAATCTCGAGCAGGCGACGGCTACCCGGGAACGCAACAGTTTGAAAGTCCGTGCGGATACCAAACGCGATCACCGGGATGTTGTCGAGGATCGCAATACGCAGCAGGTCGTCCACCTGCGCTTCGGTCAAGAATTGTGCTTCGTCGACCAGAAAAACCGAAACATCTTTGCCGGTCTGTCGGCGCAGCGCCTCACGAACATCCTCAAATACACCGTAAATATCGGTGTTTGCGCCGATGAGAAAGTCGCTTTCACGCGTGATGCCCGTGCGCGACAGAATGCCGAGGTCACCCTTGGTGTCGATGGCCGGCTTCGCCAGAACAACGTTGTGACCGCGCTCCTCGTAATTGTGCGCCGTCTGAAGCATCGCGGTGGACTTACCGCTGTTCATCGCACCGTAACGGAAGTGGAGCTTGGCCATGTGTGCCGCCTTCGTCGTGTTTAAGCCTTGAGACCGAGCACAGCTGCAGTCTCGGCCAGTGATTTGCGTGCGCGAACCGGGTCAGGCGAAAGAGGTGCTTCGTAGCTCGGAATCATTTTACGAATCTTCGCCTTCCAATTCGGGAGGCTCTCGGGGAAACACTGAGCTAAAACATTCAGCATGACGGCCACCGACACGGATGCTCCGGGCGAGGCGCCGAGCAGACCGGCAATCGAGCCGTCCGAGGCAGTGACAACTTCGGTTCCGAACTGGAGCACGCCACCCTTGGCCTTGTCGGCTTTCATCACCTGAACACGCTGACCAGCGTGGTACAGCTCCCAGTCTTCGGCCTTGGCGTCAGGGAAGTAATCTCGCAGGGACTCGAGCTTCTTGTGGTGGCTCGCTGAGACTTCGCCGACGAGGTACTTGATCAGATCGAAGTTGCTCAAGCCGACAGCAATCATCGGCACGAGGTTGTGCCAACGAATCGACGCGGGCAGGTCGAGGAATGAGCCCTTCTTCAAGAAGTTGGGGCTGAAACCGGCGTAGGGGCCGAAGAGAAGCGAGGTCTCACCGTCGACCACACGCGTGTCCAGGTGGGGAACCGACATCGGCGGAGCTCCGACCGATGCTTTGCCGTAGACCTTGGCCTTGTGCTGAGCCACGAGTTCAGGGTTGCTGGTCTTGAGGAATTGGCCCGAGATGGGGAAGCCACCATAACCACGTGCCTCGGGGATACCCGATTTCTGAAGCAGGTGAAGCGCGCCACCGCCGGCGCCGACGAAGACGAACTTAGCCTCGATCGACTTGGGAGTATTGCCCACTCGGTCGCGCAGCGTGACCTTCCAGTTGCCGTTGCGAAGACGACGCAGGTTGGTGACCTGGGTTTCGTAGGTGACCGTGGCGTCGTTGCGGGACAGGTACTCAATGAGGTTGCGTGTGAGCGCACCGAAATCAACATCCGTTCCCGACTCGATGCGAGTCGCCGCGAGCGGCTCACCGATGATGCGGTTCTCGATGAGCAGCGGTGCCCACTCCCCGATCACCATCGGGTCTTCGCTGTACTCGATTCCTGCGAACAGTGGCTCATCCTTGAGTGCCGCGTAGCGCTTGCGCAGGTACTCGACGTTTTTCTCGCCCCAGACGAAGGTCATGTGCGGGGTGGTGTGGATAAAGCCGTCGGGTTCGCCAACGAGCTTGCCGGCGACGAGGTAGGACCAGAATTCGCGGCTCAACTGGAACTGCTCGTTGATGGCCACTGCCTTGCTGGGCTCGACGGATCCGTCGGGGGCCTCAGGCATGTAGTTGAGTTCGCACAAGCCGGCGTGACCGGTTCCCGCGTTGTTCCACGGGTTTGAGCTCTCTTGTGCCGCCTCAGCCAAGCGCTCGACGAGCGCGATTGACCAGTCAGGTTGAAGCTGCTTGATGAGCGTTCCGAGTGTGGCGCTCATGATGCCTCCACCAATGAGGAGGACGTCTACTGGTTTCGAAGTCACCGCACCAGTTTACGAGTCGCGGGCACACCGAATTGGGCTCGCGAGAGCCACTTCCACTAGCTAGAACTAGCGGCTTGCGGCGATAACTTCAGCAATCTGAACCGCGTTGAGGGCGGCACCCTTGCGCAGGTTGTCGTTGCTGATGAACAAGGTGAGACCGCGGCCGCCATCGACGGTTTCATCCTGACGGATGCGACCGACGAAGCTCGGGTCTGAGCCTGCCGCCTGCAGCGGGGTCGGAACCTCTTCGAGCTGAACGCCCGCAGCGTTCGCGAGCAGTTCGCGAGCGCGATCGGGAGAGATGGCCTTGCCGAACTCTGCATTCACGCTGAGCGAGTGACCGGTGAAAACGGGAACGCGTACGCAGGTACCGGCTACGAGCAGGTTGGGGATTTCAAGAATCTTGCGGCTCTCGTTGCGGAGCTTCTTCTCTTCATCAGTCTCGTTCATGCCATCGTCGACCAGTGAACCCGCCAACGGAATGACATCGAAAGCAATGGTGCGCACGTACTTGACCGGTGCCGGGAAGTCGATGGCCGATCCGTCGTGAACGAGGTTAGTGAGGCCACCCTGTGCGACGGCCGCCTGAACCTGCGATTCCAGCTCTTCGGCGCCGGCAAGTCCCGAACCCGAAACAGCCTGGAAGGTCGTGACGACGAGGCGCTCAAGGCCGGCCTCTTCGTGCAGAACCTTGAGCACCGGCATCGCAGCCATCGTGGTGCAGTTGGGGTTCGCGATGATGCCTTTTTTGGCCTGCGCGATGGCGTGCGGGTTAACCTCGCTGACTACGAGAGGGACCTCGGGGTCCATGCGCCATGCGCTCGAGTTGTCGATGACGGTAACGCCAGCGTCTGCGAAGCGCGGAGCCTGTGCCTTCGAGCCAGCACCGCCAGCAGAGAACAGTGCGATGTCGAGACCGCTGGGGTCTGCCGTGGCGACGTCTTCGACAACCACATCGTGACCACGGTATGAGATGACCTGGCCAGCCGATCGCGCGGTGGCAAAGAAACGGATTTCCTTGACCGGGAAGTTACGTTCGTCGAGCAAACGACGCATGACCGCGCCGACCTGGCCAGTTGCGCCGACAACGCCGACGTTGAGTCCTTCGTTTGCGATTGCGGTCATCGTCCGGTACCTCCGTGAACCTTGGCCTCGACGTCAGAGTCGAGATCGAATGCGGTGTGCACAACTTCCATCGCCTTGTTGAGATCAACCTCGTCGATCACGACGGAGATGCGAATCTCACTGGTCGAGATCATCTCGATGTTGATGCCAGCCTTCGAAAGGGCGGCGAAAAGTTGGGCTGAAACACCCGCGTTGGTGCGCATTCCAGCGCCGACAATCGACAGCTTGCCGATTTCGTCGTCGTACATGACCTTTTCGAAACCGATCTTGGCCTGCGCAGCGTTGAGTGCATCGATTGCAGTCTTGCCGTCAGTCTTCGCCACGGTGAACGAGATGTCGCTGAGTCCGGTATCAGCAGCGGGAACATTCTGCACGATCATGTCGAGGTTGACGCCTGCTTCAGCAATGATCGTGAAGATCTCGGCAGCCTTGCCCACGATGTCGGGGATGCCAACGACCACAACTTTGGCCTGGCTCAGGTCGCCGGCAACACCGGTGATGATGGGTTCTTCCACGGGCTCTTCTCCCTCGGTCGGGTTGTAAACGATGGTTCCCTCGTTGTGATTGAACGAGGAACGAACGTGCATGGTGACACCGTGACGGCGAGCAAACTCGACGGCGCGGATGTACAAAACTTTGGCTCCGTTAGCCGCGAGCTCGAGCATTTCTTCGCTCGTGATGCGGTCAACCTTGTGTGCCTTCTTTACAACGCGGGGATCGGCCGTGAAGATACCGTCGACGTCGGTGTAAATCTCGCAGACGTCAGCGTTCAGCGCCGCAGCGAGTGCAACCGCGCTCGTGTCGGACCCACCACGACCGAGGGTCGTGATGTCTCCGGTGGAACGGTTGAAACCCTGGAATCCGGCGACGATGGCGACGTCGCCCTCGTCGAGTGCCTCGCGGACACGACCCGGGGTTACGTCGACAATGCGAGCGGAGCCGTGCTTGGCATCCGTAATCATGCCGGCCTGGCTGCCGGTGAACGAACGGGCGTTCACACCGAGCGAGCGAATTGCCATGGCAACGAGCGCCATCGAGATGCGCTCACCAGCGGTGAGGAGCATGTCCATTTCACGCGGTGCCTCGACCGAGCTCACCGCTTCGGCGAGGTCGATGAGTTCGTCGGTGGTATCACCCATAGCGCTCACGACAACAACGACTTCGTGCCCGGCTTGGCGGGTCTCAACAATGCGCGCCGCAACGCGCTTGATGCTCTCGGCGTCAGCGACCGAGGAGCCACCAAACTTTTGCACGATGAGACTCACGGATGCGCTCCTGCATGGATAAGAAAGACAAGGGAAAGTTTGCGAGAAAACGGCCGAGCAACGATGGCGACCAGATGTTTTCTTGTCTCTATTGTACGGTGCGGCGGCCCTCAAATGCGCGGCCGAGGGTCACCTCGTCTGCGTACTCCAAATCGCCTCCGACAGGGAGTCCTGACGCCAGTCGCGTGACCTTAATTTCAAGGGTTTGGAGCAGTCGCGAGAGGTAGGTCGCGGTCGCCTCCCCCTCGAGATTGGGGTCGGTTGCGATGATGACTTCAACGACAGTTCCATCGGCCAGACGAGTCATCAGTTCACGGATGCGCAACTGCTCAGGACCGATGCCATCGATGGGACTAATAGCTCCGCCGAGAACGTGGTAGAGGCCTTTGAATTCGCGTGTGCGCTCGATGGCGACAACATCTTTTGCCTCTTCGACGACGCAGATAAACGTTGGGTCCCGCCGTGGATCACGACAGATGGAACACGTTGTTTCTTCACTGACGTTGCCGCACTGATCACAGAACTTGACCTTGTCGCGCACCTCGAGGAGCGTGTTCGCGAGCTTCGTGACATCGAATGACTCGGTTTGCAGAATGTGGAACGCAATACGCTGTGCCGACTTGGGCCCGACGCCGGGCAGTCGGCCGAGTTCGTCAATGAGATCTTGAACGATGCCTTCGTACACGACTAACGCTCGTCTTCGGTTGGCGGCGGAACCTCATCGAGCATGGCAAGCGGCGCGTCGAACATGATCTCGGCCTCGGTGACGATGTCAATCTCACCGGTCTTTTCTTCACTGAGGAAAGTCGCGCCGAGCACTGAACGAACCACTGCTTCGCCGTATGCCGGGGTGTGTGCGGTGTTTTCGGGTTCGGGTTCGACCTCAGGTTCGTTGCTGACCTCGTCTGCAGCCGCCTCGGCCGCTGACGCTGACCCGGGGATGGCTACGACTTCCCAACCGTCATCGCTTGTCACGGTGTCGGGCTTGGCGGTCGGCACTTCGGGTGTCGCAAATTCGCGCTTGCTCGACGACTTTGGCGCGGGCGCAGTCTCAGGCCGAGGAGCCGCAGACGGCTCACTCGCGGGAGCCGCGACCGGCTGGGTGATGGGCGTCGTCGTGGTGCCCTCCACCGAAACGCGGAACTTGACCGTCACGCCAATCGCTCCGGCAATCGCATCCCGGAGTATTTCGTGAACGCCGCCTGCAACACCCGGTTGCGGGCGGAAGCTGGCGGCGTCTTTCTCGCTGGGGAACACAAGAGTCAGCACATCGCCGTTGAGCTCACGCACCTGTGCGGTCAGCACAACGATGCCGGCCATCTCTTTGGTCTCGCGCACCTCGGCAACAATGTCGCTCCATGCCTCGAGCAAGTCGCGGGTGGTCGCCGGCTCTGTTGCCTTGGCCGCTTCCGGCTCGGCCTTGGGCTCGGCGGGGGCCTTCTGCTCAACCGGCGGCTTGGACTCGACGGGCGCCTTCGGCACGGGGACGGACTTCGGCGCGGCCGCCACCGGGATCGTTCCCGTGGCAGACGTCACCGCACTCGGACGAACCTCGACGAGCAAGCGAGCAATCATCAGTTCGAGGTGCAGTTTGGGTGACGTGGCCCCGACCATTCCCGTGAGCGAATCGTTGACGATGTCGGCTGCCTTCGACAGGGCGTGTGAACCAAACGAAGTCGCTTGTCCTTGCATGACAACGATCTCGTCAGCGGCCACCCCACGCAAAAAGGCGGATGCGCCATCACGCGTCGCGGCGACAATGATCAGGTCGCGCAGACGCTCGAGCAGGTCCTCGACAAAACGACGCGGATCTTGGCCGGTTTGGATGACGCGGTCAATGGCACCGAATGCGGCTGCCGAATCGCCCGAGGCTAGAGCATCCACCGCTTCGTCGAGAAGTGCGGTGTGCGTGTATCCGAGCAAGTTGACCGCACGCTCGTAGCTCACGAGCTTGCCTTCGGACCCAGCCATGATCTGGTCGAGCAGCGAAAGCGTGTCACGAGCCGAGCCGCCGCCGGCACGAACGACGAGCGGCAAAACACCGGGTTCGACGGTTACCCCCTCTTCGTCGCACAGCTTCTGCACGTAGTCGAGCATGGTCGCGGGAGGAATGAGGCGGAACGGGTAGTGGTGCGTGCGCGAACGAATCGTGCCGATGACCTTTTCAGGTTCGGTCGTCGCGAAGATGAACTTGACGTGCTCCGGTGGCTCTTCGACCAGCTTGAGCAGGGCGTTGAATCCCTGTGTGGTCACCATGTGAGCTTCGTCGAGGATGAAAATCTTGTAGCGGTCGCGCGCCGGCGCATACACCGCACGCTCGCGCAGGTCACGGGCGTCATCGACACCGTTGTGGCTCGCCGCATCAATCTCGACGACGTCGAGCGAACCGCCACCATCGCGCGCCAGCTCGATGCAGCTCGGGCACTTGCCACACGGCGTATCGGTCGGGCCCTCGGCACAGTTAAGGCAACGAGCGAGAATGCGGGCTGAGGTCGTCTTGCCGCAACCGCGGGGACCGCTGAACAGGTAGGCGTGGTTCACGCGGTTCGTGCGCAGCGCCGTCATGAGTGGCTCGGTCACCTGCGCCTGACCGATCATCTCGGCAAAAGTCTCAGGGCGATAGCGACGATAGAGAGCGGTGACCACGTGTCAATCGTACTTGGCGGGTGAGACATCCGACCGACCGCCGGGCACAAAAAAGGACCCCTCGCGCACCCGCCAGAGCCGGGTTACCCTTGCTACGTTTCCGTCCTGGGGGAGTTGGCCTGGGTGGCGCCACGCGAGGAGCCGTTAACCAGTGTAAGCGACGACGCTAGTGAGCGAAAACGATGGCTCCCAGCCACGCGACGACGAGCGCGAGAAGCAGAAGCACGATGTTGACCGGGAGGCTCTTGGCCTCGCCGCGCCTCCAGTGGATGCCGATGGCAACGCCCTGTACGAGCACGAGTCCGAGCGCGGCGGTTGGCGCAAGAAGTGTTGCCTGCTGCACGAGCCCGGGCAGAATTACTCCAACAGCGCCCAGCAGCTCAACAAGACCCACCAACTTGAGTAACGCGCGGTTCATGTCGGTCGCCCAGCCCATGCCGGCGGCCACGAGCGCCTCTCGACTGCGGACGAGCTTCATTCCTCCAGCGAAGAGGTAGACGAAAGCAAGCAGGCTGGCGGTGATCCAATAGGCGATGAGCATGCTCTCATTATTGCCGTTACCCAACACGACACCTTTTGTTCACTGCTGCAGAACCTACACTTTTTATTCTGAAAACCGTGAAGTTACGCGTCGCGGTGATTACCGAATCATTTCTCCCGCAAATCAACGGGGTGACGAACTCGGTCGTGCAGATCCTCGAGAGCCTTCGCGCCGAAGGGCACGAAGCAATCCTCATCGCACCGACTGCGCCTGCCGATACCTACTTGGGCTTCCCGGTGATCCGCACCACGAAATTTCTGTTTCGATCCTTTCCGGTCGCGCTTCCCCTGCTCAACATGACGAGCATCCTGCGCAGCTTCAAGCCGGATGTGGTTCACGTCGCTTCGCCATTTCTGTTGGGCCGACAAGCCCTCTCGGTGGCTCGACGCCTGGGGATTCCGACCGTCGCCGTGTACCAAACCGACATCGCCGGATACACCGCGCGCTACGGGCTTGAGATGCTCGAGGCCGCCAGCCGGCAGACGGTCAAGAACATCCACCGACTCGCCGATGTGAATCTCGCCCCGACGCGATCGACCGCGCGCTATCTCAAAGAGATGGGCGTTACTCGAGTCGCTGTGTGGGGTCGCGGGGTGGACGTGGCTCGCTACAACCCGGAGAACCGCACCACCGCCGCGACTCATCACCTCCGTGACCGGGTCGCCCCCGAACATCAGCTCGTCGTCGGTTTTGTCGGTCGTCTCGCGCCCGAAAAACAGGTGGATCGTTTCGCCGAACTGATGGGGCTCAAGAACACCGCGTTCCTCATCGTCGGCGACGGACCTGAACGAGCGCGACTCGAGCGACAGTTCGCTGGATACCCGGTGACCTTCACCGGTGCACTGCAGGGCGAAGAACTTGCGACCGCCTATGCCGCGATGGATGTTTTTGTGCACTGCGGTGAAGAGGAGACTTTCGGTCAGACGATTCAAGAGGCGCTCGCGTCTGGCGTTCCGGTAGTCGCACCCGCGAGTGGGGGGCCCATCGCGCTGATCGACGACGGAGTGAACGGATTCCTGGTCGACCCGCGCGAGAGTAAGGCGTACCGTAGCGCTGTGAAGCACATTCTCAAGCGCGCTGATGTTCGTCGCGACATGCGGGAGGCCGCCCGAGCATCCGTCGAAGAAAAATCCTGGGCGAACAACAACGCCAAGCTGTTCAAGCACTACCGCGATTTGGCCGGCGCTGACTATCAACTCACCGCTTCGTGAACCCGTTCGACCCCAGTCAACTGATCAGCCTGTGGGGCACCTGGGCGGTTTTCGGCATCAGCATCATCATCTTCTTTGAATGCGCGACGATACTCGGCAGCTTTCTGCCCGGCGACTCACTGCTTTTTTCACTCGGGCTGGTGCTCGCCAGTTGGCTCACCGCGACGCCCATCTGGGTCGCACTGCCGGTCGTCTTCATCGCGGCGGTCGCTGGTGCCCAAGTCGGTTACTGGGTGGGACGCGCCCTCGGGCCGCGCATGTTTCGCAATGCACAAGCGCGCATCTTCAACCCCCGCATGCTCGAGCGCGGTCGCGCGTTCTTCGACGAGCACGGAAACAAGGCGATCGTGCTTGCGCGATTCGTTCCGGTCATTCGTGCGCTGATCCCCGCGCTAGTCGGCATGAGCCTGTTCCATCCACGTCGTTACTTGGTGCTCAACATCATCGGTGGCGCGGCCTGGGTCGTGCTCATGATGGGGCTCGGCTACGGCCTGGGTCACATCCCGTGGGTCGCCCACAACGTTGAGTGGGTCATCCTCGCCGTGGTTGTGATTACCTCAGCGCCCGCACCCGTCGCGGCACTACGCAAGTGGATGCAGGTTCGGGCTGCCAAGCGTGAGGCGCAGCGCTAACGAGGCGCACATAGCCGTCGTGCTTCGGCGCGAGAAACGTTCCGGCGGTAACGCCTCGCAGTCGGCGGAGCCAAAACGGAAGCACATCGACCACGAACCAGCGAGCGAACTCGCGCACGGTCATGTGCTGACGACCGGGTTCGACATCGGTGTGATCACGGAGTTCGAGCGCGAGGGCCTCGGCGACGCGATTCGTGATCGCGACGTGACCGCGGTGTGAAAAGTGGACGAGGTCGCCCGACCAGTAGTCGAGACGTTCGAATTCGTGCATCGAGTGCACATCCACCACGGGCGTACCGAATTCAGCAGCAATCGACGCGATCAGCTGGGACATCGATGCCGAGCGCGAGGTCATCAGCTTTGCCAGAGTCAGGTGCGTGGGACGCACCGTGTTTATCAGCACAACGTGCGCACCGATGTCGTACAACCGAACGAGTGCGCCACGGAGCAAGCGTTCGATGGCCTGACGGCGCCACGGCAATCGAACGAGGTCGTTTGCCCCGGTCATGATGGTGACGAGGTCAGGCTTGAGTTCTAGCGCTCGCTCGAGCTGTGCCGTCAGAATGGCGAGCGAGTTGGAGCCGCGCAAGCCGAGGTTCGCATAGTCGAAGTTCTCGTTGGCGTTGGCCGCTTCACATGCCAGCAGCGTGCTGAGGCGGTCAGCCCATCCCTTGCCGTCACGATCTGCGGTGAAATCGTGGTCGCCGAGACCCTCCGTGAGCGAATCACCCAGGGCGACGTAGCTGCGGAAGAGGAACTTTGACACGCGCTATCCCGCAACCTTCACACGCGAGTTGTCGAGGTTGCGACCGAGTGCAATTACTTTCCATCCTGCTTCTTGCCAAGCGCGGTAAGGCAACACGTTGCGGCCGTCGATGACGAGTCGGTTGGAAACCAGACCGCCGAGCGCCGTCGCGTCGACCAGTGCGTAGTCGCGCCATTCGGTTCCGACCACGACAAGTTCAGCACCGCGAACCGCGTCGGCGAGGTCATCTTCGACAGGCAGGTGCGGGTACATGCGCCGCACGTTGTCAGCGGCCTTGGGGTCGTGAATCGTCAGCTCTGCGCCCGCACCCCACAGGAGTTCGGCTACCGCCATGGCCGGGGAATCGCGGATGTCATCCGTCTCGGGCTTGAAAGCTGCGCCGAGCAAAGTGACGCGTCGTCCAGTGAGATCACCGAGTTCCTCACGCGCGATCTCAACCACGCGCGTGCGGCGACGCAAGTTGATGTCTTCCACCTGCGCCAGAAAAGACACGGATTCGGTCAGCCCGAGTTCATTGGCACGCGCTTGGAATGCGCGAATGTCTTTGGGGAGGCAGCCTCCGCCGAAGCCGATGCCGGTTTTGAGGAACTTCTTGCCGATGCGCTCGTCGTATCCGATGGCTTCGGCGAGGGCGACGGCATCCGCACCGACTTTTTCGGCAATTTCGGCCATGGCATTGATGAACGAAATCTTGGTCGCGAGAAACGAGTTCGCCGCGGCCTTGACCAGCTCGGCGGTCTTCACGTCGACAGCGACGAGGGGCACGCCGGCCGAAGTCATCGGTTCGTAGAGTTCACGAAGCATGCGCTCGCTGTGCGGTTCGGATGTGCCAATGACGATGCGGTCTGGCTCGAGCGTGTCTTTGAGCGCCGTGCCCTCGCGTAAGAACTCAGGGTTCCAGGCGAAGTAGGGAGCGAACGAAATCTGCTGCTCGAGGCGCCAGCTGAGGTACTCGGCCGTTCCCACCGGAACGGTGGACTTGCCTACGACAACCGCATCGGGGCGAAGGTAGGGTGCGAGCCCGTCAACGGCTTGCTCGAGGTAGCTGAGGTCAGCGCCGAGGCCGGTGCGGGACTGGGGTGTTCCCACGCAGAGAAGAAACACATCAGCGTTCGCGCTGGAACGAGTGTGTCCCGTCTGAATGACGAGATCGTGATTGGTGAGTGCGTCACTCAATGCATCGTCGAGCTCAGGTTCGAAGAACGGTGCGCGTCCCGCGCGGAGCGACTCAACCTTGGCGACATCAGGGTCGATTCCGATGACGCGGTGACCCACCAGCGCTAGTGCGGCGGCAGTTGTAGCGCCTAGGTAGCCCAGACCAATGACGACGATAGTTTTGCTCACAGGTCAACGGTAGAAAGCGATTCGGGGCCACCACGCCCGTTCCCCCCTCACTTCACCAAGCTGTGCGCGAAGGTTCACCCGAAGGCGATTTCTGGTATCGATTTCGTCGCTTGTCGTTCACCGTTTCGTCACTAGGCTCGCAATGTGAAGTCCCTTTTCTTGGTCGAAAAGAATGTCGTCGAACTGCGCGACGTTCCGATTCCAGAGATCGACCACCCCGACTCGATTCGCGTGCGCGTGACGGTGACCACCATTTGCGGCGGTGACATTCACCTCGTCGCCGGGTTGATCATCCCTGAAATCGGTTTTTCGATCGGCCACGAGTGGGTCGGTGTGGTGGATGCCGTCGGCGCAAACGTCACCTCGGTAAAGGTCGGCGACCGCGTTACCGGACCTGCCGCCCCCTACTGCGGTCACTGTGCGATGTGCGAGCGCGGGCAGATTCAGGCCTGCCTCAACGGTGGCGTGCACGGTAATGGCAAAACCATGGGCAACCTCGACGGAACCCAATCGGAATACATGATTGTGCCCTGGGCCGACTCGTGCGTGCTGCGCCTGCCCGATTCGATTGATGACGAGACGGCGATCGTCATCGGTGACATTCTCTCGACCGGCTGGACGGCCGTGCGCGAGGTCAAGCAGTCCGGTGGCGACACGATTGTCATCATCGGCTGCGGCCCGGTCGGACTCTCGTCGGTGATGACAGCCAAGGCCGAGGGGTTCACGAACATCGTCGCGGTCGACCGCGCGGATGCACGCCTCGCTGTCGCTCGCGAGCTAGGCGCAACCCACACTGTCGTTGCTGACGCTGCCGCAGCTGACGCCATTCGTGCCATTTCTCCGGATGGCGTTCTCGGCGTAGTCGATGCTGCTGGAGCTCAAGGGTCGATCGATCTCGCGAGCGAGGTAATCGGCGTCGGCGGACGAATCGCGATTCTCGGAATTCCTGGCGCTCCCCTCAGCGTCAACATCGCCTCCCTGCTGATGCGCAATGTCACTGTCTGGACCGGTCTCGGCGACCTGAGCCTCATGCCCGCCGCACTCGAGTTGTTGACGAGCGGCACGGTCGATGCCCGCCCGCTCATCACGCACCACATCTCACTCGACGAGCTCCCGGCGATGTACGAAACGATGGCCTCAGGCGCACCCGAGATCCTCAAGGTCATCGTGCGTGTCAGCGAGTAGCCCGGTCATCGGGCGCTCGGCGCGCTGGGTAGACTTGTGGGCGGTGGTTTCGGCTGCCAAAGGAGAATTCGCCTAGTGGCCTATGGCGCACGCTTGGAAAGCGTGTTGAGTGAAAGCTCTCAGGGGTTCGAATCCCCTATTCTCCGCCAACGAATAAGGCGCTCCTTCACGGGGCGCCTTATTCGTTGATGGCCAGGTGGTGGGATTCGGACTTGTTCGAATCTCGGCCCTCCCCACGGCTGGCCTGCACAACGTTCCGTTGCGAAGGAACCTAGCCGCGTGGCCCCAGCCGCTGAGCAAAGGATGGCTTTGCCGGTCGCGGCGGGGACTATTCTCGCTAGAAAAGGGAGACCTAGTCCTCGAAGGGTCGCTCCCCCAACCAGGCCGCGGACTCAGGGGTGCGGTGATCGAAGAAGAGGCTCTCGCCGCCATCAAGAGTCGCAATGAGAGCCATCTGTTCGTCGGTCAGAGTGATGTCGAAAACCTCGAAATTCTCCGCAATACGAGACGGAGTAACGGATTTCGGAATAACCACGACACCGCGTTGGATGAGCCAGCGGAGAACCACCTGTGCCACGCTCTTACCGTGAGCGTCGGCAATGCCCCTGAGAATCTCGTTCGTAAAGAGCTCGTTCTTGCCTTCAGCGAACGGCGCCCATGACTCGATCTGAACACCACGTTCGGCCATCAAGGCCTGGTATTCGGAGCGCTGGAAAAAAGGATGTGTCTCGATCTGATTGACATGAGGAGCGATCTCATTGTGAATGATGAGATCCACCAGACGGTCAGGGTAGAAGTTCGAGACACCAATCGCCTTAATAAGCCCTTCGCTGTAGAGCTTTTCCATGGCTCGCCAGGCTCCGTAGACATCACCGTAAGGTTGGTGAATCAAATACAGGTCCAGATAATCGACGCCGAGTTTGGCGATTGACTTCTCGAATGCCCGCCTGGTTGCATCCTCGCCCGCTTGGCTAAGCCACACTTTCGTTGTGATGAAAAGTTCATCGCGAGCAATGCCGGCGTTGGCGACAGCCTGACCCACGGCAACCTCATTGCCGTATACAGCAGCCGTGTCTAGCGACCGGTAACCAACCTCGAGCGCTGTTTCAACCGCGGCCCGGCATTCTTTGGGGTCGGGAATCTGAAACACACCGAATCCCAGTATTGGCATCTCGACGCCGTTGCTCAGTGTGACGTATTCCATGGCGTTCTCCCTCGTCTCGGTACTTCAAGGCTACGGGCTTGCCCACACTCACAGCAGAGTGGATGCCTTACCCTGCACCCGCTGGCGGGTGCAGTTCGCTCGGGGCACAGTGCGCACCACGCTCGCGAACAGCGTCGCCGGACAAAAAATAAAGAATGCCCCCGAGTCGGGGGCATTCTCTATCCCTGGGTGTGGAGCCGGTTGCCTCTTTGGGTCCACGCCGCTCGCGGGTTGTTGTTGACTAGCCGATATTCGCGAAGCCTGCGTTAGCGATGTTCGCGTCGACATCTGCCTTCAACAGGTACCCAGCGTTTTGAAGTGCCCGGTCGATGTCAGTCACCTGCTGGACGTATTCTGCTGTCGTTCCGTATCGCGAGATGAGCTCGGCCCTCGTGAGCTCAACACGGGATCCGGAAACGTTGCAGGGGAATGCAGCCGGGCTGGCCGGGTTGAACGCATTCAGCGTTGCGGTCGGCGCATCAAGCGCCGAAAGGTGCAAACCGCCTAATGCTTGACCGTTTTCGTCACGCACGATGTCACCATTATCGTCGCGCTGGAATCGAATATTGTCGGGCATTACCGTTCCCTTGAGAACTTTTGCCACCACTGCGCTCATACCGGCGGCGATGACCTGACCGTTAGGAACGGTGCTGAACACAGGGGCTGACTCGCAGCTCGGGACAATCCAGTCGGTAAACGTCATGGGCGTTCCAGACAATCCCCGAATTCCCTTGTCGCGCTGGAACATAGCATCGACATAAGCCGCTGCGTATTTCGAACCGTGTGTTGAACCCGCGATATCCCACGTGCGGGTGTTAGCACCGTTCTCAGCAAAGGGATGAGCAAAGTACAGCTCAAGACCTTCTGAGTTGATCGATATTCCGGGTGCGGTCACGTCAGAGCGAAGCGCGTTCGTAGCCCGGTCCCAGAAGACAAAACCGTCGAAGAGACGGGAGATGGGCTGAATCGTGTTGTAGTAGCCAGTCAGACGACTTGCCGACTGAGACTGACCCGTTGCAATCATGGCCTTGATTTTCAGCCCAGCCAGCGGGGACCCCGCAGCTTTGTTGTTCTTCAGAGCTGCAGCGACGCCTGAGAAAATATCCCACGAGAGAGCGTCTCGGTGGTTCATGGCGTCAACCGAACTGTCGTCTGCAGGATCGACATCACTGACCGTGTCAGAAAGGGTCCCGTAGCGCTTTGGGCTCCAAGTCTTGAGAGCGTCAATGCCTCCCTTTTGGGCAGAGACAACGGCGTACGCGTAACCCTGGCGGAGGAACTGCTCGCCAGCTTCAGCGAAAACGAAGTCCGCGTCAACTCCGATGGTGACGTTGGTCCACTCGACAATGAGCGTGCCGTTGAACTTACTTGCGGCCGGTTTACGAACCAGAACGCGAGTCTTGTACGAGTGGTTGCCATCAATCACCGTCGCCGTTTCGAGGGATGCGTTGCCCGCCCCTCGATAGCGCTTGGCCTTACCCGTAGCGAAGTATTCGGTCTCGGTGTATCCGTACTTCGCAAGCGAGATTGCAGCCGCACCGAAAGGAACAGTGCCCGCAACCTTTACCTTGGAAAGGGTTGCCTTCGACACTGCCGATGCGGTCGTCGTCGTCGTCGCGATGATTTGGTTTGAGGGCGAAACCGAACTAGTCGTTACTGCGTTCGCCGGTAATGCCACTGTTGACAGGGCAAGGGAGAGTGCAACAGCCACACCAATGTGGCGCGCCTTTCCCTTCCTCGTAAATGAATTCACGTTTCCTCCAGATTTAGCGATTGGAGGCCCGTGCCTCCATCGTTCCGTCAGCGTATGGCGGTTGATTCTGCGGGTGGGAGTCACTGGTAGTGACTCCCACGAGGAATGTCTCCGCTCCTAGGCTCGGACCATGGGCAATCACGATGAAGTGAAACACTTCCTCGTTACTATGCGAGGTCGAACCTGCCCCGGCGAGGCAGGCATCCCGACATGGGTGGGGGAAAGGCGTGTCCCCGGCTTGCGGCGAGAGGAAGTTGCTGATCTCGCGGGGATCAGTGTCAGCTACTACACGCGAATTGAGCGTGGTGACCTTACCGGAGTCTCAGAGAGCGTCCTCAACGCACTGAGCCGTGCGCTTCAGTTGAGCGAAACGGAACGCCTGCATTTGTTTCACCTCGCTCGCGAGGCTTACGTTTCGCCACTCGCTCGCAAGCCTGAAGCGAGCATTGACCTGAGCAAAATCAACCAGTTACTCCTGGCGATGAACAACTTCCCCGTCATCGTCAGCGATCGGTATGGGGACATATTGGCCTTCAGCAGGGGAGCGATGCTGCTCTTCCCCGATTATTTTCCCGAGGGTGAACAACCTGTGAACCTTGGCCGGAATCTGTACCTTCAGCCGGAGTCGCGCGTGTTTCTTGCTGATTGGGAAACCCCCGCTCGAAACGGGACGGAGTTTTACCGCTACTTGCTCGGCCAATTCCCCACCGATGAGAAACTTATTGGTCTCATAGGCGAGTTCAGATCGGGCTCCGCCGAGTTTGAAAAATGGTGGACCAGCCAAGAGGTCCGTACCCTCGACGAATCCACGTTCGTAGTCGACCACCCGCGAGTTGGACGCATGGAAGTGTGGATGCAAATGATGCACCTCAGTCCCACAAATCAAGGCGTGTTTTTCAGCACCTACTTCGCGCAACCCGGGACGCCCTCAGCGGACGCGATGAAAGCGCTGCTCACTTATTAATTCCAACTTTCTGAGAACCGGTCGGGAACGGCTCGAGGGGGTGACGGTCATCATCGAGCCTCCGCTAGCCTGACTCCATGTTCAACGCCATCTTCGTCAACTTACCCATCGAAAACCTGAAGCGTTCAGTCGCCTTTTTTACTGAGCTCGGCTTCACGTTTGATGAGCACTTCACCGACGAAACTTCCACCTGCATGATCGTTGGTGACAACCTCTACGTGATGCTCATCGAACACGAGAAGTTCAACGGATTCGTCGACAAGAAGATTGCCCCGAAGGATTTCGTCGAGGCAATCCTGGCGTTCTCGTGTGACTCCCCCGACCAGGTCCGTACGCTGTCAGAAAAAGCAATCAGCCTTGGCGCCCGCAAGATCAACGAGCCCGAAGACCATGGCTTCATGTTCAGCTGGGGCTTCGAAGATCTGGACGGCCACCTGTGGGATCTTTTCTGGATGAACCCCGCCCACGCTTAGCGCCGGCGCCACCACGACTTCGCTTTGGCGAGCAACTTCTCGAGACCCTGCATCCCCTGCTTGTGCAGCTCGCGCGCCCACTCGATTTCGAGAGCGAGCACCGAAATGCCAAGGAAGAGGAAAAGAATCCCCGGCCCTGGCGTCACCAGCATAATCAGACCAAGAATCAGGAAAACCGTACCGACGACCGTCACTGAAATCCAGCGCACGGGCTTGGGCAGTCGAGAAAGCCACCGCTTGAGCTTGTCCATGCAGAGCCCTTCAGAACTCAGTCAGTTTTGCGAGACCCTTATTTTTGGGCAAGTTCTTGTAATCCCACTGGATGGTCGCCGCTTCGCCGAGCCAGGCCTCGAATGGAATAGCGTTCAAACCCTCGACTGATCCCGGCGCGAACTCAGCCGCCTTGAACGACCCGATTGGCGTGAGGCCGGGCGTCACAAACGACTGCCCGCTCCAGAACAGCACGCGCATACCGGACTTCTTCATGTTGTAACCAACGACCGGGTTGCCGTCGATAAACCAGACCGGATGCCCGTGCCAGACCTTGCCCTGCGCCTGGGGTAACACCCGCGCAATGGCCGCCTCTAGCGCGACACCCAAGTCACGATCACTCGAATCGAGCTTGCTTCGGTAGTCGTCGATATCGCTCACGCGCGTCTTCCTTTGGGGAGTTTCTCGGGCAGGGTCGAAACATAGTCAACCCCGGCATCCACCCAGCCTCGCAGCGCGTCATCGTCAAGATCGGTCTGGTCAACGAACACCCATCCCGACATGGTCATCGAGTCGAAGACTGCCGGATGCGCGTTGGAATTTTCTGCCAGTGCACGAGCGGTTCCCTCATCCCCTAGCTTGACCATGAGGTTGTCCTGCATCACGCCGAGCACCATGTTGCCGCTGATAAAGAAGCCGTAGCCACCGAACATCCGTTTCTCTTTTTGGGGTAGCGGGTGGAGCGCCAGCAATGGGCGAATTCGTTCCACCAAATACTCGTCATAGGCCACGCGCTCACTCTAGCCTTGGAGTCATGACCGAAAAAGTGACTGGCCCTGCTTCGTACTTTCCCTCGATCGAGAAGAAATACGGCCAGCCCATTGATCATTGGATGGCCGAGCTCGACTCCGTACGCGACGCCAAGCACATGGAGCAGGTCGCCTACCTCAAAGACACCCACGACATGGGCCACGGTCACGCCAATGCAGTTGTCGCGGTCTATCGCCAGCGAAACGGGCTCTAGTAAACACCAATGCCGTTGGACGCTGTCTTCCAGTAGGGACGGCTGAACCAAACTTTTAGCATGAGGAGATTGCCGACATCCGCAGCGACCGCTGTGTATGTTTCGCCTCGTCCAACTACCTTGCCGTTGCGGCTCCACTCAATCTTTACTAGGACCGCGTCAGCGGGTGTCGCACTGGCAGAAGCGGTAAGTACCTGGCCTACTGTGATGCCGCCGCCCGTCGAACAGCAATAGCCCACCGACGGCCTGACTGGTTTGCCGTGCATGCGCTTGGTAGAAGCGATTGTGAACGAGTAATCGAAATAACCCTCCTTGTGCAGGGTGTAGCGGGCGAAGAGCTTGGCACCCATGTCCGCGTCTGCACGAGGTTTGTATGTCTTGCCCCGCGGCTGCGGATCAAGCGGAGTTGAATCGCGCATCCACGAAATAGATGACACGGTCATCCCCTTGGTCCATGCGCCGTCCTTGAACACCATTGCCGTGGCGAAGGCACCGGTGCCAGCGATGGTGGGTTGCTTCGTGACTGTGGCCGTTTTGAGCATCGCTCCTGCGCGATAGGTGTGTGCCGCATATGTGTCGACCTCATCCCAGTAGCGGAAGTGGGTATAAAGCACGTAGTGCGAGCCATCGGCGGACGGAAGAAAATCCAGTCCCCATACCGAATTCTGGTCTTCGTCGTCGATGAGAAGAGGCGTCCAGGTTTTTGGCTTGGTCGTATCCGATACATAAACCCGGTACCCATACGAAGTGGGTTCAGGCGACTCCGCCTCGGGGTCAATCCCTGCCCCGTGTTCGACCACCAGCGAGAGTCTCTCCGGGACCCCGGCTCGGGCCTTAACGAAGCTTAGCGTTGTGTATTGCTCATCTTTCTCCGCTGGCTTCACCTGGGATGTGAACGCGTGTACGAGACGCGACTGGGAATTAATGTCGTAGGTGGTCACCGAGACACGCCTACTCGAATCCAAGTTCGATACCGCGAGCCGTGTGCCCCCAAAATTAACGGCCCATCCGTACCAATCGTTGTGGGTCGAAACCCACCGGATTCGCGAATCAAGAAAGATCTCTGATCCCGTTTCGCTCGGCTTGACCACGGCGAAACCTGAGGCGAGAACATCGTTGTGAAAGTCCCAGACCACGGACTGAACGTTGATGACCAGGCGTGTTCCCGATGCAGTGAGCTGCGATGAGAACGAGTTCAGAACTTTGCCCGTGAGATTTTCAACCTCGGCAACCGAGATTGAAAACTTTTTGAGCCCACTCGAGGTGCAATCCACAGTGCATGTCAGCACGACGAATTCGGTCGGATCTGGGTGGTCGTAGCTGGCGAACACCTGCGCCTGCAACTTGACCACGGAACCGCTGGCGCTGATGCCCACAGACGCTCCGCCCTGGGCCAGGGTGGCAACTGGGATGTCATGAGGGACAATCGTCGAAAAGTCGGCGGGATCGAATACGGCGTAGCGATTGGCGCGGAGCGAATAATCAGCGTTAACTTCGGGCCACGCAATCACGGCACGGTCTCCGGAAAAGTCGATGGCCGCCGAATCAAACCAGGCGTGACCGTCGGAAACCGTGGTGAGCGTCGTGAATGTGTCTGAGTAAGTCGGTTGAGCGTTTTCGAGGGGCCAGACGAACGATCGAAGTCTGATTGTGTTCGTCTCATACTCACCCAAAACGAGAAAGCCGCGTGTTCCATCTCCCGATAGGGATACGTTCGCGATTCCCGATCCACCCCCGAGCACACACAAAGAGTCTGGGGTGACGCCCGTGAGAACAGGCGTACTCCACGTCGTGCTCCCGCCGACATTGACTCCCGAGATGAGTTCGATAGGAGCGGATCCACCCGTGCACCCATTCGTATTGGGGGTCTGTGTCGCCGTGATCATCCTCGTGCCATCGGCACTAATCGCGTGAGCTTCGTTGTTACTGTCGTCGCGCACCCACGCTTGTTGATCGTGGGGAGAAAATGGCTGACCGTCGGCAGTGGATCGGGAAGCTGTCGCGGGACTGAGGGGTCCGACGATGCCGGTCATTGTGGCCAGGACCAGCGCGACGGCGCTCACAAGTGCCACCCACGATCGCTTCATCTTTCCACCGTAGACGCCCCAAAGCCCTAACGGCAACGACGCGAAACTGGAACGTGGGGTTAACCCAACGCGCTCAGTGCGTACGCTTGTCGACATGACTCATGCTGTGCCCGCGGGCTGGACCGCTGACAACATCCCCGACCTGACCGGCAAGGTTGCCGTCGTCACCGGATCGAGCTCGGGACTCGGTCTCGTCGCCGCACGCGAACTCGCGGCCCACGGCGCCGACGTCACCCTGGCCGTGCGAGATGAGGCAAAGGGTGAACGCGCTGCCGCTGAGATTCGCGCCGCACACCCCGCCGCACAGGTATCGGTCGCGCACCTCGACCTCACTGACCTCGCGAACATCGCCGCATTCACCAAGACCTTCACGAAGTCGCACAAGCGCCTCGACATCCTCGTCAACAACGCGGGCATCATGGGCTTGCCAACCCGCGAGCTCACGAAGGACGGTTTCGAGGCTCAGTTCGGCACGAACCACCTCGGGCATTTCGCCTTGACCGGCAACCTGATGCCTCTGATTAAGAAGACAAAGGGCGCACGTATCGTCACCGTCTCGTCGAACCTCCACAAGAACGGTCGAATGAACTTCGACGACCTCAACGCCGAGAAGTCTTACAAGGGGTGGGGTGCCTACAGCCAGAGCAAGCTGGCGAACCTGCTCTTCACGAGTGAGCTTCAGCGCCGGTTCGAGGCAGCCAAGGTTGATGCGATTGCTGTGGCCGCGCATCCTGGTTGGTCAAACACTCCGCTCATGGTTTCGGGCCCGATGAAGGGCCGTGGAGTCTTCATGAAGTGGCTCGGACAGTCGGTGAACAATCGCATGGCGCAGCCGGTTGAGATGGGTGCGCTGAACGAGATCTACGCCGCGGTGGCCCCCGGTGTTGAAGGAAACGACTACATCGGCCCCGACGGCAAGAAGAACCAGTCGGGTCACCCCAGCCACAATGACCGCTCAGAGGCGGCCAAGAACCAGGCCGACGCTGAGCGCCTCTGGACAATCAGCGAAACCCTCACCGGGGTGAAATACTTCTAGTCATGCCTGCAACACGCATTGACTTCGTGGCGGTGTCGACCGCAGGACTCGAGTCCTCCCCCGTCGCCGACACCCTTGCCGGCCTGCGCGCGAACGAAGCCCGCTACTTCAAGAACAAGTACGACATCACGTTCACGACCGAACCCGCGAGCGAGCGCCCCGAGCTCGTCGAGTACGTCAATCGAGTTCTCGCCGAACGCAGCATCGAGATTGCCTCGAAGCCGCTCGAGGTCACCGAAATGATGGTCGACGCCGCCGAGGGACTCATCCGTTGGACCTACGTTTTCTTCGAAAGCGGCCTCGCCATCAACGTGCTATACACGGTCGACAATGCCAAGAAACGCGCGGTCGGTTTCAAGCTCTCCATGGGTATGGATGTTCCCGCCGAGCTCGCCGACAAGTTTAAGTTTGCGCGTCAGAAGTCCAAGCTGGCGGGTGAAATCCGCGGCTCGTTCTTCGTGGTCAACGGCGAGTACTAGTTCGCGCGAAGCGCGAGCATGAACTGACCGCCACCGGGAACAATCTCGGTCGAGAAGTCGGCATCCGGCGCATAGCGCGAGAGACGGTCGAGCAACCAGGCCGATGCCTCTTCGGCGTCGTTGCGGTCGGGGCAGCGCGCAACAACCTCGCGCCCACCCTTCTTGGTCAAGCGATCGACCGTCGCCACAATCGGTGACGGATCGATGACGAACAGCTCTTTCGACCAGGGAACCACCGGAGCAATCTTGCCCTTCATGGTGTTGCACTCGCGGTGAGCCAACCGTTCGACGGTGACCGTGTTCTTCTTCGACTTCGCCACCTGGTAGCTGTCGACGCTCGGCCCGAGATCGGCGTTGACGGATGCGTCCGGGTCAACCGGCTTGTCGCACAACCAACAGCGCCACCCGTCGCGCTCACCGACTTCGTTCAAATCACTCATGTTTCCAGCGTAGGCGAACCCCGCACACAGAGAGACAGGGCTAGGCTCAAATCGATTTCGTCGAAAGGTCGCCATGTCCGCCGCGCTCATCCACTCCGAACAAATCGACACCAGCATCACCGGAGCTGTGGCTTACAAAGTGCTTTACCGCTCGAGCGACATCGGGGGGCGCGCAACTCAGTCGACCGGCCTCGTGATTGCCCCGGCGAGCGCGGGTGAAAACCGCAAGGTGATGACCTGGTGTCACGGTACGACCGGTCTCGGCGACGCCGCGTGCCCGTCGAACCGGCCCGACCCAGCAAGCGAGCTGAAGACGTACTTCGAGATTGGCTCGACAACCCAATACGACTACGGCGTACCTGGCCTGCAGAAATTCATCGACGAAGGATGGGTCGTCTGCGCGACCGACTATCAGGGGCTCGGGACCGAGGGTCACCACCAGTACACCGTGGGAGTCACGAACGCTCTAGATGGATTGAATATCGTGCACGCTGCTCGAGAATTGCCCGTCGGTGCCGGAACACAGGTCGGAACCATGGGCTGGTCGCAGGGAGGTGCCGCTTCCGCCGCACTTGCCGAGCTTCCCGACGAAGCGTTCGGAGAGCTGACCCTCGTCGGCAGCGTGCCGATGTCGCCGGGTGTGCCCGTCTCGTACATCCGCCTGCCGCACGGGCTTGGTGGAGCCCTGACCAGCGGTGAGGTTCCACCGGACGGCCACCTGTTCATGATTCTTGCGGGCGTTCAGGCTGCGTTTCCCGATGAGCTCGCGCTGACCGATTTCTACACGGAGGTAGGCATCAAGGTGCACGCAGCTGGCTGGAACACGCAACCGGTACACCACCTCAGCGATGCGCTCGCGCGCTCCAACCAGCACTACGGCCCGGTAATGAAGATTGATCAGACCACGTTGCCCGCACTACTCAAGGCACTCACTCAAGCCTCCGCAAGCCGGGTCAAGGCTCGGTGCCCTATCTTCGTAACCATCGACTCGCAGCACGATGGTTCGGTCGTGCCGGTCGACGCGCAGCAGCAATACATCAACGACGCCAAGGCGCTCGGTAGCGATGTGTCATCGAAGGACTACCCCAACGACGATCACTTCTCGCTCCCGCAGAGCTGCATCGAGGATGCGCGAGCCTGGCTGGGTGCGCAGTTCGCCTAGCGGGCTCGCTCGCTCGCTGACGCGCTAGCGGTTCCAGGGCAGTGGCGTCTCCATGTCGCGCACGCCGTCGTTAGGGAACTGCGGCAGCTCGGTGCCACCGGCGCGAATGCACAACCACTTGAGCTCGGTCGGGCTGTCGGGGGTGCAACGCCAGGTACGCATGATGCCCTGACCTACGCGCACCACCGAACCGGGGCCAACCTCGACGACATCGTCGCCGAGACCCATCTCGCCCTTGCCCTCGAAAAATACGTAAACCTCTTCAACCTGCGTGTGGTCGTGCCAGTAGCCGGCGTCCTCACCGGGAGCCAGAGCGTTCGATGTCATGCCGATGTACTGCATGTTCATCTCGTGATCAATGACACGACGACCGTCACGCGATGACTCGGGTCGAAAACCGCCATAAAAGCTGCGCCACTGGTCGAGGGCACCGATGTTTAGAATCTCGTAACCTTGAGGTGTTGTCATAGTTGCAATCTACCTTCGAGCCAATGGGATGCCAATGTCCGACAAGAAAGCTACCGTACTGTTCGTGTGCGTGCACAACGCCGGACGTTCGCAGATGGCCTCGGGGTACCTGCAGGCACTCGCCGGGGATCGCATCGAGGTGCTCTCGGCGGGAACCGCACCCAAGAATGAGGTCAACCCTTCGGCAGTCGCAGCGATGGCCGAAGAGGGAATCGACATCGGAGCGAATACGCCGAAAGTACTGACCGCCGAATCGGTCCAAGCTTCGGACTATGTCATCACGATGGGTTGTGGTGACGAGTGCCCGTTCTTTCCGGGGCGCATCTACCTCGACTGGCCGCTGGATGATCCGGCCGGCAAGGGCGTTGAGGATGTTCGTCCCATCCGCGACGCGATTCGGGCCAAGGTCGAGGCGCTCATCGCCGAGATTGACGCGCGCTGACGAGTACGCTTTAAACCAGATCCTGTGAGAGGAGGTTGCCATGCCTGCGCTGAGCACCTCGTCATCGACTCGTAAATCGCTGGCAACAGCCCTCATTTCCATCTCAGGACTTATTAATCGACCGGTTTTCAATGAGGACCACGAGATTCTCGGCCGTGTTGCCGACATCGTCGTTCGCTGGGACTCGGGCGACTACCCCAAGATTTTCGGACTCATCCTCAAAGTAGGCGTGCGCCGCTCGTTCATTCCGGTCGCTCACATCGCCACCATCCGTGGCAATTCGGTGACGCTGTCGTCGACCAAGCTTGACCTGCGTGACTACGCACGGCGTGAGGGTGAATTTCTCGCCGACGAAGACATGCTCGACCACCAGCTTCTCGACATTGACGGCGCCCGGGTCGTGCGCGCATCCGATTTGTACATCACCCAGACCGGGCGCACCTGGTACCTCGTAGCGGTCGATGTGTCGTTCCGCTCCTTCTTGCGTCGTCTACTACCCGGCAGTGCCGGCCGCACACCCACACCAGAGAAGGTGGTGGACTGGTCGGGCATTCAGTCGTTCGGGCGACCCGGAGAACCTGCACGCCTGAGTAAAGAGAACAAGGGTTTGCACAAGCTGCGCCCCGCGGAGTTGGCCGACTTGATCGAAGACCTCGGACAGCGCGAGCGCCAGTTGCTCATCGAAATGCTCGACCCCGAGGTTGCCGCCGACGCGATGGAAGAGATGGAGTCGGACGACCTCGACGAACTTCTCCGTGCCGCACCGGTCGATCTTGCTGCTGACCTGCTCACGCGTATGGAGCCCGACGAAGCCGTTGATGCCCTCCGTGAGCTGCCCGACGACGACCGCGATGCCGTTCTTGAGGCGATGCCGAAGCGCAAGAAATCAAACCTCGAGGGGCTGCTTGAATTTGATGAGGACGAGGCCGGCGGAATCATGACCTCGTCACTGATCGTGCTCAAGGAAACCGACACGGTTTCGGCTGCCCGCAAGAAAGTGCTCGACGCGGACAACAACGACACGCACTGCATCGTCGTGGTCAACAAAAAGGGCAAGTTGCTGGACGACCTCGACTTGATCGACCTGTTCACGGCCGCACCCAAGACTCTTGTCGGCAGCGTCAAGAATGATCACGCGCCACTGACGGTCAAGCCCACCGCCAAACTGGACAAGGTCATTGAGAAGCTCACCGACAACCGTGGCTCCTCGCTGGTTGTCGTTGATGACGACAAAAAGCCCATCGGACGTATCCTCGCCGACGACGTGGTTGACGCCATGGTGAAAAAGCGTGGCGGCCGCAGCTGGCCCTGGCAAGAGGGGTAGCGATGGCGAACACCGAAGAAATCACCACCGTGCGTGCGACCGATAAGACCGGTCGCCGTTTTACACGCGCCCGATTCCTCGCGCTGGTCGCCGTGCTTGGGCCCGGGCTTCTCGCCGGTCTCGCTGATGACGATCCCGCGGGCATCACCACCTACTCTCAGCTGGGTGCTGGCTACGGATACCAACTCCTCTGGGTACTGACCATTTCGACTGCTGCGCTCATCCTGTTTCAGCAGCTCGGTGCCCGCATCGGTGTCGTCACCGGACAGGGACTGGTCGGCCTGATTCGTCAAAAGTTCGGCGCACGCGCCGCAACGCTCGCGATCATCGCCCTGCTCATCGCCAACATCGGCACCATGGCCGCAGAATTTGCCGGCATCGCGGCCGGGCTCGAGTTGTTTGGGGTGTCCAAGTACATTTCGGTGCCGATCGCTGGACTCGTGGTATCACTCCTGGTTTTACGTGGTGGATTCCGCAACATTGAGCGCATCCTGCTCGTTCTTTCTGCCGTCTTCATCTGCTACGTCATCGCGGGTTTCCAAGTGAACACCGACTGGGGCAAGGCCTTGGAGGGCTCGCTCATTCCTTCCATGCCAAACACGCGCGATGCCGTCCTCATCGCTACGGCGACGCTGGGTACGACTCTGGCTCCCTGGGGTCTCGCTTTCATTCAGAGCTATGTGGTCGATAAGCGTCTCACCGTCTCCGACATGAAATACCTTCGGATCGATGTGTGGGTCGGTGCCCTCCTCACCGGAATCATCGGCTTCTTCGTGGTCGTCACCTGCGCGGGCACCCTGCACCTTCAGGGCATCACCGTGATCACCGACGCAAGTCAGGCTGCCCAGGCACTCGAACCTCTCGCTGGCAAGGCCGCCACGATTCTTTTTGCGGTTGGACTCATCGGTGCCGCTCTGCTCGCCGCGTCGATTCTGCCGCTGTCAACGGCCTACTCGGTTGCCGACCTCACCGGTCAGCCCGCGGGACTCGACGACAAGGTCCGACAGGCCCCCCTGTTCTACGGCACTTTTGCGCTCGTCACGATTGTTGGAATGGCGATCGTGTTGATTCCCGGAGCGCCGCTCATCCCCATCCTTGTTCTCAGTCAGGTCGCGAACGCAATCTTGCTGTTGCCACTTCTGACATTCATGTTCGGAATCGCGCGAGACAAGAAGCTCATGGGCGAGTTCCGCACGGGACGCACGATGGCGGTCGTTTACCTTGCGGCGATCGTGGTTATCGCCGTGAGCATCATCGCGCTCGCGTACTTCACCTTCTTCGTTCACTAGGGAATATCTGCGAGTCGAGAGCGTTACTGCTGACATGAGCAACTGGATGACTCCCACTAGCCCGGCTGGTGCGTTCGATGCATTTCTTCCCGAGGCAGAAAAGCGCAGTCGCGAACAACGCGAGTGGACTGAGTCGGACGGCGCTCTGCCGGCTCTCTACATGAGCCACGGCGCTCCGCCGCTCTTCGACGATGCCGAGTGGATTTCACAGCTCTTTGAGTGGGGTCAGAAGTTGCCCAAGCCGAAGGCCATCCTGGTCGTCAGCGCCCACTGGGAAGCCGCGCCGATCATGATTTCAGGATCAACGGCGAACACCGATCTCGTCTATGACTTCGGTGGATTCCACCCGCGCTACTACCAGATGCTCTACCCGACACCGGACTCGAGTGAACTCGCCGGCAAGGTTGCCGCGCTCATGCCCGACAACGAGCCGCTCCACCAGGCCCCCAACCGCGGTCTCGACCACGGTGCATGGGTTCCGCTCAAGATTATGTACCCGCTGGCCGATGTGCCGGTGCTTCAGTTGAGCATGCCGACGAACGACCCGGCCAAGCTGGTCGACATTGGTCGTCGACTGCAGCCTCTCCGGGAGGAGGGCGTGCTCATTGTCGGCTCGGGCTTCATGACCCACGGCCTGCAATTCTTGACGCGAGAAATGATGTTCGGTGATGTTCCCGCGTGGTCGAGCGACTTCGATGCTTGGGCTGCCGAGGCTCTCGCCTCGGGTGACATCGAGACGCTTCTCGACTTCCGTTCGAAGGCGCCGGGAATGCCCTTTGCACATCCGACCGTCGAGCACTTCACGCCGCTGTTTGTCACTCTGGGCGCTTCAGAAAACCCCGAAGCTGGCGTCGAGACAACGATCGACGGCTACCGCGTCGGCTTCTCCAAGCGATCGTTCCAGGCCGCCTAAGGCGCCCTGAACATTCGGTTCTATGGCTTGAAGGAGCGAGCTGAAGCGACCGCTGCAGTCCATCCGCTGTAGAGCTCGTCGCGCAAGTCTGCCGGCATGCGCGGTTCGAACGTGTGATCCAGCGACCAACGGTCGTTGATTTCGCCGACCTTCCACATGCCGACACCAACACCCGCGAGGTGAGCGACCCCAAGTACCGTGCGCTCGAGCCCGACCGGGCGAGCTACCGGAATGCCGAGGATGTCTGCTTGGAACTGGCAGAGCAGATCGTTCTGAGTAGCACCGCCATCAACTCGCAGCACCGGGATGTCGATACCACCGGCAAGGAGCTTGTCGACGTTGTCACGCGTTTGGTAAGCCATTGACTCAAGGCCGGCCCGGGCGATGTGAGCAGCCGTCGACTCGAGGGTCAGACCAACGATCGCGGCGCGCGCATCGCGATCCCAGTAAGGGTCGCAGAGTCCTGCGAAGGCGGGAACAAGGTAGACGCCACCGTTACTTGGCACGCTATTGGCCAGAGTCTCAACCTCTTTCGAGGACGAGAACAGCTTGAGCTTGTCGCGCATCCACTGCACCGTCTGGCCACTGTGGAACACCACGCCCTCAGCTTCGTACGTGACCTGGTCACCGATTTGCCACGCCACCGAGCTGGACATACCGTCCATGATTTTGGGCGAAGAACCGACGTTTACGGTGAGAACGCCTGCTGTGCCGAATGTGTTCTTGGCACTGCCGGCCTCAAGACAGGCCTGACCGAAGAGACCGGCCTGTTGGTCGCCAAGCATGGAGGTGACAGGGATGGGGTGAGCCAGAACGCCCGGAAGAATGCCGGCTGCGACTTCGCCAAACACCGCGACCGAGGGAACGATTTCAGGCAGCAACGACATCGGAATGTCAAGAATCTCGCAGAGCTCGGCATCCCACTGAGCACGCTCGATGTTGAGCAGGGCCGTGCGCGAGGCAGCGCTGGGTTCGACCCGGTGGGCGGTTCCGCCGGAGAGGTTCCAGAGCATCCACACGTCGGGCGTTCCGATGGCGAGTTCGCCGCGCTCGGCACGGGCGCGAACACCGGGAACGTGGCGCAACAGCCAGGCGATCTTGGCGGCAGAAAAGTAGGAGTCGTTACGCACACCGGTTCGGCGACGGAATTCCTCGTCGAGACCACGCTCGGACCACTCGCGCACAATGTCGTCGGTCTGCTTCGACATCCACATGATGGCGTTGTGGACGGGCTTTCCGGTCTTGCGATCCCACATCACGATCGTCTCACGGTGGGTGGTAACACCCACGGCAGCTATGTCTTTGGCCGAGAGTCCGGCTTGGGTCATCGCGCGGTCAATACACGCCTTCGGAACATCCCACAGACCGGCAGGGTCTAGCTCGACCCAACCCGGTTGCGGAAAGATCGCGTCGAAAGCCTGCGATGCCTCGGCGACGACGCGACCCTCAGCGTCGACGACGACCGCACGGGCACTGCTCGAGCCTTCATCGAGGGCGAGGATGTACTGACCAGACACGCTTACAACCTACTTCTTTGCTACGGCCGGCTTCGTGGCAGCTGACTTCTTAGCTGCGACCTTCTTCGTAGCGGGTTTTTTCCCAGCGGGTTTTTTCGCGGTGGGCACACGCAGCACATCGAGCCACTCGAGGTAACCGGCTTCTTGCGCCTTACGCTCCCCAGCGCTCCAGCCGAGGTGTTTTGCCAGAATCGCGCTGGCGCGGTTCAGACCGTCGAGTCCGTGACCGGGCTCGAACGCGAGCAGGATGCGGCGGGCAAAAACATCCGCGATCGTCTCAGCGAATTCGTCGTCGACGGCGAAAATCAGTTCGGCGGCAACAGCGCCCGACTTGGGATCGAATCGCTCAGCGAGCGTGGGAGTGACCTTCACCATGTCGGCGATGCGCTGAGCGCGGGTCCCGTAGAGGGCGAGAAGTCGATCGGCCGTGTCGGTATCGAATCCTGAGGTGGCGCGGAACGTGCGCTCGAAGGTTGCCCAGTCGGCCGTGCGCGCACCGGGGAACGGGTCCTTCTTGCTCACCGGCTTGCGCGCACCCTTGCCGAGTTGCTTCACCGCGAGATCCACCGAGTCTTCAGCAAGCTGGCGGTAGGTGGTGAGCTTGCCACCAACAATGGAGTGCAAACCGGGGTATCCCGAGTTGGCGTGATCGAAGACGATGTGGCTACGCGGAATCTTCCACTCCGAAACCCCCGGCGCGTAGGGCAACGGGCGAACGCCGCTGTAGGTGTAGACGACGTCGTCGAGGGTGAGCTTGGCTTCGGGCATGAGCGTGTTTGCCTCAGTCAGGAGGTAGTCGATCTCATCCATCTCGCAGCGGGCCTTCGCCGGTTCTTCATCGAAGAGCCGGTCGGTGGTTCCGATGAGGTAACGCCCCATCCACGGAATAACAAGAACGAGACGACCGTCGGTCTGCGACTCGTAGTAGACGACATCGTTGGGTGCCCCTTCGAAGGGCTCGACGATGATGTGGCTCCCCTTCGACCCACCCATCAGACGCTTCGATTCGATGATCGCTGAGTTCGGCGCGCTCGATCCGCGAGCCTCGCCGCGAAGTACGGCATCAACCCAGGGACCACCGGCGTTGATGGTGAGTGCTGCGTTGAGAGTCAGAGTCTCACCGTTGGACTTGGTCGCTTCGATGCCGACAACACGACCGGTCGCTGCGCCACCCTCGGTGAGGATGCGCGTGACCTTGGAGTGCAGGTAGATGTCGGCACCGGCTTCTGCCGCGGCAACCGCGAGCTCGGTGCAGAGACGCTCGGCGTACTCGACCTGGCCATCGGTAAACAGGGCAGCGCCGGTAAGGCCAGCCTCGGCCATTCCGGTGAAGCGCTGCTTCACATCCTTCTTGTTCATGATGCGGTGCGACTTGACCGACTTGTCGAACGAGAGCACGTCATAGGCAATCATGCCCAGACGGATCATCCACGAGGGACGCTTGTTGCGCGAGTAGAACGGCATGATGAGGCGAACCGGCTTGACCAGGTGAGGTGCGACTCGGAACAGAAGTTCGCGCTCCTTGAGAGACTCGCGTACGAGCGGAATGTCTCCGTGCTCGAGGTAGCGCAGGCCACCGTGCACGAGACGACCCGACCAGGCCGAGACTCCGTAGCAGAAGTCCTGCTGCTCCACGAGGGCGACCTTCAGTCCGCGCTCTGCGGCGTCGCGAACGATGCCAAGTCCGTTGATTCCCGCACCGATAACGATGAGGTCGTAAGTCTGGTTCGAGGACGCTTTCGCCACTTCGGGTGTCTCCTTTGGGGCCGACGATAGTTCGCCGAAAAGATTTTTGAAATATTTAGTCACTACTTGAGGACTTATTCAAATATACTGGATTGAGACCCTTAAATGAATCGTACCGGAGCAATTAGTTATCGGAATAGCCCCTATTCCGCGCGGTGTATCTGGTTTCATTCCGAGTCTGACAGAATATTCATGCAACCGTTTTTATAACCCAAAAAGGAGCTCACCGATGAGCCCGGATCCCCGCGATCTCGACCAACTGCGAATGATGACCAAGGTCTCGCACCTGTATCACAACCGCGGAATGGTTCAGTCTGAAATCGCCAAAACTCTTGGCCTCTCGCAGGCCCGCGTCTCGCGTCTGCTGTCGGCTGCCGAAGAAGCAAACATTGTGCGCACCGTGGTTGTTCCCCCACCCGGTTTGAACTCGGATCTCGAGCAGCGCCTCGAGCAGACCTTCGGGCTCCTCGAGGTACACGTGGTTGACGCATCCGGCGAAAACGATGAAGAACGAGCAAAGACGCTCGGTCGCGCACTCGCCAACGTGTTTGAGATTCTTCCCATCGACAACAAGGTCATCGGTTTCACTTCCTGGTCGCGCTCGATGCGTAACTTTGTCGGCGCGCTCAGCCGCTTCCCCCACGCCAAGGCACAGTCCGTCGTCGAGATGCTCGGCGGCGTGGGTCAGCCCGCACTCCAGCACGAGGCGACCACCGCAACCGAACGCCTGTCCAACTTGACGGATGCGCAGCCGCTGTTCCTCCGCGTTCCCGGCGTCGTCCCCTCCGTCGATGTCAAGAAGGCCATCCTCGAGAGCGACCTGCACGCGCGCGCCGCGTTGGAGGCCATGAACAACCTCGACATCGCTCTCGTCGGTATGGGCAACCTCGCCATCCGCTCCGACCGCCTTGCCGACGGCAATTTCTTCACCGAAGAGCAGTTCGAGGCGGTGCGCAAGGCTGGCGCAGTCGGCGAAATCAACCTTCGCTTCATCGATGCCGCGGGCAACCCGGTTGCCACTGACGTCGACGAACTCGTGATCGGTGTCACTCTGGACCAGCTCAAGAAGGCCGATCGTCGCATCGGCGTCTCGGGTGGAGCCAGCAAGCATGAAGCCGCTCTGGCCGCCGTGCGTGGTGGATGGATCAATGTTCTGGTCACTGACGAGGAGACCGCCGAGTACATGCTCGAGCACGGCCCCAAAGCCTAAACAGACCTCAGTAAACAAAGAACCCCGGCTCGTCGCGAGCCGGGGTTCTTTGTTCGGGGGTTTACTAGCCGAGGCGCGAAACGACCTCTTTGACGAGGGGCCATACGCGCTCGACCGACTTGTAGTTGACCTTCTCGGCGGGTGAGTGCAGACCGTGCAGCTCGGTACCGATCGAGATGATGTCTGCGACCGGCACGCGGCGGCTGAACATGCCGAGCTCGAGCGAGCACTGCGACACCTCGACGTTCGGCTCAGCACCGAGAACATCGCGATAGGCCTGGGTTGCAACCGCGAGCAGCTCCGAGTCGGGACGGTACGGGAACTCCGGAGCGTCGAGTCCGAACTGCTCGATGGTGACACCGCCACCGACGGCAGCAACAAGTGCGCGAACCTTGTCGAACAGCTCGTGCTTGCGCGATGTGAGTGCTGCGGTGATGGTCGACATGAGCTGAACGCCGCCCTCCACGGGACGGATGGTTCCCAGGTTGTTCGAGGTCTCCACGCGACCGGGAACACGGAGGTTCCAGCTGATCACGCCGTGCGGAATAAGGAGGGTCACCGCGGTGAAGCGGGCGGCGGCGGCCTTCGAGAAAACTTCGGCGGGAACATCCACCGGAGCGAGCTCAAGGCGGATACCGGGGTCGGCTACGCCGTACTCGTAACGCAGTGCCTCATCGAGCTCCGCAACAACCGCTGACACCGTCGCAGCATCTTCAGGTTTGATGGTCAGAACCGCTTCGGCATCAGCCGGGATGGCGTTGTTCTGTGCGCCACCGAACGGCAGGGCCACGCGCGCGTCGACCTTGGCCAGAACGGCGTTGATCGTGCGGGTGAGAACCTGAAGTGCGTTCGCGCGCTCGAGCTGAATGTCGAACTCGCAGTGACCACCCTGCAGACCGCGAACCATGAGCATGCGGGCTGCCGAGTTGGTGGCGGGATTTGCTTCGAACTCGGCGGGGATTGTCACCGCGAAGGTCACGTCGCCCGAGCATCCGGCCAGGATCTCTTTGTCGGTGATCCAGTTGAAGTCGATCATGCGACGACCCTTGAGCTGCGTGGTGTCGAACTGAGCAGCTCCTCCCTTGCCGAGCTCTTCCATGGCGGTGAGCACTGCCTCGAGCGGCGGGTGTGGGGTGTCTTTGTCAGCAAGGAGGGCGAGGATGTACGAAACACCGATGCCGTTGTCGGCGCCGAGTGACGTGCCGTCGGCGGTGATGTAGTCACCGTCGAGCAAAAGCGAGATGGGGTCGGTTTCGAAGTTGATCTCGACACCCTCTGACTTCTCGCACACCATGTCGAGATGTCCGTGCAGAACCAGCGGAGCAGCCGACTCGAGTCCGCCCTGGCCCGGCTTGCGCACGAGAACGCAACTGCGCTCATCCTTGATGGCCTCGAGCCCGAGCTCGGTTGCGTAGGCGACTACCCAGTCAGCGACGCCGGACTCGTTACCCGATCCACGGGGAATGTTGGCAAGAATCTCGAACAGACCGAGAACCTCTTTGGGCTCCAAATCGGCAAGAACGTTCTTGGTTTCAACTGCAGGAGAGATAGCAACAGACATGGTTGCTCCTTTACTTGACTGTGGCGTTGCGCGACCGAGTAATGGTTAGCGCGACAACAACGATGATAACCACTCCGTAAACCAGGTTCTGAGTCGACGGATCGAAACCGAGCGCGGTGGTGGCGATGGGAACAAGAGCGACGGTGAGTGCACCGAAGATCACGTTGATGGGGTTGGTGACACCGCCCGAGATCGAGGTGCCACCAACAATGGCGGCAGCGATGCCGGGGAGGAGCAAGTCGCTACCGAGACCCATCGGCGAAGCCGAGCCAGCCTGGGCGATGATCGTGATACCTGCGAGTCCAGCCATGAAGCCGGAGAGTGCGTAAGCGACAACCTTGAGTCCGCGAGTGCGAACCGCCGAGAAGATAGCTCCCGACTCGTTCTTACCAATAGCGGTCATTCCCTGGCCGGGGCGGGTGAAGCGCAGGAATACCCACGCGAGCACAGCCACGATGACACCGAGGATGAAGGTCAGCGGAAGGCCACCAATGAGCGTTGTGTACAGCGCAGCGATGGCGTCACCATTTGCCTCAACGTAGACGGTGGTTGCACCACTAACGACGAGGGCGGCTGCCTGAAAGATACCGAGGGTACCCAGCGTGAGCGCGAACGACGGCACCTGAGCGGCAGCGACGATAAGACCATTGACGGCACCGAACAGTGTCACCATTGCGATGACGACGATCGGAGCGATCTGACCGAGTGGACCAAGCGTCATTGCCAGCAGAATGGCGCCCAGCACTGTGATGGCTGCGTTGGAGAGGTCAATCGAACCGATGTTGAGAACGAGTGCCTGACCGAGCGCAACCAGCAGAATCGGTGCAGCTGACGAGGCAACGATGGTGACACCGCCACCACCGAGGAAGGTCGGGGTGAGGATGGCCACAATCGCGAACATCACCACAAAGATGACGAGTGGACCGAGCGCCTGCCAGGCCTTAGCAATGCGACGCTGCATGACGCCCTCTTTGGCGCCCTTGACGACGGGAACAGCGCCCGTCACAGCAACACTTGTGTTCATGGAACTCACACCATCCTTTCGAGGAGGTCGAGCGTCGACGGGTTGTCGACGGTCATGTCGTACTGAGCAGTGACGGCACCATCGCGCATCACCAGAATTTCGTCACCCATGTCGAGTGCTTCCTCGAGGGTGTCAGCGAGCAGGATGACGGCCGCGCCGTTGTCGCAGGCCTTCTTGATCTGCTCGTTCACAGTCTCAGCGGCACCCGGGTCAAGACCACGCAACGGGTGATCGAGAACGAGAACACGAAGCTCGGGGTCATTCAGCCACTTGGCCATAACCACCTTCTGCTGGTTTCCGCCCGAGAAGCGGTCGAGCTCGAGTGAGATGTCGTTGGGACGAACGTCCAGAGTGGTGAACCACTCCTGTGCGATCTTGTTGCGCTTCCAGGGGAAGACGAACGGACCAAAAGCAGCCTTGCCGGGGTGGGTGAGAACGATGTTCTCCGCGGCGCTGTAGCCACCGACCATGCCCTCGACCTTGCGCTCGGAGGGAACGTAACCGACACCGCGCGACACAGCCTTGGGGATGCGCCATCCACTGACCTTCTTGCCGTTGAGCAAGATCGCACCACCGTCGAACTTCTCGGCGCCGAACACGGCACGCGAGAGTTCTTCACGACCTGAACCGCTGGTACCAACAATCGCGGTGACGCGACCAGCGTGTGCAGCTATCGAGATGTCCTTGTACTTGCCTTTGCGGGTGAGCGAGCAAACTTCGAGTACCGGCGTGGCCTTGGGGTCGATCGACTTGCGTGCGTGCTTGGAAGCGTGCGACTCGTGACCGACCATGAGCTTGAACAGTTCGTCTTCGGTGACGCTCGAGGTCACACGGTCAGCAACGAGCTCGCCGTTGCGCATAACGAGGATGCGGTCACAGTTGCGCATGATCTCGTCGAGGCGGTGAGAAACGAAGATGACCGAGCCGAATGCCTTGAGCTTGCCGATTTCGCGCTCGAGCACTGCGGTCTCGCCACGTTCAAGAAGCGAGGTCGGCTCATCGAGGATGACGAGCGGCGAACCGCCCTTGCTCGTGTCCACACGAATGGCGCGGGCAATTTCAACCATCTGGCGGTCAACAAACGAGAGGTCGCCGACACGGGTCTTGGGGTTGAGCTTCGAGCCAATGATGCTCAACGTCTCGGAGGCCGACTTGTTGAGCTTGCGCCAGTTGTAGATACCGAAACGGGTACCCGTGCGGTGACCACCAGCGTTCATCGCGATGTTCTCAGCAACGGTGAGGTTGGTGAATAGCGACTGCTCCTGGTGAACCACGCCGATGCCGGCTGCCGACGAGTCGCGGGGACCGCGGAACTTGACCGCGCGACCGTTGACCTCGATGGTTCCGGCGTCGGGCTGGTAGATACCGGTCAGAATCTTGAGCAGCGTGGACTTGCCAGCGCCGTTCTCACCGATGAGGCCGATGACCTCGCCGCTGTTGATCTGAAGCGAGATGCTCTTGAGGGCGTGCACCGGGCCGAAGCTCTTGCGAATGTCTGTCAGCCGAAGAGTGGGCGCCGATGCCTGTGCGGTTTCCTTTGTCATTTTGCGATCCTTAGACGTCCACGCTGCGACCACGACGCTGCCACGATGGCGACGACGAGGATGGCACCGGATACGGCGGACTGGTAGTTGGGGCTGACACCGGCCAAAACGAGACCGTTGTTGAGCACGGTGAGCAAAATCACACCGAGGAGCGTACGGAGAACGCCGCCCTTACCGCCGGAGAGGGCGGTACCACCGATGACGACGGCGGGGAGCGTGAGGAAGAGGTAACCCTCACCGATGTGGTTCGAGGTTCCACCCATCTGCATGGTGGCGAGGATGCCGGCAAGACCACTCATCGCACCAGCGATGATGAAGATGGTCACCTTGTGCTTGCGAACGGGCATACCGTTGGCGCGAGCGATATCTTCGTTGTTACCGATAGCGAGCGCTGCGCGGCCGAAGCGGGTGAAGCGAAGCACGAGGGCCGAGACAACGACGAGTGCGGCGGCGAGCCAGAACACGTTCGGCAAGCCGAGCTCGATTTTCGCGGCCCACTGGGTGATGTTGTCGTCGGTGAGTTCGGGGTAAGCGTCAGTTCCATACAGGATTGTGGCGATACCGAAGCCGATGAACCACATGCCGAGCGTGACGATAAACGAGGGAACTTTGAGCATCGTGTAGATCAGACCGTTCGCGGCGCCGAGCAGGATGCCGAGACCGATAGGAACGACGAACGCCCAGATGCCCATGTCGTGACCACCGCGGGTGTTAGCCGACATGAGAACGAATGCAACACCGGATGCTCCCATGACGCCCTCAACCGAGAGGTCGATTGACCCGATGAGGATGACGAGCGTCGCGCCCACGCCGATGATGAGCGGAAGGCTCGCCTGGTTGAGAACGTTCTGCAGGTTCGTGAGGGTGGCGAAGCGGGGGTTGAGTGCGGAGAAGATTCCGATGAGAACGACGAGTGCGCCGATGAGAGCGAGAGGTTCTCCGATGCCGCTGAAAATGGGGCGGCGTGCAGCTTTGCTGCGGGTGAGGATCTCACCGGTGTCTACAGTGACACTCGCGGTGGCCTCAGAAGTTTTTGTGGTGGCCATGATTAGACCTTTCGATTCTCAAATGTTTGAGGAGGGGGGCTTCTGGCCGCAGCACCCGAAGATACTGCGGCCAGAAGTCAGGGTTTACCCGTTATTACTTGTACTCGGGCTTGATGACCTCAGGGCCACCAGCAACGAGCGGAACGGGCTGGGTGTCCCACGGACCGCTCTTGATGAGCTCGTCAACCCAACCGTCAACGTTGCTGTCCCACTTGAGGAACTCGTTGAGGTTGTCAGGGGTGACGCAGCTGATCTTGAACATCGAGTCGCGCTTCTCGTGCGGAAGCTTGCTCGGGTCGATAGCACCGGTTGCAGCCAGGTAAGCGGTGTAGAGACCGATTGCCGAAGCCATGTAACCGCGGTGGAAGGTCTCGCCGACGATTGCGTCGTTACCCTCGTGTGCCTGCATTGCCTTGATGGTGGGCGGGTAGAGACCGTCAGAAACGAACTTGACCTTGTTCAGGAGGCCTGCCTCCTTGAATGCCTGCATGGCACCGATCTGCATTCCGTCGTCTGCAGTCCAAACACCCTTGATCTGGTCGCCGTACTTAGCGATGAGGTCCTTGGAGTTCTTGTATGCAAGCTGCGGGTCCCAGTTCGAGGGGCGAACGTCAAGAAGCTTCACGTTCGGGAACTGAGTAGCAAGTGCTTCCTTGAGGCCAGCAACACGGGTTGCGCTGGTGGTCGAGTCCTGAACACCGGGGAGAGCAATGATGCCGCCCTTTTCACCGATGGCCTTCGACAGCATTTCGGTGGTGCACTTACCCGAGTCGATACCCGAGTGCTTCTGGAAAGCAACAAAGTTGTTGCCGACCTTGGCCGGGTCGAGGTTGTCGGGCTTGTTCCACCAGATGGTGACAAAGCCACCAGCAGCCTTAACGGCGTTGACGATGGTCGGAGCGTCCGACGAAGCAACGGTGTTGACGAAGACAACTGCCTTCTTACCCTTTGCGAGGATTGCCTGGATCTTCGAGATTTCGGTCTGCGAAGAACCGTTCGAGTCCACTACCTCAACGGGGATACCGAGCTTCTTACCGAGGCTCTGGCAGCCCTCGATGTTTGCGGCGAAGTAGGGGTTGGTGGTGTTGATAACTGAACAAACGAAGACCAGGTCTTCCTTCTTCAGTGGCTGGGACGACGAAGCGTTTCCAGCGGTTGACGTACAACCTGCGAGCGCGAAGAGCGAAGCAGCTGCCGCAATACCAGCCACGCGCGTAGCGGTGGTGAAGGTCTTACGAAGAGACATCATTGACTCCTTGGTTAGTGTGATTGGATCACGTTTGTGAAGTTGTGAATATTCATTCAAGTCTTGAATGATTGTTCTATACAGAGATAACACACTGTTAATGAATAATCAACCTAATCTAGAAAATATATTCACTTGTTATTTTTTTGTTATATTTAGTGCTGTTTTTGCAGGATTCTTGGCCGTCGGGATGCACGGCTTGTTGCGTGGATTGACGCAAATTCCGGGCATCCACTCCGGACACGATTAACGCAGCGTGCGGAAGAACGTACGAACGTCGTCCACGTAGATCTCGGGCACCTCGAGCGGGGCGAAGTGGCCACCCTCGTTGTGCACGCGGTACTGCTGCAGGTTGAAGTACTTGCTCGTCCAGGTCATCGGCGGCTTGTAGATCTCACCGGGGAAGATGCTGACCGCAGTCGGCACGCCGACCACCGGGAAGCGGTTGTGGCTTGGCTTCCAGGCATTGCCACGGCACTCCCAGTAGTAGCGCGAGCTCGTGCCACCGGTGTTGGTTAAGTAATAGATGAGAGCGGTAGTGATGAGGTCTTCCTTTGGCCACACCTTCTCAAATGCGTCGGTCCCTTCACCACGCTCGGCAAGACCCCAGAAGTATCGCTTCTCGGTGATCCATGCGAGCTGAGCTGCAGGCGAGTCAGCAACAAGCGCCGCCAGCGTCTGCGGCTTGGTGAGCTGGATTTCGCCATAGCCACTCTCGTTTTCGACGAAGAGCTTGCCGCGCTCGAACCAACCAGCCTCTTCAGCGGTGTACTCGCCCTCGGCAGGCAGTCCAAGCTTGATGTCGAACTCGACACCCTCGGGCTGGTCGGGGTGCTCGGCGAGGTAGTGGCTCATCTGAGCGGGGAAGTGCGTGTAGACGCCGATGACGTCGTTCTCGTACTTGTGCCCGTGCTGCTGAGCGATGAGTGCACCCCAGTCGCCACCCGCGGTGGCGTACTTCTCGTAACCGAGCACATCCTTCATCAGGGTGTTCTCGAGGTCAGCGGTGTGCCACCAGTTCCAGCCGGTCTCGGTCAGCGGCGACGAGAAACCGTAGCCGGGGAGCGAGATCAGAACGACATCGAACGAGTCCTCGGGGTTGCCGCCGAACTTCTCGGGGTTGGTGAAGGGCTCGATGACCTTGCGCACATCCCAGAAGGTCCAGGGCCAGCCGTGGTGAAGCAGTAGTGGCATGGGGTTGTTGCCCTTGCCTTTGACGTGGATGAAGTGAACCGGAACGCCCATGATGTCGACTTTGAACTGGGGCAGTTCGTTCATGCGACGCTCGACGTCGCGCCAGTCGTACTCGTTCACCCAGTACTCGACGAGCTTGCGGTGGTAATCAGTGTTGTAGCCATAGCGCCAGTCGTCGTTACCGAAGTCATCCGGGTAACGGGTGTTGCGCAGGCGGTTCATCATGTCGGCGAGCTGTTCGTCGGTGAAGTGAACCTGGAATGGCTTTACATCGTATTTGTGGGCCATAATGGAACCTCGTTGTTCGTATTTCAGACAGAGTCTGAATTAAATATTCGGGCAATGATTACATATTCAATTATGCGGTTTTGGCAGGCTTCTGTCAAAAATGAGCTGTTCCGTGTCGCCTGTGACACCGTGCTTGGTGCGGAGAATTCCCCAGGCGCGATCGATTTCCAACTCGAGTCGTGGCGCATCCCAGTTGAGGGCCTGGCCCACAACCGAGGCGATCTCGCTCACGCGGGTTTCGTTGAGTTCGCCCGCGAAGGCAAGAGTGGTGCGGCGCAGCAGCACGTCATCAAGACGCACGGCCTGCTCGGCGCGCACGAGGTACGCGATTTCTTGTTCGCTGTACGTGCTGAGGCTGACCATCGGGGTGTCCCCCTCCGCCTCGAGCACAGCGATGAGTGCGGATGCGCGGGTGCCGTAACGCTCGAGCAACTGCTCGACGCGCTCAGCCGACAAACCATCCGTGTGTGATGCCAGCCACCCGTCACGAGCACTCGCGGTGGCCGGGAAGTTCTTGCCGCCACCAATCGGCAAGCCGAGGGTGCTCTGGCGGCGGACCCGACCGAAGGTCTCGAGAACCATGCCCGAAACGTGTTCACCGAGAGCGCGGAAGGTGGTCCACTTGCCACCCACGACGCTGAAGAACGGGACATCGGGGGTGCCGGGCAGCGTGTCTTCGTCAATGCGGTAGTCGCGTGAGACGAATCCGGCAGCTGAAACATCCTGCTTGGGGAGCGGGCGAATGCCTGAGAAGCGGAAGACGATCTGCGAACGATCGAGCGAGATACCCGGAAGTACGTGCTTGACCAGGTCGAAGAAGTAGTCGACCTCTTCTTCGGTGCATCGCACGGGTTCGCGCGGGTCAACGAAGATGTCCGTGGTACCAATAAGCACGCGACCCTTGACCGGGTAGATCAGAACGATGCGGCCGTCACTGTTCTCGAAGAACAGTTCGCGACCGGCGAGTTCGGCGTAGAGCTCGGGGTGGTCGACCACGATGTGCGAGCCCTTGGTGCCACCCATGAACGTGGTGGCACGACCCAGCGCGCCATTGGTGATGTCAGTGAGCGGGCCCGATGCGTTGATGACAAGATCGGCGCGAGCGGTCACGACGGTGTCGGTGAGCGCGTCCTTGAGCTGGACTCCCCCATCCTTCACACCCACCGCTTCGGCGTAGGTGACGACGCGGGCGTTACCGGTCGCGAGGGCGTCAGCAACGAGGTCGAGGGCGAGACGCTCGGGTTCGTGCACGGAGGCGTCGTAGTAGCTCGCGACGTACTTCACTCCTTTGTGCAACGAAGGAAGAATGCCAAAAGCGCCCTTCTTGCCGACGAAGCTGAAGCGGGGCATGACACCGTTGACGCGACTGAACGATTCGTAAATCATGAGGCCGACGCCGATGAGGAGCGCACCGCGCTCCGAGCGCTTACCCTTGGCGAGGTGCATCATCTTGAGAGGCGCGCTGAGCAGACCCGAAGTGAGCGAGAACATCGGGACTGTGGTCTGCAGAGGCTTGACCACGTGTGGAGCCGTGCGCAGCAGATCGTTACGCTCCTGAACCGATTCGCGCACGAGACGGAACTCGCCGTTCTCGAGGTAGCGAATGCCGCCGTGAATCATGTGCGATGACGCTGCCGAAGCGCCCGACATGATGTCTCCGCGGTCGACGAGGGTCACCGAAATGCCCTGCAGGCTGAGGTCGCGCATAATCGAGATGCCGTTGATGCCTCCGCCGATGATGAGAACTTCAGACGCCTTGTCGGCGAGGTCGGCAAATTCTGCTCGAACGGCGTTCGCGTTGTTCTGGCTAGTCATGGTGAATCTTTCGAATCGTTATCGCTAGGCGGCGAGTGAGGATTGGGAGCTGAAGATGTCGGCGAGGGTGCATTCCTTCGTCGGCGTTCCGACGAGGGCGGCGACGAGTGCGTGTTCAAGGTCGGCGTAACTCACGCCGGGGGCCTCGTGGGCGAGTGCTCCGAGCGTTGCCGGGTTCCAGTCGAGATCGAGAATCTTGTTGACCCGGTTGAACATCTCGCTCACGCTGGGCGAAATAGCAAGAGGGATGCTCGCGCTAAACAGTCGGGCACCGCTGGTCACGCGCTGGGCAGTGCCAACAATTTTGACCTCACCGCGCGCGTTGATGCTGTAGTCACCGGGGCAGTACTCCCCCGGAACCGGGCCGAGTGCGGCGTCGACACCGAATCCCTGGAGAACCTGGATGATCGCATCCCCGTAGCTCTCGTAGATATCACGGTGCGAGTTCGAGCGGTCAGGCTCGGGCGTGACGATGTCGAGCACGAGCCACTGCTGGTCGAGGGCGACCATGCGGCCACCGGCCGGGCGAATCACGGGCTCAAAACCGAAAGCGAGGGCTTCGCTGACAGCGTCGGGGAAACCGGGCAGAGTCTCTTCTTTGCGACTGAACGCAACGGTCGGACCGGGCTGGTACACCCGTACGACAGTGCCGAGCTCAGGCTTACCCGCGACCACATGAAGCAAGCGCTTCGACGCAAGAAGATCGGCCGAAGGGAGCAGACCCCAGTCGTGTCGACCGGCCTTGCCGCGGATGAGAGTTGTCGCCTGCATGGTGAAACCTAGAAGTTGATCATGTGCCCGGCAAGACCGTGCAGGGCTTCCTGCAGGCTCTCGCTCAGGGTCGGGTGTGCGTGGACATTGAGAATGAGCTCGTCGATGGTCGTCTTCTGATTGGCGGCGAGGGTGAGCTCGGGCAGCAGTTCAGAAACATCGGGACCGACCATGTGGCCACCGATGAGGGTGCGAGTGGCGCCGTCAGCGATGAGCTTGATGAAGCCGGCGGTCTCGCCCACAGCGTGCGCCTTGCCGTTGGCAACGAACGGGAACTTGGCGACAAGAACATCGCTGTACTCGGACTTCGCCTGGGCCTCGGTCAATCCGAAGCTGGCGGCTTGTGGCAGCGAGTAGATCGCACGCGGCATGAAGCGGTAGTCGCCCATTTCGCGGGTCGAGGCGGCGCCGATCACCTCGGCGGCAAGCACTCCCTGGGCCTCGGCCACATGGGCGAGCGCAAGCTTGCCCGTGACGTCGCCGATAGCGAAGATGTGGTCGACCGAGGTTCGCAGCTGCGCATCCACGTCGATCGCTCCACGCTCAGTGACGGCCACACCAGTGTTCTCGAGGCCGTAGCCATCAAGGCGCGGTGCGAACCCGACGGCAACCATGACCTGGTCGACGTCAAGTGAGACGGTTTCGCCACCGAGCCCGTACGTGACACTGGCGTGGTCGCCGGCATCAACGGCAGACTGCACGCGGGCCGAAGTCACGAACTTAATGCCGAGCTTCTTGAGCGCCTTCGCGAGGTCAGCCGAAACTTCTTCGTCTTCACCGGGAACGATGCGGTCCTGGTACTCGATGACGGTGACTGCAGTGCCAAAGCTGGCAGCAACGCACGCGAACTCGATGCCAATCGGGCCAGCACCGATGATGGCGAGGCTCGAGGGCATCGTCTCTGCGGTCACGAGTTCGACGTACCCGGTGACTCGCGGGCCGAACTCAACGCCGGGCAGACTGCGGATGACCGATCCGGTCGCGATGATTGCATTCGTGAACGACACGGTCGCGGTGGTTGCGCCGGCTTCGTCAAGCACCGCGATGGTGTTCGCGTCGGTGAAAAGACCGGTTCCCTGAAACTCAGTGATGCCGTTCTTCTTCATCAGGTAGTGCACGCCCTTGACGCGTCCGTCGCTGACAGCACGACTGCGCTGGTGAGCGGCACCGAACTCGGCGGTCACACCCTCGGGCAGACCGAATGCGCCTGCGTGACGCGAAACCAGCTGAGCAACCTCAGCGTGACGCAGCAAGACCTTGGTCGGAATGCATCCGACGTTGAGGCACACGCCACCCCAGTACTCACGCTCGATGATGGCCACAGACTTACCGAGCTGGGCAGCTCGAATTGCGGCGACATATCCGCCGGGGCCAGCGCCGAGAACGACGACGTCAACGGCGAGAGTTTCTGGGGTTGTGCTCATGAGTTACGCCACCTCGCGGGCAGAGTCCGCACCAGCTGCGGCGAAGGGCGATTCGAGGAGACGCTTGAGCTCACCAACAAAGCGAGCACCGGTCGCGCCGTCGAGGGCGCGGTGGTCGCAGGTGAGCGTGAACTCAGCGATCGGACGCCACTGCGCGTTGTCGGGTCCGCCAACGTAACGCTGAACGGTCGCACCAACGGCGAGGATGGCGGCCTGCGGCACATTGAGGATGGCGTCGAAGCGCGTGATCCCCATCATGCCCAAGTTCGAAATGGTGAAAGTTCCACCGGTGATGTCGGCGCGGGTGAGGGCACCCTCGCGAGCACGCGAGACGATGTCAGCGCGCGCCGCCGCCAGCTCGGCCAGGCTCTTCTTGCCCGCGTCGTGAACGACGGGAACAACAAGACCTTTCGGGCTTGCGACAGCAATACCGACGTTGGCGGCCGAGAACTTCGTCAGCTCTTCTTCACCAACGTGAACGTTCACTTCAGGCACCGAAGCCAGAGCGCCGGCAACCGCTGCCACGATGGCGTCGGTTACGGTTGCGCTCGGTTCGACCGACTTCACCGTCATCGCTTCGGTCATGTCGACCTCCACGGTGAGGTGAAACACCGGGGACTGCCAAGCGCGCACCATGTGCTTGGCAGCCGTCCGATGAAGCCCCGTCAGCGGGACAACGATGCCTTCGTCACTCACTTGGAAACGCCACCAAAAACTTCGGTGTCGACCTGTGAGGTCAGGGTTGCGTATCCGGCTGTTCCTGCGCAGCCGTATTCGCGCATCTTCTCGACAGTCGCAACAATCATGCGCTCTCGTCCGAGAGCCATTGCGTCTTCGAGCTGACGATCGCCCTCGGCCCACTTGGCTTCGAATCCCGCGCGGAACGCGTGACGCAAATCGGTGTCGGCGTTCAACTTGTGAACGCCGGCAACCATTGCGGCCTTGAGCTGGTCGAGGGGAACACCGGATGCTCCATGAAGCACGAGCGGGATTCCGGTGACGTCGCGGATTGCCTCGATGCGCTCGATGTCGAGCGGCTGAGGCTCAATGCCGGTCACGCCGTGCATGACTCCAGCAGAGATGGCGAGGAGGTCAACACCGGTCTCGGCAACGAAGCGCTCAGCCTCGTCGACCTTGGTGTAGTAGTCCTCCCAGTTGATGTTGGTGGCAGCATCCGGGATCTTGCCGAGCTCGGCCTCAACGGGGATACCGAAGGAGTGGCAAACCTCAACGACCTCACGAGTGACGCGGATGTTCTCTTCGAAGTCGAGGTGTGCGCCATCGAACATGATCGAGTCGAAACCGAGCTTGATGGCCTCGAAGACCTCTTCGTAGGTTCCGTGGTCGAGGTGGATGGGCAGATCGATCTCTGCCTTGTCGAGCTCGCGGCGGGTCATCTCGTAGGCCTCGCGAACACCCATGTGCGGCACGATCGCGCGACCGACCTGCAAGAAGACAGGTGAGTCAGCGATTTCGGCAGCACGAATAAGTGCCTGAGTGGTTTCGGGGTTGTGCATGTTGAATGCACCGACGGCGTAGCCGCCTGCTTGGGCTTTCTTGACGAGGCCAAGAGGGTCAACGTTGACCATTGTGCTCATTCCTTTCAGTTGGTCTCGATGATTGCCACGACGGTGCGCACCTCGACGGTGTCACCCTCGTTGACGAGGATTTCGGTGATGGTTCCCGTGGCGGGAGCCTCGAGGGTCTCTTCGACCTTTTCGGCTTCGACCTCGGCCATGGGCTCGTCTTCGACGACCGAGTCGCCGACCTTCTTGAGCCAGGTAACGATCGAGCCTTCGCTCATGCCCATGCCCCACTGCGGGAGCAGAACTTCTACGCGTGCCATTTCTTTAGTCCTTTGTTGTGTAAGTGATTACTGACCGACTGCGACGAGACGGGCCTGGCCGGTGACGCGGCGAACGGCGTCAACGATGAGGTCCTTGCTCGGGTACATCTGCTTCTCCAGCGCGGGGCTGAAGGGGATCTGCATGTCCGGTGCGGTGAGGCGCACGATCGGAGCCTTGAGGGAGTCAAAAACTTCCTCGGCGACGATGGCGCTGATTTCACCGGCAGCACCACAGGTGCGGTGCGCGGGCTCGACGACAACGAGGCGGCCGGTCTTGGCGACCGACTTGAGAATTGCTTCCTTGTCGAGCGGAACGAGAGTGCGCGGGTCGATGACCTCAACCGAGAGGCCTTCCTCTTCGAGCACGGTGGCAGCGGCAAGCGCCTCCTGCACCGAGCTCGAGATGGCGACGATGGTCACATCAGTTCCCTCGCGGTGGGTGCGAGCCACACCAAAGGGGAGCCAGAACTCGTCGTCCTGAACTTCTTCTTTGAGACCCCACAGGATGCAGGCCTCGAAGGTGAGAACCGGGTCATCCATGTCGATCGCGGTGCGCAAGAGACCCTTAGCGTCGCTCGGGGTCGAGGGCACCATGATCTTGAGGCCGGGGACGTTCATGAACATCGGGTACGGACGGTCGGAGTGGTGTGCACCGGTGTTGAGACCGTAGAACATCGCTGAACGGAAGACTGCGGGCATCGATGCCTGGCCACCGAACATGTAGCGGTTCTTGGCAACCTGGTTCACCAGCTGGTCCATCGCCATGTACAAGAAGCTCGAGTACGAAAGGTCAACGATCGGACGAAGTCCGGTCATCGCTGCACCGGCGGCGGCGCCGACGATGCCTTCTTCAGAGATGGGAGTGTTGCGAATGCGGTTGCGGCCGTACATCTGCACGAAGTCACCAGTCTCCTGGCGTGACTTGCCACCACCGGTGGTTCCGTAGACGTTGGCCTCAACGTCTTCACCGATGACGATGACGCGGTCGTCAGCATCCATCGCTTCTTTTTGTGCGGCGCCGATAGCACCGAGGAAACTCATGACGCTCATGCTGCGTACTCCGAATCCGTGTAGAGGTCGTCAAAGCCGACGGATGCGTCAGGCCAGGGGCTGTTTTCTGAGAACTCGACGGCTGCGTCAACCTCGGCGAGAACCTCGGCCTCGAGTGCATCCATCTCTTCTGCGGTGTGTCCGTTGGCGATCAGGTGTTCGCGGAACAGCACGAGCGGGTCCTTCTTGAGCCACGCTTCGCGCTCGTCGGCCGGACGGTAGTCAGTGCCGAGGCGCAGACCTTCCGAGTGCTCGTTGTAGCGGTAGGTGACAACCTCGATGAGGGTGGGGCCTTCACCGCGACGTGCGCGGGCAACGGCCGTCGACACAGCTTGGTAGACAGCGAGAACGTCTTGTCCGTCTTCAACGCGAACACCCGGGATGCCGAATCCGGCAGCGCGGTCCGCGATGACACCCGAGGTCACAGTGTGAGCCGGGGTCGAGAGGGCGTACTGGTTGTTTTCGCAGAGGAAGATCACGGGGAGGTTCCAGGTGCCCGACATGTTCATCGATTCGTACAGAACACCCTGGTTCGCAGCGCCGTCACCGAAGAAGGCGAGTGCAACGGTGTCGCGACCGAGAACCTGCGACGACAGAGCGGCACCCATGGCGATGGGAATCGACGAACCGACGATGCCCGACTCACCGAGGCTTCCAACGTTGAAGTCGGCGAGGTGGAGCGAACCGCCCTTGCCCTTGCAGACGCCGGTGCCCTTGCCCTGAAGCTCAGCCATGAGCGGGCCGAGGGGTGAACCCTTACCGATGGGGTGACCGTGGCTGCGGTGGTTACCGGTCATGTAGTCGTTGTCACCGAGAGCCATGGTGGCTCCGACGACCTGGGCCTCCTGGCCGATGCTGGTGTGCACGGTGCCGGGGATGTGGCCGCGCTTGACCATCTTCGAGGCGCGCTCGTCAAATGCACGGATGCGGAGCATACGGCGCTGCATCTCGAGCATGAATTCACTGCTGAGTTCAGTCATGCTGTGCCTTCCTTTCCTTCAACAACTTTGTTGGTTGTGATATTTATTCAAGTCTTGTTTAGATATTCTAACCAGACAATAACGATGCGTGCAAGCCTCGAAACGGCTGGATATTTATTCAGTTATGAAGCTGGGATGAGCGAGTCGATGCTCTCGAGAATGAACGTCGGACGGTGCTCATCGAGGGTGTCGTCGACGTCACGCAGTTGCGAATCACCGGTCAGCACCAGAGCGCTCGCCATGCCCGCGTTAACCGCCATGCGAACATCCGTCTCGAGACGATCGCCGACCATGATGGTGTTCGCTACATCAGTACCGAGCTCAGCCAAAACCGTGTCGATCATCGTGCGGTCGGGCTTACCCATGTTGGCGATGCATTTCACACCGGTTGAGGCCTCAATCGCGGCGACGATTGCCGCAGCATCGGGCTCACCCTTGCCACCCGGGAACGGGCAGTAGCGGTCGGGGTTGGTCGTGATGAGCTGCGCGCGGCCGATTTGCCAGAGCGCGTCAAAGGCAATCTGCAGCTTGCGGTAGGTGAAGCCCCGGTCGTAGCTCGCAATCACGATGTCGATTTCTTCGGGGTTATCCGAGATGCGGATGCCCGCCTCGAGCAGGGCACGCGTCAGGGGCTCTTCGGCGATCGGGAACACGATCGCGTCGGGGTGGTTCTGCTTGATCCAGAGCACGGTGGTGACCACGGTGTTGATGATTTCGTCGCGCGTGACCGGAATACCCAGCGCGCTCAGCTTCGCGATGTACATGTCCGGGTCGCGCGTCGGGTTGTTCGAGAGAAAGACCGTCTTGGCTCCCTGGGCGCGCAGCGTCTCGATGAGGTGCTTGGCTCCCGGGAGTAGCTCTTTGCCAAGGTAGATCGTGCCGTCAAGGTCGAACAGGTAGGCGTCGAAGAAGCGGTCCGGGCCGGCGGTCGGAGTGGCGGCCGCGCGGGCGAGCGTCAACTCAGGCGGCATCTTTCATTCCTCCCGCGGTCGAAGCGAACACCGGACGAAGAGCCGGGTAAATCTGGGCGTACGCGCGGTAGCGCTCGTCGTAGACGGCAACACCGCTCGCGGTGGGCTCGTAGCGTGTGGTCGTCGACGTCATTGCGGCAACAGCATCCTCGACCGAGTCAAAGAGACCAGCACCGGTCGCGGCCAAAATGCCAGCGCCGAGGGCGGTTGCCTCGTCGCTGCCGGCGAGAACGACCGGACGTTGAAGCACGTCAGCAAAGATCCGGCACCACAGCGGGCTACGGGTTCCGCCGCCCATGGCGATGAACTGCTCGATCGGGGCGGGCAAATTCGCCTCGGCTTCTTCGAGGCAGAAGCGCAGTTCGAAGGCGATGCCCTCAAGTACGGCGCGATAAATGTGTGCGCTCGTGTGTGCTCCGGTCAGGCCAAACATCACACCGCGAGCGTTGTGATCCCAGAACGGGGTGAGCTGGCCATTCCAGTAGGGCAGAACAAAGAGGCCCTCGGCGCCCGGTTCAATGTCTTGCGCCTTGCGTTCCCACTGCACCTCGCGAGGAACATCGGCGAAGACCGGTTCAGCACCGGCGAAGGTGCTCATGAACCACGACACCATGAACGTGCCCGCACCCACGAAGAGTTCGTAGTTGACCGTGCCCGGAATCGTGCCGGCCATCGCGCGGTACGCGGTGCTCGGAATGTAGTTGTCGCTGAAGCTACCCGAAATGAGTCCGGTACCCACATTGAGGTAGGCGGACCCGGGAGCGATGATGCCCGCACCGAGGCCGGCCGACTGTCCGTCGCCCGCGCCTGAAACCACCGGGATGCCCGCCGGCAACTTGAGCGCCGCCGCGGCTTCACCAGTCAAGGCTCCAAGCACTGCGCCTGGAGGCACCAGCTCGGGCAGCACCTCACGGGTAATGCCGAGTTCGTCGAGAATCTCTTGCGAATAGTCGCCCGTCGAGAGGTCGACCAGCCCGAGCGGGTCTGCGCTGGCAACGGACGTGCGCCAGGATCCCGTGAGCTCGTGCGCAAGGTAGGCGTGAACATCCACGATTCGTGCAGTTCGCTCGAGGGACTCTGGCTCGTTTTCGCGAATCCACTGAAGTTTGTAATAGGCCGGGGTGGGGTTGGCAGGCTTGCCGGTCAGCTCGTGAATGCGCTGCGTACCGTAGCGCTCGACCTGATCGTGCGCGCGGGTGTCGAGCCAGAGCATCGCAGGGCGGATGGGCTCGTTGCTCGCGTCGAGGCAGGCGAAGCTTTCCCGCTGGTGAGTGACCGCAAAGCCCTTGACGCGTGAGACGTCATCGAGCGCCTTGACGCACTGGCGCACAGCGGTGACTGTCGCGTTCCACCAGTCGTGTGGATCCTGCTCGCCATAGCCGGGATGCGGAATGCTCAACGGGAGTTGTGTCGAGCCAGTGGCGACCTCGTTGCCCGCCAAGTCCCACGCGATGCACTTGGCACCCGAGGTCGAGCAGTCAACGGAAAGGACGAGGTCAGACATGGACAACCTCACGCGTGAGGGCATCTACCCGTGACAAAACGTTGTCCACGTCTGCCTCTGTCCACCAGCCGAGCTCGGCGAGTAGGTCGACGATAGTGACACGGTTACGCATAAAGAGGCAGTTGCGCACCGCCCATCGCCACACATCGTCGGTTACCCACTCATCGAGCTCGCGGTAACTCACCGCAGCGCCGGCGCGGGCAAGACCCCGCGCCAGATTCTGTGAGCTTGGCATCATCGTGCCGAGAGCACTCTCGAGTGCGTCGGCATCGCGAACCAGTTCGCTCACGTTACTTGCGGCGGTTTGCCAGGATGAGCGCTTGGCCGAGTAATCCGACCAGCACTCGCCGCCGAGCGCACCCGAGGGGTCGCATTCAGCGAATACGTCACGCACAACCTGCTCGAGGTTGGCGTCATTCTCACGCGGTTCGATTGAACGACCGGCGCGAATCTGTTCCAGCAGGTACTCCCACGCGGTGGCACCGACAACCGAGGCCACACCGACCTGGGTTCCGTGCAGTCCTATTTCGTGGTGGTGCGCTGCTGCGTACATGTCGAGCATGTGGCTGATGAGGTGCTCCATACCCGAGAGGCAGGCGGTCGATCCGGCGATACCGGTGCCGATGCCACGGATGGCGAGCACGCGGGTCAGTTGCTCGACGGCAGCGACGTTTCCTTCACTGATTCCTGCGCCCCACTCGCCGGGGTTCCCAGCAAAGGTGAGAAGCAGGTCGCGCGGAGTCGTGTGGAAGCTGGTGTCAGTTCCCACCTGCGACGCGAGCCACCAGTCGGCGGGAGCGGTAAAGAGGGAGAGCAGTTCACCAAAGCCCGAGGTGTTGAGCACGCGCGGCGCGGTCGCGATGACCTCGGTGTCGGCGAGAACAACGTCAGGCCAACGCGAGTCGATCGTGCGCTTGGCGCCCGATCGGAGAATGACCGAAACGTTGTCGGTGTAACCGTCAACCGAGGCCGCGGTCTGCACCATGACGTAGGGGATGTTGCCCACGCGGTTGCTCGCAACCTTGGCAATGTCAGAAATCGTTCCCGAACCGACTGACACGACGCCGACTGCATTTTCGAGGGCGGCGGTTGCTGCATCCAGCGCCGTGTCATCGGCGTACAGGTGGTGCGTGTCACCAAGAACCACGCGCTCCACCTGAAAATCCCGACCAAGCTGCTCGACGACAGATGCCTTCAGGTCAACATCACCCTTGTAAATAGGGGTGGAGTCCATCAGCACCACGACGCGTGCACCAATAACGCTAAGACCAGCTGCAGTAATGAGAGAGGCAAGTTCTGCAGCTGCATGGTCGGCAGCTTGATCGGAAATCTCGAGGCGACGAATGTCCAGTGGCACGAGTGCCTCCGGGCGCTCCGACGCAGCGATCACTCCACGGATCCGATCAAGATCTGTGGGGTCATCAATCTGTGAGAACAAGCTCATTGTTTTTCACCTTGCTGCGTCGTACTTCTTCGTCGAACGAGGTCGAACCGTGTGGTTCGTTCGTTGTGTATGTTCATTCATCAACTGAATAAACATACAGAGAGTGTATGCACTCAATTTTGCGATGTCAAGCAGGCTCCTCGGGATCGCAAACACCGAAACGAATTCAGTGAGAATTTGCTTGCGGACACCCCGGCACCGGAGTAATTACGGAGTTAACACATCCGTGGGAACAAGGGGGTTGCCATGCATTACCACCGAGCTTCTATTCGCCTATCGCGCATGAATAGTCGTTGGCTCTGGGCGCTGATCGCGACGCTGGCCATGGTCTTTACCAGTGCGGTGCCCGCCGATGCGTCTCAGAATCCCACCCCGGGCAAGGCCACGAGTGTGGCCATTGCGAGCGTAGAAGGTGGCATCACAGTCACCTGGAAGAAGGTTTCGGGTGTGACGCCGAGCACCTTCCGCGTCAAGGCCGTGCCCAACACCGGGCCCACCGAGTACCCCTGTGGCAATCAGTTCGCGAAAAAGCGCGGCACTCCCATCGCCAGCCTGAAGTGTGCCTTCGCGGGTAAAGACGGGGTCAGCTCGTACCGCGTTTATGTCGAATCGATTCTCGGCCCCAAGTCGGCGACTACCAGCGCCGTGACTGTCGTACCCATCCCCACGAAAACACTCACCCTGACCGGTTCGATCAACACCGGCGACCTCACACTTCCCGGTTCAACCGACACCTGTGACGACTGGAACCTCAAGGGGGCGGCACCGGATCCGGCCCTACCCAACGAATGTCTACTCGTCGTCTACGCCATCACGAACTCCGGTCTCTCGTTCAATACGGCACTCGCCACTCCAACCCCCAACTCGTCGAACCTCAGCTTCACCATCAAGGTGCGCGCGGTGAATGCCAACCGGTCCACGGTGACACTTCACTTGGCTCGGGGCGACGGCTCATACATCGGCCCGGTGCTGTTCACCACGGCAGGCAAGGCCACCCTGAATGGCCAGTCGACGACCAAGGTTGGTGCCAAAACGATGCCGGCCGACAAGTCGATCAACCTCGGTGCTTTCGATCTGCACACACGCGCTAACCAAACGGCCTTCATGACCGCTTCCAGCAGCTCGGCGTACAGCAGCTCACTGAAGTCGAGCGTGACCGCGATGGTCACAGTCGACGCCGGATCCGACGTTGCCAAAGTGCCGGTCGGCGCTGGCAAGGCTGGCTACGTCAACGTTGCCGGTGCACTGGCAACACAGTGGAAGCGCGTGATGAACTACGGCATCGACGCGAAGCTCCCGGTGAACAACTCCATCGTCTCACCGCAGTCACTGGCCAACCCCGCGGATATCGCGATCGTGAAAACCGACTCCATGGGAGTCATGGCGAACACACAAACAGTCGAACAGGTAGCCGACTGCACGCCGTTCTTTGACACCGGCTCCACGCTTGCGTTGAACACGATTGCCACGCGAATCAAAGAGACGATGGCGACAAACTCCACCTGCTACGACGTGCTGCGCGACTTCATCAAGTCGGCCAAGATGTCGAGCGACATTGTCAACAACTTCCAGAATGAAGCCGTCGACAGCACGAGCTGCTTCACCTACAAGGCGAATTCCAGTTCTACGCTCGCGTGGATTATGAGCCACGGTCCGACCGACCTGTGCCGCACGACATTCGAGGCGATCACCGAGGCGATGAAGGCGATCGGTGAGAACTTCGCTCAACAGTCCGACTCCTGCGCATCGTTCGGAACGAATTCGAGCACCAAGACCCTGCGTGACTGCTACTACTACCTGCTCGATCAGCTCACGCAACAGAACCCTTCGCTCGTCGTCCCGTTCACGATGGCCTGCGGACCCTACGGTGCGCTCGATCCGTCCTCGGAGGGCGGAGCAACTCCGGTCAACCCAACCAAGTACGCGAAAGACACCCGCTGGCAAACCCTGGTCAAGTCGAAGAACGACTTGTGTGGTCTGTTTATGCGCATCAACTCTGACAGCGCCGGCGGCGCGGGCGTGCAGATCAACATTCCGACCGCGTGCAAGACCTCATTCAAGTCAATCAACGATCCGACCGGAACGATTTCGCAGGCCTGCTTCAACCAACTCGCTGTGCTCGCCACCGTTGCCGGGGTCAAGGGCGACCTCACCCAGGCATGCCCCGCCAAGCTGATCGCACTACCCAAGGCCCAGTGGGGTGATTCCCACACCGGAATCGGCTATGACAAGGCCTACAACTGCTTGATGCTGATGGAGCGGATGGGCGCCGGCGGCGAACAAAACAACTCGTCGAGTTGCTCGAACACCTCATCGGGTCTCGATGGGGATACCGACGGCATACCCAACGCCCTGGATGTTGATGACGACGGTGACCTCATCATCGACACCGCCGATGCTTCGGGCGGCACTCAAGGGTGCAGCATCGAGCCATCCAAATCGGTGCGCACCTCTATTTCCAATCCGCTCAATATCGGTCTCGTTGACTCCGGCGCGGGAACTTTCGTAAGCGACCCGGAGAGCTCCGGTTACGGCAGCGTGCAAGGAGCCGGTGCTTACGGACTCGATGACCTCAACCAGTCGATCAACTACTTTCTCTCTGGTTCCGACTTCACAGTCGCCTACTACGTCTACAAGTCGGACTTCTTCCCGAACGCGAAGCTCGACGGCGACGGAACGCTGCCCGCCGTCTGGGTTACCTGTCCCGGCGTTATTTGGTGTGACTCCGAGACTTCCCGCGCCATCTCATCCATCGGCAGCGGAATGAAGAACTCGCGGTTCACACTCACGGATGCTGCGCTGGTTGACGAGGGTGGCTGGAAGATGCGCTACACCGGAAGCGTTGACGAACTCCACGCCGGACAACAGGTGTCCATCGCTGGATTCCAGAATCAGGGCATCGAATTCAACTTCGTGAACGCCAACGTGGTGGATGTGTCTGACGATCACACCTCGTTCACCATCGAGGCGCCGACCAAGTTCTGTCGCTTCGGCAGTGACGGTTCAAATGAAATCATGCCTGCCGGCAACAGCTGCCCGTCGTCAACGAATGAACAAACCCCGGGATACTCAAACCCGGGAAGCACGAGCAGCTCGTCCGCTACCGCCACGATCGCAAATCCCGACTGGCCGACCGGCTTCAACAAGACCGCGTTCAACTACTCCATGAACTCGCCGTGGTGGGGCACCGACTGGACGGTGAGCACCAACAAGTGCGCCAGCGCAATCGAGAGCGACTACCAGGCTGCGGCCACCGAACTCGCGAGCGTCGAAGCTGCCAAGGCGGCAGCGGCGCCGGGCAGCAATGACTACTACAACGCTCTCGGCCGCGAAGGCGTGCTGATGCGTCGCGTGGACCAGCTGCACAACAGTCGCTCCTTCCGCACCCCGTGCTGGTCGGAGCTACCCCAGCCGGTTATCTTCCGAGGCACGGCCGACCAAAACGGACAGTGCCCAACAATGCCCTACGACAGCACCTCGACCCCGGTCGAAGGGGCACCAGCAAACGGCAACTTCCTGTGGCAGACCCGATGCTTGGTGACGGACAACGCGAACGCCATGAGCCGTATGGTCCACGGCGCGTTCATCACGCCGAACATCAACCAACTCGCGGTGAACTTGGATGATGATCCATCGAACGATCTCACCGCGAAAGATGCCCTCTCGGCAACGGATGTTCTCAACCTCAACTATCTCGCCGGCGACGGAACGGTTACTTCGGTAGCCACCACGATTGGCGCCTACCCAATCACGGCCCCGCTCATCCGATCATTCAACGGTGAGACCGTCGATTACTCCACACTCGGTGAAGCCTTCGGAGTCGATCGAGCGCTCGGAACGAACGGGTCGCAAAACTGTAGCTACAGTGACACCAGCGACTGTGCACCGCACGCTGTCGTGATCGACCCTGCCGTTACCGGACACGACATGTTGTCGATGACCTTCGACCGTCCACAGCGTGAAGCCTTCCCTTCAGAAACCGCGGTGAGCGGCTACCACGATGTCTACGGCCTCTCTTACGGCGTCGAAATGGATACGGCTGGTCACATCGGCTGTGGTGGCAACTTTGCCGCAAACCCACAGAACGACATGCCGGTTGCACCGAATGCGTACTCATACGACAGCGCCAAGTTCGCCGCGAATGTCTCGCAGGACTCAGGTGCCGCGTTCCTGGCTCCGCTCAAGGACAAGGTTCTCGACGATGCGGCGGCCACTCCTGCCGACAGCGCCCTGCGCTTGTCGTTCACGCTCGACATCATCAAGTGCCTGCGTGACCGCGGCGGTTACATCGCGGGCAAGGGTTCAAACTTGAAGGATCTGCAGCTCCCGTATGGGGCTCGCGTGGACGGTACGGCATCCGGATGGGTCCCCCGCGGCGTGGGCAACGGTGACAGCAACTGCCTGTCGGTACTGCTCAATGCTCGCGGTGAAGCCAAGACCGGTGGAACCGATGCAGCCGCACAGAGCTTCTGCCTGCAGCTGGCGCCGGGTTCGCTGACCGATTACAACAGCAACGGCGAGTACGACCCCGCCAACGTGCACGCGGGCAACTACCTCACCCCGGTGATCATGAACATCACTCAGGGAGGAACCCAGAGCGGCACACTCACCACGGTGGAACTCGACAGCTACCGCACTTTTGCTGACCGGTGTGAGTGGAGCGCGTGGTTCATTGACGAGAGCAATAACAACGCGCGCATCGAAGCAGACGTGGATGCAACCACGCACGAACAGGTCGGCCCGACCGGTCGGTTCTATGGCACCGATTTGCCGGCCGGACACACGCTCGTTGCACACGCAAAGGCTACGAACTGCGTGGCCTGGAACCACGACGTGGAGAGTGCCACGACCACCAATTCACGCTTCAACGTCAACCAGTCGGGCGGAGGCGGCGGTAGTGGCGGCGGTGGAGGCGGCGACACCGGTGTGTCCGTGCAGTGGGGTAAGTCCTGGCGCAACGGCGACGGTGGCACCCAATTCAAGTCCTATGTCTACAACCTTGATGACACTGCCTATGACTACACGTGGGACGTGGTGACCGAGGACAACAACTCGGCCGCAGGCGTCACGATCTCAAGCCCTGTGTTCGACAACGACCAGGGCGGGGGTCGCAATATTTATCACGTGAATATCAGCGGGCTCCCCGAAGACTCGGCGGTGAACTACAAACTGAGGGTGGGATACACGCCGAAGGGCGGAGGAACAACAATCTTCCGAGATTCGCCTGTCTTCGCCTTCCCCTTTGATAACTGCGCAGCGACGGCGACGGACGCGAACAACAACAGCTGTTCCTAGCGCGTGAGGAGCATGCCTCCTAAACTCAATCTCTGAGACGAAGGAGACACTGATGGCTGTTGTGCTTGGAAAAGATGACTGGTGGAAGTCCGCGGTCGTGTATCAGATCTACCCACGGTCGTTCGCTGACTCGAACGGCGACGGCATCGGCGACATCCCCGGAATCACCTCCAAGCTCGACTATCTCGCCGAGCTCGGCGTCGATGTGCTGTGGCTCTCTCCCGCGTATAAGTCGCCTCAAGACGATAACGGCTACGACATCAGCGACTACGAAGACATCGATCCGATCTTCGGCACCCTCGATGACATGCGCGAACTCATCGCCAAGGCCCGCGAGCGCGGCATCAAGATCGTCATGGACCTCGTGGTCAACCACTCGTCGGACGAACACGCGTGGTTCATCGAGTCGGCCTCGAGCAAAGACAATCCGAAGCGCGACTGGTACTACTGGCGCGACCCGATCGACGGTCACGAGCCCACGAGCTGGCAGTCGTTCTTCTCGGGCTCGACGTGGCAGATGGACGACCGCACCGGCCAATACTTCTTGCATCTGTTCTCGAAAAAGCAGCCCGACCTCAACTGGGAGAACCAGGATGTGCGCGCTGCCGTCTACCGCATGATGAATTGGTGGCTCGAGCAGGGCGTCGCCGGTTTCCGCATGGACGTGATCAACCTCATCTCGAAGGAGCCGGGCCTGCCCGACGGACCAGGGTTCCCACAGTGGGCCAACGGCCCACGCATCCACGAGTTCTTGCAAGAGATGAACCGTGAAGTACTGCGCGGCAAGGGCCTCATCACCGTTGGTGAAATGCTCGGCTGCTCGGTCGAAAACGCCAAGTTGTACACCGACCCGTCGCGCAACGAGCTCAACATGGTATTCACCTTCGAGCACATGAGCCTCGACTGCGCACAAGATGCGACGAGCAAGTGGGATCTCGCCCCACTCAAACTCGCCGATCTGAAGGCAAACCTCGCCATGTGGCAAAAGGGTCTCGCTGGCGTCGGCTGGAACTCGCTGTACTGGAACAATCACGACCAGCCGCGCATCGTTAGCCGCTGGGGCAATGACGGCGAACACCGCGTCGCGAGTGCGAAAGCCTTCGGCACTGTGCTGCACCTCATGAGCGGCACGCCCTATGTTTACCAGGGCGAAGAAATCGGCATGACCGAGGCACACTTCACCGACCTGTCGCAATACCGGGACCTCGAGTCGCTCAACTGGGCTGCCGAGGTCGAAGGGCAGCGCCCACTCGAGTCGGTCATGCGATCACTCAAGGTGAAGAGCCGCGACAACGCGCGAACACCAATTCAGTGGGATGCGTCGGCCAACGGCGGCTTCACCACCGGCACCCCGTGGATCGAGGTCAACCCCAACCACACCACGATAAACGCGGCAGCTGCCGTGGAGGATCCCGACTCGGTGTTCCACCACTACAAGAAGCTCATCGCGCTACGCCACGAGCACGACATCATCGTGCACGGGTCGTTCGACCTGTTGTGGCCCGACCACGAGCAGTTGTTCGCCTACACCCGCGCTTATGAAGGCCGCGTACTGACCGTCGTGGTAAACCTGTCCAACGAGACCGTGACGCTTCCGTCGCCAATCGACGGTGACGTGCTCGTTGGCGAGAGCGCATCCACGCTCGGCCCCTGGCAGGGCTTCGCAGCACTGTCGAACTAGAGGGTCGCGAGCGCCGCGCGCGTGGTGGTTCCGGTCGCACACTCGACCGGCAGGGTCGCTTCGCGATCGTCGACCGTACCGGTCTCAGCGAGGGCAACCAGTGAGTTGATCACCTGCGCGGGCGCTAACTCCGGATGCACGCAGACTCGTGACACGCCCGCCTTCTGGTTCTCGGCACAATCGTCGAGGCACAGGGCGACGAGCTGGACCTCGTCGGGCACTCGATGACCGCCGGACTCAAGGGCAGACCGAATCGCGGGTCCCTCCTCGGCATAAGAAAAAATTGCATCGACACCCCGCGCGAGCAATCGTTCTAGTTGCGCCGTGAAATTCGTACGACCGTAGTCGATGTACTCGACGATTGGCTCGCGACCGTTCGACGCGCACCAGTGGCGGTAGGTTTCTTCACCAATTTCATCGGCAGCAACGCCCGGGTCTTCAGTGAGCAGACCGATACGTGCCGCACCCCCATCGCGAAGTGCATTGAGCGCGATTTCGGTTGCCGGGCCGTAGCCAGTCCTTACGTTGATTCCGAGGTCGTAGTCGAGCGAGGTGTCGTTCGTTACGACAACCAATCCACGCTTCATCGCCTCATCGAGAATCGCTTCATCCTGGTAATTCTCGGGAAAGTACAGGGCGTCTACTCGGGCGATTGCAATCAGGTCGGCGCGCGAATCGGGGATGACCGTGACGGTGTAGCCGTGCTCGGCAGCGGCCGCCACCAGTGAGTTGAGCTGCTGGCTGAAGAAGTTCGCCCAGCGTTTCTCGGTCTCGGCTGACTGCCCCGTTGTCGTCACAAACCCGATCGACATCGTTTGTCGCCGGCGCAGCGATGCTGCGTACCGGTTCGGGGTGTATCCCAATTCGGCGACCACAGCGAGAATGCGCTCGCGCGTATCCGCATGGAGGCTGCCGGTTCCATTGATCGCTTGGCTCACGGCTGAGATTGAGACGCGTGCGTGCGCGGCTACGTCTTTGAGCGTGATGACCTGCGCCATGTCAGCCAACTTTGATCGTGGATCGTTCCTCAAGACCCCACGGTACACCGTAACCACCGTCTGATTCAGGGCGAGCCATGAGGTCGAGGAAGGGTTTCGCGTCGAAAACTTCGGGGCCCAGCACACCCGCGCCAGACCACACACCGGTTGCCAGTAATTCCAGCGCAATCAGTGGATTGAACGCGGTCTGCCAGACCACACACTGGCTGTCGTACTCGGCCATCGTGACAGCGTTATCGGCAACGTTGTAGAGGAATACCTCGCGCGGTTTGCCGTCTTTACCTGTGCCCGTTACCCACATTCCCGCACAGGTCTTGCCGGTCATGCGCGGGCCGATCGTCGCCGGATCGGGCAGCGCAGCGGCAACCACATCACGCGGGGCCACCTCGACCGGTCCGTTCTTGCTACGCACGCGGATGGTATCGGTCGAGTCGAGTCCGAGTTGGTGAAGCGTCTTGAGAACACCAATGAATTCGTTGCCGAGGCCGTACTTGAAGGTCACACGCTTGGCCGGCAGCGTGCGCGGAATCATGGTCACTTCCTCGTGCTCCACGTTGACGCACTCGACCGGGCCGATTCCCTCGGGAAATACAAACACCTCTGGCTCGCTGAACGGCTCGGTGGTGAACCAGCCACGGTCTCGCTCCCAAATCACGGGAGGGTTGAGGCACTCTTCGATTGTGGTCCAGATCGAGAAGCTCGGGGCGAAAATCTCGTTGCCGTGCTCGTCATAAACCGTGAGGTTTCCGCCGTCGCGCGTGCCAAGTTCATCCACTTCGCTGAACAAGTGGTCGACGGCGTAGCGACCAAACACATTCGACAGGCCTGGTTCGACGCCCATGCCGACGAGAGCGAGTCGGCCGGCCGCCACCCACTCGTCGTGACCGTCGTACTGCTTGTCTCCCAACTTGAGCCCGGGCAGCGAGTACGGCTGTTCCGGGTGGGCAGTCGACAGTGACATCGCCATGTCCATGTAGTCGGCACCTGCTGCGAGCGCGCCGGCGAAGACGGTGGGCACAAACTTGGGCTCGACGGCGTTGAGAATGTGCGTGACCTTGTGACGACGCGCAGTTTCAGCAACATTCTCGGCACTGGATGCGTCGATGCTGTCGGCAATGAATCGGCTCGCAACGTCGTCACCGTGACGGGATCGGATCCACTCAATCGTGCGCTCGGCCCGCCCTCGGTCGTAGTCGGTAACGATCATGACCTCGAAGAAGGAACGTCGGGCAGCAATTTTGGCAACGGCGTCACCAACGCCGCCAGCCCCCACAAGAAGGATTCGCATTCCTCCACGCTATCGCGTGCGCTACGGAACAACTGAAAAGTTCTGTTCTCGCTAGGCTGAGATACGAAGAGGATTTTCCTCCATCCCAGCGAAATGTAAGTAGCGATGAAGCCGTCACAGCCCATTGATTCTGCGCCCACCGTGCGCCGCAGACAATCAGGTTTATGGCGCACTCTCGGGCTCCTTGGTCCCGCGCTGGTCGCTGGCGTTGCCTACCTGGATCCGGGCAATGTTGCAGCCAACATGACTGCCGGCGCTCGCTACGGATTCTTGCTCGTCTGGGTCGTAGTTCTGGGAAACCTGATCGCCTGGCTAGTTCAGTACCTCTCGGCCAAGCTCGGGCTCGTCACCGGCAAGAGCTTGCCGGAACTGCTCGGCGCGAGCATCACGGGCACCTGGTCGCGACGACTTTTCTGGGCTCAGGCGGAACTCGTTGCCGTGGCCACCGACATCGCTGAAGTAATCGGTGGCGCTATCGCGTTGCAGTTGCTGTTTGGACTCCCGCTCGTCGTGGGAGGCATCATCACGGCGGCAATATCCCTCGGCATTCTCGCGATTCACAACCGGGCGAACATCCGCATTTTCGAGTGGGTCATCGTGGCACTCATCGTGGTCGTGAGTATCGGCTTCGCGACCGGAGCAATTATCCATCCCGCACCCGCGACCGATGTCATCGGCGGTCTCATCCCCCGCATCACCGATACCGGCTCGCTCTTGCTCGCGACGTCGATTCTCGGTGCGACCATCATGCCGCACGCCATCTACGCACACTCGGCACTCACACGAGACCGCTTCGGGAGCACGCCCGAGGTACCCCGTCTGCCCGTACTCGTGAGGGCAACACGCATCGACGTGACTGTCGCCCTGCTTATCGCGGGTGGCGTCAATCTCGCGATGCTACTCATCGGAGCCACCACACTGTCCACGATGTCGGGCGAGCTGACGCTAGACGGGATTTACCACGCGCTCTCAACCGCACTCGGCCCCGTCATCGCTCTGTTTTTTGCCCTCGGTTTGCTGGCCTCCGGGCTGGCATCCACCTCGGTGGGCGCTTACGCCGGCGCGGAAGTGATGAGCGGACTGCTCCAGATTCGAATCCCGCTACTCGCTCGCCGAGTGGCAACGGTTCTGCCAGCAGTCATCATTCTCGGATTCGGAATCAATCCGCTCTGGGCTCTCATTCTCAGCCAGGTGACCCTGTCGATGGGTATCCCGTTCGCGCTCATCCCACTCATCGCCTACACGCGCAAGCGTGGGCTGATGGGCGAATACGTAAACACGCGCGCGACGACCGCACTGGCCGTTCTCGCCACAATCGTCGTAACCGGGCTGAACTTTGCTCTCATCGCGATCACCGTGATGACTGCTCTGGGTGACTCCGTCATCCGCTAGTTAAAGCACTGTGGGCGCCTGCCGAAGCAGACGCCCACAAAGCGTTGAGTCGAAAAGACTACTTGAGAACGACGGTTGCGCCAGCACCCTCAAGGGCAGCCTTGGCAGCGTCAGCAGCGTCCTTCTTAGCACCCTCGAGGATGGTTGCCGGAGCACCATCAACGAGAGCCTTTGCCTCACCAAGACCGAGGTTCGTAAGGGTACGAACTTCCTTGATGACAGCGATCTTGTTAGCGCCAGCAGCCTCGAGTACGACGTCGAAAGCGTCCTTCTCTTCAGCAGCCTCTGCAGCAGCGCCACCGGCAGCCGGTGCAGCAGCAACGGCGACGGGAGCGGCAGCGGTGACCTCGAAGGTCTCCTCGAATGCCTTAACGAATTCGCTGAGCTCGATGAGCGAGAGCTCCTTGAAAGCCTCGATGAGCTGCTCAGTGGTGAGCTTTGCCATGATTTTCTCCTTGTTTGTTTCTGATTAGTTGCGAAACCAGCCGGGTGCTAGTTTGCAGATTCTTGCTTGGCACGCAGCGCGTCGACCGTGCGAACGGCCTGAGCGAGCGGTGCATTGAACAGGTACGCAGCGCTGAAGAGCGAGGCCTTGGCGGCACCGGCGAACTTCGCCAGGAGCACTTCGCGGCTCTCGAGATCAGCAAGCTTCTGAACCTCGCTTGCGTCAAGAACCTTGCCATCGAAATAGCCGCCCTTGATTACAAGAAGAGGTTGTGCCTTCGCGAAGTCACGCAGAGCCTTGGCTGCTGCAACGGTGTCGCCGTGCACGAAGGTCAAAGCCGACGGGCCAGCAAGCTGACCGTCGAGACCCTCGATGCCTGCGTTCTTTGCAGCAATCTTGGTGAGCGTGTTCTTCACTACGGCGTAGGTTGCGTTCGCACTGAGGTTTTTGCGGAGCTGCTTGAGCTCTGCAACAGTGAGACCGCGGTACTCGGTGAGCAGAACGGCGGTCGAGCTCTGGAATTTCTCCGTGAGCTCGGCTACCGAGGCTTCCTTGTTCGCCATGGCGCTCCTTTAGTGATCACACTCCACGGATGTGAAGTGAAGTTGTCCGTAATCGCTGGTGTCGAAGCGGCAAATAAAAAAGCTCCAGCGCAGGAGGCTGGAGCGGGCACACGAGAAAACGTGACTTACTTCATTCACCTGCGCGGGTCTCGTTTTCACGAACTTCGTTCGATGTTTGTTTTCACACACATCGAAGACCAGCGGTCTTTGGTGTCTCTAGGCTACGGGATGCGCAGGGAACTGCGCAAATTGAGGCGGTCGCGAACGGCGCGGTAGACTCGCTGACGAGACGAATCTAACGAAAACTGAGGCATTTTTCGTGAACGCAGTAATTACGCTGACCCCTGCACCGACCCTTGACCGCACCTACCTCGCGGAGGGGCTCGACATCGGCAAGGTCAACCGCGCCTACGAGGTGCACGAATACATGAGTGGCAAGGGCCTGAACGTGGCCCGCACCCTACACCTGGCCAAGCACCCGGTTGCGGGCATCCTTCCGATCGGTGTCCAAGACCAGTACCTGCTGTTCAGCACCCCGTTCCCCCAGATCTTGCGCATCATGCCGGTCGCCGGTCGCGTGCGTGTCAACACCACCATCGTTGAGCGTGGCGGACGCACCACCAACATGAACCAGGTACCGATCCCGTTCTCGGCCGAAGACTGGCAGAACGTGGTCGAGCTCACCCTCGAGCAGGTCTCCGACATGAACGCCGACTGGCTCGTCGTTTCGGGGGCTCACCCCAAGATGGTCGAGACCGGCCTGCCGATCGACCTCACCGAGCTCTTCGAGCGTGCACGTGCCCTCGGTGCTCGTGTTGGACTCGACACCAGCGGTCCTGAGCTCAAGCACTGGGGACGCAGCGGTTACGCCAACCTGATCAAGCCCAACGCGGATGAACTCGCTTCGCTCGTTGGTCGCCCGCTTCAGACTCTGGGCGATGCCATCGATGCTGGTCGCGAACTCATCGAGACCGGACTTGAGATTGCACTCGTCAGCCTCGGCGAAGACGGTGCTCTCGGCATCACCGCTGACGAAGTTGTGTGGGCTCGCGCTCGCGCATCCGAAGTGATCAACACCACGGGTGCCGGTGACGCCTTTCTCGCTGGTTTCCTCAGCTCGGTTATTCGCCCGAGTGAGCAGAACCAGCCGCACAACCCGGACGCATTGCCCGAACTCGACCTTGCGGCCGGACTCAAGAACGCGTGCTCGTGGGGCGCTCTCGCGGTCTCGCTGCCGACGACGCTCATCTCACACTTCGGTGATGCACCCCAGGCTGAGGTGCTCGAGGTAGACCGCAGCCACCCGCTCAGCGACGTCGCTACCGCGCGCTACTAGCGCGGTAGCCGAACCACGAACTCGGTGCGGCCCTTGCGTGAGGTCACGCTGACATCACCGTGGTGCGACTGCACGACGGCCTGAACGATGGACAAGCCCAAGCCGGTGCTTCCCGTGGCACGAGTGCGGGAGCTGTCGCCACGGGTGAAACGCTCGAAGAGTGTCGCCAGCTGCGCCTTCGGAATTCCCGCACCGTTATCTTTGACCCGAATGGTTGCCCACTGATCATCTGAATCGAGAGTCACATCGACGTTGGAGCCAGCGGGCGTGTGGATGCGCGCATTCGCCAGCAGGTTGGCAATAACTTGGTGCAGTCGTGCCTGATCACCTTGGATCGCGACCGCCTCGCTCGGCAGGTGCAGACGCCAATTGTGATCGGAACCTGCCACCTCGGCGTCGCCAACGCAGTCGATGACGACCGCGGTGAGATCGACGTCACCGAAGACAAGTTCGCGACCCTCGTCGAGCCGGGCGAGAAGCAACAGGTCTTCGACCAGACCAGTCATGCGAACCGCCTCCGACTCGATACGCGCAAGCGCGTGGGTCATCGGCTCAGACAGCTCTTCGCCGGATCGACGCGTGAGCTCGGAGTATCCGCGAATCGAGGCAAGGGGCGTACGCAACTCGTGACTCGCATCCGCAACGAACTGACGCACTTTCTCTTCGCTGGCTTGCCGAGCCGTCAACGCATCACCAACGTGATCGAGCATGGTGTTGACCGCGAGCCCGACGCGACCCACTTCAGTGCGAGGATCGGTGTCTTCGGGGGCCACGCGCTCGGCTAGCTCAACCTCACCGCGATCGAGGGGAAGTTCAGCGACGGCCTGAGCGGTCGCTGCCACGCGCTCGAGCGGGCGCAGTTCGTGACGGATGATGAACCGCCCGGCGACGATTGTGATGGCCAAGCCGAGACCGGTGACGAGCACAATCACAAGCAGAAGCTGCGTGGTCGCTGCCGACACCTCGGCCATCGGCAGGGCGACGAGCAGGGTGTCACCCGTCACCGCGCTCGTGACGGCGAGCGCACGGTATTCACCGAGACTCGCCGTGTGCAGGGTGAAGGGAGTGCCGGTGGTCAGGTTGGCTCCCACCGCTGAGAGCTCGTTGGTCGCGATGTAGCTCACACCGCCGTTGCCCAGAATTCCCGCGGTCGTGATACCGCCCGTTCCGACGATCGCGACGAGGGTGCCCGCTGCCTGTCCGGGTGCAAGAAGTGCGCCCTGCGCGTGGTTAGGACCCTGCGTGTGGTCGGTATCACCATCGCGGTCGACCGCGGCTTCACTGCGACCAACTGCGGCGTTGAGTTGCGCATCCAGTCGTTCGACGAGAAAGCTTCGCAGTGACAGCGTCGACACGATACCCACCAGCAGGCTGGCGCCCACCAACAGCGCCGCCACAATCACGGTGAGGCGACGACGCATCGTCCATGGCGCGCGCTTCATTTAGGCTCCTGCGGCCTTGATCATGTAGCCCGCTCCACGAACCGTGTGGATCATGGCGTCGCCGTCAGCGTCGATCTTCTTGCGCAGGTACGAGATGTAAATTTCGACGACGGATGAACGGCCGCCGAAGTCGTAATCCCACACGCGATCAAGAATTTGGCTCTTGCTGAGCACGCGCTTGGGGTTGCGCATCATGTAGCGCAGCAGCTCAAACTCAGTGGCGGTGAGTTCGATTTCACGGCCAGCGCGACGCACCTCGTGGCTGTCCTCGTTGAGTTCAAGGTCGCCCACGATGATGACGGGACTGTCATTGACCGCCATGGCGACGGTGGCGCGACGGATCAGACCGCGCAAACGAGCCACGACCTCTTCGAGGCTGAATGGCTTGGTGACGTAGTCGTCGCCACCCGCGGTGAGACCAGCGATGCGATCGTCGAGTGCATCCTTGGCGGTGAGAAAAAGAACGGGAACATCGGAGCCATCGGCGCGCATGCGTTGCAGCACTTTGAGACCGTCAATGTCGGGAAGCATGATGTCGAGCACAACGGCATCAGGGCGGAACTCGCGGGCAGCTGCCAGTGCAGTCTGTCCGTCTCCCGCCGTGCGAATCTCCCAGCCCTCGTACTTGAGTGCCATGGAGAGCAAGTCGGTGAGCGAAGACTCGTCATCGACGACGAGTACACGGATGGGTGATCCGTCGGGACGAGTAAATCGAACGGGGGCTTCTGCTGTCATGTCGTTTGCCACGCTCCTAGTGTCACGGCAAAGTCTATGAGCTTGCTATGAGAAATCTATGAGGTTCGATTGATGATCTCGACGATGAGGTGGTTGGCAATGTTGATCAGACGCTCGATCTCTGCCTCGTCACGCTCAATCCACACGAACTTGGGTTCGTCGTACTTCGGCACAAAGTTCTCGTGCGGTTCCCACGCAAAGAGTGTGCGCTCGGCCCCCAGAACGTATTGCTGCCACTGGACCTGGCGCAGATAGTCGGCGGGAATCTCATCCCAGTCGTTCTTGGTGGTCTTAATCTCGGCACACAAGACCGTGCCGTTGACCACGCTCACGCCATCGGGCGTGGCAAGGTGGCGCTTTTCAGTCTCGGCGTGAAACAGAGCGCTTGACGACTCAATCCCGAATTTGTCCGCAACCCAGGCAGCGATGACGGGCTCACGATCGATGCCGTGCTGCGTGTACTTGTTGCCCATGAAGGGCGAGCCCATGATCTTCTTGTTGGCGACGACCATCATCGAGGAGCGGTCAGTGATTTTGGCTACGTCGGTGGCGGTGATTCCGCGAGCGCGGGCGGCGAGCCACTCGTGACGGTTGGTGCCGTCGACAACCATGCGCGACAGGTAGTCGGATGCGGTGGTCACGTCAGGCACGTTCTTAGTCTGCCCTGCCCCTACGACGAGATGAGGGACAACGCGGCGAGGAACGCATCATTCGCGACCGGGTCACCAACGGTAATGCGGATACCGTCGCCCGAGAACGGGCGCGCAATGATTCCACGACTGGTCAAGTGTGCCTGCACCTCGGCGGTTCGCTGGCCCAACTGGAGCCAGACGAAGTTCGCCTGCGAGGGCGTAACAGGCCACCCCATTCGCTGAAGCTCGGCTGTGACGCGGGCGCGCTCGAGAATGAGAATGTCGATACGCTCACGGAGTTCATCCTCGGCAGCCAGCGACGCAACACCGGCCGCCTGCGCGATGTCAGTCACGGCAAACGGCATCGCGACCTTGCGCAGACCGTCTTGAACGTCGTCGCGCGCAATCGCGTAGCCGAGTCGAAGCCCGGCGAGACCGTACGCCTTCGAGAAGGTGTGAAGCACAGCCACGTTGGCGAATTCGCGGTAAAGCTCAATACCGCGAGCGGCGGTTGGCTCATCCTGAAAGTGCACGTACGCCTCATCGATGACCACGAGGATGCGCTCCGGCACCTGCGCGAGAAACGCGCGCAACTCGTCGTGACCAACGACTGTTCCGGTCGGGTTGTTCGGCGTGCAGATGAAAATTACCCGGGTCTTGTCGGTGATCGCAGCGAGCATCGCGGGAAGGTCATGTTTGAGGTCAGCGGTCAACGGAACCTGCACCGGCGTCGCCCCGGCACCGCGAGTGAGCAGTGGGTAGGCCTCGAATGAGCGCCAAGCGTACATGACCTCGTCGCCAGCTCCGGCGAAGGCGCGAATGAGCTGTGCGGCGACCTCAACCGATCCACCGCCGAATGCGATTTCACCCGGGGTGACACCGTAACGCTCGGCGAGCGCCTGCGTCAGCGCGGGGGCAGCCATGTTCGGGTAGCGGTGCATGTGACCGATCGACTCACCCATCGCGTCAATGACCGACGGTAACGGCGGGTACGGATTCTCGTTCGACGAGAGCTTGTGAACCGGGCCATCCCATCCGTCAACAGTCGACTTGCCGGGCTTGTAGCTCGGCATCGCTTTGATGTGCGGGGGCTGCTCAATCACCCTTCGAGAATACCTTCACGGCTACGAAGTCGTGGTCGAGCAGCTCGCCGACTTGGTAGTAACGGTCGCCGACGACCTCGAAACCATTGCGTCGGTAGAAGCCGAGAGCGCGCTCGTTTTCCATCCACACCGTCAACCACAGGGACGTGGCGCTACGGTCACGCGCTGACTCATCACAGGCCTCAAACAGCTGTTGGGCGACGCCTGTGCCGTGCGCCTTCGGGTGAACGTAGAGCTTACTCAGTTCGATGCTGGGATGTGCACCCGCAAGAAGAGGTTCGACCTCCTCATCGTCACAGGCCAAGGTGTCGAGCAGTGCGAAGCCGACCAGCTGGCCACCGCCGACCGCGACGAACAAGTCGTAGTCGTCATCTGTCGCATAGTCTTCGAAGTCTTCTTCAGACAGCACCTCGGCCAGATGCGTCGCGATGTTTTGCGGCGTGTGGTACGGCGGGCATGCCAGCGGGAAGGTCAACTCAGCCAGCTCGGCCAGCGCTTCGGCATCACGCTCAGTCGCGCGTCGAATGACAACGTCCATAACCATCAGTTTAAAAGCAGAGGGGCTCGCCTTGCGGCGAGCCCCTCCATCACGACAGTGATTAGATTGAGTTCACATCGAGCGGGATGCCAGGACCGAACGTGGTCGAGACGGCACCCTTCTGGATGTAGCGACCCTTAGCCGACGACGGCTTGAGACGCACGATCTCGTCGAGTGCAGCGGTGATGTTCTCGTTGAGCTGGTCAGCCGAGAAGCTCGCCTTACCGACGATGAAGTGAACGTTCGAGTGCTTGTCGACCTTGAACTCGATCTTTCCGCCCTTGATGTCGGCAACAGCCTTGGCGACATCCGGGGTAACCGTGCCGGTCTTGGGGTTCGGCATGAGGTTACGCGGACCGAGAACCTTACCGAGGCGACCGACCTTACCCATGAGTTCGGGGGTCGACACGGCGGCGTCGAATCCAGTCCATCCAGCGGCGATCTTCTCGATGAGCTCGTCGCCACCAACCTCGTCTGCACCAGCTGCAACAGCAGCCTCAGCAGCGGGACCGGTTGCGAACACGACCACGCGAGCAGTCTTACCTGTACCGTGCGGAAGCTGAACGGTTCCGCGGATCATCTGGTCTGCCTTACGGGGGTCAACGCCGAGCTTGAGGGCAACCTCAACGGTCGAGTTGAACTTAGCCGAGCCGGTCTCGCGAGCGAGAGCAACAGCTTCGGTGGGGGTGTAGAACTTGCCTGCCTCGATCTTCGCGGCGGCAGCTTCGTATGCCTTTGACTTAGCCATGTTTATCTCCCTTAGCCCTCTACCGTGATGCCCATGGAGCGAGCGGTTCCAGCGATGATGAGCTTGGCAGCTTCAATGTCGTTTGCGTTGAGGTCAGCCATCTTCTGCTCGGCAATGGCCTGAACCTGCGCCTGAGTGAGCTTTGCAACCTTTACGGTGTGCGGGGTAGCCGATCCCTTGGGGATGCCAGCGGCCTTGAGAATAAGGCGTGCAGCCGGCGGCGTCTTGAGAACGAAGTCGAACGAGCGGTCTTCGTAGACGGTGATTTCAACGGGGATGATGTTTCCGCGCTGGCCTTCTGTCGCAGCGTTGTACGCCTTGCAGAAGTCCATGATGTTCACGCCGTGCTGACCGAGGGCCGGACCTACGGGAGGTGCCGGGTTGGCCTCGCCAGCCTTGATCTGAAGCTTGATCAGACCCGTGACTTTCTTTTTCGGTGCCATTTCTTTATCTTTCTTTGGGGTTCGAACTCACCGGTTGGTGGGCTCTCCCGCAACCTCGCGGTCGCGGTGGTTTGAGAAAACTACTGCTTGGTGACCTGGTCGAAGCTGAGCTCGACGGGGGTCTCACGTTCGAAGAGCGATACGAGCACGATGAGCTTGCCGCTCTCGGGCTTGATCTCGCTGATCGAACCGGGCAGGCCAGCGAACGAGCCATCCTTGATGATGATGGTCTCGCCGACCTCGAAGTCGATCTCGGCGATCGGGGTGCGAGCCACAGCGATGCCACCCTTGGTGGTCTTCGCCTTGGCGGTCGCAACATCTTTAACCTCGATGAGCGGCTTGAGCATGTCGAATGCCTCTTTGAAGCGCAGCGGGGTCGGGTTGTGGGCGTTGCCAACAAAGCCAGTGACGCCGGGGGTGTGACGGATGCACGACCAGCTGTCTTCGTTGAGGTCCATACGCACGAGCACGTAACCGGGGATACGAACGCGCGTAACCATCTTGCGCTGGCCGTTCTTCACCTCGACGACGTCTTCCATCGGAACCTCAATCTGGAAGATGAAGTCCTGCAGACCCATCGACTGGCGACGGTTCTCAATGTTGTGCTTGACCTTGCGCTCGAAGCCGGCGTACGAGTGAATGACGTACCACTTGCCATCCAGCGCCTTCAGCTCAGCCTCGAATTGCTGCTCGGCAGCAATTGCCGGGTCTGCGTCTACCTCAGCACCAGGCTCGAGTACATCTGCCTCGTGGGCGACATCGGACTCATCCTCGATCGCGGTCACGGCGTCGAGCGCCTCTTCAAGCGAGTCAATCTCGAGGGCGTCTTCAACGACAGCGTCGGCTTCAGCGTCGGCGATCTCGGCGACAATCTCGTCATGTCCCTCTGCGGCGACAGCAAGAGCGTCGAGGGCAGCTTCGAGCTGCATCTCGTCTTCGCGGGCGTTACCTTCAGTCACGTGTGCGTCCTATATCTCGTGGGTTGAAATCGTGTGTTCGGGGGGGTGAGGTTTACTTCGGGTGTCCGAAGGTCCAGAGCACTGCCCATCCGAAAATCCAGTCAAGGAAGGTCACCAGCGCCATCATGATGATCACGAAGACGAGCACAACAAAGAAGTAGTTGATGAGCTCTTTGCGCGTCGGTGTGACGACCTTCTTCAGTTCGGTCAACACCTGTCGAATGAACAGCGCAAAACGGCTAAACGGGTTGCGCCGTGAAGCACGATCCGCTTTGGCGCGCTCGACGAGGTCTTCGCCGGGCTCGTCTGCGACGTTTGTTGACATTGTTTACCTTTCGAAGGAGCAGGGCGGACAGGACTCGAACCTGCAACCTGCGGTTTTGGAGACCGCTGCTCTACCAATTGAGCCACCGCCCTAGGTCGGTTTCACGGGCACGCAAAAGCATGGCCTTTTCAACCAACTTCGTAAGTCTACGGGAGGATGCGCCCCGGGCGCAAAGCGGGATGAGCGTTGGCGATGACTGACCTAAACTTGTTGCGTGACTACGAACTCGCGCATCTCTGCTCGCATCGCCGCCATCGCCGAATCTGCAACCCTGAAAGTGGATGCCAAGGCTAAATCGCTTCAGGCGGCAGGCCGTCCGGTGATTTCGTACGCCGCCGGTGAACCCGACTTCCCGACGCCCGATCACGTGGTTGAAGCCGCAGTGGCCGCGGTTCGCGACCCGAAGAACCACCGCTACACGCCCGCGATTGGCCTTCCCGAACTGCGCGAAGCAATCGCCGACAAGACTAAGCGCGATAGTGGTCTTGAGGTTCCGATTAGCCAGATTGTGGTTACCAACGGTGGCAAGCAAGCCGTTTACCAGGCATTCGCCGTTCTGTTGAACCCCGGCGACGAGGTTCTCGTGCCGACCCCCTACTGGACCACCTATCCCGAGGCGATTGCCCTTGCTGGTGGCAAGCAGGTTGATGTTTTCGCAGGTGCCGACCAGAACTACCTCGTCACCGTCGACCAGCTCGAGGCAGCCCGAACCGATCGCACCAAGGTGCTGTTGTTCGTCTCCCCCTCGAACCCGACGGGTTCGGTCTACTCGCCCGAGCAGACCAAGGCGATTGGCGAGTGGGCTGACACGCACGGCCTCTGGGTGATCACCGACGAGATTTACCAGAATCTCACCTACGACGGCGTTCGCGCGGTGTCGATCGTGGAGGCTGTTCCGTCGCTCGCCGACCGCACCATCCTGGTTAATGGTGTTGCCAAGACCTACGCAATGACGGGATGGCGTCTGGGCTGGATGGTGGGCCCCGCTGACGCAATGAAGGGCGCTGCCAACCTGCAGTCGCACCTCTCGAGCAACGTGAACAACATCGCCCAGCGCGCTGCCCTCGCCGCTCTCACCGGCCCACAAGACTGCGTTGAAGAAATGCGCCAGGCCTTCGACCGTCGCCGCAAGGTGATTGTCGCCGAGCTCAACAAGATTGATGGCATCCACTGCCCCACCCCTGAGGGTGCGTTCTACGTTTACCCCGACGTGACCGGCCTTCTGGGTCGCGAGTGGGATGGCGTGACGCCCACAACCTCACTCGAGCTCGCGGATCTCATCCTCGACAAGGCCGAAGTTGCTGCGGTTCCCGGTGAGGCATTCGGCCCCTCCGGCTTCTTGCGCTTCAGCTACGCGCTCGGTGACGCACCCCTTCTCGAGGGCATCCAGCGCCTGCAGAAGCTTTTCGCTTGAACAGTGAAGCCCGCTCCCTCGACGGAGCGGGCTTCACCCTTCACAAACGGGAAATTTATCCCATGTACTTCTGTCGAAGTAGCTCTGCATCGTTCATGAGCGCCTTCGGGTCACCCTGGTACGAGACGTGGCCACTGGTGACCACGACAGCGTCCTGAGCGATACCGAGCGCGAGGTGCGCGAACTGCTCAACGAGCAGAACACCGACGCCCGATTTGGCGATGCCCTCGATCACCGGCAGCAGTCGCATGAACACGACCGGAGCGAGACCGAGCGACATCTCGTCGAGAAGAAGGTACTTGGGCTTCGAAGCAAAGGCGCGTGCGAGCACGACCATCTGCTGCTCACCACCCGAGAGCAAAATCGACTGGTTGTTCAGTCGCTTCTCGAGCTCCGGGAAGAGGCCGAGTGCCTCATCCAAGTCGCTCTTCTTACGAGCGGTCAGCTGAAGGTTCTCTTTCACAGTGAGCGACGGGAAGATCATGCGACCCTGCTCAACCACGGCGAGACCGCTGTTGGCACGCTTACGCTTTGAGAACTTGGTGATGTTCACGTCATCCATCGTGACCGTACCGGCACTAGGGATGAGCACACCGGCGATCGACTCGATCAGGCTGGTCTTACCAGCACCGTTCGGGCCCACCAGGGTGGTGATTGCACCGGGCTTGATTTCAAGCGAGACGTTCGAAATAACTGGACCGACACCGCGGCTCACAGTCACATCATTTAGTACGAGGCTCACATCATCTCCGTTTCGCCCATGTATGCCTTGAGCACCTCTTTGTTCGAGAGAACTTCTTCTTGCGAACCAGATGCGAGAACTTCACCAAAGTTGAGCACGGTGATCTCGGTGGTAACGCTACGAACGAGATCGAGGTCGTGCTCGATGATGAGGAGGGTCACACCGTACTTGGTGGGAACCTGGCGCAGGCGCTCACCGAACGCGATGTGCTGTTCGTGGTCAAGACCAGCAGCCGGCTCATCGAGCATGAGGAGCTTGGGCTTGGATGCGACACCCGCGGCCACCTCGATGAGGCGTCGCGTTCCTACGTCGACCACGCTGAGCGGGGTGTAGAAGGTCGGGCAGCCAAAGAAGTGCAGCACCTCGTCGATTTCAGCGCGCGTCGCCTTACCCATCGAAACGAACTTGAGGTAGGCACCAACGGTGAGCGTCGAGGGCACACGGTCCTGCTGGTACGTGCGGCGAAGCCCGGTGCGAGCGATGCGGCTCGGCGTGAGCTTGTCGAGCTTGACGCCATCCAAGGTCACGTTTCCGGTGTGCTGCGGAAGGAAGCCGCTAATGGCGTCGATGAAGGTCGACTTTCCAGCACCGTTCGGACCGATGAGGCCGAAGATGGTGCCTTCCTTGACGACAACGTTGACATCCGCATTGGCCTTGACCGCGCCGAACTGAACCGTAAGGTTTTCGACAACGAGAAGCGGCTTGCCCGTTCCCTTCGGGATAGGCACAGACTCAATCTCTCTGTGAGTTTCAGCAGCGGCTACCTCAGCAACGGCAGCCATCTGCTTGGCGCGCTTACCCTTGCGAACACCGCGGCGAATGTCTTCACCGAGGTTCGATCCGGTCGTGATGCCCTGAATACCCATGACACCGAACAGGATGTCACCCCAGAAGGCTTGCCAGCCCAAACGTGTTAGAACGTAAGGAATGACAACCGAGAGGATTCCACCGAAGAGGGCCATGTCGATAAGGTACGAACCCACGATGGTCGAGAGCACGTAGAGCACCAGGGAACCGTAGGGGGTGAACGCCTCAGGGCGAGCCTGAAGATAAATCAGCTCGTAGACGCCACCGGCGACACCACCGACGAAGGCGCTGATCGCAAATGCGGTGATCTTGGCGAACTGAACGTTGGTGCCCGAGGATGCGGTTCCACGCTCAGAGAACGCCACCATCTTCCACGACGAGCCCCAACGACTGCGCTGCAGGTAAACCAACGCGACGGCGACGATGACCGTAATCACGATGATGATGACCGTAATCGGGAACATGTCTTTCTGGTCACTCGAGTTGCCGATACCCAAGGGGCGAGTGATCTGCTGGTTGACCTGAAGCTCGGGGAAACCGAAAGCGACGAGGAGCAAGCTCACTGCGGACGCGAGCGAGAGCGTCACGATGGCGAGGTTCACGCCGCGAAGACGCAACGCCGGCAGACCGACCAAGATACCGATGACGAGTGCGAAGAGCGCACCGGCAATCATGTAAATGAAGAAGGTCGCGGGGCCGAAGGCATTACCGCCGACTTTTACCGACAACAGCTCAATCAGCCAGGCGCTTGCGGCGGCGAAGCTGAGCTGACAGAGGGCGATCATTCCGGCGCTGCCGGTCACGATGCCAAGACCCATGAGCAGGATCATCATCATGAGAACCTGCGAGACGCGAGTGAACGAGAAGTCGTTGGCAATCCACGGAATGAAGAGGATGGCAACACCCACGATGAGCGCGACCACACCGAAGCTCACCGGCGCGTAGGCCTTGTGAACGAATGACTGGCCGGTCAGCGACGAGGGAATACCGTTCTCGAGCTTCACGCTGTTTTTAGCGGGCGACATCCCACACCTCCTTGCGCTGGTTCCATAGGAGGAACACGACGATAACGACGAAGACGAACAGGTCCTTCAGGCCGGAAACCCACAGCAGCGGGCTCGAGGCGAGGAGGTTCTGCAAGATACCAATGACCAGACCACCGACGATGGCGAGCCACATGTTCTTGAACGCACCCACGAGGGCAGCAGCTGCACCAGGAATGATGAAGAGAGCGAACGGGACGTAGTCGTTGCTGATGGTGCTGGGGAGGAACGAGATCGCAATCGAGATGATTGCACCCGAGACAGCCCAGATACCCACGTTGAGCAACTTGACGTTGACACCGATCAACTCAGCTGCGTTCTGGCGGTCGGAGATCGCGCGGAGGCGAACACCAAACATCGTCTTCTTCAGAACAGCCTGAAGGACGATGACCGTGGCAAGAACCAGCAGGAGCAGAGCCACCAAGTTGTAGGTGATGGTGATAAGCGAGCCACCGACCTCAAACGAGGCGAGCGGAAGCGTGGGAAGAAGCGGCTGGTAGTTGTTGTGCGATGCACCGAAGAGCACCGAAGCAACAGCAACCAAAATCAGGAGTGACGACACTGTCACGGCAGAGCGAGTGGCAACCTGCGCATTGGGCAACCAGGTTGCGATGATCCATCCGACGATTGCGGAGAGGGCCGCCGTGACGATGATGGCGATGATCGCGCCCAGCCAGACGGGAAGGTGATTGCGGCCGGTTTCCAGCCACATGCCTACAAAGCCACCGAACATTCCGAAGGCGACTTGAGAAAAATTGACCACGCGGGTCAGTTGCGCCATAAGCGTGAGCAGAACACCGATGATCGCGAAAAACGCGCCCGGGGTAAGTCCTGCGACTATCTGTGGCAACAGATTCATTTGAAACTCCTGAGACTTGCTTGAGGGTACTGCTGGCAGTGTGTCACTGCTGATGAGTGTGCGCCGAGAGCACGGGTGCTCTCGGCGCACACTGTGGATCAGTTATTCCGCATTACTGGGGAAGAACGATGTCAGTCCACTTCATGTCAGCAGCCTGAGTCCACGGACCCTTCGAGGTCCAGACTCCCGATCCAGGAGCGATCTCAGCAAGGTAAACCGAGCTGTTGGCCTGGTGGGTCTGACCCGAACCGAAGGCCCACTCGTTACCCCACATACCGTTCTTGAGCGGCCAGGTAGCGTCAGCCTGCGATGCAGCAGTTACCGACTCGCGGGTGATGTCACCCGAGACCTTGCCAAGAGCGGTGATGAAGGACAGTGCCGACAGGTAACCGGTCTGCATGAACGAGTACGACCAAGTGTCACCAGCGGTTACGTAACCGTCAGCGATGAGCTTGTTCATGTCGTCGTTGGCCTTGTCATCCTGGGTTGCGAGCTCGGCCGGAACCGAAACCTTACCCTTGTGAGCTGCTACTGCGGGCTCCTTGGGGAATGCACCGTCGTAGGTCGAGGTCTGAACGTAAACCGGAAGGTCGGCTGCGCCCTGCTCGTTGAGAACACCGATCATGGCTGCAACAACCGGGTGAACGCCACCGAAGACCATGGCGTCACACTTGGCGCCAAGGGCAGCGATAACTTCTGCCGAGTAGTTGTTGTCAGGCTTCTGAGCAATGTTCTTGACAGCTGCCCACTTGACGCCGGTTACCTCGGTGATGTTCTTTACAACAGTGTCGTAAGCGAACTGTGCATCCGGGGTTGCGTAGTTAGCAACGAAGCAAGGAGCCTTAGCGCCATCCTTGACTGCGTTCCATGCGGTTGCGTAGATGTCGAAGAACGGACCGTTGTTAGCAGCGGCCATGTTCGGGGTGGTGAAGCAGAACAGGTCAACACCAACACCGGTGTACGAAACCATTCCAGCCTTCTCGTATGCAGCGTGGTTGATTGCACACTCACCGAAGGTGGAGGAGCCAACCATGGCAACGATGTCCTTGTTGTTGATCGAGTCGGTAGCACCAGCTACAGCAGCAGCGGCGTCACCAGTCGGTGCGTCGACGATGGTGAGCTCGATCGGGCGACCGTTGAAGCCACCCTGCTCGTTGTAACGGGCGAAGTAACCCTTAGCAACCTGAGCTGCTTCGGGGAACGACTTGGTGTCAGAGATAGCTGCGACCTTGATCGGGGTACCAGTAGCAGCTCCGCCGCCACCACCCGAACACGCGGTCAGTGCCATAGCAGCAAGTGCGGCAACGCCGACAGCTGCAACAGCCTTCTTAGAAATGCGCATTGTTTATTGCCTCTCGGTTATATGGCACATGTGTGCCACGTTTCCTGGGGATTGAAGAATGTCTTCAACCTGCGGATCCGAGGGTCAGCCTGACTGAGCGATAACAGCGGTGATTTGTGGGCGCGAGCCCTTGCATCATCGCAAGCATCGTCAGCGAAGCCTCTCCACTTCACCGCATGTATTGAGACAACTCTAAACGCTTGAAAAAGTCAACGACTTGTCGATGGCTGTAATCGCGTTGACTATGCGCGAAGACCGGTCAACAGACGCGGAAAGACGCGGATTTTCAGGCTTTTTCTGCCCGCGAAGTCGCCGAGCGATACCAACTATCGAAGGGTAACGGTTATGTAACAACCGTTTCACTCAGTGAAAAGGTTCAGTCAGTGAACTTTTTACGCAACCGACGCCGTAGCCAGCATGGCAAGCGAGCGCTCTCTGAAATCAGTAGGGGCTTCACCGAAGGTGGAGCGGAAGAGTCGACTGAAGTGGGACGCGTCCACAAATCCCCATCGGCCCGCGATCGACGAGACCGGTTTACTGGCCAAAAGCGGGTCTCCCAAGTCACGGCGGCAGTGCTCGAGGCGCCGAGCGCGAATCCACGCCGAGACGGTGACGCCTTGCTCCTTGAAAATGCCGTGCAGGTGTCTCGTCGAGATGAAGTTCGCAGCTGCGATTTCACCCGGATTGAGGCCGGGCTCGGCGAGGTGCTCATCGATGTAGGAGTGCACATCCTTCAGGAGTGCTGCGCGGTGGCTGTGACCCGAGTCGTCGCTGTGAGCGTCGAGCTGGGCGTGCAGCACGGTGGCAACGAGGTCAATCGTGTTGTTCATGAGGCGCATGCCGCTGCGGCCGGACAGTCGATCCATGTTGCGAGCCAGGTGCGAGAGGAACGGTACGACGAGTTTGGCGATGCCCTCATCGCCGGGGATGCGCGTGGCCGTAATCTGCGAAATTGACTCAGCCGGCAGATCAACCAGGGAGTGAGGGAACATCACCACGAGCGAACGAAAGTCGCCGTCAAATGTCAGCGTGTACGGGCGATTCGTGTCGTAGACCGCGATGTCGCCGGGCGAAAGAATCGCTTCGCGGCCGTCCTGCATCAGAAGTCCCGTGCCAGCGAGCTGGAGCGACAGCTTGAAATAGGGTCGGTCGCCGGCGGCAATGAGTCGCGGGGTACGGTGCACCTGGTGCTCTGTTGCCGTGATCTCAGAGATGTAGACATCGCCCATGAGGCGTGAGCGAATACGACCGTGAAAGTCGGTGACATGTTCACTCGTGACCTCGAGTGGCACGAAAGACTGCGAGACGAGCTTCGTCCAGGTCGCGAAGTCGTCTACGACGACAACGTCAACCTTCGGTTGCACGACAACGGACTCTTCCAACACGCACACCTCCACGCGACTCACGCAGTTACGGGCGTCGAAGGCTTCTCCGCGCTCCGACAAATCGTATACAGTTTCGCATACATTCGCCCAGAGTCAAGAGTGGTGCGCTTAAATCCCCGGTGTCGACAGGCTCAACCGGCGCAGGCGACTAGAAGACAACGACAGGCTTGAAGGTCTTGCCCGCGGCAGAGTCATCAAACGCTTGGTTGATCTCGGCGAACGGGTACGTCTTGATGAGCTTGTCGAAGGGGAACATTCCCTTTTCGTACAGGTCAACGAGCTTCGGGATGAACTGCGACGGAACCGAGTCACCCTCAACAACGAACTGCACCTTGATGCCGAGCGGGAGGAGTGAGCCAATGTCGAAGTTGGCGTTGGTGCCAATGGCCGCGGCCCCGACGACGACCGCGTGACCGCGCGGCGCCAGACAGTACGTCATGTTCGAGAAGACCGCGGGAACACCAGTGGTCTCGAGTGCGAACTGAACACCAGCGCCGGTGATTTTCTTGATCTCCTCGATCACGTCTACCTTGGCAGCGTTGATCGTGTGAGTCGCGCCGAGCGACTTGGCGAATTCGAGACGGCTGTCGTGAACATCCACCGCGATGATCGTGGTGCAGTTGGCAATCACCGCGGCCATGAGAGCCGAGAGACCCACGGCACCGGCACCGAACACAGCGAACGACGAACCGGCTTCGGGCTGCAGAACATTGAGCACTGAACCGGCGCCCGTCTGAATGCCACAGCCGAGCGGGGCGAGAAGTTCAAGCGGCGCCGACTTGGGCACCTTGACCATCGAGTTCACCGGCACATTCGCGTAGTTTGCGAACGAGCTCTGGCCGAAGAAGTGCGACGACACGGGCTCACCGTTGTGGGTGTACGAGGTCGAGCCGTCACCGCGGCGTCCGCCGAAGTTGGCCGCGAACATGTTCTCGCAGTAGCCGGGCTTGCCCGAGGAGCAGTTGGCGCAGTGACCGCAGTAGTCGAAGCTCAGCAGCACGTGGTCGCCAACCTCAACCTTGGTGACGCCGGGGCCAACCGCTTCGACGACACCGGCGCCCTCGTGACCCAGCACTGCAGGAAGCGGAGTCGGGTACCACTGGTCGCGAACGATCGCGTCGGTGTGGCACACGCCACTCGCGACCATGCGCACGCGCACTTCACCGGTGCGGGGCTCATCCATCTCGAGCTCAGTGATGGTCAACGGCTTTTCAGGTTCAAACGCAACAGCGGCGGTGGTTTTCATGCTTCTTAGTAAAAAGGTCGCGGGGGCGCTCTGTCTAGAAGTGCCACCAGTTATGCACTTAATCCCAACAACGGATGCAGAACTCGCCAAGTATGCGCTCGGGATGCATCCGATGATGAAATCACATCCACACGGTCGTGGCTGGGTTCAAGGAGCAAGTCATGGGCGAGTCCCCCATCGCAATTGTTGACGTCGCCGTTGTCGGCGCCGGATTTACGGGAATCTACGCGGTGCACAAAATGCGCGAACTAGGCTTCTCGGTCATTGGCATCGAACGCGGAAGTGGCGTCGGCGGCACCTGGTACTGGAACCGCTATCCCGGTCTGCGCTGCGACGTGGAGAGCCTCGACTACTCGTACTCGTTCAACGACGAGATTCAGCAGGAGTGGACCTGGACCGAGAAGTTCCCGGCCCAACCAGACATCCTGCGCTATCTCGAATTCGTCGCCGACAAGCTCGACATCAACCCCCTGTTTCGGTTCGACACTGAAGTCACCGGTGCCACGTGGGACCATGCCAGCGCTACCTGGACTGTTCGCGTCAACAATGGTGACGACGTGCGCGCGCGTTTCGTCGTGTGGGGCACCGGCATTCTGTCTACACCCAAGATTCCAGACATTCCCGGAATGGATTCGTTCCGGGGCGAACTTCTGACCACCGCGACCTGGCCACACTCGCCGGTGAGTTTCGCGGGCAAGAAGGTTGCTGTGCTCGGAACCGGATCGTCCGGAATCCAGGTCATTCCCATCGCGGCCGAAAGTGCGGAACATCTCTACGTGCTTCAGCGCACGCCGAGCTTCTCGCTTCCCGCACGCAACAAACCACTCACCCCCGAACGGATCGCCGAGGTGAAGCGCGACTACACGGCTTATCGTGCTGAAGCTCGCGCTTCGGGATTGGGTTGCGTAACTGAGTCGGTCGGCAAGAGCTTCGCCGAATTGGGTGCCGAGCAAGCTCGGACTGAGCTCGAGAAGACCTACCAGTACGGCAGCCCGATGAGATTCGCATCGACAATGACCGACATCCCGGTCGATCTCGACTCGAACAACTTCACCTCGGCCTTCGCTCGGGAGAAGATTCGCGAGCGCATCGGCAACGACGAGTTGGCCGCCAAGCTGCTCCCGGATCACTACATCACCACGCGACGCCTGTGCATCGACACCAACTACTACGAGACCTTTACGCGCGACAACGTGACCCTGATCGATCTTCGCGACGAAGAACTCGTGCGTCTCACTTCAACCGGATTTGAAACGATCGCGGGTGAGTACGAGGTGGATATGTTCATCTTGGCGACAGGCTTCGATGCGATCACCGGAACGCTCACGCGACTCGATATCGAAGGCCGCAATGGTCTGAAACTTGCCGATAAGTGGGGACACGCGCCGTCGTGCTACCTCGGCATTGCGGTCGCGGGTTTTCCCAACATGTTCACCATGACGGGCCCCGCGAGCCCAGCTCCGCTCTCGAATGTGGTCGTGACCATCGAGGTCCAGGTCGAGTGGATGGCGCAGATGCTCAGCGACTTGCGCGACCGCGGGGCCGCCGTCTTCGAGCCGACCGAAGCCGGCGAGCAACAGTGGGTGGATCACGCGAACGAGATCACCGATGCCACCCTCATGCGATTCAGTGACTCGTGGTACGTCGGTTCGAACGTTGCCGGCAAACCCCGGGTGCAGATGGTCTACCTCGGTGGCGTCGCCCCCTACGAATCCGCCCTCAAAGAAGTCGCCGCCGACAACTATCGCGGTTTCACGCTCGCCTAAGTAAAGGAAAAACAATGTCAGTAGATATGACCGGCAAGAACGTCATCGTCACCGGAGCGGGTGGCGGGATTGGTCGCGCAACCTGCATCAAGCTCGCTGAATCGGGAGCCAATCTCGTACTGGTCGATCGCGATGAAGCCCTCGCCAACGCGACCAAGGACGCTGTGGATGCCTTGGGCGTCGCCTCGATCGTCGTGCTCGCTGACGTCACGAATGAGGATGACGTGAAGAACTACGTTGACGTCGCCGTAAAGACTTTTGGCACGATTGATGGCTTCTTCAACAACGCCGGCATCGAGGGTCGCGTTCAGCTCATGCACGAGCTCAGCTACGCCGACTGGAAGAAGGTCATCGACGTCAACCTCAACGGCGTTTTTCTCGGCATGCGTTACGTCGTGCCGGTCATGCGCAAGCAGAAGTCGGGTTCGATTGTGTGCACGGGTTCGATCGCATCCTTCTTGGGCCTGCCGACCACGATCGGCTACAACGCCGCGAAGCACGCGGTTGCTGGAATCGTGCGTACGGTGGCTACTGAAGAGGCGAAGAACGGCATCCGCGTCAACGGCGTCGCCCCCGGCTTCATCAACACCCGGATGTTCCAAGACATCGCCGACATTCTGCTTCCTGAAATGAACAACAAGCTCGAGGCGGCCAAGACCGCAGGTTCATCGGCACCCATTGGTCGTCTCGGTGAGCCGGAAGAAGTAGCCAACGTGGTTCGCTTCTTGCTCAGCGATGAGGCCAGCCTCATGGTTGGCGCGATGGTCGCCGTCGACGGTGGTGTCACCGCGACCGCAACTACGGCAGACTAAGCGCACGCGCGCAGGATCAAAGGAGATCTCATGGCAGAGAAGATTGTTACCGTCATCACCGGAGGAGGCACCGGAGTTGGTGCAGCCCTCGCCCGACTGCTCAGCGAGCACGGACACAAGGTCGTCATCGCCGGTCGTCGTCGCGAACCGCTCGAGGCCGTCGCCGCTGACTGTGGAGCGCACATCGTCGTGGGCGATGTCGCCAACAGCGCGGGTGCGAAAGCCCTCATCGACGAAGCGGTCGCGACCTATGGTCAGATTAACAACCTCGTGCTCAATGCCGGCATCGTCAAGAACGCGCAGGTGCACGAGATGAGCGAAGAAATGTGGCGCGAGACGATCGACATCAACCTCAACGCCAACTTCTTGCTCTCGAAGTTCGCTCTGCCCGAGCTCATGAAGACCAAGGGCAACATCGTGGGTGTGAGCTCAATTGCCTCCCTTCGCAGTGGATACGGCATGGCTCCGTACGCCGCGTCGAAGGCAGCGCTCACCACACTCATGGAGAACATCGCGTACAACTACGCGCCCTATGGCGTGCGCGCGAACACGGTCTGCCCCGGATGGATTCTCACCGAGATGGCCGAGCAGGAGTTCGCCGAGGCAGCCCACACCAAGAACACGACGGTCGAGGCGATCTTCGCCGACCTGCTCAAGTTTGTGCCGCAGGGCCGTGCATCCTCACCCATGGAACAGGCCAAACCCATTGCCTGGCTCCTTTCGGATGAGGCTTCGTATGTGAACGGTGCGTCACTCGTGGTTGACGGTGGCACGATTCTCGTCGATGCCGGAATGCTCAACCTGCACACCGAGGCGTAATCGTTACGAACGTCACTGCTGCGCGCGTTTGCTCGCGCTAGGGTTTTGGAATGGGTACTGGCGTTGGCAAGCGTGGCCCGGGCGATGGCTCGGGACGCGAAGCACTGCTTGACGCCACCATCGCGGTCGTGGGCGAAAAAGGTCTTCGCGGTCTCACCTTTCGCGCCGTCGGCGAGAAGGCGGGCGTCAACAACTCACTCATCGCGCACTACTTCGGCACGCGTGATGCGCTCATCGAAGCCGCCTTCGACCGCGCCGTTCGCGAGTCAATTGACGTCTCACACCTGAGCACCTTCGCGACTGACCGTGACGGCTTCATCGAAGCGTTCATGGAACTGATCAACGCTGACGCCGCCCGCGAAGTTTTCGTCTACGAGATGCTCCTCGCCTCACGTCGACGCCCTCAGATCGCCGACCGCGTTGCCGAGCTCTACGAGACCTACGTGCAAACTCTGTCGGATGCGCTCAAGACCGTGCTCGGCGAACGATACAACGAGGCACGCACGCGTTACACATTTGCCGCGCTTGACGGTCTGCTGCTTCAACACTTCGCCGGTGTCTCAGACGACGCGATCCGCACCAGCGTCGGACTGCTCTGGGACGACATCGTCGCCTAGGCCGGGAACGCCGACTTTCCGCTATAGCCAAAGTCCATGAGCAGCGAGTGGCCGTTCACGCCACGGGCACGGTCAGAGGCCAGGAACAAGACTGCGTTCGCGACATCCTGCGCGTCGAGCACGGGGTAGTCGACGCCCACGAAACCTTCTTCACCGATGCCGAGGTCGCCACGTGACATGGGGGTGTCGACAATGGATGGGCTCACCGCGTTGACGCGAACTCCGCGCGGCTCCCAGTCGACTGCGAGCGAGCGCACCATGTGCACGATGCCGGCCTTGGTCGCGTTGTAGACGGACATCTCGGGCGAAGCCACGTAGGCCGAGTCGCTACCGATAAAAACCAGGCTCGATCCAGCACCGAGGTGCGCCTCAACTGCACGCGCGACGATGAACGCACCAAGCAGGTTGACATCGAACGTCTCTCGAATTGACTCGACGGTCATGTCGGCGAGATGACTGGCGATGGGACCCGAGATGGCGGCGCAGTGCACGACAGTGTCGAGTCCGCCCAGCGCTTCAACGGCGGATGCGACCGCAGCAGCAACCTGCTCCTCATGGGTGACATCCGCCGTCACACTCGTGAGGGCCAACCCCGCGGCAACGGCAAGCTGCTCGGTTGCGCGCATGCCCGCCTCGTCACGGCTGAGAATCACCACACGCGCACCCTCGCGCGCGAAGGCGAGAGCGGTCGCGCGGCCAATGCCTGAGCTGCCTCCGGTGATGAGAACGCGACGGGCGTTGAGTTCAAGATCCATGGCTCAATAATGACAGTGCCCCCGGATGATCCGGGGGCACTGGTGCATTGGAGACGCTGGTACTAGATACCGCGCGGGCCTTCGCCCAGGCCACCGGCAGTGTGGTCCTCGGCGATGCCGTGACCAATCTGCCGGTAAACCTTCGGGTTCGAGCTCTTCAGCACGAGACCGTAGATGAGACCGATGACACCGGGAACGATGACGATGATCGGAAGAACAAACGTCAGGGCCGAAACCGGAGCAGTCGGGTCACTCGTGAGCAGAACGTTGAAGTTCGCCACGATGAGCGCGAAGATTCCGAACAACGCGATGGCTGCGATGACCGGCGCGATCACGCGCGACCACACATTGACACCATTGTTGTTCTTGGCGAAGTAACCAATCACGGCGACCGAAACGAGAGCCATGAGAAGAACAAGTCCCATCGCACCGCTGTTGGTCAGCCAGTTGAACTCGACGACGAGCGGGAAGATGTTCAACGAAACACCCGCACCGAGGCCGTCCGGCACAACGTAAGCACCGTTGGTGCTTGCCTCACCGAGGATGAAGCCGATGGTGACGATGACGGCGATGACGGTCTGCACGAGCGAACCGACGAATGGCGAGCCACCCTTGTTCACGCGAGCGAGCGCGCGGGGCAGAATGCCCTCGCGGCCGAGCGAGAAGTTGTAGCGAGCAACAGCGTTGTGGAAGCTCACGAGCGATGCGAAGAGGCTCGTGATGAACAGGAGCGATGCGATGTCGGCAATGACAACACCGGCCTGAGCGCCCAGCAAACCGAAGAAGTAAGGCGGGCCGGCAACCGCATCCTTGTTCACGTTCGGACCACCAGCGGCGATCATTGCCCACGAAGAGAGTGCGTAGAAGACACCAATGACGACAACCGAAAGGTAGGTTGCGCGAGCAATGGTGGTCTTCGGGTTCTTCGACTCTTCGCCGTAGAGCGCGCCCGACTCGAAGCCCATAAAGGCTGCGATACCGAAGGCGAGGATTGCACCGGTCGAGGCACCCCAGAAGGTTGCGCCGGTGATCGGTGCTGCGGGGATTCCATCCGGTGCAGCCATGAATCCGGTGACGTCGAAGATGATGACGACGATGAACTCAAGGGCAACGAGGATTCCAAGAATCTTTGCCGAGAAGTCGATGCGGTTGACACCGAGGATGGCAACGATAACAATCGCGACGAAGACCCAGAGGTACCACGGGGTGTCGATAGCCCAACGCGCCTTGAGCTCGGTCGAGACCTGGAAACCGAGCAGGGCTGCAACACCGATCTGCATCATGTTGTAGGCGACGAGCGCAATGAGCGAGGAGCCGACGCCCAGTGCACGGCTGAGACCCTGCGAGACGTAAGCGTAGAAGGCACCAGCGTTGGTGACGAAACGGCTCATCGCGGCATAACCCACTGCGAACAAAAGCAGCGCAACGGTCAGAACGATGTAGCCGAACGGGATGCCCGTCGAGCCGGTAACCGCGAGCGCAGTGGTCACACCACCGGCGACGACGGTAAGCGGGGCCGAGGCCGCCACTACAAGGAACGCAACGGACAGCACACCAAGCTTGCGCTTGCCGCCGAGCTGCGGAGTTGAACTACTCACGAAAATGTTCTCCTTTGAACAAATAAAAGAGGGCGCCCTCTTTTGTAGGTTGTGCAACAGCCTGACAGGTCATACTCTATTAAGCAAGTGCTTAAACAAAGTCGTTGCACTCCCGTTACACAGCTAGGAACCCGCAGAACATGGTCGATGTATCTCACACCCACGGCAAGCGCGTCACACGCATCACCGAGGTCTCGCATCCCCTTGACCCCCTGACCGAGGGCGAGATCGCCGCCGGTCGTCAGATTCTGGTCGACGCTGGCTATGTGCACGACACCATCCGCTTTCCGAGCGTGCTCCCCGTCGAGCCCGACAAGAAGGCCACCCTCGCGTGGAAGCCGGGCAAGCCGTTCGATCGCTCGATTCTCTACGTGATGCTCGACACCGCAACCGGCATCTCGCACGAGGCCGTTGTGTCGGTGACCGACGAGAAGGTCACCTCGTACATCAAGGTCAACTCCGACACCTTCCCCTACGCGCAGCCGCCCTACCTGTTCGAGGAGTACGACCGCGTTGAGGCCTTGGTCAAGGCTGACCCGCGCTGGCTCAAGGCCATGGAGCGCCGTGGCGTGACGAACATTGACGATGTGTTCTGCGCACCGCTGGCTCCCGGCTACTTCGGTTTCGAAGACGAGATCGGCCGCCGCATGATTCGGTCGCTGACCTTCTGGCGCAGCGACAAAGAAGACTCCCCGTGGGCACACCCGGTCGAGGGCCTGCTCGTCACCATCAACCTGACAACCGGTGAAGTGGTCAAGGTTCAGGATGAGGGCGACATTCCAATTCCGCAGGGCTCGGGCAACTACGACGTCGCGACCGTCGGTCCGGCTCGCACCACGCTCAAGCCGATCGAAATCACGCAGCCCGAAGGCCCGAGCTTCTCGGTCAACGGCTCGCTCGTCGAGTGGCAGAACTGGAAGTTCCGCGTGAGCTTCAACTCGCGCGAGGGTCTCGTTCTCAACCAGGTCTCGTTCACCGACAAGGGTGAGGACCGCTCGGTGCTCTACCGCGCATCCGTGCCTGAAATGGTTGTGCCCTACGGCGACAAGTCGATCAACCGCTTCTGGATCAGCTACTTCGACGCTGGCGAGTACCTGCTCGGTAAGAACGCCAACCCGCTCAAGTACGGTTGCGACTGCCTCGGTGTCATTCACTACTTCGACGGCATCGCCGCGGACGACCACGGTAACCCGCTGGAAGTTCCGCAGGCCATCTGCATGCACGAAGAGGACTACCAGCTGCTCTGGAAGCACACCGACCTCAACTTCAACCCCGACTCGCGTCGTTCGCGTCGCCTCGTGGTGTCGTACTTCGCCACCATCGGCAACTACGACTACGGCTTCTTCTGGTACTTCTACCTGGACGGCACCATCCAGGTCGAGGCCAAGGCAACCGGCGTCGTGTTCAACGGCGCCGACATCCCCGGCACGAAGCACCCGCATGCGGCCGAGATTGCACCGGGGCTCTTCGCTCCGGTTCACCAGCACATCTTCTCGGCTCGCCTCGACGTCGCCGTTGACGGCAACGACAACACCGTCGAAGAAGTGGATGTCGTTGGCATCCCCATGGGCGAAGACAACCCGCACGGCAACGCCTTCACCTACTCGGTCACCCCGATCGAGAAAGAAGGCGGCCGCATGGCCGACAACCTCAAGGCGCGCTCATGGCACGTCTCGAGCGGTCACCGCAAGAACTACACGGGTGCATCCACTCAGTACCAGCTGGTACCGATGGGCACCCCGATGCTCATGGCTCAACCCGAGTCGTTCGTCTACAAGCGCGCGACCTTCGCCACCAAGCACATTTGGGTGTCAAAGTACGAGCCGAACGAGATTTGGCCTGCAGGAATGTATCCGAACCAGCACGCGGGCGGATCGGGTATCCCGACCTATATCGCCGGCGAAGACTCGGTCGTCAACGAGGACATCGTTGTGTGGCACCAGTTCGGCCCCACCCACATTCCTCGCACCGAAGACTGGCCCATCATGCCGGTTGACTACTCGGGCTTCCTGTTCAAGCCATACGGGTTCTTCGACAAAAACCCGGCTATGGACTTGCCCACGGTAGATAAGGGATGCTCGTGTTGTGGGTCTGGTCGCTGCGGCACCGATGCCTGCACCTGTGACCACGGCCACTAAGACAACAACCCGATAAGAAAGGACGACAACGATGTCGTCAACAAATATCGCGGATACCTCTACTTGGTTACCGCTCGACGGACTCGAACCTGGGTTCGATGAGAATCGCGCCCCGCACACGCAGGCGCTCGACGGATACGAGTTCGTCTCGGCGAACGCGAGCGGACTGCAGATCACACATCGCTTCAACCAGGGTCGTCTGCACTGGTCGTACCCGGCACCAACCGGCGAGCGCCGTCACCGCGAGGGCACGTACGAGGCCTTCGAGGTCACTGATGGTCTCTACTACGTGCAGGTTCAGAGCGAGGATGTCACGACGCAGGCAGCATCGCTGTTCATTGATCAGACCAACGGCCGCGGGCTCGTTGTCATCGCCTCGATTGGTGAGCCCGGCCCGGGCATCACCGCGGTGCAGCACCGCTTTTTGCCGTTCGCCATCGCCGGCGCGGCCGTGCACGGTGAACTTCCTCACGCGTCGAATGACCTCATCGGCCGTCGCGCGTACTGGCGTTACAGCAAAGAGCACGCCTACGAGCATGTCTATGTGAGCCCCCAGTGGTACACCTGGCAGTGCCTCGCCGGCCCCGAGAAGGGTCTCGCCGACACCGACGAGAACACCACCTACAAACTGCGCGATGACATCTACGTCTTCACCTGGCGTGAGAAGGTCATCCCCTGTGGCTCGGTGATTGTCGCTGACCATCGCGACCACAACAACCTGCGTTCACACGGCTACCTCTTCGGCCTCGATGAGACCGGCACCCGAACCGTGCACTTCACTTTTGGCGCGTTCGGCAAGGTTCTTGGCGAAGTGACCTACCCCGCCGACCTCGACCCAGGAGCATAAACCGTGATTGAAGCAGACCTCATTGTTATCGGCGGTCCGATCGTCACACTCAACCCGGCAAACCCGCGGGTTGAAGTCATGGCCATCAAGAACGGTCGCATTCTTGCCGTCGGCGCTAAGGATGACATTCACCCGCTGCATCACGGCCCTAACACGAAGGTGCTCAACCTCGCCGGTCGCACCGCGATGCCCGGACTGCACGACGCGCACAACCACCACCAGGAGGCGGGCAAGCTCGACCTCATGGAAATCGAGTTTTTGCCGACCGCCTCGCTCGACGAAATTGTGGAACTCATCCGCGCGTATGCACTCGAGCTTCCCGAGGGTGCGTGGGTGGTCGGCGGAAGCTGGGGCAGCACGCTCATCGCCGAACTCAACGCACCCGGCACCAAGGAGCGCATCGACGCCGCTGCCGGCGGTCGTCCGGTTCTGCTTGTCGACGACAGCCACCACAACCAGTGGGCGAACGATGCCGCGCTTCGTCTCGCCGGTATTGACGCATCCACGCCCGACCCCGAAGACGGAACCATCGTGCGCTACGAGGGTTCAAATGAGCCGACCGGCATGCTGTTCGAATCCGCGGGTCTCATCGTCTCGCGCGTGAAGAACCAGCTCAACCCGATGACCGACGACCTCTGGGCAGACACCAGCGAGCGCGCGATGCAGATTCTGCACTCCTACGGAGTGACCGCGTTCATGGATGCCGGCGTGAGCCTGCCCCTCATGCGTGCCTTCAAGCAACTGGAGGACCAGGGCCGCATGAAGTCGTGGGTAGTCGGTTGCATGATGGCCAACAACATGATCTTCGACGCAGACCCGATTGGTGACGGTCTGGTGTGGCAGGGCGAACAGTTCCGTACCGAGCACTTCCGCCCCGACTTCATCAAGATCTTCCTCGACGGCATTCCGCCGACGCACACGGCATGCTTCCTCGAGCCCTACCTACCGACGCCCGAGCACGGCGCGCACCACCACGGCGACATCATCATCAGTCACGACGAGCTCGAAGACTGGATGATGCGTGCCGCTCAAGCCGGGCTCGGCTCGAAGATTCACTGCACCGGTGATGGTTCGACGCGCCACGTCCTCGACATAGCCGAGAAGCTGCGCGCCGAGGGCTACACGACCCCGCTGCACATCGCGCACGCGCAGTTCATTGCCGTGGAAGACATCCCGCGGTGTGCTCGTCTCAACGTCGTGACCGAAATTTCGCCGACGCTGTGGTTCCCCGGTGTGATCTACGAAGCAATCAAGCTCGTCATCGGTGAAGAGCGGGCCAACCAAATGCAACCCAACCGCTCAGTGCTCGACGCAGGCGGAACCGTCATCGGTGGCTCGGACTGGCCAGTCATCCCGCTGCCCAACCCGTGGCTCGGTATCGAGGGCCTCATCACACGTGCGGACCCCAGCGGTGCGTTTCCGGGAACGCTCTGGAAAGAGCAGGCACTCACGCTCGATGAGGCTGTCGCCGTCTACACAACTGCGTCGTCGAAGGCGATGGGTCTGTGGAGTGAGACCGGTTCACTCGAGGTGGGCAAGTCGGCCGACTTCATCGTGCTCGACCGCAACCCGTGGCAGACGCCAGAAACAGATCTCGCCGACACCCAGGTGCTTGAAACCTGGTTTGCCGGCGAGAACGTGTTTATTCGCTAGAGCTTAGGCGGCGAGAACTGCCTGCAGCTCGATGCCGATGGTGACCTTGTCGCCGACGAGCACGCCACCGGTTTCAAGTGCGGCGTTCCAGGTGAGACCGAAGTCTTCGCGGTTCACGACCGTGGTCGCGGTCGCGCCGGCCTTGTAGTTGCCCCACGGGTCGGTTCCGAATCCGCCGAACTCGAAGTCGAACGTGACCGGCTTGGTTACACCCTTGAGCGTGAGGTTGCCATCCACCTTGAAGTCGCCGTCTTCGACGCGCACGCCGGTGGACTCGAAATTGATGGTCGGGTAGGTCTCGGCGTCGAAGAACTCGTTGGTGCGCAGGTGTCCATCGCGACCTTCGTCGTTGGTATTGATGCTCTTCACCTCAGCCTCAGCGGTGACCTTGGTGTCGAGCGGGTTCTCGCCGGTGACGAACGAACCCGAGAAGGTTTCGAACTTGCCCTTGACCTTGCTGATCATCATGTGGCGCACGCTGAACGAAACCTCGCTGTGCGACGGGTCGATGTTCCAGGTGCCAGCCTTGTAACCGGGGATGCTGTCTGCGGTGATGCTCATGTTTCTTCCTCACGAAGTCTGTGGTCGGCGTTGTGCCGTCGTGAGGTGAAAGGCCCGAGTGACGTCTGACATTCCGCGTACGCGGTGAATTCCGATGGAACGAAAGGTGTCGTGCGCGGGAATAAATTACAGCGGCGAGTCGACCCCGGCCATCTCGATGGCTACGTCGATGATCATGTCCTCTTGTCCGCCAACCACGCGACGGCGACCGAGCTCGAGCAGAATCTCGGCCTCGCTCACGCCGTAGCGTTCTGCGGCGCGGCGGGTGTGCAGCAGGAACGAGCTATAAATACCGGCGTAGCCGAGCAAGAGCGAACCCCGGTCAATCTTGGGCAGCTTGCCTGCGCAGATGCGCGCGACGATGTCTTCGGCCACGTCAATGAGCTCGAGCGTGTGCACCGTGGTGCTCGCGCCCGAACGGTCGAGCGCGGCGGCAAGAACCTCGGTCGCGGCGTTTCCAGCACCCGCGCCAAGACCGTGGCACGAACCATCAACGATGGATGCGCCCGCCGCAACAGCCGCGAGTGCGTTCGGTACTCCCGATCCGAGGTTGTTGTGTGCGTGCATGCCGATGGGCATGTCATCGCCGAGGCGTTCACGCATCGCCTCGACCCGCTGAGCCACCTGGTGCGGCAACATCGCACCTGCGGAGTCAACCACGTAGACCGTGTCCGCGCCGGCATCGCGCATGATTTCGGCTTCCATCGCGAGACGGTTCGGGCCAACCATGTGGGACATCATGAGGAATCCGACCGTTTCGAGACCCATCTTCTTGGCCGCATGCAGGTGCTCGATGGAGATGTCGGCCTCGGTGGAGTGGGTGGCTACGCGCACGAGGTCGATGCCCGCATCCTTCGCCTGTTGCAGGTCGTGAATGGTGCCGATACCGGGCAGCAACAGCGCTGCCAACTTGGCGTTCTTGATTTGACCGCGTGCGGCTTTGATCCAGTCGAGGTCGGTTGCGGCACCAAAGCCGTAATTGAACGAGGAGCCACCCAGGCCGTCACCGTGGGTGACCTCGATCACGTTGATGCCCGACTCGTCGAGTCCGCGGGCGATCTCGGCAACGTTCTCGGTAGTGAACTGGTGGGCGACCGAGTGCATGCCGTCGCGCAAGGTGGTGTCGCAGACGAGCACATTCTTGCCCGCGAGCGGCGCAACATCGCCCTCGGGCGAAATGACCGGAGAATCCATCGGCTCTTTGAAATTAGCCATGACTACTTCACCTTTCCTGCGGCACCCGCAAGTCGTTCAGCAACCGCGACGGATGCGGCCGTGATGATGTCGAGGTTTCCGGCGTACTCGGGCAGGTAGTCACCGGCCCCCTTCACACGGAGGAAGACAGCGACCTTGGTCGAGCCGTTCGGACCGGCACCGCGGTCAATCTGCGGTGCGTTGACTAGCTCGTAGCCGGGCACGTAGCGCTTGACGGTCTCAGCCATTTCTTCAATCGAGTCGACGATGAGCTTGGGATCGGTGTCGGCGGGAACCGCGGCAAACACTGTGTTTCTCATGATGATGGGCGGGTTAGCCGGGTTGAGGATGATGATCGCTTTGCCCTGCTTGGCGCCACCGACTTTCACGAGAGCGTTTGACGTGGTCTCGGTGAACTCGTCTATGTTGGCACGTGTACCTGGGCCAGCTGCGCGCGAAGAAACGGTCGAGACGATTTCGGCGTAGCTCACCTCGGCGACGCGACTGATGGCTGCAACCATCGGCACGGTTGCCTGCCCCCCACAGGTGACGAGGTTGAGGTTGCGCTGGTCGACCACGTCGTCGAGATTGACGGCCGGAACCACATAGGGGCCGACGGCTGCTGGGGTGAGGTCGAGCGCGAAGAGACCCGCGTCGGCAAACTTGGGCGCGTTGGCGGCGTGCACGGCTGCACTGGTCGCTTCGAACACGATGTCGTAATCGGATGCGCGTTCGAGCAGGTAGTCGACGCCGGCCGCCGTCGTGGGCACACCCAATTCGGCGGCGCGCTTGAGGCCATCCGATTCAGGGTCGATACCCACGAGCAGCGATGCCTCGAGGTTGTCGGACTTCAGGAGCTTCTTGATGAGGTCGGAGCCGATGTTTCCCGATCCGACGACGGCGCAACGCAGTGCCATGGTTTTCCTTCTAGTGAGCAGTCTCGATAGTGGCGGGGATGAAACCTTGCGCCTGAACGGTCCAGGTTGAACCAGGCGTGAGCGGAACGCTCGCGTGAACGGCACCGGCGAGGATTATCTCGCCGGCCTCGATGTCTTCTCCGAGTTCGCCGAGACGATTGACCACCCACAGGGCACCGAGGAGCGGGTCGCCGAGCACCGCACTGCCCGGGCCCGCAGCTAGGGGCTCTCCGTCTTTGATCAGCTCGAGCGTGGTGCTGGGCAGCGAATCGAATAGCTCGGCCGTCGCGGCAACCCCCTGTCCCACGACGAGCCGAGCTGACGAAGCATTGTCAGCGATGGTGTCGACCAGCCCGATCTTCCAGTCGGCGATGCGGCTGTCGATGATCTCCATCGAAACGTAAACCCGGTCGATGAGTTCGCGCAGCTCGGTGAGCGTGTAGCTACCGGCCGGGATATGTGATCCGGCGCGGAAGGCGAACTCACCCTCGACGCGAGATGAAATGAGAACACTGACGTCGACCGTGGTCGGGGCGCTGACGAGCATGTCGTTCGTGATTGCGCCATAGTCGGGCTGGTCGACCTTGAGCTGTTCCTGCATGGCCTTGGAGGTGAGCCCCACCTTGCGACCGATGATGTGAGCACCGCCGGCAAGCTTCTTGGCCACGTTGATCTGCTGAACTTCGTATGCCTCGTCGACGGTAAGTCCGGGGCGCAGCTGCGAGAGCGGAGCAATTGGGATGCGCGTTGCCTCGGCATGCGCGAGAACATCCGCCAACTCATTGAGGGTAGGAACCGTTTCGGTCATGCCTCTATCTGACCGCGCGGACGCAGGCCTGCGCTAACGAACGTCTCGCTGGGTGAGACGCCGGTTCTTCCCCACCACGCTCGACCCGAGGCTATCCACGGTCGGGGCGAGAGGTCCACGGATTAGGGATCGAACCAAGCACAATTGAACTATGCCTATTTTCGTATTACGATATTCTCATGACTAAGCGCGAAACCATTCAAGGCAAGCCAGTCACTGATGCCCAAATTCAAGCGTGGTCGCGTGAAGCCGAGGTTGGATTCAACATTCCGGCTCTCAAGAAACGTGGCCGCGGTCGGCCCGGTCGAGCTGCCGAGTCATCCCAAGTCGTTTCACTGCGATTCACGGCCGACGAGCTGGCCCTCATCGATGCTCGCGCACGGCGCGAGAAAAAGTCTCGTTCTCAAGCAATTCGCGAGGCGGTATTGGCACACTCCGCGTGAAGGTTCACAATTCCGCGCTGAGGCACGGGATTGTCAGGGGAGACGCCATCCGTGTCGCACAATATCCGCTCTGGGTTGACTTTCTCGATGAAGAGAGTCCGTCACGGCAGCTACGCCTTGGGTTCGATACCAAAGGGCGCATGCTCGAGACGGTCGTCCTCGTCTTCGACAGCGGTGACGAACTGATCATCCACGCGATGAAAATCCGGGCATCGGTTCTCGAGCTCATTCCCCCCGAGCTCCTCAACCGCGAGGACTAGCTCATGACAGCGTTTTGAGCAGCGGTGTCGCACACCTGCTCGAACGCTACGACCTTGCCGTCGCGCACGGTCCAGAGGTGAACCACGCGCACGTTCTGCGCCTTACCGTTGGCCTTGAAGGTGCCGATGTAGTTGCAGACCGCAGCGACCTTGCCGGTCGCCTCGTCAGCGATCAGGTACTCGGGAACCGCGCCGAAGCCATCCCACTCCGCGTTGATGCGCTCGAAGATATTCGGCACCACCTCGGCCATGCCGTGGAACTCACCCGCGTACGCACCACCGTCGGACTCTTTCCAGACGATGTCGTCGGCGAAGTCCTGGAACATCGCGGGGATGTCGCCGCGGGCTCCGGCAGCGTAGTGGGCGGCGATGATGTCGTGTGCGGTCATGAGTTGCTTTCTTTTGATTGCGACAAGCTCGATCAACGAGCTAGACGGGTTGGGCGTCGGGATAGCGAACGGTGCCGAGCGGGTAGATGTATCCGCCGGCGGTTGAGTGCATCGACTCCCCGGCGGCTGAGATGCCGAGGAAGATGCCGGTCGTGTTGAGGCCGTAGCCGAGGTCGTGCAACCAAACGCTCGCGACCGAGATGCGGAACTCACGGAAGCAGAAGAGGTACAGCCCGTCGTCGAGCTTCCACACGGTCGAGAGATCCATGTCGCCGTGTCCGCGCTGAGCACCCTCGAGGCACTGCCACGCATAGCGCTCCGACGACACGTACACGTGCTCGTAGAGGTGGTTCGGGCTGTAGCGGTAGATGTTGCGCATGCCGATGAGATCACGGCTCGGGCCAGGCTCGTCACCGGTGGGATTACCCTCGTTTGTGACGCCGGCAAAGAACTGCTGGCTCACCTGTGGGGTGCCCTCGACCTTCTCAGCAGCGATGACCGAATAGGTCACGATGGCTCGATTCGTGCGGCGCGTGAACACAATCGTGATCGCCTCGCGGTCACGGCTGGTCAAGGGCAGATTGATGAAGAAGACGCCCTCGCGCGACTGCACCGCGTCGTACGGGTCGGTGGTGCCGGCCGCGGCGACGATAGATCCGGATGCGCTCCACTCGACCGTCGTGTCATCGATGAAGTTGAGGTCGATGGCCGACTTGTTGCCCAGGTCGATGCTGAGCGTCGTGCCGGCAAGCGAGATGTTCGGCTTGCGGTAGGTGTCGATTCCAGCAGCGAAATCGTCGTAGGTCTTCCATTCCTCGCCAGCGGCATCCGCCATGACAACTCTCCCTTGAGTGCGAAATGTGTGAGAAAAATCAGTGCTCGAGCGAACGAGCCAGCTCGTCAATCTTGACCGCAACACTGCGAATCTGGTCGAGCTCGTTCGACGCTAACGGAATCTCAACGACTTTTTCTAGTCCCTGAGCGCCCAAAATCAGCGGAGCGGAAGAACTAATGCCATCCACGCCAAATTCGCCTTCGAGAATGACGGAACCCGGGAACGGCTTGTCACTGGGGTGCGCGATGGCATCGATCATGAGTGCGCCACCGACGCCCGAGCTCCACGTGGACGTACGGCCAGAATCGAGAGCCACGTGGCGCACGTACCAGTTCTCGGCGTAATCGAGCGCGTGGGCTTTTTGTTCCTCGGTCAACTCCACCGGCTTTCCGTCGAGCGTGACGCTCGAGAAAACCTGCACCGCTCCAGCGCCGTGTTCGCCGACTACCCAGCAGCTCACACGCTGCGGTGCAACGCCGAGAGCCTGCGCGATTCCGGTGCGGAAGCGCTGAGTGTCGTTAAGCGTGTAGCCGAGCAAACGCTCGCGCGCCCAGCCGGTTCGGCGGGCAACCCACGTGAGCAGCGGGTCGACCGGGTTGGTCATGAGCAACAAGATGCCGCCGAATCCACCGGCAATCAGCTGGTCCACGATTCCGCCGACGATGTCCGCGTTCGCCTTGAGGTACACATCGCGGGATGTGTTGATCGTCAACGGCACGGCCGCGCTCAACACGACGATGTCGGCATCCATCGCATCGGACATCGGCCCGCCCGCGATGGATGTCGCGCCACCGAGGGAAAGCGCATCCTGCAAATCCATGACATGGGACACGATCATGTTGTCGCGATTGTCGATGACGACAATCTCGTACGGGTCGTTTGTGCGCAGCAGGTTAAAAGCGACGGAGGAGCCGATTCCTCCGGCTCCTCCGACGATTGCGATTTTCATTGCGTGACTACTCGCGTGTTTAGGCACCCGCGATGATGAATTCTGCGGCCTTCTCGCCGATGATCATCGACGGCGCATTGGTGTTTCCGTTCGTCACGGTCGGCATCACAGATGCGTCACACACGCGAACACCCTGCAGACCGTTCACCTTGAGCGAGGTCGGGCTGACAACGCTCATCGCGTCGGTTCCCATCTTCGCGGTGCCCACCTGGTGGTGGTAGGTGATGGCGTTGTTGCGAATGTGACCGGCGATCTCTTCGTCGGTGTGCAGATCAGCGCTGAGCTTCCACTCCTTGGCACCGAGACCCTCGGCGAGTGCCGCCTGCTTGCCCACCTCACGCACCTGGCGAACCGAGGCGATGAGGGATGCCATGTCGTCAGGGTGCGACAGGATGTTCGGGTCCTGCAGGGCAAGCTCGTGCGGGTCCTTGCTGGCGAGCTTGAAGGTTCCACGGCTCTTGGGCGTGACGAGTGCGGCGAACATCGTGAAGCCATCGGCCGGCGCATCCTCGGGGGTCATCGTGTCGGTGACCATCGGCAGGCTGAAGCACAGCGGCTGGGTGTCCGGGCGGTCGAGCTCGGGGCGCGACTTCCAGAACCAGTGCACCTGCGAGATCGGCACACCGGCCGGCGGAGCGCCGACGGGCTCATTGGTCGTGTAGATGACCGGAACGAGCAGGTGGTCGTGCAGGTTCTGACCAACACCGGGAACGTCGGCAACGACGTCAATGCCGAGCGCCTCGAGGTCCGCCTTCGGACCAACACCCGAGAGAAGAAGGATGCGGGGGCTGTCGACAGCACCGCCGCAGAGGGCAACCTCGCCGCCACGAAGCTCGTGGGTCTGGCCATCCTTCTCGTAGACAACGCCGACTGCGGTGGTGCCTTCAAAGATGAGGCGGTGCACCCAGGCACCAGTGGTGATGGTGAGGTTCTCGTGGTCACGAACCGGGTGCAGGTAAGCGCGGTAGGTCGAGAAACGCTCGCCGTCACGCATGTTGAGCTGCTCCTGAGCGATGCCCTCGATGTCTTCGCTGTTGTAGTTCGGGTTGAGCTTCATGCCCGACTGAACGCCGGCCTCAAGAATCGCGTTCTGAACCGGGTGCTTGGGATAGTCGGTCGTAACGTCGAGCAAACCCTTGGTGCCGAGACCGTTGGGCGAACCCTGCCAGTTTTCGATCTTGTCGGTGAAGATCTTCTCGACGGTCTTCCAGTCCCAGCCGGTGCAGCCAGCGGCAGCCCAGTCGTCGTAGTCCTTGACGTTGCCGCGAACGTAGATGGATGCGTTCAGCGAGTGCGAACCGCCAAGCACCTTGCCGCGAGGCCAGTGCAGCTTACGGTTGTTCGCGTGAGCCTGCGGAGTGGTGTGGTAGCCCCAGTCGTCCTTGCTGAACCAGAGCAGACCCAGACGCGACATGTCTTGGATGTCGATGTTCTGGTCCGAGACACCGGCCTCAAGCAGGTGAACGGTCTTGCCGGCGTCGAGCAGGCGACGGGCGATGATGGAACCGGCGGTTCCTCCACCAACAACGATGACATCGGGCTGTGCACTCATAGCGCTTTCCTCTCCATTGAGTTGGCGCAAGAAATAGGCCGCGCCAATTAAGGTCTGAGTCGATTGTGTCGCGGTGGCGACGGGTACGAAAGGGCAAGTTCCCGATAACCGGTTTTCTGTTCGCTGTCTGTCAATTCCGTTTCGCGAATCGGCAACCGGGATACGTGAGGCGCGAGTTGACTGGAGCAATGAAATTCGCGGTGAAGTCGAACATCCTTGTCGCGGGCGAGATAGCCAACGCGGGAACTCCGGCATTGGCGGATGCGCGGGCGCTGCGCAGTGCATCCGTCGTCTCACGTGTCGAAGCTGCGGGACATGAGTTTGCCGGCATGGTTGGCATGCACGAGCTCGCGCTCGGAACGACGAGCAACAACGCCGCGTTCGGACCGGTGCGCAACCCAGTCGATCCCGCGCACGTCGCCGGCGGATCCAGTGGTGGATCGGCCGCAGCTGTTGGCTCGGGCGAGGTCGACTTCGCGCTGGGCAGTGACACCGGCGGCTCGATGCGCATCCCGGCTGCCTATTGCGGAGTCGTAGGCATGCGTCCAACGACAGGTCGCTACCCGGGCGACGGCATGTACCTCCTGTCGCCGACGCGTGACACCGCCGGCGTCTTCGCGAAAGATGTCGCCACGGTCGCGCTCGTCGACGGCCAGATGACGGGCGAGACCTCCTTCGAAGCGGTCGACATCGCAACGCTGCGCTTGGGCGTTCCCGAGCGCGGCTTCTTCGAAAACCTCGCCCCTGAGGTCGTTGTGGCGATGATCAAGACACTGGATGCGCTCAGCGACGCCGGTGCAGCGCTCATCGATGTTGAATTGGCGACACTCGGCGACAGCGCGAGCATCGTGGATCTCGCCGCAGGAGCCGGATTCCCTCTCGTGGCCTATGAAGCGGTGCGCCACTTCACCGAGGCTCTTGCCGACATGCCCGACCCGATCTCAGGCCTGAGCTTCGAATACATCGCGTCGAAGGTTGCCTCGCCCGATGTCAAAGCTGCAGTCGAGCACATGCTCGCAGATCCGGTCACGGACGAGCAGTACCGCGAGGCCCTCATCACGCGCGAACGCATTCGCGATGTCTATCGACGGGTGCTCACGGAGAACCAGCTCGACGCGCTCATATACCCAACGGTCGGCATCACAGCACCGCTCATCGGCGCTGACACCGTCTCGGTCGGCGGAGTCGACTACCCCGTCTTTCCGGCGTCAATTCGCAACACCGATCCTGGGTCGCTCGCGGGTCAGCCGAGCATGAGCGTTCCGGTTCCTGTGCCGGTAGGAGCATTGCCGGTCGGGCTCGGCATCGAATGCGCTGTCGGCGACGATCGACGGATGCTCGCCATCGCCGCCACGATTGAAAAGACACTGAAGTAAGCCGTCGAAAAATTGCTTGACACCATTCGCCCCAAATCGTATATGATTTTGAATATCACCCCCTGAGGAGCCAGACAATGACCGTCACACCGCTTGACCCCGCGTACCGCCCGGGCAAGATCATTGCGCTTCACCTCAACTACGAGTCGCGTATCGCGCAGCGTGGTCGCCGCCCCGCTTTCCCCTCGTTCTTTCTCAAACCGCAGAGCTCGCTCGCGCTGACCGGTGGCACCATCGAACGCCCCGCTGGAACCGAGCTGCTCGCGTTCGAGGGCGAAATCGCCCTCATCATCGGTGCGCATGTTCGTCACGTCGACGACCCCACTCTCGGCTGGGCTGCCGTTTCGGCAATCACCGCCGCTAACGACTTTGGCGTCTACGACCTGCGCTACGTCGACAAGGGATCGAACCTGCGCAACAAGGGCGGCGACGGCTTCACCCCAATCGGCCCAAACACCATCGATGCCACCAACCTCGACCCGAGCGCGCTTCGCGTGCGCACCTGGGTCAACGGCGTGATCAAGCAAGATGACACCACCGAGAAGCTGGCCTTCTCGCTCGGTACCCTCATCGCCGACCTCTCGCAGCTCATGACGCTTGAGCCGGGCGACATCATTCTCACCGGAACCCCGGCCGGATCATCCGTCGTTCTTCCCGGCGATGTCGTCGAGGTCGAGGTGGATGCTCCCACCGCACCAGGCGCACCGAGCACCGGCCGTCTCGTCACCACGGTGACCGAGGGTGTGCACCCGATGCCCGCATTCAGCGCCGTCCCGAAGGTCGACGACCTTCAGCGCGAAGAGGCCTGGGGTTCGCGTGAGGAAGCCGGCTTGCCCGCCTCCTTCGAGCTCACCGACGAGCTCAAAGACAAGCTTCGTTCGGTCGCCACCGCAACCCTGAGCCAGCTGTTGCGCAAGCGTGGCTACAACAACGTCAGCATTGACGGCCTGACCGCGACACACCCCGGAGCCAAGGTTGTCGGCCGTGCCCGCACCCTGCGCTACATCGCCAACCGCGAAGACCTGTTCGAGTCGCACGGTGGCGGATACAACGCGCAGAAACGTCTCTTCGACTCGCTTCAGCGCGATGACGTCGTCGTCATCGAAGCCCGTGGCGAAACCGAATCCGGCACCCTCGGCGATGTTCTCGCACTTCGCGCACGCCACCTCGGCGCTGCCGCACTCATCACCGATGGCGGCATCCGTGACCTCGCAGTCGTCACCGAGATTGGCGTTCCGGCTTACCACTCGGGCGGCCACCCGGCCGTTCTGGGTCGCCGTCACGTGCCGTGGGAGTTCGACAACACCGTGACCTGTGGCGGATGTGCCGTGCAGCCCGGTGACGTCGTCGTCGGTGATTCGGATGGCATCCTCGTCATTCCCCCGTTCCTCGTCGAAGAAGTTGTGAACGAAGCCATCGCGCAGGAAGAGCAAGAAGAATTCATCGCTGAGGTCGTCGCCGGTGGCGAGCCCGTGAAGGATGTCTTCCCGCTCAACCCGGCCTGGAAAGCAAAGTTCGAGGCATGGAAGGCAGCGCGCTCATGACCGAGACCGTCGCCCTGAGCAAGAGCGAACGCGCGTACCAGCTCATCAAGACCAAGATCACCGACGGTCAATACGGCCCCGGGTTCCGCCTGGTGCTCGGCACGATTGCCAAGGAGCTCGACGTGAGCGTCGTTCCCGTGCGCGAGGCGATCCGTCGCCTCGAGGCTGAGGGTCTCGTGACCTTCACCACCAACATTGGCGCTCAGGTCGTCGCCACGGATGCGCGCGAGTACCAGTTCACGATGGAAACGCTCGCACTCGTTGAGGGACAGGCCACCGCGATGGCCGCGCCCAACGTACGCCCTGAAGACATCAAGCTCGCTCGCAAAATCAACCGCGAGATGCGCGAGTGCCTCGAGAACTTTGAGCCGACGCGTTTCACCGAGCTGAACCACGAGTTCCACGCGGTCATCTTCGAGCACTGCTCGAACCTGCACATCCTCGACCTGGTACACCGTGGTTGGAACCGTCTTGCCACGATTCGCGAATCGGCCTTCATCTACGTTCCCGGTCGCGCACGCGACTCGGTGGACGAGCACGACCACCTTCTCGACCTCATCGAATCCAAGGCCGACTCGCTCGAAATCGAGCTGGCCGCCCGCAAGCACCGACTTGGAACGCTCGATGCGTTCCTCTCAAGCAAGAAGTAACCAAGGAGAATAATGCAGAACAAACCGGCAAACCTGCCCGACCACATTCAGCACTTCATCGACGGCACGTTCGTCGACTCGATCGACGGCGACACCTTCGACGTCATTGAGCCCGTGTCGAACGAGGTCTACATTAAGTCCGCATCGGCCAAGCCCGCGGATGTCGACCTCGCTGTCGCGGCCGCCAAGAAGGCATTCGACCAGGGCCCCTGGCCCAAGATGCTCCCCCGCGAGCGCTCGCGCATCCTGCACAAGGTTGCCGATATCGTTGAGTCGCGCGACGCCGTACTCGCCGAGCTCGAGTCCTACGACTCGGGCCTGCCGATCACCCAGGCGCTCGGTCAGGCACGTCGTGCCGCTGAGAACTTCCGCTTCTTCGCCGACCTCATCGTTGCTCAGCACGACAACGCGTTCAAGGTGCCCGGTCGCCAGATGAACTACGTGAACCGCAAGCCGATTGGTGTCGCCGGTCTCATCACCCCGTGGAACGTTCCGTTCATGCAGGAGTCGTGGAAGCTCGCTCCCGCACTCGCAACCGGTAACACCGTCGTGCTCAAGCCCGCGAGCTACACCCCGCTCTCGGCGGCACTGTGGCCCGATATCTTCCGCGAAGCTGGCGTTCCTGACGGCGTCTTCAACCTCATCCTCGGTTCTGGCGGTGTCGCCGGTGACCACCTGGTCAAGCACCCGGATGTGCCGCTCATCTCGTTCACCGGTGACAGCTCGACCGGCGCGATGCTCTCGACCAATGCAGCTCCGCTGCTCAAGAGCCTCTCGCTTGAGCTCGGTGGCAAGAGCCCCGCGGTTGTGTTCGCTGACGCCGACCTTGAGGCCGCTCTCGACGCCACCGTCTTCGGTGTCTTCTCACTCAACGGCGAGCGCTGCACCGCCGGTAGCCGCGTGCTCGTTCAGCGCGACATCTACGACGACTTCGTCGCCAAGTTCGCTGAGCGCGCGAAGAACATCGTGGTTGGTCTGCCAACCGACCCGAAGAGTGAGGTCAGCGCGCTCGTGCACGCTAACCACTTCGACAAGGTGATGAGCTACATCGAGATTGGTAAGGGCGAGGGTCGCCTGCTCGCTGGTGGCGGTCGCGCCGAAGGTTTCCCCACCGGAAACTTCGTGGCCCCCACGGTGTTCGCCGATGTAAAGCCTGACGCCCGCATCTTCCAGGAAGAAATCTTCGGACCAGTTGTTGCGATCACTCCGTTCGACACCGATGAAGAAGCTCTCGAGCTGGCGAACAACACCCGTTACGGTCTAGCCGCCTACGTCTGGACGACAAACCTCAAGCGTGCCCACAACTTTGCCCACGGCATTGACTCGGGCATGGTTTGGCTCAACTCGAACAACGTTCGTGACCTGCGCACCCCCTTCGGTGGCGTCAAGGCTTCGGGCCTCGGCCGCGAAGGTGGCTACCGTTCGATCGACTTCTACACCACCCAGCAGTCGGTGCAGATCACTCTCGAGGAATCGCACTCCCCGCGATTTGGTCTCGGCAAGAAGTAAAACAACCCGCTAACTCCAAAGGAGGAGAAAGAAATGTCAGAACTTAAAGGACGCACGAAGACCTCGAGTGGCTTCTACGTCACCGAGGAAGCACCCATCACTGCCAAGAACCCGGTAGCGACCCCCAAGGCAAGCCCGCCGGACATTCTGCGCTGCGCCTACATGGAGCTCGTCGTCACCGACCTCGCTAAGTCGCGTCACTTCTACGTGGACGTGCTCGGTCTCATCGTTTCGCACGAGGATGAAAACGCCATCTACCTGCGCTCGATGGAGGAGTTCATCCACCACAACCTCGTTCTGCGCAAGGGCCCGGTCGCCGGTGTTGCCGCGTTCTCGTACCGCGTTCGTAGTAACGAAGACCTCGACAAAGCTGTCGCCTTCTACACCGAGCTCGGTTGTGAGGTTCGTCGCGAAAAGAACGGCTTCGTCAAGGGCATCGGCGACTCGGTTCGCGTTGTCGACCCGCTCGGCTTCCCGTTCGAGTACTTCTACGAGACCACCCACGTTGAGCGTCTCGCATGGCGCTACGACCTCTACGAGCCCGGTGCTCTCGTTCGCCTCGACCACTTCAACCAGGTCACCCCGGATGTTCCCCGTGGCGTCAAGCACATGCAGGACCTGGGCTTCCGTGTCACCGAAGACATTCAGGATGAAGAGGGCACGGTCTACGCGGCATGGATTCGCCGCAAGCCGACCGTTCACGACACCGCAATGACCGGTGGCGACGGCCCCCGCATGCACCACGTCGCATTCTCGACCCACGAGAAGCACAACATCCTCGCGATCTGCGACAAGATGGGTGCGCTCCGCATGTCGAACCAGATCGAGCGTGGCCCGGGACGTCACGGTGTCTCGAACGCGTTCTACCTCTACCTGCGCGACCCCGACGGTCACCGCGTTGAGATCTACACGCAGGACTACTACACGGGTGACCCCGACAACCCGGTGGTCACCTGGGACGTGCACGACAACCAGCGTCGTGACTGGTGGGGCACCCCGGTTGTGCCCAGCTGGTACACCGACGCCTCGCTCGTGCTCGACCTCGATGGCAACCCACAGCCCGTCATCAAGCGCACCGACGCTTCGGAGATGGCTGTCACCATCGGCGCCGACGGTTTCTCGTACGGCCAAGAGGGTGAAGAGATGCCTGATTGGAAGAAGGGCGAGTTCAAACTCGGCAACCAGCTCTAATCACACCGATTGAGTGTGCTCGCTGGCACTCGATCTGAATCGCCGGTCCCACCGCACGGGGGCCGGCGATTCCTTCGTTAACGCGGGACTACTGAAGAGCTGATGTCAGGCGCGCCAGGTTGTCGAGGATGGTCGAGCGCAGGGGCTGCTTGCGCCACTCGTCCAGCGTGAGCTGACGCGAGTCGGCACGATAGCGATCCTCGACTGCGCGCATCTGATCAACGAATGACTTGCCGCGCACCACGAGCGAAATCTCCTTGTTCAGGCTGAACGAGCGCATATCCATATTGCTCGAACCGATGACGGCCACGTCGTCGTCAATGCTGAAGTGTTTCGAGTGCAGGATAGTCGGCGCCTTGTACAGCCAAATGGTCACACCGGCCTCGAGCAGAGCTTCGTAGTAGGAACGCTGCGCGTGATAGACGAGGGCCTGATCGCCGATTTCTGACACGAAGAGCTCTACGGTAACTCCGCGCTGTGTTGCCGAGGTGATGGCGTAGAGCATCGACTCATCCGGAACAAAGTACGGGCTCGTGATGATGATCTTGTGTCGCGCTTGGTAGAGCAGAGTGAGAAAGAGGCGCAGGTTGTTCTCGGTGATGTAACCGGGGCCGCTCGGAACGAGCTGGCAGTCGAGCTTCTCCGAGTGTGGCTGCACGGCAGCCGGTGGAGTCTCTGCCTCCAGCAGGTCGTTGGTCTCGGCGTACCAGTCCGTCATAAAGATCGCGTTGACCGTAGCCACAACCGGGCCGGTCAGACGCACCTGGGCGTCTTTCCAGTGGAGCCCGCGCTTGAGGTTCGACTTCTTGAGATAGCTCGAGTCGATGAGGTTCTGCGAACCCATCCAGGCGAGCTTGTCATCGACCACGACCAGCTTGCGGTGGTTACGCAGGTCGGGACGCTCGTACTTACCCTGCAGCGGCGCGAACGGAAGCATCAGCTCCCAGCGCACCCCAATCTCGGTGAGCTTGCGGCGGGTGGCTCGGTAACCGACCGTACGCAGACCGGCAACATGGTCGAGCAGAACTCGCACGACGACACCGCGCTGCACAGCGCGCTCCATCGCTTCGAAGACCGGCTTGGTCTCCGAGTCATAGGAGAAAATGTAGAACTCGAGGTGCACGAACTTCTCGGCCAATTCAATGTCTGCAGCAATATCGAGGATGTTCTGCTCGTAGTCGATCTGCAGACGTGCCGAGTTTTCGCCCACGAGTGGCATGGCACCCAACTCGCGGTTGAGCGCAACAACCTGCGGGAACCACTCGGGCGTCTTAGGGATTGCCCGCAAAAATTCGGCGACCTCCGTGCCGTTCTTGATCATCTCGTTGATCTGCGCCTGCTTGCGTCGACGCTTCTTGCTCAGCTTGGGGCTGCCGATCAGAAGGAAGAACAGCACACCGATGTAAGGAATGAAGAAGATAGCAAGCAGCCAGGCCATCGCCGAGCCAGGACGGCGATTACGCGGCACGATGATGATGGCCAGCACGCGCACGATGAGGTCAACGCCGATGAGTACGGCGGCAACCCAAAAGGACACCTCGCTGGGAGCCACTACGAGGCCTTACCCTCACCTGCCGAGGACGACTTGCGCCGGCTTTCAGCGGGAGGCATCCCACGCTTAGCGCGTTCCTGCGCCTCAATCGTCGCGTAAGTCTCGCGCTCGACGCGATCGGCCTTGAGAATCGACCGAACGATGAGCCAGAAAATCAGGCCGAGCAAAACCGTGGGCGTGATTGCCCACAACGCTGACAGCCAGAAGTTATCCATACCCTCAGGCTACTTGACGAGTGGGAAAAGAATTGTTTCTCGAATGCCCAAACCGGTCAGTGCCATGAGCAGGCGATCCATTCCCATGCCCATTCCACCCGACGGCGGCATTCCATGTTCGAGCGCCTTGAGGAATTCCTCGTCCAGCGGCATCGCTTCGACATCGCCCTTGGCCCCCTGGCTGGCCTGATGCATGAAGCGCTCGCGCTGCACGACCGGGTCGACAAGTTCGGAGTAACCGGTCGCGAGTTCAAAGCCACGCACGTAGAGGTCCCACTTCTCCACCACGCCAGGAATCGAGCGGTGCTCGCGGGTGAGCGGGCTGGTCTCGACCGGAAAGTCCATCACGAAGGTGGGGCGAACCAAGTCACCCTTAACGAAGTGTTCCCACAATTCTTCGACGAGCTTGCCGTGGTTGGCCAGGTGCACCTCGACGCCAACCTTGTCGGCCAACTTTTGCAGGTGCTCGACGCCGGTTTCGGGTGTGATCTCTTCACCGGAGGCAGCCGAGAGCGAGTGGTACATGCTCAGGCGATCCCATTCGCCACCGAGGTCATACTCGGTGCCGTCGTGCCAGGTCACGACGTGCTTGCCGGCAACCGCGAGAGCAGCGTTCTGAATCAGGTTCTGGGTGAGCGCAGCGATCGAGGTGTAGTCGCCGTACGCCTCGTAGGCCTCGAGCATCGCGAACTCGGGGCTGTGCGTTGAGTCGGCACCCTCGTTGCGGAAGTTGCGGTTGATCTCGAACACGCGCTCGATGCCGCCGACGACAGCGCGCTTCAAGAAGAGCTCCGGCGCGATGCGCATGTAGAGCGGCATGTCGAACGCGTTCGAGTGAGTGACAAACGGGCGAGCGGATGCGCCACCGTGCATGACCTGAAGCATCGGCGTCTCGACCTCGAGGTAGCCGAGTTGATCGAAGGTGTGGCGCAGGGAAGCCATCGTCTTCGCGCGGGTGACCACCGTTTGACGAGCAGCATCGCGCACGATGAGGTCGAGGTAGCGGTTACGCACGCGTGTCTCTTCGTTGAGCTCGTTGTGCAGGTTGGGCAGAGGGAGCAGAGCCTTGGCAGCGACCTGCCAGGTTTTCACCATGATTGAGAGTTCGCCACGACGGCTCGAGATGACCTCACCCGAGACAAACAGGTGGTCGCCTAGGTCGACGAGCTCCTTGAACTCGTCGAGCGACTCCTCACCAACCTCGGCGAGCGAGAGCATGGCCTGTAGTCGGGATCCGTCTCCGGACTGAAGCGTTGCGAAACAAAGCTTTCCCGTGTTGCGCTGGAACACGACGCGACCGGCGACGCCAACGACCACGCCAGTGGTCGCATCCGCTTCAAGGCCGCCGAATCGGGCGCGAACATCGGGAATCGTGTCAGTCACTGGCACTGAAACCGGGTACGCGCCAGCGCCGGCGTTGAGCTTGTCACGCTTAGCCAGACGCACGGCCTTCTGCTCGAAGACTTCTTCTTCGGTCAGCTCGGCGTCGACAGCCGTGGGCTCAGTGGCGTTCGCATCAGTCATGAGGGCTGGCGCTTTCTTATTTCAGGCGGAACCTAGTTGATTACCAAGTTGATGGTGTCGATGAGTCTGGTCTGACCCACCCACGCAGCGACCACCGCGGTGGCCGGTCCTCGGAAGCTTTCATCGACCGGAGTGAAGCTGGCCGGATCAACAATCTCGAGGTAATCAAGTCTAACTTCTGGCTCAGCCTCGACGAATGCGCGCGCCTCGGCCAGCGCCTCGCCAGTACTGGTTGCCGACATCATGCGTAACGACATGTTGGTCAGAGCGCGGAACAGCACGAGCGCGTGCTGACGTTCGGCGGCGCTCAGGTAGCGATTACGGCTCGACTTGGCGAGACCGTCGACCTCACGCACCGTGGGCACCACGTCGAGACGGATGTGGGGGTAGGTTCGCTCAATGAGCTTGCGAACGAGGAACACCTGCTGGGCATCCTTTTGGCCGAAGACCACAACGTCCGGCTTGACCATGTCGAACAGTCGCGCAACGACGGTCAACATTCCGTCAAAGTGGCCCGGGCGAGTCGCACCTTCAAGAATGCTCGTCACCTGAGGCGCCAGATCAGTGAGCGCACTACTGGTAGCAGCTCCGTTCGGGTAGACCTCGTCGACAGTGGGTGCAAAAACGTGGGCGCCGATTGGCTCCAGCAGTGCGCGGTCTGCGTCGAGCGTGCGCGGGTACTTATCAAAGTCTTCGTTGGCGCCGAACTGGGTCGGGTTCACGAAAATCGAAACGACTACGCGGTCAGCGAGTTCGTTCGCGCGTTCAACCAGCGCGAGGTGCCCCTCGTGCAACGCCCCCATGGTGGGAACGAGGGCGAGGGTCACAGTTCATCCTCAAGTTCGCTCAGGTCGATCGACTCAACCTCACCAAAGTGGGCAAGCGCTTTATCGACACTCGAGCGAATAAGCGGGCCGAGCACACGGCCGGGGTTTTCGACGCCGATCGAGACGAGAATGCCGGTGGCTTGGGCCACGATAGATGCCGAAAAATCGGCGGCGGTTGCAATGGCTTCAGCGTATTCAGCACGCTTCGCCTCAGGAATGATGAGCGGTTCGCCGCCAAGCTCCACCGCGAGGGCCTGTCCGATTGGCAACACCGGAGGCGGCGCGGTGACGGCGATGTAGGCCTCGGTGAGACGGTGCACATCCATGCTCGTGCCGGTGAACGTCATCGCCGGGTGAAGCGCCAAGGGGATGATGCCCTGCTCGAACGCCGGTTGAAGCACGTTGATGCCATAAATCGGTGAGGTGTGCACAACAATCTGTCCGGGCTGCCACGATTGGGTGGCGGCCAGACCTTGCACGAGGGAGGCAAGCTCAGCGTCAGGAACGGCGAGCAGTACGAGTTCGGATGCGGCGACCAGAGTGGGAACATCCATCACTCGAACGTCAGGCAGCATCGCGTGGGCACGCTCGCGACTCGCCTCAGAGATGGCTGAGATGCCAACAATCTGGTGGCCAGCACCGGCGAGCGCAACACCGAGCACGGGACCCACGTTGCCCGCTCCCACGATTCCGATGGAGAGTCGTCCGTCACGCTCGTGTGGCTGAGTCACCGGCGGCCTCCTTGTCGTTGTCGTCGGGCGGCAGGGTGCACAGAAATTCGGCGATGAGCCCTGCGGCCAAAAGCACTGCCGAGGAAACAAGTTCGGCGATGCCCGGGCCAAGCAACTCCCACGACGGCGTGGTCGGACGCAGCAGCACGAAACTCGTGACCCCGAGTGCAAACCCGACAAGAAGCGAACCGACCAGCGTCGATGCCTTCGCCAGCACGGCAACACGAACCGCATAGAACGGGTTGAGTGGTGCCTTGCGTTTGCCAGTCACGCGACGACGAATCGGAATTGCGAGCAGCAGCACAGCCACCGCAATGACGAAGAGCGTCACCGACAGGGTGTACGGGGGCAGAACCAGGTGACCGCCACTCGTCTGCAGAATCAGTTCGACGATGTAGCCAATGACGGCCCCGCCGAGAACCAGGCCGATGATGGGCGTGACATGCGTGCGTTTCATCGCGTCACCTCCGCCTGGGTTGATGCTTGCAGCTGTTCAATGAGTCTAAGGATGGGCACCCCGTCGATGCGCGCGTCCGGCTGCACCTCAGACCAGGGCTGCAAAACGAAGAGGCGCTCGTGAGCACGCGGGTGGGGAATCGTGAGGTCCGCGCTCGAGCTCGTCACACCCTCAAAGTCGATGATGTCGAGGTCAAGGGTGCGGTCGCCCCAACGCTCGTGCCGTTCACGGCCGCTCGCGCGCTCGATCAACATGAGTTCGGCCAGCAACGCGGTCGGCGCGAGTGTTGTCGCCACGAGCGCGGCCGCGTTGATGTAGGGCGGAGCCGAGTCATCAACGCCGTGCGGTTTGAGCGCGACGGATTCGTGCAGCGCAGACATCGCAACGACTGTGATCTGCGGATGCGCGTCCAACGCACTGCGCGCGGCCTCGATCATGACCACTCGGTCGCCGAGGTTGCTCCCGAACGCCACAACGGCGGTTCGCTGATTCACGACCGTGCCCGTCGAATCGTCACAGCGACGTCGCTGAATGTGCTGGGGATGGGCGCGGAGGGCTTGTGCACGGTGACCTCGACAGCGGTCACGAGGTACACGCCAAGCACATCCTGTGCAATCCGTTCTGCCAGCGTCTCAATGAGATTCACTGGTTCGCCCGTGATGTGGCCTTCGACCCGGGCCGCGACATCCGCGTAGTTCACGGTGTGTGCGACGTCATCACTCGTAGCCGCCGCCCGTATGTCGAGTTCCACAACGACGTCGACAATGAACTGCTGGCCGTCCCGGCGTTCGTGATCGAACACCCCGTGATACCCCACGGCAGCGAGACCGGTCAGGGTGATGCGATCACTCACCGGATGCCTCCCGAGTTATCTCGGCAACCCGAGACATGGCAGCCGCGGCAGCCATCTCTGCCGTGACCTGAGCGAGAACCGTCTCGCGCGCGCGTTCTTCGGCCGCCACCTCACGGGCGAAAGCCATCTCCTCGTCAAAGTCATAGGTGAGCTCAGCGAGTTCTTCTTGCAACGCCTGAGTACGCTGTTGCGCCTGAATTTGTTCGGCGCGAAAAACCTCAGTGACGTGCACGTCGGGCTCGTTCCATGCGTCAACTCGACGAAGCGCGTGAGCCGTGCGCTCGACGTCGTGCACACGTACCGCCCAGACTCCCGCGTTGGCCGCAACTAGGCTGACTGCCACCGAGGCCTGATCGCGCTCGTCGAGACTTGCCTCGGGTGACAGAAGCGCTGCGAGAAAACGTTTGCGTGATGCGCCCACCAGAATCGGAAAACCGAGCAACTTCAACTCATCCAGCTTGCCGAGCATCTGCCAGTTGTGCGCCTCGCTCTTGGCAAACCCCAAACCCGGGTCGAGAATCAAATTCTCCCGCGCGATACCGGCGTCGGTCAGCGCCTCGACTCGCTTGGCGAGTTCCCAGCGGATGTCAGTGGGAGCATCCTTGTAAATGGCCTGCTTGTCCATCGTCGTCGAGTGCCCGCGCCAGTGACTCGCGATGAACTTAGCTCCGGTGGCAGCGGCTGCTTTCGCCATGAAGAAGTCGGCCAATCCACCAGAAACATCGTTGATGTAGGTCGCACCTTTTTCGACTGCGAGAATCGCCGTGGATGCGTTCATCGTGTCGACGCTCACCGGCACTCCCGCGCGCACCAGTGCCGAGATCACCGGAAGAATGCGAAACTGCTCCTCCTCGGGCGTCACGCGCTCTGCTCCGGGTCGGGTCGACTCACCGCCGATGTCGATGATGTCTGCACCCTGTTCAACGAGCAACATGCCGTGTTCGATCGCCGACTTGGGATCGAGATACTTGCCACCGTCACTGAACGAGTCGGGGGTGACGTTGAGCACACCCATGATGAGAGTGGAGCTAGCCACGAGCAGTCACCTCGCTGGCAGCGATGAGTGCCATCACCTCGGCACGGTCACTCGTCTGCGCAAGCTGGCCTCGCGAGGCAATCGTGAGCGTGCGACTGCTGGCCTGTCGTGACCCTCTCGAGGTGACACAGTGGTGGGCCATGTCGAGCACGACGAGAACGCCACGCGCCTGCAGCCCCTGCTCGAGGGCGTCAGCAATTTCTTCGCCCAGGCGTTCTTGAATTTGGGGCTTCGCGGCGAGGGTTTCGACCACGCGCGTGAGCGAGCCCAGGGTGGTCAAATGCGTGCCCGGAACATAGGCGACATGCGCGATGCCAATAAAGGGCATGAGGTGATGTTCACACAGCGACCGCGTGGCGATATTCATAAGAACGATCGGCTCGGTCGACCCATTCGCTGGTTCGAGTGCGGTGATCAGGTCGGCTGGATCGACGCCGATTCCTGAGACGAGGTCGGCCAGCGCATCCGCCACCAAGCGAGGGGTGTCAACCAAACCCGGACGCGACGGGTTTTCACCGAGCGCCTCAAGAAGTTCGGTCACCGCCTTCTGTGCTCGATCGCGGTCTAGCCCCATGGGTGCCTACTTCGTGGTCTTCGCCCGGGTGGTGCGCTTGACCGGAGCCTTCTTCTCAGCTGCCTGTCCGACCTTGATCGAACGCTGCTCAACTGATGCCTTGGGAGGAACGGCTACGGGAGGCAGTTTCTGGCTCGGGCGCTTAGTGCTCGACAGCCATTCCTTGCGCTCGGGCAGCTTCTTCACGCCCTGGAAGATGGCCGCAATCTGGTGCTGGTCGAGGGTCTCCTTCTCGAGCAGCTCAGCAGCGAGCTTGTCCAGAATCTTGCGGTTGGCCGTGAGTACCTTATAGGCCTCATCGTGAGCGTTCTCGATGAAGGCACGAATCTCGGAATCGACCTGCTGAGCCATCTGCTCCGAGTAGTCGCGGTCGTGACCCATGTTGCGACCGAGGAACATTTCGCCGGATGCTGACCCCAGCTTGACGGCACCAACCGACGAAGTCATGCCGTAGTCGGTGACCATCTTGCGAGCGATACTGGTGGCCTTCTCGATGTCGTTCGAGGCACCCGTGGTCGGGTCGTGGAACACGATCTCTTCAGCAACGCGTCCGCCCATGGCGTAGGTCAGCTGGTCGAGCAACTCGTTACGCGTGACCGAGTACTTGTCTTGCACGGGAAGCACCATTGTGTATCCGAGTGCGCGACCGCGGGGAAGAATTGTGACCTTGGTAACCGGGTCGGAGTAGTTCATCGCTGCCGCAGCGAGAGCGTGACCACCCTCGTGGTACGCCGTGATGAGCTTCTCTTTATCGTTCATCACACGACTACGACGCTGCGGACCAGCGATAACGCGGTCGATTGCCTCGTCGAGGGCACGGTCGTCAATGATGTCTGCGTCGGAGCGCGCGGTGAGCAGCGCTGCCTCGTTGAGCACGTTGGCAAGGTCGGCACCGGTGAATCCGGGAGTCTTGCGTGCAACAACTTCGAGGTCGACGTTGTCAGCCATCGGCTTGCCCTTGGCGTGGACTTCAAGAATCTTTTTGCGACCTTCGAGGTCGGGAGCATCCACACCGATCTGGCGGTCGAAACGACCCGGACGCAGCAGAGCGGGGTCAAGAATGTCGGGACGGTTGGTCGCGGCAATCATGATGACGTTGGTCTTGGGGTCGAAGCCGTCCATCTCGACGAGCATCTGGTTGAGCGTCTGCTCGCGCTCGTCGTGACCGCCACCCATGCCGGCACCACGGTGACGACCGACGGCGTCGATCTCATCGACAAAGATGATGGCCGGGCTGGCCGCCTTGGCCTGCTCGAACAGGTCGCGCACGCGGCTTGCACCGACACCCACGAACATTTCGACGAAGTCAGAACCAGAGATTGCGAAGAATGGCACGCCCGCTTCGCCTGCTACGGCACGAGCAAGGAGGGTCTTACCGGTTCCGGGAGGGCCGTAGAGCAGAACACCCTTAGGGATGCGCGCGCCAACGGCCTGGAACTTGGCCGGGTTCTTCAAGAAATCCTTGATCTCATTGAGCTCTTCAATGGCCTCGTCGGCACCTGCCACATCGGCGAAGGTAACGGTCGGCGTCTCCTTCGTCACCAGCTTGTGCTTGGACTTGCCGAACTGCATGACCTTGCTGCCACCGCCCTGCATCGAGCTGAGCATGAACCAGAAGAAGACACCGATGAGAAGCACGGGGAGAATGACGCCCAGCATCGACAGGAACCAGTTGTCGTGGGGAACATCATCGTTGAATCCGCCACTCAGCTTTGCGTTGTCGATGGCCGTCACGACTTGTTGACCGCGCGGGGTCACCCAGAAGAACTGAACCTTGTCGCCGTATTTCGGGTCGGCCGTGGTGAGGGTCATGTCGACGCGCTGGTCACCGCCAACGATGGTGGCCTCTTTCACCTTGCCGTCGGCAAGCATGGTGAGACCTTGATCGGTGGTCACCTGCTGGTAGCCGGACATGCCAATCAGCGTCGTACCGATCCACACGGCGGCAATCGCCAGGATCACGTAGATGAAGGGTCCCCGAAAAAGCTTCTTAACATTCATGGTGAATACAGGCTATCGGCTATCGGCGACGCTGATTCTGGATGTTCGCTCACGGCTATCGCCGGTTGAGCTTGTCGAATCTAGGCGTGCGGGTCAGTGCCGCCGTAGACGTGCGGTGCAAGCACGCCGAGGCCGCGCACGTTTCGGTACTGCTCGGCGTAGTCGAGCCCGTAGCCGACGACGAATGCCGGGGGAATGTCGAATCCGACGTACTTGACGTCGACGGGAATCTTGACCGCTTCGGGCTTACGGAACATGGCGCAGACCTCAACGCTGGCAGCGCCGCGAGCGTGCATGTTGTTGACGAGCCACGAGAGGGTGAGACCGGAGTCCATGATGTCTTCGATGAGCAAAACCTTCTTGCCGGCAACATCGGTGTCGAGGTCTTTGTTGATCTTCACGACACCCGACGACTGGGTGCTCGCGCCGTAAGAACTGACGGCCATGAAGTCGATGTGTGCGTGGAACTTGAGCTCGCGCGCGAGGTCGGCCATCACGATGACCGCACCCTTGAGCACGCCAACGAGAAGAACGTCACCATCGGGGTACGTCGCCTCAATCTCACGAGCGAGTTCTGCGATGCGCGCCAAGATCTGGTCTTCGGTGAAGAGAATTTCGGTCAGATCAGCTTTGATGTCGTTGAGTTCCATTGCACTATCCAATCACTTGAGACGCAGAGACGGCTTGTTATTCCGCGCTGAAAAAGAGGAAGTCGTCGCGCCGTGCAACCGATCCACCCGGCACATCAAGCGGTGCTTGGCCGTGCCAGTTCGTCATGAGCAAATCAATGGCGTCGATATGGGCCGAGGTGAGTGAGCCAAGGCCGGCGCGCTCGGCCGCAGCCTTGACAACGCGTGTGCGAATCGCCCGGGGCTGCGTGGCAAGAAGTTTTGTGGCCAGTCCCGTGTCTGTCCAGGTTTCACACCACGCCTGTTTGGCCAGCGCATCGAGCACCTCAGCATCATCCTGCAGGTGCGATGCCGTTCGTGCGAGCGCGTCGGCGATGCCCGGGCCCAGCTCGTTCTCGAGCACTGGCAAAACATCGTGACGGATGCGCACCCGCGCGTAGGCGCGATGAGAATTGTGCGGGTCATGCCATGGCTCGAGTCCCTGATCGGCGCATGCCTGTTCGGTCTGCTCGCGCGTGATGTCCAAGAACGGCCGCAGATACGGTCCATTGACCGCCGTCATACCGGCGATGCTCGAGGTACCGGCACCGCGAGTGAGCCCGAGCAACACGGTCTCCGCTTGATCATCGCGGGTGTGTGCAAGCAGAACGGCGCTCGCACCCGTGTCGTGCGCAGTTGTTTCGAAGGCGGCGTAGCGGGCGGCTCGGGCGTTCGCCTCCGGGCCTTCGCTGCCACCAACGGTCACACGCTCAATCACAACGGGAGCAAGCCCTAATCTGCGGGCGACACCTGCCGCGCGCTCAGCAACCTCAGCTGAACCCGCCTGGAGCTGGTGATCAACAATCACCGCGCCGGCATGCAACCCACAACGCTGCGCCTCGAAAGCCGTGGCTGCGGCGAGCGCGAGCGAGTCCGCGCCACCCGAGAGGGCAACCAGCACGAGCGGCGCGTCGGCGGGAACGTCATAGCCGGTTCCGCCGGCACAGCCGGGCATGCGCGTGAGTGCGTTGAGCGCATCCGGGAATTGGGCGCGCAGTAACTCGCGAACGGCACGCCGAGTATCAGCCATGGCAGGCGTGAGGCGTGGGCGAGTACTCATCTTCGATAACCTTATTGCGACGCAAAACGAATTAATAAGGAGTGCACGCGTGGGCGCATATGACGTTGTTGTAGAAATCCCCAAGGGAAGCCGCAACAAGTACGAAGTTGATCACGAGACCGGTCGCGTCTACCTCGACCGCGTACTCTTCACCACGTTCGTCTACCCGACTGATTACGGCTACTTCGAGAACACCCTCGGCCTCGACGGTGACCCCGTTGACGCACTCGTTCTGCTCGAATACCCGGTCTTCCCCGGCGTCGGCGTCAAGGTTCGCCCGGTCGGCGTGCTCAACATGAGCGACGAAGCCGGCTCGGATGCCAAGGTCATTTGTGTTCCCTACAAAGACCCGCGCTGGACGCACATCCAAGACATCACGGATGTTCCCGAGCAGACGCGCAACGAGATCGAGCACTTCTTCCGCACCTATAAAGACCTCGAGCCGGGCAAGTTTGTGAACGTCGAAGGCTGGGAGAACGCAGCTGTCGCTGAGCAGATCGTGCTCGACGGCTTCGAGCGCCTTAAGACCGAAGGTCACTAGGCGCTAAATACTGACGCCATGGTTGCGCAGGTAGGTGCGCGGGTTCGTGGTTGATCCCCAAATAAAAATCATGAAGTGCAGATGGCAACCGGTTGAGGTTCCGGTGGTTCCGGTGAGGGCAATGCGCTCGCCCGGGCCGACCTCTTCGCCGTAGTGCACCTTCATGCCCCCACTCTGGATGTGCGAGTACGACGAGTGCACGCCACCGCCGTGGTTGATCTCGATGTAGTTGCCGAGACCACCATTCCAACCCGCGTAAACCACGGTTCCGCCCGAGGCAGCGTAAATGTTCGAGCCACACGACTGGGCGAGGTCCATGCCTCGGTGGAATGAGCTCGACCAGCCATAACCGGTCCAGATGGGTTGGCGTGGACCGTAGTTGTCACTGACGTATCCGTCACCGGGTCGCGTCCACCCGGCGTCGCTCACGTCCACACCGCGCTGGGCGGCTTCACGCCGCGCACGCTCAAGCGCAGCTTGGCGGCGCACTTCGACGCCCTTGCGGTAGTCGGCCACGAGGGCGTTCGTGGATGCGTTGAGCGCAGCCAACTGTGCCTTCAACTCGTCCGCGTGAGCGCTGTTCGCGTCAACCTTCTCTTGCAGCGATTCTTGTGCGGCCACCGCTTGGTTGTAGGCGTCTTCAGCGATCTTCTTCAAACGCTCACGCTCGGTACGGGCGACCTCCGCCTGGTCTTGCAGGGCCTGCGCTTCGTTCTCGGCCGCGGTGGCGTCGGCATAAATTTGTGACGAGCGTTCGACGAGCTTGCTCATCGAGCCCAGTCGCGCCAGTAGTTGGTCGGAGCCTGCGGATCCACCATCAATCAACAGATTGAGGGCGAGGTCGTTGCCCCCGGAGCGGTAGAGCTGTGCGCCGAGGCGACCGGCGAGGGTCTTGGCGTCATCGGCTTTCTTTTGAGCAGCGTCGGCCTGAGCCTGAAGGTCCTGCGCGCGCTGATCTGCCTCTTGGTATTTCTCCGCGGCGTCGTTGTACGCGTTACCTTTTTCTTGCGCAACCGCCGTTGCCGCCTGAAGGTCGCTCTCGAGAGCGGCAAGGAGTGCAGTGATCTGCTTAACCGCGGCGGCCTTGGCGGCGGTGTTCTTGCGCGCTTTGACGACGTCGTTCCAGCTTGGGTACGTTGCCGCCATTGCCGGTTGCGTGACTGAACCAACAAGAAGCAGGCCGACGATTGCCAAACCGCCGACTGCCTTCATTATTTGGGCACGCATCGTTCCACGCTAACAAGGTGACGGCGCAAATCCCGGCTCATTAGGCACTTTTGGATGATTCTTGGAGTTTGACCTGCACCCCTCGATTAACGCCCCTGACTGCAATTCGTTTATGCTTGGGTGTTGCAATTTTCACGATTTGCTGACATCTTCGGCCCCATCGTTTAGTGGCCTAGGACGCCGCCCTTTCACGGCGGTAGCACGGGTTCGAATCCCGTTGGGGTCACCAAAGATGTAAGCTAGTGAAGTTGCCTCACAGCAACAAAACGCAAGGCCCTGTAGCGCAGTTGGTTAGCGCGCCGCCCTGTCACGGCGGAGGTCGCGGGTTCAAGTCCCGTCAGGGTCGCGGATGTGGCCCTTCTTCGGAAGGGTTTTTCATCTAGACGACAAGTCCTCCACGGCTTGCCGTCTCGGCTCTGTAGCTCAGTTGGTAGAGCGCACGACTGAAAATCGTGAGGTCACGGGATCGACGCCCGTCGGAGCCACCGCCAGCCCCCGGTTCATGCCGGGGGTTTTGTCGTTGCTGCGCCTGCGCCCTGCTAGATCTCAGCGTTGATGAGGTTGGCTTCGGGCAGCAGGATGAGTCCGAAGTTGGATTGCACGAGCGCCTGAATGTAGCGCGCGAGTTCGAGGATCTCGTCGGTTGTCGCGCCGCCCTGGTTGGTCAACGCGAGCGTGTGCTTGCTCGAGACGGCAGCACGCGAGCCCGGCAGCGCGAAGCCCTTTGGCACCCCTGCGTTCTCGATGAGCCACGCAGCACTCAGCTTGACCAATCCGGTCTCTTCTTGACCGACCGGGTAGCGCGGGGCCTCGGGCGGAAGATCGAGAGCAAAGGACGCGCGCACAATCGGGTTCATAAAGAATGAGCCGGTCGAGTGTGAGTCGGGGTCGTCGGTGACGAGCATCCCCTTGGCGGAGCGCAGGGCAAGCACCTTGGCGCGCGCATCGGCGAGGGGAACGACCGTGCCGAGTTCAACGCCAAGCGCGTTGGCGAGTTGGTCATAGGCAATCGGCTCGCTGAGTGCATCCCCCGTGCGCGTCAGGCGCAGGTCGATGCTGAGAATGACTCCGTGACGACCGCGCTTGAACACCGAGGTGCGGAACGCGAAGCCCAGCTCAGCGGTCGGCAGGTAGACCGGCACGGTAGTGCCCTCATCGAGGAACTCCAGGCCGAGAATGACGTCCTCAATCTCTTGACCGTAGGCGCCGATGTTCTGAATCGGGGCAGCACCGACCGTGCCGGGAATGCCCGACATGCCCTCGACACCAGCGAGCCCTTGCTCGACGGCCCATGCGACGAATGCATCCCAGTCGTGACCGGCCTGAATGCGCACGTCCACGGTGCGTCCATCATCAGCAATGATCTCGATGCCTTGCGAACGCACGAGGATGACGGTTCCGTCGAAGCCCTCGTCGCCCACAACAGTGTTCGAGCCTTCGCCGAGAATGAGCACGTGATCATCAGTCCAGTGCTGCGACGCCAGAACAATGAGCTCGTCACGCGTGCGCGCCTCAATCACCGTGCGCGCCGGTCCACCCACGCGGGTGGTGGTGAGCTCGGCGAACGTGGTCATGACCGGAGGCGACGCCTAAGCGAAAGAGAGGACGACCTGAGCTTTGCCCAGAACCGTCGCTTCTTCGTAGGTGACGGTCAGGTCGACACGTGCGGTCAGCGCCTCCGCGTCGATGGCCCCAACCTTGGCCACAACGGTCACCGTTGCGCCGGTCTTCGGGTCGACCACGACCGGACGGGTGAACTTGACCTGGTAGTCGCGAACGCGACCGGGGTCACCAATCCAGTCGACGACCGGCTGAACCGAGAGGCCCATCGTGAGCATGCCGTGCGCGAGAACGCCCGGCAGGCCGACCTCGGCGGCGATGTCGTCGCGGTAGTGAATAGCGTTGAAGTCACCGGATGCGCCCGCATAGCGAACGAGGTTTCCGCGGTCGAGTTGGTAGGTTGCGCTCGCGATCTCATCACCAACGGTGAGCGAATCGAGCGAGTGAGTCAGTGGTGCGGCCATTAGTTGTCGCCTCCCACCACGAGCATCGAGGTTGCCGTGCAGACGTGGGCGCCTTCAGCATCCGTGATGGTGGAGACCGCGGTCACGAGCGCGTTGCCGGCCAGCGACTTGATGCTCTCCACGTTGAGTTGAGCGGTGAGCTCGTCACCGGCGACGATCGGTCGGGTGTACGAGAACTGCTGGCTACCGTGGACGATGCGGGTGAGCTCGATGCCCGAGCCGGGCTCGTTCAGCAACTGAGCGAGGGTGCCCTCCTGAATGACGACCGCAAAGGTCGGCGGGGCGACGACGTCGGCGTAACCCGCGGCCTGCGCCGCAGCGGGGTCGAGGTTGATCGGGCTTGTTGCGAAAACAGCACGTGAGAACTCACGCACCTTTTCGCGACCCACAAGATAAGGAGTGGTCGGCGGAAAGGCGCGACCTACCAATTCAGGATTGACAGCCATGCGACAAGTGTAGAGGCGGGCACTCTGCCAGCGTGAGTGCGCCGGGCAAGACTGAAGGGCCCCGGCGTCTTCGCCAAGGCCCTTCGAGGTCTTTTTAGTTAGTGCCGCTTACTGGCAGCTGTCGCACTGCAGCAGGTCCATCGGGTCGACGGGTACTGCGTAGCCACCAACGGTGTCATTTGCGTCGTAGTTCATGAGTGCCTCCATAAAATCTTGGTGCGAAATTCGCTGATTTCTCTTTGAATTTCTTCCCGCTGTAGCGCGGTGGATTTCCACTATATAACGGGAATTACACCCGTGTAACGCCACTACATGTAGTAGTTTCAAGTTTTTCTTGAAACTTTTTTTCGTGGGTCAAAAATTCCGCATAATTCCGGGGAAAATTCACCCTTCTGTGAAAGATTTTGGACCCGCGTGTCGGCGTGTCGGGGCTAAACTTGACCCTCGTGACCCCACCTCTCTCCATGCACGAACACACCCCCGAGAGTGAAGAACTCCGCGAAAAAGTGTGGCGGTACGCGAAGTACCGGCTTGACCTCCAACCGGTGCCGCTCGATGGCCCAGTTCCTTACGAGCAACTGGCTGCAAACGCGAGTGGCGCGATTACCGAAGAGGGCCTTGGTGGGGACAAAGCGCTCGATCTGTTCCGTGACGTTATCGCTCCGGCGAGCATCTCGGTGGATCACCCGGGCTACCTCGCGTTCATTCCGTCAGCGGCGACCGAGGCCGCATCCGTGTTTGACATGGTTGTGTCGGCCAGCTCCCTCTACGGCGGAACCTGGCTCGAAGGTGCCGGAGCGGTCTTCGCCGAGAACCAGGTGCTCGAGTGGCTCGCCGCCGAGGTGGGTCTGCCCGCCGGAGCGGGTGGCACGTTCGTGCAGGGTGGCACCATCGGCAATCTGTCGGCTCTCGTCGCTGCTCGCGAAGATGCCATCCACGAATTCGAGAAGGCGGGCAAGCCGATCCCGGCACGCTGGAGTTTCGTCTGTTCAGTCGAGGCGCACTCATCGCTCGCGCACTCGGCCCGCGTCATGGGCTGCGACATCATCAAGGTTCCCGTCGGTGACGATGGTCGCCTACACGGTGAGGCCGTCGAAGAAACGGTGACCGACTGGAGCAACGTCTTTGCCGTGGTCGCCACCGCCGGAACGACCAACTTCGGAATCGTTGACGACCTCACGTCAGTCGGCGACGTCGCGCACAAGCACGGCAAGTGGTTCCACGTGGATGGCGCCTACGGCATTGCCGGCATGCTCTCCCCCGCACACCGTCACCTTTACAAAGGTGTCGAAGCAGCAGACTCGTTCATCGTTGATCCGCACAAGTGGCTGTACGCGCCTTACGACGCCTGCGCGCTCATCTACCGCGATCCCGCCCAGGGCCGTCGCGCGCACACACAACACGGCGAGTACCTCGACGCGGTGACTGAAACTCCCGACTGGAACCCGTCCGACTACGCGATTCACCTGACCCGTCGTGCCCGCGGTCTTCCATTCTGGTTCTCCCTGCTCACCTACGGCGTCGCAGAATACCGTCACACGATTGCGTACAACATCCAGGTCGCCAAGGAGTTTGCGGAGGTCATCCGCGAGCGCCCGTACGTGCAACTGGTTCGCGACCCTGAGCTGTCCATCGTGGTGTGGGAACGCATCGGATGGGAAGCAGCAGACTACATGCGCTGGAGTCAGCAGTTGCTCGACGATCAGATTGCTCTCGTCACGCCGAGCTCACACAAGGGCCAGCCGAACACGCGCGTGGCTATTCTGAACCCGCAGACCTCTCTCGAACTTCTGGTGAAGATCCTCGACACGATGGCGGACTAATGGAACTCATTGAAGGCAAGGCCCTCCCCTCGCTCTCGCGCGTCAAGGAGCCGACCCGCGCGCCGGTTCGCGTCGGACTCGTTCAGACCCGCTGGCACGAGAATTCGGATGAGCACGCCGCCGCTCTGCGCGACGGGATCGCCACCTGCGCAGCAGCCGGCGCGAAGATGGTCTTTCTTCAAGAGCTCACCCTGAGCCGGTACCCGGCGGATGTTCGACCGAGCGGTGTGCCGAACGCGACCGCCGAGCACCTGCTCGAGGGCCCGACCTTCGCGCTCGTTTCGACGGCGGCGAAGGAGCACGGCATCTTTGTGCACGCCTCGCTGTTCCGCTACGACGAGTTGCCCGACGGCCGCGGCTGGAACACCGCCATCCTCGTTGGCCCGGACGGTCAGCTTCACGGTCACACCGACAAGCTCCACATTCCGGTGACCGCGGGCTACTACGAAGACAAGTACTTCACGCCTGGCTCTGCCGACGGCGAGCCCTACCCGGTTCAGGTCGTCGATGTCGAAGGATGCGGCACCGTGCGCCTCGGTATGCCAACCTGCTGGGACGAGTGGTTCCCCGAGGTTGCTCGCAACTATTCACTGCGCGGAGCGGAGATGCTCGTCTACCCGACGGCAATCGGCAGCGAGCCCGACCACCCCGACTTCAACACCGAGCCGCTGTGGGAGAAGGTCATCGTCGCCAACGGCATCAGCAACGGAACCTTCATGGTCGTTCCCAACCGCTGGGGCAACGAGGGCAACATCACCTTCTACGGTTCGTCGTTCATTTCTGACCCGTACGGACGCATCCTGGTTCAGGCTCCGCGCGAGGGTGACTATGCACTCGTCGCCGAGGTCGATCTCGACCAGCGTCGCGACTGGCTCGACCTGTTCCCGTTCCTCGCCACGCGTCGACCCGACACGTATTCGGCGCTCACCGAGCCGGTGGCGAACCCGCGCTCAGAGAACGGCGACGGCGTCAACGGCGGCATCGCCGGAGTGCGTCAGTAAGGCGTGTGACCCGCATGGCAAATCGCATGCCCGCCGAGTGGGAAACCCACGAACGAACGTGGATGGCCTGGCCGTCCGGCTCGTACACGCTGGGCGACACCTTCGACGATGCACAAGAGGCGCGCGGTGCGTGGGCTGCGGTGGCGAACGCGATTGTTGAATACGAACCAGTCACGATGGTCGTGAACGTGGGCGATGTGCCTATCGCTGGTGCGTTCCTCGATGACCGCGTCGACATCGTTGAAGCGCCGCTCGACGACGCGTGGATGCGCGACATCGGCCCCACCTTCGTGCGCACCGACAGCCACGAACTCGTCGCCGTGAACTGGGTCTTCAACGGGTGGGGGCAATGCGACTGGGCGACCTGGGACAACGACGCGAAGATCGCGGCTTTCGTCGCGGAACAGGTTGGCGTTGCCACGCTCGACTCGGAGATGGTGAACGAGGGCGGGGGCATCCACGTGAATGGAGCCGGTGTCGTTCTCGTCACCGAAACGGTTCAGCGCGGCGAGGGTCGCAACCCCGACTGGTCACGCGCGCAGGTCGAAGCTGAGCTCAATCGAACGCTCGGCACCACCCGCACCATCTGGCTCGAGCGCGGGCTCACCCGCGACTACGACGAATTCGGAACCCGCGGTCACGTCGACATCGTCGCCTGCTTCGCCAACGAGACCACCGTGCTCGTGCACGACCAGCGTGACCCGATGCATCCCGACTTCGAGGTGAGTCAAGCCGTGCTCGCGCAGATGAAGGCCGAGGGGTTCACCGTCGTACCGGTGCCGGCGCCCGAGGTGCTGCTCGACGACCCGAGTGACCCCGAGTCGTGGGTCGACTACTCGTACATCAACCACTACATCTGCAAAGGCGCCGTCATTCTGTGCGCGTTCAACGACCCCGGCGACGAACGTGCCGCTGCCATCTTGCGCGAGGTCTACCCTGGGCGCGAGATTGTGCTCGTGGATGCGCGTCCGCTGTTTGCGCGCGGGGGCGGGATTCACTGCATTACGCAGCAGCAACCTGCCGCTGGTTGAGCCTGTAGAAACCAGTCGGCTCTGTAAGCGTATGGCGTTTCCGCCCGCGGGGCCCCTTGCGGCTACGCCACATTCCCCGACGCCCACCACGCCCGAAACACCGCGCGCTCACGCGCCAACCGGGTCACCCTCGACGAGCGTCAGCTCAACGGAAGTTCGCTCGATGGACGTGGTGCACGCGCGGACAGTGTTGGCCGACTGAGCGTCCAGGTGTGGCCGGGCGTCGAGCGCAAAGCGCTCGCGGGCGGGGCGCTCAGTCGGTCAGGGCTGGAAAGCGCGGGCGCATCAACCTACCGATCGAAGTAGGTCAGCTGCGCTTCGGTGTGGTGCCCACCCTCCGGCTGTGTGCAGTTGTCGAGACGCGCGACCTGGTCGGCGGTGAGCTCGACATCGACCGCGGCAAGGTCTTCCTCGAGGTGGTTGATGTTGACCGTTCCCGGGATGGGCGACCAGTCGGCCCCCTTGTGCAAAAGCCAGGCGAGTGCAAGTTGTGCGGGGGTGCATCCTGCTTCGTCGGCAATGGCTTCGAGCTCGGCAAGCACCGTCAGGTTGTGTTCGAAGGCGCCGGGCAGGAAGCGCGGGTTGGTGCGGCGGAAGTCGTCGTCATACATCCAGTCCATGTCGCGGATGGCGCCACTGAGGAATCCGCGACCGAGTGGCGAGTAGGGCACAAAACCGATGCCGAGTTCGCGCAGCAGGTCGAGCGTGCCGTCTTCACCGTCGCGAGTCCAGAGCGAGTACTCCGACTGCAGCGCGGTGATCGGGTGCACGGCGTTCGCGCGACGGATGTTCTCCTGCCCCGCCTCCGACATTCCGATGTGGCGGATCTTGCCCTCGTTGATCAGCTCGACGAGCGTGCCGATGGTCTCCTCGATCGGCGTCTCTTTGTCGATGCGGTGTTGGTAGTAGAGGTCGATGTAGTCGACGTCGAGTCGCTTGAGCGAGCCCTCGACGGCGATGCGAATGTTGGCCGGCGACGAATCGGTCGGGATGCTACGCCCGGTGTGCGTCTTGAGACCGAACTTGCTCGCCAGCACCACCTTGTCGCGGCGGCCCTTGAGCGCCTTACCGACGAGTTCCTCGTTTCGTCCCGCGCCGTAGAGTTCAGCGGTGTCGATGAGCGTCACGCCCAGATCGATCGCGCGGTGGATGACGCGGATCGAATCCTCTTCGGGCTGCTTGTACCCGGTGTAGATGTGGGACATACCCATGCAGCCGAGGCCGATGCGAGAGACTTCGAGGTCGCGCAAGCGGGTGTACTTCATCGGGTTCCTTACTCGGTCGGGAGCCCGGCCTCTTTCCAAGCGGCGAATCCGCCGTCAACGTGACTGACGTTTTCGTAGCCGTGCTCTGTGAGCCATTCTGCCATCGGCGTCGAGCCCTTGATGGATCCGCACATCACGACGATCTCGCGCGAAGCATCACCGAGCTCGTCGGCGAGGTAGTGCTCGCCACCAGCGGTGAAGTAGTCGTCCATGTTGTACCGATCGACCCAGGTGGCCAGGGCGTTGCGGCCGTCTTCGGCGAGAAAGCGTTCGGGACGAACATCCACGATGAAGGCGCCCGCGGCCACGCGTTTGCCGGCTTCGTCGGCGGAAATAAGTTCGGGTTCTGTGCTCATAGTGCCACTGTAGCGAGCAGGCGTTTGCGCGACTAGCGTCGGATTCTTTACCTGTGGTGTTTCAATTTGCTAAGTTTCCTGAAAAATTTCTTGCATATTGACAGATGAGGGCGCACAAATGAGACTTAACCCATGACTCTGCGCGATGGCGACCACGTCAACTGGACCCTCCGACCCGGCAAAGACCCGGATGCCGACCCGCACTACCCCGGTCACGGCTACACGCTCATCGAAGAGGGTCACATGATCTTCGAGCGCGACGTCCCCGTCGAGCTGCGCGATGGCACGACGATCTACATCGACGTGTTCCGCCCCGAGGCCGAGGGCCAGTACCCGGTCGTTCTCGGCTACGCGCCGTTTGGCAAGCATCCGCACATCGACTGGGATGCTGCGTTTCCGGGGGCTGACATTCCGCCGGGCAACTCCAAGCACACGGCTTTCGAAGCACCCGACCCCGTGGTGTGGACCAAGGCCGGCTTCGTCATCGTCAACGCCGACCCGCGCGGCATCGGCTACAGCGAGGGCATTGCCCAGTTCATGACGGAGCAAGAAGGCAAAGATGAGTACGACCTCATTGAGTGGCTGGGTGTTCAGCCGTGGAGCAACGGCAACGTCGGCACCAATGGCGTCTCCTACTTCTCCATGTCGACCTACCAGGTGGCCGCACTCAAGCCACCGCACCTCAAGGGCGCCATCCTCTTCGAAGCACTCAACGACTTCTATCGCGATGTGAAGTTCCACGGCGGTATTCCCAACTACGGCATGTGCCACGGCTGGATGCAGATGACCTCGCGCTCGAAGACAGCCGTCGAAGACATGGAAGCCGGCATGCGTGAGCACCCCACCCGCGACGAATTCTGGACCTCGCGCGTGGCCGACCTCTCGAAGTTTGATGTGCCCGTCTGGCTCGTCTCGAGCTGGGCCAACGCGGGCATTCACACGCGCGGCACGCTCGAAGCCTGGGACGAGATCGCCTCGACCGAAAAGTGGATCGACCTCAACGCCCGCAAGGAATGGTCGTACTTCTACCAGCCCGAGATGGTCGACAAGCAGATGGCGTTCTTCGACTACACGCTGCGTGGCAACAAGGATGCGATCACCGACTGGCCACCCGTGCTCTGCCAGGTGCGCGACCGCCTCAAGGTCAACCACCACCGCACCGACACGCAGTACCCGCTGACCGGCACCGACTACCGACGCCTCTACTTGGATGCTTCGGACGATTCGGCGGGTTCAGCCGGCGGCAAAATAAGCTTTAGCGTTCCGTCGGCCTCCGCAAGCCTTAGTTACGACGCGAAGACGGGAAACGCGACGTTCTCATGGAGCTTTACGGAGGCTACTGAACTGATCGGCCCGGCATCGCTCCAGCTCTGGATGCAGGCGCAGGGCGCTGACGACGCGGACGTGTTCATCGGACTGCGCAAATACGACGCCGCCGGCAACGAGGTCAACTTCGAATACCTCGGCTTCTTCGAGAACGGCATCGTCGGTCTCGGCTGGCAACGCCTCTCGCTGCGCGCACTCGACGAGAAGCGTTCGACTCCGGCCAAGCCGTATCCGACCCTTGCAACATTCGAGCACGTCTACAACGACGAGGTGGTCGAGTTGAACATCCCGATTCTCGATGCGGCAACGCGCTTCGAGTCCGGCGAGCGCCTCGAGCTCGACATTCGCGGATACGACCAGATCAAGGGTGGTGGCATGATTCCGCAGCATCCCGAAAACCGTAACCGCGGCAACCACGTCATTCACACCGGTGGCGAGTATCCGAGCAGCTTGCTGCTTCCGTTCGTTCCCTTGGCCGACTGATGAACAAGCTCGATGAACTCGACGTTCGCATCGTCGAACTTCTCGCGGAGGACCCGCGGGTCAGCGCGGTGGATGCGGCCGCGAGTCTCGGCGTTGCCCGCGCCACGTACCAATCCCGGCTCGATCGGCTGACAAGTTCGGGTGCAATCTCGCTCGTTCCGTCGGTGCAGCCGGAGTCGGCTGGGTACGCCGTGACCGCCTTCATCAGTGCGGAGATTCGCCAGAGCTCGCGTGAGCACGGTGTGATTGATCACCTCAGTGCCATCCCCGAAGTTGTTGAGGTGCACACGGTCACTGGCGGTAGCGACCTGCTCATACGCGCCGTCGCCACGTCGAACACGCATCTTCAGCAGGTGCTGGATGCGATTTCGCGTCACGACGATGTGCTGCACACGTCGACTTCGATTGCGCTGGCCAACCAGATTCAGATGCGCACGGTGCAGCTCGCCCGTCGTGGACTAGACGCAGAGGCCGAGTGATGCACACCGTCTCTCACGCGATCGCGGATGAGGTTCGCGCGCACGTATCCGTGACTTTCGGTTTGATGGGGAACGGCAACGCCTACTTTCTCGATGGGCTCGTGCGCAGCGGCGGTCGCTTCGTTCCGGTTCGCCACGAGGTCGCGTCGATTGCCGCGGCCGACACTTACTTTCGCGTCAGCGGCAAGGTCGCGTGCGCGAGTGTGACCTACGGCGCCGGCTTCACGAACATACTCACCGCGCTGACCGAAGCGCGCATGGCCCGCAGCCCGATGGTGGTTGTGGTCGGTGACCAGCCCACCTCGGGCGCACGTCCGTGGGATGTGAACCAGGTTGCGATGGCCGACGCCGCGGGTGTGCAGACGCTGACCGTTGGGGTCGAAAACGCGGGCGCCGTCACGCGCGAGGCTTTCGAACTCGCTCGGCGCGAACGCGTGCCCGTGATTCTCGCCATCCCGTACAACCTGGCCGCCGTTCCCGTACAGACGTCGGCGGTTGAACCCGGTGCGCCGTTTACGCTTGCCACCATCCCGCTCGACTCGGATGTGTACCCCGTTGTGCTCGACGCACTTCGCAAAGCGGAGCGTCCGCTGATCCTCGCCGGGCGCGGGGCGCGCGGATGCGCATCCGACCTGTGCCGCCTCGCCGACCGAATCGGCGCCCTCACCGCAACGACTGCGGTCGCCAAGGGAACCTTTGGCGCACGCCATTCCGACCTCGGGGTGTGTGGCGGATTCGCCGCTGCGCCCAACGCCGAAGCGATTGCGGAGGCCGATGTCGTGCTCGTCGTCGGAGCCGGGCTCAACCAGTTCACCCGCGCATTCGGTCACGCGTTCGATGAAAACGCGAACATCATCCAGGTCGACATTGCGGATGCTCCCACCGACGCCAGCGTCGGCCACTTCTTGCGCGGCGAAGCGAGCCAGGTTGTGAACCGATTGCTCGATGACCTTGAACTAACCGATCGACGCGAGTGGCAGATGCGCGCGCTGGCCGCGACCGGTCACCGCGTTGGTAACGAGTTCGCGAGCGACGGGCTGCTCGACCCGAGCGCGCTGAGCGTGCGACTCAACGAGCTCGTGCCAGTCAACCGCGTGGTCGTTCAAGACGGCGGTCACTTCTCGAGCTGGATTCCGATGTACTGGGACTTCCCCAGCGCGGGTCGCGTGCACATGGTCGGCACGGCGTTCCAAACCATTGGGCTCGGCACGGGCGCTGCTGCCGGAGGAGTGGTCGGGGTGGCCGACGCATTCAACGGCGCAACCACCGTGCTCGCCACTGGCGATGGCGGGTTGCTCATGTGCCTCTCCGACCTCGAGACACTCGTGCGCGAAAGCTCGAGCACACTCGTCATCGTCTACAACGACGGTGCCTACGGAGCCGAGATCCACCAGTACGGTTCGCGTGGTGTGCACGAAGGGCCTATGGCTATCGGCGGCGTCGACTTCGCGCGAGCAGCTGAGGCGGTCGGAGCGCACGGGCGCATCATCCACACTCTCGATGACCTCGAGGTGGTCAACGAGTGGGTCGAAACGGGTGCGCGCGGAACGCTCCTGCTCGACTGCCGCATCTCGCCGACGGTCATTGCTCCCTATATGTATGAGATTGTGGCCATCGCGAGCGCTGCCGAGGCGCGCAACGCAGCTCAGTTCGGTTCATAGGTTCGTCTGTCACACTTGACCTTGTTGGGGTCAACGAAAGGATGCGCCACATGGGCCTTCGCATGGGATCTGCTCGACTTGCCGCACCGAAGGGTGCGCTCTGGATCGGTCTCGGTGGCCTCATCCTCGTCACTCTCGCCGGACTGCTTTTCGTGCACTTTAGTGATTGGACCAAGACGACCTTCGCCTTTGATGTGTGGCTGCACTCGTTCCAGTCGTCGCCGCTCGACCAGTTGGCCCTGGCGCTCGACAAGATTGACAAGGTCGCCGTTGTGGCGATCATCCTGCTCGTCGGTGGCGTCATCATCGCGTTCTGGCGCGGAGTCGCGAAGGCCCTCGGGTTCATGGTTGTTGCGGGCGCAGGCTGGTTGTTGATTGCCGCCGTGAAGCTCATCGTTGCGGAACCCCGCCCGACCACGTTCTACCCGGAACTGCAGGAGCAAGCGCTCAGCTACCCGAGCGGTCACGTCGTTTTCGTGATGGCCCTCACTGTCGCGCTCGGTGCGGCGCTTGCCGGCAGCAAGTGGCGCTGGCCGCTGGTCGTCGTCGGGTCCCTTCTCACCCTCGTCACGGCATGGAGCCGCCTCTACCTCGGCGTGCACTACCCGACCGACGTGATCGCCGGCATCGTCGGTGGCTTCTGCAGCGCGATCTTCGTCGTCGCCGTGTGGAACTTGCTCTTCGGTCGCCGCACCGGGCGCCGCGCAAGCTAGCAACTTCTCTGGTGTTGCACTTTTAGTCACAGTGTTACACTTGGCGCATGCCCACCGCTCGCGCCCGCCACATGATCACCGAAACGGATGAGATTGCGCGCGCCCTTGACGAGGCAGCCAAGCGATGGCCGGAACTTGCCGGTGAGCGCAGCGAGCTCATCCGTCGCGTTTTGGTGAGCGCAGCCAATGATGCCGTCACGCTCGAGGAGGCACGAATCGCACGCAAGCGCGAGGCGATACTGACTAATGCCGGAACACTGAGTGGCATTTGGCCCCAGGGCTGGCTCCAAGAATTGCGCGGCGAATGGCCCGAGTAATCACGCTCGATGCCGGTGTTCTCATCGCCATGCTCGATGGCAAAGACTCTCATCACGACTGGGCAACGCGGTTCCTCGTCGATCACTGCGACGCCGACTTTGTGATGCCTGCCTTGACCTACGCGGAATGCCTGGTTCGACCAACCCAAAAAAGTGCGGCGGATGCGTTTCTCGTCAGCATCGCGGGGCTTGGGCTCGAGATTGTCGATGCAACCGCAGCGAGCGCGATGCAGATTGCACTCATCCGCGCGACCACGAAACTCCGCATGCCTGACGCCGTCGTTGTTGCTACCTCGGTGATGAAGGGTTCCGCTCTCGCAACGACCGACCAGACGCTCGCTAAAGCCGCAGCCCAGCAGAGCCTCGCGGTTTTTGTTCCCTGATAGGAGCTGGAGCGGGTTCCCTGATGCGACGCGATGCGTCGCTTTGAATCAGGGGCCCCAGATCCCGAACGGGATCGTGCCCCCATCTAGTCAGCACACACAAACAAAACCCCCTTTTCAGGGGGTTCTTGTTTTTGTGAGTAGCTGGAGCGGGTTCCCACGCACGAAGCTACGCTTCGTTTCAAGCGTGGGGCCCAGCGATCCCAGGGATCGTGCCCCAATCTAGTCGGCACACAAAAACAAAACCCCCTTTGCAGGGGGTTCTTGTTTTTGTGAGTAGCTGGAGCGGGGCACGATCCCGCGACCTCACGATTATGAGTCGTGCGCTCTAACCAACTGAGCTACCCAGCCACGAAACGAATTCCCGCGCGCGAGGCGCTGACGAGCATCCGATTCGGGCCCCGGGCGAGGATTGAACTCGCGACCCCTTCCTTACCATGGAAGTGCTCTACCACTGAGCTACCGGGGCAATCCGTGCCCTCATAAGAAGGCACCAGAAGAGCCTACCACTATCCAATAGGCTCATTTGCATGGGCATTGAGACGACAAACAAGACCGGCCACGAGTGGTGGCGCAGCGCAGTTATCTACCAGGTGTACCCGCGTTCCTTCGCGGACTCCAACGGTGACGGCATCGGCGACCTCGCCGGAATCACCGCACGCCTTCCCAAGCTCAAAGAGCTCGGCGTTGACGCCGTGTGGCTCTCGCCGTTCCAGAAGTCACCGCAGAAAGATGCCGGTTACGACGTCAGCGACTACTGCGATGTCGATCCGCTCTTCGGCACCATGGCTGACTTCGACGCGATGTTGGCCGATGCTCACGCCCTCGGTCTTCGAATCATCGTCGACCTCGTTCCGAACCACTCCTCTGAGGAGCACCCGTGGTTCCAGGCTGCGCTGGCCGCCGGCCCGGGCAGCGTCGAGCGTGGGCGCTACATGTTCCGTGAAGGCAAGGGCGAAAACGGTGAGCTTCCCCCGAACAACTGGGAGTCGGTTTTCGGTGGCCCGGCGTGGACGCGCACGACCAACCCTGACGGAACCCCCGGCGACTGGTACCTGCACCTGTTCGACTCGAGCCAGCCGGACTTCGACTGGACCAACCCGTGGGTGCACGAGCAGTTCATCGCGATTCTCAAGTTCTGGCTCGACAAGGGCATCGACGGCTTCCGCGTTGACGTTGCACACGGCCTGACCAAGAAGGCGAGTCTGCCCGACTTCCGTCGTGACGCCGAGTACTGGCACACGCCGGCCGAGCAGCGCCCCGAGAACCCCTACTTCGGCAACGAAGGCGTGCACGCGATCTACCGCGACTGGCGCAAGGTGGTCGACTCGTACGCGGGTGACCGCATCCTGTGTGCCGAGGCATTCGTCGAGCCGCTGAGCGAGATGTCAAAGTGGGTTCGCCCCGACGAGATGATGCAGGCGTTCAACTTTCCGTACCTCGTCACCCGCTGGGACCCGAAGCGTCTGCGCTCCGTTGTCGACGAGTCGCTTCGCGCGTTCGGCGAGGTTGGCGCTCCGAGCACCTGGGTGCTCTCGAACCACGACCAAGTGCGTCACGCCACCCGGCTTACCCTTGACCCCAACGCCGACCAGGGCGACCGCATTCACGGCGTCGGTCCCAAGACCGAACCGCGACCCGATGAAGCTCTCGGTCAGCGTCGCGCGCGTGGCGCATCCACGTTCATGCTTGCGCTCCCTGGTGGTGCTTACCTCTACCAGGGCGAGGAGCTCGGCCTGCCCGAAGCGATCGACATTCCTGATGAGGCCCGCCAAGACCCCACTTTCTGGCGCACGAATGGCGAGGCCTACGGTCGCGACGGATGCCGCGTGCCAATCCCTTGGGAAGCCGACAAGCCGTCTTACGGATTCGGCCCAAGCAACGCGAGCTGGCTCCCCCAGCCGGCGAACTACCGTCAGTACTCGCGCGATCTGCAGGAAGGCGTTACTGGTTCGACCCTCGAGCTCTACAAGACCCTACTTAAGCTTCGTCGCGACAACACTCTCGGCACCGGCTCGGTCGCATGGATCGATACCAACGATGACGGCGTGCTCGCGTTCTCGAACAACGGCGTCCGCGTCTTCTTCAACATGACGGATTCGCCCTTCGCGCTACCCGCCGGCGAGGTTCTCGCGACCAGCGCCGATGTGGCATCCGGCTCACTGCCTGCGGCCGCCGCAGTCTGGTTACGCTAGAGCGTTGACACCGAATGAACCGCTGAAAACCAGCGGCTAATTCGTGTACTTCTGCAGCCAGGTCAAGGGGTCGATGACTGCGCCATCGACGCGAATTTCAAAGTGCAGGTGCGCGCCGGTCGAAGCGCCGGTACTACCCACCTGACCAACGATGTCGGTCACCGATACGCGCTGACCGACGCGAACCTGAATCGAACCGGCCTTCATGTGTCCGTACACGCTCTGGAACTTCATGCCTTTGACGTTGTGATCGACGATGACGTAGTAACCCAGTCCGCCGTACTCGTCTTGAACGACCGCGCTGACCACTCCATCGGCGATGATTTGAATGGGTGCGCCTTCACCGGGGTTGAAGTCCATGCCGTGGTGGAACGTGGTGCCTGAACCAAAGGGGTTGGCACGCGTTCCGAACAGGTCACTGATGGGAACCGTGCGACGGAATGGCCACTGAATCGTCCCCAGGGGATCATTCACGTAGGTCACGTTGGAGTAGAGCCCGCCACCGAGCACGCCGCCCCACTGGGTGGCGGACACCTTGTCACGACCGGACGCAACCACCGCGTTGGCTGCTTCGACCTCTTGACCAATCGCGTACCCGTCTTCGCTGAGTCCGGTGTTGATGGCGTGGATCTGATCCTGCGTGAGCAAAGCGTTGGCGGGAACACTCGTGGCAACCGCGAGCCCCGCGATGAATGCCATTGCAACCATGGTGACAACACCACTGGTCTTTCGAGCGCGCGCTGAGACGAGTGCCGGCTTCTTGACCTTGGCGACCTTGGGCTTGGCTACTTTCACCTTGGCGGGTTTGGGCTGCTTCGGCTGCTTGACCACTTTCTCAAGCTCGAGAACTGGTGCGACAACTTCGGCTTCGGCCTCGGGCGCTGCGCCCTCTGCCTCAAGCTCGGGCTCAGGCTCAGGTGCAAGCTCGGCTTCCGCCTCGACGACAGCCTCAACTGTCTCGGAGGTCTCCTCGTCGACGCGTGGCATGGCCGTGAGCAGACCTTGCTCGCGCAACGCTCGGCGCGACAGAACGGGAGCGGCCTCAACGGGCACGGTAGGAACGGGGACGCGGACTTCAGCTCGCGATTCGACCACGGATTCAGTCTCGACCTCAGCATCGAGAGCGGCCTCAATCTCGGGCACAGCAGCGTCGTCTGCAAACACGGGTGCGAAGAGTGGCTCTGGCTTCGCGACGGCACCATCGGCGCCACGATCGCGCTGTTCCATCTCGAGTAGCTGCGAAACCACCGGAGGAATGTTCATCGTCGTCACGGGCTCGACGACATGCGGCTCGGGCTCGACGATGACTTCCGCCTCAGGCGTCACGATCGGCGTGGGCGCGGTGGCCACCGCGAGATACTCGATTTCGGTGCCCAGGAATCGACGTTGCATCTGGGCAAAGATGTCATCCCCCGCCAGAGCGTCGGCGTCGGGGTTCGCTGAATCTTGAGGCGCGCCTACGCCAAAATCATCACTGTGCGAAACCACTGAAACGTCCTCACGTTTACTTCTTGGTCGCCACCACGGGGGGCGACGAAAGGTAACGGATGTATTAAGGCTACCCAGTGGGAGGGCATTTATCCACCCGAGACGACTTTCCTTAAGAAAATCACAGGTTCACCAACGGGGTGGAAAAGTGGGGTTTCCCGGCAAAAATACGAGACTAATAGCCCAGTTCGAACAGAAGCGACTCCAGCTGGGGAAACAGGTGCTCGTTCGCGGCAAGCGTCAGTCGCTGGCCTTCACGGGCTCCGCGTAGTCCTCCGACAACCGCACCGGCTTCCCGCGCAATGAGTGCACCGGCAGCGTGATCCCACGGTTTGACGTCTCGTTCGAAAAACGCGTCCGCGCGTCCCGAGGCGACCGCGCACAAATCCAGCGAACAGGCACCGATTCGACGCAAATCGCGGATGCGCGGCAACAGTTTGGCAACCACTTCGCCTTGGTGCGCACGAAGTTCACGCCCGTAGGCAAACCCTGACGCAACCAAGGCAAGCTCAAGATTCGTCTGCTCATTGACGCTCAATCGGTGCTTGTTGAGAAACGCGCCACCGCCAGCAGTCGCGGTGTACATCTCATCAAGAACCGGTGCGCACACTGCGCCCGCCAGCGGCGTCCACGTTTCGGGGTCGGGATCGCCCTCGACAACGGCGATGCTCACCGCCCACTGGGGAATGTCGTACAGGTAGTTGACGGTGCCGTCAATCGGGTCAATCACCCAGGTGAGTCCGCTGGTTCCGCCCTCGGAGCCACCCTCTTCACCGAAGAACGCATCTTGCGGCCGAAGCTCCGCCAATCGTTCTTTGATGAACGCTTGGGTCAGCTGGTCGGCGTAGGTGACGATGTCGGTTTCGGTGGACTTGCTGGCAGCCACCTGCACACCCTCCCGGCGCTTCGCGTGCGCGACGCCAGCAGCGTCCCGAGCAACCGATTCAGCGATGGAACCCAACTCAGCCAGATAGTCTCGACTCATGCTTTCGAGACTAGTCGGCACGCGCCCACGCATTCTCACCCTGATCGGTGTCGCCCTTCTGCTGGTGGGTTTCATGCTGCCTCCGGCGATACCTGTTGGAGCTCTCATTCTTGGCGTCGCCTTCGCCGACTTCCGGTGGCGCGCCAATAAAGGTCAGGTCATCACTCGTCGTGTCGTCATTGTGGCGGTTGTGACCGTGGTCGTGTTTGCCGCGGTCACGATATTGCTCGACACCGTTCCCGCGCTTCAGACCGACTGGGAGACCCGCGGTCCGTTTGACCTGCTGATCACGGCGCTTGTTGTGATTCAACTCGTGGGCTGGATTTGGCTGCCGCCCGTCGCCGGCTATTTGGGCATGGCCTTGTGGATGCGCTGGCGCTACGGTCCCGACGCTGAACCGGAAGACGACTAAGAGTTAGTCTTTGAGCCCACGCGACACGAGATCAAAGATCACGCCCACCGTGGTGATGACGAAACCGATCCACAACACCGCCTGCGCGTCGGTGTAGTTGCCGTCAGCGTTGAAGATGTAGGTCGTGAAGGTGACCAGCACGCCGACGATGATGAGCGCCAGGCCGATGTTGTGGGTGGTGCGCTTGTTCATAAGAGCCTCCTTGCTCAGTCACACGCTAACACTGAGTGATTAAACACTCGCGGCAATTCGTTGCGCAGCGGCGGTCAGACGCTTCACGATGTCATCGCGGTCAACCTGCTGCGGCAGGTAAATGACGGCCAGCGCTGCCGGCTGACTGCCGGGAATGACGAGCGGCACCGCGATTGACGCAACCCCCGGAATGACCTCGTCCTGGCTGAGCTCGAATGGCGCAGGCGGGTAGACGCTGGGGTTGACCTGCGAGCGCACGACCTTGCCCGGTGCTCCTTTGTCCATTGAGTGGCGGCTTCCCGGGCGCTTGGCCACGGTCGTCTCAGCGTTCGGCGGCTCAGCGCTACTCAGCGTGACAACGTCGTCGCCGTCGAGCACAGCGAGAAACGCCGTCATCTCGAAGCGGGCGGCGAGGGCGGCCAGCTCGGGCGCCGCCGCTTCTTGGAGCGTCTTGGCAACGCCTCGGGCGAGAGTGGCCAGCTTGGCGCCGAGCGTGAGTCCGCCGGCGGCATCGCGCTCAACGAATCCAAACTGTTCCAGAGTCTTGACCAAGCGGTAGGCCATCGAGCGGTGAATGCCGAGCGCTTGGCACAGTTGCGCGACGCTCATCGGGGCATCCGATGAGCCAATGACCTCAAGTGCGGTGAGTCCCCGCGCGAGCGTCTGGGATCCTGCGTCTTCTCTTTGTGCGCTCATGTCGCATCCTTACCTATTGCGCTAATCAAACCCGCGTTGTAGCCTTGTTTCATTATTTAGAATAGCGTCTCAATTATAGAGACACAAGTACAAATCGCAGAACAAGGGAGTTAATCGTGCAGTTCCACGAACGCGGATACGTTTCGGAAGACCCACGCATCAAGCCGGCTGCAGGCTACGGCATCAACCGCCCCACCGAGATCCCCGACGAGATGGACGTTCTCGTCGTCGGCACCGGTCCCGCCGCGGTAGCCGTCATCGCACAGCTCTCCCGCTTCCCCAGCATCAACATTCGCGCCATCGAGAAGCGCGAAGGTCGCCTCATGCAGGGTCAAGCCGACGGTATCGCTGCCCGCTCGGTCGAGACGTTCGCGGCCTTCGGATTCGCGAGTGAGATTCAGGACGAGTCGTACCGCAACGTCGAGATGAACGCGTGGACGCCCGACCCGGCGAACCCGGCCAACATCATCCGCACCGATCGTGTGCCGGATGACGCCAAGGGCCTGAGCGAGTGGCCGCACATCTACGTGAACCAGTCCCGCGTGCTCGACTACTTCTTGCGCGACGCCGAGCGTGCGCCCGGCAAGGTCACGCCCGACTACGGCGTCGAATTCCTCGACCTCGAAATCGATCGCAACCACGAGTACCCGGTTGCCGCCCGCATCAAGTACGTCACCGGTCCGCGCGCCGGCGAAGAGCGCGTCGTTCGCACCAAGTACCTCGTCGGTGGCGATGGAGCCCGCAGCCAGGTGCGCACCGCGATGGGCCACCGCCTGCACGGCGATGCCTCGATGCACGCCTGGGGCGTGCTCGACCTCTTGGTCAACACCGACTTTCCTGACTACCAAATCAAGTGCCTCATCCAGTCACACGATCAGGGCAGTATCTTGCTCATCCCGCGCGAAGGCGGCTATCTCTCGCGCCTCTACGTCGACCTCGGTGAGACCGATGAAAACGACGGCGGCAAGGTGCGTGACACCCCGGTCGAGGCCGTCATCGCTAAGGCCGAGAAGATTCTGCACCCCTACAAGCTCGACGTAAAGGGCATCGGCTGGTGGTCGGTTTACGAGGTTGCTCACCGCGTGACCGACGGCTTCGACGACGTGCCCGACGAGCTCAAGGGCCAGGTGAGCCCGCGCGCATTCATCATGGGTGACGCATGCCACACGCACTCGGCCAAGGCCGGTCAGGGCATGAACGTCTCCATTCAAGATGGATGGAACCTCTCGTGGAAGCTCGCCGCTGTGCTCACCGGTCGCGCTCCCGAGTCGCTGCTCGACACCTACTCGAGCGAGCGCAAGGTCATCGCGCAGAACCTCATCGACTTCGACAAGGAGTGGTCGGGTCTCGTTGCCAAGCCCGCCGAAGAGTGGGATGACCCCAAGGGCCTCGCCAAGTTCTACGACGACACCTTCGAGTTCCCCATGGGTTACATGACCCAGTACCCCGAGAACCAGATCACCACGGGCATGGAGCACCAGGAGCTCGCCTCGGGCCTGCCGATCGGTAAGGCGTTCAAGTCGGCTGAAGTCATCCGTCGTTCAGATGTTCGCTGGATGCACCTCGGTCACCTGCACGAGGCAGACGGTCGCTGGCGCGTGTACGTGTTCGCCGACAAGGCAGCACCGGCACTCGCCGGTACGCCGACCGCGGAGTTCGCCAACTGGTGGACCAATGACGCGTCCTCACCGTACGTGCGCCACACGCCTGTTGGGCCAGAGACCGACACTGACTCAATCTTCGACGTCAAGGTCATCTACCAGCAGGACTACACCGAGGTCGAGCCGGGCGATGTTCCGGATGCGTTCAAGCCGGTCAAGATGCCACTCGAACTCATCGACGTGAACCAGATCTTCTCGGCAGGCCACGGCCGCGACATGCACCGCGAGCGCGGAATCTCGCGCGACGGTGCCATCGTCGTGGTTCGCCCCGACCAGTACGTCGCCGGCGTCTTCCCGCTGAGCGCCCGCGCAGAGCTCACCGAGTTCTTCGGTGCGCACATGCTGCCTGCCAGCTAGTGGGCGAGTAGCAGGGTAATTATAAACAGCACGGGGATTGCTCCGAACGTTGTGATGAAGATCACATCGCGCGCGAGCAATACCCCGGTGTTGTATTCGCTCGCGTAATTGAACACGTTCTGGGCGACTGGCAGGGCGGCCAGAATCGTGACGGCATACGTGGCGTGCGCATCCAAGTGGAAGACATAGACGGCGGTTGCCCACGCGACCACGGGCATCACAATGAGCTTGAGAGTGCTCGCCGCGATGATGTTGACGCGGTCGGCTTTGTCTTGCAGGATGCGCGTGCCGTGCAGTGAGATGCCGAAGGCGATGAGCAGAAGTGGCACGGCTGCGTGACCGACGAGACCGGTCGCATCCCAGACCAGCTTCGGCAGCGGAATGTGAAACAAGGTCACCAGCAAGCCGAGCAGTGAACCCGCGATGACCGGGTTCTTGAACGTTCGAAAGACCGTCTTGTGGATGCGGAATTCGCCAGACTTCCACGCGTCGAGGCTCAGCAAAGCGAGGGGTGCCCAAAAGATGAGCTGCAACAAGATGACCGGAGCGGCGAACGCTGCACCGCCGAGCATGAAGACAGCGATCGGGATACCAATGTTGTTCGCGTTGACGTATCCCGCGCCGAGTGCACCGACTACGGCGATGCCAAATGGTTGTCGTCGGATGAGCGCGAACACAATGAAGACCGCAAACATCGACGCGGCCGCAAGCACGGAGACTGGCAGCAGGTTGCTAAAGAGGGTGCCGACGTCGGTGGTGCCGAGAATCGTGAACAGAAGTAACGGCGAGCAGACGTAAAACGCGAGCTTGCTCAAAACAGCGCGGCCATCTTTGCCGAGGAGTCCCGAACGACCCGTGATGTAGCCGACCAGAATCGCGAATCCGACGACCGCGAAACCGCTCAGCGCACCTAACACGCGACTAGCTCAGTACTTCTGCTGAAGTTAGGCGATTGCGTCGATGACGCCATTGAGCGTTGACGACGGACGCATGACCGCAGTGACCTTGGTCACGTCCGGACGGTAGTAACCACCGATCTCGACAGCGTTGCCCTGAACCGCGATGAGCTCATCCACGATCGTTGCTTCGTTCGCCGTGAGCGCCTCGGCGACGGGGGCAAACTTCGCTGCGAGGGCAGCGTCGTCCGACTGGGCGGCCAGTTCCTGAGCCCAGTAAAGACCGAGATAGAAGTGGCTTCCGCGGTTGTCGATGGTGCCAACCTTGCGGCCGGGCGAACGGTCGTTCTCGAGGAACGTTCCGGTAGCACGGTCAAGGGTGTCAGCGAGAACCTGGGCCTGCTTGTTGCCGGTCGTGGTTGCGAGGTGCTCGAGCGATGCAGCGAGCGCGAAGAACTCACCGAGCGAGTCCCAGCGCAGGTAGTTCTCTTCGATGAGCTGCTGCACGTGCTTGGGAGCCGATCCACCAGCACCGGTCTCGAAGAGGCCACCACCCTGAAGCAGCGGAACAATCGAGAGCATCTTGGCGCTCGTACCGACCTCGAGAATTGGGAACAGGTCGGTGTTGTAGTCACGCAGTACGTTACCCGTGACCGAGATAGTGTCCTCACCCTTACGCATGCGCGCGAGCGAGTACTTGGTTGCCTCGGCCGGGGGCAGGATCTCGATGGTGAGTCCCGTGGTGTCGTAGTCTGCGAGGTAGGTCTTCACCTTGGCGATGATCTGAGCGTCGTGTGCACGCTTCTCGTCGAGCCAGAAGATGGCGGGAACGCCCGTGGCACGCGCGCGCGAAACGGCGAGCTTGACCCAGTCGCGAACCGGAACATCCTTGGTCTGGGTTGCGCGCCAGATGTCACCCTTCTCGACGTTGTGGGTGAGCAGCACATCGCCAGCGGCGTTGACGACCTCGACGCGGCCGTTTGCGGCGATCTCGAAGGTCTTGTCGTGGCTGCCGTACTCTTCGGCGGCCTGAGCCATGAGGCCCACGTTCGGAACGGTACCGATGGTGGCCGGGTTCAGCGGGCCATTAGCGATCACGTCTTCGATGGTGGCCTGGTAGACGCCGGCGTACGACGAGTCAGGGATGACCGCGAGGGTGTCATCCTCGCCACCGTCAACGCCCCAGAGCTTGCCACCGTTGCGCACCAGCGCGGGCATCGATGCGTCGACGATGACGTCAGACGGAACGTGCAGGTTGGTGATGCCCTTGTCGCTGTTCGTGTAGCTCAGGCGCGGGCCAGCTGCGAGGGCAGCGTTGAAGTCAGCGGCAATGGCGTCGCCACCGGCGACATTGACGAGCCCGGATAGAACAGCGCCGAGGCCGTCGTTCGGGTTGAGGCCGGCAGCTTCGAGTGCGGCACCGTGCTTATCGAAGACGCTCGCGAAGAATGCCTTGACGACGTGACCAAACAGAATTGGGTCACTGACTTTCATCATGGTCGCCTTGAGGTGCACCGAGTAGAGCACGTTGTCGGACTTGGCCTGCTCGAGCGTCTCGGCAAGGAACGCGTCCAGTGCCTTCGCCGACATGAACGTAGCGTCAACGATCTCGCCCTGCAGAACCTTGAGACCTGTCTTGAGATCGGTGGTCGTTCCGTCGACGGCGACGAGGCGGATGGTCAGGCTGTCGTCCTGAGTCAGAACAACCGACTTCTCGTTCGAGAAGAAGTCGTCGTGGCCCATCGTGGCAACGCGCGTCTTTGAACCGGGAGCGAACGGCTTATTCGTGTGCGGGTGCTTGCGTGCGTAGTTCTTGACCGAGAGCGGAGCGCGGCGGTCGGAGTTACCCTCACGCAGAACCGGGTTTACGGCGCTGCCCTTGATGCGGTCGTAGCGGGCACGCGCATCCTGTTCGGCGTCGGTGGTTGCCTCGTCCGGGTAGTCGGGAACGTCGAAGCCCTTGGCCTGCAACTCAGCGATAGCGCCCTTGAGCTGCGGGATCGAGGCCGAGATGTTGGGCAGCTTGATGATGTTCGCCTCGGGGGTCTTGGCGAGTTCGCCAAGCTCCTTGAGTGCGTCGCCGACCTGCTGCTCGGTGGTGAGGCGCTCCGGGAAGACGGCGAGGATGCGGCCGGCCAGCGAGATGTCGCGGGTGTCGATGGCCACGTGGGCAACACGGGTGTAAGCCTGAACGATCGGCAGGAACGAAGCGGTCGCGAGGGCGGGGGCCTCGTCGGTGTACGTGTAGAAGATGGTCGAATCAGTCACGTTGTGCACGTCTTTCGGATTTTGTAGGCGCGATGATGCGCAAGAGAAGTTTACCGGCGTATTAAAAGTATCTTGATATCAAGATATTTTCTAGGTGTGCTGCCCGTGAGCTGACTGACATACTGAGCGCATGCGATTCATTGTCTTTGTCATTGACGACCTGCACGTATCAGCAGGCCCCGACGAGATGGCTGCCATTGGCGCGTTCAACGACTCCCTCAAGGCGAACGGTCACTTCGTCACCGCCGAGGGCATTCAGTCCGGCGACAACGCCGTAGTGATTGACAACCGCGCCGGTGCTGGTGTGATCACGCCAGGCTCGCTCTACTCAGAGCCCGAGCGTTACACGGGTTTCTGGATCATCGAGGCCGACTCTGACGACCAGGCACACGAACTGGCGCACGAGGCATCCCGCGCTTGTAACCGCAAGGTTGAGCTGCGGGGGTATCTCCAGCCGTAATTAGAACGAGCCACAAATAAAAGGCCCCCATAAAGGGGGCTTTTTATTTGTGGCGAGTGAGTCCCCGGCATGACGCTACGCGTCATAAACGCCGTGGGCCCAATTCGAACAAGTTCGAATCCCGCTTACGAGCCGGCAACAAAAAACCGCCCGTGATTGGGCGGTGTTTTTGTTGGTGGCGAGTGAGGGATTCGAACCCCCGAAGGCTGAGCCGTCTGATTTACAGTCAGATCCCTTTGGCCGCTAGGGTAACTCGCCGAAAGATGCACCCACCCGTGTATTCACAAGCAGGTGCCCTCCAACATTACCGGCACGCAGGGCAATGGTGAAATTCGAGACGTCACTAAACTTGAACGCATGGCAGATTCATCATTCGACATCGTCAGCAAGGTCGACAGCATGGAGGTTGACAACGCGTTCAACCAGGCGACCAAAGAAATCGAGCAGCGCTACGACTTCAAGGGGGTCGGCGCATCCCTCGAGAAATCGGGCGAGAAGTTCGTCATGAAGGCGAACTCCGAGGAGCGTGTCAAGGCGGTGCTCGAGGTCTTCGAGTCGAAGCTCATCAAGCGCGGTATTACGCTGCGTCAGCTCGACGCCGGTGAACCCTTTGCTAGCGGCAAGGAGTACCGCATCGAGGCTTCGATGAAAGAGGGCATCGACCAGCCCAACGCGAAGAAGGTGAACCTCGCTATTCGCGAGAAGGCACCCAAGTCGGTTAAGTCGCAGATTCAGGGTGACGAGATCCGCGTCTCATCCAAGAGCCGTGACGACCTGCAGGCGACCATGGCGATGCTGAAGAACGAAGACTTCGAGGTCGCGCTTCAGTTCGTGAACTTCCGCTAGCTATTTGAAGCCGAGGATGTCCTCGCCCCATGCCTGACGAATCGCGCCGTCGGGGTCGTTCGCGATCGCGTCCGTTTTGTTGATGAGCAGCGTGCTGCGAGAAGTCTCGTCGTACTGTGGCCACGCGGGTTGAGAGTCACACGACGGATCAGCGTTGCGCCCGAACGCAGCCCAGCGCGCCTGCATCCTCTGGCTGATCACTCGGGCCTCCTTGAGCCCGCCGAGAAGGAATCCGGGATTCTTCTTGTTCACCTTCACGGGCAGGGTGCCGAAAACGTAGGCCAGCTCGGTGCCGTGAGACGCCCCGATGCCGAGCAAACGGAAAAGCGGCGGAGCCTGATCGAACCGGTACATCCAGGTCGGTGCGACTCGGGAGTGTGCGGCGGCGACCCACGTGCACGGCATGCGGAATCCCGCATCCCGCGAAACCTTCATGCACGCCGACTGCTTGGGGTAACCCGCATAAGCCGCGGTGATGCGCTGCTCCGACCCAGCGAACTCGGGGCTCTCCATCGCGACCGCGCCGAACATCGCGTGCAGGCTCGGCCCGGTGATCGGCATGAGAGGCGACTTCATGAGTTTGAAGAGTGCTGCCTCATCCCGGTTTGTTCCAATCATGAGCGGAATGCGCATCTGCTTGCCCGCCCGAAAAATGTCGACAGGATGCGCGGTGATAACTTCCCCGTCGATAGCCGGCGCGAAGGCAACCAGCCCCGGCCAGGTCGTGGCAACGAAGTCGAGGTGCGCCGTGGTTTTGGAGGCGAGCTCCTCCGCAGAAAGTTCACGCAGTTTGGTTTTCGCCTCGCTGTGATCAATCCCCATGAGGTCGAGGTAGGCGCCAGCAATCGCAGCCGTGCGCTCGGGGCCGTACACGCTCGTCGCGGGTGAGCTCTCAGCGATGGCGCGGTGGAATAGGCCCTTCGCCATCGGGCTCGTCATCAGCGTCGTGACGCATCCACCGCCGGCCGATTCGCCGAATAACGTGACCTGATTGGGGTCGCCACCAAAGCCAGCGATGTTCGCCTTGACCCACTGCAGTGCCGCGATGATGTCGCGTAAGCCCAGGTTGGCCTCGAAGACATGCTCGTCATCGCCGAACGAACGGAAGTCGAGAAAACCGACAGCGCCGAGGCGGTAATTGAGCGTGACGACGATGACGTCGCCGGTCTCGGCCAACGCCTGCCCCTTGTAGATGGGCTGCGCCGAGAAGCCGATGAAGTAAGCCCCGCCGTGAATCCACACCATGACCGGACGCTTGCGGCCGTCAGTTGCCGCACCCTCGGGTGCCCAAATGTTGAGCGAGAGGCAGTCCTCGCTGATTTTCAGACCCGGCGGAATGGGGATGAGCTTGGTCTGCTCCTGCGGCGCGACTGAGCCGAATTCGAGAGCGTCGCGGACGCCTTCCCAGGCGGTGGGTGGTTGAGGGGCACGGTATCGAAGCTGGCCGAGCGCGGGGGCCGCGTAAGGAATCCCCAACCAGCGATGCGTCTCGCCGGCGCGCGCGCCGCGCACGTGCCCCTGCTCGATCGACACGATGAGATTCTCGTCGGTGAATGCACTCACAGGTATGAACCTATCCATCGCGAGATTTCGGCGAAAGCAGTGGAGCGGGCGCGCTTATTCGACAGCACCACGTCGTGCATCGCGTGGGGCACGCGAATGACGGTGACCCGGCGCCCGAGCTTGGGCGCGCGAATGGCCGTGGTCTCAACGTCGATCACCACGTCAGCCTCGCGCATCTTCTCTGACCAGCGCGCGGTGAGCAGGCTGCGGTCGGAGAGCAGAACAAGGATGGGCGTCTTTATTCCGAGACCCGCGGCGACGTGAGTGTGCCCGGCAAGAATCGCCTTGAGCCAAGCCGACCGCACCGAGAACGCCTTCTCGGGGCGCCAGGTTTCGTTGACCTCCCACTCGCCACCGCGCCGCTTGACCACCGTGCGATTGTAGAAACCGAGATCGGGATTGGGCAGAAGAGCGCGCGGGGCAATCTTTCCCTGCAGGCCGAGCACGGGTTCAACCACTGCGCGCATGGCAGCAGTGAGTTGGTATTCAAGCCAGGGGCTGTTCAGCACAAGCGCGCTCGCCCGACCCGGGTGACGGGCTGCCCACAGGCTCACAATCAGTCCACCCGTCGAATGTCCCATGAGCACGAGCTTGCGGTCCGCCCGCTTGGCGCTGTGACCCATCGCTGCGAGCGCAGCATTGATGTCCACGTCATAGTCGTTGAGGTTCTCGATGTATCCGGGGGTTTGCCCGTCGCGCAGACTACGACCGTACTTGCGCAAATCGAGCGCGTAGAAGTTTGCGCCCTGCCGACGCCAGTACTCGGCGAGATGTTTCTGAAAGAAGTAGTCGGACCATCCATGGATGTAGAGCACGTCGGTCTTCTGAGCTCTGGGTTGAGCCTTACCGCGCATGCGTCCGAACCAGGATGCGCGCTTCGGAGAGGGCAGATAGCGCACGAGCGTGGCGACCACATCCCCCTCGCTGTCGCGGCCAAGTGGGAGGGCGGCCTGCTCGAAGTCGGGCCCGAGGGAATCGGGCTTCCAGTCAATCGAAGAGGTGCTCACCCTCCCATTGTGCCTCGCGCCCGCGTGAGAAGCTGAGAGCATGATTGACCGCAATCGCCTTGCCCAGTTGTTTGACCGCGAGCGTGCCGAGTTCGTGCGCACTCACCCCAAGTCGCAGGCCGCCTACGAAAAGGCCGACCACCTGTTCGGCCGCGTTCCCATGACGTGGATGAATAAGAAGGCGGGTGGATTCCCGATCTACCTGCAGTCAGCCAAGGGCAACCGCATCGTCGACATCGACGGCAACGAGTACATAGACTTCGCGCTCGGAGACACCGGCTCGATGGCCGGGCACTCCGCCCCTCAGGTTGTCGAAGCAATCAAGCATCGCGTCGACGACCTCGGTGGTCTCACCACGATGCTCCCCACGGAAGACGCCGAGTGGGTCGGCGCAGAACTGACCCGTCGTTTCGGCATGGAGAAGTGGAGCTTCTCGCTCACCGCAACCGATGCCAACCGCTGGGCCATTCGCCTGGTGCGAGCAATCACCGGCAAGCCCAAGATTTTGTTCAACGCGTATTGCTACCACGGCTCGGTGGATGAGTCGCTAATCGTCGTCGGCCCCGACGGCGAAGGAATGAGCCGCCCCGGCAACGTCGGATCTCCCGTCGACGTCACGCTCACTTCGCGCGTCGCCGAGTTCAACGACCTGGAGGGCCTCGAGCGCCAGCTCAAGAACGGGGATGTCGCCGCCGTGCTCATGGAGCCCGCGATGACCAACATCGGAATCGTTCTACCCGAACCCGGATACCTCGACGGCGTGCGCGAACTGACCCGCACGTACGACGCACTCCTCATCATCGATGAGACCCACACCTTCTCGGCCGGCCCCGGCGGTATGACCAAGCGCGACAACCTTGACCCGGATGTGTTCATCATCGGTAAGGCCATTGCCGGCGGAATCCCGACCGGCGCTTACGGTCTGAGCGCCTCCTTCGCCGAGCGCGTTCTCGCCCGCACCGACCTCGACCTCGTCGACATGGGTGGTGTCGGTGGCACGCTCGCCGGGAACCCGCTGCAGGTTGCGGCCATGCGCGCGACCCTCGAACAGGTGCTCACCGATGACGCGTTCGCAACCATGATCGACACCGCGACCGTTTTCGCCGACGGGTGCCAGCGCATCTTCGATCGCTACGTCCTGTCGTGGTCAATCAACCAGCTCGGTTGCCGCGCCGAGTACCGCTTCGCCAAGCCCTATCCGATCACGGGTACGGCCGCGCACGCGTCAGCCGATGGCGAGCTCGAAGACTTCTTACACCTGTACCTGGCCAACCGCGGCATCATGATGACGCCGTTCCACAACATGGCGTTGATGTGCCCGACCACCACGATCGACGATGTGAAGAAGCACCTCGTCGTCTTCGAGGCAGCGGTCAAGGAGTTGCTCGGCGTTCAGGCAGGCTGTAACTAACTTCTTTCGCTCGTCCGTGGGCTGCGCTATTCTGGCTAAGTAATCTAGCCAGATTGGATGCTCATGACCACGGTCAACATTCTTGAAGCCCGCAACAATTTGTCGCGCCTGATCGCGCAAGCGGTCGATGGCGAGGAGGTCGTTATCTCCAACCGGGGCAAGCCGGTCGTGCGGCTGGTCCCAGTCGAAGGCAACGAGGAGAAAGGGACGGGCGCAGCCCTCGCCCGATGGTTCGCCGAAAACCCCCCGATCGGAACTCCGTCGGGCACCTTGCAAGAGCGCATCCGAGAAATTCGTGAGGACTGGGATTGATTTACCTCGACACCTCATTCGTGATTGCCGCGATTGAAGATGCTGGCGCTGCCGGAAACAAAGCACGTCAGGCCCTGGCGGGGCAAACAGATGAGAGGTTTGCGGTGTCAACACTCGTCGTGTTGGAGAGCTTGGTTCTGCCCTTGCGCACTGATGACTACCGAACACGTCTGAGCTACGAACGGTTTTTTGAAACGCTGGAAGTTCTTAATCTCGACGAGCCCGTCATGGTGCGAGCCGCTGAATTGCGAGCGAAGCACACAATCAGCACGACGGACGCAATTCACCTCGCCTGCGCCGATTTCAACCTCTGCACCGACTTCTGGACCAACGACAAGCGACTCAACAAGGTCGCGAACGGTCTCACCGTGAAAGTTTTTCCTGCGCTCTAGAGTTACTCACCGCGCGAGATGGTGATCATTTCGTCACGGTCAACGACCTTGATGCGCGCGCGACCCTGGGGTTCTCCCAGCGCAATCTCATGCTCGTCGAGGCGTGCCCAACCGGCAGCGTCGGTGTAACGAATGCCGCGCGCGTCGAGCAGTTCGACAACGGACTGTTCACTCGGGTTGGCGGGAGCCCACCACTGGGCCTGGTCGCGAAGAACATGGGCGATGGTTTCCATGGCATCCGACTTGGTGTGACCGATGAGACCGACCGGGCCACGCTTGATCCAGCCTGTTGCGTAGACCCCGGGGATGATCTTGCCGTCGTCGCCCTGAACCTGACCCTCGTGGTTCGGAATCACACCGCGCTTCTCATCGAAGGGAACGCCCGCGAGCGGCGACCCGAAGTAGCCGACCGCACGGTACATCGCCTGGATCGGAATCTCACGAATCTCGCCCGTGCTTACAACGCCACCAGCGTTGTCCGGTGTCATGCGTTCGTAGCGGATGGCGCTGACCCGACCGCTGCCGTCATCGACGAGCTCGATTGGCTTGGCGTAGAAGTGCAGGTGAAGGCGGCGGCTGGCCGCGCCAGTCTCACGCTCACGCCACTGGTTCATCACCTTCATGAGAACCATGACCTGCTTGTTCGTCTCAACGGCCTGCTGGCTCGCGGCGTCGAGATCGAAGTCTTCGTCGTAGACGACCATGTCGACGTCGTTGAGTTCACCGAGCTCACGAAGCTCAAGCGGGCTGAACTTAGCCTGCGCCGGACCACGACGACCGAAGACGTGAACATCGGTCACGGGCGACGCCTTGAGCCCCTGGTAGACGTTGTCGGGAATCTCGGTGGGCAGAAGATCGTCAGCGTGCTTCGCGAGCATGCGGGCAACGTCGAGAGCAACGTTTCCGTTGCCAATGACAGCTACTTCTTTGGCAGTCAGCGGCCACTCGCGCGACACATCAGGGTGACCGTCAAACCAGCTCACGAAGTTGGCCGCGCCGTAGCTGCCATCGAGGTTGATGCCGGTGATGTTCAGGGGAGCATCCTCAACCGCACCGGTCGCGAAGATGACCGCGTTGTAGTGCTGCTTGAGATCGTCGAGCGTGATGTCTTCACCGAATCGAACGTTGCCGAAGACGCGAATGTCACCGCGGTCGAGCACCTCACGCAAGGCGGTGATGATGCCCTTGATGCGCGGGTGGTCGGGGGCGACTCCGTAGCGCACCAGACCGTAAGGCGCGGGCAGGTGATCGAAGAGGTCGATCGAGATGTCAAACGTGCGCTCAGCCTTGAGGGCGATGTCGGCGGCGTAAATACCGGCCGGGCCGGCACCAACGATTGCAAGACGAAGCTTCGACATGGTTCTCTCGTACTCCAATTAGTTCGTGCGGCTGACCACGTGATCAGCGAATGCGGTGAGCGCTTGCTTGACCGCGCCATCGGGAAGTGGTGCGAGCGCCGCGACCGCATCCGCCGCGTACTCACGCGCACGGTCACGGGTAGCTTGCGTCACCGGGTGGTTGTAGAGCTCGCTGGTGAGCGAAGCGAGTGCGGCATCATCATCCGCCTCAACCGCAACACGGATGCGCTCCTGCAGATCGGCGGCGGCCCCATCGGTCTGCGCCAGCTCTGCTAGGTACAGCGTGGGTAGTGTGGCAACCCCGGCCTTGAGGTCGGTGCCTGCTTGCTTGCCTGTGGCAGCGTCGGGCGAGAGGTCGATGACGTCGTCGGCGAGCTGGAAGGCAACGCCGATGTTGTCGCCGAAGCCAATGAGTGGCTCTTCGTAGGCGAGGTCGCCGCCCGAGAAGATGAGCCCCGAACGTGCCGCAGCCACGATGAGCGAACCCGTCTTGTCGTCGAGCACCTTGATGTAGTGAGCGATGGGGTCGTCACCAGATTTGGGTCCGACGGTCTCGTTGAGCTGACCGATGCACAGTCGCTCGAAGGTCTCGGCTTGCAGTTGAATCGCGCGCTCGCCAAGGCGCGCCATGAGCGTGCTCGCGCGAGCGAAGAGAAGGTCACCGGTGAGAATGGCAATCGAGTTGCCGTAGACAATGTGCGCCGAGTCGACACCGCGTCGAAGCGGGGCGTCATCCATCACGTCGTCGTGATACAGCGACGCGATGTGGGTAATTTCGATGGCTTGAGCTGCGGTGACAACGTCATCGGTAATGCCTGTGCCGAGCTGTGCCGTGAGCAGAGCGAGCATCGGGCGAACGCGCTTGCCACCAGCGTCGATGAGGTAGCGACCGGCCGGATCGGCCACATCGTGCGTGAACTTCACCTGGTCGGCGAGACCGTTTTCGACCCGCTCAATTCCGGCGTCAATGACCGATCCGAGAGCCTTAGTTTCGCGCGAGGCGAAGAGGCGCTCCCGCAAGCTCAGGTGCTTGGCTGCCTCAGCAGCAGGACGACTGGTCACGAAAAACCAGCCTACTCGCCCTGTGTTCGGGGCTTTGTTCCGCGGTGGAGAGCGACGATGCCGCGGTTGAGGTTCTTGTAGGCGACGTTGCCGTAGCCGGCCTCGCGCATCCAGGCGGCAAGCTCACTCTGCTTAGGCCACGCCTCGATCGACTCGGCGAGGTAGGTGTATGCATCCGAGTTGGTGCTCGACAGTTTCGCAATGGCCGGCATGCCAATGTGCAGGTAGGCGTTGTAGGCGGCGCGAGTGAGCCCGCCGGGTGGGGTCGAAAATTCGCAGATGATGATGCGTCCGCCGGGCTTGGTAACGCGGAACATCTCGGCGAGCGCCTTCTTCGGGTCAGCAACGTTGCGCAGACCAAAAGAAATTGTCACGGCATCAAACTCGAACGAGTTGAACGGCAGGTTCATCGCGTCGGCGTGCACGAAGGACAGATTGTGTTTGTCGGCGTGCTTCTCGCGACCGACATCGAGCATTCCTTCGCTAAAGTCAGCGGCAACAACGGTGGCACCACTCGCTGCGATCGCCGCAGCACTCGTTCCAGTTCCCGCGGCGAGGTCGAGAATCTTTTCACCCGCCTCAGGGCGTAGCGCACGAACAAGTTGATAACGCCAGAGCGGTGCGTTGCCGGCGGAGAGCAGCAGATTGGTGCGGTCGTAGCCCTTGGCAACGCCGTCAAACATCTCAGCAACCTCGTCGGGTTCCTTGTTCATGTCAGCGCGCGTCATGCCTTGAGTCTACGCTTGAGACCGTGACTCCCACTCCGCCGGTGCAGCTGACTGCGGTCAGTTCGGTGCTGGAGTACGCCCCGCCCTTCGCCGAGATTCTGGATGCCGACCATCCGCTGCTCTGGCGGCGACGCGGTGCCGGACTCGTCGGCTACGGCTGCTCGCTCCGCCTCGAGTTCCGAGGTCCCACGCGCGTTGCCGATGCTGCCCGCGCTTGGGCCGAGGTTGCCGCAACGGCGTCTATTTCTGACAGCGTGAACTTGCCCGGTTCAGGCCTCGTCGCGTTCGGCACGTTCGCCTTCGCCGATGAGTCCGAAGCCGTGAGCGTGCTGATTGTTCCCGCGCTCATCATTGGTCGTCGCGACCGCACAACTTTTGTAACGACCATCACCACTGCCGGGCAGAATCCGAGCGACGCTGCCGTGCCTGCCGTTGCCCCGCTCGGTGCTCGACCGCATGCGCAGCTTCAGCCGGGAGCCCAAACGGCCGAGGGTTACCGCCGGAGCGTGGTCGCCGCCACCGACGCCATCCGCACGGGTCAGGTCAGCAAGGTGGTTCTCGCACGCGACCTAGTTGCGACAGATGTCGATGCCGACCCGCGCCATATGATTGCCGAGCTCGCTGAACGCTATCCCGACTGCTGGACCTTCAGCGTCGACGGTCTCATCGGCTCAAGCCCCGAGACGCTCGTGCGCGTGCTCGACGGAACACTCGACGCACGCGTTCTCGCCGGCACCGCTGCCCGGGGAACCGATCCCGACACCGACCTCGACGCTGCCACGCACCTCGCCACGAGCTCAAAAGACTTGGATGAACACGCCTTCGCTGTTCGTTCCGTCACCGATGTCGTGGCCCCCTTCGCCGAGCACCTCTCCACCGGAGAATCACCCTTCACGCTGCGCTTAGCCAACCTCTGGCACCTCGCCACCGATGTGAGTGGTCACGTGCGCGATGGAGCAACGTCGCTCGACGTCGTCGCCGCACTTCACCCGACCGCCGCCGTCGCGGGTACGCCGCGCGATGCCGCCCTCAACCTGATCGACGCACTCGAGCCCTTCGACCGTCGCCGCTACGCCGGCCCGGTCGGCTGGGTTGACGCCAAGGGCGATGGCGAGTGGGCCATTGCGTTGCGCTGCGTCGAAGTCACCGGCACGACCATCACCGCCTACGCCGGCGCCGGCATCGTCGTGAACTCAAACCCCGAGGCCGAGCTGCGCGAGACCGAGATGAAGTTCCGCCCGGTCGTCGACGCGCTAGCGGGCGAGTAGCACCTCGACGAGCTGCGGCCCGTCGGGTGCAGCGGTAAGAGCGCGCTCGAGTTCCGACGCGGTGCTCACCTGAACGAAGTCCCAGCCGTATGCTTTCGCGAGCGCACTGAAGTCGACGCCGTGTGGCGTAAAGAAGGCGCGATCGATCGCGTGTGCATCCGTCTGCTGTGCCAACTCGAGTGAGTCGAACAGTGAACCACCGCCGTCATTACCCACGACCACTTGGATGCGTGGCTTCACCTCGAGCGTGCCGATGAGCATTCCACCGGCATCGTGAAGAGCAGCGAGGTCACCGAGAAGCACGCGCGTGAGCGCGCCCGAGGCGAGAGCAACGCCCACGCCAGTTGAGATGGTGCCGTCGATACCTGCAAGACCGCGGTTCGAAAACGCGGTGATCTTCTTGCCGCCCAGCGTGCGGTCGGCGACACGAATGAGACGGGATGCACCAAACACGAGGCGGTCGTGTGGCCAGCTCACCCGCCAGACGGCATCGACCAGAAGCTCACGCGTAACCGGTGACTTGGCCGCCGCCAATTCCCCGCTGGCAAAGGCGCGCATGTCATTCACATCCGACGAGCGCGACAATTCCACGTTCGGCGCCTGCGCCGCGGGGTTAGCAGCTTCGTAACGCTCGAGCCAAGCGTTGTGGGCGTCGCGCCCGGCGCGCATCCACAAACCGAGCCAGTGCATGTCGGTCTCGCCTGGTTCAACGGAAACGTCGCTGGCAAGAACGTTCGCCCGATGACCCGGGTTGAAATCTTCACCGGCAGCGCCGCGAACAACGACGACTTCAACTCCATCGGCCGCCTCGGCAATGAGCGCCGGCACCTCACGACTGAGGGTGGGATGCCCGAAAACCACGATGCGCTCAACCTCGGTCACGAACTCCGCCGTGCGAAGCACCTCGCGATAGGCCGGAACAAGGTTGCGCCCAAAGCGCGACCCGCTCGAAATCTCGGCGATGAGCGGCCACCCTCCCTGGTGCGCCAGCTCCTCGGCGCGGGGGCCCGCTCCATCACCGGCAATCACGAGAGTGCGCAGGCCGCGCGTGAGAGGCAGCGTCTCGGGTGTCGAGACAGTGGTGGTGCGCTCGGCCGCGGCGTCGGCTGCCGTAGCGACAATCGCCTCCACGGTTGACACGTCAAGGCCACCCGAGAGCGGGTCGCGGAACGCGAGGTTCAGTTGCACAGGACCTGCGCCCACGCCATGCTCTCCGCCAATCGCGGCCGCCCAAACCTGGGTCGCGAGCTCGCCAGCACGCTGCTCAGGCGTCTCGCCGGTCGGCGCGGGCTCGTCGAGTGACAGTCGCACGGCCGGTTGGAACATGCCTGCCTGTGCCGTGGTCTGATTCGAGCCGATGCCGCGGAGCTCCTCGGGGCGGTCCGCAGTCAGCAGAAGAAGAGGCACTCCCGCGTGATGCGCTTCCAGTACCGCGGGGTGGAGGTTGGCAACTGCACTGCCCGACGTGGTGAGCACCGCCGCGGGTCGTCGTGTCTCAAGACCAATGCCCAAGGCGAGGAACGCGGCCGCACGCTCATCGACGCGCACGTGCACCGACACGAGTCCTCGCTGTTCCAGTTCCAACGCCGCAAGCGCCAGCGCCTGCGAGCGGGCACCAGGCGCGAGCACGATGTCGGTCAACCCGTGCGAGACGAGATCCGCCAGTAAACGGACCGCGAAAAGGGACGCTGGGGTCGCGCTCACGGAGAATCCTTGGCGTCAGGATCCGTGGCATCCGGCTCACGAGGGTCAGGATCATCCTGCGAGCGCGTCAAGGAGTCCGGGTCAATATTGATGCTTCTCAAGAACTGGGCATCATCGTCGGGACCACTCGGGCGAGGTGCTCCGGCCGCACGTACGGGCCCGGCTCCCCCCGCGGAACGACGGCGATTTCGGTTTGCCAACCAAATGCCCAGGAGCACACCGATCAGCAGAATGATGCCGACGAAGATCCAGACCCGAAGCATGCGGAAAAGTCTACCCAGCTAGTGCTCGTAGACTTTTCCCGTGAAGCGCATCCCAGCCTGGCTCTCGTACGTCGTTCTGCGACTCGTCTTTTTCATCGTGCCCCTGCTGGTCTGCTGGCTGATTCTGGGCATTCCGGTCTGGCTGTCGTTCATCTTCGCGCTGGTCATCGCGTTTTCGCTGTCGACCCTGGTGCTCTACAAAATCAAACAGCGCGCCATCGCTGACATCGAAGCTCGACGCAAGCCCAAGCCGGTTCGCACTGACTCCGACGAAGCCATCGAGGACGCCCTCTAGGTGACTACCTGCCACGGCTGCGCAATCATCACTGCAGCGAGTCCGGCGTAAACGAGAGTGCTCATCGTCGCCAAGCGCAGGACGAGGATGTACTCGGCCGCTGTCTTGCCCCAGATAGCGATCACGGCTGTTGGTATCAGAATGAGCCAAGCGAACTGCACATAGACCAATGCGGGGAAAAGCACCGAGGTCGCGCCGGCGCCAATCATTGGCGCGACGAGCATGACCACGAATGCTGCCTTGGACCAACGCGCGCCCAAGCGCACGGCGAGGGTTTTCTTGCCCGAGGCTTTGTCCGTCTCAATGTCGCGGATGTTGTTGATCATGAGAACCGAGCAGGTAAGCAGCCCGATGCCCGCGCCGAAGGCGAGAGCCCAAAACGAGAATGCTTTCATTTGGATGAACGCGGTGCCCATGGTGGCAACCGGCCCGAAGAAGATGAATACGGCAACCTCGCCAAAACCGGCATAACCGTAGGGACGCTTTCCGCCCGTGTAGAACCAGGCAGCCCCAATCGCGACGGCACCCACTGCAAGGAGCCACCACACCTGAGTCATCACGGTAATGACGAGACCAGCGAGGGCCGCAATGCCTAGGAAGACGAGTGCGACGGTGAGTACCGCGCGCGGTGATTTGGAGCCACTGCCGACGAGACGGCCGGGTCCAACGCGATTCGCGTCCGTTCCGCGAATGCCATCGGAGTAATCGTTGGCGTAATTCACGCCAATTTGAATGGCAAGAGCCAGAGCGAGAGCCAGACCCGACAACGTCCACGAGAAAACATGCGCGCGAACCGCGACTCCAGCGCCAACGAGAACCGGCGCAATCGCGACCGGCAAGGTTCGCAGTCGAGCTCCAGCAATCCAGCTCACCGGCTTCATCGTGTGCGGATGGGCATTGTGGTGGGGATGGTGCTGGCGTGCGGGGTTTCCGGAACGGTTGTGCTTCTTCTGTGCCACCCTCACATCCTAGGCATTAGGTGAGCGTTGCAATCCTCGCGTAGTCCGGCTTGCCAGTCGCCCCGGTAGGCATGGTCGCCACCCACACGATGCGATCAGGAACAGCGACCCGCCCCAGCCGCTCGAGAACGGCAGCGCGGAGCAGGTCTTCGGTTGCCTGGGAACGTTCCCCCTCGATCACGGTCACAGGACGCTCACCCCACTCGTCGCTGGACGCGGCGACCGACGCTACGCGCATGCTCACGACCTCGCTGGCAACCGCGTCCACCTCGTCGAGCGAGACCTTGATTCCACCCGAAATCAGCATGCGATTGCGCCGTCCCACGATGCGTAGGGAGCCACCGTCAAGCGTCGCCTCGTCGCCGGTGAGGTACCACCGCGCACCGTCGCGCACGAGGAAACGATCATCGGTGAGGCGTTGCTCGGTATATTCCAAAGCGAGAATATTTCCGGCAATCATGAGTTCTCCTGAGGCATCAAGTGCCAGCTCGACTCCCTCGAGGGGCACGCCGTCGTAAACGCAGCCCCCACTCGTTTCGGTGGAACCATAACTCCGCACAATCGACAATCCCAGTTCCACTGCCGCTTCACGCAAAGTCAAGGGGGTCGACTGTCCGCCGACGAGGAGCGCATCGATGGTTGCCAGCGTGCGGCGGGCATCCGAGTCGCGACTCGCCAACTCAACCAGCCGCTGAAGTTGCGCGGGAACCACTGAGGCATAACGGCGTTTGCCGGTCATCGAGCGCAACCCCGAGACGAAGCTTTCCGGGCTGAACGCACCACTCACCACGACCGGCTCGATTCCTGTCTCGAGTGATCGCACGAGAACCTGCACGCCGGCGATGTAGTTGGCGGGAACGGCGAGCAGCCACTGCCCCGGGCCTCCGAGGCGGGCATGGGTTGCACGGGCGCTGGCGATCAGCGAGTCGGCACTAAGACATACGCGCTTGGGTGTGGCCGTCGAGCCGCTGGTCTGAACCACGAGCGCTGTGGCGTCGGAGACCTCGGTGGGCGCGGGGTCCACGCCAGTTCGAACGAGATCACCCTCGCCAACGACCATCAGCGCCGGCCCACCGCGCAGAGCCGACTCGAGTCTCGTGCGCACCCCTTCGAGCTGACGTGCTTCGACGGTGACGAGCTGACGCACGGCGGAACGACCTAGAAGTGCCAGGGGTACGACGACCAGTCGGGGTCGCGCTTTTCTAAGAAGGAGTCACGACCCTCCGCCGCCTCGTCGGTGCCGTATGCCAGACGCGTCGCCTCGCCGGCGAAAACCTGCTGGCCGACAAGCCCATCGTCAACGGCATTGAAGGCAAACTTCAGCATGCGAATTGCGGTGGGTGACTTGGTGAGGATGTCGTACGCCCAGTCGAGCGCAGTCGACTCAAGCTCAGCATGGGGAACGGCCGCGTTGACCGCGCCCATCTCGTAGGCGCGCTGCGCATCGTATTCCCGCGCGAGAAAGAAGACTTCGCGAGCGAACTTCTGGCCTACCTGTCGAGCGAAGTAGGCCGAGCCATACCCGGCATCGAATGAGCCGACGTCAGCATCCGTTTGCTTGAACCGCGCGTGTTCGGCGCTAGCGATGCTCAGGTCGCAGACCACGTGCAGTGAGTGCCCGCCGCCGGCTGCCCAACCCGGAAGTACCGCGATGACGACCTTGGGCATGAACCGGATGAGACGCTGAACTTCAAGAATGTGCAAGCGTCCGGTCGACGTGGTTCCGTCCGCGTACTCGTAGCCAGCCTTGCCGCGGATGCGTTGATCGCCGCCGGAACAGAAGGCCCACCCGCCATCCTTGGGGCTGGGGCCGTTGCCCGTGATGAGAACGACGCCAATCTTCGTGTTTTGGCGAGCGTCATCGAGCGCGCGGTACAGCTCGTCTACCGTCTGTGGCCGAAACGCATTGCGAACCTCGGGTCGGTTGAACGCGATGCGCGCAACTCGACCGGTCACATCGTGGTGGTAGGTGATGTCCGTCATGCCAGCGCCGACGGGAGCATCCACCCAGGCGTTGGCGTCGAAAATGTCTGAGACGGCAGCAGTCATGCTTCAAGCCTAAACCTGTCGCCGGTCGAGCTTGTCGAGACCGGATTTGCACAAACTCAATCTGCGAGCAACTGGTGCACGCGGGTGATGCGTTCGTGCCACCATACGGTGCGTTCGGGGCTTGCCCGATGCGCCTCAAGCAGAGCCGGGGACGCCGGCTGACGCACGGCCTCCAGCACTCCGTTGCTGGGAATGAGCGGATAGTCAACAACATCGGCAGCCAAGAGCGCGGCTGTTCCCAACCCGCAGTCGAGTTCGCAGTCGGGCAATCGCGCGGCGAGCGCGAGGCCCATGCTGATACCCACTGAACTATCCAGTGCGCTGGAGACGACTGCGGGCAGCCCGGCCTCGGCAACGATGTCGAGCGCGCGCTGGATGCCACCGAGTGGCTGAGCTTTCACAACGATGAGGTCAGCGGCACCGGCGCGCGCAACGGCCAACGGATCGCCCGCCTTGCGCACGCTCTCATCCGCGGCAATCGGAATCCCCATGTATTTCACGCGCTTGCGAATCTGTGCCAGCTCATCCACCGACTTACACGGCTGCTCGACGTACTCGAGGTCGAACTCCGCGAGAGCGTGAATTGCGTGCTCGGCTTCATCCACATTCCAACCACCGTTGGCGTCGACGCGAATGCGACCTTCAGCGCCCAGCACATGGCGCACCTCACGAACTCGCGCGATGTCGTCGGCAAGGGTTTGAGATCCTTCGGCCACTTTGACCTTCGCGGTGCGACAGGAGCCGAAAGCACCCAGCACCGACTCAACCTGGTCGGGAGTAACCGCGGGGACTGTGGCATTGATTCCGATGTGTGTGCGCAGTGGCTCGCTCAGGGGCGACCAGCCGAACTCATACGTTGCCCGCAACCAGTTGGCCGATTCAGCATCGTCGTACTCGAGAAAGGGTGAGAATTCGGTCCACCCCTGTGGCCCCTCGATCAGCGCCGCCTCACGATGCATGACTCCACGAAAGCGCGTGGTCAGTGGCAGCGAGACAATGTGAGTTCGCGAGAGAACTTCAGCGATGTCTGCCGGCCAACTTGTCATTAGAGACCCGAGTAAGCGTGCAAGCCCTTGAAGAAGATGTTCACGATGGTGAAGTTGAACATCACCGCACCAAAGCCGACCATCGCGAGAATCGCGGAGCGAGTACCGCGCCAGCCACGAGTTGCGCGCGCGTGAATGTAGCCGGCATAAATGGTCCAGATGATGAAGGTCCAGACCTCCTTGGTGTCCCAACCCCAGTAGCGACCCCACGCCTTATCGGCCCAGATTGCCCCAGCGATGAGAGTGAAGGTCCAGAAGATGAAGCCGATGATGATGAGGCGGTAGGCGTAGTTCTCGAGCGCCACGGCATCGGGCAGACGAACGAGCGATCCCAGTCGAGTCTTCTTGTCACCAGCGATAGCGGTCTCCCGTCGCTGCTGCATGAGCTGAAGCAGCGAAAGTCCAAAACCGAGCGCGAAGAATCCGGTAGCGAGCGTTGCCACAAAGACGTGGATAACAAGCCAGTACGACTGCAGTGCCGGAGGGAGCGGAACGATCTCCACGTAGTAGCGCGTGGCGGCGAGGCCCAGAAGGATGAGAACGAGCCCCGTGATGAACGCGCCGAGAAAGCGCAGGTTCCACTTGAGGTTGGTGAATAGGAAGACGGCAACGATGATGAGCGTGCCCGTCATCGAGAACTCATACATGTTCGCCCACGGAACACGACTCGCCGCGAGGCCGCGCATAATCGTGGCAGCAAGTTGGAGCACGAACGCAATCCAGGTCAGCGCCATCGCCATGCGCGGGAACTTGGCCGACAGCTTGCCCTCGGTTGCCTTGCTTGCAAGTTCGATTGTGAAGAGAACGAATGCAATGGCGTAGACGCCCATCGCCGAGTAGAGGCTCAGTACGGAGAACTGGGAGAGCGTGTCAGTCACGGGTTAATCCTAAATCGCGAATGTGGGACTCAATTGTCTTCAGTACGGCGGCCTCGAGCGTGGGGTCATCGCCGCGGGCGAGCGCGGCATATTCGAGAGCGATCCGGTCGGTACCACTCGGTCGGATGCTCACCCACATGCGACGGCGCGGGATAAATAACGACGTGAACAAACCGAGCATGGCGAAGGCGGCGAAGAGGAGAACCCATCCCTGGGCCGGGTCGTGGTGCACATCCAGTGAGACGTAGCGAACGACCTTCTCAAATGTGACGGTTCCCATTCCGTTGGGAAGTTTAGCCGACTGCCCAGGCTTCATCTCGAGCGAGGGAAGCTTCGTTTTGATACCGGTGAGCTTGGTCATCTTGGTGATGTCGAGCGTATATACCGATTTCGGAATACCTTCGTTGATGCCGAGGTCTCCTTGGTACACGTTGAAGGTCAGTTCGGGATCGACGAGGTCGGGATACGACGATGCCTTCATGCCACCGTGGGTGTCGACCACGGTGGGGTAGAAGAAACCAATCATGCCGAGTTGCTTCGGAAGACCATCCGGGAGTTTGACAACACCAACGCTGGTGAAGTTTTTGTCTTGTGCCAGGAACGGAACCGCATCGTTGAAGATGACCGTGCCCTCCGCATTCGTGACCCTAATCACGGGGGCGTACCCGTTGCCGAGGAGGTACACGTCTGTGCCCCCGATGTTGAGCGGCTCATTGACCTTGATTGTTGTCTTAGCGGGCTTGCCGTCGCGAAGCTGAGCGGTGACGTCAGCCGTGTAGTCCGTGGCTTGACCGATGGCGTTCGTGTTCTGCACTTCGTACTTGGTGGTGAACTTGTCGAGCGTGATGCTGTAGGGCACGAGCGCCGACGACGTGAAGAAGCGACCGGGGTTGAACGAGTCGTAGGCGAGCAGTGTGTTGCTGAAGGCCTGTCCCTCGATGACAACGCGCTGACCGGTGTATCCGAGGCTGCCCCCGATGCCTACCGCGATGAGCACGCCGACAAGTGCGAAGTGGAAGATGAGATTGCCGGTCTCGCGCAGGTATCCGCGTTCCGCCGAAACCGAGATCACGCCGTCGCGTTCATAGCGCTCAACGCGGTAGCGGTCCGCCTTGAGCACCTTGGCCGCCGAGGCGTAGGCACGTTCAGCATCGACTCCGGTGAACTCGCGCTCGGCAAACCCGGGGAGCCGATCAAGTCGTGAAGGCGTGCGCGGCGGGCGAGCGCGCAGGGCATCCCAGTGGTGCTTGGCGCGGGGAATGACGCAGCCGATGAGCGAGACAAACAAGAGGATGTAAATGGCCGAGAACCACACCGAGGTGTAGACGTCGAAGAGCTGGAACTTGTCGAGGGTGGGTGCGAGATCTTTGTTCGCCGAGAAGTACTGCGTGACTCCGTTGGGGTCGGCGGCACGCTGAGGAAGGAGCGATCCGGGCACGGCGGCAATGGCGAGCATGAGCAGCAGAACGAGCGCGGTGCGCATGCTCGTGAGCTGCGTCCAGGCCCAGCGCAGGGTTTCGAGAATGCTGAGCTTGGCGTTACGCGCGGGCGCCGGAGCTCCCGAATCGAAGTGATCAGATGGCCGGGACATATCCACCAATCCACGCCTGGAGGGATGACATCCACATCGTCCACAAGCCGGTCGCGAGTAGCGCCCCAATCACGATCAGCAGAATGCCGCCCGCAATGTTGATAGCGCGTATATGCCGTTTTAGGAATGTGACGGATTTTGTGGCCCACGTGAGACCGAGCGCAAGCAGGAGAAACGGCACTCCGAGGCCGATGCAGTAGATCAGACCGAGAAGTGCGCCGCGCCAGGGTGAGGCGGCATCCAGGCTGAGGGCCATGATGGCTCCCAGTGCCGGCCCGATGCAGGGCGTCCAGCCGAGCCCGAACACAATGCCGAGCAACGGTGCTCCGGCAAGACCGAACTTCGGCGCTAGGTTCAACTTCGCGGTGCGTTGGAACAATCCGAAGAAGCCTACGAATACCAGGCCCATCAGCATGACCAGGATGCCCAGCACGACATTGATGATGGGCAAGTACTGCTTGAGCACAAGCCCCGCGGTGCCGAACAGGATGCCGAACGTCACGAAGACGACGGTGAATCCCGCGATGAACAGGAGCACGCCTGCGACCACGCGCTTTGTGGTCGCAGCAACCCCACTCACAAAACCGAGGTATCCGGGTACGAGGGGCAAGACACAGGGCGAGAGAAACGACAACAGCCCGGCGAGCAGCGCAACGGGCACTGCCACGAGGAGCTGTCCCGAATAGACGAGTGTGCCGGCGTCGCCCACTTACTTGGCCTTTACCTGATCGTCGATGAGCGTCGCCAGAATGCTTGCGTCACGAATTCGACCGAGGATGCGAGCAGCGACTCGCCCCTGTTTGTCGAGCACGAGAGTGGTTGGTACCGCATTGGGCGGAACGTTGGACGCAAAGGCCAACTGAACCTTTCCATTGAGGTCGGAGATGCTCGGGTAGGTGATTCCGAAGGTGGTGTTGAAAGCGCGAGCGGTATCGTTCGAGTCCCGAACATTGACGCCAAGGAAGACAACACCCTTATGCGCCACTTTTTGGTAGGTGGACTCCAGGTCTTTTGCTTCGGCGCGACAGGGTGCGCATCCGGCGTACCAAAAGTTCACAACGACGACCTTGCCGGCAAGCTGCTGTGACCCAACCGCCTGACCGTCGAGATCCGTCGCCGCGAAAGAAATCGCCGCGCCTCGGTTGGCCTGATCAATCTCTGTTACCGATCCGTCGCCGGCGATGTAATTCTTTCCACTTCCAGCGCGGTACTGGTCAGCCAACGGGTCATTCGAACAACCGGCGAGCGCGAGCGCCCCAGCCGCACAAACGGCTGCGAGCGCGGTCGCCAGGGAGCGTCGGCGCATCAGACAGCGCCCACATCAATCGACTCGGCCGCTAGCCCCGCCGCGGGATCGGCATAAGCCACCTCAACGAATCCGGCAGCCGGGTTAGTCGGGTCACGCAGCTCGAAGGTGGTCACACTCGAGAGCGCACAACGACGGTGACGTGGGTCGTGAAACAGCGACTCCCCCGCGATGCTGCGGTGGGCCATCCAAATGGTGAGTTGGTGACTCACCAGAACGACATCCCCATGTTCCACACTCAGAGCCGCTTCGAGCATCGCGTCTTGAACTCGGTTGGCGACCTGCTTGTAGGGCTCACCCCAGCTCGGCGTGAACGGGTTGACGAGGTACTTCCAGTTCTGCACATCTTTAAGAGCCGACTCGGCTCCGCGCATGCGCTTACCGGCAAAGGCATTTGTCGGCTCGAGAAGCCGTTCGTCGGCCTCGATGTCGAGATTGAAGAGCTTGGCGAACGGAACCGCAGATTCCTGAGTGCGTTGCAGTGGTGAGGCAACGAGACGGCTCACCGAGCGTCCACGCAGTTTGATGTTCGCAGCGGCCGTGCCAGCCATGGCCATGCCGAGGTCAGACAGGCCGAAGCCGGGGATGCGCTCGTAGAGCACACGGTCGGGATTGAACACCTCACCGTGGCGAACGAGATGAATCTGCTGCGCGACCACGAAACAAGTCTAGGCGCGCCTCACAAGTGAAAATGCTGAGAGCGTGACCGGTAAAGTTGGGGATTGTGACTGCGCGCATCCTCATTAAGAACCTCAGCTCGACGCCCGAAGGCCCGGTAACCGTTTCGGGTTGGGTCGAGACCGTACGAGACCAGAAGAAGGTGCAGTTCGTCGTGCTCCGCGACGAGAGTGGCGCATGCCAGCTCGTGCACCCGGTACCGGAGGAACGCGACGAGGTTGCCGACGTCATTTCGGGTCTCGCCCAGGGCACCTTCATGACCGTGACCGGCGAACTCAAGATGGATGAGCGCGTCAAGCTCGGCGGTCTCGAAGTCAAGGTCTCGGGCATCGACATTGCCGCCGCGGCCAACCCGGAGACACCGATTGCTGCCGACTCGAGCATCGACAAGCGCCTCGACTGGCGCTTCATCGACCTGCGTACCGCGCGCAACAACCTCATCTTCCGCGCTCAGACCACCCTCGAGCACGCCATGCGTACCTTCTGGGTCGACCGCGGATTCATCGAGATTCACACGCCCAAGCTCATGGCCAGTGCGTCAGAGTCGAACGCTGAGCTCTTCGAGCTCGAGTACTTCGAGACCAAGGCGTACCTCGCGCAGAGCCCGCAGTTCTTCAAGCAGATGGCCCAGTCGGCCGGCTTCGGTGCCATCTTCGAGATCGGCCCGGTCTTCCGCGCCGACCCCTCATTCACCTCGCGTCACGCCACCGAGTTCATCTCGGTCGACGCTGAGATGAGCTGGATCGACAGCCACGAAGACGTCATGACGATGCAGGAAGAGCTTCTCGCCTTCGCCATCGGTGCCGTCAAGGACAAGCACGGCGACGAGATCAAGGCACTCTTCGACGTGGATGTTGTTGTTCCGAGCATCCCGTTCCCACGCATCCCGCTCGCTGAAGCCAAGAAGATCGTGGCCGAGCGTGGCTACGAGGTTCCGCGCGCCGACGCCGATATGGACCCGGAGGGTGAGCGTCAGATTGCTGCCTACGTGCAGGAGACCTTCGGTCACGAGTTCGTGTTTCTCACCGACTATGCCGCGAGCATCCGCCCGTTCTATCACATGCGTCACGACGACGATCAGACGCTGACGAACTCGTACGACCTCATCTGGCGCGGCACCGAGATTACGACTGGAGCTCAGCGCGAGCACCGCATCGACATTCTCGAGCAGCAGGCGCGCGAGAAGGGCCTCAAGCCTGAGGAGCTCGAGTTCTACCTCGACTTCTTCCGCTACGGCGTTCCGCCGCACGGTGGATTCGGCATGGGCCTGCAGCGCATGATGATGCTGATGTTGCACCAGCCGAACCTGCGCGAGGTTACCTACCTCTTCCGCGGTCCGAACCGCCTGCTTCCCTAGCTCGGCGATTTACATCGTCCGACTGCGCTCCGCCTGCGAGCGCTACTGCGCAACGGCTCCGAGCGAGACGAGCTTCGAGTGAAGGTCGGGATCTGACGGCTCAACCTGGTGGGTGCCGTCGGGGAAAACGATCACGGGAATGTTCTTGCGACCCGAGATGGCCTGAGCCTCGTCGGCCGCTTCGGGCTTCTCTTCGAGATCGACGTAGTTGTAGTCGATGCCCAGTGCGTCAAGGAGCGATTTCGACCGACGGCAGTCCCCGCACCACATCGCTCCGTACATTGTGATTCCGCTGTCTGACATACGACGAGCCTAACCCTCGGCGGACTAGACTCAAATTCCAGTGGGCACCCCCACTGACAAAGCACCTACGAAAGGCGAGCCACAAATGGCTAACGTTTGGGATTTCCTCGGCTGGTTCGTGATGATCTTCTTCTTCATCGCGTACTTCATGATTCTTTTCTCGGTGATCACCGACATCTTCAGCGACCACGACATGAGTGGTGGAGTGAAGGCTCTGTGGATCATCCTGATCATCGTCACCTGGTGGCTTGGTCTGCTTATCTACCTCATCGTTCGCGGTCAGGGAATGGCTAAGCGTCGCCAGGCACTATACGAGCAAGCGAAGAAGGCGCAGGACGACTACATCAAGGAAGTCGCCGGCACCTCACACGCTGACGAACTCGAGAAGGCAGCCAAGCTCAAGAAGTCGGGAGCAATCACCGACAAGGAGTACGAAGCCCTCAAGAAGAAGATTCTTGCGAGCTAATTTCTCTTCATGAAGAAAGCCGGTCCTTCGGGGCCGGCTTTCTTATTTAGAACTCGTAGTCGACGGTGAGGCCACTCGCCACGAGGGGCCGAACCATGCCGACGGCAGCCACGTGGTCGGGATGCGTGAGGTAGGTCTGCATGTCGTCGAAGTTGTCGAACTCGGCCTCGAGAACGGCATCACCCGTGTTGGCGCGGTCTGGGTGGTTCGCGGTCACCTTCAGGTTGTGCACCTCGGGGATGATGTCGGCGAGCGCTTCGACCTCGGCCTTCATCTCCGCAATGAACGCGGCAAGCTTGACCGGATCTTCTTCTTTGAACTTCCACAGCACGATGTGACGAATGGTCACTGCTCCTCCTTGAGCTTGGTGCGAAGGCGGTCGGGGTCGATCCGCCAAAAATTGTGAACCTTGCCGTCGATGAGTACGACCGGGATGTGTTCCCAGTATTCCGCGTGCAGCTCCTGGTCATCATCTATCGAGCGCTCGACGAGTTGTACATGCGGGAACTCAGTCAGAACATCCGTCACGACCACGCGCGCGTCATCACAGAGGTGACAGCCTTCGCGTCCGATGAGGGTGACGGTTTTCACGGTTCTAGCCTACGCATGCGAAAAGCGCCCGCCCAGTTCGGGCGAGCGCTCATCACGAATTGCAGAAGTCTTACTTCTTGTTGCGACGCTGGTGACGAGTCTTGCGAAGCAACTTGCGGTGCTTCTTCTTCGCCATACGCTTGCGGCGCTTCTTAATAACTGAACCCACGAAAACCTCACAAATAAGGGCTTGGCCGTCATTTGGTCGGCCAGGATGTTCGGCAAATTGCCGTTCTGTTTACCCTATCCCACTGACGGGACAGGCGAAAAATCGAGGATGCGACTAGGAGCGCTTGCGAACAGCCTCGGTGAACTTCTCGACCCCGACGGTAAGGAGGTCAATGGCGTCATCCCACACCGCGCTCACGCGATGGGTGGCCTCAGCGGCGGTGCGTCCGACCGATGCAGCTACGGACAGCGTCTCATCACCCAGCGGGCGCTCGGTGCGCTCACCGGTGGGATCGCTCACGGCCGTGCCGAGGAATGGCACCACCCACTTCTCGAGCTGCTCGAGTGGTGTCGCGTCGAGGTGGTAGTAGCGGTGCTGACCGTCTTCACGAACGGCCACGACCCCGGCCTCGCGAAGCACCTTGAGTTGCTTCGACACCGTGGGCTGGCTCAGACCCGTCGCCGAGACGAGATCCGAGACGCTGACCTCACCCGAACCGCGTCGGGTGCTCTCGAGCAAGATACGCAAAATGTCTCGTCGTGCCTCATCGGCAATGACGTCAAAGATGTCGGTCATGACAACGAGAGTAGCGGGTTCTAGCTACCGGCTGCGAGCTCACGGGCACGAGCTAGCGCGGCCGCGGTTGCTTCTTCGATGACCTGGCTCAGGTTCGCCTCATCGAATCGCGCAATCGCTCGCTCGGTCGTACCGTTCGGGCTGGTCACGGCTCGACGGAGCTCGGCCGGAGTGTTCTCGCTCGCTGCGGCGTAGTTACTCGCACCCTGGAATGTCGAGCGCGCAAGGAGCGCGGCCTCGTCGGCGGTGAAGCCGAGTTTCACGGCAGCCGCTTCGAGCTGCTCAATGAAATAGAACACGTAGGCCGGCCCTGAGCCCGAGATCGTGGTGAGCGCATCGATGCGGGCTTCGTCGACAACCAGCACGTCGCCGACGGTGGCGAACAGCTCGGCAACCAGTCGAACATCGGCGTCTGTCGCAGTTGAACCGGCAGCCAGTCCGGTCATGCCCTGACGGATGGCGGCGGGAGTGTTCGGCATGGCACGCACCACGGAACCGGCGCCACCGAGTGCCTGCTCGATTGAGGCGCAGGTTACGCCAGCGGCAACACTGACGACAATCGTGCCGGGGGTTAGCGCATCCGCGATTTCGGTGGCGAGTTCGACGATCTGCGCCGGCTTGACTGAGAGAACGACCACGCGAGCACCAGCGACCGCCTCGCGGTTGGCCAGTTCGTTTGTGCTCGTCACCCAGGCAGTCACGCGGGGTTCGTTCTCGAAATCGGCCGCCCGGTCTGCGGAACGGTTCGTGACTCGAATGCCGCCCTCGACTGCAACGTGGTCGGCGAGAAGTCCCGCCAGAATCGCTCGCCCCATCGACCCGGCACCGAGAATGGCGACCGCGGGTAGGGTCACGCGCTGATGGTCAGACTGAGGGCTCACGCACTCATTCTAGGATTGAGAGAGGTCGAGACAGGGGACATCCATGAGCGCATCGGGCGGAACAAAAGCCATCGTGGCAGCGTTGCTGGCAAACCTCGGCATTGCTGCAACCAAGTTCATCGCCTTCGCATTCTCCGGGGCGAGCGCGATGCTCGCCGAAGCGATCCACTCGCTCGCCGACTCGATCAACCAGATTCTGCTTCTCGTGGGCGGACGCAAGGCAACCCGCGCGGCCGACGAGAAGCACCCGTTTGGCTATGGGCGCGAGCGCTTCGTGTACGCGTTCGTGGTGTCGATCATCCTGTTCTCTCTCGGTGGCCTCTTCGCCGTGTACGAGGGGTACCAGAAACTGTTGCACCCGGAACCGCTCGAGGTCTGGTGGTTGCCGATGGGCGTTCTGACAATCTCGATCGTGCTTGAGTCGTTCTCGCTGCGCACTGCTCTTCGTGAGGCCAGTCCCTTGCGTGGGGGCGCGAGCTGGGGCAAGTTCATTCGTCACGCCAAGGCACCAGAGCTGCCGGTGGTCATTCTCGAAGACACCGCCGCGCTCGTGGGCTTAGTGCTCGCCTTTCTCGGTGTGGGGCTCACGGCGATTACCGGGAACTCAGTGTTCGACGCAATCGGAACCATCGCCATCGGCCTGTTGCTCATCGTCGTGGCGGCGGTGCTCGGCTATGAGATCAAGGGCCTACTGGTTGGTGAAGGCGCTGGCGTGGCCGACCGCGAGGCAATCGAGAACGCCATCACTGGCTCCGGTTCGTCCGCTCGCATCATTCACATGAAGACCCTCTACCTCGGGCCTGACGAACTGATGGTTGGTGCCAAGCTGGCTTTTGAGCCGCACGCCAAATTCGCGGATGTGGCAACCGAGATCGATGCCGTCGAAGCACGCATTCGTGCCGCCGTGCCGGCTGCTCGAGTGATCTACATCGAGCCGGATGTAGCGCGATGACGAAGCGCGCGCTTGTTGTTCAGCACGACCCGACGATTCACCTCGGCAACCTTGAACCGGTCCTCCGCGAAGCCGGTTACGACATCGAAGTGGTCGATGCGACCTCGGCTGACTTCGCTCAGCTTGATGCACGAGCTGCTGACCTGGTTATCGTTCTGGGCAACGACCACGGTGTGTACGAGAAAGACCGTCGACCCTACATCGCGGCCGAGGAGGAGTGGCTCGCTGACCGACTCAGTCAGCACCGCCCCACTTTGGGCGTGTGCTTCGGTGCCCAGATCATGGCGAGCGCGCTCGGGGGCGAAGTCTTTCGTGGCCCGTCCACGCAGATTGGATTTCGGTCGGTAGAACTCACCGAAGCGGGAGCGGATTCACCGGTCGCGGTCTTCGAGGGTGTGCCGGTGCTGCAGTGGCACGGCGACACGTTCACCCTGCCGAGCGGGGTCACCCGTTTGGCAGGCTCGAGCGATTACGCCAATGAGGCATTTGCAATCGGCAACTGGGCTCTCGCCATGCAGTTTCATCCTGAGACCACGACAGCGATGTATGAACAGTGGCTCGCCGACGGTCGCGAGTCCGTCGCTAACCAGGGGCTCACGCTCGAACAGCTGCTCATCGAGGATCAACGCAACAGTGCCGCCATGCAGGCTGCGAGCGCGAAGATGCTTACTCGCTGGCTGGCTGCTCTCTAAAGAACTCGGTTAGCAGGGCCGCGCACTCCGCTTCGCGCACACCCGAGAAGACCTCGACCTGGTGGTTGAGCCGACGGTCCCGCAGCAGATCGTGCAGTGACCCAGCCGCTCCGGCTTTCTCATCCCAGGCACCAAAAACAACGGTTGGGATGCGTGCAGCCACGATGGCTCCGGCACACATGACGCAGGGTTCGAGAGTGACGACGAGCGTGCAGTCGGTCAATCGCCACGACTCAAGCCGAGTGGCAGCGGCACAAATAGCATTCACCTCGGCGTGCCCGGTGGGATCGTGCAGAGCTTCGCGGGTGTTCCATCCCGTAGAGACGATTTGTCCGCGGGAATCGAAGATGACGGCGCCCACCGGCACATCGCCGCGCTCACTCGCGTGTTCGGCAGCGTCGAGCGCGAACTGCATGGCGGCTTCCCGCGCAGCGACAGAACTGAGTAGCACCCGCGCTCCTTTCGTCTTACCCTGAGCCTATGCGAGTACATGTTTCGGAGCATCCTTTGGTCGCTCACCAGCTTCACGCGCTGCGTGATGAGCGCACATCCTCAGCCACTTTTCGCGAGGTCGTCAGCGAGCTCACTCGGCTGATCGCGACGGAGGCAACCACCACCCTCGCTCTCGAGAATCGAGTGATCACCACACCGGTTGCAACGATGGATGCGCAGACCCTCGCCCACCCGCGACCGATTGCCGTGCCCATCCTCCGTGCCGGTCTGGGCATGCTCGATGCCTTCCTCCAACTCGTGCCCGTGGCGGATGCGGGATTCCTCGGGCTCAAGCGCAACGAACAGACCCTCAAGCCCGAGGTCTACGCCAAGCGGTTCCCGACCGAGTCAGCAGGTCGACACATGTTTCTGCTCGACCCCATGCTGGCGACCGGCGGTTCACTCACCGCGGCCATTGACCTCTGCATCGAAGCGGGAGCTGCCGAAGTCACCTGCCTGTGCCTCGTCGCATCTCCGCAGGGCGTCGAAGCCGTGCGCAACCATCACGCGTCTGTACCGGCCTCGCTCTTCGTCGCCGCGGTCGATGAGGGTCTCAACGCTGACGGTTACATCGTGCCGGGCCTGGGCGATGCGGGCGATCGCCTGTTTGGCGTCGCGTGAGTCGGCGGTTAAACTAACAATATGTACTCGCACGCTCTCAACGTGACCTCAGCCGAGGTTATGTGTTGTGCCGGCTCGATGATGCCCGGCATGAGCGCTGCTTGTCGAATGTGTCGCTAGATCTCATCGCACCACCCCACATTCGACTTCACGCCGCTCGCATATTCGGCGGCACTACGCATCATCTAAGGACTTCATCCCATGTCTGACACCCCGGCAAAGCCGAACAAGACCGCACGCGGTTTCGCGCTGTACGTCGGCATCGACGAGGCAACCGCGGCAGCCAACGGCATCGACCTGAGCAAGCTCGTCGAAGCGCTCAAGAGCTTGACGTCGGAACTCGCCCCGACCGCCGAAACCTATGCTGCTGTCGCTCTCGCACCCGAGACGGCGGGCGGCCGCGACGTCGACGTTGTGCGCCTCGCCCTCCAGGAGCCAGCTGCTGTCTCGCGAGTCAAATCGAAGGATGAGAAGAGCGGTGGGGTTCTCGTCGACATCTCGCGCAAGCGCGTTCTCATCGACGACGAAGCAGCACCGCTCACGTTCAAGGAATTCGAACTGCTCCAGTACCTCGTGTTGCACAAGGGCATGACCGTTAGTCGCAACGAACTGATCACTGCCCTGTGGCGTGCAGACGAAGATGACATCCCGAACGATCGAACTATCGATGTGCACGTGCGACGACTCCGCGGCAAACTCGGCCGCTTTGAAGACATCATCCGTACGGTTCGTGGCATCGGCTACCGATACGACGAACACGCGGATGTGCTGGTGCTGTTTGCGAGCGCGCCCAGCCCCGACATGTTCTAAGCGCGTTCGGCCTTCACGGATTCGACGACCGCTCGCAGACGCTTCACGTGACCCTCGGGTGACGACAGTGCCGCTCGCTTGTGCGCGGCGGCACTCGCTCGCGCGAGAGAATCGCGGTTGGACGACAGTTCAAGAATCGTTTCGGCAAGCCCGTGCGCTTCCGCATCGCGCGCCTGTATGGCAGCCTCGCCAAACTCGGTCGCAAGCACGGGGTCACTCACGATGACCGGTCGTCCCGCTGCGAACGCTTCAAGAGCCACCATGGGTTGATTATCGAAACCGACGGACGTAATCACGACCGCGTTGGAGGCAGCGATTCGGCTACGCACTTCGTGGGGTTCAATCTTGCCCAACCAGGTCACATGCTCGTCAGGCTGCGCGGAGCCACCCGCCACCTGCAGTTCAACCACATTCGCATCGTGTCCTCGCTCGGTCAGGCGCTCACGAACGAGGGCCATCGCGCGTACCGCCACCGAGAGTCTCTTCTCCGGTGCAAACCGAGCGGCCCAGATCAAGACCAGGCGATCCGCCGGGGCATCGGTCACCCCGGTGTGTGGCACCACGGCCGTCACGTTCGAAATGACTTCAACGCGTGCGAGGTCGCACTCCTTCAACCGCGCCCCTTGATGCGCGGAAGGAGAAACAACGACATCCACTTGCCGACACATGGCGAGGGTCATGTGTCGCAGTTTGTTGGCGAGCGGATGACGCGAGAGTCTTTCGTGCCCGAGCTTCAGCCCGGTCTTGCGTCGATAGAGCCACTGTGCGATCGGCGCAGTGACATCCGCCACGAAGTGGGATCGCCAGAAAAAGGTGTGAACCGTGTGAAGCGTGACAATTCCTGTCTCGCGCGCCACCTGCACTGCAGCGACGGCTAACCCGAACTCCGAGTGCGTCAACACCGCTGTCGGCTGCATCTCGGCGTAACGCTTTCGGAACCACGACCGCAGTTGCTCGTTGTTGGTGAAGACGGGGAGACCGGCACCGGGAATCGCACGCGCGGGAGGTGGCGCCATGTACTCAACCCCCGCGGGCATGCTCGTGGCGTCTCCGCCGGGAGCGATGACAACAACGCGACTCCCTTGACTTGCAAGGGCCTCCGCCTGCCGAAGCATGGCGACTTGGGCACCGCCGAGGTATTGCAGGGAGTAGTCGGACACAACGAGATATGTCACGTGACCTCCCTGTCGATCGAGTCGTTATCAATCACGCTACCGGCAGCAGTACCCGCACGCACCGCTCCCTATGAATTTCTTGAGAAAGTCCACAAAGCCTATTGCGCCGTTACCTTTTCGTTATAAAGTGAAACCACGTTGAATTTAGTGCTTCAAATTCTCCGCATTGGATTGCGTAACTCTTGGTGAATGATTAGGACCGGCCGATTGCCTCATCGGCCGGTCCAAGTCTTTTAACCCGCGCTAGTCTTGCCGACATGGGTTGCTCAATTGTCTGGCTGCGCGATGATCTGCGCACGGCCGACAACCCTGCCCTGACCGCGGCGGTTGAGACTGGCGACTCTGTTGTGGTGGTCTACATCCTTGACGAAAGGTCTGCCGGCATTCGCCCGCTCGGTGGAGCCACGCGCTGGTGGCTGCACCACAGTCTCGAGGCGCTGGCCTATCGCGTGCACCGCCTCGGTGGCACTTTCGTACTGCGCTCGGGGCCCGCGCACGACGTCGTGCGGGATCTGATTCGCGAAACAAACGCCACCAGCATCTTCTGGAACCGCCGCTACGGACTCGCGGAACGCACGGTCGACTCCGAAGTCAAAGAATATGCGCGCGCGGCGGGGCTGACCGCAGAGAGTTTCGGCGCCAACCTGCTATTCGAACCCTGGACGATTCGCACCGGAAACGGAACGCCATACACGGTCTTCACGCCGTTCTGGAAGACCTGTCTTGCCCGACCTGAGCCAGTGCGCCAGTCGCTGGCTGCGCCGGCAGCACTAAACCCGTTCGAGGGCGCGCTCGCCAGCGACGACCTGGGGAGCTGGAAATTACTGCCGGCCAAGCCCAACTGGGCACTCGCGTTCGGCACTCGTTGGAAACCCGGCGAGCAGGGTGCGCACGCCTGCCTTGATCGCTTCGTTTCGACGCGCCTCGCGCGGTACGCCGAGCACCGCGATGAGCCCGGCATCGCTGCGACCAGCGAGTTGTCTCCCCACCTACGCTTTGGTGAGATCAGTCCCTACCAGGTGTGGGAGGCGATCGAAAAGGTCAAGGTCGGCGCGGATGCGGCGACCATGACGAACTGCACCAAGTTCATCTCCGAGGTCGGTTGGCGCGAGTTCAGCTACCACCTGCTGTACCACTGGCCGACACTGCCGAGCGAAAACTGGGATGCGCGCTTCAACTCATTCCCGTGGACCGCACCCGACCCCGCGCTACTCGGCGCGTGGCAGCAGGGTGAGACGGGCATCCCTCTTGTGGATGCCGGCATGCGCGAACTATGGCAAACCGGGACTATGCACAACCGCGTGCGCATGATTGCTGCGTCGTTCCTGGTGAAGAACCTGCTCATCGATTGGCGCGTGGGTGAGGCCTGGTTCTGGGACACCCTGGTCGACGCCGACGCGGCGAGCAACGCCGCAAGCTGGCAGTGGGTAGCCGGCAGCGGTGCGGATGCTGCGCCTTACTTTCGCGTGTTCAACCCGATGCTCCAAGCCGAGAAGTTCGACAAGCGCGCCGACTACATCGGGCGCTACGTGGCCGAGGCAGACTTGGGTGCGGTGGGCGGCTACCCCGAGCCCATCGTCGACCTCAAAGCGTCGCGCGACCGAGCACTCGCCGCCTTCGCGAGCATCTCAAAGCTGCCGCGATCCATCAGGCCACCGCATCCAACCGACTAGGCCTCGCGGGTCATTGAGACGCTGACGAAAGTCTCCGAAGCACTCTCTCCTGAGTACACCCCGCGCAGCGGAGAGACGTCTGCGTAGTCACGCCCGCGGGCGACTTGTACGTGATGAGGCCCGATTTCGTGCATGTTCGTGGGGTCAAAGCCGAACCAGCCGCCGGTGTACCACTCCACCCAAGCGTGAGATTCACCAACGACTGTTTCACCGATAGGCGCGTCGGGCTTGGGGTGAAGGTAACCCGAAACATAACGAGCCGGAATACCTATAGCGCGCAGAGCACCGATGGTAATGTGTGCGAAATCTTGACACACGCCTTCACCTCCCGACCAGGCATCACGGGCGGTCGAGTGCACCCCCGTGGCTCCCTTGACGTAATTGACGCTGCCGTTCACGAGTTGAGCGATGCGTCGCGCCGCCTCAGCCGGCGATGCGGAGGAGTCTCGGATCTCCTTGGCTACCTTGAAGAGTTCCGACGACGGTTCGGTAAGCCGGGTTCCCAACAACGCTTCGACGAGCTCGGCGGAGCTACCCGCAGACTCGGCCAAGTAATCCCACGTGGTATCGACGGCGTGGTAGCGGTTCTCGCGAATATCAACCACACTGACCGCCTCCACCGAAAGTTCCGTGTGCGGTACCAGCACCTCAAACATGCTCACTACCGTGCCCCAGTAATCGACATACGGATGTTGATTGGAAGGCGGGTTGATATCGAGCCGAGCCGACAGGACGATCTGGCTGTGGTCCGTGGCTGGCAACATGCGCGCCTCGTTGTAAGAGGCCACTGCCGGAGACTCATAGGTGAACCCTGTGCGGTGTTCAATTCTCATGCGGGTCATGAGTTCTCTCCAATCCAAACCGGAACTGCGCTCGTGGGAAAGTACTTCTTTCGGACTTCGTCACTCGCAGCTGACATCACGATCTGAACGTTTTCCATGTTGCCTGGCAGGTCGGCCAAGAGGTCGGTGATGGATCTGAATTCGAGCTCGGAATGAATCTGGCCGAGCAAACGCTGGGCTTCATCGGGTACACCAACGCGATTCGATGTTGGTTCGATGGCGCGGAGGGCATCAATCGCGCGACTAGCCGAATACAGGATCGAGCGCGGGAACAGGCGGTCAGTCAAAAGGAACTGCGCGGCGTTCTGAGTCGAAGGCACCCCGCGGTAGGTGCGAAGGTAGGCCTCGTAAGCCCCACAACTCCGCAAGATGGTTGTCCATGATGGGCCGCTGGCCTCGGTGAGGGCTCGGGTGGCGAGAAGGCGCGCCGTCATGTCTGCACGTTCGACTGCGCGACCCAATGCGAAAAACTGCCAGGCCTCATCATGCGTCGTCGCTGATTCGATGATTCCAATTGCAAGGGCAGCTCGCTCGCGAATCCAGCGAAAAAAGTCGTGAGCCTTGTCATCGGCGACGCGCTTGGGAAGCTTCGCGTTGGTCTGGTTCAAGCACTCCCACAGTTCGGTCGACACGATTTCACGAGCTCGGCGAGCGTTTTCACGAGCGGCCTCTACAGCGAAGGCGATTGACTCCGAACATCCCCGGTTGTAGCCGAGAAGCGCCAGCACGTCTGAACGGTTGAGTTGCTCACTGGGCTCGGCGGTATGACCCATGACTGAGAGCAACGACCGGCATGCAGTGTCCTCGTCGATCCACGGGTCTTCGAGCAGAAGTTGGAGGTGCACATCCAGGATGCGCGCCGTCCCGTCGCTACGTTCGACGTACCTGCCTATCCAAAAGAGTGACTCGGCTATACGACTCAGCATTCTGCACCTCCCGGCGTGACGGATTCGTGAATGGACTGTTGTTGCTGCTCCTGCTGTTGGCGGAAGCGAGCGCTGGCGTCTTCATCCGTTGGTGAATGATCCACGGTGATGGCATGACCGATTGCGCTGCTGCCTTCCATAGGCCCGCGGGCTCCGTCGACATCGCTCGTAGCCTGGCTCGCCACGAGCTGTGACACGTCGCTTGGTGAGCGCCGACCCAGAATCGCGTTGCGCGGTTCGAGCACCCAGGTGTCTTTCGAGCCGCCGCCCTGGCTCGAGTTCACAACGAGTTGCCCTTCGGGTAGCGCCACTCGGGTTAGGCCTCCCGGTAAGACATAAATTCCATCTCCCGAATTCACGGCGAACGGCCGCAAGTCCGCGTGCCTGGGGCGCACGCCTTCCTCGACGAGCGTCGGGATTGTGGACAGCTGCACCACAGGCTGCGCGATCCACCCACGAGGATCCTTCTTGAGTTTCTTGCGTAATTGCTCTAGTTCGGTGGCACTCGCGTCAGGACCAACGACGAGACCTTTACCGCCAGAACCGTCGACCGGCTTCACGACGACTTCATCGAGTCGATCGAGTACCTCAGCTAGCGCCTGCGGCTCTTCAAGCCTCCAAGTATCCACGTTCGGCAAAATCGGCTGCTCGCCTAAGTAATAGCGAATGAAGTCCGGTACGTAGGTATATACCAGCTTGTCATCGGCGATACCGTTGCCAACCGCGTTCGCGATGGTCACGTGCCCCAGTCGTGCTGCCATCATCAGACCGGGAGAGCCCAGTACCGAATCAGGGGTGAACGAGAGCGGATCAAGAAACTCATCGTCGACGCGACGGTAGATCACATCAACGCGGGTCGGCCCCGCCGTGGTGCGCATCCAGACCCGACCGTTGGAACAGAAGAGGTCGCGGCCCTCAACCAGCTCAACCCCCATGAGTCGAGCGAGCAACGTGTGCTCAAAGTATGCGCTGTTGAAGACACCCGGCGTGAGAACAACAACCGTGGGGTCATCCACTCCATCAGGTGCAGATGCGCGCAGTGCTTCGAGTAATCGATACGGGTAGTCGCCCACGGGTCGCACACTCAATGAAGAGAACAACTCGGGAAGGGTTTGCGCCATGACTCGACGATTGGAAATCACGTAGCTCACGCCACTCGGCACGCGCACATTGTCCTCGAGTACCCGCCAGTCACCTCGTTCATCGCGAATGAGGTCGATTCCAGAGACGTGGATACGCACACCATTGCTCATCGGAATGCCGGCCGCCTGGCGGTGAAAGTGACTCGAAGTGGCAACTAGCTTGGCGGGGATCACACCATCGGCGATGCACTTTTGTGGACCGTAGACGTCAGCGAGAAATGCCTCAAGTGCTCGCACTCGTTGCGAGACACCGGCCTCGACTCGGCTCCAGTCATCCGCCTCAATCACGCGCGGTACCGCATCAATCGGGAACGGTCGCTCTTCTCCGGCAAAGTCAAAGGTCACGCCTTGAGCGAGGTACGAGGTAGCAAGCGCTTCGGTACGGCCGCGTAGCTCGTCCTGTGACATTTGAGACAAGGCAGCGTGGATCTCAGCGTAACTCTGGCGCGCAGACGAGGTGTTCGTGATGTCGCCGAACATCTCATCCCACGCAGAGTTACCCGCACGCTGCTTCTGCTTGGAGGATCCATACCCGTCGAAAATCTGAGCCATAGCTCATAGTTCTCCGACCGAGTTACAGGCTCGTTTCGTTTATGTCGCCATTAGGTAAGCAAGTGACCCTAGACGCTGAAGTACTTCGCCTCGGGGTGATGGAACACGAGCGCGTCTGTCGACTGCTCGGGGTGCAGCTGGAGTTCCTCGCTGAGGATAACTCCGACGCGCTCCGGCTTGAGCAGCTCGACGACCTTGCGGCGATCTTCCATCTCGGGGCACGCCGGATAACCGAGTGAGAAGCGGGCGCCCCGATAGTCGAGCTTGAACATGCCGGCGAGGTCGGCTGGCTCTTCGCTCGCGAACCCAAGCTCAGCGCGGATGCGCGAGTGCCAGTATTCGGCGAGCGCCTCGGTCAGCTGCATGGCCAGACCGTTGAGCTCCATGTAGTCGCGGTACTGGTCGGCGGCGAACATCGCGGCCGTAAACCTGTCAACGCTCTCACCCACGGTAACGAGTTGGAAGGGCAGAACATCCACTTGACCGGACTCGCGTGAGCGAATGAAGTCTGACAGGCACAGGTGACGGTCACGGCGTTGGCGCGGGAACGTGAAGCGCAGTCGGTCGGTTCCGAGCTGGCCGCCAGAACCACCATCGGGCGCAAGAAGTCCGGGGTTGCCAAGTACGCCGGTGGGGTCGTCACCGTGATGAAGAATGACAGTGTCGTCGCCCTCGCTCACCGCGGGGAAGTATCCGTAGATGACGGTCGGGTCAAACATGCCCTCGGCAACGATGCGGTCAAGCCAGTAACGAAGGCGCGGGCGCCCCTCGGTCTCGACGAGTTCCTCGTAGCTCGCGCCACCCTCGCCGCGGCCGGGCTTGAGGCCCCACTGACCCATGAACGTCGCACGTTCATCGAGGAACGCAGCGAAGTCGTTCATCGGGATGCCCTTGACGATTCGCGTACCCCAAAAAGGCGGAGTCGGCACCGGGTTGTCTGCGGCCACGTCTGATCGGGCGGGCAGGTCTGCTTCCTCGGTCTCGATGAGCAAACCCGGGCGATGGATGCGCTTCTTCAGTTCGGGCAATCCGACCGTGGCGGGGTCAGCACCGCGTGCGATCTTCACCAGCGGTTCCATGAGTGCGAGACCCTCGAAGGCGTCTTTCGCGTAGCGGACTTCGCCGTCGAAGAGGTCGGCGAGATCATCCTCGACGAATGCGCGCGTGAGTGCCGCGCCGCCGAGAATGACCGGCCACTTCTTGGCAAGCCCACGCTGGTTGAGTTCGATGAGGTTTTCCTTCATGACGACAGTCGACTTCACAAGAAGACCGCTCATGCCGATGACGTCAGCGTTGTGCTCTTCGGCAGCCGCGATGATTTCGTTGATCGACTGCTTGATACCGATGTTGACGACGTCATAGCCGTTGTTGGTCAGGATGATGTCGACGAGGTTCTTGCCGATGTCGTGCACATCGCCGCGCACAGTCGCAATCACCATCGTGCCCTTACCGGCCGCCTCGCTCTTCTCCATGTACGGCTCAAGAAGGGCAACCGCGGCCTTCATGACCTCGGCCGACTGGAGAACGAACGGCAGCTGCATCTCACCCTTGCCGAAGCGGTCACCCACGACCTGCATGCCCGAAAGCAGGTGGTCGTTGATGATCGCGAGCGGGGCCATGCCCTCGGCACGTGCGAGCTCGAGGTCGGCCTCGAGACCCTTCGACTCTCCGTCGATGATGCGGCGGGCAAGTCGTTCGCCAGTGGGGAGGGCGGCGAGCTCGGCGGCGCGCGCATCCTTCAGGGCAGCCGAGTCAACACCGGCGAACAGGTCGAGCATGGTCGAGAGCGGGTCGTAGGTGAGCTCACCGTCGGCGTTGTACTCGCGACGGTCCCAGACCAGGTCGAGCGCGACCTTGCGCTGGTCGTCGGGCACGCTCGCGAGCGGAACAATCTTCGCCGCATCAACAATCGCCGAGTCGAGACCGGCCTCCACGGCCTCGTGCAGAAAGACCGAGTTGAGCACAATGCGCGCAGCCGGGTTGAGACCGAACGAGACATTCGAGACACCGAGTGTGGTGTGAATACCCGGGTACTTCGTCGTGATTTGGCGAATTGCTTCGATGGTCTCGATCGCGTCGCGACGCGTCTCTTCTTGTCCGGTCGCGATTGGGAAGGTCAGGGCGTCGACGATGATGTCGGATACGCGCATCCCCCACTCGTCCACGAGCTTGTCAACGAGACGGCTCGCGATGCGCAGCTTGCCCTCGGCGGTGCGGGCCTGACCCTCTTCGTCGATGGTCAGCGCAATAACCGCAGCGCCGTGCTCTTTGACGAGTGGCATGATGCGACCGAAGCGCGAGTCGGGGGTGTCTCCGTCTTCGAAGTTAACCGAGTTGACCACCGGACGTCCGCCGATGAGTTCCATACCGGCCTGAATGACGGCGGGCTCGGTCGAGTCAACCACCAACGGCAAAGTGGATGCGCTCGCAAACCGCGACACAATTTCACGTACGTCATCCACGCCATCGCGACCGACGTAATCGACGCAGACGTCGAGCAGGTGCGCGCCCGAACGAATCTGGTTTTTCGCGATCTCGACGCAGTCATCCCAGCGGCCCTCAAGCATCGCCTCGCGGAAGGCCTTCGAACCATTGGCGTTGGTGCGCTCACCGATGGCGAGGTACGACGCATCCTGGTTGAACGGCACGTGCTGGTAGAGGCTCGCGACACCGGGGTCGTCTTCGATTGAGCGTGCGGGTCTCGCCACGGCGCCAGCGGCACCCACTCGACCATCGTTGTAGAAACGCTCCACCACCGCGCGCATGTGCTCCGGGGTCGTGCCACAGCATCCGCCGACCAGCGACAGGCCGAACTCGCGCACGAACTGCTCGTGGGCTGTTGCCAGCTCACTCGGCGTGAGCGGGTAACTCGCTCCGTCGGCGGTGAGCACCGGTAGACCTGCGTTCGGCATGCACATCACGGGCACACGCGAGTGCTTCGAGAGGTAGCGCAGGTGCTCGCTCATCTCGGTGGGGCCGGTGGCGCAGTTGAGACCGATCATGTCGATGCCGAGCGGCTCGAGCGCGGTCAGAGCCGCCCCAATCTCGCTACCCATAAGCATCGTGCCCGTGGTCTCGACGGTTACTTCGACGAAAATCGGGATGCGGATGCCGGTCTGCTCGATCGCGAGCTTGCATCCATTCACCGCTGACTTGGTCTGCAAGAGGTCTTGCGAGGTTTCGATCAGGAAAGCATCGGTACCGCCCTTGATGAGGCCGACCGCCTGCTCAGCGAAGGTCGCTTTGAGATGTGCGTACGTGGTGTGGCCGAGACTCGGGAGCTTGGTACCGGGGCCCATTGATCCGAGCACCCAGCGCACGCGCCCGTCACGAGCCTCGTATGCCTCGACGGCCTCACGGGCGAGACGCGCACCCGCCTCAGCGAGCTCTTCGATGCGGTTCTCGATGTTGTAGTCGGAAAGATTCGACCAGTTCGCACCGAATGTGTTCGTCTCAATCGCGTCGATCCCTGTGTCGAGGTACGCGTTGTGAATCGCTGTGATGATGTCGGGGCGTGAGACGTTGAGAATCTCGTTGCATCCCTCGAGCTGCTGATAGTCAGCGAGGGTTGGATTGAAGCCCTGGAGCTGCGTGCCCATCGCGCCGTCGCCAATGACCACGCGCTCGGCCAGCGCATCCATCAGCGCTTGAGACCGCGCGGCAAATTCCATTGCTCTAGTTTAAGCCGTGGATTAGCCGACGAGGTCCGAGGCCATGAGCTGCTGGTAGTCACCCTCGGTAATGTCCGCGTAGGCGATCGCGTACTCGGCGATGGCGTGGTCGAAGGCCTTGGTATCGCCGAGGTAGCCGGTAATCATGGATGCGTCGCCTGCGCGAGCATGCGCACGCGCCAGAACAGCGCCACAGATCATGGCGTAAATCGTGATGCCCTCAGCATTAAGCAGAGTGACATCGACCTTGCCCTTCATGTCCCACAGCTGGCGGAAGTAGAAGTCGTAGGGAACCTCGTCGCCACCGTGACACCAGCCCAAAAAGGGATCTCCGCTGGATTGCATCAGGCGCGTGCCAATGACGACTCGTTCGCCGTGGTTGTCGAACTGAGATCGGCCGAGGTAGCGCTCGAGCACGGAAGGGCCGGCCTGTTTGCCCTGCAAAATCAAAGGCTCGCCATCGCCTGATTCGAGCAAGAGCACGTAGGCGCGCGTGCCCACGCTGCCCACCCCAACCACTTTGAAAGCGAAGTCGACGAACGAGTAGCGCGCGAGGAGCGCGGCTCGATCGAACTGCAGCGAGCTCACATAGTCGGCGTAAACCGGTGCGAGCAATTCTTCGATTGCCGTTACTTCGCTGCCCGTGATGCGTTCAATCAGCGGCGGCGAGTTAATGAACCGACGACGACCGTCCACAACCTCAGTGAGTTTGGACACCGCTGAATCTACGTTCTTGCGTCGCGCTTTGTCGCTCGCTTTGACTAAGGCTGCCCGCAGATCGGACTTCTTCAGTTGGGCAACCATCCAGTCGACGTCGACTTTGGCGAACCACACGTCAAGTGTGCTTCGGTCATTGAACGCCGCCATCCATTGCCGGTACGACTTGGCGGCGCGTTCGGCGGCCGCGCGCTGTTCGGCTACCGAGAATCCGTTGTGCCTCGCGGCGACCGCAAAGCTGGCGGCAAGGCGTTTGACATCCCACTCAAAGGGTCCCGGATTGGTTTCGTCGAAATCGTTGATGTCGAACACGAGGTTGCGCTCTTGAGACGCGAACATGCCGAAGTTGGCCAAATGTGCATCGCCACAGAGCTGCACCGAGATACCTGAGTTGGGACGCAGGGAGAGGTCACTAGCCATGACCGCCGCGGCTCCCCTCAGGTACGCAAACGGGTCGATCGACATGCGCTCGTATCTCAACGCGAGAAGCTCGTTCACGCGCCCAACTTCCTGCTCGCGGATGAGACCGAGGGCATCGCGGCGTTCATCATGTGACGGCACGAGGGCGAGGGATTCGAGCGGAACGTCTACCCGCCGACGCGCGCCTGTCGCGCGGCGCTCCTCACGCGAGGGGCGGCGACGATTGAGAAACTCAATCGAAGAATCGTCCGAGATTCTGTTGGGCATGGTGAAAGTTTAAGTTCTCCCGGGTAGTCTGCGCCTTATGAACACCACTTCAACCGGTCTCAAAGGTTTGCGTCGCACTCTCGTCATCATCATCATCGTGGCGTTCGCCGCAGCCGCGGCAATCGGCATCTACATGATCGTCGCTGGCGGCTCCGCAGTGGATGAAACCACCAGCAAGATTCTGGCCACTACGGCACTGATAGGTGGTGTGAGCCTCACTGCTCTGTGCCACCTCGCCATCGTCGGTCGCGCCATTCGCGCCGTTGGATATGTGGGCCTTGCGGGAAGCGCTGCGATGCTCATCACGGGACTCATGCTCATCTGGCACACCTGGTCAGCGGTGGATGATGGCAACTACATGATGAACGTCGGTAAGGCCTTCCAGCTCAGCCTCATGGCCGCAATTTTCCTAGCGCAGGTCAACCTGCTCCTGCTCTTGTCGCAGCGCAAGCACCGCGCCATTCAGATCAGCCTCTATGTCACGTTCGCCGCCATCGTTGTCGTCTACGGAATCGTCGCGTGGGCCACGCTCGGTGACATGGTGTGGGAGCAATTCCCCGACCTGTGGAAGTACCTCGCCGTCGCGGCGATCATCGACGCCCTGGGCACTGTCGTCACTCCTGTTCTAGGTCTCGTCCTCAAGAAGTCGGAACCCGTGAGTGACGGCGGCGAGAAAGTGACGGTTCACCTCACCGCCGAACAGGTGCTTAAACTGCGAGCAGCGCATCCCGAGAAATCTCTCGACGATGCGCTGCTGGCAGAACTGAGCTAATTAGCTGTTGATGACGCGGGGCACACCGAGTGCCTTGAGGCCCTCGACGCCGAACTCGAGTCCGTAACCGGACTGCTTGTTGCCACCGAACGGCACCATCGGGTGCACGCCACCGTGCGAGTTGATCCAGACGGTTCCCGCCTCGAGACGCTCAGCAACCTCGCGAGCCTTGGTCTTGTCTGACGACCACACGGATGCGCCGAGTCCGACGTCAACAGCGTTGGCCATTTCGACAGCTTCGTCGATGTTCGAGTAGGTCACGATCGGCAAAGCCGGTCCGAACTGCTCGACCTGAACGAGTGCGTTGTCGTTCGACAGGCCCGAAACAATCGTGGTCGGGTAGAAGAAGCCCTTCTGGTTTGCGTCGGGGTTTCCACCGAGCTCAACCTTTCCGCCACCGGCTTTGGCCTTCTCGACCAGGTCAGCAACGATGTCGTACTGCTTCTTGTTCTGCAGCGGGCCGAGCACGTTGTTCTCGTCGGTACCGTCACCCATAGGCATTGCGGCAGCGACAGAAACAAGTGCCTTCGTGACCTCGTCGGCAACCGACTCGTGAACGTAGAGGCGCTTGAGCGCGGCACAGGTCTGACCGGTGTTGAGGAACGCGCCCCAGAACAAGCCCTCTGCGATGGCTGCGGGGTCAACGTCGGGAAGAACGATACCGGCGTCGTTTCCACCGAGCTCGAGCGTGAGGCGCTTGACCGTGTCGGCGGAGCTCTTGATGATGGCCTTACCGGTTGCGGTCGAGCCGGTGAACATGACCTTGCCGATAGCCGGGTCAACGGTGAGGGCTGCGCCAACTTCGCGACCACCCGAGACGACATTCACGACGCCCTCGGGAAGAACGGTGTTCATGATGTGGATGAGCGCGCTCACGATGAGCGGGGTGAACTCCGACGGCTTGACGACGACGGTGTTACCCATGCGCAGTGCCGGAGCAACCTGCCAGATGGTAATCATGGCCGGCCAGTTCCACGGACCGATTGCGGCGACAACACCAATCGGCGCGTAGGTGAGCTCCGAGCGTCCAGACTCGTCATCCTTGATGACTTCGCTCTCGAGCGGGGTGCCGGCAGCAACGCGAAGCCATGCTTCAGCGCCACCGATTTCAAAGCGTGCATTGGGGCCGTTGAGCGGCTTGCCCTGCTCGCGCGTGAGCAGCTGAGCGAGTGCCTCGCCGTTCTCAGCGATAGCGTCGGCAGCCTTCATCATCAGCTCGCTGCGCTTCTCGTGACCGAGAGCAGCCCATCCCTTCTGTGCCTTCTTGGCAGCAGCAATGGCGTTGTTCAGGTCGTCAACCGAGTGCTCGGCAACCTTGCCAACGAGTTCTCCGGTAGCCGGGTTGAGGATGTCGCGCGAGGGGCCCGTCGGGGCGATGGCGGCGAGCAAGCTCTCCAGGGTGTGGGGCATGGTGTCTCCTCTATGAGTCCAGTAGTGAAATAACGATAACCCCGCTCACGCAGGGAGACCACCGAAAATTAGCGCACAGCAGTTGCTTAGTAACGCATAACCGCTGAGCGCAGGCGGCTAGCGCAGGTGCTCGGCAAAGAAGGTTTCTATGCGCGCCCAGGCATCCCGCGCTTCGTCCGGGTAGGGCTTGTACCCGACAACCTTCTGCATGAATGGACGCAAGGCAATGGGACCTGCCGCGCCGGGGTTCATGAACGCGTGGTTGGCATTGGGGTACTCCTTGACGTCGTGGTCAATCCCCTTCGCGGTGAGTGCGGTCTCAAGCTTCGTCGCGGCGTTCTTGAGCGATTTGTCTTTGCCACCGAATGACGCGACGATCGCGCACGACCCCTCGAGCACCGCGTCGAGGTCCTTGGGCAGCATGCCGTAGTTGACGGCTGCGGCGTCGTATCCGCGATTCGCCATCTGAAGCGCAAAGCCACCGCCCATGCAGAACCCGATGACGCCGACCGAGCCGGTGCAGTCGGGGCGAGCAACGAGAAACTGCTTGGCTGCCTCGGTATCGTCGAAGGCCTGCCCGTGCCCCTCGGTCAGCGAACGGAATGTGGCTTTGAGGCATCGGCGCATGCCTCCACGGCTGTAGAGGTCGGGCATGAGTACGAGGTAGCCAGCCGACGCGAGACGCTCGATCTGGGCACGCATGTTCTCTTCGATGCCGAAGACCTCGTGCACCATCACGACGCCGGGCCACGGGCCAGTGCCGTTCGGAACACCAATGACACCGCGCAGCTCACCGTCGACGGCGGGAATCACCACGTCACTGAGCTGAACTGTCATGTGCTTAGAGTCCGTCGGATGCGGAGGTCAGTCGATCGAGTTGGTCCATGCTCAGTGTGAGCTCGGTCGCGGCGAGCAGTGCGGGCAGCTGCTCAACGACACGGGCGCTCGCAATTGGACCAACCACGGTCGGGCGCGTGAGCAGCCAGGCAAGAGCAACGGATGCCGGCTCGGCGCCGAGTTCGGCCGCGATGTCGATGACCGCCTCAAGCACTACTGCGCTCGTTTCGTTCATGTAGCTGGACACACCCTGCTTGCGGGTGGCCGTGTCGAGGCTCGCTCCCTGAGCGTATTTGCCGGTCAAGAATCCTGACGCCAGCGAGAAGTAGGGTGCGCAGCTGATCCCCGCGCGTGCAGCAACCGGGCCCAGATCGCTCTCGTACTCCTTGCGAAACACCAGGTTGTAGTGCGGCTGCACGACAACCGGCAACGCGAGGTCGTTCGCTTTGGCAACCTCGAGGTACTCGGCCAGACGGGCGCCGGTGTAGTTCGAGAGGCCGATGTGCCGAACCTTTCCCGCCTTCACAAGCTCATCGAATGCGACGGCCGTTTCGAGGATGGGTGTCTCGGGGTCTTCAGCGTGTGCGTAGTAGACATCGATGTAGTCGGTCTTGAGCCGTGCGAGTGACTCGTTCGCGGCGGCACGAATGTTGGCGGCCGCCAAACCCTCGAATCCGCCGAGCTTGCCCACCTTGGTGGCGATGACTACCTGCGCGCGATTGCCGCGGGAGCGCATCCAATCACCCAGGATGTTCTCTGACTCACCGCCAACATTGCCCGGCTTCCACCGCGCGTAGGCATCGGCCGTGTCAACGAAGTTTCCGCCACCGGCGACGAAGGCATCGAGCACCGCTTCAGATTCGGCGGCATCAGCCGTCCAGCCGAAAGTGTTGCCGCCGAGCACCAGCGGGAAAACGGTCAGGTCAGAGTTGCCGAGGCGTCGTGAAGTCATGACGCAAGCCTAAGCCGACTTGCGGATCTTGCCGTAGAGCACCGCGATGCCGTTCATGACGAGAGCGTTGACGAGCAAGAAGACGGCGATTCCGAGGATGTACTCCACGACCCCGAGCCAACCGGCGGGTTCAGTCGGGTTGAGGAACGGGTACGGCCACCAGCCGGTTGCGAGTCCACGAACGATCGAGAAGGCGACCCACGCAAGTGGATAGACGAGCACCCAGAAGCTGGCGCGCAGGCGAACGGTGTAACGACCGGGAGCGAAAAGCCAGTCGGCTGCGAGCAGAATCGGAGCCCACACGTGGAGCACCTCGTTGGGCCAGACCGGCCAGATGTATCCCGGCTCGGGAGGGAGGTCACGCAAGAGGAGGTTGTAAACGACGCAGGTGACAATCGCCATCGCGACGATACAGAGGCGCACGATGGTGAGCACCTTGGTGTCTGTGCGCGCTCGAAACGCATAGATACCCGCGGCCAGAAGTACTACGACATCCATGAGGCTGGTCTGAATCGTGAAGAACGCGAAGTACTCACCCGGGCGGAAGACGTTGTGAACGAGTCGGTCCTGAATTTGGTAGACAACCGAGACGAGTACGACCAGCCCGAGCACGATGCGGGCGACGCCGATGAAGCGCCGATAAACCGAGGAAGTTTCTGCCGACATGGTGCCAGACTAAAGCTATGACTACGACAATTCCAGACTGGTTAAACGCAAGCCTCCCGATTTTCATCATCCTCGGTATCTGGAGCATGATCTGGAAGGGCATCGCCCTCTACAAAGCCGGTGGGCGCAAAGACCTCGTGTGGTTCGTCGTGCTTTTTATCGTGAACACCCTCGGCATCCTCGAGATTTTTTACATCTTCTACTTCAGCAAGCGAACGCCCGCCAAGAAGCAGTAGGCTCAGCGCCGGTTACGGCGCGAGCAGCCAGAGAATCGGCAGGGCCGTCATCGCAAGAATGGCGATTCCCAGCAAAGCCTGCGACCACCACGGGCTTGCCCATCCTTTGAGCAGTTTTTTGTCGCGCCCGAGCACCCAGATCACGACCATGAGGAACGGTGCCGCGAGACCGTTTGTAATCGCGGCGATGATCAAGAACTGGATGGGGTTCACACCGATCAGGTTGAGCACTAGGCCGATCGCGATCGACAACATGATGACGCCGTAGAACCAGCGCGCCTGACTCGGCTTTTTCTCGAGTGACTCACTCCAGCCAAAGGTCTCTGCGAGCGCGTAACTGGTCGCCCCAGCCAAAACAGGAACCGTCAGCAGACCGGTGCCGAGAATGCCGAGCAAGAACAGCAGACTTGCGTACTGCCCCGCAATCGGCGTCAGCGCCTGGGCTGCCTGCTCGGCCGAATCGATGTTGACGATGCCGTGCGCATTCAGGGTGGCGGCCGCGGTGATCACGATTGAGGCAGCAACAAAGACCGTGGCAAACATTCCGGTGCCGACGTCGATACGCATGGCTGTCATGTGCGGTCGAGTGGCTTCGGGGTGGCCGTGCTCGTCCCCATCCTCGACTTCCTCGGCGGCTTGCCAGAAGAACAGGTACGGCGAGATAGTCGTTCCCGCGACGGCGATGAGCAGCGCAATGTCAGTCTTGGCCCAGTTGAAGTGCGGCACCAGCGAATCGAAACCGACATCCGCCCAGTTGACCTGCACGACAAACATCACCGCGACGTAGGCCAACAGAGAAAGACACAGCCAGCGCAGAATTTTCGCGTAGCGGTGATACGGGATAAAAATCTCGAGCAGGGCGATGACCAGTGCCGCACCGATCACGCCCACCATGTGCGGAACCGGAACGATGAGGTTCAGCGCGGCCGCGATTGATCCGAGGTCGGCCGCGATGTTGACCGTGTTCGCGATGGCAACGAGCGAGACCGCGATGATGAGGGTGCTGCGCGGCAGCCGCTCACGAATAACCGCCGCCAAGCCCTTGCCGGTGACGATGGCGAGACGAGCACACGCCTCCTGCACCGCGAATGCGAGCGGGAAGAGAAGCACGGTTCCCCAGAGCAGGCGGTAGCCGGTGGCGGCCCCAACCTGCGAATACGTGGCAATTCCGGAGGGGTCGTCATCCGCTGCACCCGTGACGATGCCGGGACCGAGTCGGGAGAAGTACCCCTTGCCGCGCAACCGGCTTCGCGAGGGGTGATGCTCCATAAAGCTAGATTAGGCGTATGGCATCAGAACGCACACGCTGGATCGGGCTCGTCTTCATTAGCCTCGCGGTCTCCCTCATCATCGTCGACTCGACAATCGTCAACGTCGCGATTCCCTCCATCATCGATGACCTCGGTCTGACCAGCACGCAGGTGCAGTGGGTGCAGGAGTCGTACACACTCGTCTTCGCGGCTCTTCTCCTCGTCTTCGGCACGCTCGCTGACCGCTTCGGTCGCCGGCGCCTGCTCGTCATCGGTATGACCCTGTTCGGCCTGTCGTCGATTGCCGCCGCACTCGTCACCACACCCGAGCTACTCATTGGCGCTCGCGTGATCCAGGGCCTCGGTGGCGCCATGGTTCTGCCCACCACTCTTTCGCTTGTCAACGCCACCTTCCGTGGCAAAGAGCGCGGCATTGCCTTCGCCGTGTGGGGTTCAACCATCGGTGGCATGGTCGCCGTTGGTCCGCTGCTCGGCGGATGGCTAACCACCGACTTCTCGTGGCGCTGGGCATTCGGCATCAACATCCCGTTGAGCATCATCATCATTATCGGTGCGCTTCTGACGGTCGCGGAATCACGCGAACCGGATGCGCGACGAATCGATTGGGCCGGTGCCGTTCTCTCGGTCGTGGGTCTGACCGCTCTCGTCTTCGGGCTCATCGAAGGCCGCACCTATGGGTGGTGGCTCGTCAACAAGCCCTTCGTCATCGGTGACCTCACCTGGGACTCCGGCATCTCGATCATCCCGATCTGCTTCGCGGTTTTCATCGTTGCCACCGCCATCTTCATCCTCAACGGATTGCGTCGTCAAAAGCTCGGCAAGTCGACACTCATGTCGTTCTCGCTGTTCTCGATCGGTTCGTTCACGAACGGCAACATCGCGGCCATGATCATCAGCATGGGTGAGTTCGGAATCATCCTGTCGCTGCCACTGTGGTTGCAGTTTGTTGTGGGCTACGACGCGCTCCAGACCGGATTCGTCATTCTTGCTCTTGCTCTGGGCGCCTTCGTCGCTAGTGGTCTTGCCGGCGGTCTGAGCGGACGCGTCAACCCGGTCAACATGGTTCGCATCGGTATCGTGCTCGAAGTTATCGGTGTCGCAGGTGTGGGTTTCGGCATCTCGGCGACGGGTGACTGGTGGTCGGTCGTGCCGTGGCTCTTCATCTACGGCATGGGCGTGGGTCTCGCCACCGCCCAGCTGACCAACGTCATTTTGAAGGATGTGCCGGTCGAAGAATCAGGCCAGGCTTCGGGCACGCAGAGCACGAGCCGTCAGCTGGGCTCGGCCCTCGGTATCGCCGTACTCGGCACCATTCTGTTCACCGCGACGGCCGGTCTGCTCACTAACTCGCTTGACGAGATGAAGCTCCCTGAGAAGCAGGTCACTCAAATCGTGGACGCGGTGGTCGACAGCTCCGGTGCCGTCATTCCCGAGCTCGCGAAGAACCCGCAAACCGCCCCCATCGCCGACAAGGCCAAGGTGGCCTTCTCTGACGCGACGAAGTACGGTGCCTACTCGGCCGCAGGCTTCTTGGTGCTCGGCTTCTTGTCCACGCTCTCCTTGGGTGGAAAGCGTCGCGACGAGTCTGCGAAGTAGGCGCGGGCTTCATCCTGACGCTGCTGCTCGACGCCGGTAGCAATCTCGGCGCGCAGGTGCTGCGGGCCGTAACCGAACACGTCGACGAGGTCTTGAGCGTGCGGGCGCAACCGCGCGATGAGACGGTCAACGTAGGCGGTGACCGCCTGCGCGCGCTGCGCTGACAAGCGACCGTGGATGAGGTACCAGGCCATCGACTTCTCGATGAGGTGCAGACCGAACAGGTCGCGCACCCAGGTGAGTACCTGCTTGGTGTCGGCATCGGGGATGTTCGCGATGCCGTCAGTGAACGCCTCCCACTGCAGCAGCTCGGCGTGAGCGATAGCCGCATCGATGAGAGCAGTCTGGCGCTCGTTGAACGCTTCCTCACCACGACCCGCCTTCTTGGCGGCATTGAGCTCGGTTGCCAGCTGCGCGACCATCGTCTCGACGCGGTCAGTCAGCATTTCACGCTGGGTGTCGGCGTCGCGCAGACGAGCCACTGCACGTGCGGTCGATCCCATGTCGGTCACGTTCTGGCCGAGGCGACGCAGACCGCTGTTCGCGAGAGTCTTCTCCGCCGCCTGTCCGAGCGCGAACTTGGCCAGCTCGGCGGGACTTGCCTTTTTGAACTTCTTGCCGAAGTCGGTGAGCAGGCGCTTGGCAACAAGCTGCAGCAACACGTTGTTGTCACCCTCGAACGTGACGTAAATGTCGAGGTCCTGACGCAGTCCGACCAGACGGTTCTCGGCGAGGAAGCCCTGCCCGCCACAGGCCTCGCGGGCCTCTTGAAGAGTGTCGAGCGCCTCCCAGGTCGAGAGTGGCTTGAGGGCAGCGGCAAGGGTCTCGAGGTCTTGGCGTGACTCATCCGTGTCGTCGGCGCCGCTGAAGACACCATCAAACTTCTTGAGCAACACGTCGTGCGCAAAGTTCTGCGCATAGGTGGTTGCGATACGCGGGATGAGGCGGCGCTGGTGACGCTGGTAGTCGAGCAACACGGTCTCATCGTGACCAGCGGCCGGAGCGAACTGACGACGCTGGTTGCCGTAGGTCACGGCGATCTGAAGCGCCATCTTGCACGCGTTGGTGGCGGCGCCGTCGAGGGAGACGCGACCCTGCACGAGTGTGCCGAGCATGGTGAAGAAGCGTCGGCCCGGGCTCGCGATCGGCGATGTGTAGGTACCGTCGGCGGAAACGTCACCGTACCGGTTGAGCAGGTTGGTGCGGGGAACGCGCACCTGGTCGAAATGCAGGCGCCCGTTGTCGATGCCGTTGAGGCCGCCCTTGAGGCCGTCGTCGTTTCCGCCGACGCCGGGGTAGAAGTTTCCGTTGTCGTCACGGATCGGCACATAGAAGGCATGCACGCCGTGGTCGACATCCTTGGTGATGAGCTGAGCAAAGACGACCGCGGCCTTGCCGTGCAGAGCGGCGTTGCCAAGGTAGTCCTTCCACGCACCGCGGAAGGGCGTGTGGATGACCCACTCCTGCGTCGCCTCGTCGTAGGTCGCCGTCGTGCCGAGCGACGAGACGTCCGAACCGTGACCGGTCTCGGTCATCGCGTAGACGCCAGGCACCGTCAACGACAGAGCATCGGGCAAAAAGGTTTCGTGGTGGTACCCGGTACCGAGGTGCAAAATCGCTGAGGTGAAGAGTCCCCACTGCACGCCCGACTTGATCTGAAGTGACGGGTCAGCGGCGACCAGTTCTTCGAACGCAGCGAGCATGCCGCCGTGGTCATCCATGCCGCCATAGAGCTTGGGGTAGGCGCGGTGCACCTGACCGTTCTGCACGAGCAGACCGAGCTGCCCGAGCACGCGTGTGCGGTGATCTTCTTTGCTCAGACCCGGGATGCCCTGAAAGTCAGGCGTGCCCGCGAGCGCGCGGGAGGCGAGGCGAATGTCGGGCCAGTGGCCCAGCAGGTAGTGGGCGAGCCATTCGCGATCGACGCGCGAGGCGCCTCCGCCGAGAAGCTCGAGGTCTTCGTCAGAAACACTGTTGCTCATAACTCCACCCTAGGCTTGAGGCATGCTTTCGGTCATCCTCGGTGTGGGTGGAGCGCTCGTCTACGGCGTCTCCGACTTCTTCGGTGGCCTCGGCGCGCGCCATTTAGGCGCGCTGCGACTGACGTGGTTGTCCGTGATTGCAGGGCTTCTCTCGATTTTCGCGACTTTCCAGCTCGTGGACGGAAACTGGGGTGCCATCACGCCGCACGCGATGATGTGGGGCGGACTCTCAGGTCTCAGCGGTTCGTTCGCCATCATGTTTCTCTACGCATCCCTCGCGATCGGGCCGATGAGCATCGTCTCTCCGCTCGGCGCTCTCGTCGCTGCGGTCGTGCCTGTCGTGTGGGATGTCATCACCGGCCACCTGCTGAGCCCGCTCGGATATGTGGCGATTGTCATCGCGCTCATCGCCGTCGTCATGGTCGGTTTCGTGAAGAGCGAGGGCGCCCTCAAGGTGAATCCCCGAGGCATCATTTTTGCCACACTCGCCGGAATCGGAATCGGTGGTTACCTCATCTGCATGAGTCAGACCCCGAACGATTCCGGCCTGCAGCCGTTCCTCGCCAACCGCGTGGTCGCGTTCAGTGTGCTGTCCATTGCGATGATCATCACTTGGCTCATCAAGCTCGCTCGCACTCGCGGCATCGGCCACGAGGGCGCCCCCCGCGCGGACGTGGTCGTCGGTGAGAAGGGCGAGGTCAACTGGAAGCTCGGGCTCATCTTCGCGCTGGTTTGCGGTGTGCTCGACACCGCGGGCAACGTGTTCATCTTGAGCGGCATGCGCATGGGCAGCCTGAGCGTGATGGGCGTACTCGCGTCGCTCTATCCCGCGGGCACAATCGCACTAGCCGCCATGGTGCTCAAAGAGCGCATCGCGCCGATTCAGTGGATCGGCATGGCTCTGGCAATCGCTGCCATCGCCATGCTCTCGCTGACCTAACTCAAGATTTCGACGAGCTCAATCGCCTAACCGCGTGCGATTTGGGCGATGATGTCGTCGCCGGGCTGCACATCCACAAAGTCAACGTCGATCTCGGCGCGCTCGAGGAGCTCCTTCATGCGACGCTGACGCTGCTTGGTGATGAGCGTGACCACGACACCGTGACGACCCGCGCGACCCGTACGACCCGAGCGGTGCAGGTATGTCTTGTACTCGTCGGGCGCATCCGCCTGAATGACGAGGTCGATGTCATCAACGTGGATACCGCGAGCGGCAACGTCGGTGGCAACGAGAACATCAACGCGTCCGCTGGTGAGCATCTGCAGGTTGCGCGTGCGGCGCGACTGGTTGAGGTCACCGTGCAAGCTCGTCGCCGGAATGTTGGCGTCGTCGAGGTCATCGGCGAGCTGCTCGGCGTATGAACGCGTGCGGGAGAAGACGAGCGTCTTGCCGTCGCGGTCGCACAGCTCACGAATGACTTCGGCCTTGTTGCGGTGCTCGATGACGAAGACCATGTGCTCGATGGTCGAGCTGGCCTGGTCTTCGCCGGCGACCTCGTGGGTCGACGGGTCGACCAAGAACTCGTCGATGATCGCCGCAACGCCCTTGTCGAGGGTTGCCGAGAACAGAAGACGCTGGCCTTCGGGGTCGGTCTGACGCAGGATGCGCTGAACCGGCTCGAGGAATCCGAGGTCACACATGTGGTCGGCTTCGTCGAGCACCGTGATGGTGATGTTGCCGAGGTCGATGCGTCCCTGCTGAACGAGGTCTTCGAGGCGACCGGGGGTCGCGATGATGATGTCGACACCGCGCTGGAGTGCGCCAACCTGGCGACCCTGCGGAACACCACCGTAGATGGTCGTGGTGAAGAGGCCAACGGAACGCGCGATGGGCTGCACCGTGCGGTCGATCTGCATGGCGAGCTCGCGGGTGGGCGCGAGAATCAGAGCGCGGGGAGCGCGACCCATCTTGCGGTTCTTGCCACCGTTGTTCTCCATGAGGCGCTCAACAATCGGAGCACCGAAGGCAATGGTCTTACCCGAGCCAGTCTTGCCGCGGCCCAGAACGTCGCGCTTGGCGAGCACATCCGGAATCGTTGCGGCCTGAATCGGGAACGGGCTTGCGGCGCCCATCTCGGCGAGCTGGCGGCAGATGTTGCCACCGAGACCGAGGTCAGCGAAGCTCTTGTCGACCACGTCGGATGCGGTGGTCATCTGAGCTTCAAGGCGCTCGAGAACGACGTCGTCGACCTCTTCGAAGGACTGCTTCTTCTTGTCCGGGTAGAAGTCGGAACCACGCGAGGGGCGCTCGTCGCGCTCGAAGCGGTCGCGACGTTCAAAGCGGTCATCGCGGTCGGTGCGACGGTCCGTGTGCCGCTCAGCGCGGTCAAAACGGTCGGTGCGTGCCGGGCGCGAGGGCGTGCCGTAGCCAGCACGGTGCGAGGAGTGCTTACGCTCGAAACGCTCGCCACGTTCGCGGGGTGCACGGTCGTCACGATCAAAACGAGCAGGGCGATCGTCACGGTCACGTCGGGGAGCGCGATCGTCGCGGTCAAAGCGTGCTGGACGGTCATCACGGTCACGGCGGGGTGCACGGTCGTCACGATCGAATCGAGCAGGGCGCTCGTCACGGTCACGACGCGGAGCGCGATCGTCACGGTCGAACCGTGCCGGGCGGTCGTCGCGATCACGACGGGGAGCGCGATCGTCCCGATCGGTGCGCGGGCCACGCTCGAAGCGGTCCGAACGTGCGGGACGCTCAGAGCGGTCAAAACGGTCATCACGATCGCGGCGCGGTGCGCGGTCGTCGCGATCAAAACGAGCCGGACGGTCGTCACGGTCACGACGCGGAGCGCGATCGTCACGGTTGTAACGCGGAGCACGGTCGTCGCGCGAGGGGCGTGCGTCGCGATCGCCGGCGCGGGCCTCACGCTCAGCGGCGTTCCAGCGACCCTTCTTCGAAGGCGCTTCTTCTTCGCGGTAGCCGCGGTGCTTGGGGCTCTTCGAGCCGGCCTTCGGGGCCGACTTGGCGGCGTTGTCGCGAATCGCTTTACCGACCGACTTGCCAGCAGATTTGCCGCCACGAGTCGGATCGAAGTTCTTGGCCGGGCGTCCGCCGGCAGGCTTTTTTGCTTTAGGCATAGTTAATGACAGGTTTCTGTGAACACGCCAACTTCAGGCGTGGGGAGATGTACTCGACCCACGAACCTACACAAACGAAAACGCCCCAACGGTGGGGCGCGTCATGAGCCGACCGCTTAAGTCTAATGCACCATCGGGTCGACGATTACCGGTGGGTTCGCGACGCCCTTGCTGGGCCATTCCACGACGAACATCGCAACCACGATGAGCAGACCACCGACGATGGTCTTGAGCGAGAGCGTCTCCTGGCCGACCAGCACCGCAATGATCGCGGTGAACACGACCTCGAGTGTGAGAATCACGGCAACGCGGGATGCTTCCATGCGTGACTGCGCCCACGCCTGCATGAAGAAGGCGAACGCGGTGGCCAGCACGGCGCTGAACAGAACCGCAAACCAGACCTCGCCGTTGGGCGGGGGCTGGATGCCGCCCGGCGCGGCGCCGATCCACATCATCACGGCGATGACGAGCAGCTGCACCACGGTTAGCGCGTAGCTGCTGAGGTCGGGTGCCCACTTGCCCAAGAACACGATGTGGGCCGCGAACAGAATCGCGCAAGCCACACCCCAGAGCTGTGCCCACTCGAAGGATCCGCCGGTAATCGAGATCACGCCGAGGCCAACCACGGCGAGCACCGAGCCAATCCAGACGCGGCCACGAATCTTTTGGCGGAACAGGATCCACGAGAGCAGCGGGGTCGCCACTACGTACAGGCCCGTGAGGAATCCGGTGATCGCGGCGGTCGTCTGCTCGAGCGCGATTGTCTGCGTGATGTACGAAAGCCCAAGCAAGACACCGAGAACGAGCCCGCGCAACAAAAGCTTCGGGGTGAATCGCTTGATGATGTTTGGCCGCACAACCACCATGACCAAGCCAGCGATAGTGAACCTAAACGCGAGAAAGTCGTAGAACGGCTGCTGCTCGATCGCGGGCTTCATCACGACAAACGTCGCACCCCACACGATCGTGACGAAGACCAGCGCAACGATTGCCAAAACTGGCAGGCGTTGTCGCGTTGCTGTCATCAGGAGAGGTTCCTTGACGCTTGTTTAGGCGGATGCCGCTGCGAACTTGGCTGCCTTCTTGGCAGCGCGCTTGGCCTTGCGCTTTTCGCGACGACCCTCAACGAGCGAGTAGATCACCGGAAGAACGACCAGCGTGAGCACCGTCGACGAGAGCAGACCGCCGATAACCACGATGGCGAGGGGCTGCGAGATGAATCCGCCACCCGAACCAGTCAACCCAAGTGCCAGCGGGATGAGCGCGAAGATCGTTGCCAAAGCGGTCATGAGAATCGGGCGCAGACGACGAGTCGTACCCTCGATAACCGCTTCGCGAACCGGCAGACCCTTGGCGCGATACTGGTTCACCAGGTCGACCAACACGATCGCGTTCGTCACGACGATACCGACGAGCATGAGCACACCGATGAGCGAGGCAACACCGAGCGGAACGCCGGTGAGGACCTGCATCGCGATCGCACCGGTCGCCGCGAAGGGAACCGAGACGAGAAGCAGCAGTGGTTGCAGCAGCGACTTAAAGGTCGCCACCATGATGATGTAGACCACGAGGATGGCCGCCAACAACGCGAGTCCGAGCTGGCTGAACGAGCTGGCCTGGTCAGCGGTCACACCACCGATGGTGGCGTTCGCACCCGAGGGAAGGGTCAACTTGTTGAGCGCCTGCGACACCTGCTGGTTTGCGCTGGTCAGGTCAGAGACCGGGGTGACCGTCACAGTAGCCGAACGCTGACCGCGAATCGTCGTGATTGTGGTCGGTCCGTTGGCCTTCTTGATCGTTGCGAGCTCGCTCAACTTGACGGTTCCCAAACCAACCGGGATGTCCATGTCTTTGAGCGCAGCAATGGTCTTGGGAGCATCCGATGACGCGATGTAAACGCTCATCTGGGTCTCGTCAATCGTGACCGTGCCGATGGAGCTGGGGTTTGTGATGGCCGCGACCATGCCGCCGAGGGCAACTTCGGTGTAGCCGTACTTCGCAGCTTCATCGCGGTTGATGACAACCGAAATGTACGGACGCGAAGTCGAGAGGTCGGAGGTGGCCTGCTTGACCGCGGTGAGACCTTCCATGGCCTTGACCACCTTGTCCGACGCATCCTTCAGCGCAGCCTGGTTGGGAGCCGTGATGTTGAGTGCGATGTCGGAACTCGCTCCGAAGCCACTTGAGGCACCGATGGTGATGTTCTTGAGATCAACCACCTTGCCGATGTTCGTACGCGCCGTGTCCTGCACCACCTGCTGGTCCACCTTCTCGTTCGTCGTTACCGAGTAGGTGATGTTGGTGTCGCCACCGCCGATGAAGGCGTCACGCAGGGCGTTACCGGTCGAACCGATCGAGACCTGAACAATCTTCACGCCGGGCGTCTTGATGAGGGCGGCCTCAACCTGACCCGCGAGCGCATCCTGAGCGCCAAGCGAGGTTCCCGGGGCGATGGCCTCGGTCACGGTAAATGTGTTCTGGCCAGACGAACCGAGGAAGTTGGTCTTCATCGCAGGAACGAGGGCAACGGTTCCACCGAGAATGAGCACGGCACCAACGAGCACGAGTGCGCCAAACTTCAGCGTCCACGTGATGATTGGGCGGTACGCACGCTGCAGCAGACCGGGACGCTCGTCAGCAGCCGAGTGGCCGGATGCGACCCACGCGGCCTGCGCTTCGGCCTCTTTCTTGCCGCGGCGCGAGAGCGGGCTCGGCGCACGCAGGAACCAGTACGCCAGCACGGGAACGATGGTGAGCGAGACGAGCAGCGACGCGACGAGCGCGATGGTGACCGTCATCGCGAAGGGGCGGAAGAGCTCGCCCGCGATGCCACCGACAAAAGCGATGGGCAAGAAGACGGCAACGGTCGTGGCCGTCGACGCGGTAACAGCGCCGGCCACTTCCTTGACTGCGGCGACAATGGTGCTCGCGCGATCCGAACCGAACACGAGCTTGCGCTTGATGTTCTCGATAACCACGATCGAGTCATCCACCACACGACCGATCGCGATGGTGAGCGCGCCGAGGGTCAAAATGTTGAGCGTGTAGCCGAAAGCTTGCAGACCGATGAACGTGATGAGCACCGAGGTGGGAATCGAGATTGCGGTTACGAGCGTCGAGCGCACCGAGAGTAAGAACAGCAGGATGATGATCACGGCAAAGACGAGACCCTGCAGACCCTCGGTGGTGAGCGATTCAATCGACTGCTGAATGTAGGGGGCCTGGTCGAACACGACGGTCATCGTGACGTCGGCACCGAGCGCCTTCTGCAGGTCAGGCAGCTGCTTGTTGACTGCCTTGGAGACGTCGACGGTGTTTGCCGAGGGCAACTTGCTCACGGCAATGGTCAGTGCCGGCTCTCCATTAACCCGCGAAAGGGAGGTTTTCGGGTCAGTGCCGAGCTTGACGGTGGACACGTCACCAATCGTGACGAGCGGGGTCGAACCGACAATGGGAAGGTTCTCGATCTGCTTCACCGATGTCAGCTGGTCGCCCACCTGAATCACCAGAGTCTGGTTGTTCTCGGTGATTGACCCGGCAGGAATCAGCAGACCATTGGCCTGCAGCGTGTCTTTGATACTGACCGTACTAATGCCGTGGGTAAACAGGTCTTTCGCATCCGGCGTGATGGTCACGCGCTGCTTCGGGGCACCGAGCAACTGGGCATCGCGAACACCCGTGATCTTCTTGATGTCGCCGATTGTCGACGCTCGCAGAGCATCCGCAAGTTGTACGGCGCTGAGTTTGCTGCTCGAGATAGCGACCTGCATCACCGGGAAGTCAGCGAAGCTGCCGGTGATCACCTGGGGGTCGACACCGTCGGGCAGGCTCGACTTGATGCGATTGATGGCCTGGTTGATTTTCTGTTCAGAGAAAAGCAGGTCGGTGCCGTAGTTGAATGACACCGAGATCAGGCTGAAGTTTGTGCTCGAGGTCGCCTTGGTCGAATCGACATTGGGCACACCCTGAACGGCGGACTCGATCGGGGTCGAGACATCCTTGTCGACGATGTCGGGCGAAGCGCCCGGGTAGGTCGAAAGAATCGCGAGCTGTGGGAACGTGACGGATGGCGCAAGCTCCTGCTTGAGCCCGGTGAGCGCGATGCCACCGAAGATTGCGACGACGACGGTGACCAGCGCGATGAGGGCGCGGTTCTTCATGGATGCTTGAGCGAGAAGGTGCACCTCTCCAGTCAAGCACCGAGGCTACGAATTACCTATTCCGGTGCGTGGTCGCACAGGCGTTGCAAAGTTTGTTTGTGCCGGAGGGCGAGAGTAGCGTGAACTCTCGTGAGTAATGACGAACACGAGCACGTCGAAGAGCCACCCGAAGAGATCAAGTCAGCCAAGCACTGGATCATCGGTGACCCTCTCCCGACGACCAAGCTCGAGGGTGAACTGCTTCCCAAGCGCATTGCTCTACCCATCTTCGCCAGTGACGCCCTCTCGTCGGTCGCCTATGCACCACAAGAGCTGCTGATCATCCTTCTCATTGGCGGACTCGCGTTCCTTTCCTTCGCGCCCTGGATTGCCGCCGCCGTTGTGCTGCTCATGATCGTGGTGGTCGCGAGCTACCGCCAGCTCATCAAGGCCTACCCTTCCGGTGGTGGCGACTACGAGGTCGCGAGCAAGAACCTCGGCGAGTGGGCGGGCATCATCGTGGCGTCGGCACTGCTCGTCGACTACGTGATGACCGTCGCGGTGTCGGTCGCCTCGGGCGTCGACAACCTCATCTCGGCCATCCCTGTACTCAACCCGTGGCGCGTGGAGCTTGCGGTCTTCTTCGTGATTGTGCTCGCCGCCATGAACCTGCGCGGTGTGCGTGAGTCGGGCAAGGCATTCGCCATTCCCACCTACCTCTTCGCGGCTAGCGTGGCCGTGCTCATCATCACCGGTCTGGTGCAAATGGTCACCGGCACCCTGTCGCCGGCCGAGAGTGCTCAGTACGGAGTCAAAGCGGATGACATCGCGCATGCGGCAATCATCCTTTTGCTTTTACGCTCATTCGCGAGTGGATGTTCGGCGCTGACCGGTGTCGAAGCCATCGCGAACGGTGTGCCCGCCTTCCGCAAGCCCAAGGTCGACAACGCCCGCAAGACCCTGTTCATGATGGGCACGCTGTCGGTGCTTATGTTCTCGGGTCTGGTTCTTCTCGCACTCGTCACCCAGGTGCACTACGTCGAGAACGCGTGTGACCTCATCGGTTTCGCGAACTGTGACACCACGCCGCAACGAAGCCTTATCGCTCAGCTCGCGTCAGCCGTGTTTGGCAATAACTCGATTTTGTTCTTCATCATTCAGGGTGCGACCGCCTTGGTCTTGTTGCTCGCGGCTAACACAGCGTTCAACGGGTTCCCGCTGCTCGGCTCGGTGCTCGCCCACGATGGCTACGCACCCAAGGCTCTCGAAACTCGCGGTGACCGCCTCATCTACTCGAACGGTGTCATCGCTCTGGGTCTGGTCGCCATCGCGATCCTCGTCGTGTTTCAGGCGAACCTCACCCAGCTCATTCAGCTCTACGTCATCGGCGTATTCGTGTCATTCACGCTCGGCCAATCAGGCATGGTGCGGCACTGGACGAAGATTCTCAAAACCAAACCCGACAACCCCGGTTCGATCAGACGCTCGATGGCCATCAACATCACCGGCGCCATCTTCACCGGCGTCGTGCTCGTCGTGGTCACCATCACCAAATTCACGCACGGCGCGTACCTCGTGTTCATCGCGATGCCGATTCTCTACTTCTTGATGATTGGTGTGCACCGCTACTACCGCGACCTCGCTGCCGAAATCCGAGTCGACGAGGATGTGCACTTCGGCGCTCAGGGCGACCACGCCATCGTGCTCGTCGGCAAGATGCAGAAGCCGATTCTCAAGGCACTCGACTACGCAATCGCTGCGCGTCACGACAGCCTCGAGGCCATTCACGTATCCATCAATGAGGTTGCCACCGCGCAGCTCGAACTCGACTGGATTCGCCATAACATCCACGTGCCACTGCACATCATCAGTTCGCCGTATCGCGACCTGAGCTGGCCGCTCATTGACCACATTCGCAAGCACCGTGAAGACCACGGCTCGGAGATCGTCACGGTTTACCTGCCGCAGTACATCGTGGGTCACTGGTGGGAGCACATCCTGCACAACCACCGCTCAAAGCGCATCAAGCAGAAGCTCATGCTCGAGACCGGTGTCACCGTGGCACTCGTGCCGTGGCTGCTCGACTCGTCCGACCTCATTTACGGTCGCCGTTCGCGTCCGCTGCCGGGTCAGGCTCGTCGCGGTGAGCCCTCGTTCAATACGGCGCGCATTCCGCTGCCGCCGGCAAACCCGAAGCACGACAGTGCCGAGGCACGGTCGGCAGCCCGCCTCAAGCGTGGCACCAACAAGAAGAGCCAGTAGGTCTACTTCGTGCGGAGCGTGCTCGCGGTGTTCGTCGGCGGTGCCGCCGGCACGCTCGCGCGCTTCGCGCTTGGCTGGGTCGTTGCGCCGGAAACGTTCGTGTCGCCCTGGATCATCAACATTGTTGGATCGTTCGTGCTCGGCGTGCTGGTCAGTGCGCTCTGGACTCGTGACAGCACACCCGAGTGGCTCAAGGCGGGCCTCGGCACAGGCCTACTCGGCGGCTTCACCACGTTCTCGGCCATCACACTGGCCCTCGCCGGCTCGTTCGTGCAACCCGGCTCGAGCGGTGCGACCGTGGTAACCGTGTTCGTTGTTTTCGCACTCGACCTCTTGCTCGGGCTCATCGCCGCGTGGTTCGGACTCGCGCTCGGCACACAGATCGTGAAGCGAATTGACCTGCCCTCCGTCGATGCGATCAGCGACGAGGGGGTTGACCTGTGAGCACAGAACTCAGCGGTTGGACGGTGTTACTCATCGCACTCGCAGGTGGTTTCGGCGCCCTCTTCCGCTTTGGCCTGCAAAAGCTAATGCCGGCGCACGGCTTTCACATCCCGCTGGGTGTTCTGCTCGCCAACGTTGTGGGCTCACTCGTTGCGGGCTTAACCGCAGGACTCGCAATGGCGAGCACCGACAACCAAACGTCCATCGCGCTGATCGTCATCACGGGCTTTTGTGGCGGGCTCACGACCTTCAGCACCTTCGCCGTCGAAACAATTCAGCTCAATCAGTCCGGCACCAGCAAAGCGGCTGTTCTCAACGTGGTCGCGAATGTCGGTTTAGGTCTGCTGGCAGCTGTGGCCGGCATCCTGTTAGCAACGGTTTTCGCCTAAATTCGCGTGATAGACTCGCCCTCAGGTTTTCGTACTCTCAAAGAACCGCGATCCCAGCGATTGCGGTCGATTTATTGGAGGGGTCTCGCATGGGGCGTGGCCGTCAAAAAGCAAAGCACACCAAAGTGGCACGTGAGCTGAAGTACTTCAGCCCTGACACTGACCTGTCCTCGCTCGAGCGCGAGCTCGCGGGTTCTGGTTCAGTCTCGAGCGACCCGCAGCTCGATGAGAACCTCGACAAGTGGGCCGACTACCTCGATGACGAGGAACAAGACGGCGAAACTCCGTCTGCCACTAACTAGCGCTTGCGCGCTTTCTTGACGGTATTCGTCGCGGCTTTCTGAGCCTTCTTCACAACGGGTGCGGCCTTTGCACGCGCCTTTGTCGATACGGATGCGACCTTCTTCTTCGCAGCGTTCACGCGGGGGGTGTTCGGCAAAATCGTTCCGTACTTGGGGTTAGCCACGGCATCCCGCGCCAGTACGCCCATTCCAAAACCGCTAACCACGGACACCGCGATGACGCCGAGAGTTCCGAAAACCGTGAGAAGAAATACGGTGACGATCATGTTGTTCACGTTCCGGGTGATGGCAAAGCCCAGAAGCAGAATCACCAGTCCGGCGAGCCAGGCAACAACCGTCATCGGAATCCAACGCCACGCCTGACGCACGCGGTGCTTGAGCACGCGCCACTGCACCAGTCCAAAGAACGCGAGCAAAATCAGGCCAACGACAAGGGCGCCGACCGCGATGAGAATGTTGCCCCAGTCGATGACGATGAAGTAGCCGGGAATCTGGCCGATAATCCAGAGCGCTCCCGCGCCAAGCGTCGAGGCCGTAATCCACATTTTTCCTGGCACGCTGATAACCGAATTGCGCAGCGCGAGGGCCTGACCGAAGCCAATAAGGGCACCCTGCAGAAGGCCGAAAGCGGCAAAGCCAAAGAACTGCAAAATCGGTGCGAGCCCATCGAGAACGCTGATCATGCCGAACATGCTGACCGGAATAAAGCTCGCAGCGGTGAGAACGGCGACGAATGCGTTCCACTTCATCCAGTTGAAAGGTTTAGCTGCCATAGTTGCCCACCAATCGCACGGCACCGCCGTCGACGCCCTTGGCGCCCTGTTCGAAACCGGTGAAGTCGCGCTCGGTGGTCGAGACCATTCCGACAACCCACGACTCGATGCCGAGCTCGATGAGGCGGTGGGTGACAGCGGATGCGCTCGGGCCATCGACGACAGCGAACATGCCGATGCCGAGGTTCCAGGTGCCTTCAGTTGACTCGAGGCTCTCACCCGCCAGGTCGGTGAGCACGCGGAAGACGGGCGACGGCGACCAGGTGGATCGGTCAACTTCGACCCAGCTACCAACCGGCAGAACGCGCGCGAGGTTCGCGGCGATGCCGCCACCGGTGACGTGACTGAGGGCGTGAACGGCCTTACCGATCTTCTCGTCGGCGAGCAGCTCGACCAGTGGGCCGGTGTAGAGGCGCGTCGGCTCAAGCAGAACTTCACCCACAACGCCACCGAATTCGGCTAGATGATCGTGGTAACCAATCTTGTTTTCAGCGAGGATGTGGCGAACGAGCGAGTAGCCGTTCGAGTGCAAACCGCTCGATGCCATGGCGATGACAACGTCTCCGTTGCGCACCTTCTCGGCACCGAGCACGAGGTCTGCCTCGACGATTCCGGTAGCAGCGCCGGCAACGTCGTAGTCGTCGGGCTCGAGCAGGCCGGGGTGTTCAGCCGTTTCGCCACCGACGAGAGCGGTGCCGGTTGCGGCGCACGCATCTGCGATGCCCTTGACGATCGACGCGATGCGCTCGGGGTAAACCTTGCCGCAGGCGATGTAGTCAGTCATAAATAGCGGACGCGCACCGCAGACGATGATGTCGTCAACGACCATGCCGACGAGGTCTTGGCCGATGGTGTCGTGCTTGTCCAGAGCCTGCGCAATGGCGACCTTGGTGCCCACACCGTCGGTCGAGGTGGCGAGCAGCGGGCGCTTGAAATCCTTGAGAACCGAGACGTCGAAGAGGCCGGCAAATCCACCGACGCCACCGAGTACCTCGGGTGTGTGGGTCGCCTTGACGGCCGACTTCATCAGTTCAACGGCGCGGTCACCGGCGGCCGTGTCAACACCGGCGCGTGCGTACGAGTTCTCAGACATCTCCTCAATTCTAGGGCTCACGCTTATGCCAGAATTGAAGCATGTGTGGAATCGTCGGCATCGTCTCGACCGAACCGGTGAACCAACAAATCTATGACGCACTTCTGCTGCTTCAGCACCGCGGTCAAGACTCGACGGGTATCGCCACCAGCGAGGGCTCGCACATCCACATGCACAAGACCAAGGGTCAGGTGCGCGAGGGATACCGCACGCGCGACATGCGCGGACTCCCCGGCAACGTAGGCCTCGGTCACGTTCGCTACGCGACCGCCGGTGGTGCTGCGAACGAAGAAGAAGCGCAGCCGTTCTACGTGAACGCGCCCTACGGCATCGTGCTCGTGCACAACGGAAACCTCACCAACACGCGTGAACTCACGAGCGACATGTTCACCATCGACCGCCGTCATGTGAACACGTCGAGCGATACCGAGCTTCTGCTCAACGTGCTCGCCACCGAACTTCAGTCGCAGGTCTCGAGCCTTGACCTCGATCCCGACCAGGCGTTCAAGGCGGTGTCGACGCTGCACAAGCGCGTACAGGGTTCCTACGCGGTCATCGCGGTCATTGCCGGCAAGGGCTTGCTCGCGTTCCGCGATCCGTTCGGCATTCGTCCGCTCATTCTCGGTTCGCGTCTCGACGAGTCGACCGGCAAGACCGACTGGGTGGTTGCATCCGAGTCGCTCGTTCTCGAGTCGGCCGGCTTCGAGATTGTTCGGGATGTTGAACCCGGCGAGGCCGTCTTCATCACGCCCGACGGTGAACTGTTCACGCGTCAGTGTGCTGAGAACCCGGTGCTCATCCCCTGCTCGTTTGAGTATGTGTACCTGGCTCGTCCCGACTCGATCATGAACGGCATCTCGGTCTACGAGGCTCGCCTGCGTCTCGGTGACCGCCTGGCGAACACCGTCGCGGAGCACATGCCGCTCGGTGACATCGACGTGGTCATGCCTATCCCCGACTCGTCGCGTCCGGCTGCGATGCAGGTCGCACGCAAGCTCGGCATCGAGTACCGCGAGGGCTTCTTCAAGAACCGCTACGTCGGCCGCACGTTCATCATGCCCGGCCAGGCCGAGCGCAAGCGTTCGGTACGCCAGAAGCTCAACGCGATGTCGTCGGAGTTCAAGGGCAAGAACGTTCTCATCGTGGATGACTCGATCGTGCGCGGCACCACCTCGCGCGAGATCGTCGAGATGGCTCGCGCCGCTGGTGCCAACAAGGTGACGTTCACCTCGGCGGCTCCACCGGTGCGCTACCCGCACGTCTACGGCATCAACATGCCCTCGCGCGAAGAGCTCATCGCACACGGTCGCAAGATCCCCGAAATCAACCAGGTGCTCGGCAGCGACTGGCTCATCTACCAAGAGGTCGAAGACATGAAGGCCGCCATCCTCGAAGGCTCCAACGTGACCGACCTCGAGATGTCGTGCTTCACCGGCGACTACGTCACCGGAACCGTCACGCCGGAATACCTCGCTTGGGTTGAGGCCAACCAGCTGAGCTAGGACTTAGTCCTTCTCGACCTCGTGCACGGCTTCGGTCGTGACCGAACGCTTCTCGTAGAAGTTCGCAAAGATGAGCGCAGCCACGAGACCGAGTGCGCCGAACAGTACGAGGCTACACAGCAGTAGGAATCCAAAGACCTGGAACGTCGAGTATTGACTCGTGTTCGGAAAGGCGAAGGTCGCGATCATCGCCACGATGAGTCCGACGACGAACCCAAGCACCAAGAAGCGCACGTAACGCGGGCGACGGGTGATGACGACCTGTTCGATGTTTTCGCTCGACTCTGCCATGTCACCATTCTGCCAGCGGTAACAGGTCACTGATGTTCGAACGCGTTCCGGATGCGCTGATGCGGGCATTCTCTACTAACGATTCCCAGCTGACGTGACCGATGGCGAGCGCCACCCAGTCGGCAGGTGCGAGTTCCACGACGTTGGGCGGCGTGCCACGAGTATGGCGCGGACCCTCCACCGCCTGCACCGCACCGAACGGGGGCACGCGCACCTCGACGGCGTGGCCGGGCTGCGCCTGCTCAAACCGCTGCAACAGGTAGCGCGTGGCAAGGGCGAGGGCGTCTCGATCGACGTCGCCGGCGAGCACCGCCTCAACCGCCGGGCGGCCAGCGTCGGGTTTGATCTTCGGCGGGGTCACGTCTCTAGTCTCCACGACGGTAGCCTTAACGGGTGAAGATTCTCGTTCTCGGTTCGGGTGCGCGCGAGCACGCCATCATCACCGCTCTGCTCTGTGAAGACGCTGACCACGACATCACGTGCGCTCCCGGCAACGCCGGAATTGCTGCCTCCGTGCCGTGCGTACAGATCACCGCGACCGACCCGAGTGCTGCTGCCAACCTAGCCGTCGGACTCGAGGTTGACCTCGTTGTCGTCGGCCCCGAAGCTCCGCTGGTTGCTGGTGTAGCCGACGCGATTCGTGAGGCGGGCATCCCCGTTTTTGGTCCAGATGCTGACGCCGCCGCCCTCGAGGGCTCCAAGACTTTCGCCAAGCGCATCATGGATGCCGCGGGCGTTCCCACCGGTCGTGCCGTGCGCGCCGCAACCCTGCTCGACGCCGAGACCGCACTCGACGAGTTCGGTGCCCCCTACGTGGTGAAGGCCGATGGTCTTGCGGCAGGTAAGGGTGTCATCGTCACGAGCGACCGCGACGCCGCAGTCGACCACGCGTCGTACTGGTTGGCTCACGGCGAGGTGCTGATCGAGGAGTTCCTCGACGGCGAAGAGGTCTCGCTGTTCGTACTGAGCGATGGTCACGATGTGCTGCCGCTCTCGCCCGCCCAAGACTTCAAGCGCCTCGGCAACAACGACGAGGGCCCCAACACCGGTGGTATGGGCGCTTACTCACCGCTGCCGTGGCTCGCCGACCAGTTCGGCAGCGAGCGTGCATTCGTGGATGAGTGCCTCGAAAACATCGCCCTCCCGACCGTGCGCCAGCTCGAGGCTGAGGGCACCCCGTTCATCGGCCTTCTCTACTGTGGACTCATCGTCACGAAGAAGGGCATCCGCGTCATCGAGTTCAACGCGCGCTTCGGTGACCCCGAGACGCAGGTCGTGCTACCCCGACTGGTGACCCCGCTCAGCGAGCTGCTCTACGCGGCTGCCGTCGGCGACCTCGCCGGCCGCGAGCGCCCCGAATTCTCGAACGACGCCGTCATCACGGTTGTGCTCGCGAGCGAGAACTACCCCGACACCCCGATCACCGGTCGCCCGCTCGGCGGACTCGACGCCGCTGAGGCCGTCGAGGGTGTGCACCTCGCACACGCCGCCACCGAGGTGGATGACGACAACCCCAGCACCCTTCTCGCCACCGGCGGTCGCGTGCTGAGCGTGGTCGCACGCGGCACAGATTTCGGTCAGGCACGCGCTCGCGCCTACGACGCACTCGGACAGATCTGGCTCGAGGGCGGACACTTCCGCACCGACATCGCCGCCAAGGTTGACTCGTCGGGTGCGGTTATTGGCAACCCCTGGGCGGGTCGGTCCTAGTGGCGGGATTCGAAGGCGCCGAAGCGCTCGATCTTCAAGGCTGGAACCACGCCTACTCGGGCAAGGTGCGCGATCTCTACGTTCCCGACGGGCAGGAGCTCGCGACCGCGTCACGCATCCTCGTCGTGGCTAGCGACCGAGTGAGTGCGTTTGACCACGTGCTCGAGCCGGGCATCCCGGGCAAGGGTGAACTGCTCACCCGTTTGAGCACCTGGTGGTTCGACACGCTCGGAGTGGCCAACCACCTGCGCACCGGCGACGCGAACACCCCGGATGTCCCCACCAGCGTCGCCCCCAAGTCGATGCTCGTGGCCAACCTCGACATGTTCCCGATTGAGGCCGTCGTTCGCGGATACCTCACCGGCAGCGGCTGGACCGAGTACCAAGAAACCCAGAGCGTGTGCGGTGTTCCGTTGCCTGCTGGACTCAACGACGGTGACCGTCTGCCCGAACCGATCTACACGCCCGCCTGGAAAGCCCCCGTTGGCCAGCACGACGAGAACATCACCTTCGAACGCACCGTCGAATTGGTGGGTGAAGCGGATGCACGAGCCATCCGTGACCTCTCCTTGTCGGTGTTCGCCCGTGCCAGCGAGATTGCTCTGGAGCGCGGTGTGATTCTTGCCGACACCAAATTCGAATTCGGTCGTGACCGCGAGACCGGCGAGATCTGCCTGGCCGATGAGGTGCTCACGAGTGACTCAAGTCGCTACTGGGATGCTGCCGAGTACAACGCCGGCAACCGCGGTATCAGCTTCGATAAGCAGATCGTGCGTAACTGGCTGCTCGCCAACTGGGATAAGCAAGGCACTCCGCCGCGCCTGCCCGACGCAATCGTGGAGCAGACGGCTGCGCGCTATCGCGAGCTGATCGAGCTGCTGACGCGCTAAAGGCCGAACGGGGCTTTCTAGTCGCCCTGATGTTTTCGCATCAGGAATGCCACATCACGATCGAGATGATCAAATCGTGAATCTATGCGAGCGATGAGTTCACTGCGCATGCTCGACATTTCGTTTCGGAGTCCGTCGCTGAGATTGCGGAAACTTGCGTAGGCGATCCCCAGTACGCCGACCATCGCGGCGGCAAAAACCCCGATGAGAGTCCACACCTGCGGTTCGTTCAATCCCAACACACTCCTTATTGTTCGCCCCGGGCGCCAAGAATGCTAGCAATTCGGAAGTATTTTCCTTCCGTCGCACCGACTCGGGGAACTTTTGTCATTGCAGGGCTTGTGGATAACTTGCCACCCGGTGATGGCGAGTCTTCGGGTCAACCTACAGCCGGTAGACTTAAGGCATTCTTCGCCCACGAATAGTTGGAGTTTTGATGCCCACAATCGTCGTCGAGGTCATGCCCAAAGCCGAGCTTCTTGACCCTGCGGGCAAGGCAGTTGCGGGTGCGTTGGCACGACTCGGTCACAGCTCGTTCACGAACGTCCGTATCGGTAAGCGCTTCGAGCTCACCGTTGACGGTCCGGTCACCGACGCCGTCCTCGCAGACGCGCAGAAGATCGCCGAAGAAATCCTGTCGAACCAGGTCATCGAAGACGTCACCAGCGTCGTCGAGGTCAAGTAATGCGCATCGGGGTCATCACCTTTCCGGGTTCCCTCGACGACCACGACGCGCTGCGGGCGATCCGCCTAGTTGGTGCTGAACCGGTAGCCCTCTGGCACGGCGAGCACGACCTGCACGGCGTCGATGCCATCGTTCTTCCCGGTGGCTTCAGTTACGGCGACTACCTGCGCTGCGGCGCCATCGCCAGCCACTCGCCGATCATGGCCGAGGTCATCGAGGCAGCCGACAAGGGCGTTCCCGTTCTCGGAATCTGCAACGGATTCCAGATGCTCGTTGAGGCGCACCTTCTTCCCGGTGGACTAATCCGCAACGACCACGGCAACTTCATCCGTCGCGACCAGGCTCTGCGCGTGGAGAACAACACCACCGCCTGGACAAAAGACTTCGCGTTGAACGAAGAGATCGTCATCCCGCTCAAGAACGGTGAGGGCGGATACATCGCCAACGACGAGACCCTCAAGGAGCTCGAGGGTGAGGGGCGCGTCGCGTTCCGTTACCTCGGCATGAACCCCAACGGTTCACTCAATGACATCGCCGGAATCACAAACGCCCGCGGCAACGTGGTCGGCCTCATGCCGCACCCCGAGCACGCGGTCGAGCCCGGCTTCGGCCCGAACACCTCCACGCGCATGCGCTCGGGTGTTGATGGCCTTAAGTTCTTCACCTCTGTGCTTGAAGGAGTGCTCGCCTAATGGCCCGTCACGCCGACACCGTCGCAAATGCCATCGCTACTCCCGAGAAAGAGCAGCCCTACGGCGCCCTTGGGCTAAAAGAGGACGAGTACCTCCAGATTCGCGAGATCCTCGGCCGCCGCCCCACCAGCGGTGAGCTCGCCATGTACTCGGTGATGTGGAGCGAGCACTGCTCGTACAAGTCGAGCAAGATCTACCTGCGCCAGTTCGGCAAAAAGGTGACTCCCAAGATGAAGGAGCACCTCATGGTCGGCATGGGCGAAAACGCCGGTGTTGTCGACATCGGCGAAGGATGGGCGGTCACCTTCAAGGTCGAGAGCCACAACCACCCGAGCTACATCGAACCGTTCCAGGGTGCCGCAACCGGCGTCGGCGGAATCGTTCGTGACATCATCTCGATGGGCGCGCGACCGGTCGCCGTCATGGACCAGCTGCGCTTCGGCGCCGTGGACAACCCCGACACCGCACGCGTTGTGCACGGTGTCGTCGGTGGCATCTCGTTCTACGGCAACTGCCTTGGCCTGCCGAACATCGGTGGCGAGACCTACTTCGATTCCTGCTACCAGGGCAACCCGCTCGTCAACGCACTCGCGGTGGGCGTGCTGCGCCACGAGGATCTGCACCTCGCCAACGCCTCGGGCGTGGGCAACAAGGTGGTTCTGTTCGGAGCACGCACCGGCGGCGATGGCATCGGTGGCGCATCCATTTTGGCTTCTGACTCGTTCGACTCGACCGGACCGACCAAGCGTCCCGCGGTTCAGGTCGGCGACCCGTTTGCCGAGAAGGTGCTCATCGAGTGCTGCCTCGAGCTCTACAAGAACGAGCTCGTCGAGGGCATTCAAGACCTCGGTGCGGCCGGCATCTCGTGTGCCACCAGCGAGCTCGCCTCGAACGGTGACGGCGGCATGTTCGTCGAACTCGACAACGTGCTGCTGCGCGACCCCACGCTGACCGCCGAAGAGATTCTCATGAGTGAGAGCCAGGAGCGCATGATGGCCGTCGTCAAGCCCGAAAAGCTCGACGCGTTCATGGCCGTCGTCAACAAGTGGGACGTTGAAACCAGCGTGCTCGGTGAAGTCACCGACACCGGTCGACTCATCATTCACCACGGCGGCGAAGAGATTGTCAACGTTGACCCGCGCACCGTCGCTATCGACGGTCCGGTCTACGAGCGTCCCGTTGCGTACCCGGCATGGATTGACGCCCTCAACGAGAAGACCGCTCTCGGCCTGCCCCGCGCGGCCAACGGCGCTGAGCTGCGCGAGCAGTTCCTCGCACTCGTCGCCAGCCCGAACCTCGCTGACAAGTCCCTCATCACCAACCAGTACGACTACTACGTGATGGGTAACACCGCACTGTCGTTCCCTGATGACGCCGGCATGATCCGTGTCGATGAAGAGTCGGGGCTCGGATTCTCGATCGCCACCGACGCCAACGGCCGCTACTGCAAGCTCGACCCCTACGAGGGCGCGCGCCTTGCCCTCGCCGAGGCCTTCCGCAACGTTGCCGTCTCGGGTGCCACCCCGATGGCCGTCACCGACTGCCTCAACTTCGGTTCGCCCGAAGATCCCGAAGTCATGTGGCAGTTCAGCCGCGCGGTCGAAGGCCTCGCTGACGCGTGCATGGAGATGGAGATTCCCGTCACCGGCGGTAACGTCTCGTTCTACAACCAGACCGGAACCAACGCGATTCACCCCACCCCGGTGGTCGGTGTGCTCGGTGTGATCGACGATGTTGCGCGCCGCATCCCGAGCGCCTGGCAAGACGAGGGACACAACCTCTACCTGCTCGGCGTCACCCGTGAAGAGCTCGACGGTTCAGCGTGGGCCAACACGATCCACAACCACCTCGGCGGACGCCCGCCGGTGTGTGACCTCCAGCGTGAGATGGATCTGGCCTCGCTCATCCAGGGTGCCAATGTCGAGTCGCTCATCGGTAGCGCGCACGACCTCTCCGACGGCGGACTCGCTCAGGCTCTCGCCGAGTGCGTGGTTCGCTTCGGTATCGGTGCCCGGGTCTGGCTCAACGAGATCTGCGAGCGCGACGCTGTCGACGCAACCAACGCACTCTTCTCGGAGTCGACCGGTCGCGTGCTCGTCAGCGTTCCGCGTGAGGATGACGTCAAGTTCCTCGGCCTGTGCGAAGCACGCGAGTTCCCGGTTCTGCGCATCGGCGTGACCGACGGCTCCGGCGCTGCTGCACAGCTCGAGATTCAGGACCAGTTCACCGTGTCGGTGGCCGACATCCGTGAGGCCAGCAACGCGACGCTGCCGAAGTACTTCGGTTAGTTCTCGCCCGCGATTTCGACGTGGTGCTTGATCACCTGTTCGACCACGAAGTTGAACCACTTCTCGGCGAACTCGGGGTCGAGGTTGGCCTCGGCTGCAAGCGCGCGTAACCGTTCTACCTGACGCTTTTCTCGGTCTGGGTCTGACGGCGGCATGTTGTGCTCGGCCTTGAGCCGGCCGACGGCCTGTGTGAACTTGAAGCGCTCCGCGAGCATGTGGATGAGCGCTGCGTCGACGTTGTCAATGCTCTCGCGCAACGAACGCAACTGCGCTAGTGCCTGGGGGTCAAGGTCAGCAGGTGTGTTGGCCATACTGACGACACTAGCGCAGTTGATTCATTCACCCCTTGAGGGGAACAGTGGGGGCACGACTAGTCGTCGGATGTCTCACTCGAGGTGACGTCACCTACATCGATGGAGTCATCATCCGTATCCGACATCTGGGAATCGTCGTCTTGAGCGTCATCATCAGAGTCTGAGCTACCCGCACCGGCAGGGTCTGACTCGATGGTTGGCTCCGGGCTGACCGTCGAATCCGAAGTCGCTCCCGGATCGGTTGTCAGAGTCGGGTCGGTTTGCACGACAGGATCGGGTGCCACCGTCGGATCGGTCGGATCGACGGTAGTGGTCAGCGAGTCAATGGGTGAGGTCGTTGACGTGTTCGGGTTGGTCGTTGCAACGGTCTCGGCCATGGCAATTCCCCCGCCGGCGAGAGCGAGCGGAACAGCGATGAGAAGAGCCGTGCGGATAACTGTTTTGTTCATACCTTCACGGTACGAAACCGCCCTCCGTCATTCGGCCGACGAGTAGCCAAGGAACGGCCAGTGCGTTCTAAGAATTAGCCAACGAGGTCGTGCAGCACGATGATTGCGTCACGCGCCGGTCCGACACCGATCGCCGAGAAACGCGCACCGCTCATGGCCTCGATCGCGCGAACGTAGTCCTGCGCGTTCTTGGGCAGGTCGGCGAAAGTGCGTGCGCCCGTGATGTCTTCGGTCCAGCCGGGGAACATCTCGTAGATCGGCTTGGCGTGGTGAAAGTCGCTCTGGTTGACCGGCATCTCATCGAAACGCTTGCCGTCAACCTCGTACGCGACACAGACCGGAATCTCAGCCAGACCGGTGAGAACATCCAGCTTGGTGAGAACGAAATCGGTGACACCGTTGATACGCGAGGTGTAGCGCGCGATCGGGGCGTCATACCAGCCGCAGCGGCGGGGGCGACCCGTGGTGGTTCCGAACTCGAAGCCCTTCGCACGCAAGAACTCGCCCGACTCATCGAACAGCTCAGTCGGGAACGGTCCCGAACCAACACGCGTGGTGTAGGCCTTGATGACGGCGATGACGCGCTCGATGCGGTTGGGGCCGATGCCCGAACCGGTGGATGCGCCACCCGCGGTCGCGTTCGAACTGGTCACGAACGGGTAGGTGCCGTGATCGACGTCGAGCATGGTGGCCTGGCCGCCCTCGAACAAGACGACCTTCTTGGCCTCGAGTGCATTGTTGAGTTCGAGCGCGGTGTCGGCAACCATCGGGCGCAGACGCTCCGCGTAGGCGAGCAACTCGTTCACCACATCGTTCGCAGCGATGGCACGGCGGTTGTAAATCTTGACGAGCAGGTGGTTCTTGATCTCGAGTGCTGCCTCAACCTTTTGGCGCAGGATGCCCTCGTCAAACAGGTCTTGCACGCGAATGCCGACGCGGTTGATCTTGTCAGCGTAGGTCGGGCCGATGCCACGACCGGTCGTGCCGATCTGGCGCTTGCCCAAGAAGCGCTCGGTGACCTTGTCGAGCGTGCGGTGATACGCGGTGATGACGTGTGCGTTCGCGCTCACGCGCAGACCTGATACATCGATTCCACGCGATGAAAGTGCATCCAATTCAGCGAAGAGCACCTCGAGGTCGATCACGACACCGTTCGAGATGATCGGGGTGACGCCCGGGGTCAGAATGCCCGACGGCAAAAGGTGGAGTGCGTACTTCTCGTCGCCAATGACCACGGTGTGACCGGCATTGTTTCCGCCGTTGAATTTCACGACAAAGTCGATACGCTCGGCCAAAAGGTCGGTTGCTTTGCCCTTACCCTCGTCGCCCCACTGGGCTCCGATGAGAACAATCGCCGGCATGACGGACTCCTAATCAGATGATGGATGCGACCCCCGCACATCAACGAAAGCCCGTGCTTTATTCTATCCCGACTCAAGAAACTCATAGGGTTCGGTGCAAAACTGAACGCGTGGTTGAAGTTTCGCGTCGCGCAGTAATAGTCGGGGGATCAGTTCTCGCCGGAGCCGCCGTTCTCGGCGGAGCAGGTTATTGGTTTGGCACAAATGCCGACCGCATCTTCAACGGTGGCGTAGGTGGCGGCACAGCAACCGGTGCAGCCGGAACCGAGCCGGAACGACTCGTGAGCGCCAACGGTTCCCTCGTGGTTGACCTCGTTGCCGAGAAGACGATCCACGACATCAACGGGCAACGCGCTCAGCTCATGACGTACAACGGCACGCTGCCCGGGCCGACCTGGGTGGCACATCCCGGTGACACGATCACGGTGAACTTCACCAACAAGCTCGGCGAGCACACGAACCTCCACACGCACGGATTCCACGTCTCGTCGATGGGCAACAGTGACAACATCATGGTGCACCTTGCCGATGGCGAGTCGTTCACCTACAAGTACAAACTCGCAGACGATCACCCCACCGGCCTGTTCTGGTATCACCCGCACAACCATGGCAACGTGACCAATCAGCTATTCGCCGGTCTCTATGGCGCGATTCTGGTGACCCCCACAGAGGCACCCAAAGTCGACGCCGAACGGGTGCTCGTGCTCTCGGACATCTCACTGGACTCGAGCGGCTTGCCGGCCAAGCCCAGCATGATGTGGCAAATGATGGGTCGCGAAGGTGACACACTGCTTGTCAACGGTCAGGTGCAACCTACCTACACCGCCGGCAAGGGTGGCGTCGAACGCTGGCACATCGTGAACTCGTGCGCAGCGCGCTACATGAACCTCAGCGTGCGTGGTGGTAAGGCAACCATCATCGGCAAAGACAGTGGTCAAGTGGCCAACCCCTACTCGCCGGCATCATTCGTAATTGCGCCGGGCAACCGCATCGACCTCATCGTTGAACTCGGTGAGGGCGTCGTCAACCTCGAGTACACGACGGTTCCGCATCCCGACATGATGGGCATGAGTGGCACCCTGTACAAGAACTATCCGCTCGCGAGCTTCGTGCCGTCGGCCGCTGCCACCGTGACTGCTGTTCCAGCGATTGCGACGAGCGCAGGCATCGACCTTCGCAAGCAAACCCCAGCAGTCAGGCGCACGTTCACCCTCAAGATGCCCGGGATGGGCTCGGGCGGCATGGGCGGAATGATGAACGGCGAATCGATGGAGGGCAAGTTCACCATCAACGACCAAGCCTTCGACATGAGCGTCATCAACACAACCGTGCAGGTCGGAACCGTCGAAGAGTGGACCATCGTCAACACGAGCACGATGGCACATCCCTTCCACTTGCACGTGTGGCCCATGCAGGTGCTCACCATCGGCCCCGACGCTATGACGGATGTGCAATACCAGGATGTCGTGAACGTGCCGGCGAAAAATCAGACCGTAGTGCGCGTGCACTTCGACCAGTTCCCCGGCACAACCGTCTATCACTGCCACATCCTCGATCACGAAGATCTGGGCATGATGGGCGCCCTCGAAGCGAAGTAGGCTGGGGCACATGGAGCACCTCACATTCAGTGCCACAGGCATGAGTTGCCAGCACTGCGTGCAGACCGTCACGGCGGCGGTAGTTCAGTTGCCCGGAGTTGCTGGCGTAAAGGTTGACCTCGAGGCCGGCACCGTCGCGGTCGATACCCTGCAGCCTATTGACCCGCAGGTGGTTGCCGAAGCCATCACCTCGGCTGGTTACCCCGCTACCCTCGCCTAGAAGGTCACGTGCTGCATCACCCAGTTGTGCATGGTGACGGCAGCAGCAGCGGATGCGTTGATGGATCGGGTCGAACCAAACTGAGTGATCTCGAGCATGACCTCGGATGCCTCGATTGCCGCCGGCGACAAACCCGGACCCTCTTGTCCAAACAAGAAGACGCAGCGCTCGGGCAGTGAATAGGTCTCGATCTTCACGCATCCCGGTGCATTGTCGATCGCGATAATCGGTAGTTGCTGCGCGCGCGCCCACGACGCAAATTCCTCGACGGTCTCGTGGTGAATGACGTGCTGGTAGCGGTCGGTCACCATCGCGCCGCGCTTGTTCCACCGTTTGCGACCCACGATGTGCACGGCGTCAGCGCCGAACGCGTTCGCCGAACGAACAATCGAGCCGATGTTCATGTCGTGTTGCCAGTTCTCGATCGCCACGTGAAATGGGTGTCGCTTCTCGTCGAGGTCGGCGACGATCGCCTCCATCGTCCAGTAGCGATAACGGTCAACCACATTGCGACTGTCACCATTGCGCAACAGTTCGGGGTCGTAGAAACCCTCAGTGGGCCACTCGCCCACCCACGGACCAACCCCGTTGGCACTCAACTCATCTGCTGCAGACACAGTCTTCAGGCTACAGAATGGATGCATGCCTCACGCCATCGTTGTCTCGCAGTTCGGTGCCCCTGACGTTCTCGAATACGTCGAAGTGCCAATGCCTGTTCCCGCCCCTGACGAGGTCGTCGTCAAGGTAGCTGCCGCGGGTGTGAACTACATCGACATCTACCGCCGTGAAGGCAAGTACCCGGTCGAACTGCCGGGCATCCCCGGCGCTGAGGCCGCGGGAACGGTAACGGCAGTCGGCGGCGACGTTACCGATGTGCGTGTGGGTGATCGCGTCGCCTTTCCCGACAACACCGGGGGTTATGCCGAGTACGTGTTGGCGCGCGCGAGAAAGTGCCTCCCCGTGCCCGACGCGATGGATGACCTGACCGCGGCGGCCATCCCCATGCAGGCGATGACCGCCCACTACCTCGTCGACGGCGCCTTCCACTTGGAGGCCGGGAACACCTGTCTCATTCACGCGGGTGCCGGTGGCGTGGGACTCGTGCTCACTCAGATGGCTAAGTCGCGCGGAGCCACCGTCATCACGACGGTCTCGACGCCCGATAAAGCAGAGCTCTCGCGCAAGGCGGGTGCCGACCACGTCATCGATTACACAGACTTCTCCGCAACCGTGCGCGAGCTCACCAACGGAGAGGGCGTCGACGTCGTTTATGACGGCGTCGGTCGCACGACCTTCGATGGGTCACTCACCGCACTCAAGAAGCGCGGCATGCTCGTCTCGTTCGGCAGCGCATCCGGACCGGTTGAACCGTTTGAGATGAGCCGACTCGTGCAGGGCGGTTCGCTCTTCGTCACGCGCCCCACCCTCTTCGACTATGCCGCCGACAAGACCGAACGACTCTGGCGTTGGCAAACGGTGTGCGATGACGTGCTCGCGGGTCGGATCGCCGTGACCATCGGTGCCACATTCCCACTCGCGGACGCTTCGCAGGCGCACATCGACCTTGCTGCCCGAAAGACCACCGGCAAGCTGCTGTTGATCCCCTAACGGCTAGCTGCTCGGCAGGATCGTTTGCGGCAAGAAGCTCAGACCTCCAGCAACCCCAATGCACTGATAAATCGGATGCGCCTTCCAGGCCGCTTCGGTCGGGGGATAGTTGCGCAGAACATTCAACGTCGGTACATCGACCAAAAGCGACCGGTCAATCGGAGCGTTCTTCGCACACAATTCCGCGGTTGTCGCGGCGAGTGCGTCAGCGCCCGGGTATGTCGCTGTGACCGGAAGCGCATCCGCCACTAGCACCTGCCCTCGGTGGGCCCCGGCACAGTCGACCAGCGTGTAGGAATCTTGCCACGCACTGTCAACCAGGGCGATGCAGTCGCCCCGGCGAAGCGCGGTCCAGTTCATGACCCCGCTGCGATCCGTCTTCGCCGGCTTCGCGGTGGGCGTCGGCGTGGGCTTGGGTGACGGATTCAGTGCGGACCAATAGAGCCCGCCGCCAACTCCGAGCGCGGCGATGACCAGCATGGATGCGCTCCACGCAATCCAGCCGCCAGCTTTCACCTGTGACTACTCGAGTCCGAGGTCGGCGAGACCAATCGCCGAGAAGTAGGGATAGCCGGCAGTCTCAATGCGCTCTTTGGCACCGGTGTTGCGGTCGACCACGACGGCCACGCCAACAATCTCTGCGCCTTCGCGCTCGAGCGCGGCAATCGCGGTGAGCGGTGATCCACCCGTCGTGGACGTGTCTTCGACAACAACAACGCGCTTGCCTTTGACATCCGGCCCCTCGACCTGACGACCGCGGCCGTGATCCTTCGGCTCCTTGCGAACAACGAAGGCATCAATCGACTTTCCGGCGGCAGCGCCCGCGTGCAGAATCGAGGTCGCAATCGGGTCGGCACCCATGGTCAGGCCGCCGACGGCATCCACGTTCGGAATCTGCGAAATCAAGTCCAGCATGACCTTACCGATGAGCGGCGCGACGCGGTGGTCGAGGCTCACCTTGCGCAGGTCAACGTAGTAGGTGGCTTTCTTGCCGCTCGTCAGCGTGAAGTCACCGTGAAAAACGGCGTCGCTAGAGATGTACTTGATGAGCTGTTCGCGTGCGTCCGACATGGTTCAAGACTACCGAGCGACGCGCTCGAGAACCCACGAAATCACGTCGTCGAGCACCTGCGTCTTGTTGGTCTCGTTGAAGATCTCGTGGCGCGCATCCGGATAGACAATGACGGTGACATCAGTCTGCTTCGCGCGATGCATGTACGACTTCGCGAGCTTGAGCACGCTCTTCTCGCCACCGAGGCTGTCTGCCGAACCAATCGCAATGAGGATGGGAACTTCGGCCATGTGCAGGTAGGGGCGGCCAAACAGTTGGAGGCCATCCCAGAGACCGAACAGTTTGAGCACATCGGCGTCGAAGGTCCACGGATCCGCCTTGAATTTCTCGGCCACTTCCGGGTCGCGACTGAGCCACTCGTAGCCGGAACCACCGGGAACCTCGAAGGGCTTGTTGAGATTGCCGGCGTTCATCGCACCCGGCATGCGGTATGCCGTGCCGGTGAGAACGGCGGCCTCGAAATCGGCGGCGTGATCGTTGAGAAGCTTCTGCCCCATAAGCGACCCCATGCTGTGACCGATGAAGACGGTCGGAGTGTTGGGGTTCTGCTCGGCGATAACTTCGGTCATCATGTGCATCGCCTTGACTGCCGCCTCGAGACCACCCGGGCCGAGGCGACCGAGGCGCGAGAGATCTCCGCCGGTCTGCTTCACTCCGGTGCGACCGTGACCGCGGCCATCCATCGCATAGACCGTGAATCCGGCGGCGTTGAACGCGGCAGCGACGTGCACATATCGGCCGGCGTGCTCGCCGATACCGTGCTGAAGCTGGATGATTGCGCGTGGCTTTTCCACCGCGTAGACGTCATAAAACATTTCAACGCCCCAGGCGTCGACGAATGTGTTCTCAACTGCGCTCATCCCGCTATCGTTTCACAGGTGGAACAGAACTACGACGCAGTAATTGTTGGTGGCGGACACAACGGCCTGACCGCGGCGGCTTACCTCGCCAAAACAGGGCGCTCAGTACTCGTGCTCGAACAACTGGATGTACTCGGCGGTGCCGCCATTTCTGCGCAGGCGTTCGACGGCGTCGATGCACGCCTGTCGCGCTACGCCTACTTGGTCTCGCTTCTCCCCCAGCGCATCATCGACGACCTCGGCCTCGACATCCGACTGGCCCGCCGACGCTACTCGTCGTACACCCCCGTTCCGGGTTCGCCCGAGAAGGGTCTGCTGGTGGACATGCAGGATGCTGCCGCCACCGCATCCTCGTTTGCCGCCATCGGTGAGACCGCTGACGCCGACGGTTTCTCGCGCTTCTACGGCAAGACCACCGCACTTGCCGAAAAGCTCTGGCCAACCGTGACCGCACCCTTGCTCACGCGCAGCGAGGTGCGCGCTGTCGTCGGTGACGACGAGATCTGGCACGCCTTCATCGAACGCCCGCTCGGTGAAATCATCGAGACCGACCTCGACGGCGATGTTGCCCGCGGGGTTGCTCTCACAGACGGCCTCATCGGAACCTTCGTCGACGCACACTCCGCGTCGCTCGACCAGAACCGCTGCTTTTTGTACCACGTGATTGGTGGCGCAACCGGAAACTGGGATGTGCCCATCGGGGGCATGGGCGCCGTGAGTGGCGAACTCGCTCGCGCAGCTCGTGAGGCCGGCGCCGAGCTCGTCACGAACGCAACCGTGACGGCCATCGCCCCCACCGCATCCGGTAACACGGTCACCTTCACCCTCGAGGGTCACACGCACACGGTCGAAGCGTCTTGGGCTCTCGCCAATGTGTCCCCCTGGGTTCTCGGGGAACTGCTTGGTGAGCCACTACCGGTGAGCGGCCGCCCCGCCGGTGCGCAGATCAAGGTGAACCTACTGCTCAAGCGCCTGCCGAAACTCGCCGACAGGAGCGTCACCCCCGAGCAAGCCTTCGGCGGAACCTTCCACATCAATGAGCGCTACACGCAGCTCCAGTCCGCGTTTGACGAAGCCGCTGCCGGTGGTGTTCCCGAGATGCTTCCCTGCGAGATCTACTGTCACTCGCTGTCAGACCCCAGCATTCTGTCGCCTGAGCTTCGCGCAGCCGGCTACCAGACGCTGACGGTCTTCGGCCTGCACGCTCCCCACGCTCTCGTCACCGAAGAGAACAACGACGCGGTGCGTGAGCAGCTTGTCGCCTCGGTACTGCGCTCCCTCAACTCGGTTCTCGCTGAACCGATTGAGGATTGTCTCGCTGTCGACGGCAATGGCAATCTCTGCGTCGAAGGTAAGACCACCCTCGATCTGGAGCACGCACTCAACCTGACCGGCGGCAACATCTTCCATGGACTGCTCTCGTGGCCGTGGCTCGAGGACGATGCCGACATGTCGACCCCCGCGCAGCGCTGGGGCGTAGCAACCGCGCATCCGCGTCTGCTCATGTGTGGCTCGGGTGCCGTGCGCGGCGGAGCGGTCAGTGGCCTCGGTGGTCACAACGCCGCGATGGCTTTGCTCGAGTACGCATAGCGCTTGCGGACTGAGCCCGTCGAAATCTAGTCGAGCAGCAGCGCGGGCTCTTCAAGCACGCTCGCGACATCCGCGATGAAACGGCTGACCACGTCGCCGTCGATGACGCGGTGATCGAAGCTGCCACCAACCGTTGTGACGTAGCGCGGACGCACCTCGCCATCAACAACCCACGGCTTCTGCTTGATTGTGCCGAGCGCGATGATTGCGCACTCGCCCGGGTTGAGAATCGGGGTTCCGGTGTCGACGCCGAACACACCGATGTTCGTGATCGTGATCGTGCCGTTCGCCATGTCGGCTGGCTGAGTCTTGCCGTCACGCGCATCCAGCGTCAGCTTCTCGAGTGCCTGAGCCAGCTCGCGCAGGTTCATCGACTGAGCCTCTTTGATGTTCGGCACGATGAGTCCGCGCGGTGTCGCCGCAGCAATGCCGAGGTTCACAAAGTGCTTGACAATGATTTCTTTGTCGGTCCAGGTCGCGTTGACCGTCGGGTTGCGACGAACAGCCCAGAGAATTGCGCGCGCCATGACCAGCAGCGGCGACACCTTAACGCCGGCGAAATCGGGCGAGTTCTTGAGGCGCTTGATGTACTCCATCGTGCGCGTCGCATCCACATCAACGAAGACGCTGACGTGCGGCGCGGTAAAGGCGCTCTGGGTCATCGCGGCGGCGATTGCTTTGCGCACACCCTTGACCGGGATGCGCTCCTCGCGCTCCTCGGGAAGATCGGGCGTCACGATGTTGCGGAAAACACTGGCCTGTGACGCGTGACGGATGACGTCGTCGCGGGTGATCTCGCCACCAATTCCCGTGCCGCCCACCTCAGCGAGATTGACGTCGAGGTCTTTGGCCAACTTGCGAATCGGTGGCTTTGCAATCACCGGCATCGCGTCGGCAACCGGAAGAGACGTAGAGCGCTGGGGCTTTGCCGGTGCCGCACCCGCTTCTGCGGCGGCAGCGGCATTAGCGGCAGCGTGTTCGGCCTGAGCAGCGGCAGCGTGCCCACGACGACGACGGGTAGTGCCGTGTCCGGCGACTCCGTAACCGACAAGCACCGCGCCCGAGGCTTCAGACGACACGTCTTGCGCACCCTCGGTCTCAGTCTCATCCGTGACAAACACCTCGTTCGCCATGGCGGCCTGAGCCAGCGTCGGAGTCGGGGCTGTGAGCTGCGAGTGTCCTTCGGCAGAAATGGTGATGATGGGGGTGCCCACCTCGACCGTCTTCCCCTCGGGAACGAGAAGCTCACTCACCACGCCCTCGAACGGGCTCGGCAATTCGACGAGCGACTTTGCCGTTTCGATCTCGACCAGAATCTGGTTGATGGTGACTCGGTCACCAACGGCAACCTTCCAGGTGACAATCTCGGCTTCGGTCAGACCCTCGCCAACGTCGGGCAGATAGAACTTGGATGCGCTCATGTCTGCTCCTCCTAGTAGCTCAGCACTCGGTCGACGGCGTCAAGAACGCGGTCAGCATCGGGCAAGAAGATTGTCTCGAGTTTTGCAGGCGGGAACGGCATATCAAAACCGGAAACACGAATCACGGGCGCCTCGAGCGAGTAGAACGCACGCTCCGTGATCGTCGCGGCGATTTCAGATCCGAGGCTCACGTTTTGCGATGCCTCCTGTGCGACGACAACGCGACCGGTCTTACGAACCGACTCGAGAATCGTCGGGTAGTCAACCGGGGACAGCGAGCGCAGGTCGATGACCTCAATGCTCGTGCCCTCTTCCTGTGCAATCTCGGCAGCCTGGAGCAGCACGGTCACCATCGCGCCATGACCGATTAGGGTCACGTCGCTTCCGACACGCGCCACACGAGCCGAGTGAAGCGGAGTCGGGTTGCCGGCGAGGTTCACGTCACCCTTGGGCCAATAACGGCTCTTGGGTTCGAAGAAGAGCACCGGGTCATCCGACGCAATGGCTTCTTGAATCATCCAGTAGGCGTCGTTCGCATTGCTCGGGCTCACGAGACGAAGACCAGCGGTGTGTGCGAAGTAGGCTTCGTTGCTTTCTTGGTGGTGCTCAACCGCACCGATGTGTCCACCGTAAGGAACGCGGATGACAACCGGCATGGGCAGCTGACCCTCGTGACGGAAAGTCATCTTCGCGAGCTGGCTCGTGATCTGGTCGAACGCCGGGTAGATGAATCCATCGAACTGGATTTCACAGACCGGACGGTAGCCCCGCATGGCGAGTCCGATTGCCGACCCAACAATGCCCGACTCAGCGAGCGGGGTGTCGAACACGCGCTGGGTGCCGAAATCCGCCTGCAATCCCTCAGTGATGCGAAAGACGCCACCGAGCTTGCCGACATCCTCACCCATGACGAGCACTTTGTCGTTATCGGCGAGCGCCTTGCGCAGACCAGCATTGATGGCCTTGCCGAGGGGCATGTTCTCGATCGTCATGCCGCACCTCCGCCCGTGCCGAGCGCTTGGTCCCCAAAGCCGGCCTCGTACTGCTGCAACCACGCTTTCTGCTCGGCGGTTGCCGGGTGCGGGTGCGTGTAGACCTTGTCGAAGGCCTCAAACATGTCGGGCGTGGTCAGCTCAAGCGTGCGGCGACGAATGTCAGCGGCGAAATCAGCAGCGCGCTCGTGCGTCTCGGTAAAGAAGGACGCGTCCGTTCCGCGGTCACGCAAGAACGCTTCGAGTCGCGAAATCGGGTCTTTCGCAATCCACTCCTCGAGGTCACTCTCGTTGCGGTACTTGGTCGCATCGTCACTCGTGGTGTGTGCCTGGATGCGGTAGGTCACCGCCTCGATGAGCTGCGGGCCCTTGCCGGCGCGGGCGTCATCCATCAGTTTCGCGGTTACCGCGTAGGAAGCGAAGACGTCGTTGCCGTCTACCTGTACGCCCGGGATGCCGAAGCCTTCAGCGCGACGATAGATCGGCACACGGGCTTGCACCGAGACCGGGACCGAAATGGCCCACTGGTTGTTCTGAATGAAGAAGACCTGGGGAGTCTGCTGGCTCGCCGAGAAGACGAACGCTTCGCTCACGTCACCCTGGCTCGTCGCGCCGTCACCGAAGTACACGATGACTGCTTCGTCCTTCTCGGTATTGCCGGTCGCGTAAGCACCGTCGAACTTGATGCCCATCGCGTAACCGGTGGCGTGCAAGGCCTGTGATCCGATGACGAGCGTATAGATGTGGAAGTTGTTGCTCTCGCGATAGTCGAAACCACCGTGCGTGAGACCCTTCATCACCCTGATCATGTTGAGCAGATCCACGCCACGAATCATCGCGATGGCGTGTTCGCGATAGGCGGGGAAGATGTGGTCTTGAGGGCGTGCGCCGTAGGCGGAGCCAACCTGAGCACCCTCTTGACCGTGGCTCGGCACCCAGAGTGCGAGCTGGCCCTGACGCTGGAGGTTGGTTGCCTCGGTGTCGAAACGACGAACCGTCACCATGTCGGCGTAGAACTTGCGCCAGTCGGCTTCGGTCAAACGCTCGAAGTAGGGAACGAACTGCTCGGCCGCGGCATTGGGCGCAAACGTCCCATCAACGCCGAGCATCTGAACCATCGGGTCCTGAGAGTTGTCCGCCACACACCTAACCTATCAAGCGCTGTGTCACTATGTACCCATGCGCAAGTTCCTGCTTTCGACCGTCATCAACGCCATCGCACTCTGGATGACCACCATCCTCGTCGCCGGTGTCACCATCGTTCCCGAAGGACAAAAGACTCCGGGCTACCTGATCACCCTGATTGTCACCGCGATCATTTTCGGTGTCATCAACGGCACGGTAGGAACCGTGATTCGATTCCTCGCATTCCCGCTCTACATCCTCACGCTGGGCATCTTGGCCCTCATCGTGAACGCCCTGTTACTCATGCTCGTCTCGTGGTTCGGCACCGTGTTCGGATTCGGTCTTCACGTCGCCAACTTCGGTGCCGGATTCTGGGGCGCAATCGTGCTCAGCATCATTTCGTGGATTCTCGGGCTCATCCTTCGCCCTGCCGCTGACAAGTAGCGCTCGCCGGCTCGCTCGCGAACCGCGCGCTAGTTTCGTCGCGCGCGGTACCAGCGGCTCGTGACGCGCTCCCCCGCTGTCGCTTGCACGAGGCTCGCACGCCGACTCCGCAGTACCTGATCCGACGAGGAATCAATTTCGCGTGCGGTGGCACGGTAAGAACGCATGTCGTGGGCTCCCCACAAACCGCTCATACTCTGACCGAATGCGCTGCGCACCGTCACCGCCGTCGACACAACGGCGACACCACTGGCGGCCGGTACCAGGTCATCGGTGTGCTCGATCATGGTGAGCCGCGTCGAATCATCGAGCTGAATCCCATGGATTGGCGCGCCGACGCTCAACACATCGCTCACATCGAAATCTCCCGACTGCGCTATGCGCATAGCGGTGAGTCCGCCAAGCGAGTGTCCAACGAACACGACTCGGTCGCCGCGATTGATGCCCGCATCCCGCATGGCCTCACGCACCGCGCGTTCGCATCCCGACTCGGCATCGCCTCGAAGGGAGTGAAAGCCGCTGGTGAGGTCGAACGGCTGAACCGTAGCAACCGGGCTGAAGTCACGCGTGCCGGAAACATAGACCACGTACGCGATCGTGCCGGCTCGTTCGACGGTGTCGATGCGAATCTGGTCGTCACCTTGTGGCACGCGCGCGAGAAGCGCATCCACACCGTCCGGAGCCGACGTCTCGAGTCGAAGGGTTTGCGCCACGCGGGTGGGGCCGTCGCGACATATCACCCCGGCAGCAATCAGCGCCTCGAGGCCGAGTGCACCGAGTGGCAACCACGGACCGAGCACCGCGACGAGCGCGCCCGCACTCATCACCTCGAGGATGCGCCCGCTGTGCGCCTCATGATCGTCGTAATTCTGGGCCAAAGCGCTTAGCTCGCGAGCCAACCGCTCGGCACGCTCGGCCACCGCTGAAACCTTCGCGACTGCGGCGTCGAGTGGATGCGCGTGCTGCTCACTCACGAGCGCCCGCGCTTGAACCGTCCACCATCGACAGCCGTTCGCGATGTGACTGGCTCGCACCGCGCCCTCACGAAAAACCGCGGTCGAAACCGTTATTGCCATGGCGTGACCTCGTGCGCTGCGCTGCGCAGTGCCTCGGCGAGCGCATCGAACGTCGCTGTCGCGGCCCGCGCTGTGACGTCACTGACCCCAAACGCCAAAGCCGCCCGCTGCGCTTGAGAGGCAAGATCCCGGCATTCGACTGCCAGGTGGTCGTGGATGTGTCGGGTTGCCGCACTCGTCCACGCCTCCAGCATTGAGTCACTGTCGCCCTCGCCACGACAGCGAGCGCGGGGTTCGACCGGTCCTGTGCACAATTCACCAAAATCGGTGACTGTGCATGACGCGCCCGCACGCGCGAGGGCCAAAGGTTTGGGAGAATAGAAGCATGACGTTGCCGCCCCAGGTTCTCAGCCCGCTCGATGGTCGCTATCACGCTGCGGTTTCGCCGCTCGGCGAGTACCTCTCTGAGGCCGGACTCAATCGCGCTCGCGTGCACGTCGAGGTTGAGTGGCTCATCTTTCTCACGAACCACTCCATGTTCGGATCATCGCCCCTGAGCGCCGAGCAGATTGCCTCCCTCCGCGGTCTCGTCACCGATTTTGGCCAGCCTGAGATTGACGAACTCGCTCGCCTCGAGGCCACCACGCGCCACGACGTCAAGGCCGTCGAGTACCTCGTGCGCGCCAAGCTCGAACAGCTCAATCTCAACCACATCGCCGAGCTGACGCACATCACCTGCACGAGCGAAGACGTCAACAACACGTCCTACGCGGTCGTGGTTCGTGACGCACTCACCTCGGTCTGGCTTCCCGCCTTCCGCTCGGTCATCGACCGACTTGAAGAGCTCTCCCGCGAGTACGCCGGTGCAGCCATGCTCGCGCGCACACACGGCCAGCCGGCAACGCCGACCACGATGGGCAAAGAGTTCGCCGTGTACGTCTACCGCCTGCGCCGGGTGCTGGCACAGATCGAAGCAACCGAGTACCTCGCTAAGTTCAGCGGCGCAACGGGAACCTTCTCGGCTCATGTGGTAACCGACCCGACCGCAGACTGGCTCGCCCTCTCGCGCGAGTTCGTGAGCGATCTCGGCCTGACCCACAACCCACTCACCACTCAGATCGAATCGCACGACTGGCAGGCCGAGCTTTACGGCAAGGTGTCGCACGCCAACCGCATCCTGCACAACATCGCCACCGACATCTGGACCTACATCTCGCTCGGCTACTTCCGCCAGATTCCCCAGGCTGGCGCGACAGGTTCATCGACCATGCCGCACAAGATCAATCCGATTCGATTCGAGAACGCCGAGGCCAACCTCGAACTGTCGAGCGCTGTGCTTGACTCACTCGCGTCGACCCTGGTCACTAGCCGCCTGCAGCGCGACCTTACTGACTCCACTACCCAGCGCAACATCGGTGTGGGCTTCGGTCACTCGCTTCTCGCCCTCGACAACATCCGCAAGGGACTCAACGAGATCGACCTCGATCGCACCACCTTGCTGGCTGATCTCGACACCAACTGGGAAGTTCTTGGCGAGGCAATCCAAACCGTGATTCGCGCTGAGGTCGTTGCCGGACGATCACAGATCAGCGACCCCTACGCACTGCTGAAAGACCTCACGCGTGGCAAGCGCATCACCGCAGACGACCTCGTTGCATTTGTCGATGGTCTCGACATCGGTGATGACGCAAAGGCTCGCCTCACGGCGCTCACGCCGGCAACCTACGTCGGCATCGCCGACGCGCTCATCAACGAGCTTTAGTGCCCGCGGGGCTCATCCTCGTGGGATAGCTCTTCGATATCTTCAAGCTCTTGCTTGTTCGGCTTGGCCAACAGCACGAAAGTCGCCATGAGCACCAGCACCGTGACGAACGAGATGCCGAGAATGATCAGCATGAATTTGAGATCACGGCTCACCATGAGCACCACCAGCGCGCCGACGATGGCAATCACCGCAGCAATGATGATGAGCTCCATCGGACGAAAACGGTCACGACGACTTGGCACACTCATGACTGACCTTTCTGAGGTTTCTTGGCAGTGAAGCCCAGCGAAAATCCGGCAATCGCTGCGAAAACGGCAACGATGGCGCCGTACGCGCCCAGCATGCCGACGGCGTAAACATCATTCAGCGGGATGAGTAGCTCGACGGCGGCGAGAACCGCAGTGAACCCAGCAAGCATGAGCATTTCGCGTGCTTCAGTGCGAACCGGATGAAACCAACCTGCGAGAATTTCGCTCACACCGGACACTGCCGCCCAAATACCGACGACGAGCGTAAAGATCCGCAGTGACTCAGCGGCCGAAGCCTCGCTGATTGGTGCGATGAGAATGGCCATGACAGCAGCTGACACAATCGCTGCTCCAGCTGACACGACATATGCCGCGCGCACCCGCCCGGTGAATCCCGAGGCGAATGCGGTGAGAACAAAGATTGGTGCCATGACGAAGCCGAACACCATGAAGGCAATTGCGCCAACAATGCTCGCGTGATTGGCCGAGAAGGTAATCACCGCGGCCAGCGCAGCGGCGGGTACCGCGCGAAGAATGAGGAACGAACCCAACGCGCTGCGTGGCGCAGTCGACGTTGCGGGTGTTTGGGTCACAGCGTTAAATCTACCCGCTACTCGTCGCGCTGAAATTCGCCCATGTTCGCGAAGCGAGAGAAGTTGCCCTGGAAGGCCACCACGACATCACGCGTCGGTCCGTTGCGGTGCTTTGCCACGATGAGATCGGCCTCACCAGCCCGCGCGTGATCCTTTTCGTAGACGGCCTCGCGGTGAAGCAGGATGACGACGTCGGCGTCTTGCTCGAGCGATCCCGATTCACGGAGGTCAGAGAGCATGGGACGCTTGTCGCCACGCTGTTCGGGCCCACGGTTGAGTTGCGAGAGTGCAATCACCGGAACGTTGAGCTCTTTCGCGAGTAGCTTGAGGGCACGTGAGAATTCCGAAACCTCTTGCTGACGATTTTCGACGCGCTTGCCGCTCGTCATGAGCTGGAGGTAGTCAATGACGACGAGTTTGAGATCGTGGCGCTGCTTGAGGCGACGGCACTTGGCCCGAATCTCGACCAGGGTTGTGTTCGCGCTGTCGTCAATGAACAAGGGGGATTCGTTGATGCGACCGCGGGTGCTGGCGATTTTGGTCCAGTCCGCGTTCGCGATCGTGCCCTTACGCATGTTCTGCAGGGGCACGCTCGCCTCGGCTGACAACAGACGCATGGCAATTTCGCTCCGACCCATTTCGAGCGAGAAAAACACGGTCGCCATGTTGTGCTTGATTGATGCTGCGCGCGCAAAGTCCAGAGCGAGCGTCGACTTTCCGAGGGCCGGTCGGGCAGCGATAATCACAAGCTGACCGGGGTGAAGACCGTTGGTCAGTTCATCCATTTCGATGAAACCCGTGGGAACGCCGGTCATCATGCCGTCGCGGTTCTTCGCTGACTCAATCTCTTCGAGTGCGGCGTCCACGGCAACCGTGAGCGGAACATAGTCTTCGGCCTCGGCTGCACCCGTGACCGAGTAAATCTCGGCCTGGGCATTGTTCACGAGGTCGAGAACTTCACCCTCGCCGGCATATCCCATTTGGGCAATGCGTGTGCCGGCCTCAACCAGACGACGCAATAGTGCTCGCTCCGACACAATCTGGGCGTAGTAACCCGCATTGGCGGCTGTCGGCACGAGCCCAATCAGCGTGTGGAGGTAGTCAACCCCGCCGGCTTTGGTGAGGTCTCCCGTTTTGGTCAGTTCATCAGTGACGGTAATCACGTCAGTCGGCTCACCGTGTGCGTAAAGACTCAAGACTGCATCAAAGATGATCTCGTGCTTGGGAACGTAAAAATCAGCGCCACGGAGCACCTCGACGACATCAGCAACAGCGTCTTTGCTGAGCAACATGCCGCCGAGGGTGCTCTGTTCGGCCAGCAAATCGTGCGGCGGCGTGCGCTCAGACGAAGCGCTGGAAGAACTGATGTGAGCGATTGACACGGTGTTTCCTTGTGGTGGCGAGGATCTGCCCTCGTGCGCTGATTCAACCACGGGCCACGGACATGATGTGGCGCGTTGTGATGGTGTCGCCAACACTAGAAAAGCGGTACAAAACTCTCAACTGCGCCTGTGGATAACTCTGTGGAGGAAAACTGGGAAACGCCGAAAATCCTGTTGATTACTTGGGGATAGCCTTGTGGATAGAGAAAAACTTTCTTCGTAAAAATGGCGATTTATCAGGCTATTTAGTTATCACCACCTGTGGAACTAAATTTGTTTCAAGTGTGCATTGAGGCTTGTGCACAAAAGTCCACTCGGTGGATAAATCGGGGCATGAAAAAGGGCGCTCAACCGAAAGTTGAGCGCCCTTTTCGGAGCGAAAATTACTTCGCTGCAACCACCTGAAGGGTGACCGTTGCAACGATGTCGTCACGCAGACGCACGGTAACTTCGTGGTCTCCGGTGAACTTGATCGCGTTAGGGATCTCAACCTTGCGCTTGTCGATGTCGCCGAGACCCGCTGCGGCGACTGCCTCAGCGATGTGCTCGGTCTTCACCGAACCGAAGAGACGACCGTCGCGACCAACCTTGACGGCGACCTTGACCTTGTTCTCTTCGAGCTTGGCCTTGAATGCCTGGGCCTCTTCGAGCGTTGCAAGCTCGCGGGCAGTGCGGGCGGCACGGATCTGTGCAACCTGCTTCTCGCCACCGCGGGTCCATGCAACTGCAAAGCCCTGGGGGATGAGGTAGTTACGGGCGTAGCCGTCTTTTACCTCGACAACATCGCCGGCAGAACCGAGGCCGGACACCTCGTTAGTCAGAATAAGCTTCGACATGATTTCTCCTAGCGGCCTGCGCCTGCGTAAGGAAGAAGAGCCATTTCGCGTGCGTTCTTGACGGCACGTGCGATGAGGCGCTGCTCCTGTACGGAAACACCGGTGATGCGACGGGCGCGGATCTTGCCACGCTCCGAGATGAACTTGCGCAGGGTTGCGACATCTTTGTAGTCGATGACACCAACGCGGATTGCTTTCGCGGGAGCGAGCGCCTTGGCGCCCTTGCCTCCGCGGAGCGGCTTACGGCGGTCGCCGTTTGCTTTTCCAGCCATGATTTCTCTTTCGTTAGTCGGCCTTACGAGAAGGCCATGAAGTGTTTAGAAGGGTGTGTCGTCCACGCCGACGCCGGGAGCACCCCAGGGGTCTGCGCCGACAGCCGGTGCTGCGCCCCACGGTTCGTCGCTTCCCGATCCGCCGCGACCAGCCGAAGCTGAACGGGTGATCGACGCGGTTGCGTAACGCAGCGAGGGGCCGATTTCATCAACCTCAAGCTCGATTGCGGTGCGCTTTTCGCCTTCTTTGGTCTCGTAGGAACGCTGACGCAGACGGCCGGTCGCGATAACGCGAGCACCCTTGGTCAGGCTCGAAGCAACGTGTTCGGCAAACTCACGCCACACGCTGGCGCGCAGGAACAGAGCCTCGCCATCTTTCCACTCGTTCGACGCGCGGTCGAAGTTGCGAGGAGTGGATGCGATGGTGAAGTTCGCGACTGCGAGTCCGTTCTGCGTGTAACGCAGTTCGGGGTCACTGGTGAGGTTACCCACCACGGTGATGACAGTTTCGCCGGCCATGAGTGCTTACGCGTCCTTGGCAGCCTTGGCAGCAGCCGGTGCTTTGGCCGGAGCCTTGGCAGCAGCGGTTGCCTTGCGAGCGGACTTCGCTTCGTCAAGCTTTGCTTCGTAAGCAACGCGAGCGATTGCCTCTTCTGCGCGCAAAACCTTCGTGCGCATCACAGCTTCCGACAGCTTCAGCTGGCGGTCGAGCTCTGCGGTTGATTCAGGCTTGGCGGTGAAGTTAACGACAGCGTAGATGCCCTCGTTCTTCTTGTTGATCTCATAAGCCAGGCGACGACGGCCCCAGATGTCAACATTCTCGATGGATCCACCATCGTTGCGAACGACATTGAGGAACTTGTCAAGGCTCGGAGCTACGGTGCGCTCATCGATCTCGGGATCGAGGATGACCATCAACTCATACTGATGCATGACTAACCCACCTCCTTCGGACTAAAACGGCTACAGACTTTCTGCAGCAGGAGGGTTGAACATACGCCACCCGTGGAGGCCGAAACTTCGGCGCGCGGGCAACTTCGCAAGTCTACCGGGCGCTGAACCACGCCCGCAAACGCGCTGTGGCTTCCTCTTCGCCGAGGGGACCCTCGTCAAGGCGCAGGTTGAGCAAGAATTCGTACGCCTGCCCCACCTCACGTCCCGGCTTGAGGTCAAGGATGCGCATGATGGCTTCGCCGTCAAGGTCGGGCCGAATCGACGCGAGCTCTTCGGCGTCGGCGAGCTCGGCGATGCGTGCCTCGAGGTCGTCGTAGGCGTGCGCAAGTCGCTCCGCCTTGCGCTTATTGCGAGTTGTGACGTCTGCGCGGGTAATGATGTGGAGTCGCTCGAGAAGATCCCCCGCGTCGCGCACGTAACGGCGAACCGCCGAATCAGTCCACGCGCCCTCGGAATATCCAAAGAAGCGCAAGTGCAGCTCAATGAGTCGAGCAACGTCGGCGATGGTTTGATTATCGAATCGAAGCGCCTTGAGTCGTTTCGTTGCCAGCTTCGCGCCAACCAGGTCGTGGTGGTAAAAACTCACCGCACCACCGGGTTCGAGGCGCTTGGTCGCGGGCTTGCCGATGTCATGGAGCAAGGCGGCGAGGCGCAGAGTGAGGTCCACCGGCGCGTCAGCATGACGGCTGCGCTCAAGGTCGATTGCCTGTTCCAGCACGGTCAGGCTGTGTTCATAGACATCCTTGTGGTGGTGATGTTCGTCAACTTCAAGGCGAATCGCCGACAATTCCGGGATGACCCGGTCGGCGAGCCCCGTCGTAACCAGAATGCGGATGCCCGGCACGGGATTGTTCGTGAGCAGCAACTTGCTCAGCTCTTCGTTGACGCGTTCGATCGAGATCTTGTCAATTGACTCGACTCGATCCTGCATGGCCCACTCTGCTTCTTCATCCAGTTCGAAGCCGAGCTGCGAAACAAACCGGGCCGCGCGCATCATGCGCAAGGGGTCGTCATCGAAGGAATCGGTGGCGGCGCCCGGTGCGCGCAGGCGTCGCGCCATGAGATCTTCGATGCCCCCGGTGGGGTCAACCAAAACCAGCTCGGGCAAGCGCACGGCGAGCGCATTCACCGTGAAATCGCGTCGCGTGAGGTCGTCTTCGAGCACAGAGCCAAAAATTACTTCGGGCTTGCGGGTCTTTCCGTCGTACGAATCGGATCGATAAGTGGTGATCTCGACGCGCTCACCCTCAATTTGCGCGCCGATGGTACCGAAATCGCGGCCCATGTCCCAGTGAGCGCTCGCAATCGGTTTGACCACGCGAATGATGTCATCAGGCAGTGCATTCGTCGTGAAATCGAGGTCGTGCACGGCGGTTCCGAGGAACGCGTCCCGAACCGGTCCGCCGACAAGAGCGAGTTCGAATCCGGCTGCGGAAAATGCCGCCGACAACCGCTGTACCGCTGGCTGCGCAGCCAGTTCGGTGAGGGTAGCGAGAGCGTCGGCAGCACTATGCATTCCAGTGAGTCTACGCTTGCCCAACCGGCCGAGCGCCAAACGACAATCTAGAATTACTCCATGGCGTCCGGACGTATTTTTGCTCGTCTGATTGGCGCATTCACCGCGGTGGTTGCACTCGCCGGCGGACTCATCCCCGTGGCGGCCGAGGCATCCGCCACACTCGGCACGATCGCCATAGCTCCGCTGACCGCATCTGCTTCCGCCGCGACTAACGTCACGCTCATGGTTCATCTGCACAACGCGAGCGGCAAGCAGCTCAGCGCGGGAACGGTGAGCTTTTCGACCAGTCCCGAACCGCTCACGACGAATAGCGCCATCACTGACTGGATGAGCAAGAAAGCGGGTGGGCCGCTCCCGGGCATCGGACTCGGTTCGATGGCGTCGCCAGGGCTCGCTGCTAATGAGACGGTCAATGTCTCCTTCACCTTTCCCGCGGCCAAGCTCGCCACGACCAACACGTGGGGGGTTCGCGGAATTGCAGCGAGCTTTCGTGTGGGTAACACCACGGTCGACTTCGGGCGCACCACCCTCGTGCTGACCGTGGGCAACGCGCCCGCGGCGGTTCGGTTAGCGACCATCGTGCCGGTCACGTCACCGGCGTCCGCGCTCGGGTTAGTGAGCAAAGAAGAACTCACAACGAGCACTTCAGAAATCGGATACCTCAATTCCGTGCTCGCCCTGGCCGACAAACACTCGGTAGCGCTCGCTGTCGACCCTCGACTCACCACCTCCATCGTGTCCCTAGGAAATGCCGCACCCGCGAGCGCCACCACGTGGCTCAGTGCGCTCAATTCTCGGGTTCGTGACGGATTTTGGCTGAGTTATGGCGATTCTGATCTCACCGGTCAAATCCAGGCGGGCGCTGACGCCCCCATGACCCCCTCACTCAGTGACCTGCCCAACATTCCCCAACCGACAGCGCCCGATCAAGGGCTGCCATCTGACACAGTCACATGGCCCGGGTGGACCCCGACGATTTCTGACGTAGCCTGGCCCCGCGCTAATTCCGTCGCTACCGGAAACATCGACACCTTGGCCTCGCAGAATTACCGTCGCTTTTTGCTGGCGAGCTCGAACCTCAAATCGGACGGGGCATACGCACGGGTCACTGCCGAGTCGAGCCCAGTGGTGCAAGTCAATAGTGGCGTCAGCAGCTGTTGGAGCAAGGCCGAAGTGGCGACCGACCAGTTTTCCTACCTCGCTGGAATTGCGTGTGCGACGTCCTATCTGGCGTCGTTGGCCACATCCTCGACGAGTAGCGCTCTCGTGGTGGCTTCCATGAGCCGCATTCTGCCGGGGACAGCCGCCTTCGCGTCGCTGTCCAGCACTTACGCCGCGCTCGTGAATCAGGATTGGATACGTCCATCCACGCTGAGCGAGGTTTACGCTGCCCCGGCGCGCAGCGCGCAGCTGATTTCGCAACGCGAGTCGACCAGTCGGCTCGCACGCATCGCCACCAGGCTCGCCAACCAGCACGAAGTCATCGCTTTTTCCGCCGTGGCCACAGAGAGTGACAAGGTCATTAACCCTGGTCAGCGCCGGTTGGCATCGGTGCTCACCAACGGCTGGGACACGGGGCAAGCGTGGTTGGTTGGATGCGCAACCAATGACAGCCTCACAGCCGAGGTGCTCAATTCCGTATCCATCGTGACCAGTAGCACGATTAATATGGTCGGCGGTCAGGCTCGGATTCCCGTCGTCATTCGCAATGACCTCGAGTCTCCGGTAACCGTCATCCTTCACGCAGAGCCAAGCAACGCGCGATTGGTGGTCGAAGACAACATCACCCTCACTATTCAGGAGCGCTCTCAGAGCCGTGCCTACATTCCGGTGACCGCGCGCGTCGGTAGCGGGTCGCTCGATCTCAAAGTTTCTCTCACTGATCTCTTCGCAACACCCATCGGTCAGGTTCGCGTTATTCCGGTTCGCGTGCGCGCAGACTGGGAAGCATGGGGTCTCGCTGGAATTGGCACCGTGTTTGTGGCTCTCGTCATCGCGGGTGTTATCCGCACGGTTCGCAAGCGTAGGGTGCGCAGCTAATGTCGAGCCTGGTCCGCGCGAGCGCACTCATGGGCGCGGGAACCATCGCGTCCCGCATTCTTGGCTTCGTCAAAGCGATTGTGCTCGCTCAGGCTCTCGGTGTCGTCGCCAGTGCCGGGGCAGACTCGTTCGCGGTTGCCAATCAGCTTCCCAATAACCTCTACGCCATCGTCGCCGGGGGCGTCATCGGCGCAACGCTCGTTCCCGCAATCGCGCGATCGGCAGCTCACCACGATCGAGGATCCGCCTACATCAGCAAACTGATGACAGTCGTGCTCACCGGATTGGTGGCATCAACCCTCATTGCCACGCTGCTCGCGCCGGTGCTCATCCGCATTTATGCCTCCCACTGGAGCGACAATCAGCTCGCTCTCGCAACGGCTTTCGCGTACTGGTGCTTGCCACAGATTTTCTTCTACGGCCTATATACCCTCGTGTCCGAAGTTCTCCACGGCAGGAGCATCTTTGGCCCCCCGACCTGGGCACCCATTGCCAACAACGTGATTTCGATCACCGGTCTCGGTATTTTCATCGCCTTGTTTGGCGCAGACAGTGCTGGTGTTCGCAACGTCACCGACTGGAACCCTGGCATGGTGGCACTACTCGGCGGAACAGCAACCGCAGGCATCGCCGCCCAGGCTGTGATTCTGTTCGTATTTTGGCGAAAAGTGGGCATTCGCTTCCGCTTCGATTTCAACTGGCGAGGCGTGGGCCTGCGCGAGACCGGCAAGATCGCCGGTTGGACAATTGGCATGATTCTTGCCACTCAAGTCGCCGGGCTCATTGAGACGAACGTCTCGGCGATTGCTTCAGGTGAAGATGCCTCGGTCTTCGCGTTCCAAACGGCGTGGCTTGGCTTCATGTTGCCGCATTCGATCATCGCCGTGTCGCTCGCAACCGCGTATTTCACTCGCATTGCGCAACACGCGGCGGATCAGAATCTGCATGGCGTTCATTCCGACACCTCGGACGCAATCCGGCGTATCGGAGTGCTCATCTTGTGGGCGAGTGCCGGAATGATTGCCATCAGCGTGCCGTTCTCCCGCTTGTTCACGAACTCATTCCCCGACGCGACAATTTTGGCGATCATCCTCGTCGTTTTGTTGATTGGTCTGCCCGCATTTAGCTCCATCCATGTGCTCTTGCGCGTGTTCTTCGCTCTCGGTGATGGTCGAACGCCGTTCCTCATCACCCTCGGTCACGCCATTGTGGTGAGCGGAATTGTGATCGGATGCGCGTTCTTACCACCGTCGCTCATCGTGATCGCGGTGTGTCTCACGCTAAGCGTTGTGGGCACCGGGCAAGCACTTGCTGCCGCCTACCTCGTACGCAAGCGTTTGGGTGTCAGCATCAACCGAGCTGTGGTTCGTGCGCTGGCAACCGGTGTTGTGGCGGCGCTAGTCGCTATCGGAGCCGGTCTCGGTATGACCGCACTCCTTGGCGGATTTGTCGACGGTGGCTTTGCTGTCTCCGGCATGCTTTCGGCGATCGTTTCGATGGTCGCCATCGGTCTCGTCGTAACGGCCGTATTTATCGCGATTCTTCGCCTTGTGCGGTCAACCGAACTTACCGAAGCGGTCGCGGTTCTGCGTCGGGCACGTCGCCGCAACCAAGCGGAATAGACCCGGGTAGACTTGCGTTACTTCCCGTGAACCTTCGCGGGTTTTTCATCGCTACCGCGCACATATCCTCAAGGAGTCTTGGTGCGACAACTGATCATCATCGGTTCCGGCCCGGCCGGCTTCACGGCTGCCATTTACGCTGCGCGAGCCAACTTCAAGCCACTCGTTTTCGCAAGCTCGGTTGAAGCAGGCGGCGAGCTGATGAACACGACCGAGGTTGAGAACTTCCCGGGTTTCCCCGAGGGTGTCATGGGCCCCGAACTCATGATGAAGATGGAGGAGCAGGCCACTAAGTTCGGCGCTGAAATTGTGCGTGACGACGTGACCTCAGTAGACCTCACCGGCGAGATCAAGAAGGTCACCACCGGTTCCGGCGAAACCCATGAGGCTCTGGCCGTGATCATTGCTACCGGATCGGCCTATCGCAAACTGGGCTTGCCCGACGAAGATCGCCTGTCTGGATACGGCGTTTCATGGTGTGCGACCTGCGACGGCTTCTTCTTCCGTCAGAAAACCATTGCTGTCGTCGGTGGCGGCGACTCGGCAATGGAAGAGGCCAACTTCCTCACCCGTTTTGCAGACAAGGTCTATCTCATTCACCGCAAGGACTCGTTCCGCGCATCCAAAATCATGCAGGAACGCGCGCTGGCAAACGAAAAAATCGAAGTGCTGTGGAACAGCACCGTCAGTGGAATCACGGGCGCGGATGCTGTCACCGGCATCACCCTGACCGATACCGTGAGCGGTGCGACGCGTGAACTTGCACTCGATGGGCTCTTCATCGCCATTGGTAACGACCCGCGCACACACCTTGTGCACGGCCAGGTCGATCTGACTGCCGAGGGCACGATTGCCGTGCAGGGTCGTAGCTCGAAAACCAACTTGACCGGGGTATTTGCTGCCGGCGATGTGATTGACCCCACCTATCGCCAGGCGATTACCGCCGCCGCCAGCGGAACGATCTCCGCTCTCGATGCTGAGCACTACTTGCAGTCGCTCGCTCCGTCACTGCTCGCGCAAGCGCAGTAGTGGCATCCCCCACAATCAACTAGATTTCTATCAACACATTCAGGAGTAAAAAATGTCCGGAGCCCCCGCAGTAACCGACGCCAGCTTCGCCAGCGATGTTCTCGCGAGCGACAAGCCCGTTCTTGTTGACTTCTGGGCCGAGTGGTGTGGCCCGTGCCGCGCCGTTGGCCCCATCCTCGACCAGCTTCTCGCCGAGCACGGCGACAAGCTCTCAATTGTCAAGCTCAATGTGGACGAGAACCCGCAGACGGCTATGACGTACGGAATCACCTCGATTCCGGCCATGAAGGTTTTCCAGAACGGTGAAGTCGTCAAGACCGTCATCGGCGCCAAGCCGAAGCCCGCCCTCGAGGCGGACCTGGCCGCGTTCATCGGCTAACAACACGTAAGAACTTCAGCCCCCTGTTCTTCGTGAACAGGGGGCTTCTTCATTGGCAGATAGGGTTAATCTCGTGAACGACCGCAAGTCGACCCCCCACGGCGTCAATCTTGACCCGTGGCTCGGGCACTACGCCGACCGCACCTCCGGGCTGAGTCAGTCTGAGGTACGAGCGCTCTTCGCCGTGGTCTCACGTCCCGAAGTGGTCTCGTTGGCCGGCGGAATGCCCTTCGTGCGCGCGCTCCCCGACGAGCTAGTAACCGGCGCCCTCGATCGCGTCATGCGCGATCAGGGACCTACTGCTCTGCAATACGGTTCGGGGCAAGGCGTTCCTGCGCTTCGCGAACAGATTCTCGGCATCATGGCTCTCGAGGGCATCACAGGCAGTGTTGATGACGTCGTTGTCACAACGGGAAGCCAGCAGGCCCTCGATCTCGTGACCAAGTTGTTTATCAACCCGGGCGACGTCGTTCTCGTCGAAGCGCCCAGTTATCTCGGCGCCATCGGTATCTTCCGCTCGTATCAGGCCGACATCGTTCACGTGGTGATGGATGAAGATGGGCTGGTTCCCGAGGCCCTCGAGACCGCTATTGCCGATTGTCAGGCCGCGGGCAAGCCCATCAAGTTCCTGTACACGATTCCCAACTTCCACAACCCCGGCGGTGTCACGTTGAGCGCCGAGCGCCGGCCGCGCATCCTCGAGATTTGCAAGCGCAACAACATTCTTGTGCTCGAGGACAACCCCTACGGTCTGTTGTCGTTCGACGAGCCGGTTCCACCTGCTCTGCGCGCCCTCGACGATGAGGGTGTCATCTACTTGGGGTCGTTCTCGAAAACCTTTGCCCCTGGTTTCCGCGTGGGCTGGGCTCTTGCACCTCACGCGATCCGCGAGAAGCTCGTTCTCGCTGCGGAGGCCGCCATCCTCTGCCCCAGCTCGTTCAGCCAACTCGCCATTCACGAGTACCTGAATGGTGCCGATTGGATGGGTCAAATCCACAGTTTCCGCGGGGTCTATCGCGAGCGCCGCGACGCCATGATCTCCGCGCTCAACGAACACCTTCCTGAGCTCACGTGGAACGTTCCCAATGGCGGTTTTTACGTCTGGGTCGGCTTGCCGGACGAGCTCGATTCCAAGGCGATGCTCCCCCGCGCTGTCACCGAGTTGGTTGCCTACACCCCTGGAACAGCCTTCTTTGCCGACGGAACCGGCCAACAGAACATGCGTTTGTCGTTCTGCTATCCCACGCCAGAGAACATCAACATCGGTATCCGACGCCTCGCAACGGTTATTCAGGGCGAGCGTGACCTCCTGGAGACCTTCAAAGGCACCGGGTCGCTCAAGCCCATCGCCGGTACCGACAGCGTTATTGCCCCACCCCCGCACCTGAACTAAGTTTTCGCCTACCCACTCGAGAAAGCAGCAAACGATGTCTAACCCCGTTGTGAACATCATGGTTCTCGCTGGCGGCATTAGCCACGAGCGCGAAGTCTCCCTGCGTTCTGGTCGCCGCGTAGCCGATGCCCTACTCGAGGCAGGCCACACCGTAACGATTGTCGACCCCGATTCCAGCCTGTTTACGCGTCTCGCCGAGGAACGCCCCGACGTCGTCTGGCCGGCAGTTCACGGAGCGAGCGGTGAGGATGGTGCCTTGCTCGACCTGCTCGAAGCAAGCGGCATTCACTATGTGGGACCGCGCTCGAGTAGCGCACGTTTGGCGTGGAACAAGCCAATTGCCAAGACACTCGTTGCCCGCGCAGGTATCACCACTCCCGACTCCATCACGCTGCCCCGTGAGGCGTTCCGCGAGCTGGGCGCTTCGACTGTTCTTGATGTGGTGACGCAGGGCTTAGGCGCCGATCTGGTGGTCAAACCGGCACAGGGAGGATCGTCCCAGGGTGTTTCCCTCGTTTCTCAGCCAGATGCGCTGCCCCGCGCCATGGTTGATGCCTACACCTACCACGAGGTGGCCCTGCTCGAGAAGCGGGTCTACGGCACCGAGGTAGCTGTCACGGTCGTGAATGACGGTCAGGGGGCTCGAGCCCTGCCCGTTGTCGAGATTGTGCCCTCGGCCGGCTTCTATTCCTTTGAGGCACGCTACAACGCCGGTGAAACCACGTTCTTCACGCCTGCCCGACTCAGTGAGTCCACCCTCGCCGCCGTGGGTGAGGCTGCCGTGGTCGCTCACGAGACTCTCGGTCTCGATTTTCTGTCCCGCATTGACTTCATTGTGACCGACGATGGTGATCCCGTCTTTCTCGAGGCGAACGCACTTCCCGGCCTGACTGAGACCTCGAGCGCTCCCCTTGCGATTGACGCGTCAGGTCAAGCGATGACCGTGCTGTTCAACGCACTGGCTCTTCGCGCAGCGGCGATGTAGCGGTTGCCTGCTCCCTTTCGGCTAAGCGCCGAAAGGGGATTCACCAATTTCTTCGAGGATGCGGTTGAGGTCGGCAACAGTCGCGAATTCAATGCTGATCAGGCCTTTTTTGTTCGTTAGCTTGATTGAAACGCGTGTATTGAGGCGATCGCCGAGGCGGCTCGCGATGTCGTCGAGGTGCGCAGTGCGTCCACCTGCATGAGGAGCCACCTTCTTGCCCGCCTTGACTGATCCATTCTGGGCGATGGCTTCAGCGCTGCGAACAGAGAGGTCCTCGTTGATGATCTTGTCGGCCAAGCGAACCATGTCTTCTTCGCTCGCTAGGGAGAGGATGGCGCGCGCATGTCCGGCGCTGAGAACTCCAGCGGCCACCTTGGACTGAACGGAGGTGGGCAAACGCAACAGTCGGATGGTGTTACTGATTTGAGGGCGCGAACGACCAATGCGCTCGGCAAGTTGCTCCTGAGTGATCCCGAAGTCGGCAAGCAGCTGCTGGTACGCGGACGCCTCTTCAAGCGGGTTCAGTTGGGCGCGATGCAGGTTTTCGAGCAGAGCATCCCGAAGCATGTTCTCATCGGCGGTGTCTTTGATGATTGCCGGAATCGTGTCCAGGCCCAGCTTCTTGGTCGCACGCAGACGTCGCTCACCCATGATGAGCTCATACTTGTTGTCTTCGCCGGCGAGGGGGCGCACCACAATCGCCTGCAAAACACCAACTTCCCGAATGCTTTGAACGAGTTCGTCGAGGTCTGTCTCGTCGAACACCGAGCGTGGCTGCACCGCGTTGGGCACGATATCGGCGGGGTTGAGCTGGGCAAGCCGTGCACCCGGTACGGGGAGCAGGTTTTCGCCCGCAGCCTTGGCGTCTGCCGTGGGGAAGAACACATCCACCGCACGCTCGCCGCTTGAAGAATCTACTGGTGCGGTGGGAATGAGCGCGCCGATTCCTCGTCCGAGCCCTGGTCGCTTAGTCGCCATTAGTGTGCCTCCGCGGGTTGTGTGTTGCGTAGTCCAAATTCGTATGCAGCTTCGAGATAGGCAATTGCGCCCAGCGAAGTCGGATCGTAGGTAATCACCGTTTGGCGATGGCTGGGGGCCTCGGCTACCCGCACAGTACGGGGAATCATGGTGCTGAGAACGCGCTCACCGAAGCTCTCGCGCACGACGGCAGCCACATCCTGAGACAGGTTGGTTCGCGCGTCAAACATGGTCAACAGCACTGTGGACACAGTCAGCGAGGGATTCAAGGCCTGATTGACCTGGTGAATGAGACTGTTGAGCTGCGTGACGCCCTCGAGAGCGTAGTACTCACACTGGATGGGAACCATGACCTCATGTGCGACAACAAGAGCATTGACTGTCAGCAAGCCGAGTGACGGCGGGCAATCAATGAAGATGTAGTGATACGCAGCGCGATCCTCGGTGATGTGCTTCTGAATGGCCTGGTGAAGGCGATAGCGGCTGTCGGCCTCGGTGGCGATTGTGATCTCAACGCCAGCGAGGTTGAGGGTTGACGGCGCACAGAACAAGCCGGGGAGATCGGGGGACTCGCCCACCACCTCGGCGAGCGACCGCTCGCCGAGCAAAACCTCAAACATGCCTTCAACGCCCTCGTGACGCTCGAGTCCCAGTGCAGTGGTCGCGTTTCCCTGAGGATCGAGGTCAATCACCAGGACGCGGGCGCCAAAGCGCGCGAGAGCCGCGGCCATGTTGACGGTCGTGGTGGTTTTACCGACCCCGCCCTTCTGATTCGATACGGCGATAACCCGCGTAAATGCAGGCAACGGCGGGGGAGGGGCGTCAAGAATCCGTCGACGCGCGGCTAGGTCGAGCAGCTCCGCTGCGAGCGGGGAATCCAGAGCGCCGCGCTCGACAGCGTCAGCGGAATCGGATTGTTTCACGTGAAACATGCCCCTCGGATAGAAGTGTGAACCTACTCAACTTTAGCTTGAACAACCCGCGTCGGCTCGTCGATGAGACCGGCACCGACAATGTGGACTTCCACATTGGTGAGCTTGTACTGCCGTATTTGTTTCGCCGCCTCGACGATCTCACGTTCGGCGTTGGCGCCCTTCATGACGATGATTTCTCCACCGGGTCGCGCCAGGGGTGCAACGAGGGGAATCAGCGTCTTGAGAGCGCTTACGGCGCGGGCCGTCACATAGTCGAGCGACTCGTGCAGCGGGACCTCTTGGGCTCGGCCTCGGTAAACCGTCGCGTTGCTCAGGCCGAGGTCCTTGATCTGCTCGGTGAGCCACTCACAGCGTCGCTCCATGGGCTCGATGAGGGCGACGGACAGATCGGGTCGCGCAATCGCGAGAACCAGGCCGGGCAAGCCCGCGCCGGAACCAACATCCCCCACACGCCCGGACTCGAAAAGCGATGCCATCACTGCACAGTTGAGAATGTGGCGTGACCACAGGCGTGCGGGCTCCAGTGGCCCGATGAGGCCGCGCTGCTCGCCTTGTTCCCCGAGATTCCGCGCGAAAAGGCGTGCTTTCTCGATGTGGTCGCCGAAAATCTCCGCCGCAACGAGCGGTTCTGGTTCAACGAACGCGGTCATGTTTCACGTGAAACAGTGGGTCTACGAGCGGCCCGTGATGATGGTGTGGCGGTCTTTGCCTTCGCCGCGCGATGTCGAAACATATCCGCGCTCCGAGACGATGTCGTGGACAAGCTTGCGCTCATACGAGCTCATGGGCGGCAGAGCTGCCGAAACCGATCCCTCATCGATGCGAGCGATTGCCGCTTCAACGATGCGCTCAAGTTCGCCCTCGCGAGCCTTGCGCGACCCTCCAATGTCGAGGATTAGGCGCGAGAACTCGCCCGTCTTGTTTTGCACCGCCAGGCGCGTTAGCTCCTGCAGCGCGGCAACCGCGTCCGCCGTGCTCAGGCGGCCGAGGTCGTCACCACTGGATGCAATTGAAACGTAGGCCCGACCGTTGCGGGCATCAATGTCGAGGTCGCCGTCGAGATCACAGATGTCGAGCAACTCTTCGAGGTAATCGGCGGCAATGTCACCCTCGGCTTCAAGCACATCAAGGGTCTTTTCGGATTCGTTGTTCGTCACGGGATTCACTTTCCTGACTTCTTCTTGGACCGGTTCTTTCCAACCGGCTGTTGACGCTGTGTGGGCTTCTTTTCCTCGATCTCAACGACCGGAAGATCCTTGCTCACGAGCTTGCCGCGACGAGCCAGGCGCTCCTCGCGCTGCTTAGCAGCCTGCGACCCGGGGGTGGGCATGTTACGGATGACCAAGAACTGCTGAACCATGGTCCACGCGTTCGAAACCAGCCAGTAGAACATGACGCCGATGGGGAAGGCAAAGCCTGAGAACGCGAAAACGAGCGGAAGGATGTACAACAAGATGCGTTGCTGGCGGAATGTGGGGCTCGCCTTGGTCTCTTCCGACATGTTCTTCGAGACGATCTGAAGCTGTGTGATGAACTGCGAAGCTGTCATCAAGATGACCATGGTTGCGGCGATAATCATGACGACCACCTCTTGAGGCTTCGCCTCCATGGCTGCCTGGAAGCTCATGTGCAGGGGAGCGACATCGAACAGGCTGGCGTTGGCAAACGACTTAGCCAACGCAAGGCTCATCGGGCCAACACCCGCGTTACCCTTCTGGGCCTCGCTGAGCACACTAAACAGACCAAAGAAGATCGGCATCTGAATGAGCAGGGGCAAGCACGACGACATCGGGTTTGTGCCGGCCTTACGGTACAGCTCCATCGTTTCGCGCGACATTGCCTCACGCGAGAACTGATCCTTTTTGCCTTTGTACTTCTCTTGGATTTTCTTGAGCTCAGGTGCCACTTCAAGCATCTTGCGCTGAGACTTGATCTGGCGCACAAAAATCGGGATGAGAGCGGCACGAACGACGAGCACCAGACCAACGATTGACAGCACCCACGTGAGGCCAGCACCGGGGTTCATGCCGAACGCGGTCCACAACGAGTGGAACGCAACCAGAACGAGCTCGATCACCCACTTGATTGGCCACAGAATTGTGCCGATGATGTCCATCTGTCGTTACGACCTTCCTGTCGTGGCGGGGAGTACAAAACCGTGCTTGGTGACAATCACGTGGGGGTGTTCGTGGTGGGGAACATCATCCACACCGCCAAGAGCCCACGGGTGACACCGTCCCAGCCTACGCAATGTCAGGCCTGAACCACGAATAACGCCGTATTCAGTTATGGCCTCCAAGCCGTAACGCGAGCACGAAGGATAAAACTTACACACATCGCCATAGAGCGGAGAAATAGTTACTCGGTATACTTTTAGCACGGCGATGATTACGTTGCGTGGCAGCAGCCATAAAAATCGGGCCATGAGACTAAAGGCGTGCATCGTGAAACTTTCCCAGACACAGAGCAACGTCCGCCGTCAACTGTTCCCAGGTTGCATCCGCCGCCGCCGGCAGGGCGCGAATAACAACGTCCCCGCTAATTGCGCCGGAAGTCGACCGCGCGATTTCGCGCAGTTGGCGTCGCACCCTATTACGTCGCGGAGCCGAACCGACGAGTTTCGAGACCACAAAACCAAAACGGGCTGGTGACTCAGCGGTCTCAGTACTTGCGGGAATCGGGCTGGCGATGTGCAGCACTAGACGCGGTGAAGAAAAGCGTGCACCATGACGAACGACCCTCGAAAAATCGAGGGTCGAGGTCAATCGCTGCGCCCGAGGGAGCACGATCTCAAACTAGGCCGAAAGCTCCGTGCGTCCCTTGCGGCGGCGTGCCGAAAGAATGGCACGACCTGCGCGGGTGCGCATACGGAGGCGGAAACCGTGCGTCTTTGCGCGACGACGGTTGTTCGGCTGGAACGTACGCTTAGTCATTTCTTACTCCAGTGATCACGCGGCCTCGCCGCGAAGTCTTTAAGCCGCCCACAATCACTAGACGACAACTTGTTTAATTTACGCGACGTGAGGGCCTCCGGTCAAACTGAGCCCGGACCGCCACAACCGGACTTGCCCTCCTGCGTGCTCTTCGATACCGTCGAAAAAGTTATCCCCAAGCTACGCATTCCTTGGTAACCTCATGTTTTGCCTGTTGATAAATAGGTGGATAACTATTCACCCTGGGAGGGGCCAGTGACTGAAGACGAAGTCAAGTTCGCGTGGAACACGGTCCTACTCGCGCTCGCGAATGACCCTGCCGTCACTCCTCCGCTGTATGGGTTTGCCAGCCTGATCGAGCCCAAGGGTGTCATGGGCGGGACCATCTACCTCGAGGTGCCGAACGAGTTCACACGCAGCATGATCGAAGAGCGACTCCGTCAACCGCTCCACGCGGCCATTGGATCATTCGGCGCTGACAGTGAAATCACGACTTTCGCCGTCATCGTCAACCCGGACATTGAACTGACACCGGCCGACAACTTTGAACCCGATGTTCGCGAACCTGACACCACCCCCACTGTCATCGCTCCGACTGAAAGCACTGGCCGGCTCAACCCCAAGTACGAATTCGACACCTTTGTGATTGGTGGATCGAACCGATTCGCTCACGCCGCTGCTGTTGCCGTCGCCGAATCGCCGGCAAAGGCGTACAACCCGCTCTTCATCTACGGGTCCTCAGGTCTCGGTAAGACTCACCTTCTGCATGCGATCGGCCACTACGCCCTGACGCTGGCCCCACAAACCCGGGTTCGCTATGTCAGTTCCGAAGAGTTCACAAACGACTTCATTAACTCCATCGCCAACAACCGCGCAGCAGCTTTTCAGGCCCGGTACCGCAACGTCGACATTCTTCTCATCGATGACATCCAATTTCTGCAGGGCAAAGCTGAAACGCAGGAAGCGTTCTTTCACACGTTCAATACCCTCCACGATCACAACAAACAGGTGGTAATCACCAGTGACGTTCCGCCACGCCACCTCACCGGTTTCGAAGATCGCATGCGTACACGATTTGAGATGGGTCTCATCACAGACGTGCAGACTCCTGACCTCGAAACCCGTATCGCAATTCTGCGTAAAAAAGCCGAGCGTGAACGGCTCAATGTGGACGATTCAATTCTCGAGTACATGGCTAGCAAAATCACGAGCAATATTCGTGAACTTGAGGGAACTCTCATTCGGGTGACTGCGTTCGCCAACCTCAACAAACAGCCTGTCGACCTCGCCCTGGTGCAAACAGTGTTGAAGGATGTCATCACACTGGATGAGGCCAATATGGTTGGTCCCGTCGACATCATGAACAACACGGCCGACTACTTCCGTCTGTCCGTCGACGAACTCACCGGGTCTTCGCGCGCGCAGGCAATTGCAACAGCTCGACAGATCGCCATGTATCTCTGCAGAGAAATGACAAACCTGTCGCTTCCCAAGATCGGGCAGCTGTTCGGGGGCCGCGATCACACCACCGTGATGCACGCCTACAAGAAGATTGCTGACCTCATGAAGGAGCGTCGCTCCATCTACAACCAGGTAACTGAAGTTTCAAACCGCATCAAACAGAACAGCAATTACACCAGCTGATGTGGAAACCACACCAATAACGTGTGGACGAAGAAGGGTGCAGCTGTGGAAAATCGCGCCTGCTTGTGGATAACACGGTCCAATGATCCATCTGGCATGTGTCGTGTGGAGAACTTTCCACGGTCAACCAACATCTCACACGGGTGTAGTTTCGCCAGAAATAAGGACTAACAGGAGTTATCCACATATCCACATGAGGTTAATATTGTTAATTTACTTAACAGATTTAAGCCGCTCAATAACGATGCCGTACCAAACGTCGCACTAGCCCACTAACATTGTGAGACCACGCCTGTTGAAAGAGGAACAGTGAAATTCCAAGTCAATCGCGACGTTCTCGCTGAAGCCGTCTCGTTTGCCGTCAAGCTATTGTCCGGCCGTAACTCTTTGGCGATCTTGAGTGGCGTGCTCATCGAGGCAACAGCAGACGGTGTGGTGTTGTCGTCGTTCGATTATGAAGTTTCAACGACCACGACAATCGCAGCAACCGTTGAAGAACCAGGCAAGGTACTCATCCTTGGACGCCTCCTCGCAGATATCGCGAGCCGTCTTCCGAACGCTCCGGTGACAATTTCAACCAACGATTCCAAAGTTCTTGTTTCATGTGGATCATCAGAATTCACCCTCTTGTCGATGTCGTTGGACGAATACCCCACCATTCCTCGAGTAACCGGTCAGACGGGCTTGGTTAAAGCCGACGAATTTGGCGTGGCCGTTTCACAGGTTGCAGTGGCGGCTGCCCGTGAAGACGCGATGCAAGTTATTACCGGCATCTTTTTCGAGGTGAGTGACAACAAACTCAATCTCGTTGCCACTGACCGATATCGAATTGCGATTCGCCAGTTGGACTGGGATAACGCCGACTCTGAAGATTTCACGGCCCTTGTGCCGGCGAGAACGGTCAACGAAATTGGTAAGACATTTGCCAATGCGGGGACCATCTCTATTTCATTAAACCGCGTAGACGATCGAGAAATGATTGCCTTCACGGCTGACAACAAAACCGTGACATCTCTGCTGATTAAGGGAACGTTCCCGCCGGTGAAGAAACACTTCCCCGACAACATTTCTCAATACGCCGTCGTGAACACGGCTGAGCTCATCGAGGCCACACGTCGAGTGAAGCTTGTGGTCGAAAAAGATGGCTTTATGAGATTCACTTTTGGAAACGGTCAGATTTCACTTGAATCACTCACCGGAGCACAGGCCCAGGCTCACGAAAACGTTGAAGCAATTACGAATAACAATGAAATTGTGTTGTCGCTCAAAGCAGACTTTCTTCTCGATGGATTAAATGCAGTGCATTCAGAGTTCACCAGAATCAGCTTCATCGTGAGCGACATTGCGACGAAACCAAGTCCTATTTTGTTGACCAGCCAGACTTCACGTGAAGCAGACAACAGCGACGAATTCCGCTACCTGCTTCAGCCGCGTCTTCTCGTTCGATAACTGATCCATGAGAGTGTCGACTCTCAGTCTGCGTAACTATCGCAACTACGCCGAAGCAGACATCGAGCTGGTCGCTGGCTGCACGATGCTCTTTGGCGCCAACGGCCAAGGTAAGACCAATGTGGTCGAATCGCTATTCTTCTTGTCTTCGCTGTCATCCCACCGAACCTCGCAGAACGCCGCGCTCATCAGGCGGGGAGAGAATCAAGCCATTATTCGTACACAGCTCACGGCACAATCGCGGAGCATTTCTCTTGAACTGGAACTCAACCGTGACGCCGCTAATCGAGCTCAGGTGAATGGGAATCTAGGAAAACTCAAGGATTTTCCGAACTACTTGAGCGTTGTGCTTTTCTCGCCGGAACAGTTGCAACTTGTTCACGGTGAACCGCAGGGTCGGCGAAGCTATATTGACGACCTCTGTGCGCACTTGTTACCCCGCATCTCCGGCGTGCTGACGGATTACGATCGGGTGGTCAAGCAGCGCAATACCCTGCTGAAATCGATCGGTACCCACGGTAAGAGAATTACCGAATGGTCGACCCTCGACGTGTGGAACGACAAATTTGTCCAGCTCGCGACCGAGGTCGCACAGATGAGGCACCAGGTTGTGAGTAATCTGACTCCACACCTTAAGGCAGCCTATTCGGCACTCGTTGAGGGTGATCATCGTCCCGTCATTGCGATGACTTATGAGGGCCTCGTCCTGTCCTTCGCGTCAGTCGGACAACCACAAGTACAGGCTTTTGAGCCCGTGGAATACGCCGAACAGCTACGGGCATTTTTAGACTCTCACCGGGATAAAGAGTGCGAACGTGGTGTTACATTAGCTGGCCCACACCGCGATGACATCTTCTTTGGACTTAACGAACTTCCAGCCAAAGGCAGTGCGAGCCATGGCGAGAGTTGGTCGTACATGATTGCGCTCAATATCGCCGCGGCGACGGTGATACGGGAGCAGTCGACACTGGGTGATCCAATACTCATCCTCGACGATGTGTTTTCAGCGCTCGATGTAGACCGTCGCGAGCGGTTAGCGGGTGTCGTTAGTCAATTCGAGCAGTCGATTGTTACCTGTGCGGTTCAATCTGACGTGCCGGCTCAAATGCGGGCTCGAGTGGTACCGGTCCACGCAGGTACGCTGGGTCAATCATGAGTGATGAATCAAACGTTCCGAGCGCGGCTACATCACTCTATGAACGACTGAGAAAGAAAGCTTCGCGCACCTGGAAGCGCAAGAAGACTGGTGCAGTTAGCGTTCCGGAGGGTTCGTCTGCTCCCTTCGGACCTGGGCGTGACCCTTTAGCTCTCGGAGACGTGGTGGCCGGCCTCACCGCTTCTCTCGGCTGGTCAGATTTTCTTATCGAGTCGGACGTCATTGCATCATGGCCCGAGATCGTGGGCTCGGATGTCGCCACACACTCACGCCCGGTGCAGCTCGATGATGGTGTTTTGACGGTCGAATGTGAGTCAACAGCCTGGGCTACCCAACTCCGCATGATGTCATCACTGACCCTTTCGCGCATCGTTGAAATCTATCCGGATGCCGCAATTTCGAGCGTCGTTTTTAAGGGCCCCAATGCGCCGAATTGGAAGCGCGGAAATCGATCTGTTCCGGGTCGCGGTCCTCGCGACACGTATGGCTAAAAAACCGCGAAATTACGCCACAAAATCGCTATCAACACGGGGCGAATCTCCCCGATTTCACAGCCTCGCGCAAGTAAACTGGCAGGGCAGTTTTACTTAGTCGAGGGCGCGAAAATATATGGCAACTGAATCCAAAAAAACCACCGATGAAAATGAATACGGTGCCAGTGCCATCCAGGTTCTTGAGGGTCTCGAAGCGGTTCGCAAACGCCCCGGCATGTACATCGGTTCGACCGGTGAGCGCGGACTTCATCACCTGGTTTACGAAATCGTTGACAACTCGGTTGATGAAGCTCTCGCGGGTCACTGTACACACATCGATGTGACCATTCTCAAAGATGGCGCCGTTCGCGTGATTGACAACGGACGCGGTATTCCGGTTGATGAACACCCGGTCGAGAAGAAGTCGACGGTGGAGGTTGTTCTCACCGTGTTGCACGCGGGAGGAAAGTTTGGCGGCGGCGGCTACGCCGTATCGGGTGGTCTGCACGGAGTTGGTAGCTCCGTGGTCAACGCGCTCTCCACTCATCTCGAAGTCGAGGTTCGTCGTCAGGGCAACGTGTGGACTCAAGCCTTCAACAGCGGTGTTCCTGAAGCACCTCTGGCCAAGGGCAAGCCATCCGATGAAACCGGTACCACGATCACGTTCTGGCCGAACGCTGACATCTTCGAGACCGTCGTCTTCGAGTACGAAACATTGCGCACCCGTTTTCAGCAGATGGCGTTTCTGAACAAGGGACTCACCATCACGCTCACCGACGAGCGCAACACGGATGACGAGGGCAACAACATTTCGGTCACCTACTGCTACGAACGCGGATTGACCGACTACGTCGAGTACCTCAACACGACGAAAAAGGCCGACGTTGTCAACGACGAAATCATTTCTTGTGAATCGGAAGACACCGACAAGCATATCTCGGTGGAGCTGGCCATGCAGTGGACGACCGCGTACACCGAAAGCGTGCACACCTTTGCGAACACCATCAACACTCACGAGGGTGGAACTCACGAAGAGGGCTTCCGCGCCGCGTTGACCACTTTGGTCAACAAGTACGCGCGTGACAAGGGGTTGCTCAAAGAGAAGGACGACAATCTCTCGGGCGACGATGTGCGTGAAGGCCTGACCGCGGTTATTTCGGTCAAGCTCTCGGAGCCTCAGTTCGAGGGTCAGACCAAGACCAAGCTCGGCAACACGGAAGCCAAGACCTACGTGCAAAAAGTGGTCGGAGATCAACTGACCGACTGGTTCGAGCGGAACCCCAACCAGGGCAAAGAAGTCATTCGTAAAGCGATTCAAGCCGCGACCGCACGCATGGCCGCCCGCAAGGCCCGCGAAACTGCGCGCCGCAAGGGTTTGCTCGAGGGTGGCGGAATGCCCGGCAAGCTCAAGGACTGCGCGAGCAAAGACCCGAGCCTCAGCGAAATCTTCCTGGTTGAGGGTGACTCGGCTGGCGGTTCGGCCGTGCAGGGGCGTAACCCTGAGACTCAGGCCATCTTGCCCCTGCGCGGCAAGATCCTCAACGTTGAAAAGGCGCGTCTCGACAAAGCGTTGGCCAACAACGAAGTGCAGGCGATGATTACGGCGTTCGGTGCCGGTATCGGCGACGACTTCGACGCGAGCAAGGCGCGGTACCACAAGATCGTGCTCATGGCTGATGCCGATGTCGATGGACAGCACATCACTACGTTGCTTCTGACACTTCTGTTCCGATTCATGCGCGATTTCATTGAAGCCGGATACGTTTACCTCGCCCAGCCGCCGCTCTACCGACTCAAGTGGTCGAATGCGGAACACGAATACGTCTACAGCGATGCTGAGCGTGATGCGCTTCTCGAGGCGGGACAGGCCTCCGGCAAGCGCATCCCGAAAGACAACGGTATTCAGCGCTACAAGGGTCTCGGCGAGATGGACTACCGCGAACTCTGGGACACCACAATGAACCCGGAGACGCGAACCCTGCTCCAAGTAACCCTGGCCGATGCAGCCGCGGCAGACGCCATCTTCTCTACCCTCATGGGCGAAGACGTGGAATCACGACGAAACTTCATCCAGCAGAACGCGAAGGACGTGCGTTTCCTTGACATCTAACGATTCGACCAACGACGAGATGAACAACGGAGACGTTGTGACTGACCGCATTAAGCCGGTTGACCTGCAGCTGGAGATGCAGCGCAGCTACCTCGACTACGCCATGAGCGTCATCGTGGGTCGCGCTCTTCCCGAAGTTCGTGATGGCCTCAAGCCGGTGCACCGTCGCGTTATCTACGCGATGTACGACGGCGGTTACCGTCCCGACAAGTCGTTCAGCAAGTGCGCCCGCGTCGTCGGTGACGTCATGGGTCAGTTCCACCCGCACGGTGACTCGGCTATTTACGACGCGCTCGTGCGTTTGGTTCAGCCCTGGTCGCTGCGTTACCCGCTCGCGCTGGGTCAGGGAAACTTCGGTTCGCCCGGTAACGACGGTGCCGCTGCACCGCGATACACCGAAACCAAGATGGCTCCTCTCGCCCTCGAAATGGTGCGCGACATTGAAGAAGAGACCGTTGACTTCCAAGACAACTACGACGGTCGCACTCAGGAACCTAAGGTTCTCCCAGCGCGCTTCCCCAACCTCCTGGTAAACGGTTCCGTCGGTATTGCCGTGGGTATGGCCACGAACATCCCGCCACACAACCTGCGCGAAGTTGCCGATGGCGCACTCTGGGCATTGGCGAATCCGACTGCAAATCGCGAAGAACTGCTTGAGGCGCTCATGCAGCGAATCAAGGGACCAGACTTTCCGACCGGCGCTCAGATCCTTGGCCACAAGGGAATTCAGGATGCGTACCGAACCGGTCGAGGTTCGATCACGATGCGCGCCGTGGTCAGCGTGGATGAGATTCAGGGACGCACCTGCCTCGTTGTCACCGAGCTGCCATACCAGGTAAACCCCGACAACCTCGCCATCAAGATTGCCGAGCTCGTCAAGGACGGCAAGGTCACTGGCATTGCGGACATTCGCGATGAGACCAGTGGTCGCACGGGTCAGCGTCTTGTCATCGTGCTGAAGCGCGATGCCGTGGCGAAGGTCGTGCTCAACAACCTCTATCGCCACACGCAGCTGCAAGAGAACTTCGGCGCAAACATGCTGGCCATCGTCGATGGTGTTCCGCGCACGTTGGCGCTCGATGGCTTCATCAGCGCGTGGGTAGCGCACCAGATCGACGTCATCGTGCGTCGCACGGCTTATCGACTGCGTAAGGCCGAAGAGCGCATGCACATCTTGCGCGGCTACTTGGCCGCCCTCGATGCACTCGACGAGGTCATCGCGCTCATCCGAAAGAGCCCGACCGTTGAAGACGCACGCGATGGCCTGATCAAGCTCCTGAAAATCGACGAACTTCAGGCGCGAGCAATTCTCGACCTCCAGCTGCGACGCCTGGCCGCCATGGAACGCCAGAAGATCATCGACGAGGCCGCCGAGCTCGAAGCGCAAATCGCTGACTTCAACGCCATTCTCGCGAGCGAAGAACGCCAGCGTTCGATCGTCTCGACCGAGCTCACAGAAATTGTCGATCGTTACGGCGACGACCGTCGCACTGAGATCGTTTACGGTGGCGATGGTGACATGTCCGTGGAAGACCTCATTCCTGAAGAAGAGGTCGTGGTCACGGTCACCCGCGGCGGTTACATCAAGCGCACTCGGAGCGACAACTACCGTAGTCAGCACCGTGGTGGCAAGGGCGTCAAGGGAGCATCCCTGCGAGCCGACGATGTGGTCGAGCACTTCTTCGTCACCACGACGCACCACTGGTTGTTGTTCTTCACAAACACCGGACGCGTCTACCGGGCCAAGGCGTATGAGGTCGCCGAGGGCGGGCGCGATGCCAAGGGACAGCACATTGCGAATCTTCTCGCGCTCGCACCCGAGGAATCAGTCACCCAGATTCTCGACATCAAAAACTACGAGGCGGCCAAGTATCTCGTGATGGCGACCAAGCGTGGTTTGGTCAAGAAGACCGAGCTGGCCGAGTACGACACGCGCCGTCAGGGTGGCATCATCGCGATCAACCTTCGTGAGGGTGACGATCTCATCAAGGCGATGCTCGTCGATAAGGATGCAGACATCTTGCTGGTCTCGCGTAAGGGTATGAGCATCCGCTTCAATGCGAATAATGACGCTCTGCGCCCAATGGGCCGATCGACCGCCGGCGTCACCGGCATGCGATTCCGCGAGGATGACTGGTTGCTCGACGCATCCGTCGTGAGCGACACCGGTGGCGTGTTCGTGGTGACCGAGGGCGGTTACGCGAAACGCACGAATGTCGATCAGTACCGACTTCAGGGTCGAGGCGGCATCGGTATCAAGGTTGCCAAGCTGAACGAAGACCGTGGCGATCTTGCCGGATCGCTCATTGTCGAAGACGACGATGAAGTACTCGTCGTGCTGCAGTCCGGCAAGGTGGTTCGATCATCAGTCGCCGAAGTGCCCACGCGTGGCCGTGACACCATGGGTGTCGTTTTCGCAAAGTTCGCTGACGAAGACAAGATTCTTGCCATCGCAAAGAACTCAGAGCGTAACCTTGAGGCAGCAGCGGAGGATGAAGAAGCAGACACCGAAGCCGACTCCACCGCCGATGCTCCTGTCGCAGAAGAGGTTGTCACTGATGAGTAAGAAGAAGCGCGCGAAGTGGCTCACTGAAGCAGAAGCAACCAATGTTGACGGTGCCACCCATGTGCGACTTCGACTCGTTTACGTGGACTGGGTTTCGACGCTCAAGATCGCATTCTTGATTGGTATCGTTCAGGCAGTAATCCTCGTGGTTGCAGCAGCCGTGCTCAACGTGGTGATCGTTCAGACACACATGTTTGATGCCGCAAGTGCGGTCATCGGCTCTGTGATGGGAAACAGCGCGTTCGATGTGAACTCACTGATGAACTTCGGTCAATCAGTTGGGTTCGCAGCCGTCGTGGGTGTGCTGAATCTTGTCGTGCTCACGGTCATGGGAGCGATCAGCGCGGTTCTCTACAACGTCATCGCAAAGATGACCGGTGGAATCAAGGTCGGCTTCACCAACAAATAGCAGCTCGCATTTGCGCTCGATTTTTGTTCGACCGCAGACTTGGGTAGGCTTGACTTCGGTTAACGGGGCTATAGCTCAGGTGGTTAGAGCGCTTCACTGATAATGAAGAGGTCCCAGGTTCAAGTCCTGGTAGCCCCACGCTTTTCCCGAGAGGGTAAAGTTAAATCCCGTACGGGGCCTTAGCTCAATTGGTAGAGCGCCTGATTTGCATTCAGGAGGTCAGGAGTTCGATTCTCCTAGGCTCCACAAATAAAAAATGACTCTCCGTTAAGGAGGGTCTTTTTTATTTGTTGGATTTCTGTGAGCGAATCGAACCCGAAGGGTGAGATGGGGCCCCAACGGTTGCAAAGCGCAGCTTTGCGTTGGGGACTCCTAGGCTCCACCCGCATCGGGGACTCCGACTGGTCCGGTTTATCCTTAAGCCATGCGCTTCGAATCCCACGCTGATCAGTACCAGAACAACTACTCGAAAGAGCAGAACGCACAGTTCACTCAAGTCTTCGGCGAGTTGACTCAGGAATTCGTCGTGGCGATGAATGCAGGGCTAACAACGAGTGACGAGCATGTTCAAGCGCTGGTCGCGCGACACTATGCGTTTGTCTCCCAATTCTGGAAGCCGAACCGTGAGGCCTACAAATCACTCGCGATGTCGTACATTCTTCCTTCCCCCTACCGCGACTACTACGAGGGTGTGCAGTCGGGCCTGGGCAAGTTCCACTACGACGCGCTCGTCGTGTGGGCGGATGCCAATCTCAACTAGCTAGTTACGACCCAGCTCGAGAGCCGCGATAATCGCCGGCTGCAGGCGGAAAATCGTGGTGTTGGCAAACGTGACCGTCAGATGGTTTTCGTCCCGAAAGACGTCAGCCCCACTGATCACCGGCGAGCACAGGTCTGCGCTACAGAACACGTCAGTGAAGTCAACGGATGTGTTGCCCGAGTCCCGCGCCGCGGCCACGAGCGAATCCGGCCCATCGAGCACGTCGGTACGGGGACGGTCACAGGTCTTCGGATTGCCCGGGTCTGAACGCAGGCACTTGTTCGGATCATCCTGCATGTCGGGGTTGTCCGCGATAGCGATCACGCGCGCGCCACCCGCCTGGGTCTTCCACGCCTCAACGAATCCCGCCGTTACTGCTTCAGCAGACGAGTCAACGTACTCCGAGTGCGCGAACGCGCTCGTGATGATGACGTCGAACTTCTGCTTGGGTAGCTCAGCGGCAAGGTTTTCACGATAGGTCACACAGGACGCGTCGAATCCTGGATCCGTGCCCCCGAGTTGCGAAGTAGTCCACGGGCACGCGCCCTTGAAGTATGTGGTGAGCGCCCATCCGTTCTTCTTCGCCATGATGATGAACGTGTTGAGGTACTGGTAGGCGTGCGAGTCGCCGACGAGGGCCACCCGAGAAGCATTGCTCGCCGACGAGCCGAATGTGCACGGATGCAATGCCGAAGCGGTGAGTTGAACGAAGCACTCGGGGTTCGACGGCTCATCCGCATTGCCAAAACCGGGGTCGGGGATGATCTGGTTGGCGAGCGCCGGGTTCGAGCATCCCGTCGCAATCTCGGCTCCAAAGCAGGCAGGAGGATGAGCTTGAACTTCGGCGAGCTGCGCCTTCGCCTGCTCGAACCGTGGGTATTGCACGGCGAAAATACCGAGCAGCAAGGCGCCCACCACACCGAGGGCCCCCAGCATCCATCCGAACGTGTATCGCGGCTTGCGATTGACCAGCGCCGGCAACTGCCGCATCGGATCCTCGACGAAACGCTTGGTCAGCCAGGCCAGAACGAAACAGGCCACAAAGAGAATGACACGGTTGACGAAGCTGAGACCCCAACCGATGATGAACGGCGCAATGAAGATGAGCGGCCAGTGCCACAAATACAGCGAGTACGAGATGTCACCGAGAAAACGCAAGGGTCGAATTGAGAGGATGCGCCCGGCAGCGAACCAGCGCCCACCTGGTTTGACCACGATGATGAGCATGGTGCCGATGACAGGCACAAGAGCCCAGTAGCTGGGGAACGGGGTCGACTGCGTGAACGTGTAGCCGGCGACGAGCAACACGAGAACACCGACAAGACCGAGGATGTTGCTCAACCAGAACGACCGCGGTCTCACGCGTGGGAACAGCACGAGCAGCGCACCGGCACCGAACTCGAACACGCGCGTGAACAGCACGAAGTACGCCTGCGAGGGGTTTGTTGAGGTGTAGAAAATCGACGCGATCAGCGAGAGCACGCTGAAACCGATCACGGCGCCGACAACGAAGCCCCAGCGGCGTTGAATTGCAAACTTGGTGCCGAGGGCGAATGCTCCCAGAAGAACGAGGGGCCAAACCACATAGAACTGCTCTTCAACCGAGAGCGACCAGTAGTGCTGGGCGATGGTCCCGTTGACGTTGTGCAGGTAGTCCGATGAGGCGATGACGAGTTGCCAGTTCTCGACGTAGAGCATGCTCGTTGAAATATCGGTGAGTGAGCTCACGAGATACGAGAGCGGCATAAGTATGGCGGTTGCCACAGCGCTGAAAATCAGCACGAGGAGTGCCGCCGGAATGAGGCGACGGATGCGCTTGGCCCAGAACGTGGGCAGGCTAATTGACGAGGATGTCTGCAACTCGCGCACGAGTTGCCCGGTGATCAAGAAGCCCGAGATGACGAAGAAGACATCGACACCAATGTAACCACCGGAAAGTCGACCAGGCCAGAAGTGAAAAACTACGACGAGCAGTACAGCGATTGCTCGCAAGCCCTGAATGTGACCAAGAAAATGGTCGGGCTTGAATGACTTCACTTAGTCTTCGATCCAGAGCTCGTCGTCTGCGCGGAAGTTCTCCCACAGCACGTAGCCCACGCCCACGAGGATGGCGAGACCGAAACCGAGAGCAACGTATTTGCCGGCACCGCCCTTGCGTGCGGGAGCAGCCGCGGGAACAAACGTGGCTGCGCTCTTGCGCGAAAGACCGCGCACCGCATCGACGGCCGACAGCGTGGACCCGATGACTCCGGCGATGCCGGGCAGAACTTCGTCCACGATTTTGTGGCGGGACGCGTCGGCGGCGCGACGAGCGCTCGCGGCAGCGCGCGGGTATGCCTCAGTTGTGGCGTAGTGACCGAGTTCGCGGCTTGCGTCGCGAACTACTGCTCCGGCATGTGCGAGGACTTCGCGCTGCTCGCGTAGCAAGCGCTCTGATTCCTGACGCAGACGCTCGGCTTCAGTTAGTTTTTTCTTCGCCATGCTGGTGAATCCTCCCACTCGCGGTTCACTCCCATCTTGCCACGCATCACAGATTCTTATTCCTGTGGAAATATAGACGCATGCCTATTGCTACTTCAGTCGCCACTATCCACACCAATCACGGTGACATCGTCATCAACCTGTACGGTCACCACGCACCCAAAACCGTTGCCAACTTCGAGGGCCTCTCGACGGGTGAGCGCGAGTGGACCCACCCACAGTCGGGCGAGACCATGAACACCCCGCTGTACAACGGTGTTATTTTTCACCGCGTGATCGACGGCTTCATGATTCAGGGCGGCGACCCGCTCGGCATGGGCTTCGGTGGCCCGGGCTACAACTTCGAGGATGAGCCCCACGCCGAGCTCACGTTCAACGAGCCCTACAAGCTCGCGATGGCCAACGCTGGCCCGGGCACGAACGGTTCGCAGTTCTTCATTACCGTTGCGCCGACCCAATACCTCTGGGGCAAGCACACCGTGTTCGGCGAAGTAGCTGATGACGCGAGCCGCGCCGTCGTTGATGCCATTGGTTCGGTGGCCACTGACGGTCGCGATCGTCCGCTCGAGGACGTCGTTATCGAATCGATCACCATCGTCCCCAACGCCTAAATGGCAGGTTTCTCGCTCCGCGTTCGCGGAACGGACACTCCGATTGCCACGCTGGGCATCATCGCCCTGACCGTTGTCGTTTTTCTGCTGCAACTGATTCCGGGCCTTGGTGTGACGGAAGTGTTGCTGTTTTCGCCGGTCTATGCGTTGGGTAACTTGCCTGAAAACCCCTATCCCTACGAGCCATGGCGCATGGTCACCGACATCTTTGCCCACTCGGCGGGCGGGGGAACATTCTTCTTTTTGCACATCCTGTTCAACATGTACACCCTGTGGATATTTGGTCAGGTACTCGAGACGATGTTGGGGCGCGGGCGGTTCATCGCCCTGTATCTGCTCGCCGGATTAGGCGGATCGCTCGCCGTGTTCTACTGGGCCTTCGTTGATACGGCCACGATTGTTACGGCTGTCGTTGGAGCATCCGGAGCTATCTTCGGACTGATGGCCGCTTACCTCGTAATTCAACGCCACTTTCGCGCCGATACCCGCGGAATGCTTGTTTTGGTGGGCATCAACCTCGTTATCGGCTTCATCCCCGGGACCAACGTCTCGTGGCAAGCGCATGTTGGCGGCATCATCGTCGGGGCGGTTTTTGGTCTCATCGTCACCAAGTCAGCTCGCCACTCGGTTCGTCAACGGTGGCTTGTCGCCGGGCTCGCACTGGTGCTGATCGGCCTGGCGCTCTCCCACGCTCCGATATTTATGGGTACCTAGAAACCGGACAGGTTATCCACAGGCTTGTCCACATGTGACTAATTACATGCGTGTAATTAGGGAGTTACTTCCACCGCGTCGTCATGAGGAATCCGATGAAAGCGATGCCAAAACCGACCAGGATGTTCCACTGACCGATGGCGGGAATGGGAAGTGATGCTTGGCTCACGTAAAAGACGATGATCCAGGCGAGGCCAAGCAGCATGAAGCCGAACATCAGCGGCTTGAACCACACCGGGTTCGGTGAATCGGAATCCTTTGCGGCCTTCGATTTACGGGCGCGGGGTTCAAGTTTTTTGGTCTTAGCCATAATGCGTCAAGTATAGCGAGGTCACTCAGGTGGTAGTCAGGTCACTCGTTCTGCGTCTCAACTACAATCGGACGTAGTCATGATTCGCCAGCGCCTCTACTTCGCACTCGGCATCGTCGGAGAAATTCTCATCACCGCCGGTGTTGTGGTTTTGTTGTACCTTGCGTGGCAAACCTGGATTAACGATGCCGTGCAGACGAATGCCCAACATCGATTGGTCGAAGAGAACATTCGTGACTGGGGCACGGCCACACCTAATCCTCAGGCAACCGACACCTGGCCTGCGCCGGTACTTGACGCCGTAGGTAAGGGCGCAACGATTGGGAATCTCTACATCCCCCGCTTCGGTGCGTCAATGACCCGAGCCGTGGGTGAGTCGGTTGACCCGAAAGTGACGCTCAATCGGGGTTACTACGGCCACTACTCGAAGACTCAGATGCCCGGCGAACCCGGAAACTTCGCTTTGGCCCACCACCGCGGCGCGTGGGGCTCTGCCTTCAAGCAAGCTCAACTGCTTCGCACTGGCGACAACATTTACCTCGAGACCAAAATCGGATACTACAAATACACAATCCGAAACATCGAGTACGTGAAGCCCACCGGCATCAACGTACTCAATGAAGTTCCAGGAACGAATGCGGATCCCGGCAAAAACAGTTACATGACGATCACCACGTGCAGCCCGATTGAGGGCAACGCCGAACGATTGATCGTCTACGCGGACCTCGTATCGTTCCGCACCCGTAAGGCAGGCCCCAACGCTGAGCTTGCCGCACTGATTGCGAAGGCCTGATTCTCATGTACGCAGCACTGTGGCGCATCCTTCCAGGACCAAAGTGGGTTCGCATCACTACTCTCGTCGCGGCTGGCATCATTGTCGTAGGTCTTTTGATGCTCTTCGTCTTCCCAGCGGTTGATGCATTCCTTTCCCAAACTGATTCGGCGGTGTCGTAAGTGGTACGCGTACTCGTTATTGATAACTACGACAGTTTCGTTTACACGCTCAACGGATACCTCAACGAGCTTGGGGCCGAGACAACGGTTGTGCGCAATGACGCTATCGCTGCTGAGGACTTGCCGACCATTCTCAACGACTACGACGGGGTGCTCGTTTCGCCCGGTCCGGGCAAGCCGTCCGATGCGGGCGTATCCATCGCCATGATCAAGGCAGCGAGCCATGCAAACAAGCCACTCCTTGGAGTGTGTCTAGGACATCAGGCAATCGCCGAGGCATTTGGCGCCACAGTAACGAATGCCGAAGAGCTTATGCACGGTAAAACGTCACAGGTGATGCACGATGAGAGTGCTTTTTACGATGGCGTTCCGCAGCCCTTTACGGCCACCCGGTATCACTCACTGGCCGTGGTCAACTCGACCGTTCCTGATGACTTGATCGTGACCAGCCGTACCGAGGGTGGCGTCATCATGGGATTGCGTCACCGCACCAGCCCAACGTTCGGCGTGCAGTTTCACCCCGAATCGGTTCTGACTGAGGGAGGCTACTCGATGCTCGGCAACTGGCTCGAGGTGGTTGGTCTCACTGGTGCCGCGGCGCTCTCGCGCACGAAGTCGCCACTCATCTCCTAACTCCCGCAAGCAGAGCCGGCTCACAGCCGCGATCGAGCTAGCGCCCGGAACAGTAGGTCAGGGTGACTTGTGTACCCAGCGGAATGTCACCAGCCGCGGGAGACTGTGTGGCAACAGAAATGGGGTTCGTCGCCGCGCAACCGGACGACGACTTGATAATCGGGGTGATGCCGATGCCGGGCGCGAGCAGTGTGGCACTGGCATCCGTGATCGATTTTCCGACGAGTGAGGGGATGCGCACCAAACCGTTCGCCAGCGAGAGGTTGATGGTGGTTCCCGCAGCAACGTCGGTACCGACCGCCGGCAGTGTGGCTACGACGGCGCCTTTGGCAGCGAGTGCTGAAGCAATCTCGGCCGTTGAGCCAACAGTGAGTCCGGCTTTCGTCAAGGTGGTTTTTGCGAGTGTCAGTGTCATGCCCACAACGTTGGGCACGGGAATTTTGGTCGAACCGGTTGATACCGCCAGTGCTACCGTCGAGCCAACCTCGACTTGGGCACCCGCAGATGGTGAGCTCGAGATAATCGCATCAGCAGGAACCGTTGCCGAGGGCTCATCCGTACGACTGACGGTAAGGCCCGCTGAGTTCACAGCCGACAGGGCTTGTTCGTAGGTCATGCCGACCACGTTAGGAACAATGCGCGACGTTGAGGGCAAGAAGTTTGACGGCAACGTGCTTACGACGAACAGGATGATGGCCGCAAAAGCAACTACCGACGCAACTGCAATGACCACGGTGCTGACCATGGCCGAACGCGTGCGACCGGCGGTGAACTCATTGGCTGAAAACTCACGCGTGCTGAGCGAGCTTGGCGGGAAGACCTTTGCGAGCTGAGGGTCGATTCCGCTTGGAACCGACGAAGGCACGCCGCGCGCTGGCTCGGCGACGGTCTCGATGAGTTTGGTTTCGGGTAGCTCGGGCTCGAGGGACACAGCAACGGTAGTGCTGGCGACGACGGAGTTCACCGTGGTGGCGCCCATCGTGACAAGGAGGTCAGCAACGTCGCGTGCGCTCGGACGTTCGGCGGCTTCGCGCGCGAGGCACCGGCCGATGAGTCCATTGAGTTCTGGGTCCAGTTGAGGCAAGACGGTGATCGGCAAAGCCGCAGCAACCGAGGCGCGGCGCGCGAGGTCATCGCCGCTCAGAGATCCGTCCCAGGTGGGTCTCCCGGTCAGAGCTTCACTGAACAGCAAGCCGGCGGCGTAGACGTCTGAGGCGGAGGAACCCTGGGCTGTGAGAATCTGCTCGGGTGCGAGGTAGCCCGACGTTCCGAGTGACGAGGCAAGCGCATCCGCCGAGCCGGCGAGATTCGCTGCGAAGCCCAATAAGCCCAGATTGGTGATGCGCGGGCGACCCGCGGCAGTGACGAGGATGTTTGCGGGGGTCAGCCCGAGGTGGTCGACCGCCGATGCGTGCGCTTGTGCGAGACCCCCCAAAATAGCCTCGAAGAGCTTCGCCGCCTCAGCCGATGAGGGCTGCGATGTTCTCACGTATCGAGACAGGGTGGTTCCCTGCACATGCTCGGCGATCAGGTAGTAGAGCGATTGTCTCTCGTCGCTACCAACGTCGTAAATTCGGGCGATGGCGGGGTGGTCGAGAGTCATCACGCGCTTCGCTTCGGTGACAAATCGCGTCGCAAACTCACGGTGTGCAGCAAACCGGCTCGCGAGGATGGTTACCTCGACGCTCCGATTCAGGTTTTTGTCGGTTGCGACGAATGACGATACAAATGCCGGCGCTTCGTGTTTCTCGAGAAGGCTGTACCTTCCGAGAAACAGGTCACCGACCTCTGCCACGATCGGCAGGCCCTACGGTGTTACCGTCACGGCGAGGCTGCCCGGTGGCGTGGTCATCGGACCACAGTTCGCTGTGAGGGTCGCGGTGAAGTTGGTCGAACCGACGGTGGATGCATCGACGACCTGCGAGGTTTCGCTCGCGTCGAGGGTCCAGGTCTGGTTGCGAATCTTGAGCACGTAACCCGACAGTTTCATGTTGTCTTGCTTCGGGCAGGCTGCGTAGGCGCCCCACGAGATTGTTCCCGCCGTATTGGCGGCGATGGTGGTGCCGCCATTGATCGCGAGACCCGCGGGCTGAGCGAGCACGGGCCACACGTCGTAGTAGTAGACCATGATTGTCGTCGAGAACGGAACGTCACCAACGGGCTTGATGTCATAAACCGCTCCACCGAGTTCCTGCGTGGGCGCAATGATTGGGTCTTTGCCGAGCGTGGTCTTCACCGAGGTGTAGCCCATCGCGATGAGGGAATCGACCACAACATTGGCCTGTTTGTCTTTGAAGTCGGCCAGCGCAATGGTGCTCGCGGTTGGCGTCGGTGTGGGCGACGGGGGCGCGGAGGTGGAGCCACTGTCCGTCGGTTGGGGATTGGGCCCGCCACCGTTGATGACGGCGATGAGGGCGCCGACAAGAACAATGACCAAAACACCGATCAGCGCGATGAGGGGCCAGGTCCACGGACTGCGCTTCTTGGGCGCGGCATCAGCTTCGCCACCGACCGGAATGTTGAGAACCGTGGTTGCACCCGTCGCTGCTGTGCGCGGCATCACCATCGTTGCATCATCAATGGTCGATGCGCCAAGAACGCCGGGAACCGAGGCAGCAGCACCCTGGAGGTCACCGCGACGCAGTGCCTGGGCGGCACGAGCGAGGTGGGCCGCCGACGCCGGACGATCCGCCGGCTTCTTGGCGATGCAGGACATCACGAGGTTGCGCACGGGTTCTGCGATTGTCTCGGGAAGCGCGGGGGGAGCGTCGTTGATTTGAGCCATCGCGATCGCGACTTGCGATTCGCCCGAGAAAGGACGCTTGCCGGCCAACGATTCGTAGGCGACGATACCGAGCGAGTAGATGTCGGTGGAGGGGCTCGCAGCGTGACCGCTCGCCTGCTCGGGAGAGAGGTATTGAACCGTTCCCATCACTTGGCCTGTTGCCGTGAGCGGCACCTGATCGGCAATGCGCGCAATGCCGAAGTCGGTAATCTTTACGCGGCCCTCGGGCGTGATGAGCATGTTACCGGGCTTGATATCGCGGTGAACGAGACCGGCCGAGTGGGCAGCCTGAAGGGCAGCTGCCGTTTGGGCAACCACATCGAGAACCTTGTCGATGGAGAGGGATGTCTCGCGCTCCAAAACCGAGGACAGGGGCTCACCGGGTACCAGTTCCATGACAAGGAACGCGCTGCCGTTCTCCTCGCCGTAGTCGTAGACATTGGCGATGCCCTCGTGGTTGACGAGTGCGGCATGGCGAGCTTCGGCGCGGAAACGCTCGAGGAACCCGGGGTCACCGAGGTACTCATCCTTCAAAATTTTGATGGCAACCTGGCGGCCGATCACGGTGTCGACGGCATTCCACACTTCACCCATGCCGCCGACGGCAATTCGTGACTCAAGCTCGTAGCGACCGCCAAAGGTCATTCCTGCTGCTGGCCTCATTTGTTCAGCACCGCCTCTAATACTTTCTTCGCGACCGGAGCGGCAAGCAAGTTGCCCCATCCGTTTTTACCCATACCGCCACCGTCTTCAACGAGGACGGTGACTGCATATTTGTGGGCTCCGTTAGCCGGAGCAAAACCGGTGAACCACAGTGTGAACGGTAGATCGCCATTCTCTGCAGTGCCTGTTTTGCCGGCAACGTCGACTCCACTAATCCTCGCATTACTTGCGGCACCATTGTTGACATCGTTCACCATCATGTTGGTGAGTGTGGCGGCAGTTTGAGCACTGATTGCCTGCGAATACTCCGATGCACTGAATGACGAAATGGTCTTGTTCGCCGCGTTGGCGACGCGTTCGACCAGGTTTGGTTTCATGACTCTGCCACCGTTGGCAATTGCTGCGCTCACCATGGCCATCTGGAGCGGGGTCGCCCGCACGTCGAACTGCCCAAACGAGGCGAGCCCAGTTTGGGGTTCGTCGAGGAATTGCGGAAAGTTGCTCGCTTCAGCCTTCATAGGAACTTGGAAGACACTATTGAAGCCGTACTTCTCAGCCTGATCGAGAATGGCCTGTCCGCCGAGCTGCATACCGAGTTCGGCAAAAGGAATGTTGCAACTGATGCGCAACGCATCGCGCATGGTCACAGTTTTGCCTGGCCCGCACGTACCGCCGCCGGAATTGTGGATGTAGGTGTTCGTTTGCGGCAGGCGCAGTGATGACGGGTTAGGGAAGGTGCTGTCCGGCGTGTACTTGCCAGACTCGAGCGCGGCGGAGGCGACGACCAGCTTGAACGTCGACCCGGGCGGGTTCATCTTGCCGTCGATGCCGCGGTTCACGAGCGGGTTTGATTTGTCTTGAGAAAGCTTCTTGTACGCGTCGATGACCGTGTTCTCATCGTGTGAGGCGAGCAGATTCGGGTTGTACGACGGTTTTGACACCATGGCGATGACGCGACCCGTGTCAGCCTCGAGAACGACGACCGCTCCGGTGAAACCGCTCATCGCATCCCACGCGGCCTTTTGAACTTTGGCCTTGAGGGTGAGTTCGACCGAGGCGCCCGTTATGGGCTTGCCGGTGAGAAGGGCATCGAGCTGGTCGAGGAATTGAGCATTGCTGGTGCCGCTGAGTGCCGCATTCATGGCCCCCTCGATACCCGTGATGCCCTGGTTAAGAGAGAAGTACCCGGTCGTCTGTGCGTAGAGGTATGGCTGGGAGTAAGTGCGCTGGTAGACATAGTCGTCACCGGTAGCGATCGAAACGGCGATGGGCTTGCCCTCGACCAGGATTGGTCCGCGCTTCTGTTTGTAGCTGTCGTAAATGGTTCGCGTATTGCGTCCGTCTTCTGCCAGAGCGTCTGCTTGAAACACCTGGATGAAGGTGGAGGCAATGAGTAGCGTGAGCAACATCGCAAAAATGACAACGGTGAGGCGCTTCAGCTCGCGGTTCATGCACTCACCACCAAACGGGAGTCACGCTTCGTCGCATCAGATATTCGCAGCAACAGCGCCACGATCATCCAGTTCGCAACGAGCGAGCTACCACCGGCCGCTAGGAACGGCGTGGTGAGACCAGTCAGGGGCAGAACGCGCGTGATTCCGCCGATGACGATAAAGCATTGGAGCGCGATGACGAATGAGAGACCGACACTGACGAGCGACCCGAAGTCATCGTGGCCCGCGAAACCGATGCGCAGACCGCGTGCAACCAGCAGCGCGTAAAGACTCAAGATCGCAAAGATTCCTGCCAGACCGAGCTCCTCGCCCAGGCTCGAAATGATGTAGTCACTCTGCGATACGGGCGTGAGGTACGGCATGCCCTCGCCAAGTCCGGTGCCAATGAGTCCTCCGTGCGCGAGACCAAAGATGCCCTGCACAACCTGATACGACCCACCCTCCGCGTTGTAGATTGCCGGATTGAAGGCGTCGTACCAGTTCTCAAAACGCGCGTGCACGTAACCAAGAAACTGATTGGCTGCGAGTGCGCCAACCACGATCATGCTGACGCCGAGTACAACCCAGCCGGCGCGGGCGGTCGCGACATAGAGCATCGAGAGAAACAGTCCAAAAAAGAGCAGTCCCGTACCGAGATCTTTTTGGATGACGATGACGAGCATCGACAGAATCCAGACCGCGATGAGCGGGCCGAGGTCGCGTCCACGGGGTAGTCGGAACCACAAGAATTTTCGTCCCACCATGGAGAGGCTTTCGCGGTGCGACACGAGGTAACCAGCGAAGAAGACGGCAAGTGCAATCTTGGCGACCTCGCCGGGCTGGAACGAAAGTGGTCCGAGGTGAATCCAGACCCGTGCCCCTGAAATTTCCTGTCCGATAAAAGGCAACGCCGGGAGCACGAGTAGCACTACTGCGAGGAGGCCCGCAGTGTAGGTGAAGCGCTGGAGCACGCGATGGTTGCGCACAAGCAGTAGGACGGCCGCGGCGGCACCGAGAGCGAGACCGGTCCAGGCGATCTGTTTGGTTGCGAGCGCATCCCAGCCCAGGGCGTGATTGTGAAGGTCGATGCGGTAGATCTCAGCAATGCCGAGCCAGTTGAGCACCAGAACGATGGGCACAATGAGTGGGTCGGCTTGGGGGGCAACGAAACGCAGAATGACGTGCAGACCCAACACGAGAATGGCGAGAAGAAGGCACAGGCCGAGAGGGTGAATATCGGTATGACCGAGCGCGCCCAGCTGAACCAGCAGAATCGAGCCGAATCCAATGAGGAGGGCTACGACGATGAGTACCAGTTCAATGTTGCGCATACGCTGCGAAACCCGAGGCGCGCGCAGTTTGGGGATCTCCCCGGTATTGAGTGAGGCGACTTCGACTGAGCTAGTAGACATGCCACGACCCGTCGACCACGGTCAGGGCGCGCGAGACTGAGGGACCGGTTTCAGAGAGCGCATGGGAATTGCTCGTGGCAAGCACCAGCCACACCACAGCGCCGATGATTGCCAGGGCCACCAGTACGATCACCCAGAGGACGCGACGCGAGCTCTTCGGCAGGGGTGATTCGTGAGCGAGATTCTCGATAGCTTCGAGCCGATCAGCGATGGGAATTCCCCCCGTGTGCACGGGGAGGCTTTGCGCTTTCGCTCGAGGAATCGTAGGGCCAGTGTCGGTTGCCTTGGGAAGGGTTTTGAGCGGGTTGTCGGCGCTCGCCGAACCCACCAACTCGCTCGCCCGTTGTGCGACGTCGGAGCTGGTTGCAGAAATCTGCGTGACAATCACGGTCACGTTGTCGGGAGCACCCTCATCGAGGCTGCGCGAGATCAGTGCATTCGCGAGGGCGTCTACCTTCTTGTGAGCTTGAATGAGCGACGCAATATCTGAATCGCTCAGACACCCGGTCAATCCGTCGGAGCACAGCACCCAGGTGTCGTTCGGCAGAAGGTCGACGGTAAAGACGTCGATGTTCGGATGGGCATCGACATCGCCAAGCACACGCATGAGTACCGAACGCCGAGGGTGCACAGCGGCTTCAGCCTCGGTGATTTGACCCGAATCGATCAGGTGCTGAACGAAGGTGTGGTCTTGCGTGATTTGTGTGAGCTGCCCGGACCGCAGACGGTAGATGCGCGAATCGCCAATGTGAGCGACGACCGCCTTCGATCCGACTCGAAGCACCACGCTGAGGGTTGTGCCTAGACCCGATAGCTGCGGGTAGTTGTCGACGACGTCGACAATCATCTTGTTGGCGCTCATGATGCGTGCGCGCAGCGCTTTTGACGCTGCCGCGACGGTGGTGAAGTCGCGGTCGAGTTCGAGAAGGTGATTCACAGCGATGTGCGAAGCGACGTCGCCGCCCGCGTGACCACCCATGCCGTCAGCGACCACGAGAAGGTACTGGCCGGCGTAGCCGCTGTCTTGATTCGAAACGCGAACTCGGCCGACGTCAGAGCGACCACTCGAGGTGAACACGCATCAACCTCGAATCTCAAAGGTGGTTTCGCCGACGGTGACCGTGGTGCCGATCCGGAGTTCGACGGGCGAACTGATGCGTTTACCGTCAACGAGGGTGCCGTTGGTCGACCCGAGATCATTGACGAACCAGACGCCCGCTCGATTCTCGAGGCGAGCGTGGTGCGTCGAGGTGTAGTCGTCTTGAATCACGATTGTTGAATCGGATGATCGCCCAATGCTCAGCGCTTCGCCGGCGAGTACAAGCGTGGTTCCGGCATTCGCACCGCTCGTGATGACGAGCGAGCGAGGACGCCCTGCGGACTGCACCCTCTCGGCCCGCGCGGGATTCGAGGCGGCGGTTACGAAGACGGAAGGCGGAGCCGCAGTCTTTTTTGCGCCCGGAAGTTTTTTGACCCGGGCTCCGAACAAGTCGGTGCGTATCGCGAATACCACGAAGAAAACGAAGACCCAGAGCGCGATCAAAAATCCGATGCGAAAAACAACGAGCGTGAGTTCGCTCACGCGAAGCTCCCCGCAGGTGAGGGGGTGCTCGCTTCGGGAACGAGATGGAACGCGATACGCGTTGCCCCGATTTCAACCACGTTGCCGGATTCGAGTGGCGCGGAGGTCAGCTTGCGACCGTTGAGAAGCGAACCGTTTGTCGAGCCCAGGTCGTTTGCTTGAGCGCGCGCGCCATCCCAAAGAATTTCGCAGTGCTTGCGCGAAATGCTCGAATCATCCACCGTGATATCGGCGTCCGTGCCACGGCCAATCACCGTGCGCGATCGCGTGAGGGGGTAGCGCCTACCGTTTATCTCGAGCACGCCGACCCAGCGCACAGCGCCACTGACGCTTTCGGACGAGATGGTGATGAGTCCGACTGAAAGATCGGTCGAGGGTTCGAGAGTGATCTGAATCGCCCCGGGGTATTGGTAGTTCTGATTCTTGGCATGCAGAGTCAACTGGCGAACCAACTCGTCAATGAGCGTCGGCCCCATCGCGCTCATGCGATCAAAGTCAACGCGCGCGAGCGTGATGCTGAAGACGTTGGGAACGAGAATTCGGTCGCGGGCCACAACGTTCGCCTTGGTGTCTACTTCGCGACGCAGTGCTGCGGTGAGCTCGACGGGCTGCACGCCCGATTTGAAGGTCTTGGCGAATGCCCCATTCACTGCGCGTTCCAGCGTGTGCTCTAACCGGTCGAAGAATCCCACGCGTACCTAGCCAATCGTTTTGGGCGCGAAGCCTGCCTCAATTTTAGTTGCGGAGACCCTGAGCTCAGGCTGTATTCAGCCTCGTGGCGGGGCGAACGTGGCGCGTGCGTCAAGTCCATGCGGCAGACGCGGACGAAGCTCGACGGTGGCTCCGCTCGCGGTTGCCAATTGCGCCACGATGGCGAGACCCAATCCGCTACCGGGGGTTTCCGAGGATGCCCGCCAGAATCGGTCGAAGGCTCGGATACAGTCTTCACTCGACATGCCGGGACCCTCATCCATGATGCTCACGCACGTACCGTTGCGATCGGTGGTCACCGTCACGAGGATGCGGGAACCGGCCGGGCTTACGGAGAGCGCGTTGTCGATGTAGTTGTCGATGATTTGCTCGACGCCGGTCGGGACCGCGGAGACGAGAGTAGACCGTGGTCCGGAGTACGAAATCGTGACCCCGTGTTCATAGGCCAGAGGTTGCCAGTGCGAGACACGATCAGTTGCGATGACACCGAGATCGACCGTCGCGACGGGCACGCTCGAGGCCTCGGCGCGACTGAGTTGCAGCAGGCCCTCGATGATCTGCCCCAGGCGATCGGCTTCGCTCTCAGCGGCCGACAACCGTTCAGCTGCTGCCGACGGGTCGCTGGCAATGAGGTCGCTGGCGCGTTCCAACCGCAATTTCAATGCAGTCAACGGTGTGCGCAACTGGTGCGAGGCATCGGAGGCGAAAGCCTTCTGCTGCTGAATGAGTGCATCGAGCCGCGCGCTCATGGTGTTTACCGAACGTGCGAGTGATCGAATCTCGGGAGCACCGTGTTCGGTGTCCGCTCGGGCAGACATGTCGCCATCGGCGAGCGCTTCGGTGGTTTCTTCGAGCGCATTGAGCCGCTTGGTTACCCCGCGGGCGAAAATGGAGCCCGCAATTCCGGCGAGCAACAGGGTGGTGAGGGCAACGAGGGCCAGCACCCAGATCTGCGCATTGACGGCATCGGTGATGGTCTTCTCGGGATAGGTGAGACGAACCGCGCCAATCACCTTGTCCCCGTTGAAGACCGGAACCGTCACGTACAGTAGCGATTCCTCAAGGCTCTCTGAGTACCGCGTTCCGGTTGCGATTGTGCCCCCGAGCGCAGCTTGGAATTCGGGACGGTTGGAGTAGTTCTGACCAACTTTGGCCTGGTCGTCATCGCTCGTCACGATCGCTTTGCCTTGCCCATTGACGATGACGACACGTGCGCCGCCGTTCTTGCGATAGGTCGCCGCCAAGGCGGACAGGGCTTTCTTGTTGGCCGCAGTCGGCGACCAGAGTGCGGTTTGGCTTCGCCCGGCGAGCACGAGGGCGTCACGTTGCAGAGTTCCGACGATCTTGTTCTGCTCGTTTTGGTGCATATAAAAGGCGAGTGGCACGTCTTGAACGAGCAACACAAGGAATGTAACGACGGCTATCGCCGCGATGAAACGAATTTTCACGCTGGTCCACCGAACCGGAATCCAACACCGCGCACCGACTCGATCCAGGTCGATGACCCGAGCTTCTTTCGAATCGCCGCAACGTGAGCGTCTAGGGTCTTGGTCGTTCCGTACCAGTTGGTATCCCAGACGTCGTGCAAAATATCTTGCCTACGGTAGACCGCACCAGGATCGGTGGTGAGGTAGACCACGAGCTCAAACTCTTTCGGAGTGAGGTGTATTTCTTCTCCGTTAAGAGCGCAGCGCTGGGTACGCGAATCGATGGTGAGTCCGTGAATGGTCCGTTCCGATGGCGAGCTCGACTCCACCACGGCCGCGCTGGGCCCGGTTGAGCGGCGACCTACGGCGCGAATGCGGGCGATGAGCTCACGCATGCCAAAAGGCTTCACCATGTAATCGTCGGCACCCATCTCCAGGGTGAGTACGCGGTCAATCTCGTCACCTCGAGCGCTAATCACGATGATGGGCGTGGTCGAGGTGGACCGAATGCGACGACAGACGTCCGTACCGTCAATGTCGGGGAGTCCGAGGTCGAGAAGAATGAGATCGGGTTCGTTCGCCGCGTGGGCATCGAGTGCAGCTTGTCCCGATTGAACGTGGGTGACGTCAAACCCCACCCCAAGCCCGTCCATAACTCCGGCGGCAACCGACGGGTCATCTTCAACGAGAAGTATGCGCATGTCTCCATCTTGGCGCGGATGGGCTGTGCAGGCGCCGAATGACGGGCTGCGACGCCAATCTTGACCGAATCTTGGACATCAGCGGTGCGTTTGTTCAATGCGACACCCCTAGCGTTTAACCATGAATTCTTTCTTTGTTGCCGCACTCTCATTCGTCGGCGTGCTCGGCACCGCAGCTGGCGCTATGGCTGTCAACGCCGACACTCTTGGTCACAGCAGCGGGGACGCGCTTACAGAAGCGTCCAGCAAGTCTCTCGTTGCCTCGACTGAGGTAGGTGGCGGCACGACTGCTGCCGGAGCGCCGACGGCATCCGCAATTCCCGGTGCCTCCACGGCGGCCACCCCAGCAGCAGTGCAATCAATCTCACTGACCTCAATCGATGGCACCACGGGAGGATCATCCGCTGGCGGCACGGGCACTCCCACAGTTGCCAAGCCGCAGCCCGGAAAGGCAACTCCGGTTCAGGGTGGCGCGCACGCAGTGACCGGTGGATCGACCGCAGTTCCCGCACCGACGAACGGTACCGATCCGGCTCCGGTGACCACCAAGCCCAAGAAGCACGGTGATGACGCTCAAGAGAAGCAGCGGGAAAATCACCAAGACGATCAAACACAACCGACAGAAGAGTCAGACGACCAGTCGGATGACTAACAACGTTGTTACGGATCGCCGCCCAGTGATGGGCGGCGAAGCCGTTATTACGCTGGTGGGCGGTTCCCCCGCGGTACTCGATGAGGCCTTCGCGCTCGCCGCGTTATGCGAGGCGATGTGGTCGCGATTCCGGCCAGAGAGTGAGCTTTCGCTCGTCAACAACAACTCTGGCGAGCAGACCCTCATTAGCCCGCCCACCGCGGCTCTCATCTACGAAATGCGTGAGGGTTTTGCGCTCACAAACGGAGATTTCAACCCGACCCTTCTTCCCGCTTTGCTCGATGTTGGCTACCGCAGCTCGCAGGTGCACGACGGGCTTGTCACGCAGCTCCCTGAAGGAGCGCGTGCTTTCGAGTCACTTGACGGCATAGAGCTCGAGACGACGCGCGTGACAATTCCGCAAGGCATGACCCTGGATTCGGGAGGCATCGGAAAAGGTTTTGCGTCGGACCTGATTGTCGCGGCGGCGCGGGCATCGGGCGCTGACGGCGTGATGGTGTCAATGTCCGGCGACGTCGTGGTTGCTGGGTCTCCACCGGATGGTGATGCGTGGCGCCTCGGCGTTGAAGATCCTTTCGATGAGAGCGCACACGTGCAGGTCGTGCGTCTGGTGGAGGGGGCGGTTGTGACCTCGAGCCAGCGAAAAAACACCTTCACCGGCGGGCATCATCTGATTGACCCCCGAACCGGGCGAAGTGCCGCGACGACAGCGCAGACAGTGTCGGTCATTGCCAGCTCAGGGGCACGGGCTGAGGTGTTGGCCAAGAGCGGATTCTTGAGACCTGTTGCTGACTATCTTGAATGGCTGCCAAGCATTGGGGCAGCCGCACTAGTGATCGATGACCAGGGCGCGCAGCACGAATCCGCCAATTGGGCGAACTATCGCTAAAGGTTCAAATGGCGCTGGGGTAGGCCGGCGTGATAGCCTCAACACTTGTCGCGCGAGTGGCGAAATGGCAGACGCGCTGGCTTCAGGTGCCAGTGCCCGCAAGGGCGTGCGGGTTCAAGTCCCGCCTCGCGCACGCGATAAAACCCCGGTAGAAATACTGGGGTTTTTCATTTAATGCGCTCAGCTCCCACACAGCCGTCAGGGGAGGTGCCCCGGTTAGCGTGAGAGGGTGAACCGGTCTCAACGTGCGCGTGCCTTCATGGCCATCGGGATCGTCGGCGCATCGATCGTGGGACTGACCGGATGCGCGAACACACACGAGAAGGCGCGGATGAGTCTGCCGGCACCCATCGCAATCGATACCACCCAGGTTGCTGGCAGACGAGTAGATATTCCGCTCGGCAACTCGGCCTACCTCATCGTCGCCGACGGAAGCGAGCCCGAGTATCGCGCGAGCGTGACTGGGTCTTCCGTGAGATTTACGCCGGGGTCCATTACGGAAGACCTCGTTCTGCGGCCAGGCCTCACGACCGTCGGGCCGGGTGAGAGCACAGTGCTTCTGACAAATCTGAGAGATGGCGCGGCTACCCAATTCATCGTTCACGTGGAGTGAAGTCGGCGACATAAGCATTTTCTAGACTGAACGAGTGAATTCCGAGCGTCGCCGTGTGAGCATGTGGGCCGCCATCCTGTTGTCGTTCCTCGGCGGAGCCGCGATGGCCAGTCAGGCGATGGTCAATGGTGAGTTGGGCGCGCGTCTTCAGAACGGTTTCGTTGCCGCCACCATTTCGAATACTTCTGGAATCGTGGTTGTGACGCTGATTGCACTTGCATCGTCGCGTGTGCGTGCCGGGTGGAAAGGCATTGCGGAGGGCATTCGAGCCAAGCGAATCCCGTGGCTGTTTACACTCGCCGGCGTGAGCGGTGGATTCTTTGTGACGAGCCAGGGGCTGTTTGTCAGCGTCTTGGGAGTCGCTTCGTTCACTGTTGCCTTCATTGCGGGAAACTCACTCGGCGGAGTGCTCATGGATATGTGGGGAGTGGGTCCAGCAGGACGTCGACACCCCAGCCCCAAGCGACTTATCGGAGCCGGGCTTGGCATCGGCGCCGTCGCTATCGCGGGTGCCGGTCGATTTAGTGAGCCACAGTCGCTCTGGCTATTGGCGATACCCATGGTGATCGGATTCGCGGTGTCCTGGCAGCAGGCGGCCAACGGTCGGCTATCGGTCGAGGCACACACTCCCATGACAGCGACATACCTGAACTTTCTCACCGGGACAGCGGTCATGTTGGTTTTCACATTCAGCGCTGCACCCGTGACGGGTTTGCCGGTTCACTACCCCACCGACTGGTGGCTCTACCTCGGCGGCCCGCTCGGAGTTTTCTTTGTGTCAATCACGTCGATGATGTTGCGCGTGGTGGGCGTGCTCGTGTTCACCCTCGTGGCTACGCTTGGCCAACTGGCGGCAGCACTGACATTCGACCTGTTGTGGCCCGGGCGTGCGGATGCGCTTGCAGTGTTCTTAGGCGTTCTGGTTATGGCGGCGGCGGTTGTGGTCGCCACCTGGCGCAAGCCGATTAGCCGATGAGGAATTCGCGCAACTGATCAGCGGAGTAGACGGTGGCAAGGGCGCCACGCGCTTCTTCGGGTGACCCGTAGCCCCACTCGACGATGATGCTCGGCACGCCGTGAGCAGCCGATCCCTCGACATCGTAAATTCGGTCGCCGACCATGATCGAGCGCGAGACGTCGACGCCCTGCGCGGTGAGTTCAGTCAGAGCAAATCCAACAATGTCCGCCTTGCTTGAGTGCTGTTCATTTTCGGCGGCACCGGAAACGACAGCGAAGTACTTGGTCAAGTCAAAGTGCTCGAGGATGCGATCGGTCTGCACCTTCGGCTTGCTGGTCGCCAAGGCAATCGGGATCCCAGCGTGCGTGAGTGAATCGAGAAGTCCGATGACGCCCGGGTAGATTGCGGCGTCAAAGGCGCCGTCTTTGCGAAAGTCGTTGCGATAGATGGCTAGAGCTTCGCGCGCTTGCTCTTCGGTCATGCCGAGTCGCTCCTGGAAGGAGACCAGCAGGGGCGGGCCGATGTAGTGCATCAGTTCGTCGCGGGGAGGAACGGGGACGCCGATGCGGTTAAAGGTGTCAATGAGCGAGTCAACAATGCCGGGGGCAGAGTCGAGAATTGTGCCGTCGAGATCGAACAGCACTGAGGACCAGGTGCGAGTTACTGAGGGGTTCATACGAGTTGAAAGTTTATTCGTCCTGAGTAGCCACTTAGAACAGGCGCCCTGAAGTATCTTCGACGCCGCGCATGGCGTCGTAGTCAAGAATGAGGCATCGAATTCCTCGATCTTCGGCCAACGTGCGCGCTTGAGGCTTGATTTCTTGAGCGGCGAAGATTCCTGAAACCGGAGCAAGGTGAGGATCGCGATTGAGCAGATCGAGGTAGCGGGTCAGCTGTTCGACACCGTCAATTTCGCCGCGCCGCTTGATCTCGATGGCCACGGTGGCTCCGGTCTCGTCTCGGGCGAGGATGTCGACCGGCCCAATCGCGGTGTAGTGCTCGCGCTCAATGAGCGTGAATCCCTCGCCCGCAAGTTCGATTTGCTCGGCGAGAAGTCGTTGCAGGTGTGCTTCAGCGCCGTCCTTGATGAGACCCGGATCTTCACCGAGGTGCATTTCGTGCTCGTGGAAAATTTCGTGGATGCTGACCACGAGCATGTCTGCAGTTTTGGCGTGCTGCACGCGCCACAGCTCGACCACGCCGGCTTCGACCTGAAGTTCGTCCGGCTCAAGTTTCTCGATCGTGCACGGTGGACTCATCCAGTTGAGCGGTTTGTAGGAGCCTCCGTCGGAGTGCACGAGCAGACTGCCGTCTTGTTTGAGCATGAGAACCCGCGTCGCGAGTGGGAGGTGTGCCGACAACCGTCCGGCATAGTCGACGGAGCATTTCGCAATCACAATTTTCACGGTTGGCTCCCGTTGAGGATGAAGTCGGTCAAATCATTTACCGTCGACACGTGGGCGATGGCGGCCTTCTCTTCGCCGGCCGCGGCGTAGCCCCACGACACGAGAACCGTGGGTATGTTGTGCGCGGCCGCTCCCTCAATGTCCCAGATGCGATCCCCCACCATCAGCGCCGGGCTGGTTGAGGTGCGGCCAAGAAGTCTCGATGCCTCTGCGACAACCTGTGCCTTGGTGTTGCGTGACTCCGAACTGCCCACGGCCGCCGTGAAGAAGTCTGCGATCTCGAAAAACCGGAGGATGTGTTCGATCTCGTGTTGGGGTTTACTGCTGGCAACGGCCAGTGGCACATTGACGTTCGCAAGCGTTGCGAGAAACTCGGGGATGCCGTGAAACAGCCGTTGGCGGTCAAGACCATCGCGCGCGCTGAGGCTCCGATAAAAGGTGACGGCCTCATCCACATGATCGGCGCTGATGAAATCGGTGAGCGTGGTTCGAATCGGCGGCCCGATGTAGTGAATGAGGGCGGCGTCGGCCGGCGGTTCAATCGCGTAGTGCTCAAGCGTCTCGCGCAATCGACGGATGATGGCGGGCGCCGAGTCGATGAGGGTGCCGTCCATGTCGAACATCACTGGATGCCACGGACTCCGAGGTTCGGGGCGAATGGCAGAGACGGTCATGGAGTCAAGGCTAAGCGACAACTCGTAGGCTTGAGGTCATGTCTGCAAGCGCACCATCGGGAATCGACCTCAACGAACTCGACGAGAATGTTCGTCCACAAGATGATTTGTTTCGTCACGTCACGGGTAAGTGGATGGCGCGAACCGAGATCCCTGCCGACAAAGCGCGTTACGGGAGTTTTCACGCGCTGGCCGAAGAAGCCGAACGTGCGGTGCACGCCATCATCGAGGATGCGCAGAACGCCGCCGAGACAGATCACCAGCGCAAGGTGGGCGACCTCTTTGCGAGCTTCATGAACACTGACGCAATCGAGAAAGTCGGCCTCGCGCCGATTGCCTCGCAGCTCGCGCTCGCGGGGAACGTGGCCACGATCTCTCAACTGCTCGACACGGTTGCTCGCCTCGAGCGTCACGGCGTTGGCGGCTTTCTCAACCTGTTCGTCGACAACGACCCTGGCGACCCCGAGCGCTACCTCGTTTTTGCTGAACAGGGCGGCATCAGCCTTCCCGACGAGAGCTACTTTCGCGAAGAGCAGTTCGAGCCGATTCGACAGGCCTACGTGTCGCACATCCAACGCATGTTCGAGTTGGTGGATGCGGGGCTGCCGGAATTCGCCGGGGATGAACCTGCTGCGGTGCGCGCACAACGTGTGTTCGACCTCGAGTCGGCGCTCGCAGCGGCGCACTGGGACAACGTTCGTTGCCGCGACAGTGTCGCCACCTACAACCCGCTCTCGTGGGCAGAGGTGCGCGAGCTCGTTGCTACGCACAGCGACGGTGACCTTGACCTGTGGCGGGTGGCACTCATCCACGATTCCAATGCCTTCGCCACAGTCGTCGTTCGCCAACCCAGTTTTATCGAAGGACTTGGCGCCCTGCTTGTGGACCACTGGCTCCCGGCTTGGCGCGACTGGCTGAGCTGGCAGGTCATCCACTCCGCCGCACCATTCTTGCCGGCTGATTTTGTCGAGGCCAACTTTGACTTCTACGGCCGTACGCTCACGGGAACACCGACTCAGCGTGACCGGTGGAAGCGTGGAGTCTCCCTCGTCGAAAGCGCTATGGGCGAGGCAGTCGGTCGCGTCTACGTCGCACGCCACTTTCCCGAGGACTCAAAGAAGTACATGGATGTGCTCGTCGGTAACCTCATCGAGGCCTATCGCGAGTCGATTCAGTCGCTCGACTGGATGACTGCTCCAACGAAGCAGCGCGCGCTCGAGAAGCTCGATAAGTTCACCCCGAAGGTTGGCTACCCGGTGAAGTGGCGGGATTACTCGTCGTTGACGATTACCCGTCATGACCTGATCGTCAACGTGCGCAACATCGCTGAGTTCGAGCTTGCGCGTGAACTGGGCAAGGTTGGCAAGCCAATTGACCGCGACGAGTGGTTCATGAATCCGCAAACGGTCAATGCCTATTACAACCCGGGTTTCAACGAGATCGTGTTTCCCGCAGCCATTTTGCAGTGGCCCTTCTTTGACCCTGAGCGCGATGACGCAGCCAACTACGGCAGCATCGGAGCGGTAATCGGTCACGAAATCGGTCACGGCTTCGATGATCAAGGATCCCAGTTTGACGGCGACGGACTGCTGACTGACTGGTGGACCGAGAAGGATCGTGCCCAGTTCGATGAGCGCGCAGCGATGCTCATCGCGCAGTTCAACGAGCTCACCCCGCGTGGACTCGACGAAAAGTACACCGTCAACGGAGAACTCACGATTGGTGAGAACATCGGTGACCTCGGGGGCGTCGCCATTGCGTGGAAGGCCTATCAAATCGCGCTCGACGGTGCCGAGCCCCCCGTGATCGATGGATTGACCGGAGCGCAACGCTTCTTCTTGAGCCATGCCCTCTCGTGGGAACAGAAATCACGCGACGAGGAGGCGATCCGTTTGCTCACGATTGACCCGCACTCGCCACCCGAATTTCGGTGCAATCAGATTGTGCGCAACATTGACGCGTTCTACGAGGCGTTTGATGTGTCTGCGACCGATGAGCTTTGGCTCGACCCAGCGCAACGCGTGAGCATCTGGTAACCGCACCCGCGACTAACCCCACTCGGTAGGATTTCTGATTATGGCTTCTCGTCTTGATGCAGTTGTTGCGCTCGCCCAGCACCGTGGATTCGTTTTCCAGGCTGGCGAGATTTACGGTGGTTCGCGTTCGGCGTGGGACTACGGCCCCCTCGGCGTTGCCCTGAAAGAGAACATCAAGCGTCAGTGGTGGAAGCACATGGTGCAGGGTCGCGAAGATGTTGTCGGTCTTGACTCGAGCGTCATCCTTCCGCGCAAGGTGTGGGAAGCATCCGGCCACGTCGAGGTTTTCAGCGACCCTCTCGTTGAGTGCACCCAGTGTCACAAGCGCCACCGTGAAGACCACCTCATCGAACACTTCGAAGAGCGCAAGGGTCGCGCACCCGAGGGCGGACTCGCGGGAGTTCCGTGTCCCGACTGCGGCACCAAGGGCGCATGGACGGAGCCGCGTGCGTTCTCGGGCCTGCTCAAGACCTTCCTCGGTCCGGTGGATGACGAAGCCGGCATGCACTACCTGCGTCCCGAAACCGCGCAGGGAATTTTTGTGAACTTCGCCAACGTGCTGCAGGCCGCGCGCATGAAGCCACCGTTCGGTATCGGCCAGATCGGTAAGAGTTTCCGCAACGAAATCACGCCGGGAAACTTCATCTTTCGCACGCGCGAGTTCGAGCAGATGGAGATGGAATTCTTCGTCGAGCCCGGCAGCGATGAAACCTGGCATCAGTACTGGATTGACGAGCGTCTGAACTGGTACATCAAGCTCGGCATCGACCCTGAAAATCTGCGCCTCTTCGAACACCCGAAGGAGAAGCTCTCGCACTATTCGAAGCGCACGGTTGACGTGGAGTACCGCTTTGGATTCCAAGGCAGCGAGTGGGGCGAGCTCGAAGGAATCGCGAACCGCACCGACTTCGACCTGTCGACGCACAGCGAGCACTCGGGCAAGGACCTCTCCTACTTTGACCAGGGCAAGAACGAGCGCTGGACGCCGTATGTCATCGAGCCTGCGGCAGGTTTGACGCGCTCACTCATGGCCTTCCTTGTCGATGCGTATGACGAAGAAGAAGTGCCGAATGCCAAGGGTGGCACCGACACCCGTACGGTCTTGCACCTTGACCCGCGTCTCGCGCCTATCAAGGCCGCCATCTTGCCGCTGTCGCGTAATGAGCAACTTTCGCCGCTCGCTAAGGACATCGCTCAGCAGTTGCGTCAGGACTGGAACATCGACTTCGACGACTCGGGCGCCATCGGCCGCCGCTACCGCCGACAGGATGAAATCGGAACGCCCTTCTGTGTCACCGTCGATTTCGAGTCGCTCGAAGACAACGCCGTCACGGTGCGTCACCGCGACTCGATGCAGCAAGAGCGCATCCCAATCGCCGAGTTGCACGGTTACCTCGCTCACGCGCTCCGCGGAGCCTAAGTACCGTGGCGGCCAAGGCGAACCGCTTTGACGTCGCCGTGGACGGGGACGACGTCCCGGCGATGCTCACCGCCCTTGAGATTGCGCGCTTTGGCTTTCGGGTAGCTCTGATCGAGGGGCCATCCCCGCGGGCACTTCCGACATATTTCTCGAATGAGGGCGGAGTCATCACAGCGCTCTGTGACGAACTCAGCGTCGGGTACGCAGTCAGTGATGTGCCCGGGGACGAGTGGGCAGTCGTGGGCATTCCGGGGAATCCGTTCTCGCACGGTGTCATTGGTGCGTTGGGATGGCGCGGCGCCTGGCGCGTGTATGCCGATCGCGTCATGCCCGTGCTCGCAATTGGAAATGAACCAAACCTCGATCGACTCGTCACCAAGCGCATCGGCAGGTTCGCCGCCGAGAAGCTTGTGCTCCCCGTGCTCCAGGAACGCTTCTGCCTCGACAGCCTCAACACCCGCGTCGACGAGGTCGCCCACGGACTCAGCCAGGCGGTGAGTCGGGTTGGGTCGCTGACTGCCGGAGTGCTCGAACTCATCGCGGCCGATGGTGGATGGGCCCAGCGAGTTGACATCGATGGCGGCACGAAGGCGCTGGTTGATGCATTGAGAACCAAGCTGGACTACTTCGCGGTGCACATCATTCCTGACGATAAGGCCGATAGCGTCACGGCATCGATTTGGGTGGAGGGCGTGAGCGCGACGGACGAGTCACCCTCGTGGTCTCGACTGGTTCCGCGCGCCCGTGAGCGGGCAAGCGCCATCCGTGCCGAGCTGCTGAGTGACCCCGAAAAACCGCCGGTAGGACCTATCGACTTAGAGCGGTAGACTAGAAGCAACGCTTTATATTCAATTTTTGGAATATGCCTGAAGGGGTGGACATGAAGGGCAAGCTGCTTTTCGTCGCAGGACTCGCTGTCGGTTACGTGCTCGGAACCCGTGACGGCCGCCGCCGTTATGAGCAGATTAAATCGGCCGCTCAATCCATCTGGGAATCTGAACCTGTTCAGTGGGCCGCCGGCCAAGCTCAAGACGCCATGGGCGAGCTGGGCGAAAAGGCTCTCGCCGGCGCGCGCAAGGTGGTGCACCAGGCGACCAAACCGAACATTGAAAAGCCCGCAGCCGCACGTCCCGCCGCTAAGAAGGCGCCTGCAAAGAAATCCGCGTCGTCATCGCGCACCGCTGCCCCGGTAACCAAACCTATTCCGACCATTGAGCCGGCGGCTCGTCCGCGCCAGGCGGAGAAGCCCGCGGAGTAACCGATGGCCAAGCCGGAAAAAGACGGTGAGGACCCGCGTTCACTAATCACGCTCTTGCGTGAATTGCCGGGTCTCTTTCTCGAGCTGGCTCGAGGCGAGTTCGAGCAGTTCAAGCGCGAGATGTTGCGCAAGCTCAAGAAGGTGTCGCTGGCGAGCCTGCTCGTCGTCGTCACGCTGATGCTGGGCACCTTCCTCATCGGACTTCTCTTGCTGGCGGCGGTCTACGGCCTGCACGTTGTGATGCCGGCATGGGCAGCTGCCTTGACGGTGGCCGGTGCAGTGTTGGTGATCATGGTCATCCTCGTCGCCATCGCAGCGCGCCTGTTTAAAGGAAATGCGCCACTGCCAACTGAAACTTTTGACAGCCTGATTGAAGACGCCAACGCGCTCAAGGGTGAGGGCAACTATGACTTCGACTGATCAGATGTCGCGGGCGGAGCTCCAGGCGCAGCTTGAAGAAACGCGACAGCGACTCGCGAGCAACCTCGACGCTCTCGAGGACAAGCTCAATGTGCCCAAGCAGCTCGGCAAAGCGTCGACAAAATTTAGGCGGCGCATGAACACGATGCGGGAAGAAAACCCCCTCGGCTTTGCCGGAGTTGTTGTTGCGGGTGTGGTCGCCGTTGGATTAACTGGCTATCTCGTGGTTAAGATAGCCAGCAGGAGTTTTAAGGGATAACCCCTCACTCCCGGCAGTATCTTCCGTCGAAGACGACGACCGGTTCTCACCGCTTGAGCTTTTGAGGTGACCACCGATGCACTCACGACGGACCCCCGGTCACAAACCTTTCGCGTTCGTCTCCCTCACGACGAAAAGCCTTCATGACCATTACCGCTCCAACCGATGTTCGACCGCTCGGTGGTCGACGCATCCTTATTCCCCGTGGGGGACCCTGGGGTAATGCGGTCGCATCTGAGTTCCGCAATCGCGGGGCCGTCGCAGTCGTTGCGGCAATGACCAACTTTGTGGTTACGGATGACGCCGTGGCTCTCGAATCAGCTCTCGCCGAGCTGGCCGCCGGCGGGTTCGACTGGGTGACGTTCACCAGTGCGACGACAGTGGATGTTGTGGCCGCCTACCGTGCGGTCATCCCCAAGTCGACCAAGGTTGCAGCAGTGGGTGAAACCACGGAGGCGGCACTTCTGGCTGCGGGTTACCGTGCCGATCTCACACCCAGTGAAGACAACACGGCTCACGGATTGCTGGTCGAGTGGAACGCAGCTACCGGTGGTGTCGTTCCCCTGCGCGTACTCACGTTGCGCGCTCATGACGCGACGCCCGTGCTCACCAAGGGCCTGTTACGCATTGGTCACGAAGTTCGCCAGGTGGTTGCGTACCGAACCGTCGGAGTCGATCTCGATCCGGCCATCGTGACGGATGCCCGTACGGGAGGGTTCGACGTGGTGCTCGTGACCAGTGGTTCGGTGGCTCAGCAGGTGGCCGAACAAATTGGACAGATGCCCTCGAACACTGTGGTTGCCGCTATCGGTGAACGCACCGCCAAGGATGCGCGATCCTTCGGCGTGCGTGTCGACCGCGTTCTTCCGATCGACACCGACTCGATGGTTGAGACCATCGTCGAGAGCTTGGTTTCCGCGAACTAGCCCGCGGTTGCGAGCGTGTGCTCGGCGCAGGTGGGCGCACCGCAGTCTTCACAGACCACGAGCTGTTCCCGACACGACGGGTCCGCACAGTTAGCCATGTGGTTCGTGGCCTCGCCACACACTACGCACGACCCGAGAAGTGACGCACCCGGGGCGAAGTCCATCGACGTTCGTCCGTCGAAAATGTAGAGCGAACCTTCCCAGAGGCCCTCATTGCCGCGGGCCTCACCGTAGCGAACGATGCCGCCATCGAGTTGGTAAATCTCGGTGAAGCCACGATTCTTCATGAGCGGGGTGAGAACTTCACACCGGATGCCTCCGGTGCAGTAGGTAACGATCGGCTTGCTCTTGAGGTGGTCGTATTTGCCGCTCTCGAGTTCGCGAATGAAATCGTGAGTGGTGCGTACGTCGGGTACCACGGCGTTTTTGAAGCGACCGATCTGTGCCTCATAGGCGTTGCGGCCGTCGAAAAAGACCACGTCGTCACCCCGCTCGGCAACCAGGGCGTCGAGCTCGTCGGGCTTCAATTTGATTCCGCCACCGACGATTCCGTTTTCGTCGACGGCGACTTCGTCGGGCACGCCAAAAGCCACGACCTCGTCGCGCGCCTTGACGCTCAGTCGAGGAAAGTCGAGGCTCAAACCGCTCGCATCGAAGCCAGTGCCGGTCGACCATTTGGCATCCAGGTTTTTGAATCCCGGGTACTCACGGGTCTTGCGCAGGTACTTTTTGATGTCATCCATCTCGCCGCCCACGGTTCCGTTGATGCCGTGGCGTGAAATGAGGATGCGCCCGCGCAGGTTGAGCGACTCGCAGAGGTCGCGCTGCCACAGGCGAACCGCTTCGGGGTCGGCGACGGGAGCGAACGCGTAATAGAGGAGGACTTTGGGCACAGCCATAGAACTAATGGTACGCGCACAGGAAACCCTTATTGCAAACGCTTCGCAATAAGCTAGTGTGTAATCGTGCGACGACTTTTCAGCTGGCTACGCTGTCACAACAAGGCAGTGTGTGTGACAACCGCTGCCGTTGCTGTCGTTGGCACCATCGTCATGCTCTCGGGCTGTGGTCCCGTTACGCCCCAAGCCGACACCCTGCGAATCGTGACGACAACCACTCAAGTCACGGACTTCACTAAGAACATCGCCGGTAAGTCGGCTCGTGTGGACGGACTCATTCAAGCCAATCAATCGGCGCACGAGTTTGATCCGTCAGCGAAGGCACTCGTGGAGCTTGCCAACGCAGATGTGCTCGTAACGAACGGTCTTGGACTCGAGCCCTGGTTAGCGCAAGCAATCGACGCATCGGGCTTCCACGGGCGGATCATTGTTGCGTCCAAGGGCATCACGGTTGTTGAGCGCGACCCACACATCTGGACGGCGCCGAAGAACGCGCTGACCATGGTCAAGACCATCACCGCGGGACTCGTTGCGGCCGACAAGAAAGCCGCTTCGACGTTCACGGCGAACAGCGCCGCCTATCAAAAAAAGCTGTCACAGCTCAGTGCCTGGGCAAGCGCTGACCTCGGCCAAATTCCGAAGGCCAATCGCCGACTGGTCACTAACCACGATGGACTCTCCTACTTCTGTCGCCAGTTCGGAATCACCTTCATCGGCTCAATCATTCCGAGTTTCGATGACAACTCGGAGTCGAGCGCAGCGGACATCGATCGGCTCATCGCCGCGATAAAGCGAACGGGAACCACGGCAGTGTTTTCTGAGACCACGATCTCGCCGAAGTTGGCCGAAACGATCGCCGCCGAGGCCGGGGTTGCCGTCTACTCGGGCGCGGATGCTCTGTACGCCGACACTCTCGGCGCGACGGGAACGAGCGGCGCGACCTATCTTGACGCCACAATTCACAACATTCGCGTACTCGTCACCGCATGGACCGGATCCAATCTCCCACTCCCCGAAGGGTTCTCGTCATGACCAAGCGACTTCTCGATGCTGTCGGCGCTGCGTTCGCCTATGACGGTGACATTGCGCTCGAAAACGTCACCATGCACGTTGATGCCGGCCAGGCGGTGGCACTCATCGGTCCGAATGGTTCAGGAAAATCGACCATGCTCAAGGGCGTGCTGGGCGTTCTGCCGCTGATCTCCGGGGGACTCAAGGTGCTTGGTCACGAGCGTGACTTCAATGCCGAGGGTCGTATCGGCTACCTGCCTCAGGATGATCACATCGAGTCCGACTTTCCCATCACGCTGCGTCAGGTCGTCATGATGGGTCGCTATCGTCGCCTCGGGTGGTTCCGGTTTCCGTCTGCCGAAGACCGTAAGGCGGTCGCGGATGCACTTCGCGTCACCGGTCTCACCTCTCGCGCAAACGATCGCTTCGGCACACTGTCGGGCGGTCAGCAACAACGCGGACTCCTCGCTCGCGCGCTGGCGACCAAGCCCGACCTTCTGCTTCTCGATGAGCCCTTCAACGCTCTTGACCAGCCGAACCGCGACGCACTGATTGCCACACTGCAAGAACTGAAAAAGTACGGCGTCGGCATCCTTGTGACCACCCACGATCTTGATCTCGCGCGCGAAGTCTGCGACAGCGTGCTGCTGGTGAACCAGCGTCAGATTGCTTTTGGTCCGCTCAACGATGTGCTCACACTGACGAATCTGCAGCAGGCATTCGGGGATGTGCAGGTCGAGGTCGACGAGCACAAGGTCGTCATTCCTGGACACGAGCACTAACCATGAGCTGGCTCGACGTACTCGCTCAGGCCTTCACCATGCCGTTCATGGTGCGGGCCGCCATCGTGCTCGGCGTGCTTACGCTTGCCGCCGGTGTAATCGGCGTTTTCGTCAATCTGCGTGGCCTTGAATTCATGACGGACGGACTCACGCATGCGGTCTTTCCCGGCATCGCGGCGGGCTTTGCTTTCGCGGGCAATGGCGGTCTCTTCGTTGGCGCTGCCATCGCGGCGGCGCTCGCGACGGTCGTGCTCACCGTTCTCGCGCATCGCAATCTGACGTCGGATACCGCGGTGGCCATCATTCTCACCGCAATGTTCTCGGTGGGTGTTGTGATCGTCTCGCGCTCGCGGCACGCGACCGGGTCTCTCGAACAGCTGCTGTTCGGACACCTCTTCACGATTTCTCCGCTCGAGATGTGGCTGACCGTTGGCGTGTGCGTGATAGCGCTCGTGATGGTGATTATGACGGTACGCGGTCAGCTCTTCGCGGCGTTCGATGCGGCCGGAGCCAAGGCTGCCGGCTACGGTGAGCTGCTCCACACTTTGGTTCTCAACGTCGCTATTGCCTGTGTTGTGGTCGCCGCCTCCATTGCCATCGGCAACCTGCTCGTGCTCGCCGTGCTTGTGATTCCCGGGGGTGTGTCGCGCATGTGGGCGCGAGGGCTCACGGGCATCTTTACCGGCGCACTCATTTTTGCGATCGGCATGAGTCTCGCCGGCCTGCTCGGGGCATTCACGGTCTCGGTCGGTCTCGACGTGGCGATACCCGGCGGAGCGGCAATTGCAGTTGTGCTCGTCGCGGGCTACTTGCTCTCACTGCTCATCCGCACACTCGTTCGACCTCGTACGCGAGGGGTGTCATGACTTACTTTGAACGCGCTCTCGTTGTCGCAAGTCTGATTGGCGCCCTGAGTGGACTCGTCGGTGTGTTCGTCGTGCTTCGTAAACGCGTCATTTTTGCCCAGGCTCTCACCCACGCCACATTCCCCGGAGCCGTGGTGGCAGCCCTCTTCGGCCTCAATATTCAGCTCGGCGGCATCGTGGCTTGCGTGCTCGCCATCATCACGCTGTCTCTGATCGAGCGCCTTCCTCGCCACGGAGTTCAGGCCGCTACCGGCGCGATTCTCGCGGGTGGGTTTGCTGCGGGCGTGCTGATCGAAGCGCTCAACCCCGAGGCACCCATTCAGGTTGACGGATTTCTGTTTGGCTCGATTTTGTCCTCCACCCCGGCCGACGCACTGACTGTCGGTGGCGCCTTGGTGGTCACCATCGTTCTTTTGCTCGCCGCGGGAAAGCAGCTGATGTTTTCGATCTTTGACCCCGATGGATACCGTGGCGCCGGGTACGACCCGATCATGATGGACGCCTTGTTGCTCGTGCTCACCACGCTGACCGTTGTGACGGCGATGCCAGCGGTTGGTGCAATCCTCGCCATTGCTCTGATTGCGGGACCTGCCGCGGCAGCGCGCCAAGTCACGCACTCAGTGGTCGGCATGCTGTGGTTGGCGCCGGTATTTGGTGTCGCGTCCGGAGTCATCGGTCTTTTCGCGAGCCGCTACTTTGAGGTCAGCGCGGGAGCGAGCGTAGCGCTGACCTCGGCGGCCATCTTCGGAATCTGTTTCGTCATCGCCTGGGTGCGTGACCGGCATGCACACCACCGCCCGCCGAGTGCTGCAGTCAGTCTCGATACCGGCATCATTCAGGCGCAGCGGGTGAGCGCGTCGTGAAGCGAAATACGTGGCAACGCGAAGCGGTGACGACCGAACTGGCCGAGGTGCACGGGTTCGTCAGTGCGCAGGCGCTTCACGGCCGCATGCGCGATGCCGGTTCGACCATCAGTTTGGCGACGGTTTATCGGGCCTTGACCGACATGGTTGGCGAAGGCTCGGTGGATTCGCTTCTCTCACCCGAGGGCGAGAACCTCTACCGATCATGCTCGAGTGACGACCATCACCATCACCTCATTTGTCTGCGATGTGGCGCCACGGTCGAAATCGATGCCAAGCAGGTCGAGGCCTGGGCGAAGACAACGGCTGCGGCTCACGGTTTCAGCCAAGCCCAGCACGTGGTGGACATCTTTGGCGTCTGCGGAGCCTGCGCGGCCTGAGGGCGTGCCCCTGACGAGGTGCAAGCCCGCCTCGATTGGCGCGACGGCCGCCTCGTAGCGTAAACTCGTTCCTTGGCTGTTCGAAATTCCTCGGACAGCAGTGAGGTGGTCATCCGACCGCCTCGCAGACAAGAGATCTTGGGCGAGTTGAGGACTTCAACTCGCGGTAGTGAAAGGGAAACCATGGCTGCAAACTGCCAGGTGACGGGAGCCACTCCGGGCTTCGGTCACAACATTTCGCACTCGCACCGACGTACCAAGCGTCGTTTCGATCCGAACATCCAGAAGAAGACGTACTACGTACCGTCGCTTCGCCGCAACGTCACTCTGACACTGTCGGCCAAGGGCATCAAGGTTATTGATGCTCGCGGTATTGACGCAGTCGTCGCACAGCTCATCGCTCGTGGGGAGAAGATCTAATGGCAAAGCAGCAGGACGTACGTCCCATCATCAAGCTCCGTTCGACGGCAGGCACCGGTTACACCTACGTAACCCGCAAGAACCGTCGTAACAACCCTGACCGTCTCGTGCTCAAGAAGTACGACCCGGTTATCCGTCAGCACGTTGAATTCCGAGAGGAGCGCTAAACATGGCTAAGAAGAGCAAGATCGCTCGTAACGAGCAGCGCAAGGTCGTTGTTGAGCGCTACGCCGCAAAGCGTGCAGAACTCAAGAAGGCACTTGTTGACCCGAACGGCACCGACGAGTCGCGTGAAGCAGCTCGCGTTGGCCTCCAGAAGCTTCCGCGCAACGCATCGCCGGTTCGCGTCCGTTCGCGTGACGCTATCGACGGTCGCCCCCGCGGTGTTCTCACCAAGTTCGGCATCTCGCGTGTTCGCTTCCGCGACATGGCACACCACGGTGAGCTTCCGGGCATCACCAAGTCGAGCTGGTAATCCACTCGCAGGTTAAAGAATTCGGGCGTCGATGAAAATCGGCGCCCATTTCTTTTTTGTCAATGTGACGCTCCGTTGCGACACGCAGGCGACACGATGGGCGAAATACCGCGGAATTACGCGGTTTGCTTGATAGTTTCGAGTCAGCTACCCACCCGGGTAGTCAGACGGCCACCACGGCCATCAAAAAAGTCCACTAGGTCCCGCAGGGGATCACTAGGTCCAGGAGGACAAAAAATGGCTCTTAACAAGTCAGAGGTCGTTGCAGCTATCGCATCGAAGACCGACCTGTCGCAGGCAAAGGTGAACAGCGTTCTCGACGAGCTCTTCGCTGTCATCGCAAAGGAAGTTGGCAAGGACGGCGGCAAGGTCACCATCCCCGGCTTCCTCTCGGTTGAGCGCACCAAGCGTGCTGCACGTACCGGTCGCAACCCCCAGACGGGTGCAACCATCCAGATCGCTGCATCGAACGGTGTCAAGATCTCCGCTGGTAGCAAGCTCAAGGCTGCTGCTAAGTAGTCACTGACTACCACTTACGCTCGCGAGCGGGTGTCCTCCATTGTTGAGGATGCCCGCTCGCCGCGTTTAACCGTCAGCTTTGTTGCCTAGGCTTGACTGGTGACCCGGTTTCTTCGATTGAGCGCTCCCGCTCTCGTAGTTGTGACCGCGGTCGTTTTTGTTTTTGTGGGGCTGGCCATCGGCGGTGCCGCGGCCGTGCGGCCAATTGCCGACCCCGGCGATGTGGTTCGCTATGGCCTCCCGATTCTCAAGATGCTCGTCAACGTCTCGATGGCGATTGTGGTTGGCGCCCTTGCCCTCGCCCTGTGGGCATTCAGCGCGAGTGAGCCGGCCTATCGCAAAGCGATTGACATTGCCGCGTCGAGCGCCGTGGTGCTCACCATCGGAGCGATCTCGACACTCCTCTTCATCTATCTCGATGTGAGCCAGCGCCCATTCAGCTTCGATCGCTCCTTTGGCGACGGGCTTGCTCTGTTTGTGACGCAGATCGGCCTTGGCCAGGGGTGGCTGTGGATTGTCATCCTTTCGGCGGCCACCGCTGTGTTCTGCTTCACCGTCGTCAACCAGACGGCGCTCTTCTTCGTCGGACTGCTCGCGCTTTCTCCGATGATTCCGCTCGCGCTGCTGGGTCACTCGGCAGCCGCCTCAGGCCACGACATTGCGATGACCTCGCTGGGGCTGCACCTGGTCTTCGTTGCCGTGTGGCTCGGTGGGCTGGTGGCCCTGGTTGTGCTGCGTCGCACGGTGAGCGCCGAGCGCCTCGTCACCATCACGCAGCGGTACTCGACGCTCGCCCTGATCGCGGTCATCGTGGTTGTCTCGTCAGGAATCGTCAACGCGTTCGTGCGCGTGGGGTCGTTCGCAGACTTGGCCACGCCCTACGGCACACTCCTTGTGATCAAGTCGGTTGCGCTTGTTGCCCTCGTTGGGCTTGGCGCGGTGCAGCGTTCCTATGCACTTCGTCGAATGACTGCTGGTGGTCGAGGGGGCTTCGCCTGGTTCGCCAGCGTGGAGCTGGTGATCATGGGCATCGCTTCCGGTGTCGCTGCGGCGTTGGCTCGCACCGCTCCGCCGATCAATGACGCAGGAGTGGTTGACCCGACAGCGGCGGAGGTTCTGACCGGGGACAAGTTGCCTCCGCCCGCATCCCTCATCAACTATCTGACGCTGTGGCACATCGACCTGATTTGGCTGCTCGTCTGCGCGTTCGGCATCTTCTTCTACATCGCGGGTGTGGTTCGCCTGCGTCGTCGCGGTGACACATGGCCCTGGTACCGCACGGTGCTGTGGGTGCTCGGACTCCTGTTCTTGGCGTATCTCACCAATGGCGGCGTCAACGTTTATGAGCGGTATCTCTTCAGCGCGCACATGTTCGTGCACATGGCGCTGGGCATGATGGTGCCCATCCTGCTCGTTCCCGGTGCCCCGGTCACGCTCGCGATGCGCTCAATCAAGAAACGCGACGATGGCAGCCGCGGCGCACGCGAGTGGATCCTCATCGCGGTGCATTCCTGGTACGCCCGCCTCATCGCAAACCCCTACTTCGCCACGGTGAACTTCGTCGGGTCGCTGTGGCTCTTCTACTACACGCCCATCTTCCGGTGGGCGACGGTTGACCACATTGGCCACGAGTGGATGGTTGTGCACTTCTTGCTCGCCGGCTACCTGTTCGTGCAGTCGCTCATTGGTATTGATCCGGGAGTGAATCGCCTCTCGTATCCGTTCCGCGTGATTCAGCTCTTGATGGCGATGACCGTGCACGCGTTCTTCGGCCTCACGCTGATGAGTAGCTCAGGGCTACTGCTTGCCGATTGGTACGGCGCGATGGGTCGCACCTGGGGAGCACCTCCACTCGAGGATCAGTACATCGGTGGCGCCATTGCGTGGAGCGTGGGCGAGCTGCCCAACCTCATTCTGATGTTGGTCATTGGTGTGCAGTGGAGCCGCAGTGAAGACCGCAAAGCCAAACGTCGTGACCGCAATGAAGCACGCACGGGTGACGCTGAACTCGAGGCATACAACGCAATGCTCGCGCGTCGCGCACGCGGAGACATGAGCGATAGCCAGTGAAGTCAGTAAAACTTTCCGCACAGCAGCGTGAGGTCTTCGAGCTCATCGAGTCGACCCACGAACACTTCTTCATCACCGGTCGTGCCGGCACGGGCAAGTCGACACTGCTCACGCATCTCACCGAGAACACCGAGAAACAGGTCGCGGTGTGCGCGCCCACGGGAGTCGCCGCGCTCAATGTGCAGGGAACGACCATCCACTCACTGTTCTTCTTGCCCATCGGACTCATCGGCAACCAGAAGCTCACCCACTCGCCGGCCAAGCGCAAGCTCCTGCAGGGCATTGACACCCTCGTGATTGACGAGGTCTCGATGGTCAACGCGGATGTGATGGACGGCATCGATCGCACTCTTCGCGAGGTGCGCCACAAGCGACACGAGCCGTTTGGTGGAGTGCAGGTCATCATGTTCGGCGACCCGTACCAACTCGCGCCGGTGCCGCCGCGCTCGCCGCAAGAGAAGGCTTACTTCGCTGACCACTACCGATCGACCTGGTTCTTCGACGCCCACGTGTGGGATCAAGAGCGACTGCGCATCGTCGAGCTGACCGAGATTCACCGTCAGCGCGATGACGAATTCAAACGCATGCTCAACGCCGTACGTCACGGACAGGTGACGCCCGAGATCGGTCGCGCCCTCAACGAGGCTGGCGCTCGCCCGGCTCCCGGTGGCGACATCATTACACTTGCTACCCGCAATGACGCGGTTGCGCGCATCAACTCGGCTGCGCTCGCGCAGCTGGCCGGTGAGACCAAGGTTGCGGCTGCGAATGTCGACGGAGACTTTCCTTCCGGCTGGTTCCCCGCCGATGAAGAGCTCAAGCTCAAGATTGGTGCGCAGGTGATGTTCCTGCGCAACGACAGTGACGGTCGCTGGGTCAACGGCACTGTCGGTCATGTCACGCGCATCGGCAAGACCGTGCATGTTGATGTCGACGGCGAAGAACACGAGGTCTTGCCTGCGGTGTGGGAACGTCACCGCTATGACTACGACCCCGACACCAAGACCATCGAGCGCGAGGTCATCGCGGAGTTCACGCAGTTCCCGCTTCGTCTCGCGTGGGCGGTCACCATTCACAAGTCGCAGGGTCAGACCTACGACCGTGCGGTGATCGACATGGGCAGTGGCGCGTTTGCGCCGGGGCAGACCTACGTTGCGCTCAGTCGCATCACATCGCTCGATGGCCTCTACCTCACTCGCGGGCTCACGCCACGCGACGTGATGGTCGACCCGGATGTCGAACGGTTCATGGCCGGATTACAGAGTGACGTCGATGCGTAAACACTTCGCCGACCTCACCCCGCTCAAGGTCTCACCCGCGTTCGCACGCATGTGGCTCGGCGCCATCATCACCGGCGTCGGTGCGCAGATGACCATCCTCGCCGTGGGCCTACAGATCTACGCGATCTCCCACAGTACGGTGGCCGTCGCGCTCGTCGGTGGGATCGCGCTCATCCCGATGATGTTCGCGGGGCCTCTCGGAGGCATGATGGCCGACGCGTGGGATCGACGTCACGTGCTCATCGTCGCGGCGGTGCTCATGTTTCTTTCGACCATCGGCATCACCGCGATGGCCTGGTGGGAGGCGGCCCTCAACGGTAGCGGCACCCATGTTCCGCTCTGGCCGTTCTTCGTGTTCACCACGCTGAGCGCGATGGGCGCCACGGTGATGGGGGCCACGCGCTTCGCGGTTTACCCGCGTATTCTGCCGGCCGAATTGATCCCGAGCGCGAGCGCCCTCGGCGGCATCATGTTTGGTCTGCAGGTCATGGTTGGTCCCGCGCTCGGAGGTGTGCTGGTCGCACTCGTTGGCTACCCGTGGACATTCATGGTGGATGTGCTGTTCAGCGCCGCAGGTTTTCTCGGCATTGCCACTCTGCCCGCGATGCCACCACTCACGGAGGTTGCCCGCCCGGGCTTAACCTCGCTCAAGCAGGGTCTTGCATTTCTCAAGACCGCGCCTCAGGTCAACGCGGGCTTTGTGATCGACGTGGTCGCGATGACGTTCGGCCGCCCTTACGTCTTGCTCCCGGCGGTGGCCGCACACGTCATCGGTGGCGGCGCGGTCACCGTCGGTGTCATCACGGCGGCCGGCGCGGTGGGCAGTTTTGCCCTCAGCGTTTTCAGCGGTCGCGTGCGTCACGTGCGCCGTCAGGGCTTGGTCATTGGTCGGTCGGTTGAGCTCTATGGCGTCTTTGTTCTTCTCTTCGGTCTCGTCATCCTCGTGATGCAGACCGGTTGGTTCGGTCATCCGGGATCCGACTTCAGCCAGGTCAACTGGGCTGCTCTCGTTCTTGGCGCAGTGGCGTTCGCCGCTATGGGTGCGACGGATGAAGTGTCCGCGATCTTCCGATCCTCAATGATGCTCACCATCGTTCCCGATGAGATGCGCGGACGACTCCAGGGCGTCTTCTTCGCCATCGTCACTGGTGGTCCGCGCCTCGGCGACATTTACGCGGGATTCTTGGCCGGGCTCACGGTCCTGTGGTTCCCGCCGGTCTTGGGCGGCATCCTCGTCGCCCTCATTGTGGCAATCACGCTGCGCATGACGCCCGCGCTGAGAAATTACCGCGTGGGCGAATAATCTCGCTAAAGTTGAGTTCTTGGATGCACCAGTAGAAGTCGTTTAGAGGCGGGAACTACTGAACCTGTCGCTCATCCTTTTCATCACGTTCCGTGCGGGGACGTGAAAGCAAAGTGAAATGAGGAAGACAATGACGCGTATCGGCGTTGTCGCGGAGCAGCCGGGTGAAACCCGCGTAGCCGCAACACCCAATACTGTTGGCAAAATCGTCGCCCTGGGTTACGAGGTCATCGTGGAGAAGGGCGCTGGTGCGCTGTCTTCTTATCCCGATGCTGAGTACACCGAGGCCGGCGCGAAGATTGTCACGACGAAGCAGGCCTGGTCTGCTGACGTCGTGATGAAGGTGAATGCCCCGACTCCGGCCGAGATCAAGGCGCTCGCAGACAACGCGACGATCATCTCGCTGATGTCACCGGCGTTGCGCCCCGACCTGATTGAGTCGCTGGCCACACGTGGCATCACTGCGCTTGCGATGGATGCGGTTCCCCGTATTTCGCGCGCCCAGTCGATGGATGTGCTCAGCTCGATGGCGAACATCGCCGGATACCGTGCGGTCGTTGAGGCGGCGCACGAGTTCGGTCGATTCTTCACCGGGCAGGTGACTGCTGCTGGCAAGGTTGCGCCGGCGAAGGTGCTTATCGCCGGAGCCGGTGTTGCCGGTCTCGCCGCGATTGGTGCCGCGTCCAGCATGGGGGCCATCGTTCGCGCGACCGACCCGCGCCCCGAAGTTGCCGACCAGGTGAAGTCGATCGGTGGCGAGTACCTCGCCGTCGAGGTTGCCGAAAAGATGGAGTCGTCTGACGGCTACGCGAAGGCAACGAGCGAGGCCTATGACAAGCGCGCCGCCGAGATTTACTCGGAGCAGGCCGCTGACGTCGACATCATCATCACGACCGCGCTCATCCCGGGACGCCCGGCTCCGCGCCTCATCACCGCCGCTGACGTTGCGAGCATGAAGCCCGGCAGCGTTGTCGTCGACATGGCTGCAGCTCAGGGCGGAAACGTCGAGGGTTCGGTCGCCGGCAAGAAGGTTGTGACCAAGAACGGCGTGACCATCCTCGGATACACCGACCTCGCCGGCCGTTTGCCTCAGCAGGCATCGCAGCTTTTCGGAACGAACATGCTCAACCTGCTCAAGCTTGTGACCCCCGAAAAGGATGGTCAGCTGACCCTCGACTTCGAGGACATCGTGCAGCGCTCGGTGACCGTCGTTCGCGACGGTGAGGTCACCTGGCCGCCACCCCCCGTGCAGGTTTCGGCTGCTCCGGCAGCCGCTGCCGCAGCTCCGGCTCCGGTCGCAAAAGAGAAGAAGACCATGTCGGGTGGTGCCAAGGGCGCTCTGATCTCGGTCGGAATCGCTGCACTGTTCGCCATTTGCGCATTCGCTCCGGCACCGCTGCCCCAGCACTTCCTGGTGCTGACGCTGGCGGTCGTCATTGGTTTCTACGTCATCGGCAAGGTGCACCACGCGCTGCACACTCCGCTGATGAGTGTGACCAACGCCATCTCGGGCATCGTGGTCGTCGGTGCGATTCTGCAGCTGACCACGGATAGCCTCGTCGTTCAGATTCTGGCCGGCGTCGCAGTTCTCCTCGCGAGCATCAACATCTTCGGTGGCTTTGCCGTCACCCGTCGAATGCTCAAGATGTTCTCGAAGGGAGACGGCCGATGAGTGTCGCATTCTTCGCTAACGCCGCGTACATCGTTGCGGCGCTGCTGTTCATCCTCAGCCTTGCCGGGCTGAGCCACCACGAGTCATCCAAGACGGGTCTTCGCTTCGGCATGACCGGCATGGCCATCGCGCTCGTGGCAACCATTTGGTTGACCGTCGGAAACCTCTGGGGACAGGCGCAGGCCACCCTCGGAATAGTCATCCTCGTCGTTGCCGTTGTGATCGGTGCCGCGATCGGACTCTGGCGCGCGAAGGTCGTTGAGATGACGGGCATGCCCGAGCTCATCGCCCTGCTGCACAGCTTCGTTGGTCTCGCCGCAGTGCTCATCGGCTGGAACGGTGCACTGGCAACTGAGGAGATTGCGCCCGAGCTCGTCGGCATCCACCACGCCGAGGTCTTCATCGGCGTGTTCATCGGTGCCGTGACCTTCACCGGGTCGATCGTCGCCTTCCTCAAGTTGTCGGCACGCATCTCGTCCAAACCGCTCATGCTCCCGGGCAAGAACGTGCTCAACGTTGGTGCGCTGGTCGCGTTCGTGGCGCTGACTGTTTGGTACGTCGTTACGCCCGAGCTCTGGTTGCTCATCGTCGTGACCGCCCTCGCACTCCTCCTCGGATGGCACCTCGTGGCCTCCATCGGTGGTGGCGATATGCCGGTCGTCGTCTCGATGCTCAACAGCTACTCGGGATGGGCTGCTGCCGCAGCGGGCTTCCTGCTTAACAACGACCTGCTCATCGTGACCGGTGCGCTGGTGGGATCATCCGGTGCGTACCTCTCGTACATCATGTGCCGCGCGATGAACCGCTCGTTCATTTCGGTCATCGCTGGTGGATTCGGAATTGAAAAGCCGGCCGCCAAGGGTGAAGAAGAGCAAGGTGAATACCGCGAAACGGATGCTTCCGCTGTTGCCGAGCTGCTGACCGCGGCCGACACCGTGGTGATCACGCCCGGCTACGGAATGGCTGTCGCCCAGGCGCAGTACCCGGTCGCTGAGCTGGCTCACCAGCTTCGCGCCAAGGGTGTCAACGTGCGCTTCGGTATCCACCCGGTCGCTGGCCGTCTGCCCGGACACATGAATGTGCTCCTCGCCGAGGCCAAGGTTCCCTACGACATCGTGCTCGAAATGGATGAGGTGAACGACGACTTCGCCGAGACCGCCGTCGTGCTCGTCATCGGTGCGAATGACACCTGTAACCCCGCCGCCGCAGAAGACCCGAGCAGCCCCATCGCGGGCATGCCGGTTCTGCGCGTGTGGGAAGCAGACAACGTCTTCGTGTTCAAGCGTTCGATGGCTTCGGGCTACGCCGGCGTGCAGAACCCGCTGTTCTTCCGTGAGAATGCGGCCATGCTGTTTGGCGATGCCAAGGAGCGGGTCGAGGACATCATCAAAGCTCTGTAGCGATACGAGTTGCTTCGGTGACTCACAACCATCTCCGCCCGCGGGGCCCCGGTGGCTATGCCACCACCCCGACGCCCGGCCACACCCGAGATGATTGTGAGTCACCCCAGCAACGGGTCACCCCACAGAACCTGTAATCCACCGAACGGTGCGTCGCCTTCGGGCGGCGCACTTGGTGTTTGAGGCGTGGTGGAATGCTAGACGCTCAGTCGCGGGGCTGTCATACTGCAAGCAGCTTCTTCTCAGCATTCGTTCAGACGATTGGAAACCATTGTGCTTTCCCTCAAGAAACTAACCGTCGCCGGCGCCTCAATTGTTGCGACATCGACACTCCTTTTTGTGTCGGCGCCCGCTCAGGCTGCGGTTCCGACCTATTACCCCAATGGCGCGCAATCCAACGTCGCAAAGTCCACCGTTACCGACGGCGGATGGACCCTCTGCTGGTCTGAAGAATATGGTGCGACCGCCGACATGAACGCCGTTCAAGCGGGCACCGACGACGGCAGCGTGGCCGCGTGTGATGGGGAGATGCTCTTAATCACGGGCTGGGCCAACAGTGCTTCCGACACGCTCATTGCTCTGGCGGCGGCTCCGCGCTCCGAGATCTTCACCGAAACTCCTTATGCCGACGGCTCGGGCAACCCCTACACCCGCGCTGCTGACGGTTGGGCTTCGCATTGCGTTGATCCGGGGAACATTCACACCACACCACACCTCGTAAACGGTTCGTACTGGTACTACACGCCCGGTTGCTCCATGGGCTTCTCGCCCACGCGCGACATCGACACGTGGCCCGGTGACTCATGCCCGGGCGACGCAACGCAGCCCTACCGGTTGAGCTGGCACATGTACGACGGAGCCCACCCGGAGAGCGTCAATGGTGGTTTCTCGCTCGGAAACAACTGCTGGCTCAATGGTTCGCCGTCGACTTTCACGCGAGCGATCTACACAGTGGCGACGGAAAGCAACACCGATGGGAATTCCGCTTCGGAGTCTGCTCAGAACACGGCCGGGTCGACGCTCTCAGATACCGGTCTGCCGACTGGCGGACTGATGGGTCTCGGGGCAATATTGCTCGTTGCCGGCGCGCTGAGCGTTTGGGCAGTGCGCCGTCGCAACTCCTAGTACGAGGCGCGGTTGCCGGCGTCTCCGCCGATGTACTTATCCGCCAGCGCTTCGCTCGAACGCGCGAGCATCGCAACATCTGCACCGACGAGGATGAAGTCCACCCCGGCGTCGATGTACTTCTGAGCCGTGGTCGGGTTGAAGGCGTTGATACCGACCCTCTTACCGGCCGTCTTCACGACGTCGATGCAGTGCAGGGCGGCGGCGACCACATCCTCGTGGTCTTGCTGTCCGAGCAGACCCATCGAGGCGGCGAGGTCGGAGGGGCCGATGAAGATTGCGTCCACACCGTCGACCGCGGCGATGGCAGCACAGTTCGTCACGGCTTCAGCGGTTTCAATCTGCACGGTCAACGAGATGGTCTCCTCGGCACGCGCGAGGTAGTTCTCGACGCGGTTCCAGCGGGATGCGCGGGCGAGAGCCGAACCGACGCCACGCACGCCGCGGGGTGGGTAGCGCATGTACGAGACGAGTGCGTGTGCTTGCTCGGCAGTGTCGACCATGGGAATGAGCAGGTTCTGCGCACCGAGGTCGAGTAGCTGCTTGACGCCAACCTGGTCGCCGATCGGCGGGCGCACGAGTGCCGTGGTGCCGTTTCCGTGAACCGCGATGAGCTGAGCCGAAATGGACTCGAGTCCGTTGGGGGAGTGCTCGGCGTCGATGAGTAGCCAGTCGAGACCGCTCGTCGCGCAAATCTCAGCGACCACGGGTGAACCCGAGCAGACCCACATGCCAACCTGGGCGCGCTTGGCGCCGGCGAGCAGGTCGCGGAAGGTGGGGGTTGGGTCTAGATGAATCGGCATTCGATGACTCCCAGTGGACCAAAGTCGGCCACGATCTCGTCGCCCTTGTGAACCCACATCGGCTTGGTGAACGAACCGGCGAGAATGATTTCTCCCGCTTTCAAAACCGTACCGTGCTGGGCGAGTTTATTCGCGAGCCAGAACACGCCGGCGGGCGGGTTGTTGAGCACACCGGCAGCGAGGCCGGTCTCTTCGACATCGCCGTTGCGCATGAGAATGCCCGGCGCCCAGCGCAGATCCATGAAGTCAATTGGCTTGTGCGTATCACCGACAACCATGCCGCCCATCGCCGCGTTGTCAGAGATGGTGTCGACGATGGTGCGACCTTCCATCTCAATGTGTGAGTTGAGGATCTCGAGTGCGGGCACAACGTAGTCGACTGCGTCGATGACATCCTCGAGGGTGGCGTTCGGGCCGCTGAGGTCTTTCTTCAAGACGTAGGCGAGCTCAACCTCGATGCGCACGTTCGAGAACAGACCGTGTTCGATGTCGGATCCGGTGTTCCAGACCATGTCGTCGAAGATGACGCCGTAGTCAGGCTCGCTGATTCCGGTGGCAAGCTGCATCACCTTGGAGGTGAGGCCAATCTTGTGGCCGACAACCTTGTAGCCGGCGTCAAGGCGACGCTGGGCCCAAATGTTCTGCACGGCGTATGAGTCGGCGACCTCCATGTCGGGGTAGCGCTTGGTTAGGCGCTCGACCATTCCGCGGGACTGGTCGGCGGCGAAGAGCTCGTCGGCGATGGCAATGCGCTGTTCTTCAGAGAGCACGGTCGCACCTTTCAAAATCGTATACGAAATAGCCTAGACGACTGGGCGCGTATCCGTAACTGCCGGCGAGCAAATAAGTAGACTTGGGGCGTGCTTTTATCTGATCGCGACATTCGCGCCGAGCTCGACGCCGGACGCGTAAAGCTTGACCCGTACGACCCGGCAATGATTCAGCCGTCGAGCATCGACGTTCGCATCGACCGCTACTTCCGGTTGTTCGACAACCACAAGTACCCGTACATCGACCCGCGTGAAGACCAGTCGGACCTCACCCGCCTCATCGAGGTGGACCCAGACCAGCCGTTCATTCTGCACCCCGGTGAGTTCGTGCTCGGTGCCACCTACGAGCAGGTAACCCTGCCTGACGACCTGGCCGCACGCCTTGAGGGCAAGAGCTCACTCGGTCGCCTCGGACTTCTGACTCACTCGACCGCCGGCTTCATCGACCCGGGCTTTTCGGGTCACGTCACGCTCGAGCTGTCGAACATGGCCACCCTGCCGATCAAGCTCTGGCCGGGCATGAAGATCGGTCAGCTCTGCTTCTTCAAGCTCTCGTCGGCATCGGAGAAGCCATACGGTTCGGCGGATTACAAGTCCCGCTACCTGGGTCAGCGCGGTCCGACGGCATCTCGCTCCTTCATGAACTTCCACCTCACCGATGTTGGCGTCACCGACGCCGGGGCAGTCGGCGGCTAGTCGATCCGGTTCCGTCGTGCCGAACGAAACGCGTCAGCGGATTCTTGAGCAAGCTGTCAAGCTTTTTTCAACGAGCCCGCAAAACAAAGTTTCGATGGTGGATGTCGCCAAAGCGGTCGGAATCAGTGGCCCCGCGCTGTATCGCTACTTTCGCAATCGCGATGAGCTTTATCTCGCGGCCGTGGAATACGACCTCGATGAGCTCATGTTCGGCATCCTTCGCGAGTTCGCTCACGAACCCAAGCCGATTATGGGCGGAAAAGTATGGGATGCGTATTCGGTGCGCTACGTCGACCACCCGCTCGCCAGCGAAGCCGTGACCTCGCGTGACCCCAAGGTGCTGGACCTTGTGCGCGACTGCGCATCGACCCAGCTTCTGCTTCGGGCGTTCGCCGAGGAGCACACCGCCGCGTACCAGGCAGGAATCTTTCGCCAAGACATCTCAGACGAGGCATTGTGTCGCCAGGCCAGTTACATGGTCTACTCGGCGTCGATTCCCCTGATCTTGGCCGGTAAGCACTACACCGACGAGTGGTTCTCAGTGCAGGGAGTCGTCATCGCCGCCGCGTTCTATCCCGTGCCCAATTGGTTCGACGAGGCGGAGGTCGGCGCGTTCGTTGCGCGAGTGGCGGCCCTTGGGCCTGATCGGGCACTCCTGACTTGGTTACAGGAAGGCTAAATCCGTAACAGTAGGTTACAAATCACGCTAATCTGTAACCATGACCGAGCTCTCTCTTCCAGCGACAAACTCTTTGAGTACGCTCACACGCAACCAGCTCATCGACGGAGCTAAGACGCGCATGCTCGGCTCACGCGCGTTTGAAGTCTTGGTTCATGTCGCTGAAGGTCACACCAATACAAGCATCGCCGAGCGCATGGGGATCAGTGAGGCCACGGTGGTCAACCACCTCACGCATATCTATTTGAAGCTACGCATTGCAGACGACTGCAATGCACGCGTGACGGCAACTCTCATCTTGCTTCGTGAAGCGGGGTTGCTCGCCGGCGAGGTGACGTTAGATTAGCCCGCGAGCGGCGAGTTCGGGGAGCTGCAGGGTCAGCCACGGGCTAAACGCCCAGGGAGTGCTGGTCACGGCCGCGAGCAACTCGAGTGGATCCGCCCAGTGATACTCCTCAACCTCAGCGGGGTTGGGTTTCGGCTCGTCATCCGTGCGGGCAATATAAACCGGGCAAATCTCGTTTTCTACAACTCCGGATGCGTCAACCGCGCGGTAGCGAAAATCGGGGATAGCAGGCGTGACAGAGTGCACCCGGATGCCGAGCTCGCATTCAGCACGTCGGCGCAAAGCATCCTCACTCTGCTCGCCGGGACCGGGATGACCGCAGAATGAGTTGGTCCAGACGCCAGGCCAGGTGGCCTTGCTCAGAGCGCGGCGGGTCACCAAGAGTCGACCGTGTGCGTCGAACACGTGGCACGAGAATGCGAGATGCAGCGCCGTTGTCTCAGTGTGCACGACAGCTTTGTCTTCGGTACCGACCGCGTTTCCGGCTTCGTCTAGCAGCACGACAAGTTCAACCATCGTCATGCCGATCCCGCGATGAAATGGGGGTTGTGGATGACGCCAAATACCTGCCCGGTGGCGGACTGCAGGTCGGCGACAACAATGCCCATACCTACGTCTTGCGGCCCATAGATAACGCGGGCGCCATCAGCGGTCAGTGAATCGAGTGCGGTCGCAACCTCATCGACACCCCAGTACGTGATGGGAAGCTCACCCTGAACGCCAGGCATGTCGGGTTTGAGCCCGAGTTCGTAACCGCCAAGGTTGAACCCAACGTAGAACGGCTCATCAAAGTAAGGTTCTACGCCTAGTGCTTGAGTCCACCAGGCCTTGGCTTCGGCGAGGTTACTGACGGGGTAGATGGATGAACGAAGGCCAAGAAAATTAACCGCCATGAGAACACCTCACAATCCGTTGACATCAGCAAAACGCGTGACCATTAGTCTAAAAGGGTGCCCGAACTACCCACGGATGAAACCCGCTTGACCGCGGATTCTCATGGCGCACCGACTCAGCGCGAGCGTTACGACCGGGTCGCGCATCAGGCTGCCCGGGCCGTCATTTACGGCTACTCGACCTCATTTGGCATGGCTACGCGCTTGCTCGCTGAACCCGTTCGCGGTCAGGTCGAAGACATCTATGCGCTCGTTCGCCTCGCCGACGAAATCGTGGATGGCGTCGCCGAGGGTGCCGGCCTCTCCCGAGCCGAAATTCGTCGCGACCTAGACGCGCTCGAAGCAGACACCGAGCAGGCGATGCACTCGGGATACAGCACCAACCTCATCGTTCACTCTTTCGCGACAACGGCGCGACGGGTCGGGATCACCCCCAAACTGACGCGGCCGTTCTTTGCCTCAATGCGTGCCGACATCACGGAGGAGACACACAACCAGACGAGCTTCGACGAGTATGTCTACGGATCGGCTGAGGTGGTTGGCCTGATGTGTCTCGAAGCTTTTCTGGCCGGTCACACTTTCACTGCCTCCGAGCGCGAGCGTTTTGTCGCCGGTGCACGGGCTCTCGGGGCTGCGTTTCAGAAGGTCAATTTCTTACGTGACCTTGCGGCTGACGTGGACGGTCTCGGTCGCAGCTACTTTCCCGACGTCGACGTTGCGACACTAACCGACGACAAGAAGCTCGAACTCGTAGCGAATATTGATCTCGATCTCGCCGTGTCGGGGCCTATCGTTGCCGACTTGCCCGCGACATCGCGTCGAGCGGTATACCTCGCTCAGTCGCTGTTCGCCGAACTCAATCGACGCATCGAAAAGACCCCGGCGGAGAAACTCAAGAACACCCGCGTGAGCGTGCCCACGCTGACCAAGGCGTGGCTCGCTCTTACGGCACTGATGGGAAGGGTTCCGCGTTCGTGAAAACCACCTCTGTCATCGTTATCGGTGGCGGTATCGCCGGCTTGGCTTCCGCTGCACTCCTGGCTCGCGACGGCTATGAGGTCACGCTGCTCGAGAAGCACGCGACCCTCGGTGGACGTGCGGGGTCGTGGAGCAAGGGCGGCTTCCGCTTCGACACCGGTCCGTCGTGGTACCTCATGCCTGAAGTGTTTGACCACTTCTACCGTCTTCTCGGAACCTCGAGCGACGAACAGCTCAGTCTGCGCAAGCTTGATCCCGGATACCGCGTCCTCTTCGAGGGTGAGCTCGACGCGAAGGGCAAGCGCAAGCGCCCGACAAAACTCGATGTGAGCGCTGACCGCGAGACCAACTTGGATGCGTTCGAGGCGATGGAGCCTGGCGCGCGCGCGGCGATGACGCGCTACCTCGACTCGGCGCGCGACACCTACGAAATTGCCAAGCTGCGCTTCTTGTACACGAGCTTCGCCAAGATTTCGCCGCTGCTCCGAAGCGATGTTCTCAGGCGCACGCCCAAACTCGTCAGCCTGCTCGGCACATCCCTCGCCAAGTTCGCCGCCCGCTTCGTCAACGACCACCGACTTCAGCAGGTGCTCGGCTACCCCGCGGTATTCCTCGGTTCGAGTCCCTACATCACGCCGAGCATGTACCACCTCATGAGCTACCTCGACCTCGAAGACGGTGTGCTCTACGCCGACGGTGGATTCGCCAAGGTCATCGAAACCATCGCGGCGCTTGCGCGAGCCGAGGGTGTGACGATCATTCCGGGGGCCGATGTTAAGCGCATCCTGACCAGCTCTAGCGAGGGCAAGCCGCGCGCCACGGGCGTTGAGTACATCTCTCCGACCGGCTCGCTCAAAAGCCTTGGAGCCGACATCGTGGTTTCCGCTGCGGATCTGCACTTCAGCGAAACCCAGCTCCTCCCCGCCGAGCTCCAGACCTACCCGCAGCAGTGGTGGGAAAAGCGTGTTCCGGGTCCGTCCGCTGTGCTGGTTTACCTCGGAGTGAGCGGCAAGGTTCCCTCGCTCCAGCACCACACGCTTCTCTTCACCAAAGATTGGCAGGACAACTTCGGTCGCATTTTTGGCAACCCGTCCTCGGTTCCGAACCCCGCGAGCCTCTACGTGTGCAAGCCGAGCGCGACGGATAAGAACGTTGCGCCTGCGGGCGACACGAACCTGTTCGTTCTCGTGCCGATTCCCGCCGACGTTGAAATTGGCAAGGGTGGAATCGACGGTCGCGGTGATGCACGCGTAGAAGAAATCGCGGATGCGGCCATCGCGCAGATCGCTGACTGGGCCAAAGTACCCGACCTCGCCGAGCGCATTGTCGTGCGTCGCACCGTCGGACCGGCGGACTTCGCCGGCGACCTCAACTCGTGGATGGGCAGTGCGCTCGGCCCGAGCCACGTGCTCAAGCAGAGTGCCTTTTTCCGCGCCGGTAACGTCAGTAAGAAGGTGGATGGCCTGTTCTACGTGGGCGGGTCGACAATCCCGGGCATCGGTCTTCCCATGTGCCTCATCAGCGCCGAGGTGCTGATCAAGCGCCTGCGTCACGACTACTCAACCGAGCCACTGCCCGAGCCGCTCTTTCCAACGGTTGACCGATGAGCATCGCCTACCTCGCGGCTCTGCTGTTCTCAATTGCGGGAATGGCCATTCTCGACTGGCGCTACAAGCTCTTCTTCTGGGCGCACTGGCGTCGGGCGACAATAGTCCTCGCTGTTGGGCTGGTCTTCTTCTTGGTCTGGGACATGGCCGGTGTTGACCTGCACATCTTCTTTCCCGGTGACTCGTCCTGGGACACCGGCTGGATGATTGCGCCGGGGGTGCCGGTCGAGGAACTCTTCTTTCTCACGCTGCTTTGCTACTTCACGATGAATGTGTTTGAGCTTTTCGGGCGACTGACCACTCGATTGAAGGGTGGCAACCGATGACCTACGCGCAGTTGAACTCAATCTTTCTTGGACTCGCGCTCTGGGTCTTCGTTCTCGCATTCGTGCTCATCGGTCTTCAGATGCGTCGGCGGGCTTCACGCGGGAGCGATGCCACGTTCATGCAAGGCCGCAACCGCAATCGCGGCCGAGGCCTGATTTGGAAATATGCGAGCACGCTCATCGTGCTCCTCATCTTCACCGCAATCTTTGACAACGTGATTGTCGGCCTCGGCATTGTCGCCTACGACCCGGCGAAGCTTTCAGGTCTGTTCATCGGCGTCGTACCAATTGAAGATTTTGCCTATTCCGTCGCGGCCGTGCTCTTGCTGCCTACGCTCTGGGGCGTGCTCGGCCATCTCAAACGACCTGAGTCAGGGGCGAACAACTGATGAACACGCTCAAGGAGCTCTTCGTCTCGTCGCGTCCACTGTCGTGGATTAACACGGCCTTCCCCTTTGCGGCCGCCTACGTGATGACCACGCGCTCGATCGACGCGACCTTCGTCATTGGAACGCTGTTCTTTCTCATCCCCTACAACCTTGCGATGTACGGCATCAACGACGTGTTTGATTACGAATCGGATATGCGAAACCCACGCAAGGGTGGCGTTGAAGGCGCGGTGCTCGACAGATCCCTTCACCGCATCACCCTGTGGGCAGGGCTACTGACGTGTCTGCCGTTCGTGGTCTACCTCGTCATCGTTGGTAGCCCACTGTCGTGGCTCGTGCTCGCCATCAGCTTGTTCGCCGTCGTGGCCTACTCGATGAAGGGTCTGCGCTTCAAAGAGATTCCGTTCCTTGACTCCGTCACGAGTAGCACGCACTTCGTGAGCCCTGCCATCTATGGACTTGTTCTCGCCGGGGCGGCCTTCACACCTGCGCTGTGGCTCATCCTCGCCGCCTATTTCTTGTGGGGTGTTGCAAGTCACGCGTTCGGAGCAATTCAAGACATCAACGCGGATCGGGAGGGCGGTCTCGCCTCAATCGCCACCGTGATTGGTGCAGCGTGGACGGCGCGCTTCGCGTTTGTCGCTTACGCGCTCGCGGGAGTGTTCTTGTTCGTTGCGGCAGGAACAGGCAAGCAGGCGTGGCCTGTCTTTTATGCGTGCTTCTTGGCGGTCCCTTACCTGGCGATGGTGGCGCCATTCTTGCGACTGAGCGATGCGGATGCTGAGCGTGCTAACCGCGGATGGCGCTTCTTTCTCGCCATCAACTTCTTTGCTGGATTTGTTGTGACAATCCTGCTGATTGTGCGCTGGCTGTACGCCTAGTTGTGGAACTTCGGCTTGAGCGGGATGACGAGCACGAGGCCGACAGCGAGCACGAACATGATCGCGAAAATACCCCATGCGGTGTCACCGGTCGCGCCCACGACGATGGCGAAGAGCATTCCAGTCATCCAGCTGAGGCCGCGTCCGGTGGTTGCGTAGAGACCGTACAGCTCACCTTCGCGGCCCGGTGTAGTGAGGCGTCCGAGGAAGGTACGGCTCGCCGACTGTGCTGGGCCGACGAAGAAGCTGAGTACGAGCCCGCCGATCCAGAACGTCATTGAACCAGCGCCGTGAGCGATGAAGATGTACATTCCGCCCGCGATGAGTCCGATGAGTGAGGCGATGATGAGCTTTTTAGGCCCGATGCGGTCTTCGATGACGCCACCGAGAAACACGCCGATACCGGCTACCAGGTTTGCCGCGATGCCAAACATCATGATGTCTTTGGTCTTGAAACCAAAAAGCGCGGCGGCGATGACTGCGCCAAGCGTGAACACGGCAGCGAGACCATCACGGAAGATGGCGCTCGCGATAAGGAAACGGAACGTGGTGCGCTCTTCGCGCCACAGGCGCGCGATGTCGCTGAACAGTTTGCCGTAGGAGGCAAAGAAGCCGAGGGGCTTGCCGGGTTCTACGGCCTGTGTGTTCGGGGTGCCCAGCAGAACCGGCAGCGTGAACAAGATCACCCAGATTCCCGTGAAGACGAACGCCATGCGGATGTTCAGCTGAGCATCCTGTGTGACACCGAAGACGCCGCTCCCGTCGCCCAGGCCGACGAAGCCAACGAGCACAACGAGTAGCGCGATGATGCCACCGACATAACCGAGACCCCAGCCGAAGCCGGAGATGCGGCCGATGTTGCGCGGGTTGGAGATTTGAACGAGAACGGTGTTGTAGTTCACGAACGCGAACTCGTAAAAGACGTTCGCGATGAGGTAGAGCACGAGACCGTAAATGAAGTAGCTCGGCGTGGGGATCAAGAACACCATGGCGATGGTTGCGAGTCCGACGACAAAGGTGTTGATGCCGAGCCAGGTCTTGGTCTTCTGGGATCGATCTGCCCGCTGCCCCACGATGGGGGCGAGCACGGCGACGATGATGCCCGAGATCGTGTACGACCAGGCGAAACCCGACTCGAGGCCTTGAGTTTCGCCCCCGCCGGCGAACAGCGCCTGAACGATGAAGATGGGAAAGACGAAGGTTGTGATGATGACGCTAAAGGCCGAGGTGCCCCAGTCCCAGAGCGCCCACGACCAGACGTGCTTGGCGTTTGCTTTGGGGTAACTCATCTCCGTTGAAGTCATGGGTTCAGGCTAGCGCTGACGGGTTGCGAGAGACAGTCGCAGAAGTGTCAAATCTATGAATTTGCTGAACTTGAGTCGCTAAGGCTCAAGTTTGAGTTGACAAGGTTATCCACAGGTGTCAAACTTGAGCCAATGCGACGCAAGTTCGTATGACAACTTAGAAAACAGTAGGACTTCCGGCTCATGAGGCCGGAAAAAAACAAGGAGAAACACATATGTCACGTGCAGTAGGCATTGACCTCGGAACCACCAACTCGGTTGTTTCCGTACTTGAGGGTGGCGAGCCCACCGTTATCGCTAACGCTGAAGGATTCCGCACCACCCCGTCGGTGGTCGCCTTCACCAAGGACGGCGAAGTACTCGTCGGCGAGCCGGCCAAGCGCCAGGCCGTCACCAACGTTGACCGCACCATCGCGTCGGTCAAGCGTCACATCGGTACCGACTGGACCGTCGGCATCGACGACAAGAAGTACACCCCGCAAGAGATTTCGGCTCGTATTCTTGGCAAGCTCAAGCGCGACGCCGAGACGTACCTCGGTGACACCGTGACCGACGCGGTCATCACCGTTCCGGCGTACTTCAACGACGCCGAGCGCCAGGCAACCAAGGATGCCGGCGAGATCGCTGGTCTCAACGTGCTCCGCATCATCAACGAGCCCACCGCAGCCGCTCTGGCCTACGGCCTCGACAAGGGTAAAGAAGACGAGCTCATCCTCGTATTCGACCTCGGTGGTGGAACCTTTGACGTCTCGCTGCTCGAAGTGGGCAAGGATGACGACTTCTCGACCATCCAGGTTCGCGCAACCTCGGGAGACAACCGCCTCGGCGGTGACGACTGGGACCAGCGCATCGTTGAGCACCTGATCAAGAAGTTCAAGGAGACCACTGGCGTCGACGTCTCGGGTGACAAGATCGCCCTGCAGCGTTTGAAGGAAGCAGCCGAGCAGGCCAAGAAGGAGCTCTCGAGCTCCACCACGACCAACGTGCAGCTGCCCTACCTCTCGCTCACCGAGAACGGCCCGGCTAACCTCGACGAGACCCTGACCCGCGCACAATTCGAGTCGATGACCGAAGACCTCATCGCCCGCACCAAGAAGCCCTTCGAGGATGTCATCCGTGAAGCTGGCGTCAAGGTGGGCGACATCGCACACGTTGTGCTCGTCGGTGGATCGACCCGCATGCCCGCAGTCGCCGAGCTCGTCAAGACGCTCACCGGCGGCAAGGAGCCCAACAAGACCGTGAACCCGGATGAGGTTGTCGCCGTTGGTGCAGCCCTCCAGGCTGGCGTCTTGAAGGGTGAGCGCAAGGACGTGCTTCTCATTGACGTCACCCCGCTGAGCCTCGGTATCGAGACCAAGGGTGGCATCATGACCAAGCTCATCGAGCGCAACACGGCCATCCCGACCAAGCGTTCGGAGACCTTCACCACCGCTGACGACAACCAGCCGTCGGTGAGCATCCAGGTGTTCCAGGGTGAGCGCGAGTTCACGCGCGACAACAAGTCGCTCGGAAACTTCGAGCTGACCGGTATCGCTCCGGCACCCCGCGGCATCCCGCAGGTTGAGGTCACCTTCGACATCGACGCCAACGGCATCGTGCACGTGTCCGCCAAGGACAAGGGCACCGGCAAGGAGCAGTCGATGACGATCACCGGTGGTTCGAGCCTTCCCAAGGAAGACATCGAGCGCATGGTGCGCGAAGCCGAAGAGCACGCTGCTGAAGATAAGGCACGTCGTGAGTCGGCAGAGACCCGCAACGGTGCCGAGCAGCTCGTGTACTCGATCGAGAAGCTCATCAAGGACAACGAAGACAAGCTCCCCGAAGACGTGAAGACCGAGGTTCAGGCCGACGTCGACGCCGTCAAGGCAGCCCTCGCAGGCGAGGATGACGCCGCGGTCAAGACCGCGTACGACAAGCTCGTCGAGAGCCAGGGCAAGCTCGGTGAGGCGATTTACGCCAACAGCCAGGCTGAGGCCGCTGCCGGTGAGCAGGCCGAGGGCGAAGCCGCATCCGATGAGGATGTGGTTGACGCTGAGGTCGTCGACGACGAGAACGACAAGAAGTAAGCATGTCGGAAAACATTAAGCCGGAGGGGGAGCCGCAGGGCTCCCCCGAACCGGAGTTTGTTGAAGACCCCGCGTACGACGCATCGACCGAGTCGCTCGAGGACGCCGATGTCGAGACGTCGCTGGACGACGTAGACCTCTCGTTCCTCGAGAAAGCTGCCGAAGATCTGGCAGCTGAACGCCTCGCCGACCTGCAGCGCGTCAGCGCTGAGTACGCGAACTACCGCAAGCGCACCGAAGCTAACCGCGAGGTCGAGCGTGAGCGCGTGATCGGTGACACCGTTCGCTTGCTTCTGCCGGTGCTCGACGACATCGACCGCGCCGACAAGCACGGCGACCTCGTTGAGGGTAGCCCGCTCGGTGCCATCGCGTCGAAGCTCCGCGCTGTCGTTGAGCGTATGGGTCTCACCGCTTACGGCGCTGCCGGCGATGCGTTCGACCCGAACATGCACGAAGCGATTCTGCAGCAGCCATCGGCCGACGTCACTGTGGCGACCATCCTCGATGTTGTTGAGGTCGGTTACCAGATCGGCTCGACCCAGGTTCGTGCTGCCAAGGTCGTCGTTCAGACGCCCGCTGAATAGTCACTCGCACAACACGAAGGGAGGCGACCATGGCTAGTCAAGATTGGTTCGACAAAGACTTCTACAAGACGCTGGGCGTCTCCAAGGATGTCAGCGAAGACGAGCTCAAGAAGGTCTACCGCAAGCTCGCGCGCAAGTATCACCCCGACTCGAATCAGGGTGATGCCGGTGCCGAAGCGAAGTTCAAAGAGATCAGCGAGGCCTACTCGGTGCTCAGCGACAAGACGCAGCGCCAGGAGTATGACCAGATTCGCGCGATGGGATCGGGTGCCCGATTCACCTCGGGTGGCCCTGGCCAGCAGGGCGGATTCAACGACGCCTTCAGTGGCTTCTTTGGCGCGGGCGGGAACCAGCAGGGTGACTTCGGCGACATGTTCGGCAACCTGTTCGGCGGCGGCAACTTTGGTCGTTCGTCGGGTGGTTTCCGCGGTCGCGGTGGCCCCAGCAAGGGTCAGGACGTTGTCTCGAGCGTGACGATTGACTTCATGGAAGCTGTGCACGGCGAGACGATGACGCTGAATGGCCCGACCGGTCAGGTCAAGGTCAAGATTCCCGCCGGCGTGAGCGACGGACAGAAGATCCGTGTTCGCGGCAAAGGTCACCCCAGCCACGACGGCGGACAGCCTGGCGACATCGTGCTGGAAGTGCACGTCGCAAAGCACCCGGTGTTTGAGCGCGATGGTGTGAACATCCGTGTGACGGTTCCGGTCACCTTCGTTGAGGCCGCTCTCGGCGCAACGATTGAGGTGCCAACGCTCGATGGCGACACGGTCAAGCTCAAGGTCGCTCCCGGTACACCCAACGCCCGGGTCCTTCGCGTCAAGGGTCGCGGAGTCAAGACCGCCAAGGCGCAGGGTGACCTGCTCGCCGTGGTGTCGATTGCCGTGCCGAGCCAGCTCGACGCAAAGGCGACCGAGGCGCTCGAAGCCTTTGCCGCGGCTGCGCCAACGGACAATCCCCGCGAAGAACTGCTCGCCAAGGCTCGCCGTTCGTAGGGCATGAAAGTACTCTGATGAGCATGGACGAGCTGCAGCCGATCTTCACCATTTCGATGGCGGCCGAGCTCGCTGGCATGCACGCGCAGACTCTGCGTCAGTATGACCGGCTTGGGTTGGTTCAACCCGGTCGCACCGCAGGACTGTCCCGCCGATACTCCATGCGCGATGTTGCCCAGTTGCGCGAGGTCGCGCGCCTCAGCGCCGAAGGCGTCAGCCTCGAGGGCATCAAGCGCGTGCTCGAACTTGAAAACCAGGTGGATGCACTCGCGGCACGCGTGCGGGAACTCGAGTCGGCCCTCGCCGAGGCCGTTCTCGCTCAACCGGGGCGCCGCGTTTTTGCCGCCGGAAGTGGTGGCGAGGTCGAACCCTTGCGCGCCGGAACACGTTCCCGCCGCCACACCGAAGTCGTCGTTTACCGTCCTTTCGGCAACCGCTAGGTAGTTAGTCTTACGAGAGTGACCTTTTCTCTCGAGCAACTCCGCCGCTGGCCCGACCTCGAAGCGCCCGAACTCGTGGCCGTCGATGCGGCTGACCGTCTGCTTCTCACCGAACTCCAACACGAGGTGCGGGTTGATCCGAGCGTGCTCGACACTGACCTCGTCGTCATCGGCGACAACTACGGGGCACTCACGCTCGCTGCCATCGCCGAGCTCGGCTTCAGGTCGGTGCGCGTTCACCAGGATGCGCGTTCGGGCGAACTCGCTCTGGCGAACAATGCATCCCTCACCGGTGTGACCGGCTTCACCCCGATGCCTCTCACGCCGATCCTGGTGAGCGGTGCTCGGGTGGTTGTCATGCGACTGCCGCGATCGCTCGACCAACTCGGCCACTGGAGTGCGCTCATCGCCGCGCATGCTGAACCAGACGTGCGGGTGTTCGCCGGTGGTCGCATCAAGCACATGACCTTGAGTATGAACGATGTCATGCGTCAGTACTTCGGCTCGGTGAAGGCGAGCCTGGCCGTGCAAAAGAGTCGCGTGCTGCGCGCACACGACCCGCTGGTCGAACCTGCCGTCACCGCACTGAAGGCCTGGCCGCAGTCGAAGCACTACGACATGATCGACATGACGATCTGCGCCGAGCCCGGGGTATTCGCTGGCATCAATCTCGACATTGGCACCCGCGCGCTGATCGACGTGCTCGACCAGACGCCCGCCAAGGCAGCGAGCATCATCGACTTCGGATGCGGCACGGGTGTGCTTGCCGCGAGCATTGCGCGACTGCGTCCCGCGGCTCAGGTCATCGCGACCGACCAGTCGGCCGTGGCCGTTGAGTCTGCCCGCGCAACGATGGAAGCGAATGGCCTGAGCGACCGGGTCACCGTGGTGCGCGATGACGGTGTGAGTGAACAGGCCGACGCCAGCGCCGATCTCATCCTGTTCAACCCGCCGTTCCACTCGGGTTCGGCGGTGCATGCTGATACGAGCCTGCGGCTGTTTGCCGATGCGGCGCGCGTGCTCGCTCCGGGTGGCGAACTGTGGGTCGTGGCCAACCGTCATCTCGGCTATAAGTCGCACCTCGAACGCCTGGTCGGGCCCACGCGCGAGGTCGCACGCACGCCCAAATTCACGGTCACCGCATCCACAAAAAAGCACTAGCACTCTCGAGGGTCGAGTGCTAAACTTGAGCTACATCGACTCAAGTTTGCGAAGGAGCATGTAGGCGAACATCCCGGATGTTTCGACGCCGATTTGAGGCGAAAGAAACTTATGGAGAACAACAACATGCAACCTCAAGCGCCGCAGCAGGAAGAACAGAAGAGCGCGCTCGAACAGTTCGGTATCAACCTCACCGAAGTGGCCAAGAGCGGAAAGCTCGACCCGGTCATCGGTCGTGATGCCGAGATTCGACGCGTGAGCCAGGTGCTCACCCGACGCACCAAGAACAACCCCGTGCTGATCGGTGAACCCGGTGTGGGTAAGACGGCGGTCGTTGAAGGACTCGCCCAGCGCATTGTCGCCGGCGACGTTCCCGACAGCCTGAAAGACAAGCAGCTGGTGTCGCTCGACATCAGCGCGATGGTCGCCGGTGCGATGTACCGGGGTCAATTCGAAGAACGCCTCAAGGCCGTACTCAAAGAGATCAACGACAGCGATGGTCAGATCATCACGTTCATCGACGAGATTCACACCCTCATGGGTGCCGGTGGCGGCGAGGGTTCGGTCGCCGCATCGAACATGCTCAAGCCGATGCTCGCCCGCGGTGAACTGCGACTCATCGGTGCGACCACGCTGGACGAGTACCGCGAATACATCGAGAAGGATGCCGCGCTCGAACGCCGTTTCCAGCAGGTATTCGTCGGTGAGCCGAGCGTTGAAGACACCGTCGCTATTTTGCGCGGACTCAAGGAGCGCTACGAGGCACACCACAAGGTGGCCATCGCTGATAATGCGCTCGTGGCCGCGGCCAGCCTGAGCAACCGGTACATCACCTCGCGTCAGCTGCCCGACAAGGCAATTGACCTCATCGACGAAGCAGCGAGCCGACTCCGCATGGAGATCGACTCCGCCCCCGTCGAGATCGACGAGCTTCGTCGAAGCGTCGAGCGCCTCAAGCTCGAGGAGTTCGCCCTCAAGAAAGAGAAGGACGACGCCTCCAAGGATCGCCTGACCAAGTTGCGTGACGACATGGCAGAGCGTGAGTCGCGCCTCGCCGAACTCGAAGCACGCTGGAAGCTCGAGCGCGACGCCTTGAACCGCGTCGGTGACCTCAAGACTCAGTTGGATGCCGCACGCATTCAGGCCGAGCGGCTTCAGCGCGAAGGCAATCTCGAGAAGGCGAGCCGCCTTCTCTATGGGGAGATTCCGCAGCTCGAGCTTCAGCTCAAGGCGGCCGAGTCCGCCGAGCAGAGTGACGATCGCATGGTCAATGACCAGGTCACCACGGCCGACATTGCCAGTGTGATTGCCGCGTGGACGGGCATCCCCGTCGACAAGCTCACGCAGGGCGAAACCGAGAAGTTGCTCAACCTCGAGAACGAGATCGGCAAGCGCCTCATCGGTCAGAAGAAGGCGGTCACCGCGGTGGCTGAGTCGGTGCGCCGTTCGCGCGCGGGCATCAGCGACCCGAACCGTCCGACCGGATCGTTCCTGTTCCTCGGCCCGACCGGTGTGGGTAAGACGGAGCTCGCCAAGGCACTCGCATCCTTCTTGTTCGACGACGAGAAGGCGATGATTCGCATCGACATGAGCGAGTATGGCGAGAAGCACTCAGTGTCGCGACTCGTCGGAGCCCCGCCCGGATACATCGGGTACGAAGCCGGCGGTCAGCTGACCGAAGCCGTGCGTCGGCGTCCCTACTCGGTGGTGCTGCTCGACGAGGTCGAGAAGGCACATCCGGAGGTGTTCGATGTGTTGCTACAGGTGCTGGACGACGGTCGCTTGACCGATGGTCAAGGTCGCACGGTCGACTTCCGCAACGTGATCTTGATTCTCACGTCGAACCTGGGTAGCCAGTTCTTGGTCGACCCCGACATGGCCTGGGATGACAAAGAGCGTGCGGTCAATGAGGTCGTGCGCCAGGCATTCAAGCCGGAGTTCGTGAACCGCCTCGACGACATCGTCGTGTTCTCGCCCCTGACTCAGTCCGACCTCGGCTCGATCGTGGAGCTCTACATCGATCGTCTGCAGGCACGCCTGTCGGAACGTCGACTCGAGCTCGCCGTGACGCCGGCTGCACGCCTGTGGCTCGCCGAACGCGGATATGACCCGATCTACGGTGCGCGTCCGTTGCGTCGACTCATGCAGCACGAGATTGACGACCGTCTGGCGAAGGCCATCCTCGCGGGTGACATTCGTGATGGCGACGTGGTACGCGTCGACCTCGAGGGCGATGCGCTCACGGTGTCGGCCGGCGAGAACCGTATCGTTTTCGATGCCGGCGACGAGGATCCGTTCATCGACGCCGAACTCGAAGACTAATTTCGAGAACCTCGCGTGATGCGGGAATAAAGCTCAGGGCATCCGGTTACACCTATCGGTTGCCCTGCTTTCCTGCGCGGGCATTCGTATTTCACCGACACACACAAAAGGACATCATGTCGAAGACCGCAGTCACCTCTGCCCCCATTCTTCCCGTGCTCGCTGAGCGCTGGAGCCCCCGCTCGTACACCGACCAGGCGCTGACCCGCACCGACCTCGCTTCGGCGTTCGAGGCTGCTCGTTGGTCACCCTCGGCTAACAACTCGCAGGAGTGGCGCTACATCGTCGGCTTCCGCGGCGACGCAACCTTCGAGACCATCGCCGGTACCCTCGCTGGTTGGAACGCCACCTGGGCTCCGACCGCGGGCGCACTGGTTGTTGCTGCCGCTCAGGTCGAAGATGCTGAAGGCAAGGCCAACCCCTACGCGATCTACGACCTCGGTCAGTCGGTTGCTCACTTCTCAGTTCAGGCCCACGCTGACGGACTCCACGTTCACCAGATGGCTGGCACCGACACCGCAGCACTCGACGAGGCATTCAACCTGCCCACCGGCGTCAAGTCGTTCGTCGTCTTCTCGGTCGGTCACGTCGGCGCAGCGGATGCTCTTCCCGAGCAGCTCGCTGAGCGCGAGGTTAAGCCGCGCGAGCGTCGCGCTCTCGGCGAGACCGTCTTCTACAGCGCGCTGTAACGATTACTTTCCGTCATCGACGGACTGATCGGCGAGGGCAGATATGTCCTCGCCGATTTCGTTAACGTCTTTTCCGAGGGCCTTCATCTCGAGCAGAAGTTTCTTGATGGCTGCGAGTTCCTGGGCGTGCGATTCACGCGCCGCTTTGGCGAGCTCGAATTCAGCGAGGGACGCAGCGTGAGTCTCGTCAATTTTCTGCTGCACCCCGCGGGCTTGAACGTCCTGGCCCACCATGATGACGGCAAGTAGCACGAGCTGCAGGAAGGCCTGCGAAATCCAGGCAACGATGATGACCGGGTCGCCGCTGGCGATGGCCGCAGGCAAGCTGATGAACGCGATCGCGGCGAACAGGTAAGCCGCCCACATGGTGCCGACGGCACTCGTGATGCGCGCTGCCAGTCGCTCGTTGAATTGGCGAATTCCCATGGGATGCTCCGATGCCTAGGTGTTGAGCTGCTCTGCGACGAGTTTCGCGTAGACGCCCTTACTCGCCAAGAGTTCGTCGTGCGAACCGCGCTCGACGATGCGACCCTTGTCGACGACAAAGATGACATCCGCATTGATGATGGTCGACAGGCGGTGTGCGATCGCGATCGTGGTGCGGTTGCGCGAGGCGCGGTCAAGCGTTTCCTGAACGATACGCTCCGAGACGGTATCGAGCGCGCTCGTCGCCTCGTCGAGAATCATGATGCTCGGATCTTTGAGAAGAACGCGCGCGATAGCGATGCGCTGCTTCTCTCCACCGCTGAGCCGGTATCCGCGCTCGCCGACCACAGTCTCGTATCCGCGCGGGAACGAGACGATGGTGTCGTGGATGTTCGCCTCACGAGCGACGCGCTCGAGCTCCGCATCCGTCGCGTCGGGTTTCGCATAGCGCAGATTCTCGGCGATAGTCGAGTGGAACAGGTAGGTCTCCTGACTGACCACCCCGATGTGTGACATGAGGGAGTCGTGCTGAAGCTTGCGCACGTCGGTGCCGGCGAAGGTCACCGCGCCATCCGTCACGTCATAGAGGCGAGGGATGAGGTACGAGATGGTCGTTTTGCCGGAGCCGGACGGGCCGACGAACGCGACGAACTGCCCGGGCTCGATGCGTAGGTCGATGTCGGTGAGGGTCGGCCCGGCCTCGGGCTCACTCTCTGGGTAGCGGAAGGTCACGTGGTCGAGGGCGATTTCACCCACGCGCGCCGGGTCGACGGTCTTGGCGTCGGGCGCATCCGTGATCGCGGGCTTGAGGTCGAGGTACTGGAAGATGCGTGCGAAGAGTGCCTGCGAGGTCTGCAGGTCGAGCGCCACCTGCATGAGCCCCATCATCGGAAACAGTAGACGGTTCTGAACCGTGGTGAACGCGACGATGGTTCCGATGGTGAGGGGCACGTTGTTGGTCAGCAGCAGACCGGCGAACACGTAGATGATCGCGGGAATCGACGAGAGAAAAATCTGCACCATCGCGAAGAACCACTGACCGGTCATCGTCTGGCGAATCTGCAGATGGATCTGGTTGCGGTTCTCGCTGTCGTAGCGCGCGGTCTCAGCATCAGCCTGCGAGAAGCTCTTCGAGAGCATGATGCCCGAGACGCTCAGGGCCTCTTGCGTGATGGAGTTCATCTCGGCGAGCGACTCTTGCGTCTTGGTTGCAATGCGCGCACGAATCTGACCGACCTTGCGCTGGGCGAAAACCATGAGCGGAAGCATGATCACGGCGACGATCGTGAGAGGCCAGCTGAGCAAGAGCATGGCGACAAAGGCCGCAATCACGGTCGTGGTGTTACCGAGCACGCTTGAGACGGTGTTGCTCAGAACGCTCGAAACCCCACCGACGTCGTTTTGCAGGCGCGACTGAATCGCACCGGTTTTATTGCGGGTGAAGAAGGCGAGTTCCATCGACTGCAGGTGCGAGAAGAGCTTCACGCGCAGCGTTCCCATCACCTTGTTGCCGACGGATTCGGTGAGGTAGGTGGTCCACACGCCAAGACCAGCCGAGACGACCCAGATGAGAATCATGGTCGCGACGAGCTGTCCAACGAGCGGGAAGTTGACGCCGCCGGTCTTCGGGAAGAGTCCCTGGTTGAAAAGCTGCTGAATGAGCAGCGGGGGGATGACCGTCAACGCAGATGCGGTGAGAACCAACATGACCACGAGCGCCAGCTCGGGCTTGTAGTCGACGAACAGTTTCGCAATGCGGGGAAACAGGTTGGGGATGTCGGGGGCATCAGCGTTCTTCGCGCGCTGCGCCTGCGCATCCGTGTGCATCGCCCGCATCGGGCCACCGCGTGCATGCATACTCATCGTGATTAACACTAAGGCGCGAGGGCGCGGGAGTATTCCCTGATCTCGTGCCCAGTGCGACAATGGGCGCATGACCTTCAGTGTTGCGGGCAGCCGTTTCGTGATTACCGGTGCCGCATCCGGAATGGGTTTGCTCTACGCGCGGCGTGCGGTCGCCGAGGGCGCCGCGGTCGTATGGCTGTGGGATGTCAATAAGAAGGCGCTCGCCGAAGTGGTCGAGGCGCTCTCGCGCATCGGTGTTCCGAACACCGTTGTCTACGGCGACGTCGTCGATCTGAGCTCACGGGCTGCCATTGAAAAGGCGGCCGCGAAGGTCATCAAGAAAATCGGTGGCACGGATGTGCTGATCAACAATGCAGGCGTTGTGCGCGGGGCCGTGTTCTGGGAGCACGACAACGAAGCACACACCGAGAAGACGATGCAGGTGAATGCACTCGCGCCGATGTTTGCGACCCACGAGTTTTTGCCGGGCATGATGGCGAGCAAAGGCGAGAGCCGCATCGTCAACGTAGCGTCGGCCGCGGGCATGCTCAGCAACCCGCGCATGAGCGTCTACGCTTCGAGCAAGTGGGCGCTCATCGGTTGGTCTGACTCCTTGCGGCTCGAACTCCTGCGCGAGGGCCATCGCCAGGTGAAAGTGCTCACGGTCGCGCCGAGCTACATATCCACTGGCATGTTTGAGGGAGTGCGCGGACCCCTGATGACCCCGCTCATGCGTCCGGAATACGTGGTCGCGAAGGTGTGGACGGCGATGATTCAGGGCCGCTCGATGCTGATGCTCCCGTGGACGGTTCACCTTTCCAAAGTGCTCAAGGGTGTCTTACCGCAACGTGCTTTCGACTGGATTGCTGCCAACGTTTTTCACGTCTACGACTCGATGGACAAGTTCACCGGGCGTAAATAGTTACGTCCCTTTCGTAACAATGTGACGTGGCGGTCCTCCTGTGGCGCCGAAAGTTCATTACCTGTCACGCGTGACGAGAATCAAACTCGCATCCATATTCGCGTCACAATTCGCAAGAAACGGTTAACTAACGCAATTGTGACGCACGCCCGGTGCGGGTTGCCGATGCTGGATAAACACCCATCCAGACAAGGACCCCTCGTGATCACCGTCAAGAACCTCACCAAGCAGTACGGCGTCGGCGACGCAGCCGTCACCGTGCTTCGTGACGTCAACTTTGAGGTGCCTGAGGGTCAGATCCTGGCGATTGTCGGCCCCAGCGGCGCCGGCAAGTCAACGCTTGCTCAGTGCATCAACTTGCTCGAGCGTCCGACCTCGGGTTCCGTCATCGTCAACGGGGATGACCTTGCCGGCCTTTCGCAGGCGCAGCTTCGCATCGCGCGTCGCCGCATCGGAACGATCTTTCAATCGGATGGGCTATTCGCTCGCCGCACCGCAGCAGAAAACGTCGCCCTCCCGCTGGAATACCTCGGCGTCACCGCGGCCGAGACCAAGCGCCGCGTCGCTGAGCTGCTTGACCGTGTGGGCTTGAGCGCTCGCGCCAACTTCTACCCGCACGAGCTATCCGGCGGTCAGCGTCAGCGTGTGGGCATCGCCCGCGCTCTGGCGCTCAAGCCGTCGGTAGTGCTGTCTGACGAGGCCACCTCGGGTCTCGACCCCGACTCGACCAAGTCGATCGTCACGCTGCTCAAGGATCTGCGCGACGACCTCGGTCTCTCGATTCTTTTCATCTCGCATGAGATGGACACGGTGCGCTCGGTCGCTGACTCGGTCGGTCGACTCGACCGCGGCAGCATCGTCGAGCAGGGCACCCTCATCGACCTGCTTCGCGACCCCAGCTCGCAGCTCGGCGCCGACCTGCGCCCCCACGGTGCTCTGCCGACCGCGGTCGAAGGTCAGTCCAAGTGGCAGGTCACCTACCTGTCGGCGGGTGTGCCCAGCGACTGGCTGCACATTCTCTCCACCCGAGTGAAGTCGCCCGTGGCGTTGTTGTCAGCAAACATCGAGAGCCTCAACGGAGCGCTCTATGGCCAGGCGACAATCGGTCTGACCAACGTCGATGAGAAGGCCGCGCTCGCGAGCGTCGAGGGGCTGGCGCTCTCAATCCGCCGCGTGGGCTTCGACCACCCCGAGCGCAGTTTCATCGCTGTCGACGAAGGCGAGGTGGCACTGTGAGCCTGACTGCAACCGTGCTCGCCGGAGTCAATGACGTTCCTGTCAGCGAGATCCCCGGACTCATCTTTCCGGCTCTTGGCGAAACTCTCATCATGGTCGGCATCACGATGGCAATCGTGGTCGCGGTCGGCATTCCCCTCGGCGCCATCATCTTCAATCTCGCGCCCGGTGGACTATTCGCTCACCGCGCCGCGCACACCACGCTCAGCTGGGTCATCAGTGTCGGCCGGTCGCTGCCGTTCCTTATCCTCATGGCAGCGATCATCCCGTTCACGCGTTTCGTCGTGCACACGACGATTGGCATCCCTGCCGCTGTCGTTCCGATGTCGCTTGCGGGAATTGCCTTCTTTACGCGCATCGTCGAGAACTCGCTGCGCAGCGTTCCCACTGAACTGACGCGCGTGGCCAAGGCTTCGGGTGCGTCCAACTTCCAGATCATTCGCACGGCTCAGATCAACGAGGCGATTCCCTCGCTGATTGGTGGTCTGACCATCAACACCATCGCGATGATCGAGTACTCGGCGATTGCCGGAACCATCGGTGCCGGTGGCATCGGTTATGTGGCCATCACCTACGGATACCAGCGCTTCGACAACACCGTCATGGTCGTCACGATTGTGGTGCTGGTGGTTCTTGTCGCACTGGTGCAGCTCGTCGGTGACACACTCGCCCGGCTGGCGAATCCGCAGAAGCGAATGCGCAGGGCGCGCGCGGGACGAACCGTTGAGCAACAGCTCGAAGCCGTCTCGCCCTAGCCGCCCCCAAACAGACCCAACATCACCCCAACAACTTTTTTACCTTCAGAAATTAGGAAATTCACCATGTCTACCACTGCAACCAAGCCCGCTGACAACGCGGCTAACGACCTCGGCTTCGAAATTAAGAAGAAGCGTCGCTGGCCCTGGATTACCGGTGCTGTCGTCGTCGTTCTCGCGATCGTCGCCGCAATCGCCATCCCGCTTCTCACGGCCAAGAAATCGCCCAACGAGATTGCCGGTGCGACGCTGGTCGTCGTGACCGCCGAGGGAAACGCAACCGAGCAAGCACTCGTTGAATTCATCGCCAAGAACGTGGCACCCAAGTACGGCATCACCGTTGCCTATAAGGGTCTCGCGGACTCCACCACCCTCAACCGCGCTGTGAGCGAGGGTGAAGTTGCCGCAACCGTGTACCAGCACAAGCTGTGGCTCGGTCAGGTTCTCGCCGCTAACCCCGACTTCCAGGAAGAAGCCGCAACGCCGGTATTCCGCTGGGGCTTTGGTGTGTTCTCGGACAAGTACACCTCGCTTGACCAGCTTCCGCAGAACGCTGTCGTGTCGCTCTACTCTGACCCGGCAAACGAAGCTCAGGGTCTGTGGCTGCTCGAGCGCGCTGGCCTCATCACTCTCAAGTCGGGCGTGAACAAATGGCAGGCGACCGTCGACGATGTTGCGACCAACCCGAAGAACATCCAGTTCAAACTGCTCGACTTCGCCGCTCAGTCACGTGCGCTTGCCGACCTCGATGCTGCCGTTGGTTACACCGAGTACTACTTGGCGGCCAAGATTCCGATCAGCAAGCAGATCTTCGCGCCCGCTGCTCCCGACGAGTTCGCCGGCCAGCTGACTATCGGAACCAAGTACAAGAACACCGAGAACATCAAGAAGCTCATCGCTGCCTTCAAGGACCCGGCTGTTCAGCAGTGGCTCGCCAGTGAGCCTTCGGTTCAGCACATCCTGCTTCCGCTCAACGCGAAGTAGCCAGACCCGCTGTCGGGGCGCCTGTTGGGGGCGCCCTGACAGCGCACCTCCTCTCCCAACATTCCCAACACACAAGGACTTCACATGACTAAGCAGATTCGTTTCAACGCGTTCGACATGAGCTGCGTTGGCCACGTCACTGGTGGCACCTGGCGTCACCCTGACAACCACGCTGATCGCTACAACACCATCGAGTACTGGACCGAACTGGCGCAGCTTCTCGAGAAGGGCAAGTTTGACGGCATCTTCATCGCGGATGTGCTCGGAACCTATGACGTGTACGGCGGCAACCACGATGCGGCAATTAAGCACGCCGCTCAGATTCCCGTAACTGATCCGTTGCTCGTTGTCTCGGCGATGGCGTCGGTCACCGAACACCTCGGCTTCGGCATCACCGCGGGAACAGCCTATGAGCACCCGTATCCGTTCGCTCGTCGCATCTCGACTCTCGACCACCTCACCCGCGGTCGTGTGGGCTGGAACGTCGTCACGGGCTACCTGCCCTCGGCAGCGCGCAACATGGGCCAGACTGATCAGCTTGAGCACGACGCACGCTACGACCACGCGGATGAGTACCTCGAGGTGCTCTACAAGCTGTGGGAAGGCTCGTGGGAAGACGACGCGGTGATCAAGAATCGCGCGACCGGCGTCTTCACTGACCCGGCGAAGGTGCACAACATCAACCACCAGGGCAAGCACTTTTCGGTTCCGGGCATTCACCTTGTCGAGCCCTCGCCCCAGCGCACGCCGGTCATCCTCCAGGCGGGAGCATCCAAGCGCGGCATGGCCTTTGCTGGTCAGAACGCCGAGGCGATCTTCGTCGCTGGGCCGACCAAGGAAATCGTTGCCGCTCAGGTCAAAGACCTCCGTGGTGCGCTCGAGACCGCCGGTCGCGGTCGCGACGCCGCACGCGTCTACGCAATGCTCACCATCATCGTGGACGAGACGCATGACAAGGCCGCGGCCAAGCACCAGGCGTTCCTCGACTCGGCCGACCCCGAAGCAGCCCTTGTGCTGATGTCGGGTTGGATGGGTGTCGACCTCTCCAAGTACGACCTCGACGAGCCGCTTGGCAACATCGAGTCGAACGCCATCCGCTCAATTGCTGACTCGCAGTCGGGCAACGGTGGAACCGGCGAGAAGCCTGCCGGCGAGTGGACTGTGCGCGACATCGCCGAGTACTCGAAGGTGCGTGGCTTTGGTTCGGTCATCGTGGGTGACCCGAAGGAGATCGCCGACCAGCTCGAAGAGTGGATGAACGTCACCGACGCCGACGGCTTCAACCTGGCCTACGCGGTGACACCCGGCACATTCGAGGACATCGTGAAGTGGGTTGTTCCCGAGCTGCAGGCTCGCGGTCTCTACCGAACCGAATACGACGAGGGCACGCTGCGCCAGAAGCTATTCGGCAAGGGTGACCACCTCGCTCCCGAGCACAACGGCTACCAGTACAAGGTGAGCAAAAAGGCTCAGCTGGTCGACGCCTAGGCTGTCAGTGCTGAGTTGCCGACGCCGGCGATGAGGAATCCGACGATGATCATCACGATCGGCGCGACGGCGGTGAGCAAGCCGAAAAGCCAGGCCTGCTTCTTCTGAGACATACGCACGATGGCGGTGATGCCGAGGGCAAGAACCGCGACGCCGGGGCCGAGAATCAGCGTAAAGACGCCGATGTACTTCGCCGCATTCATGCCGTTGTCGCTGATCATAATCGCCATCAAGCTGATTGGCGCCCAGATGAGGGTAATGATTGCTCCCACTACGAGCAGAACAATGGTGATGACGCGGTCGTTGGTGCTTGAAGGAGTGGTTGTCATGACTCGAGCCTAGTGCGGGGTGGCGAAGGCGACGAAGGTCAAACCGAGGCCGAGGAGCCACATCAGCACCGGGCCGGCACTCGCGGCAAGACCGGCAGGCCACGAGCGTTGCCCGCGACGCATCCACACGATTGCTACGACGAGCGAGGCGACATAGACCAGCGGAGGGCAATAAATCAGCACCATGAGTGAAAACACCTGAAAGCTGGTCGACCAGTAGGCCATGCCCGCAAGACCAGCGAAGAAGTAACCGATGAGGGTGAGCAGCGCGCCGAGGGCTACCAGACCTATGGTGACACCGAGGTCGGGGTGGTACTCGCGTGGCATGCCCTCGAGTTTCATGGTGCGAGCCTAGAGGAACATCGGACGGTCGTCATCGTCGTCACCCGATCCGAGTGTTACGACAACGGGCACGTGGTCGCTCGGGCCATCGCCCTTGCGTTCATCGCGCACGATCTCGGCCGACTCAACCATGTCGGCAAAAGCGGACGACCCGAGAATGAAGTCGATGCGCATGCCCTCGTCGCGCGGAAAGCGCAGCTGCTTGTAGTCCCAGTAGGTGTAGCCATCCGGGATGCGCGAGCGAACCACATCGCGTAGGCCGACTGCTTCGAATCCGAAGAACGCCTCGCGCTCAGCTGCCGACACGTGCGTGCTGCCCTCGAATTCACGCATGTCCCAGACATCGGTATCCAGCGGAGCCACGTTGAAGTCGCCCATCAGAGCGAGCGGCTGGTCAGGGTTGTCGCTCAACCACCCGGCGGTGTCGCGCGCGAGGCCGCGCATCCACTCGAGCTTGTAAGGGTAGTGCGGGTTGTCGAGTTCGCGACCGTTTGGAATGTAGAGGCTCCACACCCGCACGCCGTCGATAGTGGCGCCAATGGCGCGGGCTTCGAGCCCGGGTGCTCCGGTTGCCGGGTCTTCGGGACCAAAGCCGGGCTGCGACGGAAAACCGACCTCGACATCATCAAGACCGAGTCGGCTGGCGATGGCGACGCCGTTCCACTGGTTCAGGCCGTGCAGGGTGACCTCGTAGCCGGCCTGTTCGAATGCCTCGTACGGAAACTGGTGGTCGCGGCACTTGATCTCTTGCATCGCAAGCACATCGATGTCACCGCGGTGCAGGTAATCGATGACTCGGTCAACGCGCGCGCGAATGGAGTTGACGTTCCAGGTGGCGATGCGCATTAGTCAACGATCCGGCAGGAGTTGCCGAGTTCTTCGTCGACGCCGCCGGAGCGAGCATCCGAAATGTAGTTGGGGTGACGGTTGAGCCACTCAGTGACGAACCAGCAACCCGAGGTGATCTTCTTGTCGGTGGTGGCAAGGATGTCGTCGATCACGCGCTTGACCATGATGGCTCCGAGACCGCCGTTACGCGCGCTCGGGTCGATGAAGGTTCCCGTGATCATGAGCTCGTCATCGCCGCGCAGGTCGTAGCGTGCGTGACCGACCTCGACCTCGTCCTGCAGCAGCAGGTAGCGGTGGGATGCGGGCGAGTGCACAACTTCGAGGGTCATGTAATCAGCGTACTGACTGCGAGAATAGTCAGGTGAGCAAGAACACCGCGACCGGGCAGGTCATCTTCGGCGACAACGCCGAAGTGCTGACGACATTCGCTGACGGTTCGTTCCAGCTCATCTACATCGACCCGCCGTTCAACACAGGGCGCGAACAGGTGCGCGGAACGACGACCAGCGTTCGTGCCGCTGATGACACGTCAGGCGTCGCAGGGTTCAAGGGTCTCTCGTATGAGCGCATCCGCCACAATCTCATGCGGTACGACGACCGTTTCGACGACTACTGGGCGTTTCTTGAGCCCCGCCTCGAGGAGGCATGGCGCCTGCTGGCCGACAACGGCACGCTCTACCTGCACCTCGACTACCGCGAGGCGCACTACGCCAAGGTCCTACTCGATGCTCTGTTCGGTCGCGACTGCTTTTTGAACGAAATCATCTGGGCCTACGACTACGGCGGAAAGAGCAAAACGCGCTGGCCGGCCAAGCACGACACCATCCTCGTCTACGTCAAGAACCCTAAGTCGTACATCTTCAATTCAGAAGATGTTGATCGCGAGCCCTACATGGCGCCGGGTTTGGTGACTGCTGACAAGGCAGAACGCGGCAAGCTGCCCACCGATGTCTGGTGGCACACGATCGTGTCGCCCACCGGCAAAGAGAAAACGGGATACCCGACACAGAAGCCGGAAGGCATCCTTCGGCGCATCATTCAAGCGTCCACGAACGTCGGGGATGCCGTGCTCGACTTCTTCGCGGGCAGTGGAACCACCGGCGCAGTTGCCGCCGCCCTCGGCCGCAACTTTGTGTTGGTAGACAAAAATCCCGAGGCGCTCGCCGTCATGCGGGAACGTCTCGGGACTCTTTCGGGCGTCACCTTTCGTGATGCCACCGAACTAGCTAGCTAGTCGTTGTCCTTGGCGCCATGCGAGGAGCCGGCAGCCATACCGGGGTCAACCATCGCGCCCATTTCTTCCGCCGCCTTCTCTGCATTGACAGCAGCGTCGCGTTCGGCGAGCTCTTCAATGGCCGACTTCTGACGAAGCGGCGGGGTCTTCAAGAACCAGCTGAGTACGAAGGCGATGAGCGCAACGACCATGCAGATCCAGTAGATCGAGATAGAAGCGTTCGAGAAGCCGACCAGGAACGGGTCGCTCAGTCGGTGGTCGGCACCGATGAGGAACGAGGTGTCACCGTTCATCGAAGTGGTAGCAGATGCCGGGTCTTTCGCCGCGCTCAACAAGACCTTGAGAATCGGCTTGTTGGCCGGGTCGGCCAGCACCGCCGGGTCGGTCAGGGCCTGCTTGAGCGGGGTAAGGAAGGTCGGGTCCTGGAAGGCGGCCTTGATGGTTTCTGGGATGCGCGAGAACAGTACCGAGAACAGCACGGCGGTTCCCATGGTTCCACCCATCGTGCGGAAGAACGTAGACGACGAAGTCGCGACACCCATGTTCTGGGGGTCAACCGAGTTCTGGCTGGCAACGGTGAGCGTCTGCATGAGCTGACCGAGACCGGCGCCGATGAGGAACATTCCGATCATGACGAACCACACGGGCTTGTCGTAGGTGAGGAAGGTCATGTAGAAGTAGCCGACCGCGAGGAATGCGGTACCGATGCGCGGGAAGCGACCGTAGCGCCCGGTGCGTGACATGATCTGACCGCTGATCATCGAGGCTGCCATCATGCCGATGATCATCGGCAGCATGAGCAGACCGCTCTGGGTCGGAGTTGCGCCCAGTACGAGCTGCAGGTAGAGCGGGATGGTCATCATTCCGCCGAACATTGCGAAACCGACGAAGACACCCATGATGGTGGCCATCGAGAACGTCGAGTTCTTGAAGAGCTTCATCGGGATGAGCGCGTCATCCTTCATGCGCAGTTCGGTGAGGATGAATGCCAATATGCCGACCGCACCGATGATGTAGCAGGTCCAAGCTCCGGCGGAGCCCCAGCCCCACTCGCGACCCTGTTCGGCGATGAGAAGCAGCGGGCCGACCGACAGAATGACGAAGGCGGCACCGAGCCAGTCGATGCGCACGCGGCGGTGGTTGGCGGGCAGGTGCAGGAAGGCCAGCACCACGAGCAGTGCGATTGCACCAATCGGAAGGTTGAGCAAGAAGACCCAGCGCCATCCTGAGATGCCAAGAATTTCGTTGGTTCCGGAGAGCAGTCCACCGATGAGCGGTCCGATGACGCTCGAGATGCCGAACACGGCGAAGAAGAAGCCCTGGTACTTGGCACGCTGACGCGGCGCAAGCATGTCACCCATGATGGCAAGCGGAAGCGCCATCAAACCGCCGGCACCGAGACCCTGCACCGCGCGCCATCCGGCGAGCTGGTACATGTCCATCGCGGTTCCCGAGAGAAGCGAGCCGAGCAAGAAGATGGCGATGGCGATGATGAACAGTGGGCGTCGGCCGAAGATGTCGCTGAGCTTGCCGTAGATCGGAGTCGCGATGGTCGACATGATCATGTAGCCCGTGGTCACCCACGCCTGCAGGCTCATGCCGTCGAGGTCGTCGGCGATCGTGCGCATCGACGTGCTCACGATGGTCTGATCGAGGGCCGAGAGGAACATGCCGGCCATGAGGCCGATCATGACGAGCATGATCTGACGGCTTGTCATAGTGGCGCCGGCGGCAAGCTTGCGTGATGCGCGCTTAGAGGTGGACATGCGTATCCTTTTGCGAAGTCTGAGAAGCTGGTCACTTTTAGTAACCTAGGTAACTGATAGTATCCAAACTCGGTCAGTAAACCAATTTGAACATGGATAGGGGTGCACCGTGGATGACCTGCTACGCAGCTTGAAAGAACGCGTGCAGCCCGGCGACCGCGAGACCCTCCAGTCGATTATCGAGCGCATCGGCGATAAGTGGAGCGTGATGGTGCTCGTCATCATCTCGAAACACCCTCGTCGGTTCACCGACCTTCTCGATATCGTGCCAGGAATCTCGCGACGCATGCTCACTGTGACCCTGCGCCAGCTCGAACGTGACGGCCTCATCACGCGCGTTGTGCACGCCGCGGTGCCACCACACGTCGAATACACGATTACTGAATTGGGTCTCACTGCACGCGGACCGCTCTCGGCCATGCTCGCGTGGGCGCTCGACCACCGCGACGAGATCCTGAGCAATCGGGAAACCTACGACAAGGTCGTTTAGACTCTCCTGTCGTGACCTCTCCCGCTCAGCACTCGCGTTCCGCGCGTCGCCGAAGCGCCCGCACTCCGTTGAGGCGCCGTGCGGGCTTCTGGTTCTCGTTGTTCGCGACCCTCGTCATTCTCGGGGCCGTGGGCGAGGCACTCGTTTTGACCTACACAACCCCAGGCGGACTGCTCGTAGCCCTCAAGGTCATCCCCGCGCCGACACCGACGCCGACGCCGACGAAGAAGATCATCGTTCCCGATCCCATCGATCTCAACCTGGAATCCATCGATGACCCGACCAGCTTCTGGGTGGTCATCGACAAACTTCGTGCGATTCGACCCGAGTCGTTCGAGCCCAAGGATTTGATTGTTGTTCCCGTGGCCCGCAAGTACGACACGATGATGCGCAAGCCAGCAGCGCTTGCGCTCAAGAAAATGTTCGACGCCTACCACGTCGAAACCGGCCGCGGACTCAAGGCCCTGAGTGGCTACCGCAGCTACGCCATGCAAAAAGCGGCTTTCGATGGCGACTACACGCTGAGTGCACTTCCGGGTCACAGTGAACACCAATCCGGCATGGCGATGGATATCGGCGCCACGAGCGGCAAGTGCCCGGTGTACGACTGTTTTGCCTACGAACCTGAAGCCATTTGGCTTGCCGCGAACGCCTGGCAGTACGGATTCATCTTGCGTTATCCCAAGGGCAAAGAAGACATCACCGGATACCAGTACGAGCCCTGGCACTATCGCTTCGTTGGCCCGCAGCTGGCAAAGCGCATGCACGATGCCGGGGTGCAGACCCTCGAACAAGAGTTCGGTTTGCCGGCCGCAGCGAAGTACGCGTTCCAGCAGGCGCAACCAATTGTCATTCCGCTTCGCCCCGTCGGGGCGAAGTAGCTCAGAGCAAGCTAGGCGCTCAGTGCGGCGTCGACGATGCGTTTCGCCTCGGCTTGGACGAGGGCAAGGTGCTCCGGCCCCTTGAATGATTCGGCATAGATCTTGTAGACGTCTTCTGTGCCCGAGGGGCGAGCCGCGAACCACGCGAACTCCGTCTCGACCTTGACGCCACCGATGGCAGCGCCATTTCCGGGGGCGTGCGAGAGCTTCGCCGTGATCGGGTCGCCAGCGAGTTCGGTGGCTGCGATCGAATCGGGCGAGAGTTTGGAGAGCTTTGCTTTTTGCCCGCGGTTGGCGGGAGCATCCACGCGTTCGTAGGCAGGCTCACCGAAGCGGTGCACGAGTTCGCGGTAGAGCTGCGACGGAGTCTTGCCGGTGACCGCCAGAATCTCACTCGCGAGCAGGCACAGGATGATGCCGTCTTTGTCGGTGGACCACACACTGCCGTCGAAACGCAAGAAAGAGGCACCCGCGCTCTCTTCGCCGCCGAATCCAACAGAGCCGTCGACCAGACCGGGCACGAACCACTTGAAACCGACCGGAACCTCCCAGAGCTCGCGACCGAGCGAGTCGGCAACACGGTCGACCATGCGCGAAGAAACAAGCGTCTTACCGATGCGGGCGTCCTTTCGCCAGTGCGGACGGTTTTGGTAGAGGTATTCGATTGCGACGGCGAGGTAGTGGTTCGGATTCATCAGCCCCTCATCGGGCGTGACGATTCCATGACGATCGGCGTCAGCGTCGTTTCCGGTGAGCAGGTCGAACTGGTCACGCTTGGTGATGAGCGAGGCCATCGCTGACGGGCTGGACGGGTCCATACGGATCTTGCCGTCCCAGTCGAGTGTCATGAATGACCAGCGGGGGTCGACATGCGGGTTGACCACAGTGAGGTTGAGTCCGTAGCGCTCGCCGATCTCAGCCCAATAGGCAACGGATGCGCCACCCATCGGGTCGGCACCGATCGAGATGCCCGAGCGCTTGATGGCGTCCATATCGATGACGTTGGCGAGGTCACCGACGTAGGTCCCGAGAAAGTCGTAGCCCTCGTAGCCACCCTCGGGGTTGACGCGCTTCACATCGACGAGGCCGCGGGCGATGAGTTCATTGGCGCGTTTGGCGATTGCATTCGTGGCGTCGGTGTCGGCCGGGCCGCCGTGGGGCGGGTTGTACTTGAAGCCACCGTCCTGGGGCGGGTTGTGGCTGGGGGTCACAACGATGCCGTCTGCCTGATCGGCGTTTCCGGCGGCGTTGTAGGCGATGATCGCGTGCGAGACCGCGGGCGTCGGCGTGTAGCCGTCGCGGCTGTCAACGAGCACGCGCACGCCGTTCGCCACGAGCACCTCGAGCGCCGTGTCTTGCGCAGGTTTGCTCAGCGCGTGAGTGTCGGCACCCATGAACAGCGGTCCAGTGATGCCCTGAGAAGCCCGATACTCAACAATCGCCTGCGTGATCGCTGCGATGTGGTCTTCGTTGAAAGCGGTATTGAACGATGAACCGCGGTGACCGGACGTGCCGAACGCAACGGCCTGATCGGGGTTCGACACATCGGGATGCTTGTCGTAATACGCCGCGAGCAGCGCCTCTTCGTCGATGAGGTCGGACGGTTGGGCGAGGGTTCCGGCACGTGTGTTCACCTCAGTAAGTTTGCCAGCGCCGGTAACCTAGGTAAATGGCTACGCGCGCAAAAAGTAAAGGCTCCGGTCCCTACAGCTATTTGGGACCCGCCGGAACGTTCACCGAAGCCGCGCTCGCCCAGGTTCCCGAGGCGGCCGGCGCTATTTGGCGTTCCGCGAACAACGTTGGTCAGGCCCTCGATGACGTCGTCAAGGGTCGCTCGGTCGCGGCCATGATCGCGATCGAAAACTCGGTCGACGGTGGCGTGACTGCAACGCAGGATGCGCTTGCGAACATCCCGAATCTTCGTATCGTGGGCGAGTACCTCGTGCCGGTTGCGTTTGACCTGGTTGCCAAGCCCGGAACGAAGCTCGCTGACATCAAGGTCGTCAACGCGCATCCGGTTGCCTACGCTCAGACGCGCAAGTGGCTCGAGAAGAATCTGCCCATGCACGAGCACATGCCGGCAACGAGCAATGTTTCCTCGGTCGTCGACTTGCTTGCCGGAACGAATGGCGATGCTGCGATTGCACCGCCCGGAATCGACAAGCACCACAACGTGACCGTGCTGGCCTCAGGCATCGGTGAAAACCCGAATGCGATGACGCGCTTCGTCTTGGTGAGCAAGACCACAACCTTGCCTAAACCCACCGGACACGACAAGACGAGCATCATCGTCGAACTGCCCGCTGACCGCGCCGGTGCGCTGCTCGAGATGCTCGAGCAGTTCGCTACGCGTGGTGTGAATCTCAGCCTCATTCAGTCGCGCCCGATTGGTGACGAACTCGGTCGTTACCGCTTCGTCATTGACGCCGACGGTCACGTGCTTGACGAGCGTATGTCGGATGCGCTTCTCGGACTGCGACGTTTCAGCCCCAAGGTCACCTTCTTGGGTAGTTACCCGCGCGCGGATCGCGTTCCCGTCGACCACCACGACCAGTACAGCGACAAGCAGTTCAAGGATGCCCGTGCGTGGCTGAGCAAAATCACCGGCAAGTAAACTTGTCTCGTGATTGACCTTCAACTCCTGCGCGAGAACCCCGACGTAATTCGACGTTCGCAAGAAGCGCGCGGTGGATCGGTTGAGCTGGTCGACGAAGTAATTGCGGCGGATGCTGCTCGCCGTGGTGCCCTGACGGAGTTCGAAACCCTCCGCGCTGAGCAGAACGCATTCGGCAAGAAGGTTGGCGCAGCCAAGGGCGACGAGAAGCAGGCTCTGCTTGCCGAAGTCGCTGACCTCGCCAACCGAGTCAAAGAAGCGCAGGCTGCGGCGAACACCGCGGAAGAAGCCTTCGACGCCGTTGCGCGACGAATCGAAAACGTGGTGATCGATGGCGTTCCCGCCGGTGGCGAGGAGAGCTTTGTCACCCTGCGTGAGGTCGGCGCGATTCCGACCTTCGATTTCGAACCGCGTGACCACCTCGAACTTGGCCAGATGCTCGGCGCCATCGACACCGAACGCGGCGCCAAGGTCTCTGGCTCGCGCTTCTACTTCTTGCGTGGTGTTGGTGCTCGCCTCGAACTTGGGTTGATGAACCTCGCCCTGTCGAAGGCTCTCGAAGCCGGCTTCATCCCGCTCATCACGCCTACGCTCGTTCGCCCCGATGTGATGCAGGGCACGGGCTTTTTGGGTGAGCACTCTGACGAGATTTATTACCTGCCCGCCGACGACCTGTACCTCACCGGTACGAGCGAGGTCGCGCTCGCGGGTTACCACGCGGACGAAATTATCGATGTCGATGGTGGCCCCGTGCGGTACGCCGGATGGTCGACCTGCTACCGCCGTGAGGCGGGCGCGAGTGGCAAAGACACTCGCGGCATCATCCGTGTGCACCAATTCAACAAGCTGGAGATGTTCGTTTACGCCCACCCCGATGTTGCCGAAGCCGAGCACGACAAACTCGTCGCATGGCAAGAAGACATGATGCAGTCACTCGGACTCTCGTACCGTGTCATTGATGTCGCGGCTGGCGACCTCGGTTCGAGCGCGGCGCGCAAGTTCGACATTGAGGCGTGGATTCCGACGCAGGATGCGTACCGCGAACTCACGAGTACCTCGAACTGCACCACGTTCCAGGCCCGTCGCCTCAACACACGTTTCCGCACCGAGTCGGGCAAGACCGCTCCGGTCGCGACGCTCAACGGAACTCTCGCGACCACGCGTTGGATTGTTGCGCTGCTCGAAACGCACCAGCAGGCGGATGGTTCGGTCATCGTGCCCGAGGCACTGCGTCCATTCATGGGCGGTCTCAGCGTGCTGACTCCGGAGGCATCCAAGTAAATGGCACCCGTTGCACAGTCTGAGCGTTGGCTCGTCGCGCTCGACATTGATGGCACCCTGCTCACACACCGCGGTGAGATTGACCAACGCGTGATTGACACGGTGGCCGCTGTTATGGCCGCCGGTCACGAAGTGATGCTCGCGACGGGACGCCCCATGAGCGAGACCGTTCCGGTGATCGAGCAACTTGGACTCAGCCCCGAGTTCGTGGTCTGCTCGAACGGCGCCGTGGTGTGGAAGAAAGACCCGCTCGCTCCCATCGGTTACAGCCACGACTATGTCGAAACGTTTGACCCGGCGCTAGCCCTCGAGACGATTCGCCCGCACCTGCCCGAGGGCAAGTACGCGGTGGAAGACTCCAACGGCGATCTCTACTGCACCGAGCTCTTTCCGGTCTGGTCGCCGAACGACAAGATTTTTACCGTGACCTACGAAGAGCTGCAGCACCACCAGGCAACTCGCGTGGTGGTCATTGCTCCGACCGCTGACACCGAAGAGTTCCTCGTTGCCGTTGAAAAGATGGGCCTTCACCGCGTGACCTACGCGATCGGTATGAACAACTGGCTCGACATCTCACCCGACGGCGTGAACAAGGCGACCGGTCTCGAGAAGGTGCGCGCTGAACTCGGCATCGACCGCAGCCAGTGCTTCACCATCGGCGATGGTCGCAACGACATCGACATGCTGCGGTGGGCAGCATCCGGAGGCGGCCGCGGGGTCGTCATGGGCGACGCTCCCAGCGAGGTTGTCGAGGCCGGCAATGAGATTACGGGCAGTGCGCTCGAGCTCGGAGTGGTCGAACCGCTGAAGCGCATCCCCGGAGTTGTGGCCTAGACCTCACACAGGTTGCTGCCAGAAAGCCCTGCGACCCTAGACGGGACGCTTGTTCGGTAGACTTGTCGAGAGTTCCTTCCCCAGTGACGGGGTATTTCTCGGGAGGGCTGTCCGAGCGGCCGATGGAGCTGGTCTTGAAAACCAGTGAGCAGCAATGCTTCGTGGGTTCGAATCCCACGCCCTCCGCCACCAACGATTGAGGACAACCCATGACCGAACCCACTCCCGTGACGCGTGCAAGCAAGCGCGCTGCGAAGAGTGCCCCCGCGCAAAGCCTGCGTCACGCCCGCTCGGGCAGGCGCGGTAAGCGTCTCGGTTGGCTCGGCTTCACCGGAATCGCCCTCGCTGTGTTGCTCGTCAGCGCCACGAGTGTTTCGGCAATCGCCGTGTGGGATGTCGCCCAGAGCGCGAAGACCGTCACGCTGTCAGACAAGATTCCTTCCATCGGCGCAATCGAGGGCGGCTTCAACGTCATGCTCGTCGGTAGCGACACCCGCAAGGGGCAGTCGAACAACTACGGTGAAGACCCCGGCTCGAGCCTCAACGATGTCAACATGGTCATCCACGTCTCGGCGGATCACAAGAACGTCACTGTCGTCAGCATCCCGCGTGACATGGTGGTTCCAATCGCTGAGTGTCCCGGTGGCGGCGGCGGATGGACTGGCCCGATCAACGCGACTATGTCCGATGGCGGCCTGCCCTGCATCGTCAAGACTGTTGAAGAGCTCACCGGACTCAGCATCCCTTACGCCGGCCTCGTCACTTTCGACGGGGTAGTCGACCTCTCGAAGGCCGTCGGTGGTGTGCGCGTCTGCGTCAACGCCGACATCGATGACCCGTACACGAACCTCAAGCTGAGCAAGGGCTGGCACACGCTCGCCGGATGGGGCGCGCTTGCATTCCTGCGCACGCGCCACGGCGTGGGCGACGGTTCCGACCTGGGGCGCATCAGTAACCAGCAGGTGTTCCTTTCGGCACTCATGCGCAAGGTCAAGAGCGACAACCTTCTGGCAAACCCTCTGGCTCTGTACTCGATGTCGAAGGCAATCGTTTCGAACATGACCCTGTCGACCAGCTTGAACTCCCCGGATGTTCTCGTCTCGATGGCGATGGCCGTCAAGAACGTTGATCTGAACAAGATCGTGTTCGTGCAGTACCCGGGTAGCACGGGCGGCACTGGAGTGTACTCGGGCAAGGTTCAGCCCGATGAGTCGGCTGCCGCGTCATTGTTTGCTGCGCTCAAGGCCGACAAGCCGGTAGTTGTCACGGGCGGTCTCGGCCGTGGAGCAGTTACGGGTTCGGCGCCGGTCACCAAGAAGGCCACAGCAACGCCAACTCCCAAGGCCACGTCGTCAAAGAAGGCGACTCCGACACCCACTCCTTCGGCAACTGTTGCTCCGGTTCAACTCGATGGCAGCATCACTGGTCAGTCCGCAGACCAGTACACCTGCTCGCAGGCCAACTAGTTTTTGCTCGCCAGAACTGGCGGGCTAGACTAGGCAAGTTGTGTTTCGCTTGCGAAGCGCAAGGGAGACGTCGCATAGTCAGGCCTAGTGCACCACCCTGCTAAGGTGGAGTCCTCGTAAGGGGACCGAGGGTTCAAATCCCTCCGTCTCCGCCAGCAAATCAACCCCCCTCCCGGGGGTTTATTTGTTGGCGCCGATGTCGCGTGGGATTTGGGAGGAGGCAACCCTGTGGGTTGCCGACGGCTCCCTCCGTCTCCGCGAAATGAAAATGCCCCCGCCCGGGGGCTTTTTCATTTGCCGGTGGTGGGTGTGCTTGTTCGCCCTCCGGGGTCCCCGCCGCTGAGCACAGCATCGCTTTGCTGGTCGCGGTGGGGCGTCACATCCCGCTACCGTTGTGCACATGATGACCTCGACCGCCGCTTCGAAGTGGATTCGCAACATTTACCGCGTCTACGTGATTAGCTTCATCGCGTGGGCTGCTGCCACGGCCGTTCTGCTCGGTCGCCTCGTCATCACTAAACCCAGCGAAGGGTTTGACCTCACCTCACCGATTGCATCGGTGCTTTTCATGCTTTGCGCCTTGCCGGGTCTGCTCTATTTCCTTCTGCAGAGTCGCGCAATGCAGCACGCGGATTTGGCTGAGGCGAACACGCGTATGAATCGAGTCATGGCCCTACAGAACATCACCGGCATTATTGCGGTCGCAGGTGCGATTCTCGGATTCCTGCCCTTCGTGGTTAATGTCCTCGGGGTGGTGGGGCTGCTCTTCACTGAGCCTCAAGTGATCGGTGATCCCGCGCTAGGAGATTCCATAAACGGTGGGCCCGCGGCTTTCGCGGCCAACCTTGGGCTCATTCTTCCCTGGGTTTCGCTCTACGGTTTCGTCGCGACGTATGTTGCTGCGCTAAACATCAACCGCCAGCGCAAACGTGCGGCACAGCAGGCCACGGCCTAGGCAGCCGTCGCTTAGAGCTTCGGGGCGAGCGGCCCACGAACGAGCTTGTGCTGCGCGGCCTGGGCGACCGGGCGAATCGTGATGAGGTCGAGGTTCACGTGGCCGGGTAACTCGAGTGCGTGCACGATTGCCTCGGCGATGTCGTCTGCCGAGAGTGGCGCATCCACGCCGTCGTAAACCTTGTCTGCCTCACTCGCGTCACCGGCGAGACGGTTGAGGGCAAACTCCTCGGTCTTCACCAGGCCGGGAGCAATCTCGAGAACACGGAGGGGCTCACCGGCGAGCTCGAGGCGAAGCGCAGCCACCACGGCATGCGCGGCGAACTTAGCCGCGTTGTACCCGGCACCACCCTCGTAGGCGACGTGCCCGGCAGTCGAGGTCACCGTCATGATGTCGGCGTGGCCGTCGACGGCGGCTTGGCGCAGCAGAGGGAGAAGCGCGCTCGTGACTCGCTTGAGGCCGAGCACGTTGACGTCGTACATCTTCTGCCAGTCAGCGACGTCGCTTTCTTCAACGGATGCACGCCCGAACGCACCGCCGGCATTGTTGATGAGCGCGTGCACTGGACCGGTTTGCGCGAGGAAGTCGCGCAGCGCATCCACGTCTGACTGCGAGGTGACATCAGCAACGAAGGTGTCGATGCCGGCCTCGGTCTGGAGCGTCGCGAGGCGATCAGCTCGGCGGGCGACGCCGACGACGTTCCAGCCGCGCGAAGCGAAAAGGCGTGCCGTTGCCGCACCGATTCCCGAACTAGCACCGGTCACCACTACGCGTCGAGCACTCATGTAGTCAATCTAGCAAGCGATAATCGAACTATGACCGCGAGCGAAACACCCGACATCGACCACTCGCATCCCGATGTTTCTGGGGGCTGGCTTCGTGCCGCGGTCTTTGGTGCGATGGATGGTCTGGTTACCAACATCTCGCTCATCGCGGGTATCGCCGCCGCCGGAGCGTCACCACACACGGTGGTGATCACAGGCGTCGCTGGGCTTGTTGCGGGTTCATTCTCGATGGCGCTCGGCGAGTACGCCTCGGTCAAGACGCAGAACGAGCAGCTCGATTCCGAATTGGCGATTGAGCGCGCGGCTCACGCTCGCAACCCCGAGGCCGAACAGCACGAGCTCGCCGTCTCGTTCATGGAGATGGGGATGAGTCCCCGAACAGCGCGATCGGCCGCGCGCGAGATTCACGACAACCACGAACTCGCGCCGCGCTTGCACATCACGCACGAGCTGGGCCTCGACCCGTCGAGCAAGCCCTCGCCCTGGATCGCCGCGGTCTCCTCGTTCGCGATGTTTGCGGTGGGCGCTTTCGTGCCGCTCATTCCCTACGCGCTTGGCGTGAACGAGCTCTGGGCCGGTCTCGCGGTCGGCGGCGTCGGACTGATTCTCGCCGGCGGACTCACCGCCTACTACACGCGCCGCGCCTGGTGGCGGGGTGCGCTACGCCAGCTGTTGTTTGGTGGAATCGCGGTCACCGCCACCTATCTGGTGGGCATGCTGTTCGGCGTGAGCGCGGCCTAGCTCTCGGCCTGTTCCGCTTCAGCTTCGGCGATTTTGACGCGAACCTCGTTCATGTCGAGACCTTTGACGGCGGCGATGAGCTCGTCGAGTGCCGTCGGCGGCAGTGCCCCGGGCTGAGCGAACACGAGGATCTGCTCGCGGAACGCCATGAGCGTCGGAATGGACTGAATACCGGCCATTGCGGCCAGTTGCTGCTCGGCTTCAGTGTCGACCTTGCCGAAGACGACATCCGCGTGCTTCTCCGATGCGGCTTCGAAGGTGGGGGCGAAGGCACGACATGGTCCGCACCACTCTGCCCAGAAATCGACAAAGACGATGTCGTTGCCGGTGACCGTTGCGTCGAAGTTTTCAGCGGTGAGCTCTACAGATGCCATGTTGTCATTCTATACCCCTAGGGGTATCCTGAAAGAGTCAGATCGAAAGGACAAACTATGTGTAGCCCCGCTCAATGCCCCAACTGCGGCAAAGTCACCTGGACCGGTTGCGGAAACCACATCGATGAGGCTCTCGCCGGCGTTGCTCAGCAAGACCGATGCACCTGCAGCTAGGCACGATTTAGTGCCTGCCTGACTTGTCGGGTATGCTGAACAAGTTGTTTTCAACGCTGCGCCCGTAGCTCAACGGATAGAGCATCTGACTACGGATCAGAAGGTTGGGGGTTCGAATCCCTCCGGGCGCACCAAATAAATACGCCTCCGCTTGTCGGGGGCGTATTTATTTGCCCGCTGCTTTGCGGGATTCGAACCCGCAGGGTGAGATGGGCCCCGACCGCTGAGCAAAGCATCGCTTTGCCGGTCGCGGTTGGGACCCTCCGGGCCTACCTCCGTACCCGCCGTCGATGCAGCCACCAAGCGAGCGTTGACAGGACGCCGAGAATGACGATGATCTGTGCGAGAACCAGCGGAAGCGACGCGTCGACGTACCACCACGAAATCGGTGGCGTCACGAAGAGGGCCAGCACGAGCAGGTGCGCGATGTAGAGCGCAAGTGCGTTTTCACCCCACCAGCACATCAGCCCCGCGCGGCTCGGGGCCAAGCGGGATGCTCCTTCGAAGACGAGCAGAAGAATCGCGCTCAGCGCGAGAGTCACAAGAATGTAGCTCAGCGAAACGCGGTTCTTGCTCACCGGGATGACGACCGCGGCGACAACGCCGCCCGCGATGAGCACGGCCACGCAGATGAGGTAGCGAAGTAGGCCGCGACGCCACACGTCGGCAACTGCGGTGGCCAGCACCAGAAGTCCTGCCCACGAGATTGAACCGAACAATCCACCGTGTGCAGAGTGCAGCACAGAACTCAGCTGCGATGAATCCAAAACGAACTGGTACGCGATGAGCATCGCGAGACCGATGGTGAAACGCGCCCACGTGGCGAGTCGAATGAAGAGCACCGCGATGAGACCGGCGATGCCGAGGGCTTGCAGTGCTCCCCAATCGGTCGGCTGCCCAGTCGTGGTCGCCCCCGCCGCGATGATTGCGCCGATCCCGATAAGGGAGAGGTACCGCAGACCGAAGTACCGATACGCCGCGCCGAATCCCTGCGCGCTGCGACGAGCGAACGACGCCCCGAAGTTCAGCCCGATGACGAACACGAATGCCGGTGCCACGAGGTCAGCGATGGTGAATCCGATATCAGGCGTGTGCTTGAGAAAAGCGGGAACCAGTGCCACACCGCTGAGGTAGTTGCCAATCACCATGATGATGACAAGCACGCCGCGATAGCGATCGATGGCTAAGTCTCGGATGGGTTTACTCATTACCTTGAGCCTAGGGGCAGCTGAAAAGGGCGCATCCGGGATGTGCACTCACAAACAATGCTCGGGCGCTGATCCCGTGGTTGGCTGAAGTCATGAGTGCTTCAACGCAGAATCACGCAGGGGCGGGTCGCACCGCCGCGTACTTCGGAATCGTTCTCGTCGCGGCCGGGCTGCTGACCGGGGTCACTTCGTTCTCGCCCGTGGCGGAGCAGATTGCGACCGACATCCACCTCACACCGGTCACCTATGGCCTGCTCGGAACACTCTCACCCATCATCTTCGGCGTGGTTGGCTTGCTCACGCCAGCGGTTGCCCGGCGACTTTCACTCGAGTGGACGATCCTCATTGCGGCTGCCCTCATGGCGCTCGGTCAGCTCCTGCGCGCATTCGCTGGTGACGCAATCGGATTCTTCGGCTTCTCTATCGTGGCGATGCTCGGCATCGGTGCCGCCAACATGCTGCTGCCTCCACTCATCAAGCGTTTCTTTCCCGATCGGGTGGTGAGCGTCAGCACGGCCTACTCCGTTCTGCTCGTGGCCTCGAGCGTTTACCCTCCACTGTTTGCCGTGCCTCTCGCGCAGGCACTTGGCTGGCGCGCGACGATTGGGCTGTGGTGCGTCATCGAGTTCGTGGCGATCATTCCCTGGCTTGCAGTCATACTGCGCAACCGTAAGATCACGGATGCGCGTGCCTCCGAACACGCTCCCGCAGGCCTCACCGCCAAGGTGTGGAAGCACTCCGCCAGCTGGTCACTCATGGCGGGCTACGCCGTGGGCGTCTTCAACTTCTACATCGTCGTGGCCTGGTTGCCGACAATTCTGGTGGAGACAGCCGGAGTGGACCCTCTGGTTGCCGGCGTTCTGCTCTCGGTTTACTCGGGACTCGGCATCGTGACTGGTTTCATCGTTCCGCGCCTGCTGAACGCGATGCAGAACATTGGAATCATCTTCACCGGCATCGTCGTCATTACCGCGGTGGGCTACTTCGGACTCCTGCTTGCGCCGACGGCTGTCACCTGGTTGTGGGTGCTGCTCGCGGGAATTGGTCCGACACTCTTCACGACGGTACTCGTTGGTCTCAACTACCGCTCCCACACGCCTGCCGGGGCCGTGGCCCTCGGCGGCATGGTGACCGCAGGCGGTTACATCATCGGCGCGGCCGGTCCGCTTATCGTGGGTGCACTGCGGGCGCAGGGTGTGGCGTGGTCGGTGACCTGGTGGATGCTCATCCTCTCGCTGATCGTCGCCGTGCTTGCTGGCCTTGGCCTGCGACGTCATGTCAACGTGGATGAGTAACCCGAACTAATAGGCTTAATGCCGTGAGTAGTGCAGTGTTGCGCCTGAATCAGCGCCCGTTTGACTATGTGTTCGTCGTGTTCTTCTGCTGGGCTTTCGTGAGTTGCATGATTAGCGACGCGATTCCCACACTGGGGATTCCGCAAACGGCGGACACCACGAACATCCTCGCGCAGTGGAACTACACGTACAGCCACATCAACGACCCGCTGTTCATGAATCCGCCGGTGTGGATGCGTTTCGTCACGGGACTCTCGGCCTTCGTCTACGCACCGTTCTACATCGTGCTCGTTTACGCGCTCATTCGTGGCCGCAACTGGATTCAGATCTGGGCAGTGATCTACTCGACGATGATTGTCACGCTCACCGGGATTGTCGTCTTTGGTGTCGAGTTTCTAGGGGAGGCCGAGTACCGCACTCCGAACCCGGCCGGATTCCTGGCCTTCAACCTTCCGTACGTGCTCATCCCCTTGCTGCTGTTGATCCGTATGCGCAAGCCCCTGCCGTTCGCGCGCAAGTTCTAACCACGCCGGTCGCGCGCCGGATACGTCCGGCGAAGCTCATGCGCGACACGATTCATCACATTCGCAAAAATATGTACATATTTATGTACATAAATTTAGAATTGACGCATGGATCGGGCGCATAGAAAAGAAATCGTGAGCGTTGCGGATGCCAGGCGCGACTTATCGAAGACGCTGCGTCGATTTCGTATGGATCCCAATGCGGCTCCCATTGTGCTCGGCAGTCACCGCAAGCCAGAGGCGGTTTTGGTCAGCTACGACCAGTTCATCGCCGGGCTCATCCCCGTTGCGCGACCGCTGACCATGGCTGACATCCGCGACAAGGCGGCACTTATCCACAAGGTGGCCGAACTCGCCAAGGTGTCAGATTTGGCCATATTCGGTTCGGTGGCCCGAGGTGAGCAGCGGCTCGGCAGCAATGTTGACCTTCTCGTCACGGCGAGCCCGGGCGTGAGCCACTTCGACATTGTCGATTTTGAGGCTGATCTCGAAGAACTGCTCGGAACCCGGGTGGACGTGCTCACGCGTGCCGTGCTTGAAACCGACCGCGCTAGACAGCGCGTCGTCGAAGCGGAAGCACTCCCTTTTTAGGGATTTATCAGCGGTTTGTGCTGCGACGAAGCGCCCCGAGCACGAAGCGTCCCACGAGCGCAATGCCCACGGCGGTGGTGACGGCGCGCACCGTATCCCAGGTGAGCGTCGAGGTGATGAGCGTGAAGAGCCCGAATCTGGCAGCGTTCGCCACGAACGGAGCGCCGGGCACGTAGGAAATGCTCGTGTCCGCGCCCACGAGAAAAGGCCAGAACCAGAGGTTCATGAAGGCCCCGAATAGGTAGGCGGCAACGACGCCGTAGGTGGCGAGGACGGCGATTTCGCGCCAACCGCTCCAGCGCGGGAGGAGTCCCGCTCCGAGACCGACCAGACCGACGCCTGCGAGTTGGAACGGTGTCCACGGGCCAAAGCTCCCCAGAAGCAACGAGGAGACGGCGATCGTGGCGAGGCCCAACACGAATCCGAGACGTGCACCGAGGATGCGCGCACCGAGAATCACGACGATAAAGACCGTTTCGACTCCCGCAATGCCGACTGTGGTCACGCGCAGGATCGACCCAATCGCGGCGAGTACGCCAAGGAGTGCGACGAGCCGAGCATTCGAATTTAGGCGGCCCTGCCGAGACGCCATCTGAGCAGTGGTCACTGAACTCATGCGAACACCTCCTCGCGAACAGCGCTGATGGCGTCGATGAACTGGTCATCGTGAGAGGCGATGGTGATAGCGGTCTGGTCGGCGGCTGCGCGCAAGAGCGCGGCGAGGCTCGCCCGCGCCTCGGCGTCGAGGCCGCGGGTGGGTTCATCGATGAGGAGCTCACGGGGATCACCCGCGAGGCCAATAGCAAGGGCGAGGGCCAGCTGCTGACCGGCGGACAAATCGCGGGGGTGCATTCGCTTGTCCACTGTTGAGCCGAGCAGCGCAGAAAACAGGGCGTCTGTTGTTCCTGGGGCGGTTCGAGCGGTGTGGTCCGAACGGGCGAGTTCACGGGCGACCGTGTCGCGCGTGAAAAAGTCGCCGAGATCCTCGGGGATGAGCGTCACCGTTGTGGGATTCGCACTGGCGTGGGCCACAAGACGCGTAGTCTTGCCACACCCGTTTGGGCCAACGAGCGCGGTGATGGGATGCTCCGGCACGGACATTCCCGATGCCGAGGTGGCTTCAACCGGCGAACGCGACTCAGTGGGTGGAGAAAGCCTGATGGTTCGCGTGGCGAGTCTCGCAACGAACGCCGTTCGGTGCTCGGCAATCACGATACACATCTGGGTGTGAGCGGCGAGATGCGCGAGTGTGTCAGCAATCAAGTGCGACTGGCGTGCATCCACATCAGCAAAAGGTTCGTCGAGCAAAAGCAGTGTGGGGCGCGTGGCCAAGGCGGCACCGATAGCGACGAGTACCGCCTGACCTGCAGAGAGCGACTCGACGCGACGCTCGAGAAGAGCGTCGAGACCGAGAACCGAGACCACTTCGCGCAGGCGCACCTCGCGCGCTGCGCGCGGCATGCCCTGCATTTGCAGTCCGAAGCTCAGTTCCTCAGCAACCGTTGCGGTCACGAACGAATCGCGCACATGCTGGCTGACAAAACCGACAAACGAGGCCGTGTCGGCTGTCGCAACAAGTGCGCGCTCGAGCCCACCGACCTGGATTGTGCCCGAAAACGCGCCGTGGTCGAATCCGGTGTGCAAGCCGGCGATGGCCCGAAGCAGAGTGGTCTTGCCACTCCCGGTTGCACCCTCGAGAAGCACCACTTCGCCGAGCGCAAGGGTGATCGTCGGGACCTTGATCGCGGCCCCCTCAGTCAGCGACGAGAACCCGAGACTGAGCGCCGAAGTGCTCAGCGGGCGAGAGCAGTCGGGCTCGGGCTGAGGACCAGAGTGGCCGAAACCACGCACCTCCATGCTCGCGGCTAGCGTTTGAGACCGTTCCACGGTGCGCTCAAACAGTGGCGCGAAAACCGATAAGCGACCGGCCTCGCGTCGAAAACGATGCACCTGGCGAATGCTGCGCCACGATGTTACGAGTGACGGATAGGTTGCCACACCGATGGCGACGGCGGTGAGAAATCCACGTCCGAACCGAAAGCGTGCTGCCTCGGCGATCAAGCGTCGGGCGTCAACCAAGCTGAACAGCAGGCCAAACGCCACGATGAGGGCGGCGAAAGGAAGCGCATCCGTCACGGTGGAAATCAACCCACCGGTCGTGACTCGACCACCGACGGTGATGAGCGAGAACGGCCCGGGCAGGTGGATGGGGTGCAGGTTCCAGAGCGTGAACCCGCCGCCCGATGCGCCCAGAAAGACAATGCGGTACATCAGGCGGATGACGATGAACCACAGCGCTGCCCACAGGGCGAGGCGCAGTGGCGCCCAGCGGGAGTGGTTGCGGGTGATCATAGGAATTAGTTTGGTTTCGACACGCGCGTCGCGCTACTCAACCGGCGACGGGCGTGGGCGTTGATCCACCGGTCGTGAAGACGAGACCGATCGAGTCGCCGGGTTTCACCTGCTGGGTGGAGACACCTTCAGCGGCGTAGTCCCACTTGCCCGAGCCGGACTTGATCCAGAGTGCCCAGTAGGCGAACTCGGGAGCCATGTCTTTGCAGGCTTCGGTGTAGGGGTCGTGTCCCGACACGGTGAACGGCTTGTCGGCGGCGGGCAGAGAGTTAACGCGACACACAACTTGGTCGCCATACTTCACGGTTCCCTCGGTGGTGACGCCAACGGCGGCCAGAGCATCGGCAACAGTTTCGGTGCCCTGCGCTAGGGGGGCACACGCAGAAATGTCAGTAGCGCCCAGAACGTCGGAGAAGTTGACGACCACCGAAACACCCGTCGACGGTGAGCACGAAGCGGTCGGGCTCGGTGTTGGTGCAGGGGTGCATCCGGTGACGGTGACGGCGAGAGCAAGAACGGATGCTGCGAGAGCGGCAGTGCGCAGAGCGGGCAAAGGTGCCTCCATGAGTGGTGAGAAGAAGTTACGCAACTGGAGGCTTCCGTGTGTTGCTCGCCCTAGTTTAGCCGGGGGTGCGATTGTCTTGAGACATGAAGATTCAGCACGCGTTCCGTTTGGGACTCATCGGAACTCTTGGTGTCGGGCTCGGGCTCTTGCTCATCACCATGGTTCACTCGCTCGCAACCGTGCTCACCTACATCGGTGTCGCATTCTTTATCGCTCTCGGGCTCGACCCGGCGGTGCGCTGGCTCGAGCGCAAGCGCTTCAAGAAGGCGTTCGCCATTCTCACGGTGGTCATCGCGTTCCTTGCGGTTGTAGCCGGGATCACAGCGATGGTCGTTCCCTCGTTCGTGAACGAGACCAACGACTTCATCAAGAACCTGCCGACCATCGTCACCAACCTCGAGAAGCAGGACTGGTTCAAGTGGCTCGAGCAACAGCTCGCGTCGATCGACCTCACCAAGCTCTTGAAGGAGGTTGTCGCTTGGGTAACTAACCCGGCGAACATCTCCAAGATCGCCGGTGGCGTGCTCCAGGTTGGTCTCGGAATCGCGTCGGCCATCTCCGGCACGATCATTGTCGTGATTCTGACCCTCTACTTCGTTGCGTCGATCGACACGATCAAGCAGTCGGCTTACGCTTTCGTTCCGCGCAGCAAGCGTGACACCTTCGCCGGTCTCACCGAGCAGATCACGAGCAGCATCGGAAAGTACCTCGTCGGTCAGGTCGCGCTCGCGGCCCTCAACGGTGTGTGCGCGTTCATCATGCTGACGCTCATTCAGGGCAAGGCGCCGATTCTCTGGGCCTTCGTTGCGTTTGTGCTCGCGCTCATCCCGCTGATCGGTACCGTGCTGTCGACCATCGTGGTCACGGCGATGCAGCTCATCACGGCCGGTCCGACCACGGCCATCGTGATTCTGATCTACTTCTTGATCTACATGCAGATCGAGGCGTACGTGGTCAGCCCGCGCGTCATGAACAAGGCGGTATCGGTGCCCGGCTCAATCGTGGTTATCGCCGCCCTCGCCGGTGGCGAGCTCATGGGTATTCTCGGCGCGCTTATCGCCATTCCGGTTGCCGCATCGATTCTGCTCATCATTAAGCAGATCGTGATACCCGCGCTCGACAAGCAATAACGGGCGCGGCGAGCGTGGCCGGTTTTGCCGGCTCGTTACTTATTCGAGTTGCGCGAAATTTCGGCGATGGATGCCCAGTCGGCACCCTCGAGTTCGGGGTCAGCTAGCGTCGCGTTGAACACCTCGCGCAGGGCAGGTACGGTCGGCAGGTGCAACCCTGCTTCGGCGGCGGCAGCTTCGACGAGCGACAGGTCTTTGCTGCCGAGCGCGACGGAGAAGCCCGTCGGGCGGTAGGTCCTGTTCGCGATCGCGGCACCGTAGCCGGTGTAGGCCATGCCACCGAACAGGCTGCTCGTGAGCAGTTCGACGAAGAGGTTCGCATCCACCCCGCCGCTCTCTACCAGCGCGACTGACTCGCCGAGTGCCTCGATGGCGTGAATGAGGTTGAAGTTCACGCAGATTTTGACGAGGTTCGCGGTGCGTGCGGTCGGGCCCATGACCCAGGTCTTCTTGCCGAGCACATCGAGCAGCGGTTGCACGGTGTCGATGTCGCTCTGTGCGCCACCGGCGAGGATGTTCAACTGACCCGCTGCGGCAACCGGCGGTCGTCCGAGCACGGGTGCCGCGATGTATCCCACCCCCGCCGCCTTGTGGCGAGCCTCCAGCTCGTCGGCGGCGGCAACGCTCAGCGAGGACATATTGACGTGAATCGTGCCGGTGCCGGCCCCCGCCAGGTTCTCGGCGGAGAACTGGTCGAGCGCTGCCGCGTCGTTCGAGAGCATCGAGAACACGACGGGGGCGTCAAATGCCTCTTTCACGGTCGCAACCGCCCGCGCACCCACGGCGACCATCGCGGCGACCGGTTCGGGGGAGCGGTTCCACACGCCCACATCGTGACCGGCATCGATGAGGCGCTTGGCCATCTCGTTGCCCATGGATCCGAGACCGACGAAGCTGAGTTTCATTGTGTTTCCTTGCAGTGTGAGGCCGTTCAGGCACGGCAATAGAAGGGAGGAAACAGCGCGAGGTTAGTCTACGCCTTGTGCCACACCCGGTTGATGTCGAGTTCGCGGATGCGCCACTGCCCGTTCACGAGACCGATCGTCACCGTGTAGATGCCGAGGGTGGTTCGTACCGGGTCGGGACGGAACTCATCCCGCTCATAGTTCGCGGTGAGGATGAACTCGTCGGCTCGGCGACCCTCGAACACCTGCACGTTCGTGATCGAGTGGCGGTGTGGCTCGGGTGGCGACCAGAGTTTGGTGAAGTGCGCTTCGATTGCGTCCGGGGTGGTTAGGCGCGATTCCCCGAACACGACGACCGCGTCCGAGAGAATCTCGCGGGCGGCCGCGGGGTTCTTGGTGTCACTCGTTTGCGCATACGCGTAGAGCAGCGATTCACCAATGTGGCGATAGAGCGCGAGCTGTTCAAGCGAGGCCATGGCTACTTGTTCTGCTCGAAGTACTGCTTGACGAGAGCCTTGCCGTAGTCGTTGCCGTTCGGGGTGCGGCAGTCGGTGTGCATGTGGAAACGCGCCGGGGTTTCGTTGCTAAGGAAGACACCACAGTGGTGGTCGATTTCCATGAGCAGAACCGGCGACTGGATGCGCAGGTAGTAGACGTCGCCGCGCTCGGTTCCGCCAATCCACGAGAAGTAGGTCTCGTCGTAGTGGTCTTCGATTTCGCGCTGACGCACGCGACGTGGGCCCTCGGGCATGTAGGCGATGAAGTCAGCCACGAACGCGCTGACCGCTTTCTTCGCCTCGTCGGAGCACTCCGCCAGGCAGACGCCCTCGTAGGGAATGACGCGGTTGTCCTGGAACGCACCGCCGAGGTGCAGGCCGTCGCCGGGGTGGTAGCGGTCGGCCGGCATCGCCGGGTCGTTCATCATGTCGTTGTAAGTGATCGCTTGCGCACGCTGGGCGGGGGTGAGCGCATCCATGATCGTGTGACCGAGTTCGATGCGGCCGGCGAACACGACGACGCCCTTGTCGGGACCTTCGTCGATGAGGTCGGGCTCAGCGGCGAGGAAGACCGGGGTCATCACCATCTGGGTGCCGACGACGAGGCAGTTGATGACGACGTGGTGGCCGTACCAATGCCAACCCCACGGCGCGGTGAGCGAGGGTTCGCCGTAGATCGCGAAGTTGTAGCTGAACTCGTTCATGACCTGGGGTATGCCGTTGAGGTCACCGAGGAACCCGTTGATCTTCATCAGGTTGCGAGCGAAGGTGTAGCCCTCGGGCGACAGGCTCGCGGCCATGATGGCGAGCGCGCCCTCCTTGGTGGCGTCGGGCTCGAACTCCATGCGTAGACCGATGTCGTGCTGCATGAACTCGGGGTTCGCCCATCCTTGCCACTCCTTGGCGGTCACCTCGTACTGCACCTTCTCGCGCTGTTCGGGGGTCAGGCTCGCGAGAAAAGCGTTGGCGGCGTCGACCATGGCGGCGGTCGGTGCTTCGTCACCGGCAGGGACTGCGCCGAGGTGGTACAGGTTCGGGATGATGTTGCCGTCGGCGGTCACACCCTTGAATTCGTTGAAGTAGAGCGGTTCCCATCCCTTGATGAGTTGACCGGTGAAGCCATCGACCTTGGCGGCTTCGCGGTACTCGTACGCATCTTTGATTTTTCGGATGCCGACCAGGCGCTCGTTGTCAGCGGGAAACAGGTACTTGCGGTACTCAGATTCAGCCATGGTTCTCTCTTTTCTTCAGCGCGCGGGTGTTGATGTGATTTAGGTGGTTCGGTTGTGCACGTCGACCGCTTTGCGCGCCGCCGTGATGCTGCCTGAGGCGATGGCCTCGACGAGTTGTTCGTGTACCGCGATGCGGTTGTCGAAGTTGGCACTCCACTCGGTGTTGTCGGGGCTCACTTCGCTCGTCTCTGACTTGATGAAGTCGAGAATGCCGAGGTACAGCGCCTTGGCGAGCGCGTTCGGCGTGATCTCGGCGATACGTGCGTGCAGCTGCCAGTTGGTCGTCATGAACTTGGCGGGCGACGACTTGGTGGTGCGCAGCTTGGCCATGAGTGCGCGGAGGTCGGCGATGTCGCTCTCACGTCGGTGGGCGGTGGCGTCGAGGATGAGCACTTCTTCCAGCGCTTCACGCACCACGATGGCGTCGGCAACCGAGGTGGCCGAGTGGCGCACGGTCAGCAGAGTGTGACGGAGCTTGATGACGGGGGATGTTTCGGCAACGAAGAGGCCACCGTCCCGACCGGGGCGGATCTCCATAACGCCGCGCTCGCGGAGCAAGCGAACCGCTTCGCTTACCGTTGCGCGGGCAAATCCGCTTGAAGCTTGAAGCTCGGCAAGGGTGCCGATGAAGTCGCCGGGCTGCTTGTTCTGCTCGAGCATGGACTGTTCGAGTTGGCTCGCCAGTGTTTCGGCGCGCGAGAGCGGAGCCTGGCGAAGGTTTTCAGAAAGCTTGTCGGACAGCACCTAAACATTGTAACCTTTAGAAGGTTTATCGAAAAGAGGAAATTGTGAAACTCATCGGAATTCGTCACGCGGGTGAATCGACCGTCTACGTTGCGCGCCGCCTGAGCCCGACGCACGCTGAAGTCATCACCGACCTCGACACCTTCTGGGCTGACCCCTTTGCCGCGCAGAAGCGATCGGCCACCGGGCAAGAGATCAATTTGTCGACCGTGACGGTTGTTCCGCCGGTTCTTCCCGGCGCAAAGATTTTCTGCATCGGTTTGAACTACCACGCGCACGTGGCCGAGGGCACGTTCAAGAACCAGGACCTCCCCGAGTACCCCACGATCTTCTCGCGCTTCACCTCCACTCTCGTGGTCGATGGCACGCCCATCCCGATTCCCGCCAATGAAGAGGGCATCGACTGGGAGTGCGAGATCGCCGCGTTCGTGGGCAAGACAATCGTGGATGGCGATGCCGACTCGGCGCGCGCATCGGTATTCGCATATGCGGCCTTTAATGACGCCACCTCGCGCTGGGCGCAGAAGGTCACCTCGCAGTGGATCCTCGGCAAGAACGGTGACAACAGTGGTCCGCTCGGTGACCTAGTGACCGTGGATGAAGCGGGCGACCTGCGTGACGGTCTGCGCGTGCAGACGCGCGTCAACGGCGAAGTCACCCAAGACGGCAACACCCGCGACATGATTTACGAGCTCGGCGAGACGCTCGCCCACATCTCGCGCACGATCACCCTGCGCCCCGGCGACATGATTGCCACTGGAACCCCTGAGGGTGTCGGCTATGCGCGCACACCAGCGTGGCTGTTGCAGCCGGGTGATGTGGTCGAGATCGACATCGAGAAGATCGGCACGGTCTCAAACCCCATTATCGGTAATGACTACCGACACGCTGCGGCCAAGGCCTAACTCGTGAATCTCCCGCTCGCAGGCATCGTTGTTCTCGACCTGAGCCGCGCGCTCGCTGGGCCCTATTGCACGGCACTGCTGGCCGACCTCGGCGCGACCATCATCAAAGTTGAAAGCCAGAAGGGCGGTGACATCACGCGTGCGTGGCCACCGTTCGAGGGAGACCACTCGCTCTACTTCGAGTCGATCAACCGCGGCAAGAGCTCGATCGCGCTCGACTTCTACAGTGCCGAGGGCCAGCAACTGCTGCGCGAGATGGCACGGAATTCGGATGTCATCGTTGAGAACTTTCGCTCGGGCGTCATGACCGAGATGGGACTCGACCCCGACGAGTTGCGTGCCGAAAAGCCGAGTCTCGTGATTTCGTCCATCTCGGGATTCGGTGAAGTTGGTCCGCTCGCAAGCTCGGCCGGACTCGACCAGGTGGCCCAAGCAATGTCGGGCCTTATGTCTATTACCGGGCCGAACGCAAGCGAGTTCTACCGTTTCGGCATCCCGATTATCGATATTGTCTCGGGCATCCTTAGTGCGGTCGGAATCATCGCTGCGCTGTATGCGCGCGACGCCCAGTCCGCTGACGGCAAGGCCGCGACCGGAGAGGGCGCCATCGTGAGCACCTCACTGCTCGAGGCCGCGATTGCACTGTCGGTGTTCCAGGGGCAACGCTACCTGTCGCTCGGCTCGGCACCGAGTCCAACGGGCAACGACCATCCCTCGCTCACTCCCTACGGTGTCTACCAAGCATCAGATGGCCCACTCGTCATCGCCGTCGGAAACGACAAGCAGTGGGTTCAGTTCTGTGATCTGCTTGGCGCACCTGAACTGGGAACCGACGCACGATTCGTCACTGGTCGTGCCCGCACCGACAATCGTCCGGCCCTCAAGGCGGAGCTCGAGCGTTTGCTCGCGGCCCGCACGGCCGTCGCGTGGACGGAGCTCATTCGCGAAGCTGGCATTCCCGTTGGTCCGATCTATACCTTCGACCAGGTGTTCGACGACGAGCAGGTCAAAGCCCTGAAGATGGTGGTCGAGACCTCTCGTGCCGATGGCTCAGCTCTTCCTCTCGTGCGGGGCCCGCTCTCGATCAACCACGCGCCGACCCCGATCACCAAGAACCCGCCTGCGCTCGGCGAAGACACGGATGCCGTGCTCGCCAGCTATGGACTCACCGCCGCCCAGATCGTCGAACTGCGCGCGAAGGGTGTCGTGCGATGACGAAGGAGCGCTCGATGAAGGCGATGGACCTGTTTCTGCAGGTCGCTGACGAGGGAACCTATCGCGACTGGGCCATCCCGCTCATCGATGTGAATCCGAGTCCCGAGTATGCGGCCGAACTCGCTCGCGCCGCCGAGAAGAGCGGCGTTGACGAATCGGTGATCTCGGGTGAGGCGCTCGTTCACGGGCGCCGCGTCGCGTTCGTCGCGTGTGAGTTCTCGTTCATGGCGGGAACCATTGGCATGGCCGCCGCCGAACGCCTCGTCGCCACCATCGAGCGCGCAACCGCCGAAGGTCTTCCACTGCTCGCCGGCCCCGCCTCGGGCGGCACCCGCATGCAAGAGGGAACCGTCGCCTTCATGGCGATGGTCAAGATCTCGGCAGCGATCGCGCGACACAAGGATGCGGGCCTGCCCTACCTCGTGTACCTGCGCAACCCAACCACGGGTGGAGTTATGGCGACCTGGGGTTCACTCGGTCACCTCACTGTTGCTGAACCAGGCGCGCTCGTCGGATTCCTGGGTCCACGCGTGCACGAAGCGCTGTTCGGCTTCGCTTTTCCCGAAGGCGTACAGACCAGCGAGAATCTTTTTCGCCACGGACTACTCGACGCGGTACTCCCACCCCAGCAGCTTCCGGCGATTATTGACCGCGTTCTCGGCATCTTGATGACGCCGCGTGAGCGGCGCTTTGCGAACACCCTGCCGAAGCAACCCGCCGTCGAGTTCACATCGACCGCCGACTCGATTGAGCGTTCGCGTCGTCGTGAGCGTCCGGGTGTGAAGGCGTTCCTGCGTCTAGCCGCCGACGATGTGCTGCCACTCAACGGTACGGGGGAGGGCGAACACGACCCCGGTGTTATTCTCGCGCTCGCACGCCTCGGCGGTGTCTCGTGCGTAATCATGGGTCAAGACCGCGTCAGCCAGCGAATGGGTAAGCCGCTCGGCCCGGCCGCACTGCGTGAGGCTCGTCGAGGCATGCGTCTTGCAGTCGAGCTCAAGCTGCCACTCGTCACCGTCATTGACACCCCCGGCGCCGCGCTCACGCGTGAGGCCGAAGAGGGTGGGCTCGCTCAAGAAATCGCCCGGTGCCTCAGTGACCTGACCACGATAGAGACGCCGGTCGTCTCGGTCATTCTCGGCGAGGGTACCGGCGGTGGCGCCATCGCGCTTTTGCCTGCGGACTACACGATTGCTTCACAACACGGATGGCTCGCCCCGCTGCCGCCCGAGGGCGCGAGTGCGATCATCCATCGCAATCTCGATCACGCCATGGAGATGGCTGAGGCGCAGGGTGTGAGTTCCGAGTCGCTGCTCGCAAACGGCATCGTCGACTACGTCGTGCCCGAAGTTCCGGATGCCGCCGACGAGCCGGCGGAGTTCTGCAAGCGACTGGCTGCCACACTCGAGCAGACGCTCGCCCACCTGACCACGCTCAACAGCCGCGACATCATCAGTGCGCGGTACCGCCGTTATCGTCGCCTTGGTCTTTAGCTACGGAACGTTGATCGGCGTGAGGTCGTCGGGCTTGGCGTTACCGGTGGACACGCACACGCTCACCACGCCCTGCGCGTAGCCGGCCTGCCAGATCTCGAGGCGCTTGGCTTCGGCAGCATTGGCGTTTGATGCCAGGACCTCGTCGTAGGCAGTAAATGCCTTCTTGAGAGCCTCACCGTTGGCCAGTTTGGCAGCACCGGTAATCGCGGTCGGCAACGCCTTCCACGCCGCAGTCCAGAGAGCCGAGTTCACGGGATTGTTGTCTTTGAGGGCGGTGTTGGCCACATCGTCGTAGGTGCTCTGTGCGGTCACGAATGCGGTGCAGGCGGCAGCGTCCATCGGGTTGGTGGCGCATCCGGCGAGACCTGCAGTGAGGGCGACTGCCACCGACACTCCTACGACCAGGTTTCGTTTGCTGAGTGTGGATGCCATGTCGTGTCCCCCCGTTATTTGATTTGGTCGCGCTTGCTCACCGAGAGGTAGGTTACCAAGCCCACGTTGAAAGCAAATACATAGCCATCCATAAGCGATGCATAACTGCACCACAGCTCAACCCAAGACCCGAGCGCTTTTCTGTAACCAACGCGCGAATCACGTGCCCCTAACGAAAGGTTCATCATGAAGAAGAAGACCATCATCAGTGCGAGTGCCGTTGGTGCCGCCTGCCTCATCGCTGGCACCGCGATGGCATTCAGCGCAACCGCGAATGCAGCCACTGTGACCTCGAACGCAGGTGCTGTTGTGTCGACCGCAGCGTCTAACACGACCACGCCACCGACATCCCTCACCCCGCCCGCTGGTGACCCGACCAAGCAGCGCAGCGACGAGAAGATCGTCACGGGATCCAAGGCGGATACCCTCACCGCCGCTGCCGAGGCAAAGGTCGCAGGTGCAACGGTGATTCGCGTGGAAACCGACGCCGATGGTGCCGCCTACGAGGTGCACATGAAGAAGGCAGACGGATCGCTCACGACCGTGCTGTTCAACTCGGACCTCAGCGTGAAGAGTGTCGAGCAGGGCATGGGTCCTGGCCCGAAGGGTCACCCCGGCGCACAGCCTCCGGCTGGTGCTCCCGCCCCCACGGGTGCGTCGACACCGTCCAACTAGCGGATGGGCAGTTTGCCCCCAACGGAAAACCCCCTGCGCCAGGTGCGCCGGGGTTTTCTCTTTTTGCAGACATTGTCAGGTCTGGCGTTCTACCCTGAATCAAGATGATTGGGGACAGCATGACCGACGGCTCGTCAGACGGGCGCCCACGCGACCCGATGCGCACTGCATTCTTCACGCTGGTCATCATTCTGCTGTGCACGGCGCTCGCAGTTGGATTCACGTTCGCACTCAATGCTCTCGTCAGCTCGAGTAAGCCTCCAGTCAGCGCGGAAGACACAATTGTCGCGGCGGTGGCGAACGGATTCGTCGAGGAGTGCACCGGCGACCTCGCGCTCCAGCCCTACTTTCTTCGCTGGGACAAGCGGGACGCGATCGTCACCCTCGCACCAATCGGCGCACCCCACTCACCAGCCACCACTCTGCGTGTGCGGGACGACGGCTGGAGCTATCACGTGATTCAGGAAACCCCGTCCGACCGAATCACGTGCCCGCCGTTCGACGTACAAAAAACCTAACCGCTTAAAGCGATGTGCCGACTGTCCCTGTCAGGCAGTCGGCACATCATTGGGTTTTCCTCGCCAGCGCTGTAATGGCGAGGAAGCTTAGTTACTTGACGAGGTCACTCGACAAGACGCGGTCGAACATCGAGCGCAGACCCGCTTCATCCTTCGCGGTTCCCGCCACGTAGTAGTCGGGGCGAACGAGCACATGCGACACCTTGTTCGAAGCGAACCAGTCGCGGTACGAACCGTTGAGGTCGAGAACCTCAGCGCCAGACTTGCGGTCACCCACGGTCATCACGCGTCCGCCGGCCTTGGCGAAGTGTGCAGCCTGTGCGTCGGTGAGTGCGGCGTCAGCGGCGTTGACATCCGAGAGGATGAACCAACCGCGACCGACGGTGTCGTCGAAGAGGCCGGTGCGGCCCTGGTACGCAACGAGACCCTGGATGCTGGGCTTACCGGCGAGGTTGTCGCTAGCATCCCAAGTTCCCTGACCAAGAAGTGCGTCGTGCGGATCGATGGGACGGGGGTTCGCCTTGTACTCAGCCATCATGGCCGCGTCACGCTCGGCGGCTTCCTTCTCGTCAGTAATGCAGATTACGCGACCGAGGCCCACCGAGAACTCGATGTACCACTTGGCACCTTCGCGACGCTCATCCGACCACTGGTCGATGAGCTTGTAATCACCCTTGCCCTGCAGCAGCAGGTCGAGACGCCACATGAGGTTGAACACGTCACGGAACGCGGCGCACATGCCTTCGCCGGCGAACGGCGGCATGAGGTGAGCAGCGTCGCCGACCATGAATGCGCGACCGGCGTTCCACTTCTCGAGGTACTTGCCCTGGAAGCGCCACGCAACAGCGCGGTCGAGCTTGTCCTTCTTGGGGTCGAGACCCCACGGCTCGAGCAGCTTCCATACGTTCTCAGTCTTGGCGATTTCTTGGGGGTCTTCTCCGGGGAGAACCATGAACTCCCAACGACGGTGACCGGGGCCACCGGGAACGACCGTAGTCGGGCGAGCCGGGTCACAGATTTGGAAGTGCTTCGACAGATAGTTCGGGTCGACACCGGGGATAGGCATGACCGCGGGCGTCGTGTCGACGACCACCCAGTCGTAGTAGAAGTCGAGGTCGGTGAGTTCGTAGCCAACCGAGCGACGAACGAACGAGTTTGCACCGTCGGCACCGATCGCGTACTTGGCCTTCACAGTGCCACTCGATCCGCCGGGCTTGACCTTGGCGATGATGCCCTCGACCTCAACCTCGTGCCAGTCAGCAGTCACGCCGTTGTCGTCCTGGGTGAAGCTGTTGATTTCGAACCCCTGACGCATCTGCACGTTCGGCAGCGAATCGACGATGCCGCGAAGACGCTCTTCAAGGTCGGGCTGGTCGAACCAGTAGCGGTTGCGCCATCCGTCGTTTGCTGTGGACTCCCAGTCCACCTCGAGCAGAATCTCGCGGTCCTTGTTGACCCAGAGGTAGCGGTCTTCGTGATAGTTGATTGCGGGGTCATTGTTCGAGTTGATGCCGAGTGACGCAAGGATGCGCGCAATCTCGTGGTCAAAAGTCACGGCGCGGGGCAGCGGGTACGGGGTGGGCCAGCGGTCGATTCCGATGACGTTGTAGCCCTTTTGGCCGAGCAACAAACAGGCGAGAAGACCAGCGGGGCCAAGGCCCACAACGAGGACGTCGGTTTCTTCAACAGTGTTCGACATTGAAACTCCAGAAAAATGAATGACCGTTCATTTTTGAACGTGATTACACTTTAGGGAAGAATTCATTTTTGTCAACTCATCGACACCAACCTTTTTGATCGGGGATCCCATGGCGACTACCACCGCGACTAGCGAAGCAGCTAGCTCTAAAGCGCCCGGTCGCCGTGAGCGCAAAGCGGAAGAGACGCGACGCCGACTGCTCGAAGCGACGCGTGAGCAGATGGCCGAGGGCGGCCCCGAGTCCATCACGATTCAATCCATCACCGCCAAAGCTGACATCGGCCAGGGCACCTTCTACAACTACTTTGAGTCCCGCGACGCCGTCATCGACGCCGTCATCCTCGACATGGTGGAAACCCTGGGTCAGCGTCTCGATGCCTTGACGCACGGAATGAGTGACGCTGCCGAGATCTACAGCTTCTCCACACGGCACCTCATGCACACCGCGGTATCCGACCCGGTGTGGGGATGGCTCGTCGTTCGCCTGGGCATCGCGCAAGAGGGCCTCATCGGTGCTCTCGGCCCGCGCGCATCTCGCGATATCCAGATCGGCGTCGACTCGGGGCGCTTCACGGTCGGGGATGTGTCGATTGCCAGTGCGATGACTTTCGGCTCGTTGCTCTCGGTGATGCAGGCGTACCTGCAGAGCGACCGCAAGGTTGACCCGAGCGAGCTCTACGCCGAAAACCTGTTGCGCATGGTCGGCATCAGCCCGGCAGAAGCGCACGAAATTGCGAACCGCCCGCTGCCCACCCTGCCGGAATCGAAAAACTAAAAAATTTCGAAATTTCGTTGACTAACCGAAATTTTTTGGCGAGGATGGACACAGCCGGCGTTGTCTTGACAAATCCGGAATTGGGCATAAAGTGTATGTACGTTCAAAAATGAACGCACATTCATTTATTGCGACAAACACATACAAATCTGTACAGCAGTCGCCACCGTCTCATTGACCGGGACATCAGGTGGACGTCACCGCCGCACAGCGAAAGTATTTTTTGTAAGCGTCACAACCGTTCAACGTCGAAAGGGTGATTCATGAGTCAGTCCAGTGAGCCAATCCTGGTTGCTGAGGGTGTCACCCGTACGTTCGGTGGTGTGACCGCCGTCAACAAGGTTGATCTCGTTGTCAACGAGGGTGAACTCGTCGGAATCATGGGCCCCAACGGCGCTGGCAAGAGCACGCTGTTCTCGCTGGTCGCAGGAGCGCGCAAACCGTCTTCGGGCAAGCTACGCGTGTGCGGCAAGGACTTCACGAAGATCGGTCTCGGCGACGCAGCGCGTCACGGTGTTGGTCTCGCGCACCAGATCCCCAAGCCCTTCCGCAAGCTCACCGTTCGGCAGAACGTTGACATCGCTTCGTACGTTCTTCCCCGCAACCGTCGTAAGGCAGCTGTGGATTACGCTCTCGACGTGAGTGGTCTCACTGACCGTCAGAACAAGATGGCCGGAGACCTCGGTCTTCTCGAGCTCAAGCGCCTCGAAATCGCTCGCGTTCTTGCACTTGACCCCAAGCTCGTTCTGCTCGATGAGGTCGCAGCCGGCCTCAACGAGAGTGACTTGGATGAACTCATCGCACTTGTTCGTACAGTGCACGCAACGGGCAAAACGGTCATCCTCGTCGAACACGTTCAAGAAGTGATCCACAAACTTGCCGAGCGCGTTGTCGTGCTCGAGTGGGGTTCGAAGCTCATGGAGGGAACTCCCGAGCAGGTTTCGAACGATCCCCGCGTTGTGGAGATTTACCTCGGTTCGCCCCAGAACGAGTCAGCGCTTGCGCGAACCGCTCCGGCAAACCCGGAGACGCGTCTCGAGGTTTCAGGACTCAGTGCCGGATACGGTCCAGTCAAAGTTCTCGACGATGTTTCGTTCTCGGTCGGCAAGGGTGAAATCCTCACCGTGCTCGGCGCGAACGGTGCCGGCAAGACCACTCTGGCCAAGGCGCTTGAAGGCATGGTCAAGACCCGCAGCGGTTCGGTTGTCTTCAATGGCACCACCGTCACCGATATGCCGACCTTCGCGCGACAGCGCAATGGACTCGCACTCGTGCCGGAAGGTCGTCGACTGTTCGGCGACCTGACCGTGCGTGAGAACCTGCGCCTCGGCCTCAAGTCAGAGCGTGGTTTCAAGGCGGGGCACAAAGACCAGCACCCGCTCGACAAGGTCTACGAGCTTTTCCCCAAGCTTGTCGAACTCAACGACCGTCAAGCCGGACAGCTTTCCGGTGGAGAGCAGCAGATGGTCGCCGTTGGTCGTGCAATCGCTGGTGAGCCCGATGTCATCATCTTTGATGAACTCTCGCTCGGCCTGGCTCCCATCGTGGTCGACCGCCTGCTCGAGGCCGTCGTTCAGATTGCGAACTGGGGCACCTCGGTTGTGTTGATCGAACAGAACATTCACAAGGCGATGGCAGTCGCCGACAAGATTCTCGTCCTCAAACGGGGCGAGGTTGTCTTTTCAGGAAAGCCTTCGGACTTTTCTGAAGAAGAACTTCAGCGTGCGTACCTCGGTGCGGACTAGAAGAACCAAACACCAAGAGAAAAAAACAAAGGAGTATTTCTCGTGAAAAAGAAGATGCTAGCCGCGGTTGCAGTTGCTGCAGTCGCAGGCCTCGCGCTTTCGGGTTGTTCCGGCAGCGGTGGCGCAGGCAGTGAAATCGTCATCGGAACCAGTGTTCCGCTGACGGGTGCCCTCGGCACCATGGGTACCCCGGTTTCGATGGGCTACCAGGCAGCGATTGATGAAATCAACGCAGCCGGTGGTGTCGAGTTCGGTGGCTCCAAGCACAAGATCAAGCTCATCATTCAGGACAACGCGTCCGACCCCGCTAAGGCTGCTGCACAGGCCAAGTCGCTCGTGCTCGACAGCAAGGCAGTCGCACTGCTCGGTCCGGTGACCCCGCCGCTCAGCATCCCTGAGGCAACCGTTGCTGACCAGCTCAAGATTCCGTTCCTCACGTCGATCACCCCGATCCGCGCCTTCATGGGTGCCAACTCGGGTTGGAACTACGCATGGGACGTCTTCTTCGACGAGCTCCAGATGACCCAGACTCAGTTCCAGGCTTCTGACCTCATCAACACCAACAAGAAGGTCGCACTGTTCACTGACACCGAAGAAGACGGTGTTGTCATGGGCAAGCTGTGGGAAGCTAACGCTCCCAAGTTCGGCTACACCATCGTCAGCCGCCAGGTCTTCCCGGTTGACCAGGGCAACTTCTCCAGCCAGGTGGCTGCTGTGAAGAAGTCCGGCGCTGACATCGTCATCGCTCAGGTCATCCCGCCGGAGGCTATCGGCATCCTCAAGGAGATGAAGGCACAGGGTTACGACCCCAAGGCGATGTTCATGGAGAAGGGTGGAAACACCGGTAACTTCGTGAAGATCACCGGTGGTCTCGGCCTCGGCGTCATGGCTGCCAACTGGTTCGCTGAGGGCATGGGCCTCGCGCGCGAGAAGGAGTTCATCGACAAGTACGCTGCCAAGATCGGTGGTATCAACTCTGACCTCGGTATCCTCGTCTGCGGTTACTCGATTGCCAACGTCCTTACCGACGCCATCAAGGCTGCTGGTGGAACCGACCCGGCTGCACTGAGCAAGGCAATTGGTGCAACCAACGGCGACTACGCAATTGGTCACATCCAGTTCACCGAGGGACACGCAGCTCCGCTCAAGGTCATCCAGACCCAGTGGGACTCGAACAACAACCAGGTGATGGTGCTCAACCTCGAGGGTAAGGCTGCAACGCCGATCGTTACCCCTGAGGCCGGACTCAAGTAGTCCGATCTAAGTAATCGAACGTGAGGTACGCGTCATGGAAACAGTAAACAACCTAGTGACCGGGATTCTGCTCGGCGGCCTGTACGCCGTCGCAGCACTCGGGCTGTCAATCGTCTTCGGAACGATGAAGCTCGTGAACCTGGCCCACGGGCAGTTGCTCATCCTTGGCGCGTACCTCACGACGATGCTTATTACCCTCGTCGCGGGGGGCGACCCGCTTCTGTTGGGAATTCCGGCCGCGATTATCCTGGCCGTGCTCGTGTACCCGCTCCAGCGGTACATCATCACTCCGGTGATGTCGCAGGGTGAAGAACCGCCTATGACCGTCACGTTCGGTATCAGCGTGGTCATCACCACCCTGCTCGTAATTTTCTTCACATCCAAGCCGATGGCCATCTGGCCGGTTGACTACGCAACGGCGCAGCTGGATCTCGGTGGCGTCAAGATTCGCGTGATCTACCTGATTGCAACCGCGCTCGCCGTGGTGTTCATCCTTGCGCTGATGTGGATTCTCAAGAAGACCGCGTTTGGACGTCAAGTTCGCGCGGCATCCATCGACGCCGAGGCTGCTGGTCTCGTCGGCATCGATGTCAAAAAGACTTACGCACGTGTGATGGCGCTTGCCGCGTTCATCGCAGGATACGCGGGTGTCGTGATTGCGCTGTCCGGCGCCGTCGCACCCACCTCGGGAACCTCGTGGCTCCTGCGCGCCTTCACCGTCGTGGTGATCGGCGGACTCGCCTCACTTCCCGGCACGCTCTACGGTGGCTTCATCGTGGGAATCGTTGAGACCTTCGGTGCCGTTTACATCGGCCCCCAGTACCGCGACCTTCTCGTGTTCGGTCTTCTCGTCGTCATTCTTCTCGTTCGCCCCAACGGTCTGTTCGCGAAGGCGGTCAAGGCATGAGCCCGCGCACAAAGACACTGCTCAGCTATGGCATTCCTGTTGCCGTAGGCATCGCCCTGTATTTCTCGGCGACGTTCCTGGAGCTCAGCACGGTCAATGACCTGACCGGTCTGTTCTTGCTCATGACCCTCGCATTGGCGTGGAACCTCGTGGGAGGATTCGGCGGACAGTTCTCGCTGGGTCATTCGATTTTCGTCGGCGTGGGTTCATACGCAACCGCGGTCATTCTGACCACGCTCGGTTGGCCGTTGCTTCCCTCGATGCTCGCGGCAGCCGTGATGTCCGCCTTTATCGGTGTGCTGTTGGCCTACCCGCTTCTGCGTCTGCGTGGCCCGTACCTCGCGGTTGGAAGCCTCGGTATCGCGCTTGCTGCTTACGGCTGGATGATCAACTGGAACTTCACCAAGGCGTCTCAGGCTTACCAGGTTGTCGCAACTGTTTCACTCCAGGAAGTCATGCAGTACGCAACGGTTTTGCTCACCATTTCTGTCGTCGCGATTCTCGCGCTCGTTCGCTCACCGCTCGGTCTGCGCCTGGTCGCACTTCGCGACAACGAACAGGGCGCAGCGAGTATCGGTGTGAAGCGCGTTCGCACGCTGATCCCCATTTGGGCACTCAGCGGTTTGCTCACCGGCGCCATGGGTGCGGTCTACGCCGTGCAAATGGGAAGCCTCACGGTCGACGCATCCTTCGCAATTCAATGGAGTCTTGACGCAGCCATCATCTGTGTCATTGGTGGACTGGGCACCCTGTCAGGCCCGTTCATTGGCGCAATCATCATTTACTACCTGCGCAAGTACTCGGCCGACTTCTCCAACTGGGCTTTGCTGATTGAGGCAGTCGTTCTGGTCGTGGTCGTTCGATTCTTCCCTGCAGGTGTGACCGGATTGATCGCCAAACTGTTCAAACTGGTTATTGCTCGTCGCGCTGCCCTCAAAAAATAAAGGATGTTCGCGTGAGCACCATCGATGAATCAGGAATCATCACAGTCACGATTGACGGTCCCGAGCGCAATTTGCTCAACCCTCAGGTCATGGCGGCGGTTGAGGCGGATCTGCTCGCGGCTGATGCCAACCCGGATGTGAAGGCGATCATCATCACGGGCGCGGGCGATGCGTTTTGTGGTGGGCTCGACCTCGCCGGCATTCGAGCCGGCGGTGACCCGCTCGAGTATGCAGCCTGCTTGGCCAAGCTCCTCAAGGTCTTCCCGCGCTTGACCAAACCGGTGGCCGCTGCGGTCAATGGCGACGCCGTCGCTTCGGGTGGCTCGATTGCCGCCGCGTGTGACTATGCCGTCATCGTCGACCACGCGCTCATCGGTAGCTACGAGGTGTCCGTTGGGGTGTGGCCGATGGTCGCGCAGGTACCGCTCATCCACCGCATTGGCACGAAGCGCGCGATGGAGAACATCGGCAGTGGTAACCCCTTCTCGGCCAAGCGTGCCTGGGAGGTCGGCCTGGTGAACATGGTCGTCAAACCTGCCCACCTGCTTGAGACCACTCGGGAGTGGTTGCGTGAAGCCGTGCGCGGCGGCGCCGCAAATGCGGGTCGCGTCTCCTTCTACGAGCTGGCCGAGCTGTCTTACGACGACGCACTCGATGCCGCTCTTGACAAGTTCGCCGCTCAGTTCCGAAAGTAAGCACATGGCACTCATTCGTCTTGCAGAGATTGATGAGCTGACCGGAACCCCGCGCGAGGTCGCGGAATCCGGTTTGGCTCAGTACGGGCAGCTGCTCAACACGTGGCGCGCGATCATGAACAAGCCCGACATGTTCGCCGCCTACCTGCCATTCTTGCGCCAGGTCGCCGGCCCCGGAGTTCTCGACCAGAAAATCAAAGATACGTCTGCTCTGCTCGTCGGATATCTCAACAACGATCGCTACACCGCAAGCCACCGCGCTACCTCCGCTGGCAAGAACGGCGTGAGCGTGGATGAGATGCGCGCGGCCGTTGGTCACGAGTGGGATGCGTTCGACGAGCGAACCCGCGTCGCTTTGCAGTTCACTCAGGAACTCACCCTCAACCCGACCACCGTGTCGTATCAAGAACTTCCGCAAGCGGTTAGCGCTGAAACCCTCGCGGCAGTGAAGCGTCTGTTCTCAGACGCCGAACTACTCGAACTCGCGATGTCTGTCGCCATGTGGAACGCGCTCGCGCGCTTTCACCGGGTGATGGGCTTCGAGCTCGATATGCCCGAAGCACCTGAAGGAGTAAACCCGTAATGAGTACCGCAACCCGAGGAACAATGTCGGTCGACTGGGAACAGCGCGTCGACTTTGAACGCCTGCGCGAGGAACGCCTCGCCAAGCTGCGCGCCGAACTCGAGAAGTCTGACCTGGGCGCACTGCTCGCCTTCGACTTCGGCAACATCCGCTACATGACCGGCACCCACATCGGTACCTGGGCCATGGACAAGCTCATCCGCTTCGCACTCATCACGCGCAACAGTGATCCCATCATCTGGGACTTTGGTTCGGCGGCCAAGCACCACACCCTGTTCAACCCGTGGCTCGGCAAGACCCACATGCACCAGGACGCTGACCCGCACGCTCCTCACCACGACGCCGTTAAGCCACGCGCCGAGCACGGTTCGCGCGCCGGCATCTCAACGCTCCGTGGCGCCTTCCCGCCCTCGGCCGGCATCGCCGAGGGAGTTGCCGCCAAGATCAAGCGCGAGCTCGAGAAGTTCGGCGTGGCCAACGAGCCACTCGGTGTTGACGTACTCGAGTTGCCCATCCTCTTCGCTCTTCAGGCAGAAGGCATCGCCGTCGTCGACGGTCAGCAAACCTTCCTCGAGGCTCGTCGCATCAAGACGGCCGACGAGATCACCCTGCTTACCACCGCCGCTTCGATGGTGGATGCGGCGTACGAGAACCTCTATGAGTTCTTGAAGCCGGGCGTCAAGGAGAACGAGACGGTTGGTCTCGTCGCCAAGACACTGTACGACCTCGGCTCGGAATACGTCGAGGGTGTGAACGCCATATCCGGTGAGCGCTGCTCGCCGCACCCGCACGTGTTCTCGGACCGACTGATTCGCCCCGGCGACCCGGCGTTCTTCGACATTCTGCACAGCTTCAACGGTTATCGCACCTGCTATTACCGCACCTTCGCGGTCGGTTCGGCGAGCCCGGCTCAGGTCGACGCGTACAAGAAGGCCCGCGAGTACATGGACCTCGCGATCGCGCTGGTGAAACCCGGCGCGACCACCGCAGACATCTGTGAGGTGTGGCCGACGGCTCAAGAGTTCGGGTTCCCCGACGAAGAGGCTGCGTTCGCCCTGCAGTACGGTCACGGTGTCGGTCTCTCGATCTGGGAAAAGCCGATCTTCTCGCGCCTCACCTCATTCGACCACCCCGAGGTGCTCGAAGAGGGCATGGTGTTCGCGCTTGAAACCTACTGGCCGTCGGCAGACGGCATCGGTGCTGCCCGCATCGAAGAAGAGGTCGTCGTGACCGCCGACGGTTGCCAGGTCATCACCAAGTTCCCGGCCGAGACCCTCATGGTCGCCGGTGGCCAGCGCTACTACTCGGTAGGCGGACCGCTGTCGAACATCCGTGACTCGCAGTCGCACCTCAACACGCCTGAGGGGCGCGGCGAGGTCAAGTAGCCGCTAGCTCGCGAACACTTCGGGGTGCTTCGCGAGCTCGAGGCGGGTGCGGCGGATGTGTCCGGCGAGTATGCGTTCGGCGTCGTCGGTGTCGTTGCGCGTGATTGCGTCGAGCAGGAGGCGGTGTTCGAGGTGCGTCATCTCGAGACCGCTGCCCGTGCCACGCACCAGTTCTGAGTAGACGCGGCGGTAGTGCTGTGTCGTGTTCCAGAGCTGTTCGATGATTTCGGCAAGTGTGCCGTGCGCGCATCCGCTGTAAGTGAGCGCGTGGAATTCGCGGTCGAGCGCGATGAATTCGCTGACGGTCGTGACCTTCTCCATGCGATCGAGCAGACCGCCGAGCTTGTCGCGCGTCGTCGCATCGAGGTGAGGCATGCTCTGCGTGAGCAGCAGCGGCTCGATGCGCTCGCGAATGAGGTACTGCTCGGTGCACTCGTCCATCGTGAGGCTGGAGACCCACGCGCCCTGGTTGGCCACCATCGTGACGAGACCGTCAGTGACGAGGATGCGCAAGGCTTCGCGCACCGGAATGCGACTTGCCCCAAACTCATCGGCCAGCTCTTCTTGGCGGATTCGCTCGCCCGGGGCGAGTTCACCCGCGAGAATCATCGCCCGGAGTCGATCAGCGATGCGCTGACTGGCGACGTTCGATTCCTGGGTCATGAGTGCTTTCGTGGCGGGGCTGGACGTGGTGCGGCGGCTAGTTCGCCGGGTTGGCGGGATGCCACAAGATTACCGAGGAGTCGGCCTCGTACGCTTTGCCGTTGGGAAAGCTGACCAGTTCAAACTGCTGACCCCACGGGCTCAAGAAGTAGACCCAGCGCTGCCCCTCGGATGCGCTGGAGCTCGCAGTCGGTTCACCGAGCACGCGCAGACCTTTGCTGTGCAGGTAGGCGACGGCTGCGTCGAGATCGTCGACGTAGAAGGCGATGTGGTGACCGCCAACGTCGGAGTTGGCCGGTTCGGTGCGCACCTGGTCGGGGGATTCGAACTCGAATACCTCGAAGTTCGGCCCGAACTTGCAGCGGTAGAAGCGCAACTCTTTGAGCACACTGCGGGGGTTGATGTTGAGGTGCTCGGCGAACCAGTCATCCTCGCGCACCCAGGGCCCGAGCTTGTAGACGAACTCGCACCCGATGGTGTCGACGAAAAACTCGTGAGCCTGCTCGATGTCGGGCACGGTGAAGCCGATGTGTTCGGCACCGCGAAGGCCGGGGATTCCACTTGTCATGTATCCATTATTAAGTAGTTTTAGGTCAAATGTCGACAAAATTCGATATTTGACTTGAAAATGGATACATTTTGCGTTTAGAGTGGAGCAGAAGATTTTCACGTTGCCGCGATTGCGGCGCGCACAAGGGAGTTCGACACGTGCCAAAGATCACCAAGCTTGAGCCAGGTTCGCCGTGGGTTAACCTCAGCACTACCCCAGCTGACTACAAGGCTGCAGATCCCAAGCTGCTCATGACCATGCTCGGTCAGATGCACCTCATTCGCGCTTTCGAAGAGTCGGTGCTCGAGCTCGCCGGTGAGAACCTCGTGCACGGTCCGGCACACTCCTCCATCGGTCAGGAAGGTGGCGCCGTCGGTTCGTGCGTCGGCCTGCGCCCCACCGATGCGGTCAACGGTACGCACCGTGGCCACCACCAGTTCCTCGCTAAGGCTCTCGGGTATGTCTCGCCCGACGGTTTTAGCGAGGCTTCTCTCGTCAACGAAGCCACTCAGGCCATGTTGTTGCGCACGCTCGCTGAAATTCTCGGACTCGAACAGGGCTTCTCTCGTGGCCGCGGTGGCTCGATGCACCTGCAGTGGCTTGAAGCGGGCGCCCTCGGCACGAACGCTATCGTCGGCGGTGGCGTTCCGCTCGCCGCCGGTAACGCGTGGTCGCAGAAGCACGCCGGCACCACCGACCTTTCGATCTCCTATTTTGGTGACGGCGCCACCAACATCGGATCGGTTCTCGAAACGATGAACCTCGCCGCCGCCTGGGACCTCCCGTTCTGCTTCTTCATCGAGAACAACCGCTACGCAGTTTCGACCAACGTCGAAGAGGTTACTAACGAGACCCGTCTCTCGGCTCGCGCCCTCGGCTTCAACTTCCCGTCGTGGCAGGTTGACGGCATGGATCCGCTCGCGGTCTACCTCGCCACCCAGCAGGCCGCCGAGTACATGCGTTCCGGCAAAGGCCCCGCGCTCATCGAAGCCGAGGTCTATCGCTTCTTCCACCAGAACGGACCGTACCCGGGCAGCGCGTTCGGCTACCGGAGCAAAGAAGAAGAACAGGCCTGGAACGACCGCGACCCGCTCGTTCGCCTCGCCAACGAGATGAAGGCGCTCAAGCAAATCACCGATGAGCAGGTCGCGAGCATCCGTTCGCAGGCCCAGGCGGCCATGAAGCGAGCCGTGGATGTGCTCGTCGAGCCCGACCCCAACGCTGCAGCTGGTGTTCGCCGAATCTGCCCCGAGCTGTGGCCCGACCCCGCGTTCGTTGACGTGGGTATTCGCGGTGACCTCGCTGAAATCGCGGATGCGCGCACCCTCGAACAGGCCACCTACACGGGTGCCACCACCGAGGTGAAATTCATCGACGCCGTCGCCGCTGTGATGGATCGCAACATGGAGCGCAGCGAGCAGATTATCGTCATGGGTGAAGATGTGCACCGTCTCAAGGGCGGCACGAACGGTGCCACGAAGGGACTCAAAGACAAGTTCCCCGACCGTATTCTTGGCACTCCGATTTCGGAGAACGCATTCTCTGGCCTCGCCTGCGGCATCGCATCGGACGGTCGTTTCCGTCCCGTCGTCGAGTTCATGTACCCGGACTTCTTGTGGGTCGCGGCTGACCAGCTGTTCAACCAGATCGGCAAGGCACGTCACATGTTTGGTGGAACCAACCCGATGCCCCTCGTGCTTCGTTCGAAGGTCGCCATGGGTTCGGGATACGGATCGCAGCACCTCATGGACCCCGCCGGAATCATGGTGACCAACCCCGGATGGCGCGTGGTTGCCGCATCCACGCCGTTTGACTACATCGGCCTCATGAACACGGCGCTTGCCCTCAACGATCCGGTGTTCGTGATCGAGCACATCGACCTTTACGCCCAGAGCGGCGCGATTCCGGCCGATGACCTCGACTACCAGTTGCCGTTCGGCAAGGCTGCCGTTCGTCGCGGTGGCAACGATGTCACCGTGCTTACCTACCTCTCGATGGTTGGTCACAGCCTCGAAGCAGCCGAGCTCACCGGCATCGACGCTGAAGTGGTCGACCTGCGCTGGCTCGACAAGGCCAGCATCGACTGGGACACCATCGGCGAATCGATCAAGAAGACGAACTCGGTACTCATTGTCGAACAGGGGGCCCAGGGCACTTCATATGGTGGCTGGCTCGCTGACGAGATTCAGCGCCGCTACTTCGACTACCTTGACCAGCCCGTCCAACGCGTGACCGGCAAGGAATCCGCTCCGAGCATCTCGAAGGTGCTTGAGCGCGCAGCGATGGCCAAGACCGAAGAAGTCGTTGAAGGCCTCAAGCGCACCATGGCGAACGTGGGAGGCAACTAATGGCTACCGTCGTTCGCATGCCCAGCGTTCTCGCGGGCGCATCCGAAGCTGCCATCAACAAGTGGCTCGTAGCCGAGGGCGCAGCTGTCGTCTCGGGTGAGCCGTTTGCCGAGCTCGAAACCGAGAAGGCCGTCGTGGAATACAACGCCGAATTGGATGGCACTCTCGGCCGCATCATTATCGCTGAAGGCCAATCTGCCGTCATCGGTGATCCGATCGCCGTTGTCATCGCCGCGGGTGAAACCGAAGCCGACATCGAGAAGGCACTCGCCGATGCCGGCGTGAGTGCTGCGCCGACCGCCGCCCCTGTTGCTGCCGAGCCTCCCGCGGCCGCTTCAGCGCCCGTCGAAGCGCCACAAACTGCTGCCGTAGCCGACACCGCATCGTCAGCTCCGGCAGCGCCAACTCACGAGGGACGCCTGTTCGCTTCGCCGCTCGCCCGCAAGCTCGCGAAAGAACGCGGTCTTGACCTGGCCGGCGTGAACGGCAGTGGCCCCGGCGGTCGCATCGTTCGTCGCGACCTCGAAAACGCACCGGTGGCGACCGCTTCGACAAGCTCAACCGGAGGCAATGCCTCTGGCGGCGACGTGACCAACGTCGTCACCGAGATCCCTCTCACGGGCATGCGTAAAGCCATCGCGCGTCGTCTCACTGAGAGCAAGAGCACAGTCCCACACTTCTATCTCACCACCGACTGCAGAGTGGATGCGCTCCTTGCGTTGCGCAAGCAAATCAATGACGCCGGTGGCATCAAAGTCTCTGTCAACGACCTCGTCGTGATGGCTGCCGCTAAGGCGTTCGTGGATGTTCCCGAAGCCAATGTCACCTGGGGCGACACCGTACTGCTTCAGCACTCGAGCGTGGATATCTCCATCGCGGTGTCGACCGAGGGCGGACTGGTCACTCCTGTGTTGCGCAACGCGGCGAACAAGTCGCTGACCCAGATCGCGACCGAAATCGCTGACCTCGCCGCGCGCGGTCGCGACAAGAAGCTCAAGCAGGCCGAACTCGAGGGCGGTGCGTTCTCCATCTCCAACCTCGGCATGTACGGCACCAAGGAGTTCTCAGCGATTTTGAATCCGCCGCAGTCGGGCATCCTCGCGGTGGGCGCTGCCATGCAGCAGCCGGTCGTGATTGATGGCCAGCTCGCGGTTGCCACCGTGATGACCTGCACGCTCTCGGCGGATCACCGTGCCGTCGATGGTGCGCTGGCGGCTCAGTGGCTGGCGGCGTTCACCAAGCGCATCGAGAACCCGGTCACCCTGCTGATCTAGTAATCCTCAGGGTTGAACCGGTCGCGCGTGGTCGTGACGTCGGTGTATCCGTGTGGCTTCGGGCGACCATCGTCGCCGAGGCTGACGAAGATAATTTCGTCGACGGTGAGAATGTTCTTGCGCGTCACCATGTTGCGCACCTCGCAGCGCATGGTGAGGGATGTGCGACCCCACCTCATCGCGATGAGGCCCATCTCGATGATGTCGCCCTGGCGGGCCGACGCGAGAAAGTTGATCTCGGACATCAGCTTGGTGACCACGCGGCGATTGCCGAGTTGCACGATGGCGTAGATCGTCGCCTCTTCATCAATCCACTTGAGAAGGCTGCCACCGAACAGGGTGCCGTTCGCGTTGAGGTCCTCGGGGCGCACCCACTTGCGGGTGCGGAATTGAATACCTGAGTTGGGGTCGACGTCCATGTGTGTTGCCTATACGAGTAGCTGGTGTTTGGCGAGGTCGCGGTAGAGCGGGGTCGACTTCACGAGCTCGGAGTGCGTGCCCGTGCCGATGACCTTGCCCTGTTCGAGCACGACGATTTGGTCGCAGTCGACCACCGTCGAGAGCCGGTGGGCGATGATCAGCAGCGTGCGGTCGGCGGCTACCTTGTCGATTGCCTCGCGCATCATCTGTTCGTTCTTGCCGTCGAGACTCGAGGTCGATTCGTCGAGCAGAAGGATGGGCGGAGCCGCCAGCAGGGCACGCGCAATCGCGAGACGCTGACGCTCGCCACCGGAGAGCATGATGCCGTTCTCACCGACGAGCGCGTTGATGCCGAGCGGATTGCGCTTCACGACGCGCGACAGGTTGACGTCATTCAGCACGGCGAGGCACTCGTCGTCGGTGGCGTCAGGCTTGGCCAGGCGCAGGTTTTCGGCGATGGTTCCGGCGAGCACCGGCGCGTCTTGCTCGACATATCCAATCTGCGAACGCAGGGCTTCACGGTCGAGCTCACGAATATCGACTGAGCCAAGTTTGATGACGCCGGCGGTCGGGTCATAGAACCGCTCGATGAGGTTGAGAATGGTCGACTTGCCCGAGCCGCTCGGGCCGACCAGGGCGGTGCGCTGACCGTGCGGAACGGTGAACGAAACGTGGTCGAGAATGACGGGCGACTTGGTTTCGACGGGTTCAACCGACCCATAGCTGAACGAGACCTTGCTGAAGGTCAGCGCGTTCTTTGCGCGCGTCAGAATCGTGCGGGGCTCATCCGACTTGGGGTTGAGCGGCGCGATATCGCGGTCGTTCTCGCCCTCGATGGGCAGGGCGATGATCTCTTGGATACGCCCGAGCGCACCGAGCGCCGAGTTGGTCGACGAGATGGCGCCGAACGCTTGGCCGAGCGGCATGATCATCATGAACAAGAACAGGATGAACGACACCAGCTGGGCGACGGTGATTGCACCGGCGGCAACGCGGTATCCGCCGACGCCGAGCACGGTGAGGAACGCGACCTGCATGGCGATGAACGAGACAGGAACGACGAGCGCCGAGATCTTGGCGACCTTGACGCCCATCTGCCACGCGCCCTTTGCGGCGAGGTCGACCTCGGCGATTTCACGGTCCGTCGCGTTCGCGGCTCGTACAGTGCGCACCGATGAGATGGCGCGTTCAACGGCAGCGGCGAGTTCGCCGACTTGGTCTTGAGCCTTGCGGCTGGCAACCCGAATGCGGCGCGAAAGCGTGACGACCACCACGATGGCCACGAAGATGACGAGCAGGGTGAGGCCGAGCAGGATCGGGTCGATGATGATCATCGCTACGAGTGCTCCGGCGAAGGTCAGGGCACCGCCGATGGCATCGACGAGACCCTGGGTCAGAACCGCGCGCAACAGGGTGGTGTCAGAACCGACGCGAGAGACCAAGTCACCCGTGCGGCGCGTGTCGAATTCCGAGATGGGGAGGTGGAGCATCCGTCGCACGAGCGTGCGGCGCGACGACAGCACGACACCCTCACCCGTGCGCTGCAGCAGGTAGTGCTGAAAGCCAGAGATGAACGCCGAGACGACGACAAGCGCGATCAATGCCCACACCAGCGGGCCGAAGATCTCACCATTCGTGACGCGGGTGATGACCTGACTGACCACGAGAGGCTGACCGAGCGTTGCGGCCGAACCAAAGATGCTCAGAATGATGACCACCACGAGCACGGGCTTGTGCTCGAGCAGATACGGCATCAAGTGGCTGAACTTGGCCTTCGGAATGCTGGGGTCAGCGGGCTCACTTCGACGTCGACGCGAGCCGCGCCCCATACCCATGCTCACGCTGGATAGCTCCTTGGATGAATTACTGCATGACGGAGGTCACGCCGAGAACAACGTTCACGAGGGTGAGACCACCGATGACCCACATCACGGCCGACTTAGTCGGAACCTTGTTGCGGTTGAGGAATGCGAGAACGTAAACGGCCAACGCAATGACGAGCTTGATGCCGACTACTGCGTTATCGACTTTCTCGTCAGGGACGAGGTTCGCCGAGTAGATGCCGACGAGCAGAATTCCGGTGATGAGCTGAAGGAGGGCACCATCGAGAATGCCGCGGATGATGCGACCTTCACCCTTGACGATGTCCTTGATCTGGACCAGGAATGCACCGAGCAGGAATGCCATTCCGATGAGGTGAAGGATGACGAGAATAGTTGCGACGATAGCCATGGTTTTAGCCTACGCTCCTTGGCGCGTGATTATTTCTTCAGGTCGCGGATGGTGACAGCGGCCTGGATCGCGGCGGTTGCTGCCTCAGCACCCTTGTCTTCTTTCGAACCGGGCAGACCGGCGCGGTCGAGACCCTGCTGCTCGTCGTCGAGGGTGAGCACGCCGAAGCCGACGGGCTTGCCCGTGTCGAGGGCGACGCGCAGAAGCCCGCTCGTTGCCGCATCCGAGACGAATTCGAAGTGTGGGGTGCCACCACGGATGATCACGCCGAGTGCGATGACCGCGTCAGCGCCTGCGTTGAGGGCGGCCTGGCTCACGACCGGAAGCTCAAACGAGCCAGCACAGCGCACGACCGTGTAGTTGGCGCCGGCGGCCTCGAGTACGCGGATTGATCCCGCGATCATTGCTTCGCTGATGACCTCGTGCCACTGACCGGCAACGATGGTGACGTTGAGTCCCGAAGCGTCGACGTCGATGAGGGGTGAACCGTGTCCGGCCATTATTTGCCTACTTTCTGCAAGTTGTTGACAGCTTCGAGAACGGGAAGCTGCCCGGGAATGTGGTGACCCATGCGGTCACGCTTGGCGTTGAGGTAGCCCTCGTTGTGCTCGCCGAGACCGACGATGAGCGGGACGAGCCCGGTAACGTGGATGCCGTAGTCCTCAAGCTGACGCTTCTTCTCGGGGTTGTTCGAGAGCAAACGCACCGACTTAATGCCCATATCCTCCAGCATGCGAGCGGCGGCGACATAGTCGCGCGCGTCCGCCGGGAAGCCGAGAGCGAGGTTGGCGTCGAGCGTGTCCATGCCGTCTTCTTGAAGTGCATAGGCCTTGAACTTGTTGACCAGACCGATGCCGCGACCTTCGTGACCACGCAAGTAGAGCACTACGCCACCCTCGCGGGTGATCATGCGCAGGGCTTCATCGAGCTGAGGGCCACATTCGCACTTGAGTGAGCCGAGCGCCTCACCGGTCAGGCACTCCGAGTGCACGCGCACGAGCGCATTCTCGGGGCCGGGCTTGCCGGCGATGATCGCGACGTGGTCGGCGCCGGTGGCGCGGTCGCGGTAGCCACGCATGGTGAGCGTGCCGAACTCGGTGGGCACGTGCGTCTCGACCTCGAAGGCGATGCGGTGCGCGTCGACCTCCTCGTGCGGGCGCTCAGGCAGCGGGTTCGCGGTGAGGTACTCGACCATCGCGGCAACCGTCGTGATGGCGAGGCCGTCACGCTCAGCCAGCGCTTCGAGACCGCGCATGCGCAACATGTCACCGTCGTCGGCGACGAGTTCTGCGATGATGCCCACCGGGGAGAGACCCGCCATGCGCATCAGGTCGACGGCGGCTTCCGTGTGTCCGCCGCGTTCAATCACGCCGCCGTCGACAGCACGCAGGGGCAGGATGTGTCCCGGGCGAATGAGGCTGTGCGATGTCGAGGTCGGGTCTGCGAGAACGTTCGCAGTGCGGGCGCGGTCGCTCGCGCTGATGCCCGTGGTTACGCCCTCGCGAGCATCCACAGTGATTGTGTACGCGGTGGTTCGGGTGTCTTCCGAGTGTTCGACCATGATCGGCAGGTTGAGGCGGTCGGCGAAGTCGCGGGGCATTGGTGCGCAAAGCAGACCGGATGAGTTGCGCACGATCCACGCAATCGACTCTTTGGTCGCGAGCTCGGCCGAAACGATGGCGTCACCCTCGTTTTCGCGGCCCTCATCGTCGGCGACGATCACAACCTGGCCGGCCTTGATGGCGGCGATCACTTCGGGCATGGGGGTGAGGCTCATGCGAGGCCTCCCTTCGTGTGGAACTGCAGCATGCGCTCAACGTGACGCGCGACGATGTCGGTTTCGATGTTGACGCGGTCGCCCACAACCCGCTGACCCAGCGTGGTGGCGACGAGAGTTTCGGGGATGAGTGAGACCTCGAACCACTGGTCCGCTTCGGTTGCTTCGCTGACCGCACTCAGCGTGAGCGAGGTGCCGTCGACAGTGATCGAGCCCTTGTCGACGAGCAGAGCTGCGTGCGCACGATCGATGCCGAAGCGAATCACGCGCCAGTCGCCGCTCTGACGAACGTTGATGACCGTTGCGGTGTCATCCACGTGGCCCTGAACGATGTGACCGCCGAGGCGCGAACCGAGGGCAGCCGCGCGTTCGAGATTGACCTGACGACCCACCTCAACGTTGTCGAGGGTCGACATGGCGAGGGTCTGTCCCATGACATCCGCGGTGAAGGTGTCGCTCGTCTTCTCAATGACGGTGAGGCACACCCCGCTGACCGCAATGGAGTCGCCGTGTCCGGCATCGCTGACGACCTTCGCGCCGCGCACGGTCAGGCGGATGCCGTTATCGGTCGGCGCAATGGCGGTGACTTCGCCAATTTCTTCAATGAGTCCGGTGAACATCAGTTGTCTCCCTTCGGCACACGAGGTGCAGCGGTGATGAGAATGTCGGGGCCGATTTGTTCGACCGAGTCGAAGTCGAGGTCAATGCTGTCGGCGAGGGTGTCGACGCCAACCTCGGTGATGGCAAGGCGCGTACCACCGAGCACGAGCGGAGCGAGAAAAACGTAGAAGCGGTCCACGATGCCGGCCTGAATGAAGGCGCTCGCCAGGGTGGGGCCACCCTCGACGTAGACGGTGCGAATGCCGCGACCGTGCAGCTCAGCGAGCACCTGCTCGACGTCGCGTGTGCCAGCCACGATCGGCTCGTGCGGGTGCTGGTAGATGAGCGAGTCGCCGGGGATCGGTCGCTCACCGATGATGACCGGGATGGGCTGATCGATGTACAGCTCACCTGAGGGAGTTCGTGCCGTCAGTGACGGGTTATCCGCAATGATGGTTCCCGTTCCGACGATGATGGCGTCGGCTGCGCTGCGCTGCTGGTGCACGCGCTCGCGGGCGGCGGGGCCCGAGATCCACTGGCTTGTGCCGTCCTCAGCCGCGGCGCGCGCGTCGAGGCTGCCGGCCCATTTGACGGTCACGAACGGGCGACCGAGACGTGCGGAGGTGAGCCACGAGGCCTGGTGCTTCTCGACCTCATCGGCGCACACGCCTCCGATGACCTCAATACCGGCAGCGCGAAGGCGTTCTGCGCCGCCCGACGATTCGTGGCCGGGGTCGCTCACGCCGAAAACTACGCGGGCAACGCCGGCGGCGATGAGCGCATCCACGCAGGGGCCGGTCTTACCGGTGTGGTTGCAGGGTTCGAGTGTGACCACGAGGGTCGCGCCACGGGCGGCCTCGGGGGAAAGTTTGCTGAGCGCATCAACTTCGGCGTGCGGTGTTCCGCTACCCAGGTGCCAGCCCTCGGCGATGATGTTTCCGGCCGCATCGAGTGCGACGGCGCCAACCTGCGGGTTGATACCGCGAGCCGGGCCGTTGTTCGAGAGCTCGATGGCGCGACGCATCACCGGCACGAATTGCTCGCGCGTGTGATTCGTGTTGCTGGTCATCTGTGCCCTCATGCTCGTTCGTTAAAACGGCTCCGGGTCAACAGGTACACAAGGCAACTGTCACGAATGCATATATGCATCCGCTCGCGTCTTCTCCCATCCGGACTTTAACCGTCGGTGCTGGAATTTCACCAGCTCAACCTGTTGATGCTTCTCTCGAAGTGACCACCAGGGTCGCGGACTTTAACCGCCGGCTCAGATTTTCACTGACCCCGAAGCGCGTTGCTTACAGAAACGAGTCTATGCCGGCTCTTATTCCCGCGCCACTTGGTGCAGTATGAAAACGCTATGAATTCACCCGCTGTCTCCCCAACGCGCACTGCCGAGGATGCTCTCGCCGCACTCGAGGCGTTGGCAAACCCATCGCGCGCTGCCCACTCGGCCCGGTTCTTCAAGACGGGTCCTGGTGAGTATGGCGAGGGTGACATCTTCTGGGGGATCATCGTGCCGCGCACGCGCGAGGTCGCACGCGCCTATCGCGACCTATCGCACGAGGACATCGCCGAGTTGCTGTCACACCCTGTTCACGAAGTGCGCGTCTGCGGCGTCGTGATTCTGACCGAGCAGTTCAAACGGCTCAAGGCGACTCCCGACCGCTTGGCCGCGTTCGACTTTTACGTGCGTGCGGTGCGCGCCGGTCAAGTCAACAACTGGGACCTCATCGACATCAGCGCCCCCACCTTCGGCACCCTGCTCGTGGATCAGGGGCGTACGGCGTCATCGAGCGCCAGCGGCGAACGCATGCTGCGCAAGCTCGCCGCTGCCGAGTCGATGTGGGAGCGTCGCCTGGCAGTCTTGCTCACGTTTGCGTTCATCCGGGTTGGTCAGTTTGAGCTCACGCTCATGCTCGCCGACATGCTGCTCGGCGACAAGCAAGACCTCATGCACAAAGCTGTCGGGTGGATGCTCCGCGAGGTGGGCAAGCGTGACCCCGGCGTTCTGCGCGCCTTCCTCGACGAGCACGTGCACGAGATGCCGCGCACGGCGCTGCGTTACGCCATCGAGAAGTTCCCCGAGGTTGAGCGCAAGGCGTGGTTACTGCGATAGCTCGCTAACGATAAATAATCCCGCCCGCGGGGCCCCTCGCGACTGCGTCGCCTTCCCCGACGCCCGGCCACACCCTGATTACTCATCGTCAGCCCGCTATCGCGACCACGCACCTGCGTTTCGAGGCGACCTCCTTTTTCGCGTTATCGAAGATTCACGATAATGCCGAAAAGAACATGCCACCCGATTGCCCGGCCGGCTTCGAGTCCTTGACGAACGCTAGCGGGTGAGGAAACCAATGCGCTCGTACACGCGAGCGAGGGTCGCGTCAGCAACCTCGGATGCCCGCTCGGCAGCAACGGCCAGCATGCGATCGAGCTCAGCGGGGTCGGCCAACAACTCCTGCGTGCGCTCACGAATGGGCGTGAAGCTCTCGGTCACGACCTCGGCGAGACCCTTCTTGAGGTCACCGTAGCCGCGTCCGGCGTACTCGTTCACCACATCGTCGACCGTACGCCCAGCGAGCACCGAGTAGATGGTCAACAGGTTGGCCACACCGGGCTTAGCGTCGCGGTCAAAGCGAATGTCGCCGTCGGCATCCGTGACGGCGCGCATGACCTTCTTGGCGGTCACCGCCGGGTCATCAAGAATCTTGAGCAGGCCGGCTTCGGTCTCAGCCGACTTCGACATCTTTGCGGTCGGGTTCTGGAGGTCGTAGATCTTCGCCGTCTCCTTGAGGATGTACCCCTCGGGAACCGTGAACGTCTCACCGAAACGCGAATTGAAGCGCAGGGCCAGGTCACGAGTGAGCTCGAGGTGCTGACGCTGATCTTCACCCACCGGAACTACATTCGCCTGGTAGGCCAGAATGTCGGCCGCCATGAGAATCGGGTAGGTGAAGAGGCCGACGCTGGCCGCATCCGTGCCCTGCTTGGACGACTTGTCCTTGAACTGCGTCATTCGGCTCGCCTCACCAAAACCGGTGATGGTCGAGAGCACCCACATCAGCTGGGCGTGCGCGGGAACGTGCGACTGGATGAACAGCGTGCTCTTCGCCGGGTCAATACCGGCGGCGATGTACTGGGCAGCGGTCGAGCGGGTGCGCTCGCGCAGCTCTTTCGGATCCTGCGGAACCGTAATTGCGTGCAGGTCAACCACACAGAAGAAGGCATCAAATTCGTCTTGCATGCCCACCCAGTTGCTCAAGGCACCGATGTAATTACCGAGGTGCAGTGAGTCGCTCGACGGCTGCATGCCGGAGAGGATGATGGGCTTAGACATGGCTCAAGTTTAGAGGGCGTAGTCCACGACGACCGGTGTGTGGTCGGTCCAGCGCTGGTCGTATGACGGCGCACGATCGACCGTGTAACCGCTCGCGACTGCGGCTAGCGCAGGTGTGGCCAGGTGGTAGTCGATGCGCCAGCCGGCATCCGTGTCGAAGGCCTGCCCACGGAACGACCACCACGTGTACGGGCCGGGCACCTGACCGGCAGCTTCGCGCCCGACATCGACCCAGCCGAGGCCCGTGCCGGTGGTTCCATCAGCGAGCGCAAGGGTCTGGCCAGCGGCGCCCATAAAGCGGTCAAAGTAGGCGCGCTCGCGCGGGAGGAATCCCGCGTTCTTGACGTTGCCCTTCCAGTTCTTGATGTCGAGCTCGGTGTGGCCCACGTTGAGGTCGCCGACAACGAGCGCGTAGGGAGTGTGCTTGGCGATCGCGGGCATGCGCTCGATCATGCCGTCGAGAAACTTGTATTTCTCCACCTGCTTGGGCGTATCAACCTCGCCCGAGTGCACGTAGGTGCTCACCACGGTGAGAATTTTGTCGCCGATTCGATAGTCCGCCTCGAGCCAGCGACCGGCCGAATCGAAGTCATCCGCGCCGATGGCAACGCGGTGAATCTCGGCGCTGGAGCGACTCGCGAGCGCGACGCCGGCGCGACCTTTCGCACTCGCCTCGTCGTGAAGCACGTTCCACTCGGGCCCGAGCAGGCCGGTGAGGTCATCGGTGGATGCGCGCACTTCCTGCAGCGCCAAGATGTCGATTCCGCGACCGTCGAGCCAGTCAGCCATGCCCTTGCGGTAGGCGGCACGGATGCCGTTGACATTGACGGTGGCGATGCGAACAGACATGTGACCAGTCTAGGTTCGCCACCTCAATCAACGACGGCGGCGGAACGGCTTCGCGAGAGAGTCACGCGTGATCACCCAACCGACATCGCGCGGGTCGATGCCGGCGTCGCGCATGCCGGTCGCCATCCATTGTGCGGTCAGGAGCGTGACACGCGAGGTGAGGTTGAACCAGATGAGGAGTCCCACGAACACGGCCACGCTGGCCAGTAACGGATTGCGGGTGGCTCCGCCGAGAAGAGCGGCGCCGGCGAGTTTCATGGCACCCAGAGCGATGCCGCCGAGCACGGCTCCACGCCAGAGGAATCGCCAAGCGATTGCGGCGCCGGCGAGCAATCGGATCAGGGCGCCGAGCATGAAAGTGTCAAGAACGAGAACAACCAGAATGGACAAGCCGCGCAGGAGCACGTCCATCGCGCTGTCGAGCGTGTTGGCAAGCCCGATAGCGCTAATCACCGTCACAAACAGGCTCGTCGCAAACACACTGAGCAGCGCGCCAACGAGTACGAAGATGCCGTAAGCCACAGCAATCATGAAGTCGGCGACCTTGAGGTACACATAACCAAACTGCTGCGGCGGCAAACCGAACATGTGATGGATGGCTACGCGCGCATAGTCAATCCAGTTGACCGCGGTCCACGCCATGATGACGAGCGCAATCACACCGCTCACGCTGAGCGTCGTCACCGAGTACAGCGCATCCGGGTTGATGAGTCCGTGGGGCCCAATCAGGCCGGGAATCTGAATGTTGATGAAGGCGATGATGGCGTCACGCACGCGGGTGTTACTTCGCAGGAAGAGACCAAAAACGGCGAAGGCCACCCACAGGCCTGCGAACACGGCGAAGAGCGCTTGAAAGCTCATGCCCGCGGCGGAAAGATTCCCGCCGGCCTGCGAATACGCCTGATAGACCCGGTAGGGCTTGAGGCGCAACAGCCAGGCAGCGAATCGCTTCATAAGCATCAGTCTAAAAGCGAGAGGCCCGAGGCTCCTTGCGGAACCTCGGGCCTCCCATAAGGATTACCCGTTACCAGCGTTAGCTGGCGTCGAGATCAGACGCGAGCATTGCAGCAAGCTCGTCAGCGACGGCCTCCGCGTTGTCCCCTTCGACTGCCAGTACCAGTTCTTCACCGTTACCGACTGCGAGGGCGAGCACCGACAAGATGCTAGCCGCGTCTGCGCTGTCCCCGGAGGACTTCGTGATGGTCACACTGTGGCCAGTCGCGCTGGCAGCCTGAACGAACAGGCTGGCCGGACGAGCGTGGAGACCCACGCTCGAGCCTACGGTGACAGTTCTCTCGGCTTTAGGCAATTGCTTCCTCCAGCTCTTCGTCGGTCTTGGCGTTAGCGCCCTTACCGATGTTCTTAGCAACGATCACGCAGAACGCGGTAACCACGGTTCCAACGATGATTGCAACTAAGTAGAGGAGCGGGTTCGAGACCATTGCGGTCACCCAGATACCACCGTGAGGTGCGTGGCTTTCGACTCCGAAGAGACCAACCAGTGCACCGGTGACACCCGAACCGATCATGATCGAGGGGATCACACGGATGGGGTCAGCAGCTGCGAACGGAATGGCACCCTCAGTAATGAACGAGAGGCCGAGGATCCATGCAGCCTTACCAGCCTGACGCTCGGAGTTCGAGAACTGGTTCTTGCGCAGCACCGAAGCGAGAGCAAGACCGAGCGGCGGGGTCATACCAGCAGCCATGACGATAGCCATGACAACGAGCGGGCCGTGGTCGTGTGCAGCGTCACCGTTGATGGTTGCAAGCAGACCAACAGCGGTGGTGTACGCCACCTTGTTAACCGGACCACCCATGTCGAAGGCCATCATGAAGCCGAGCAGAATACCGAGCAGAGCCAGGTTTCCACCGGTCAGGGTAGCCATCCAGTCGGTGAGTCCCTTGATGACTGCAGCCACCGGAGCACCGATGACAGTCATCATGAGGAACGCGACCACGAAGGACGAGATGATCGGGATGACCACAACGGGCATCAGGGATGCGATACCGCGGGGCAGGTTAATGCGTCCGAGGTAGTAAGCAACGGCACCACCGAGAAGACCGGCGAGAAGACCGCCGAGGAATCCCGAGCCGTTGTTTGCTGCGATGAATCCACCGAGGAATCCGGGTACGAGACCCGGACGGTCAGCGATTGCATACGCGATGAACATCGACAGAACGGGAACCGCGAAGGTCAGACCGAACTTACCGAGGCTAGCGAAGAAACGAGCCCAGCCAAGCGAGGTACCGAAGTCACCGGTGCTGCCCAGGAATGCCTGCCAGCTCCAGTCCCACTTGCCAAGGTCGTAGCCACCGATTGCGAAACCGATAGCGAGGAAAATACCGCCTGCTGCGACGATCGGGATCATGTAGGAGACACCGGTCATCAGCCAAAGGCGAAGACGGGTTCCTGGTCCCATTGTTGAACTACTCACTGTTGAAGCCTCCAATGCTTCTTTGCGTTAGGGGTTTGGTGCTTAATTGAAGAGCTTCTTGAAGAAGCCCTTCTTCTCGTCGCCCTCGGCCTTGGGAGCCTTGGGAGCAGCCGACTTGGCAACTGCCTCTCCAACGAGGGGTGCCGTGCCGTCCGTGGCGGACTTCACGGCCTCGGCGACAATCCCGGGGGCGTCGGCGAGAGCTTTTGATACACCTACGGCTACGTAGGGCTTGCCGTTGAAACGGCTCTTCTGCTTGACCTCAAGGTCACACGCGAAGATGCAGAGGTCGGCTTCATCGATGACCGACTGAGCCAGAGGGGTCGAACCGGCCGACCCTTGAGTCTCAACCGAAATCTCGTGACCGGCCTTCTTGGCTGCCTGCTCGAGAGCTTCGGCGGCCATGTAGGTGTGGGCGATGCCCGTGATGCAACTGGTTACGGCAACGATTTTCATGCCTGGACCTCTCTGGTAATGATGGATGCAATTTCGGATCCCGTCGATGCGTCGCGGAGCGACTGACGGAAGTCTTCGTGCACGAGCTTGCGCGCGAGCGCAGCAAGGATGTGCAGGTGGGCGTCATCGGCACCGTCGGGTGCGGCGATGAGAAAGATGAGGTGTGCGGGGCCGTCGTGAGCGCCGAAGTCGACACCAGCCGGGCTAACACCAACCGCGACGGACGGGGTCGTGACGTGTGCACTGCGAGCGTGGGGGATGCCGATGCCGCCGGGCAGGCCGGTTGCCATCTGCTCTTCACGCGCACGCACGTCTTCGAGGTAGCCCTCGAGATCGGTCACACGACCATCGGCAACCATCTTCTCCGCGAGTTGACGTGTTGCATCTTGCTTGTCGGAGGCGGTGAGCCCAACGATGACGAGCGCCTCTGAAGTCAGAGCCTTCTTGTCGGCCATTTACAGTTCCTCGATTCTTAGGGAGGGGTTCGGTGACTCCAGTGTCGTCACCTGGTCTATGGTGATGTCGTCGGGACCGGGAACTGTTGTTCCGGGCAGCTGCACTGCTGCTGACCCCCACGCTACTGCGGTAGAAACCTTAAGGCGACGACTTTCTGGCGAGTCGAGACGATTAATCTGAGCGCTTAAATCGGCACTTAAGTAGCCTGCGAGGCTCGAATCGCCCGCTCCGACGGTGCTGTCGACGGTGACGGGAGCGTGTCCGGCCCACAGGTGGTCGTGGTCGGTCACGAGCAGAGCACCGTGACCCCCGAGGCTGATCAAGAGAGCGGAATCGGCATCCCGGAGCAAGCTGCGTGCATAGTCCACCACGTCACCGACCGTGGGCAGAGCCTTGCCGGCGAGCTCTTCCAGCTCCTCGTGATTCGGCTTCATCAGATCAGCGACACCGGCATGCGCAACAGTTTTGAGAGCGGAACCTGATGTGTCGATGGCAACGCGAACCCCGTTCGCGTGAGCGGCGGCTGCGAGCTCGACGTAGAGGTCACCGTCGAGACCACGCGGCAAGCTTCCGGCCATGACCAGCCAGGCGGGTTTGCTGGCGAGAACTGACTCGACCTGCGCCACGATGTCAGCGCGCTCATCCGCCGAGAGCTTGGGTCCAGCCTCGTTGATTTTGGTGGTGTGACCGGCAGCATCCACGATCGTCACGTTCGACCGAATCTCGTCGGCGATGGGCGCGGTAACCGTGTCGATTCCTTGGGCGTTGAGAGTTGCTTCGAGCCAGCGCCCGTTGACGGCATCGACCGGGAAAATTGCCGACGTCTGAACGCCGTTTTTGCTCAGCGCGCGGGAGACATTAATGCCCTTACCTGCGGGGTCTTTGATTTTGCTCTCAGCGCGGTTGACCTCGTCGATAGCGAAGGTTGGCACATCGAGAGTGACATCGATGCTGGGGTTGGCGGTCAGTGTGATGATCATGCAATCACCACATCAATGCCGGCGAGCTCGAGCTCGAGTGAGAGTTCAGGATCGATGCCCGAGTCGGTGACGATGGTGTCGACCACGCTCAGTGGGGCGACGGTGGCGAAGTCTTGACGGCCAAACTTGGTGTGGTCCGCGAGCACGACCGTGCGACGTGCCGAGGCGATGAGCGCAGCCTTGACGCGCGCTTCATCAATGTCGGGGGTGGTGAGTCCGCGCTCGACGGTGATGCCGTTGATGCCCATGAAGGCGACATCCACCGAGACGCCGGCGAGGGCATCCGCGGTCCAGGGTCCGACGGCAGCGAGAGTGCGGTTACGCACGTGTCCGCCGAGGAGGTGAAGTTCAACGTTTGGCTTTGTGGTCAGCATGGTAGCCACGGTGATCGAGTTCGTCACGACGGTGAGCTCGATGTCTGCTGGGAGCAAGCTGGCGAGTTGCACGGTGGTGGTACCGGCGTCGAGGATGATCGAACCGCCGTCGGGCAGTTCAGCAAGAGCAGCGCGAGCGATGTTGAGTTTCTCGTTAGCGAGGATTGCCTCGCGAGCAGCAACGCTCGGTTCGACACCGAGGCGCTCGGCGGGGATTGCTCCACCGTGCGCGCGCTGGACCAGACCGCGTCGCTCCATCAGGGTGAGGTCACGACGAATGGTTTCCGGTGTGACATCGAAAGAATCCGCGAGGTTCTTAACTTCCACCCGCCCGTCTCGGCGCGCGATAGCCAGAATGGCCTGGTGGCGCTCGGGTGCGTACATGGAACCTCGTTGTTGCTTTCTGCATTTCACAAACAAAATGTTTGTTTATCTGTTTCTAGTGCCGTTTATGTTTGTTTGTCAAACGTTTACCTCGTAAAGTTTTCTCAGTACTCTTCGAAATGCACCCGAAAATCCCTCGCTAGGAGGCGCACGTGTCTGAACTCAGTGGAATTGGCGTCGGCCGCGGCATCGCCGCTGGACCCGTTCGACGCATGCCCGATCCGCTTCCCATTCCAGACGAGAAGCCCTTCACTGGTGACGTCGACGCAGCAGTGGCCGCGACGGCGACCGCGATGGCAACCGTCGGAGCGTGGCTGAAGGAACGCGGCGCGAAGGCCGGCGGCGAGGCGCAGGGTGTTCTCGAGGCGCAGGCACTCATGGCAGGCGACCCGGCACTGGCTAAGGATGTCGCCGCGCGGATCGGCAAGGGTGCATCCCCCGAACGAGCGGTCTTTGATGCTTTCCTCTCATTCCAGAAACTGCTCGAAGGCATGGGCGGCTACATGGGTGAGCGTGCCGCGGACCTCGCTGACGTGTCTCAGCGCGTGCGTGCTGAGCTGCTCGGAGTTCCCGCTCCGGGCGTGCCCGAATCGGATGAGCCCTTCATTCTTGTTGCACACGACCTCGCCCCGGCTGACACCGCGCTGCTCGACTTCACTAAGGTGTTCGCGCTCGTTACCCGTGACGGTGGCCCGACTTCGCACACCGCGATCCTCGCCCGTGCGAAGCAGATCCCCGCGATCGTGGGTGTGAAGGATGCTGACTCGCTCACCGACGGGACCCTCGTTGTTGTCGACGCCGGATCGAGCACGGTGCATGCGGGCGTGACCCAGGCTGATGTCGACGCCGCACTCGTGAAGCGGGACGAGTGGCTGGCCGCTTCGAACGCGCCGATCACCGATGGTGCGCTGAAAGACGGTCACCAGGTTCCGCTGCTGGCCAACCTCGGTTCACCCAAGGAGGCCCCCGGAGCCGTCGAACTCGGCGCTGAGGGCGTTGGCCTTTTCCGCACCGAGTTTCTGTTCTTGGATTCGTCCACGGCTCCAACCGTCGAGCAGCAGGAGGTTCAGTACACCGAACTGCTTGCTGCCTTCCCGGGCAAGAAGGTTGTCGTGCGCGCGCTCGACGCTGGCGCCGACAAGCCGCTCAGCTTCTTAAACGATGCGCACGAAGAGAACCCCGCCCTAGGTCTTCGTGGCCTTCGTGCGCTGCGCGTGAAGGAGAACATCCTTCGCGATCAGCTCACCGCTCTCGCCAACGCGCAGGCAGCAACCGAAGCTGACCTGTGGGTTATGGCGCCGATGGTGTCAGACGCCGAAGAGACCGACTACTTCTGCGCCCTCGCCCGCGAGCTCGGCATTCGCGTCGCTGGCGTGATGGCCGAGGTGCCGTCGCTCGCGCTCGTCGCCGATCAGGTGCTCGAGACCGCGGACTTCGTCTCAATCGGAACCAACGACCTCACCCAGTACACGATGGCCGCCGACCGTATGCTCGGATCAGTCGCCTCGTTCCAAGACCCGTGGCACCCCGCTGTGCTCCGCCTGATCAAGCAGCTCGGTGACGCGGGTGCTGCTGCGGGTAAGCCGGTCGGCGTCTGTGGCGAAGCCGCAGCTGACCCCAACCTTGCCATCGTGCTCGTTGGCCTCGGCGTGACCACACTCAGCATGACGCCGGCAGCGCTCGCGGATGTGCGTGCGTCGCTGCTCACCGTCACGCTCGACGAGGCAAAGTCTCGTGCGGCACGTGCGCTCAACGGACGCACTGCGGCCGAAGCACGCAAGCTCGGCACCAGTTAGCACGTGGCGATTACTACGGCCTGACCTTTGCCTCCGCCCGCGGAACGACCGTATAGCGTGGGGGCATGAGTATCGAGATTGTTCCCGTCACCGCTGCCCACAAGCTTGGCTGGCTGCCACTGTGGCACGGATACCTGAAGTTTTACGAGCACCCGCTGACGGATGCGCAAACCGAACTCACCTGGAACCGTCTCATCGACCCACAATTCAACATTCACGGCTTCGCCGCTGTAGACGGCGACCGCGTTGTTGGCTTCACCCACTACTCGTTCACGCACTCGACGTGGGAAGCGCGCGACACGATCTACCTTGAAGATTTGTTCGTGGATCCAGAACTGCGGGGCGCCGGAATTGGCCGCGCGCTCATCGAAGCGGTCACCGATGTTGCTCGCCGCGAGGGAATGTCAAAGGTCTACTGGCTCACTCAGACGACGAACGCCACCGCACGCAAGCTTTACGACTCGCTCGCGACGGTCATCCCGTTCGTGCGTTACGAGCGCTCGGTCGACTAGCTCTGTGTTCGCCGCTGACGGTGGAGTCCGCAATGGCGAAGATTGCCCTGTGAGCTCGGGCGTCGGGCGTCGGGGTGACGGCAAAGCCGTCGGGGCCCCGCGGGCGGAGCCACGGGGCAATCGTTAGCCGATTGCGAGACGCAACCGACTAGCGGCGACCCTTGAGCACTGCCTGCTTGACCTCAGCGATCGCCTGCGTCACCTGAATACCGCGGGGGCATGCGTCGGTGCAGTTGAAGGTTGTGCGGCAGCGCCACACGCCTTCTTTGTCGTTGAGGATTTCAAGGCGGGTAGCGGCATCCTCATCGCGCGAGTCGAAGATGAATCGGTGCGCGTTGACGATGGCAGCCGGACCAAAGTACTGACCGTCCGTCCAGAAGACCGGGCAGCTCGTGGTGCAGGCGGCGCAGAGGATGCACTTCGTGGTGTCATCGAAGATCTCGCGGTCAGCGATGGACTGCACGCGCTCCTTACCCTTTTCGGGCGCGGTCTTCGAGACGAGGAACGGGTTCACCTCGCGGTAGGCCGCGAAGAAGGGCTCCATGTCGACGATGAGGTCCTTCTCGAGGGGCAGGCCCTTGATTGCCTCAACATAGATCGGCTGGGTGATGTCGAGATCCTTCACCAGGGTCTTGCACGCGAGGCGGTTGCGTCCGTTGATACGCATCGCGTCGGAGCCACAGATACCGTGTGCGCAGGAGCGACGGAACGAGAGCGTTCCATCCTGTTCCCACTTAATCTTGTGCAGGGCGTCGAGAACGCGGTCGGTCGAGTACACCTCGACGTCGAACGATTCCCAACGCGCTTCGGCATCCTCGTCAGGAAGGAATCGACGAATGATGAGGGTAATGGTGAAGGCCTGAATTGCGGCCGGTGCAGTAGTAGCCATGGTTTAGTACTTCCTCTCCATCGGCTGGTAGTTCGTAACGACGACCGGCTTCCAGTCGAGCTTGATGTGCTCGGTCTTCTTGCTGGTGCCCGGCTCGCCGACGAGGTAAGCCATGGTGTGCTTCATGTACTTCTTGTCATCGCGGTTGGGGTAGTCATCGCGCATGTGACCGCCGCGGCTTTCCTTGCGGTTGCGGGCGGTGATGACGGTAACCTCGGCGAGGTCGAGCAGGAAGCCCAGCTCAATCGCCTCGAGTAGGTCGGTGTTGAAACGCTTGCCCTTGTCGGAGATCGAGATGTTCTTGTAGCGCTCGCGCAGGTTCTGAATGACGCCGAGCACCTCGGTGAGCGACTCTTCGGTGCGGAACACCTGGGCGCCACGGTCCATGTGGTCCTGCAGTTCTTTACGCAGAACGGCGACGCGCTCGGTTCCGTTCGAGTTGCGAACGGTCTCAATCAGGTCGATGACGTTCTTAGCCGGATCCTTGGGCAGGTCGACGAACTTCGCTGTCTTCGCGTAGTCCGCGGCATTGTTGCCCGAGCGCTTTCCGAACACGTTGATGTCGAGAAGTGAGTTCGTGCCCAGACGGTTCGATCCGTGAACCGAAACACAGGCGCACTCGCCGGCTGCGTACAGACCGGGGATGACGGTGTCGTTGTCCGAGAGAACTTCGGCCTTGATGTTGGTCGGGATGCCGCCCATTGCGTAGTGAGCGGTAGGCATCACGGGAACCGGCTCAACAACCGGGTCGATACCCAGGTAGGTGCGAGCGAACTCGGTGATGTCCGGAAGCTTGGTCTCGAGAACCTCGGCACCGAGGTGCGTGCAGTCGAGCAAGACGTAGTCCTTGTTCGGGCCAGCGCCACGACCCTCGGCAACCTCTTGCACCATGCAACGCGAGACGATGTCACGCGGCGCGAGGTCTTTGATGGTCGGGGCGTAACGCTCCATGAAGCGCTCACCGCTCGCGTTACGAAGAATCGCGCCTTCTCCACGTGCACCCTCAGTAAGAAGGATGCCCAGACCGGCGAGACCGGTCGGGTGGAACTGGTAGAACTCCATGTCTTCGAGCGGAAGACCCTTACGCCAGATGATGCCAACGCCGTCACCGGTGAGGGTGTGTGCGTTCGAGGTGGTCTTGAAAATCTTGCCGAAACCACCGGTGGCAAACACGATCGACTTGGCCTGGAAAACGTGCAGCTCACCGGTGGCAAGTTCGTAAGCCACAACACCCGAGGGGCGCTGGTTCTTTCCGGTGCCGGTCATGACGAGGTCGAGCACGTAGTACTCGTTGTAGAACTCGATGCCGAGCTTGACGCAGTTCTGGAACAGCGTCTGCAGAATCATGTGACCGGTGCGGTCAGCGGCGTAGCACGCGCGGCGAACGGGAGCCTTACCGTGGTCGCGGGTGTGGCCACCGAAACGACGCTGGTCGATCTTGCCCTCGGGCGTGCGGTTGAACGGAAGACCCATATTCTCGAGGTCGATGACCGCGTCGATGGCTTCTTTAGCGAGAATCTCGGCAGCATCCTGGTCAACCAGGTAGTCGCCACCCTTGACCGTGTCGAACGTGTGCCATTCCCAGTTGTCTTCTTCGACGTTGGCAAGTGCGGCAGCCATTCCACCCTGCGCTGCACCGGTGTGCGAGCGGGTCGGGTAGAGCTTGGTGATGACCGCGGTCTTGGCCTTAGGGCCGGCTTCGATGGCGGCACGCATACCAGCACCACCGGCACCGACGATAACGACGTCGTACTGGTGGTAGTGGATGCCGTCCACGACCTTGCTTTCTTCGTGAGTCTGAGGTGACACGATTCCTAGCTTTCGTTTACGAGAAAAGGATTACTTGATGGCGGTGCAGAAGGCAGGCACGCCGGGGGCGAGCTGTCCATCGATGACCGGGCACGGGTCGAACGTGAAGACCACGAGCAGACCGAGAACGATGAGAACGACGACGGCGAGAAGCACGCCGCCCTTCATGAGCTTGCCGAGTGCGCGACCAGCCGAGTAGTCGTTGATGATGGTGCGCATACCGTTACCGCCGTGGATCAGGGCGAGCACGAGCATGAGCGCATCCCAAATCTGCCAGAACGGGCTGGCCCACTTTCCGGCAACGAAAGCGAAGTCAATCTGCTTAACGCCTTCGCCGGCGATGAGGTTGACCCAGAGGTGACCGAGGATGAGCACGACGAGCACAACGCCCGAAGCGCGCATGTAAACCCAACCCCACTTTTCCCAGTTGAACGACTTGGCCTTGCGGGGTTCACGAGCGTAGGGGGAACGCGGAGTAGCGACGGTAGTCATTAACCCTGCACCTCCGAAATGATGGTGATGATCTGACGCGGGATGAAGCCGAGCATGAGAATTGCCCAGACAGTGATCACGAGCCAGAACATGAGGCGCTGGTACTTGACGCCCTTGCTCCAGTAGTCAACGAGGATGATGCGCAGACCGTTGAGCGCGTGGAAGATGATCGCGCCGACGAGACCAATCTCACCGATACCCATCAGCGGGTTCTTGTAGGTGCCGATGACGGCGTTGTACGCCTCCGGGCTCAGTCGAACGAGCGAGGTGTCGAGGATGTGCACGAGCAAGAAGAAGAAGATCGCGACACCGGTAACACGGTGGAGGACCCAGGACCACATGCCTTCGCGGCCGCGGTAGAGCGTGCCGCCTGAGCGCTTAGCCTTGGGGGCTTCCACTCGAGGTTCCGAAACAACGGACACTGTTAACAACCCTTCTGGTTGTGGGAGTTTTCGGTGGTAATTGCGCGTACGTGACAGGCGACGGCAACACTCGCAATTCTAGGCACTTTCTCAGTCGGGAGTAAGGCGCTCGCGAGCCGTATTCCGCGGGTAGTCTCTAGTTATGACTAACTCGGCAAAGCCATTGGATGGGTTTTACGCCGTCATTCCGGCTGGCGGAATAGGCTCTCGACTCTGGCCTCTCTCGCGCGAGGACGCTCCCAAGTTTCTGCATGACCTCACCGGCTCGGGCTCATCCTTGCTCCGTGACACCTGGGACCGTCTCGTTCCGCTCGCCGGCGCCGATCGCATCATGGTTGTCACGGGTCGAGCGCACCGAGCCGCTGTTGAAGAGCAGGTGCCTGCGCTCGCCGACCTCAATGTCGTGCTCGAGAGCGAACCGCGCGACTCCTCCGCAGCGATCGGGCTAGCCGCTGCGATTCTCGAGAAGCGTGAGCCGGGCGTCATCATCGGATCGTTTGCGGCTGACCATGTCATTCGAGGTGAGCGCTTCTTTACCCGCGCAATCGCCGAGGGTGTTGCGGCTGCGCGTGAGGGTTACATCGCGACCATTGGCATTCGCCCGAGCGAACCGGCCGTTGGTTTCGGTTACATCCACGCCCCCGAAGAAATTGCTATCGACGGTGCACCCACGGCCCTCGCAGTGGACTCGTTCGTCGAGAAACCGAGCGCGCACAAAGCGCAGGAATATTTCGACAGTGGCGACTACCTGTGGAATGCGGGCATGTTTATCGCGCGCGCGTCGGTCCTCCTCGACGAGCTGGGCAAGTCAGAACCTGCCCTGCTGAAGGGTTTACTCGAGCTCGCGGATGCGTGGGACACCCCCGCGCGCGGAGCGGTCGTCGACAAAGTTTGGCCAAAACTCAAGAAGATTGCCATCGACTACTCGGTAGCCGAGCCTGCCTCGGCGGCTGGTCGCCTGGTCACCATCCCCGGTGAGTTTGATTGGGATGATGTGGGTGACTTCGCATCGATCGCCAAGCTGCACTCCTCGGGTTATAAGAAGGACCTCGCGATTCTTGGTGAGGGAGCACGCGTGCTCGCCGACAGCTCGAACGGCATTGTGGTGTCAGAAGCCGGACGCACGATTGCTGTTGTTGGCGTCAAAGACATTGTCATCGTTGACACCCCGGATGCGCTTCTCGTCACGACGACCCACAATGCTCAGCGCGTGAAGTCAGTTGTGGATGCGCTTCGCCTTGCCGGTCGTGACGATGTCCTCTGACGATTTCGACCTCACTGTCGAGGGCGTTGACGTCACCACCCTGCCCAAGGTCTCACTGCACGATCACCTCGACGGTTCTCTTCGCCCGGCGACCATCCTCGAGCTCGCTGAGGCCGAGGGCATTGAGGTTCCCGCGCTGACCGAACACGAACTCACCGAGTGGTTTGCCCGTTCATCCAACGCTGGCTCGCTGGTCGAGTACCTCACCACCTTCGACCTCACCTGCGCGGTGATGCAGACCGCCGACGGACTCACCCGCGTGGCGCGCGAGAGCGTTCTTGATCTGGCTGCCGACGGCGTGGTTTACGCCGAACTGCGCTGGGCCCCGGAGCAGCACCTCACCCGCGGACTGTCGCTCGACGAGGTGGTTGAGCTCGTCGAAACAGGCCTGCGTCAGGGCGTGGAAGACGCCGCAGCGACGGGACGCGACATCGATGCACGCCAGATTGTCACGGCGATGCGTCACGCTGGTCGCTCGCTCGACATTGCTGAACTTGCTGTTCGCCAGCGCGCCCGCGGGGTCGAAGTTGGTGGTGTGGTCGGGTTCGACATCGCCGGCGCCGAGGCGGGATACCCGGCATCGAATCACAAGCCGGCGTTCGATTTGCTCGCGCGCGAGCTCTTCCCGACCACGGTGCACGCGGGTGAAGCGGACGGTCTCGACTCAATTCGCTCGGCACTCTACGACGGACGCGCCATTCGCCTCGGACACGGTGTGCGCCTGGCGGAAGACATCACATTCCAAGGCGAGAACGATGCGGCGACCCTCGTCTCGCTGGGTGAGCTCGCCCAGTGGGTCAAAGACCGCGGCATCGCACTCGAGCTTTCGCCCAGCTCGAACCTCCAGACGGGAGCAACGGCTGCGTGGGGCTCGACGATGGAGGACCATCCGTTCGACCTGTTCTTCCAGCTGGGCTTCGCCGTTACCGTCAACACGGACAACCGTCTTCAGAGCGGAACCACGCTGTCGCGCGAGCTGACCCTGCTGGCGGATGCCTTCGGTTACGGGGTCGCTGACCTCGAGGCCTTCCAGCTCAATGCCGCCATCGCAGCGTTCTTGCCGCTCGACGAGCGTGAGGCGCTCGCCGACCGCGTGCACGCTGGTTTTCTCGAAGCTGTTCACGCCAGTCGTCGCGCATGACCATCGACGACCTCGTCGCTCTCATTGAGAGCAAACGTGGGGTCGCGCCCTTCGTCGTCGCCATCGAGGGTTTCGGCGGGTCGGGCAAGTCCACCCTTGCCACACACCTTGCGACGCGCCTCAGTGACAGTGCGGTCGTGCCGATGGATGACTTCATCGTCAAGGAACACATCCTCGACGAGCGCAACGAGAAGCACTATGACCTCGCTCGCGTTGAGCGTGAGGCGCTCATTCCGTTCACTCAGGGGTTGCCGTTCAACTATCGGCGCCTCGACTGGGAGACGAATTCGCTCGTGCCGGTCGACGGCATGATCGATTCGACTCTCGTCATCCTTGAGGGCATGTGCAGCTACCACCCGAAGCTCGAGCCCTATGTCGACGTGCGCGTGTGGGTGCAGACCTCGATTGAGGTGGCAACCGCACGGGGCCGAGCACGCGATGCCGGTAATGAGAACGAGCAGCACTGGGACCTCTGGAAAGCGACCGACCTGGCCTACCTCGCCGAGTACGCACCGGATGCGCGGGCTGACATCACAATCGACGGGTCCTAGGCTGAGGGCATGAACCTCGCTTCTGTGTACAGCGTCATCGTCACGGTGATTGAGCTACTCGGCGCTCTGGTCATCGTCGCTGGAATCGTGTTGGCAATCGTTCTGGGCCTCGTGACGGTGAGTCGCGGTCAGGGCGCATCCGCAGCGGTGCGGGTCTTGCGCAACGTGCTCGGTGGGGCGATTCTGCTCGGGCTCGAGGTTTTTGTGGCTGCGGATCTGATTCGAACCATCACCGAGGCGCCAACGGTTGAGAACATGGTGAGCCTGGGCCTCATCGTCATTATTCGAACCATTCTGAGTTTCACGATTCAGATCGAAATCGATGGCACTCTGCCGTGGCGCAAGGCTCTGCTCACGAGCGGTGCCTCGGTTCTTGCAAGCGGTGTCAGGTCAGCGAAGAAATAAGCTGGCGCATTGCGGTGGCGAGGCTTGCGGCCCGCGCCTGCTCATCGGCGTAGATGTAGATCTTCAGCTTGGGCTCGGTTCCGCTCGGGCGAATGAGCACCTGGGCGCCATCCTCGAGCAGCCACTGCACCAGGTTGGTTTCGGGCTGGTAGTCGCGCACATCGCTGAGACGGGTTGAGTCGAGCTCGAGGGGACGCACGTTTCTCACGGTCGTCATGAGGTTGCCAACGGTCGCTTGCGACGCGAGCCGAATGGAGAACGATTCACCAGCAAAGCCGCCGAACTGCTTCGCAAGTTCGTCGATTTTTGCGCCGATGGTCGAACCCTGGCGGTGGAGGTCTGTAGCCAAACTCAACACCGCGACCAGCGCGGAAATGCCGTCCTTGTCGTGAATCGTTTCGGGATTGACGAGGTAGCCCAGTGCTTCTTCGTAGCCGAAGCGCAGAGTGGGGACGCGGCCGATCCACTTGAATCCGCTCGGTGTTCGAGCGCACGCGAATCCGTAGTGCGCGGCGATGCGTTCGAGTGCCGGTGCAGAGACGAACGTGGTTGCGAACGAGCCACTGCGACCTGCGGCAGATGCGCGTTCGGCCACCCACCAACCCAAAAGTGCCCCGAGCTCGTTTCCGGTGAGCATGCGATAGCTGTCGCCGTCCGGAATGCAGGCGGCAAGGCGGTCGGCGTCGGGATCGTTGGCCAACAGTAAGTCGGCGCGGGTCGATCGTCCGTGCGCGAGCAGTTCATCGAGAGCCCCATCCTCCTCAGGATTGGGGAATGCGACCGTCGGGAATGCCGGGTCCGGTTCGGCCTGGATACCAACCACGGATGGTTGGGGATAGCCCGCTCGGTTCAGCACGCGCGTGACAGTCTTGTGCCCAACTCCGTGAAGTGGCGTGTAGGCAACACGAGGAAAGGGGCCCGGAGTCGCGGGGGCGACAGCGGCAGTGGAGTTCACGTACGCCTCGATGAGGGAATCCTCGGTGTAGCCAAAGTTGCCACGGGGTAGGTCGTTGAAGCGAACCGCACGCGCCGCGATGATGCGCTCGAAGATTTGCGCATCGGTCGGCGACACAATCTGGGCGCCGTCATCGGCACCACCCAGGTAGACCTTGTAACCGTTGTCACCCGCTGGGTTGTGGCTCGCGGTCACCATGACACCGGCGGCTGCTCCAAGGTGGCGAACGGCAAAAGCGAGTACCGGGGTCGGAACGGCTTCGGGGATGAGCAGCACCGCGCAGCCGCTGCCCGCAAATACTCGTGCGGCATCCTCGGCGAAGACATCCGAGTTGGTTCGGGCATCCCGCCCGATCACAACGAGCGCATGTTCACCCACCGCATCGCGCAGGTACGAGGCGAGGCCGGCACTCGCGTGGGCCACGACCACGCGGTTCATACGGTTCGGGCCGGCACCGAGAGCGCCACGCAGACCAGCAGTGCCGAAGCTGAGCGCGGTATCGAACCGGTCGGCCATCGCGTCTCCGTCGTTGCACGCAATGAGTTGTTTCAGCTCGTCGCGTGTCGTCGGGTCGGGGTCAGCGGCGAGCCACGTGCGAACGCGCGCGCGAAGCTCCGGTGATGGAGGTGTCTTCCCGGTGGGGTCGCAGTGCTCGTTGCTCACAGCCGCTCCAGCACGCTGGCGAGCAGCGCGCTGAGGTGAGGCAACGCCGCTTGTCCGGCTGCGACGACATCGTCATGGGCGAGTGGTTCAACGCTGATGCCGGCAGCCAGATTCGTAACGAGTGATATCCCGAGCACGTCAAGACCGGCTTCACGCGCCGCAATCGTCTCGAGAGCGGTGGACATGCCCACCAAATCAGCGCCCACGATGCCCGCCATCTTCACTTCGGCTGGCGTTTCGTACTGCGGTCCCCGGAACTGAGCGTAAACGCCCTCGGGCATGTCGGGTCGTAGCTCGAGCACGAGAGTCCGAAGGTCGCGCGAGTAGGCATCCGACATGTCCACAAAATGTGCGCCTTCGAGTGGGCTCGTGCCAGTGAGGTTGATGTGATCGCGGATGAGTACAGGTGTGCCTGGCATCCACTCACGACGAAGTGAGCCACACGCGTTGGTGAGAATCATCGTGCCAACACCGGCTGCCGCGGCGGTGTGCACACCGTGTGCCACGGCTCCAGCGCCGTGACCCTCGTAGAGGTGCGTACGTGCTCCGATGATGAGCAGGTGCTTGCCGCTGGTCAGGCGCACGGAACGAATCGTGCCTGCGTGGCCGTCGAGAACGGGTTTGCGAAAACCAGGCACCTCGCGCGCATCGAGAAGTGCCAAAGTCGTGCCGAGGTTCTCGCCGACAGCTGCCCAGCCGCTTCCAAGCGTGAGCGCGATGTCATGGCGCACAACACCGGACGAGCGCGCAATATATTCCGCTGCGGCTTGTGCGAGCAGGTGATTTGTTGAACCGGTATTCGTCACGTTTCTAGTATCCCGGCAGAATGGGCGTATGGCCTTTGGTTTTGAGAACAAGCAGCGCGTTGTCGTTATTGGTGGCGGCCCCGGTGGATACGAGGCAGCACTCGCCGGTGCTCAGCTCGGTGCTGAGGTGACCCTCATCGAGCGCGCTGGTGTTGGTGGTGCCGCGGTGCTCACCGATGTCGTTCCCTCGAAGACTCTCATTGCTACCGCCGAAGCGGCCGCCCACATGGCCACGGCCGAGACGCTGGGTGTTCAGTTCTTTGTGCGTGGAGCTGACGGCCAGGCGAGCCGCCCCGAACTCGCGGTCAACCTCGGCGCGGTCAACAAGCGTTTGCTCGAGCTGGCGCGATCGACGTCGCGCGACATGCAAACCGCTCTCAAGGACGCCGGCGTGCGTATCGTCGACGGTCACGGTCGCCTTGACGGACAGTCGGCAGTCATCGTTTCGACCGGACAGGGCGGAACGGATTTCGAGCGCATCGAGGCGGACACCATCGTGGTGTCTGTCGGGGCGACCCCGCGCATTCTCGAGTCAGCGAAGCCCGATGGCGAGCGCATCCTCACCTGGACACAGCTGTACAACCTCGATGCGATCCCCGAGCACATCATCGTTATTGGATCGGGTGTGACGGGTGCCGAATTTGCCAGTGCATACCGCGGCCTCGGCGCCAAGGTCACACTCGTCTCGAGCCGGGATCAAGTTCTTCCGGGTGAAGATGCGGATGCAGCCGCCGTCATCGAGAAGGTATTCACGCGGAACGGCATCACCATCAAGTCGAAGTCGCGGGCCGAGAAAGTAGAGCGCAGTGCCGAGGGTGTGGTGGTCACGCTTGCGGATGGTTCGACAGTTGAGGGCAGTCACGCGCTCATGGCGGTTGGTTCGATTCCGAATACGTCCGGTCTGGGGCTCGAGGCCACTGGTGTCGAGCTCACCGAATCGGGTCACATCCGTGTCAACCGGGTCGCTCGCTCGAGCGTCCCGAACATCTATGGCGTCGGCGACTGCTCCACCGCCATGCCTCTCGCTTCGGTCGCCGGCATGCAGGGGCGCAACGCGGTCTTCCACGCGCTCGGCGATGTGGTTGACCCCATCGATGACCGCAACGTTGCGGCGAACGTCTTTACGAATCCTCAAATCGCGACGGTGGGCTTCTCACAGGAAGATATCGAGGCCGGAGTCATTCGTGGGGAGATCCACACGATCGACCTCGAGGCGAACCCGCGCGCGAAAATGATGGGCATCACCGACGGTTTCGTCAAACTCATTTCGACGCGCACCAGCCGCACGGTCATGGGTGGCGTTGTGGTTGCGCCGAACGCATCTGAGCTCATCTTTCCCATCGCGCTCGCAGTGGAACACCGACTGACGGTGGATGATCTTGCCGGTGCGTTCTCGATTTACCCGTCGCTCACCACGACCATCGGTGACGTCGCACGCGCACTCCACAAAGTCGCGGAGTAGTTCTCGACTCAGCGCCGCACGGGCGCCGGGCTATTACTCGTCTTCGATGGTGAGAAGCAGGTGACCGTTTGACACGGTCGTTCCGACTTCGGCGTTGATGTTGCGCACGATTCCGTCGCGCGGTGCAGCAACCTGCTGTTCCATCTTCATCGCTTCGAGCACGAGCACGAGCTCGCCCTTGCTGACCTTCTGGCCATCCTCAACTGCGACCTTGACGACGGTTGCCTGCATCGGGGCCTTGACTGCGTTGCCGCCGCCCATGTCGACACCGGCCGAGGCTTTGCGCTTCGGTGCGGCGCCCAGGGTCGCGAGGTCGCTCATGTTCGCGCGCAGAAGTTTGGCCGGCAGCTGAACTTCGATGCGTCGACCGTCGACCTCAATGGTCACGTGCTGTCGCTTCGACTCGGCCGGGGTCTCTTCGGTCTCACCGCTCCACGGTTCGATGTCGTTGTCGAACTCGGTTTCAATCCACGAGGTGTAGACCGAGAAAGGCTTGTCGCCGGCGGGAGCGAACGCGGGGTCGCGAACAATCTTGCGGTGGAAGGGAAGAACGGTCGGCAGACCGGCGACCTCGAACTCGTCGAGGGCGCGGCGTGCACGCTCAAGGGCCTCAGCGCGGGTCGCGCCCGTGACGATGAGCTTGGCGATCATCGAGTCGAACGAGCCGCTGATCACGTCGCCGGCGGTGACGCCGGTGTCAACACGAATGCCGGGGCCACCGGGGGCGCGGAACACGTGTACCGGTCCGGGAGCGGGCAAGAAGTTGCGTCCACCATCCTCACCGTTGATGCGGAACTCGAACGAGTGGCCGGTGATTTCGGGGTCGTCGTAGTCGAGCGTGCCGCCCTCAGCGAGGCGGAACTGTTCGCGAACCAGGTCGATGCCGGTGACCTCTTCAGAGACCGGGTGCTCCACCTGAAGACGGGTGTTGACCTCAAGGAACGAGACGGTGCCGTCTGCGCCGATGAGGAACTCACACGTTCCGGCGCCGACGTAGCCGACCTCCTTAAGAATCGCCTTGGATGCGCGGTAGAGCTCATCCCGTTGCTTGTCGGTCAGGAACGGAGCGGGAGCTTCTTCGACGAGTTTCTGGTGGCGACGCTGGAGCGAGCAGTCACGGGTGGAGACGACAACCACGTTGCCGAACTGGTCCGCGAGGCACTGGGTCTCGACGTGGCGCGGCTTGTCGAGGTACTTCTCGACGAAACACTCACCGCGGCCGAACGCCGCGATGGCTTCACGGGTTGCAGACTCGAACTGGTCAGCCACCTCGTCGCGGGTGCGAGCCACTTTGAGACCGCGACCACCGCCACCGAAGGCTGCCTTGATGGCGACCGGCAGGCCAACCTTGTCGGCAAACTCAATAACTTCTTCTGCTGTTTCAACCGGGTTGATCGTTCCCGGGGCGAGCGGAGCGCCGACCTTTTCGGCGACGTGACGTGCGGAAACCTTGTCACCAAGCTGTTCGATAGCCTCGGGGCTCGGTCCAATCCAAATCAGGCCGGCGGCGATAACGCGACGAGCGAAGTCGGCGTTCTCAGCGAGGAATCCGTAACCGGGGTGCACAGCGTCGGCGCCTGAGCGGCGAGCAACACCGAGAATCTTGTCGATGACCAGGTAGGTCTCGGCACTCGTGGTGCCGTGCAGGGCATAGGCCTCGTCGGCGAGCTTCGCGTGCAGTGCGTCGCGGTCCTGGTCGGCGTAAACAGCGACTGAACCGATACCGCTATCGCGTGCGGCGCGGATGATGCGAACAGCAATCTCGCCGCGATTGGCAATGAGCACCTTGGTAATGCGTGGCATAGTTCCTAAGCCTACTGAGTGGGCGCCATTTCGTCAGTTCTTGACGGTGGCTAAACGCGCGGTTGTGGCGTCCAGAGGTCGGGCCAAAAAACGCCCAGTTCGGCGGCCAGTTTGCGAACCGTAGGTATGGAAACCCCAATGACCGTGGATGGGTCACCCTCGATGCGCTCGATGAACGCTGCACCGAGACTGTCGATGGTGAAAGCACCCGCCACCTGAAGGGGTTCGCCACTAGCGACATACGCGTCAATTTCGGCATCGGTCACATCGGCGCTGAAGGTCACTTCGGCGGAAGCAACCGATCCGGCGCTTGCGACCGGCATCCCATTCGCAACACGGATGAGCCAGTGTCCCGAATACAGCGTGCCGGTGCGACCGCGATGCGCGTGCCAGCGGGCTGTTGCGCGCTCGTGCGTGTGCGGTTTGCCGAAAATTTCGTCATCAATCACGAATGCCGAGTCGCCACCGAGGATGAGTGCATCGCCGGATGAGCGGGTCGAAACTTCGTCGATTACCGCCTCGGCTTTTGCCCGCGCGAGCAGCAGCACCATGTCGGCCGGGCTCAGTGATCCGTTCGTCCGTTCTGCCTCGGCGACCACCGCATCCTCGTCGACCTTGCTTGGCACGACCGTCGGCTCGATGCCGGCAGCGCGCAGGGTAGCCAGACGAGCCGGTGAGGTGGAGGCGAGATAGAGATGCACGTGCGACCTTCGAGGGTGACAACTAATGGAAAGCTTGAGTTATGGAACTTCTGGAACTCGAGATTACCAACGTCGCACACGGAGGCATTTTTGTCGCCCGACACGAGGGTCGCGTGATTTTTGTCAGCGATGCGATTGATGGTGAGACCGTGCTCGCTCGGGTGAGCGACACTTCTCAGAAGAACTTCTGGCGTGCCGACACCGTTGAAGTGGTGAAGCCTTCCGAGCACCGTCAGGAGCATGTGTGGTCGGCAGCGTCCGTCGAGCGCGACCCGGAGGAGCGTGTCGGCGGAGCTGAGTTCGGGCACATCGCGCTGGCGCACCAGCGCGACCTCAAGGCTTTCGTCATCGAGGACTCGCTCAAACGATTCGGTGGCCTCGAGCGCACTGCGACGGTTCAGGCTCTGCCAGGCGACGAGGCATCCGGCGGAATTGAGTGGCGCACGCGTGTGCGCCTGCACGTCGATGCCGAGGGTCGCGTCGGCCCGTACGCGGCGCGCTCGCACCGCGTCATTCCGGTCGATGATTTGCCACTCGCAGTTCCCGAGCTCGAGGTTCTCGCCCCACTCAACCAGCGCATTTCGGGTGCGACCTCCATCGACCTCGTCGCCCCGAGTGCTGACCGAGCGCGAGTGAGCGCTCGCAGCGAGGGCGCGAGCGACAAGCTGGTGGTCATCCACGAACGTGTGGGTAATCGTGAGTTCGCGCTCGCCGAAACCGCTTTCTGGCAGGTCCACCGTCACGCCGCGGCAACCTTGTCTGACGCGGTCTCGCGTCTCATCGACGGCGAGCGTTTCGATGTGCGAGCTGCCAACCAGGATTTGTACGGTGGCGTGGGTCTCTTGGCGGCCGCGGTGGGCGACCGCTTCGGCTCGACCACACGCATCACGAGTGTTGAGTCCAATGAGGATGCGACCGAGTTCGCCGCCGAGAACCTTGCCGACTGGGTTGGCGCGCGTGCTGTGACCGCACGCGTGGACCGCTACCTGCGCGACGTTGTTCGCGAGTCCACGGCCCGCGATAAAGAAGCGTGGGCTGCTGCGACAGTCGTGCTCGATCCGCCTCGCGCTGGCGCAGGCCGCGACGTGGTCGATGCCCTTGGCGCTCTCTCTCCTGAACAGATCATCTACGTGGCGTGTGACCCGGTTGCGCTTGCCCGCGACGTCAAGTACTTTGCGGCGCACGGGTACGCAGTCGAAGAGCTCGAGGCGTTTGACTTGTTCCCCAACACGCACCATGTCGAGGCGGTTGTGCGTCTGGGTCGCGCGTAGCCAGAATCGCCGCTTGTCTCACTCCCCGGGGACAAAATCTGCTTTTAATAAAAAATTTCGAAATTTTTAGTAAATCTCTGTAGTCTGTCTATATCGGGCGCAACGCCGTGACTTTCACGAGGCGCTCATCCATCTCAGCTCGAGGAGAAGCTCAGTGAAAATCGCAAACGTTAAGGGTCGCCTCGCCATCGTTGTGGCCGAGGGTAAGGCCGTCGACGTCGAGACCGCCAGCGCCGGCAAATTCTCGTCGTCCATCCAAGACATTTACAACGAGTGGGAATCCTTCGTCGCGTGGGGCAAGACCGTCGACGCGTCACAGGCCACAGACTTCGCTGATACCGATCTCGACAGCCCGGCACCGCGTCCGCGCCAGATCTTCGCCATCGGTATGAACTACGCCAAGCACGCTGCTGAGGGTGGCTTCTCGGTTCCCGAAGAACCGACCATCTTCACCAAGTTCCAGTCGTGCATCACCGGTCCTTACGCTGAGGTTCCGATTCCCGTGGAGGGCAAGAACGACTGGGAAACCGAGCTCGTCGTCGTCATCGGAAAGCAGGCACGCCACGTAAAGTCGGCCAATGCATTCGACTACGTCGCGGGTTACACCATGGGCCAAGACATCTCGGAGCGCGTCACCCAGGGCAAGGGCCCGGCACCGCAGTTTTCGTTTGCCAAGTCGTTCGAAAACTACGGTCCGACCGGTCCGGTCGTGGTCACTCTCGACGAGTTCGCTGACCCCAACGCGATCGAGCTGGGTTGCTCCGTCGACGGCGATGTTCGCCAGAACGACAACTCGAACGACCTTGTCTTCTCGGTTCCGCAGCTCATCGAGTACCTCAGCGCACGACTCACGCTCTTCCCCGGTGACCAGATTTGGACGGGCACCCCGTCGGGTGTCGGTCTTGGTCGCAAGCCGCAGATGTACCTCAACGTGGGCGAAGAACTCGTTACTTGGGGTAAGGGCATCGGCGAGATGCGCAACAAGATTGTCGCTGCCAAGTAGTTAATCGCCGCAGATTGCCGGCAACGACAAACAAGAAACCCGCTCCCTCAGGGAGCGGGTTTCTTTATGGTCCGCGGTAACACGCGGTTGGTCTAATTTTCAGAATCGAACTGAACCGTCTGACGGCTCGCGATTACCTGATCCGCCCACCGAGCGACGATCTCTTTGTGTCCGGGGTGCTCGAGGTAGTTGGTCAAGTTCTCGATCGAATCAAACACGGCACACACACCGAAGTCGGCAGCGCCTTGGCGAATACCGAGGTTGTCACCGTTGTAGTAGGCGACGAGTCCGGGGAACCCGGCAATCTGGTCGCGCAGTTCGGTCTTCAGCGATTGGGCCGAGCCAGCGGGTCGATCCGCCTTAAATACGAAACTGGTGGTGTGAACAATCACGGTGTGTCCTTTTACTCGGTGCCGTCGATGAGACCTGATTTGAGCAGCAGGTCGCTGGTCAGCGAGATGTGCTCAGACAGAAGTTTGCAGGCCAAATCTGCTTTGCCCTCGGTCACCGCGTTGGCGATGGCCGTGTGCTCGGCGGGGATATCGCGGTGCTTCTGCTCGCCGATACTGGCGGACCAGCGACGGTAAAGCTCGGCCGAGTCGCGCAGCTGGGTGCATATGTCGCTGAGCAGTGGATTCTTGCAGCCGGCCAGAATGATGGCGTGGAACGCGCTGTGGGCGGTCACCCACTCCTCGTTCAGCAGGCTGGGGTCATCCGCATCCATCTGGGGCGTGTTGTTGAGCTTGAAGAGTGAAGCGACAACTTCAGACTTCCAGTCGACGTCGCCTTCGGCGATTGAATGGCGGAGGGTCAGCGACTCAATCTCGCATCGGGCCTGCGTCAGGTGGATGAGTGCCTCGGGCGATACCGACGCGACACGGAATCCTTGCTGAGGGAGGTTCTCCACGAGGCCCTGTTCGACGAGGCGTGACAGCGCCTCGCGAATCACTCCCACGCTGAATCCGTAGCGCTCGCTCAGCACGGCGAAGGGCAATTTCTCACCCGGATGAATACGACCCGAGAGAATGTCGGCACGAAGGCTGAGGTACACCTGGCCGTGACGCGTCTTCGCCGACTGAGTCATGGGGTCGTCCTTTACTTGCCGGTGACTTCGCTAATAAATGCTTTAGCGAGTTTATCGACCGAGCTAGCGTCAGACGCCGAACCGAAGACATAGAAGTCAGGGCGCACGAGTGCGGCCGAGGCGTCGATGTCGACGAACCAGTTGGCGTAGTGACCGTCGACGTCATTAACGGCGACAACGTCTGCACGGTCAGAGCCGGCCGGGTCAACCGTCACGACGACGATGCCGAGGCTGTTGAGCTCGCTGACCGTCGCCGCGTCGAGCGCAGAAGCCGACGCTGCGTCGCGCAAGATAAGCGCGCCCGGTCCCATCACGTCGTCGAAACGATCCGCCTCAGGGTGAGCAGCGGTGGAGACGCGGCCCTGCCAAGACAGGTAGCCACCGGCTTCGCCGTGCCAGAGCCCCTCGCCAAGGCGCGGCTTGGGTGGCGGAGCCGGCTGCACACCAGCGGCGATGTCCGCGAGCATCGCGGCATCGCGAGCGGCGGCGGCCTCTTCATCCGGAATGCAGATGATGCTGCCGAGTGCGATCGAGAAGTCGATCATGTCTTTGATATGAACGCTGCGCTCGGTTGTGTAGGTGTCGAGCAGCGAGTCCTGAGCCTTACCCTGCATGACGAGGTCAAGCTTCCAGGCGAGGTTCATCACGTCGCGTACGCCCGACGCGAGACCCTGACCAGCGAACGGTGGCATCTTGTGCGCGGCGTCTCCCATGATGAACACGCGGCCGTTGCGCCACTGGGTTGCCCAGGCCGACTCAAATCGATAGATCGTGTGGCGTTCCATCGTTGCGTTGTCGGGGCGTACGTCGAAGGCGGAAAGCAGGTTCCAGATGTTCTCTTCGTTGTCGAGGTCTGCCGGGTTCTCGTCGGGCAGAAGCATGAACTCCCAGCGGCGACGGCCAGGGCCACCGGGTACGACCGTGGTGGGTCGCTTGGGGTTTGCGATCTGGAGGGCAAGGTGGGTGACCTTGCAGTCGGGGCCAGGCACAACGTCGACGACCAGCCAGTTGAAGAAATAACCCAGGTCGTTCCAGGTGATGTTCTGGCTCTTGCGGGTGTCGCTATTCGCACCGTCGGCACCGAGCAGGTATTTCGCGCGGACGACGCGCGACTCACCGGTGTTGACATCCTTGAGCGTTACCGAGACCGAGTCAGCATCCTGACCTGCGAAAGCGGCTTCGGTGCTCCAATGAGCCTCGACATGACCGGTCTCGTGCATGCGCCTGTCGAGGTGGGTCTCCATGTTTGGCTGACCGTAGAAATATGTGGAGTACCAGCCCTGAGGGTCCATGCCGGTCCAGTCAACCTCGAAGAGCGTCTTGTGTTCTGCGTTCACCCAGAGGTAGAGGTCGCGGTAAACCTCGAAGGCGTCGGGCATCTTGTCGACGTGCATGTTCGCGGCCTGGAAGATTCGTGCCACTTCGGCATCGTGCGCAACAGCGCGGGGGAGCATGTACTGGCTCGCCTGCTTGTCGGCGATGAGCACTGAGTATCCTCGGCGGCCGAGCATCAGGGCCATCATTTTTCCGACCGGGCCCATGCCCGCAATTACTATGTCTACGTCGGTGGTCGACATGTCACTCCTCGTTGAGTACTTCACCCTCGCCCAACCACGAGCGGGAGATTATTTCGAATGTATAGGAAATTTCGAAAATATGCACCTGTCGTCGTTTTAGACGGCGGGCGCAATAAATTCAGGATCGAGATCGACCGCGAAGTCATCGTCGGTCTTCTCGCGTAGCTCGTCGACCGTGACACCGTCGGCCATCGCACGCAGCACGAGCCCAGTGTCGGTCACATCGAAGACAGCGAGGTCACTGATGATCTTGTTGACGCACTTGAGACCGGTGAGGGGCAGATTGCACTCGCGCACAATCTTCGCTGTACCGTCTTTTGCGTTGTGCTCGGTGAGCACAATGACGTGCGGGGTTCCGGCGACGAGGTCCATCGCGCCGCCCATGCCCTTGACGAGTTTTCCGGGGATGGTCCAGTTCGCCAGGTCACCGTGACCGGATACCTGAAGCGCGCCGAGGATCGCGGTGGCAACGTGGCCGCCACGAATCATCGCAAACGATGTGGCTGAGTCAAAGATGCTTGCGCCGGGGAGCAGCGTGACGGTTTGCTTACCCGCGTTGATGAGGTCTGCATCCTCATCGCCGTCGAAGGGGAACGGTCCCATGCCGAGAATGCCGTTTTCGCTCTGGAGAGTCACATGCACTCCGGCCGGCAGGTTGTTCGCCACGAGGGTAGGAATGCCAATGCCGAGATTGACGTACTGTCCGTCTTGCAGGTCGAGCGCAGCAATTGCTGCCATCTGATCACGAGTCCACGCCATGATTTTCTCCTAGCCCCTCGGACGGGTGTTGATGTTTTCGAACTCGGGCGCCTTGTGCGCCTTCACGACGCGCTGCACGAAGATGCCCGGCGTCATGACCTCATTGGGGTCGATGTACGCATCCGTCAGAATGTTCTGGGCCTCGGCCAGGGTGACCGCTCCGCACATTGCGACCAGCGGGTTGAAGTTGCGCGCTGAGAAGCGGTAGCGCAGATTGCCTTCGAGGTCGGCCGTGTGTGCCCGCACGAGGGCAACGTCGGCCTTGATGCCACCCTCGAGAATGTACGTGCGACCATCGAAATCCATGGTGGGTTTTCCTTCGGCCACGGGTGTACCTACGCCGGTTGCCGTGTAGAAACCGGGGATGCCTGAACCGCCCGCACGCATGCGCTCAGCCAGCGTTCCCTGCGGGCAGAACTCGACGTTGAGCTTTCCATCGAGAAACTGCTGTGCGAAGAGTTTGTTCTCGCCGACGTAGCTCGCGATGACGTTCGAGATCTGGTTGTTCTCGAGCAGGATGCCCAAACCCTTGCCGTCGATGCCGAGGTTGTTCGAGACGATGGTCAAGTTGCGAACGCCGGTGTCACGCACGGCTTCGATGAGGTCGAACGGTGTGCCACCGATACCGAAACCGCCCACTGCGATGACGGCGCCATCAAAGACGACATCCTTGACCGCGTCGGCAGCGGTGTGAAATAGCTTCGACATGTAACCCCTTTGGTTGCCTGTAGCAACCCTAGGCAAAAATTTCGAAATTTTCTACCAAAATCTGATTTCGGCCGGAAATGATCAACGGGTCGACGTCGAACGCCGACCCGTTGAAAGACACCCGCGTCAGGGCAACAACCCGAAAAGTGCCCCGCCGCGAGTGCTCACGACGCCATGGGGGATGGCGCGCAGAGTGGGCTAAGTTTTGCGCTAAACCGACGTGAGCGCAATAGGTTGTGCGGGTTTAGGCGCGGTCTGAACGACCCCAGTCTTCGCGAAGCGCACGCTGGCTTCGTGCCCACGCGTTCACACCGGGCTTTTGAATCTCGTGCTCGATGACCGACTCTTCATCGATCTGTGCGTCCAGTACGGCGAGCACAGCGGCCTTCTCTTCGGGAGTGACCCCCCGAGTGATGAAGCGCGCGTCGTCGAGATTCATAGCGGGATGTTTCCGTGCTTCTTGGGCGGCAGGCTCGCGCGCTTTCCGCGCAGGGCGCGCATCGCTTTGACCACTGCCACACGCGTTGCGGCGGGTTCGATGACACCATCGAGTTCGCCGCGTTCGGCCGCGAGGAATGGGCTCGCCACGTTGTAGGTGTACTCATTGGCGAGGCGCGTGCGTACGGCGGCAACGTCTTCACCGGCTTCTTCAGCGGCCTTGATCTTGTCGCGGTACAAAATATTGACTGCACCCTGGCCACCCATCACGGCGATTTCGGCCGTGGGCCAAGCGAGGTTGATGTCGGCACCCATCTGCTTGGAGCCCATCACGATGTAGGCACCGCCGTAGGCCTTGCGCGTAATCACAGTCACCAGCGGAACCGTTGCTTCGGCGTAGGCGTAGAGAAGTTTGGCGCCACGACGAATCACGCCGGTCCACTCCTGATCGGTTCCGGGCAGGTAGCCGGGTACGTCGACGAGAGTGAGAATCGGAATGGAGAACGCGTCACAGAATCGAACGAAGCGGCTGGCCTTCTCACCGGCTTCGATGTTCAAGGTTCCGGCCATCTGGCTCGGCTGGTTGGCGATGATGCCGACCGAGCGACCTTCAACGCGCGCGAAACCGATGAGGATGTTCGGGGCGAACAGTGGCTGCACCTCAAGGAACTCACCGTGGTCGACGACGTGCTTGATGATTTCGCGCATGTCGTAGGGCTGGTTGGGCGAGTCGGGGATGATCGTGTTCAGACGCTTGTCGGCATCCGTGATTTCGAGTTCAACGTCGCTGTCGTAGATCGGGTGGTCTGCCATGTTGTTGTCGGGCAGGTACGAGACCAGCGATCGGGCATAGTCCAGAGCGTCGTGCTCGTCGGAGGCGAGGTAGTGCGAGACACCCGAGACGGTGTTGTGCGTGAGCGCACCACCGAGGTCTTCGAAGCTGACCTCTTCACCGGTGACCGTTTTGATGACGTCGGGTCCGGTGACAAACATGTGGCTGGTCTTGTCGACCATGATGACGAAGTCGGTGAGCGCGGGTGAGTAAACGGCGCCACCGGCGGCCGGTCCCATGATGATTGAAATCTGGGGGATGACACCCGAGGCCGCAGTGTTGCGGCGGAAGATTTCGCCGTACTTACCGAGGGCAACGACACCCTCTTGGATGCGGGCTCCACCCGAGTCGAGAATGCCGAGGATGGGCACTCCGGTGCGCAGAGCGAGGTCCATGACCTTGATGATCTTTTCACCGGCAACTTCACCGAGTGAACCACCGAAAATTGTGAAGTCCTGCGAGTACACGGCGACCTGTCGTCCGTGGATTGTTCCCGTGCCGGTGACGACTGCGTCTCCGTACGGACGCTTGGCGTCCATACCGAATGCCGTGGTGCGGTGACGAACATATTCGTCGAGTTCGACGAACGAACCCGGGTCGAGCAGTTCTTCGATGCGCTCGCGTGCGGTGAGTTTGCCCTTGGCGTGCTGCTTCTCAATTGCCGCTTCACCGCTGGCGGTTACTGCCTCGTGGTAACGCTGTTTGAGGTCAGCGAGCTTGCCCGCCGTAGTAAACGGATCGATTTTTTGCGCTTTGTCAGTCACCCCAACACTCTACCGAAGGCGGTGCGCGCAACAATGTTTCTATGCAACTTGAACGCACGCGGCAAATCGCACCGATTGTGGTCTGGCTCGATGAGATTGGCTCGACGAACTCGGAACTCGGCCGCCGCATGAGCACTGAGCCGGCGGATGCGTGGCCACACCTTGCTGTGCTCGCAACCGACAACCAGACCGCGGGCAAGGGGCGCTTGGGGCGCGTGTGGACTGCTCCCGCGGGGGCATGCCTCGCAGCCTCCGTTGTGGTTCGCCCCGGCCGGGGTCGTGAGTTCGATCCTGCCGGTTACGGTTGGATTCCGTTACTCGCCGGCGCCGCGATGAGTCGCGCCCTGACTGAATTGCTGCCCGCTTCCCGACCCGCTCAACTCAAGTGGCCCAACGATGTGCTCATTGGTGGGGCCAAGGTGTGCGGCATCCTCACCGAGCTTCAACCCGATGGTTCGGTCATCATCGGGTCGGGAGTCAATTTAACCCTGACGGCGGAGCAGTTGCCGACACCCACCTCGACCTCGCTCGCGCTGGCCGGCGCGATGCCGCACGATAGCGATGCCGTGTTGGCCGCATATCTGAGCCACCTGAACCCGCTACTTGACCGGCTTGCTCGCAGCGGCGGCAACGCCAGCGCCGCGGGACTTCTGGCCGATGTCACGCAGGCGTGCGACACCATCGGGCAATCGGTCCGGGTGGAACTCCCCTCGGGTGAGTCCCCGGTGGGTCGCGCAGTAGGACTCGACGGTGAGGGCCGACTTCTCGTCGATACCTCGGTCGGAGACGTCGGTGAGCCTCACGTTCTCGCTGTGGCTGCCGGCGATGTGACGCACCTCAGGGTAGTAATGAATGGTGAGTGAACCGAGCAACCCCATTACGAACTCCCTCGGGGTCGTCACCGAAAAGACCGTGGTGCGGTTGCGTCCCCATGCGGGCAATTTGCTCTGGTCGTCAATCGTGCTCATCGTGGCAACATTTGGATGGACCTTCGGCGCGGGACTGCTGCCCGAGCTGTGGATGCAGATTGCGCTCGCCATCGCGTGGGGAATCGTTGTCATTCTCGTGGTGATCATCCCCTGGCTGACCTGGCTCGCCTCACGAATCACCATCACCACTCATCGCGTGATTGTCAGTCGGGGACTGTTCGGTCGTGAGCGTCGCGAGGTCCTCTTCGTACGGGTCACCGATGTCACCGTGCGTCGCAGTGCGATGCAAATGATGTTCGGCTCCGGAGATGTGCTGCTCGGTGTGGGTGCCGAACAGGCTTTTCGCATCCATGCGGTTCCGCGCCCGAACTTGGTCGTGGCTGCGCTGACCGAACTCGTCTACGCCACGAACCCGCGCGTTTAGTCTCAGGATTCGGCGCGAACGGTGCGTGAGCGCCGCGTGAACATGCGCTGGAATCCCCACACGGTTACCCGCGTCATGGCTTCACGGACAATCGAGGAGTGCATCTTGGATTCCCCAAACTCTCGCTCGCGAAATTCAATGGGAATCTCGGTTTCGGCGAAGCCATAGTCGCGCACGCGTCGGGTCATGTCGATTTGAAAGCAGTAGCCGTGCGACTCGACGTTTTCGAGGTGAATTGTTCGCAGGGCTGTGGCGCTGAACGCGCGGAAGCCGGCGGTCGCATCCTTGACCGTGAGTCCGAGCATGATGCGGGCGTAGGTGTTGCCTCCGCGACTGAGAAGCGTGCGTCCCAGAGGCCAGTTGACCACGCTTCCACCGGGGACCCAGCGTGAGCCGATGGCGAGCCCAAAACCTGTGCCCGGGCGCACCGCCGCGATGAGAGCGGGCAGGGCGCTCGCCGGGTGGGAGCCATCCGCGTCCATCTCGACGACCACATCGAACCGACGCGCGAGTGCCCACTCAAAGCCGGCGAGGTAGGCATCCCCGAGGCCACTCTTCTCGCTGCGATGGAGAACGGCTATCTGTGCGTCGGACTGAGCCATCGCGTCGGCGCGATCTCCTGTTCCGTCGGGGCTTGAGTCATCCACGATGAGTACCTGCGCCTCGGGTACCTGCGCTCGAATCGCGGGGACGATGAGGTCAAGGTTTTCGATCTCGTTATATGTGGGAACGATGATCACCGCTGTGGAGCCGCGCTCGTGCTGACTCACCGAATCACCTCAGTAGCGGGAGTCGCTCGGCGCGGATTCCACACCCAGTAGCGATAGAGCACGAATCGAAGGATGGTGCCAAGACCGAGTCCCACGATGTTGCCCGAGATATTGTCCGCGATGAGGGAGTTCCAGCCCAAGCCGTAGTGGGACACCCACAAGCACAGCAGCGACACGGCCATGCCGGCGAGGGAGGCGCCGACGAACTCGAGGAACTCGCGCACGATGTGGGTGTGGCGATCGTTGCGGAACGTCCAATACCGGTTACCCAACCAGTTGAAGATGATCGCAACAGAGGTGCTTACTACCTTTGCGCCGATCGGGCCGTTGATCCACAATTGCGTGCCCAAGACATCGAGGCGCAGCGCGTTGAAAATGATGACGTCGACGCCCACGCCCAACAGTCCGACGACACCAAATTTGACGACGTACTTCAGCAGGTTGTGCCAAAGCCGGCTCGTGAGAGTGGGTGCCGTCGTGGTCATGGGGTTGTCCGTAAGAGAGTTGTCGCGATGGTGGATGGGCGAGAATGGTGGTGGTGTCGATTCTGTCACCCACGACTCATTCAGCGAGAGGCACGAGATGACAAGAGTAGTTGGAGTTATCGGTGGTGGGCAATTAGCCCGAATGATGACTCCCGCTGCCATCAACCTTGGTCTAGAAATCTATGTGCTGGCTCAAGACAGCTATGAATCTGCCAAGATTGCGGTCACTGCGCTCGGCAACCACACCGATGCTGCAGCCGTTGTTTCTTTTGCTCGCGGCTGTGACGTTATTACTTTTGATCACGAGCATGTCCCACAGGATGTGCTCGCTGAGCTCGTTGCCTCGGGAGCCAATGTGCAACCCTCCCCTGAGGCGCTCGTGTTTGCCCAAGACAAGTTGGTGATGCGCGAACGCCTCGCCGCACTGGGTGTGCCGGTTCCGGGGTGGGCGAGGGTTCGCAGTGAGTCCGAACTTGCTGACTTTCTGGCCGAGTACGGATCCCGCGCCGTCGTGAAGACTGCCCGCGGCGGCTATGACGGCAAGGGTGTTCGCGTGGTCACGAGCGCTGATCAGGCAGGGGATTGGCTCGAAGCCCTGGGCGAGAACGAAGCGTTGCTCGTCGAGGAGTTCGTGGCATTTCGCCGAGAGCTTGCCCAACAGATTGCTCGGACGCCCAGTGGCGAGATGGCGCTGTGGCCGGTCGTGGAGACGGTGCAAACCGACGGGGTGTGCACCGAAGTCATCGCTCCGGCACCCGATACCGCGGGCGCCATCGCCGACATGACCGCGTCAATTGCAGAGACGATTGCTACCGGCCTCAACATCACCGGAGCCTTGGCGGTAGAACTTTTCGAGACCGAGGATGACCGCATCCTCGTTAATGAGCTCGCGATGCGCCCTCACAACAGTGGGCACTGGAGCATGGACGGTGCGCTCACGAGTCAGTTCGAACAGCATCTGCGGGCCGTGCTCGATTTGCCACTGGGGGCGACCAGCACTCTTGCACCGTGGAGCGTCATGGTGAACATCCTTGGTGGTCCGGCATCGGGAGACCTTGACGCTTGCCTCACCCGCGCCATGAAGGAATACCCCGAAGCCAAGTTCCACTTATACGGCAAGACTCCGCGTCCGGGCCGAAAGATCGGCCACGTCAACGTGATTGGCCAGGATTTGTCAGCAACTGTGGCGGCGGCGCGTGGCGCGGCAGGGTTCTTTCGTGACTGACGCTTAACATGGGGGCATGCCTGAAACCGCGCCCGTTGTTGCCGTCGTCATGGGGTCGGATTCCGACTGGAACGTGATGAGTGCGGCAGTCGACATCCTCAAGGATTTCGGCGTGGCCCACGAGGTAGAAGTGCTCTCGGCACATCGCACGCCGGAGAAAATGATTGCATTCGGCAAGGCAGCCGCTGCACGAGGACTCAAGGTCATCGTCGCGGGTGCCGGTGGAGCCGCGCACCTGCCCGGCATGCTCGCCAGCGTGACCGAACTCCCCGTGATTGGCGTTCCGGTTCCGTTGTCAAAGCTTGACGGAATGGACTCCTTGCTGTCGATCGTTCAAATGCCGGCAGGTGTTCCCGTCGCGACGGTTTCCATCGGCGGCGCGACCAACGCGGGCCTCATCGCCGTCAAGATTTTGGCAACTTCCGACGCCATGCTGTTGGGCAAACTCACGGATTACATGAGCAAACTGGCTGAGACCGTCGAGACCAAGAACAAGGCGTTGAAATCTCAGCTATGAGCGATACTTCGAACCCGATTCGATACCCCAACACCAGCAACCCGAAGATTATGACCACCCGTGGCTGGTGGCTTGTGGTCTTCAATATTGTGTTCCCTGGCTCAGTTCAGGCACTCGCGGGCAACCGACGTCTCGGCCGTATCGGCATGGCTTCCACGCTCGTCGCATGGGTGCTCGTCATCGTGGCCCTTCTCATCAATGCCGTAGCACCGGTCGCGATGTACAACATCGTCACCAATGGGTTCGTGCTCTTTCTGGTGCAGGTTGCTTTCGTCTACTACGCAGTGCTCTGGGTGGTTTTGACCTTTGACACGCTGCGCCTGGTGCGCATCGTGAAGACGGGGCCCCGCGCACGATTCTGGATTCCCGGTGTCGCGGTTGTACTCGTTGCTGTGCTTGCGGGCTCGACCGCGTACGCCTCAACTCTCGTGGGCGGGGTCAACGGTCTGCTCGCCAAGGTCGGTGTCGCCGGACCCGCCGTCGACCCGATCAACGGACGCTACAACTTCATGGTGCTCGGCGTCGACTCAGATTCTCACCGAGTTCAAGAGGGCATGGGAATGCGTCCCGACACCATGCAGGTGGTGAGCGTGGATGCCAACACCGGTCGCATCGTCTCCATGGGCTTCCCGCGTGATCTGCACAACATCCCGTTCCCGTCGAAGTCGCCGATGCGCAAGATTTATCCCAACGGATACAACGAGAGCGAAGGCGCTTACTGCGGCGAGTGGGCGTGCCTCAACACCATCTACGTAGACGCCGAGCTCAACCACGCGGACCTCTATCCGCAGTCCAAGAAGACCAAGGTCTCGCCCGGCATCTACGCCATGATGGATGCGGCCGAGGGCATCACCGGGCTCAAGATGCAGTTCTTCGTCGTGGTTGACATGCAGGGACTGGTCAAGCTCATCGACGCTCTTGGCGGCGTGGACATCTACGTGGATGAGCCGGTCGGTCTGGCCAACATGGGCGTTCCGGACTCTGAGGTGACCGCATGGATTCGCCAGGGCAACCAACACCTCGACGGTTGGCACGCCCTCATGTACGCGCGCTCGCGTCACGCGGCCACCGGTGACTACGACCGTATGAAGCGTCAGCAGAAGCTCATCGCCGCGCTTCAGAAACAGATGAACCCGCTGAACGTACTCGCGAAATTTACTGAGTTGTCGAAGGCTGGAGGTCAGCTCGTGACCACCAACATTCCGCAGCCGATGTTTGGCACGCTCGCTGATCTAGCGCTCAAATCACGTTCGGCAGGATTCAAGGGTGTGACGTTCACCCCCTACAGCGATGACTTCAAGATTTACCCGCACGATCCGTCATTCGTGAAGATCCGCGCGTACATCAAGAAGCTGTTGCAGACGCCGACCGCGTCGGCGACGCCGGCAAACTAGCGACGGAGCGAGACCGGCCGGGGGTCGGTGGCAATCAATCGAGGATGCTCGTTGAGGGTGTCGGGCAGTTTAGTAGCGACCGCTGAAATCACCAGCAGTGCCCATCCACCCTCAACCAGAATGCGACTTTCCGCGAGGCTCTGAGCTAGCAAACACGCGAGCAAGAACAGCGGCAACATGTGCAGGGAGACGAACGGGCGATCGGTCACGCGGTCCCAGCGTGGGCGATCGACGGCGCGGAACCAGGCACGCCAGACTGCGGTGCCGCAGAACACGGCGAACATGATGAGGCCGATCCACCCGAGCTGCATGCCAACGTCCAGCCAGGCATTGTGCGCTTGCAGGTAGGTGATTCCGTTGCGAACCACGAGGTGGTCGAAGGGTGCGACCCACGGAGCCCAGTAGCTGATCCAGCCCCAACCGAGTACCGGCTTTTGTTCCCACAGATGGATGACGATCTGCCAAATGTCAGAGCGACCGGTGAAGTCCGGTGAGCGTCCGACCGTCCCTGCGATGAGCGGCCCAAAAGCCCAGGCGACGAGTGCGAGTCCGATGAAGCCAAAGAAGGCCGTCCAGTAGACGAGCCGGTGGCGACCATCACCTCGTTTACGCGCCCACAGCGCCAAGAGTGCGCAGATGACTACCAAGAGCCCAGCGAAAATGACGGTCGCGGATTGCGTCAGGGCTATGCAGAGCACGGCGATGGCAAGCCAGAAGTAGCCCCAGAGCCGTGCAATGACGCGATCGGCAATCTGCACGCTGAAGACCACGATGGAAACGAGAGCAACGAAGCCGAGGAGGTTGCGGTTTCCCATGATTCCTTGGATGGGCCCGCCGTGAAGAATGAGTCCCTGGCACCAGTACATCTCCGGTGGAACCTTACCCACGGGGTGCAGGTATACCGGTAGAACGGGATGGCGAATGATGAGCGCCACCCACAACTCGAACACGATGGAGAGTCCCAGAATCCACCTCAGCGAGATGCCGAGTGCCCTGACAAACCGTGACCACGGCAGCAAGTACGCGAGCCCAAACGCGGCGATGGTCGTGCCGAAGAGCACGACGAGTGCCAGCGCGGTCGCACCCCGGTAGTACGACCAGACGAGGGACAGCGTCGCAAAGCTGAGAAAAACGATGAGCGTGATGGGCAGCCCGCGGTGGCGAATCCGCGACCATCCGCGAACCAGGAGCACCGCGTAAATGATGATCGCAACACCACAGATGACGAGGAATCCAGTCCAGCCGATGAGGTTACGCCAGAAGTCTCCAGCCAGCAGAGTGAACAGCGCAAATACTGCCAAAGACATCTCGGCCGTGCTGGTCAGGCGTGAACGCATACTCCTCAGGCTAGACGAATGAGGAGTATCCCGTAATCGCACCTCTCAATTCTCAGATTGCACGGTCGTCGCTTGATAGTTTTTAGGAGATGCTAATCCGACTGGCCAATACCCCGAGGCACTACGACTGGGGCTCTCCGAGTGGAATCTCAGACCTGCTCGGTACTCGCCCATCCGGTCTGCCTGAGGCGGAACTGTGGTTCGGCACGCATGGCGCCTCTCCGACCTGGCTGGTCGATCACGAGGAGGGATACGCAACGCTCAACGAACTGGTTTTCGCGAACCCGGAGCAGACCGTCGGAAACTCGGATACGGTTCCGTTCTTGTTGAAAGTGCTCGCCGCGGGCCAACCCTTGTCACTCCAAGCGCACCCCTCTGAAGCTCAGGCCGTCGCTGGCTTCGCGCGCGAGAATGCCGCCGGGCTTCACCTTTCGGATCCTGTGCGAAATTATCGTGATGCGCAATCTAAGCCCGAGCTCATCGTCGCGGTCAGTGACGAGTTCGTCGCGCTCAGTGGTTTTCGACGGTGTGCAACGACTGTGCCGTTGCTCGAAGAAATCGCCGACCACGCAGATAGTGCCGCACTCCAGACCTTCGTTGCGTCCTTCTCGGCCAAGGGTGCAGCGAGCGCGCGGGACGCCTTTGTCTGGGCGCTGCAGTTTCTGCTTGATGGTTCGACCGATCGTGATGGTCTCGTTGAGGCCCTCGTGAGGGTTTCAACCGACCCGGCGCTCGATGGTAATGAAGCAGCCCTCATCGTGCGGGACCTCTGCCTCATGTACCCAACCGACCCGGGTCTCGTGGTGGCGACCCTGATGAATCGTGTGGTTCTCGCTCGCAATGAGGCCTTGTTTCTGCCCGCGGGCAATCTGCACGCCTATGTCCGCGGCGTCGGAATCGAACTGATGAAAGCGAGCGACAATGTGCTTCGGGGTGGATTGACCAACAAGCACATCGATGTGGCCGAGCTCATTCGCATTGTTGACTACAGCGAACTCGTCGATCCTCGCTTGCCGCCGACAGAGGTGTCGTCTCACCTCACCGCGTTCACGCCCGCTGGCGCCGGCTTCAGGCTTTTCCAGTACTCGAATGACGATGCTGGGTCGCTCAATCGCACGACTGTGCAACTCGCGTCCTGTGCGATCGGCGTGGTGACCTCAGGGACTATCACCGTCGCGACCGCGTCGGGTTCACGAACGGTGAGCCGGGGCGAAGCATTATTCATCTCAGTAGATGAGCGTGATGCAACGATATACGGCGCGGGTGAGCTTTTTCTCGCGTGCGCCGTCTGACGAAATGGCGCCGCTGCGCGATCCGCGCAAACTCTGGAGTTGCCCTCGAGAGTTCCCAGCTTTCGACTTGACGAATATCGAATAACAACGGTGTAATTAGACAACGCGCGAAAGGGCTGCGCGACACATTAGGGGCGAAAAAACAATGTCTTCCGCATACACCACCTCGGTTCCAGAGAACTGGTTTGTCGACCCGGTCAAGCTCGGTCAACCGGGTACCAAGTCGATCGCGTTCGACGACGAAGACAGCCCCCTCTCGTGGCAGGCCGATGCGCTGTGCGCTCAGACCGATCCTGAATCGTTCTTCCCAGAAAAGGGCGGCTCGACCCGCGAGGCCAAGAAGATTTGCTCCTCGTGCGATGTGCGCGGGGAGTGCCTGGAGTACGCACTGTCCAATGACGAACGTTTCGGAATCTGGGGCGGTCTGAGCGAGCGCGAACGTCGCAAGCTGCGTCGCCGCGCCTAGTCAACGCGCGTGTAATCGCACCGATGGAATCCCGCGTCGTTGCCCTCGTTGTAGCCACTGAGAGTGGCCGGTCGGTAGACGACACTCGTCGCGCGCTCGCCACACAGAGCCGCCCTGTTGATCAGGTCGTTGTGGTCGCCGAAGCGAAAAAGCAGTCATTCGCCAGCGCCATACGTCAGACCGTGCAGACCGTCACCGCTGACGACAGTCAAGTTTTTTGGTTTCTCGAAGCCGGCGCGCAACCCGTGCCGACCGCGCTTGCCACTCTTCTTGGTGGTCTCGAGGTAGCACCCTCGGTGGCTGTCGTCGGCCCGAAAGTCATGCGCCATGACGCCCCCGATGTAATCGAATCGTTCGGAATTTCGACGTCACGATTTGGGCGAACGATTTCACTCGTCTCGGGTGAACTCGATCAGGGCCAGCACGATCGAATGAGCGATGTACTCGCTGTTGCCGTGAACGGCATGCTCGTGCGTGATTCGGTGCTGCGACACCTCGGCGGTTTCGATGTGGCATTGACCAACGTGGATGACTCGCTGGATTTTTGTATTCGTGCGCGCCTCGCAGGTTTTCGCGTCGAGGTGATTCCCGCCGCTCGAGTCATCGCGCCGCCCGCGCCCGCCTCGGGGGAGTACCGGGTTCGGGCACGGATCGCGCGTCAGACGCGTGCGGCCCAACTCCATCGTCGCCTTGCCTACGCGCGAGGATTCGGAAGCCTCTGGCACTGGCTCGGACTTCTGCCCAATGCGTTGTGGCGCACCCTCGTTCTGTTGGTGGGTAAGCGACCGACCGCTGTCGGCGGCGAACTGAGCGCAGCCGTGGCTACCTTCTTCGTCCCGGCGAGTTCCGCCCGAGCACGACGATCCATTCGTCGCACCAAGACCATGTCCTGGGCGAGCCTGGATCCACTCCTGCTTCCGTTCAGCGAGGTCCGTCGGCGAGATGCGCTCGCCCGCGAAACCCTGCGCATCCAACTTCATGGACAGCAGACGCCGACGCTGTTTCTCGCCACGGGAGGCGCCTGGGTTCTGCTCGTGCTCGCCCTGATCTCACTCGTTGTCATGATTCCCCTGGTTGGCACGACTGCCGTCGGCGGTGGCGCGCTGCTTCCGCTCGCGCATGACCTCGGCGGGCTATGGAATCAGGTCGGTTATGGCTGGCGTTCCGGCGCGCTGACCACGCTGGCTCCCGCCGATCCCTTCGCTTTTGTCGTCGCAGTGTTGGGCACCCTCACGTGGTGGAGCCCCAGTACCGCACTCGTTGTGGTGTGGTTCGCGGCCATTCCGATTGCCGGACTGGGCGCATGGTTCTTCGCAAGCAGGCTCACGCCACGACCCATGATTCGCGCCTTCGTTGCCGTGGGTTACGCATTGGCTCCGGGTCTTCTCGTTGGCCTTGCGGGCGGACGAGTCGGAGCGGTCATCGCTGCCGTGCTACTTCCATGGATGGGTTATAGCGCGCTACGCGCCGTGCGATCCTGGTCAGCTTCGGCGGCCACCGCTGTTTTGTTCGCAGCTGTCTTGGCGTGCGCACCATCGCTCGGACCGGTGCTCATTCTGCTGTGGCTGGGCGCACTCGCGCTCACCGGACGGTACGTCGCCCGGTTCCTCGCGATACCTCTGCTGGCGGCGATCATGTTTGCGCCGCTCATTGTGTCGCAAACGCTGAGTGGCAATCCGCTGGGCTTGCTCGCTGACCCGGGAGCCACCGTTGCGTTCTCGCGCGCACCGAACTGGCAACTCATGCTCGGCTTCCCAACCACGGGATTGGGCGGATGGGAAGCTTTCATCGGCGGAATCATGCCGGGATCGTCGATCGTCGCGATCGTCGTAACTGTGGTTCTCGTTGCCGTGCTGGTAGCGCTCGCGGTTGCAGGTCTGTTCTCACCCACGCCCATCCGGGCACAACTCGCACTGCTTGTTCTTGTTTTCGCGGTGCTGTGCGCAGTTGGTGCTAACAACCTCGGCGTAGCATTCAGTGGATCGTCTGCCGTGGCCCTATGGCCCGGCGCCGCGCTCGCGGTGGGTTGGCTCGCCCTGCTCGTTGGTGCAGCATCCGGCATCGCTGTTCTTCGACGGTTCGCTGTGTATCCCGCCATCGCGGGACTTCTCGCGATTGTGTTGCTTGCGGTTCCGATCGGGGTATCGCTCTTCCAGGGGACTGCGCCGATCAAACCAACCGACGGTCAAACCTTGCCCGCCTATGTCGTGGCGCGAGCAATGTCGGATGTTGAGCTCGGCACGCTCGTGCTCTCCGCCACTCCAGATGGTGGTTTGGCCGTCGAGCTGCAGCGTGGTTTTGGCGCGACGCTCGACAACAGTTCAACCACGGTCGCCACGGCAGTCCAACCCAACCAGGGAGCGCGGAACCTTGCCACCCTTGCCGGGAATCTCTCGTCGTTGAGTAGCAACGACTCGCGTCAACAGTTGCGTGAGTATGGGATCGGGTCCATCCTGTTGAGTCCGATTGCGGTGAACGCGCATCGTTCTTCGCCCAGCCAGGCGGAGATGTTTGCCCGTGTTGCTGTGGCTCTCGATGCAAATCCACAACTCGCCGTCGTTGGTCACACGCCCTACGGCACGCTCTGGCGATTTGCGGATCCCGACACCCGCGCTAGCGCCGAGTTGACACCAGCTTCAGCGACTCAACCGTGGCGTTGGCTGATTCTCGCTGTGCAGATACTCGCGCTGCTTCTGACCCTGCTCCTCGCGATTCCGACGGGCATGCCGCAGCAAGACATTCGACCACGTCGATTCGTGCCCGGGCTTGAACGCGAATCGAACTCCATCGATGCTGTCGATCCACTTGCGGCGGGTGATGACGATGACAACTAAGCGCAATCCTCTTGTGTACCTCGCCGGCGTCGGCGGCGCCATCGTGACCGCAGTCGTCGTGGCGGCTCTGTGTGTGGTTCCGGTGCCGCAACTCATGCTTCGACCAGCGGCCCTCGTGGTGACACCTGACCCGGCGCCGCCCATCAAGATATGTCCCGGTGGGCTTGTCGATGTGGTGGGCAGGTCGACGGACGCGACGACCTTCCAAGGCTTTGCGGCGCCCAACATTACGACGATGGGTCAGCCGAACACACCAGCTCAGACGGTTCTCAGCGCCCCCGACAATGTGTCCGACGATTCGACGTTGCTGCCACAACTGCTGACGGGTGGTGCAAGTTCTTCGACGGCGCCAGACCTCATTGCGGGAGCACAGAGTCAGCTCACGCAGTCCGAAGTAATCTCGGGGCTCGCCATCGCCGGCTGCGGTGAAGCATCCACTGACCAGTGGCTCGTGGGCGGATCGACCGAGGTCGGTCGCACATCGCTTCTGTTCTTAAACAACCCACTCGAGGTTGATTCGCTTGTCACGCTCGAAATCTTCGGCGAGAAGGGGCGGGTGGATGCGCCGGGCATGACCAACCTCGTGGTCAAGCCACGGAGTCAGCGCATCATCTCGCTCGCCGCATTCGCACCGAACCTCGTTGAGCCGGTCGTTCATGTCACGACTACCGGGGGTCAAGTTCTCGCCTCCATTCAGCAGACGGTCACCCGCGTGGTGACGCCGAGTGGCGTCGAGCTGGTTTCTCCCGGAGCTTCGCCTTCGATGACCCAGATCATCCCCGGTATCGCCTTGACTGGACAAGCCGGTCAAGACAGTGAGGGCGGTCAGGTCACCAGCGACCTCGCACCCGCTGTTCGCGTACTTATCCCGGGCAAGAAAGATGCAGAGGTCACGGTAACCGTCATCGGTGCCACCGGTGACCCCATTGTCATCAAAACCAACCTCACCGCGGGTCGTACACTGCAGCTCCCGTTCCTCAATGTTCCCGACGGCATCTACACAGCGGTGGTGACCGCACCGGTTCCAGTTGTGGCCGGTGCCCGAACGATTTCATCTAAGTTCTGGCCAATGGCTCCCGATGCGTCAGCACCGGCGCCCACTGCCACAGCGGATGCTCCCGCACCCACGGGACTTGGTGGCGATTTCAGTTGGAATGCGTCGACCCTCACCCTGTCCGACGACGTACTCATTCCGATCCCGAGCGGTCCTAACCCGACCCTGACGATCTACAACAGCGGAACCGAGATCCAGAAGGTTTCCCTTTTAGCCTCGGGACGCGTGTGGCAGGAGCTGGATGTTCCCGCACGGGCGTCTCGCACAATCAGTCTTTCGGGCCAGACGCTGCTCTCGATGACAAAGGCCGTCGGGCTCAATGCCACAGTGACCATGCGTGATCGAGGCCTGGGAGCGGCGTATCCGGTTACTCCCGCCAGCCGCCTGGGGTCCCAGATTACGGTGTACCCGCGCTAGCGCCGAGCACCTAGTGCAGGTGCTCGCCACCAAGCTCCCACGGCTTCTTGCCCATGTACTCGGCGACGGCATGAAACACGGCGCTCTCAATCGCCATCTGTCGGTGCAGATCGTCGTCTCGGTGGAGTTTTGACAGGCGCTGAATTGGGATGCGGTAGAGCGTGATGCGATTGGCGCGGTGATCAACCCGCCAGCGTTCGATGTGCCGGGCATTGCTCTCACGGGGAGGATTGCTTGCAACATCGAATTGCAGATCGGCGAGTTCGTTCGGCCAGACGGATTGCAGGTACTGCACGGTCTGCGCAACCACCGTAAAAAAGTTCTCGATGCGACTGTAGAGAATCGGTAGCAGCGGTCCGGTGACCGCTGAGCGCAACGAGCGCCCGTGGCGGTTGCGGGATCGGGACCGAACAGTCATACCCTCATGCTACTTTCGGTGCGTGCCACAGACGAGCGATTCCACCAGACCATGCAGCAAGACGGGTTGTGCCACGCAGGCATCCTTTACTCTGACCTACGACTACGACGACCAGGTTGCGGCCATCGGCCCGCTCTCGCCGTCGTTGCACAGCGAAGGTTACGACCTGTGTCGCGCACACGCCCTCTCGTTTACGGTGCCGAGCGGGTGGCGGGTCATTCATCATTTAAGCTTGACGGGTGACTAAAACCGCCGGGGAGACGCTCGCAAGCATCGTCAAAACGTACGATGTTCGCGGACTCGTTGGTGAGACGCTCACCGAAGAGATGGTCGAAGCTCTCGGCGCTGCTTTCGTGGACGAGGTCGGTGCATCGGGCGCCTCGGTCGTGGTCGGCCACGACATGCGTGACTCGTCACCCACCTTCGCTCTCGCGTTCGCGCGCGGAGCCTGCGCGCGGGGTGCCGACGTCATTAACCTCGGGCTGTGCTCAACGGATGAGACGTACTTCGCCTCGGGCGCCTGGAACCTACCGGCGGCGATGTTCACCGCAAGCCACAACCCTGCCAAATACAACGGCATCAAATTCTCGCGCGCGGGAGCGCAGGGCATCAGTCTTGATACGGGCCTCGCGTGCATCCGCGACCGCGCTGTTTCCTATCTCTCTACCGGCCTTCCCGATGCGGATCTCATCGGCGCTTATGACGAGAAGGATGTGCTGGCTGACTACGCCGCCTACCTGCGCGGTCTCGTTGATTTGTCGGCCATCCGGCCCCTACGCATCGTCGTCGACGCGGGCAACGGCATGGGGGGCATGACCGTGCCTGCTGTTCTCGGAACCGCGGCAGGCTTGCCCGCTTTGCCGCTCGACATCATCGACTTGTATTTCGATCTCGATGGAAGCTTTCCCAATCACGAGGCCAATCCGCTCGAGCCGAAAAATCTGGTCGACCTGCAACGCGCAGTAGTCGAACACGGTGCCGACTTGGGACTCGCGTTCGATGGGGATGCCGATCGATGCTTCGTCGTCGACGAGCGCGGTCAGGCGGTGACGCCCTCGGCGGTCGCAGCCATCGTTGCCGTTCGCGAAATAGCGCGGGCGCGACAGGCGAACCCCGAGGCCGAGGTCACGGTTTTGCACAACCTCATCACCTCGAGAATCGTTCCCGAAACCATTCACGCTCACGGCGCCACGGCCGTACGCACGCGTGTCGGGCACTCACTCATCAAGGATGAGATGGCGGCGACCGGCGCCGTTTTCGGGGGCGAGCATTCCGCGCACTATTACTTCAAGAATTTTTGGGGTGCCGACAACGGAATGCTGGCAGCCATGCATGTGCTCGCTGAGTTCGGCGCACAGCAACAGCCACTCTCGGCGATGACCGAGCGGTTCTCGCCCTATGCGCTGAGTGGCGAAATCAACTCGACTGTCGCCGATGTGGCTGCGGCCACGAGTCGCGTGCGCGACGCGTTCGCCTCGCGTGGAGTCGAAGATTCGCTCGACGGCTTGACCATCACCGGAACAACGGGCGAGGGTGAACCCTTCTGGTGGTTCAGCGTTCGTCCCTCCAACACCGAACCCTTGCTTCGTCTCAACGTCGAAGCCGCCGATGTGTCCACCATGGAGCGCATTCGCGACGAAGTCATTGCGCTCATCCGCGCCTAGTGAAAAGAAGTACTGTGGAATTCAAAGTTGCTGATCTCGCGCTGGCCGAAGCCGGTCGCCACCAGATTCGTCTCGCCGAGCACGAAATGCCCGGTCTCATGGCTCTGCGTGCCGAATACGGTTCGACGCAGCCGCTCGCGGGTGCTCGCATTGCCGGGTCGCTACACATGACTGTTCAGACAGCAGTGCTTATCGAGACGCTCGTCGCTCTGGGCGCCCAAGTGCGGTGGGCCAGCTGCAACATTTTCTCGACCCAGGATGACGCCGCCGCCGCCATCGTGGTTGGTTCCGGATCTGTCGATGAGCCTGCCGGTGTTCCGGTTTTCGCTTGGAAGGGCGAGACTCTCGAGGAGTACTGGTGGTGCACCGAGCGCATCTTCGATTGGAGCGCTGAAGCACAGTCCGCAGGTGCCGAGTGGATTGGTCCGAACCTCATCCTCGACGACGGCGGTGACGCAACACTCCTCGTGCACAAGGGACGCGAGTACGAGTCGATCGGTGCAGTGCCCTCGCCGGCTACCGCGGACAGCGCCGAGTTTGCGATTGTGCTGGGCTTGCTCGAACGAACAATCTCCGAAGACGCCAGTCGCTGGACGCGGGTTGCGGCAGACCTCATCGGCGTGACCGAAGAAACCACAACCGGTGTTCACCGCCTCTACGAATTCGCGAAGTCGGGAGAGCTACTGTTCCCCGCCATCAACGTGAACGATGCCGTGACCAAGAGCAAGTTCGACAATAAGTACGGTATTCGCCACTCACTTCCCGACGGGTTGAACCGCGGCACCGATGTGCTCATCGGCGGCAAGGTTGCCTTCGTGTGCGGATACGGGGACGTCGGTAAGGGTGCAGCCGAGGCCCTGCGCGGTCAGGGTGCTCGTGTCATCGTGAGCGAGATTGACCCGATCTGTGCGCTCCAGGCGTCGATGGATGGCTATCAAGTGGCCACGCTCGACTCGGTCATTGATCAGGTCGACATCGTCATTACCGCGACCGGCAACAAGAACGTTGTCACGCTCGATCACCTCATCAAACTCAAACACCAGGCAATCGTTGGCAACGTTGGTCACTTCGACAACGAAATCGACATGGCCGGGCTCGAATCGCTTGCCGGGGCCACCCGCATCGACATCAAGCCTCAGGTGCACGAGTGGCGCATGCCGTCCGGACGCAGCATCATCGTGCTGAGCGAGGGTCGTCTGATGAACCTCGGCAATGCCACCGGCCATCCCTCGTTCGTGATGAGTAACTCTTTTGCCAATCAGGTCTTGGCTCAGGTTGAACTTTTCACCCGCACGCAGGAGTATCCGATCGGCGTCTACGTGTTACCCAAACACCTCGATGAGAAGGTCGCACGCTTGCACCTCGGGTCTCTCGGCGTGCAGCTGACGACGCTGACCCACGAGCAGGCGTCCTATCTGGGGCTGCCCATTGAGGGCCCCTACAAGCCGGACCACTACCGCTACTAAAGCTGAAAAATCCCTGTCCGACATTCGGGGATGACCGGCTACAGTGGGCAGGTAACCCGCAACACGAACCAAACCTAAGGCGTTATTCGGTGGCACAAAGAATTCTCACTGTCGAGGATGACCCCAACGTATCCGCGATGCTTCGACTCGTTCTGGGCGAAGCTGGCTACGACGTGGTGTCCTGTGCGGATGGGGCTGCTGCTCCGGGAGTCTTCGCAGAGTCGAATCCCGATCTGGTTTTGCTTGATGTGATGTTGCCGGGTATGACCGGCATCGAAGTGTGCCAGGCCATTCGCCGCACGAGCGGAACCCCCATCATCATGCTGACGGCCCTCGAATCCAGTGAGCACATCGTCGCGGGGCTCGAAGCTGGAGCCGATGACTACCTCGCTAAACCGTTCGAAAACACCGTGCTTATCGCGCGCATCCGTGCGCGTTTGCGTCCCCTTTCGGCGGCCCCCTCCGCACAGATTGCGATCGGCGACCTCATCATCGACGTCGACGCTCACGAGGTTCTTCGTGCCGGCGTTGCCATTAGCTTGACGCCCCTCGAGTTCAGTTTGCTCGCCGCTCTGGCAGCCAAACCGACTCAGGTCTTCACCCGGGACATGCTGCTCGAAGAGGTGTGGGGCTACCAGTACAAGGCGGACACGCGATTGGTCAATGTGCATGTGCAGCGCCTGCGCAGCAAGGTCGAGCACGATCCGGATGATCCTCAGATCGTGACGACGGTTAGAGGAATTGGATACCGTGCCGGCGCAGTACAGACGGTCTAAATGAAGCGATTCTTCCAGCGGTTCCTCGCGATTGACTGGGTCGGACTACCGCAGGCTACCGTTCGACTGTGGCGACGCTCCCTCCAATTTCGTGCCGCATCGCTTAGCGTGATCTTGACCGCTGTGGCCATCGTCGGCATTGGCGTTTACATGTCCGTCAGCATCAGCAACGACCTGTTTCAGTCGCGCTTGAGTCAAGTGCTCGCTCAGTCAAAACGGGCCGAGGACGCAGCCCAGCGCATCTTTGACTCCTCGGTTGCCACCGATCGCGCCCAGGTTGCGAATGTCTTGAGCACCGCACTTGTCGCCATTCGAGACGCATCGGCATCCTCACAATTGGCCTTCTACCGCTCGCCCGAAACGCAGGCATCCGCCCTTGCACCTCAAGATTTTGTCTCGCCTGATCTCGCGGGTTCCGCCATTTCGACCGACCTGCGCACGCATGTTGCGGCAGGCAAGGGGGCGCAATTCTGGCAGTCGGTCACCCTCGGTACTCCCGCGGGTGAGATGCCCGGCATTGTGGTGGGGTCTGCGGTTACCATTCCTGGCGTCGGCGACTATGAGTTGTACATCGCCTACAGCCTGGCTCAGTCCGCTCAGACTTTGAGCTTCATTCTGCAGGTGCTGTGGGCAGCCGGACTCATCCTGCTCGTGCTGGTGGGCGTTATCTCATGGTTCATCGGTCGCGTGGTGGTCGGTCCGATTAAGGTCACCGCGACAACCAGTAAACGCATTGCTTCCGGCGACCTGAGTGCTCGTGTTCCCGAGGTCGGCGAGGATGTTCTCGCCGAGCTCGCTCGCAACTTCAACAACATGGCTCAGAGCATGCAACGCCAGGTGACGAGCCTGGAAGACCTCTCAAGCATGCAGCAGCGGTTTGTCACGGATGTCTCGCACGAACTCAAGACACCGCTCACCAGCATCAAGATGGCCAGCGATTATCTGTTTGCCAAGCGCAACGATTTCGACCCAGGTACGGCACAGTCGCTCGATCAGCTGCACCAGAGCGTCGATCGGTTCCAGGGGCTCTTGGCCGATCTGCTCGAAATTTCGCGGTACGACGCGGGGACCGTTCGCCTCGACCTCGAATCGACCAACATGGTCGTTCTCGTCAACGAAGTGGTGGCCTCGCTCCGTGCGATCTCGCTCGAGCGGGGATCCGAAATCGAGGTTCGTGCCCCGGGCGGACACAGCGATGTTCTCGTTGACCCTCGGCGCATTCGGCGCATCATCACCAATCTTGTTGCCAACGCGATTGAACACGGTGAAGGGCGGCCCATCGTTATCGAGGTTGATTCGAATGCCGACACGGTTTCGGTCGTTGTTGATGACCGTGGGGTCGGTATGACTCCGGAGCAGTCCGCTCAAGTGTTCAACCGGTTCTACCGGGCAGACCCCGCTCGTCCGCGAACGATTGGTGGAACCGGACTCGGGCTTTCTATCTCATTCGAGGATGCGCGCATCCACAACGGCAAGCTCGAGGTGTGGGCCGAGCCTGGTGAAGGCGCGCGCTTCATGCTCACGGTGCCGCGCAAACCCTCGACCCGCTGGAAGGTTTCCGCCCTCTCCGTTTCTCGGTCGGGAGTGCTCGATGCGTAGGCTTTTTGCGCTCACCGTTGCGCTTCTTCTCGCGGTCACGGGTGTGAGTGCTTGTGCTGAAATCCCGCGATCGGGCTTCGTTAACGAGGGCGTCGCTGCCGGCATGAGCGGTAACGAGGATGTGCAGTTTTTGCCAGCGGGTCCGGCGCAGGATGCCTCCCCTGAAGACATCGTTCGGGGATTCGTCGACGCCGCGACTTCACCCGCCGATGATTGGGGCATTGCCCGCACGTTCCTCAGCGCGAGCTTCCGATCGCAGTGGCAGCCCTCGCATCACGTCGTGATCGATCGCGGAAATCGAATTGTCTCGAGCGTCGGTGACGACACCTACCAACTTACGGTGAGCGAACTGGCCAACGTGGACGAGTGGGGTCTGTACGCACCCATTGTTGAGCATTCAACAACACTCGGTTTCTCGCTGGTGCAGGAACGCGGACAGTGGCGCATCGCTCTTGCTCCGCAGGGCATCATTCTCGACGCGGGGCTGTTCCCACAGGTTTTCAGCGAATCGCAACTGTACTTCTACGATTCAAACTTCCAGCGCTTGGTTCCTGACAACCGGTGGTTCCCGGCGCGGTCGTCCACGTCAACGCGCGTGGTCAAAGCGCTCCTCCAGGGGCCGGCACGCTGGCTTGGCCTCAGCGGCGGCGTTGTCTCGGCTTTTCCCGCCGGCGCACTTCTGGTCGCCGATTCGGTGCCTCTCGAGGGCGATACCGCGGTGGTCAATTTCGATGTGAAGTCGCTTGCGGCCAATGATGTCACGCTTCAGCGCATGCTGACTCAGTTGGGGGCGAGCCTGTCGCTCGTGCCCAAAGTTTCGCGAGTACGAATGTTGCTCTCCGGTGCCCGTCAGCTCGAGGCGTCCGTGCCGTCCAGTGACTCTCTTCTCGGTGGTTCTTATCTCACCAACCCCACGGTGCTGACTGGTCAAACATTCGGAGCACTGGGTGCACCCGCATCCCAATCCCGGTCCGCGCTCGCGCAGAAGGTTGTCGAACTTCGTCCCGCGACCCTCAGCATGTCCGGCACGAGCAACGAGGTAGCTTTTCTCAATGCTGGGCGTGCCAGCCTGATTCAAACCAACGGAGTGGTCCGCACGCTCGACAAACGGGCGGGACTCGTCGCGCCGGTGATTGACGGTTATGGATACGTGTGGTCGGTTCCCGAAAGAGCACCCACTGACGCTCGAATATTCCCCTCCACATCGACCGACCCAAGGATCGCGGTGCCGTGGACACGCGCAACTCAACTCGCCGGGATTGCTATCTCGCCTGAGGGCACTCGTGTCGCGGTCAGTTATCGCGCAGGGGACAAGAGCGAAATGTGCGTCGCCGCCATCCGGCGCAATTCGGCCAACGCACCCGAAGAGATCGGACCGTGTTTGCTCATCCCCGTTGCGGGTAAACATGTCGGCCCGGTGGCGTGGATTGATGCCTCGCGCGTCGGAGTTGTGACCTACAGCAGCACCAACTCGACCATCTCGACCGTGCGTCTCGGTGGCATGTCAGTGAGCAGCCAGGTCAATGCCCACGTCACTACGATGACCGGGGCTGGATCGGCGCTCGTGGCTCGCGTACTGACTGCGGGCGGGGATGTGCTTCAGCAAGTCTCGTCGTTGAGGTGGTACCTCGTCGCGACGGGTGTGGACGCGCTCGCCAACGTGCAGTAATTCTTCTTTACGCTGTGCGGGTGCAGCCGGTCACCCCTTCGTCGATTCTGCGTTTCATGGCAGACCTCATCATGCCGGTCGACTGCGCCCTGTGTGGTCAACCGCGCTATGCGCTGTGCCCAGCGTGTGCAGGGTCACTGGCGTCGCGACCGCCCTCGGTCAGATCGCTGCCCGGTCTGCGCGCTCCCCTCGTGCTGGCCACCAGCGAGCACGGTCAGATTGTGACGCTCCTCTCGCGGCTCAAGGACTCGGGTCAAACCGAGCTGGCCCGACCACTCGGGATGCTGCTGGCGCGCTGCCTAGCTGAGGCGGTCATCGGTTTTACCCCTGGCTGCATTCTGGTGACCGCACCGAACGCCCGAAACTCGTTTGTCGCGCGCGGGTTCTATCCGGTGCCCCTCATGTTGCGCCGGGCGGGTTTGCGTGCGGAACGGATCCTCGTGAGCGCAACCGGAACCGTTGATCAGCGTGGCCTCACGCACGCAGAACGTCAGCGCAACCTCAGGAATTCACTCGTCGCCGACCCGCGCATCCACGGGCTACCTGTCGTTCTCGTCGAGGATGTGGTGACCACCGGAGCGACGGTCATCGAGTGCGTGCGAGCGCTCACCGAAGCAGGCGCACACGTCGTCGGAGTCGTCGCGCTCGCCGCGGTGCCGAGAAAGTTTCCCCAATCTGGTTTCAATGCGTGACAAAACCGATTCGCGGGCGTAGGTTTCATCTCACAGGCGTGGATGAGTATTCGCTCTGGATGGAAGGGCGGAACGCGCCAAAGAAATCGGAGGTCTGCCATGCAGGTCAATTTCATCGCTCGACACATCGAAGTAACCGACCGATTTCGTCTCTATGTGAGTGAAAAGCTCGAGAAAATCACGCAGCTCGATCACGAACGCGCATTTGAACTCGATGTCACGGTCAGTCGTCATCACGGAGGCAAAGGGCTTGTTGGTGGTGACCGCGTCGAACTGACGCTCATCGGTCCCGGTCCGGTGGTTCGCGCTGAGAGCGACGGCGAAGACAAGTACGCAGCGTTCGATCTCGCGTTTGGTCGCTTGCTCGAGCAACTGCGCCGCACGAACGACAAGCACAAAGTGCACCGTGGCGGAGGCCACCACCAGAAATCCCTTCACGAAGCTTCTGCTGATGGCTTCGCCGGTCTCGACATCGAGCCCGCGAGCATTGAAGTGCTCGATGAGGTCGACCACCAGCTCAAAATGGAGGAGTGGATCCGCGACGAGCAGGCGAGCTAATCCGCTCGGGTAGATGCTCTCAGGTGCCACCCGGTTAGCCAACAGGTAGGCTAATCGGGTGGCTAATATCCTCGACAAAGTCCTACGCATGGGCGAAGGGCGACTCCTTCGCAAGCTCCACCACTACGCCGACGCAGTCAACGCTCTCGAAGACGCTTTTAGCGAGCTGACCGACGACGAATTGCGCGCAGAAACCGATGATTTCCGCGCCCGATACGCCGATGGCGAGTCGCTCGATCACATGCTTCCCGAGGCCTTCGCAGCGGTGCGTGAAGCCGCCAAGCGTACGCTCGGCATGCGCCACTTCGATGTTCAGCTCATGGGTGGTGCCGCTCTGCACCTCGGCAACATCTCCGAAATGAAGACCGGTGAAGGTAAGACGCTGGTTGCCACAACCGCCGCTTACCTCAACGCCATTCCGGGTCGCGGCGTCCACGTCGTCACCGTGAACGACTACCTCGCGAGCTACCAGTCGGAACTGATGGGACGCGTTTTCCGCGCACTCGGCATGTCCACCGGCGTCATCATTGCCGGGCAAGAGCCCGAAGAGCGTCGGGCACAGTACATGGCCGACATCACCTACGGCACGAACAACGAGTTCGGCTTCGACTACCTGCGCGACAACATGGCCTGGCAGGCGAGTGATCGTGTTCAGCGCGGTCACTACTTCGCCATCGTGGATGAGGTCGACTCGATCCTCATCGACGAGGCTCGCACCCCGCTCATCATCTCGGGTCCGGCCTCGGGCGAGGCCAACCGCTGGTTCACCGAGTTTGCCACGATTGCCGAGACCTTCATCGAGGGCACTGACTACGAACTCGACGAGAAGAAGCGCACGGTTGGTGTGCTCGAGCCCGGCATCGAAAAGGTCGAGGACTACCTCGGCATCGACAATCTTTACGAGTCGGCGAACACACCGCTTATTTCGTTCCTCAACAACGCCCTCAAGGCGCGAGCGCTGTTCCGTCGCGACAAGGACTACGTCGTGATGAACGGTGAGGTGCTCATCGTTGACGAGCACACTGGCCGTATTCTCGCTGGCCGTCGCTACAACGAGGGTGTACACCAGGCGATCGAGGCCAAGGAGGGCGTTGAGGTCAAGGCCGAGAACCAGACCCTCGCGACGGTCACGCTGCAGAACTACTTCCGCATGTACGAGAAGCTCTCGGGCATGACCGGTACCGCCGAGACTGAAGCCGGCGAGTTCATGGCGACGTACAAGATTGGTGTTGTGCCGATCCCAACGAACAAGCCGATGATTCGTATGGACAAGGCAGACCTCATCTACAAGAACGAGGTCGTCAAGTTTGAGATGGTCGCCGACGACATCGCCGAGCGCAATGCCAAGGGTCAGCCGGTTCTGGTTGGTACCACGAGCGTTGAAAAGAGCGAGTACCTCTCGAAGCTCCTCGCCAAGCGCGGTATTCGTCACGAGGTTCTCAACGCGAAAAACCACGCTCGCGAAGCTGCGATTGTTGCTCAGGCGGGTCGCGTGGGTGCTGTCACCGTTGCCACCAATATGGCCGGTCGTGGTACCGACATCATGCTCGGTGGTAACGCTGAGTTCCACGCTGTGTCCGAGCTTGCGACCAAGGGTCTCAACCCGACCGAAACCCCCGACGAGTACGAAGCCGCCTGGGAGACCGCGTTTGCGAACGCCAAGCTCGCGGTCGAAGCAGAGGCTGCGAAGGTGGTCGAACTCGGTGGTCTTTACGTTCTCGGAACGGAGCGCCACGAATCCCGCCGCATCGACAATCAGCTGCGTGGTCGTGCCGGTCGTCAGGGTGACCCGGGCGAGAGTCGCTTCTACCTGTCGTTGACCGATGACCTCATGCGCATGTTCAACTCGGGCATGGCCGAGGCGATCATGAATCGCACCTCGACCGATGACGACATCGCAATCGAGTCCACCATCGTGAGCCGCGCCATCCGTTCGGCGCAGTCGCAGGTTGAGGCGCGTAACGCAGAAATGCGTAAGAACGTGCTCAAGTACGACGATGTTCTCAACCGTCAGCGTGAAGCGATCTACACCGACCGCGCACACATTCTCGAGGGTGACGATCTGCGCGACCGCTGCGTGGTCTTCTTGAGCGATGTCATCGACGAGGTCGTGGATGTCCACTGTGGCGTTGGCAACGGCGACGACTGGGACTTCGACGCACTGTGGGCAGAGCTCAAGACCATCTACCCCATTTCGCTCACCGTTGACGAGGTTATCGCCGAGGCCGGTTCGCGCGGTCGCGTCAACAACGCATTCATCCGTCGTGAGCTGCTCAGCGACGCTGAGTTCGCATACTCGCGTCGCGAGGCTTCGCTCGGTGAGAGCGCAATGCGCGAGCTCGAGCGCCGGGTTGTTCTCTCGGTTATCGACCGCCGCTGGCGCGACCACCTCTACGAGATGGACTACCTCAAAGACGGTATCGGTCTGCGCGCTATGGCGCAGCGCGACCCGCTCATCGAGTACCAGCGCGAGGGTTTCGCACTCTACTCGGCGATGATGAGCATGATCAAGTCCGAGTCCATTGGCTTCTTGTTCAACCTCGAGGTTGAGGTCAAAGAGGCTCCCGGCGACCCCGCTCACCCGAGTGTGGATGCCCGTGGCCTCGGTCACGTTGCTGATGCGAACCTCAGCTACACCGCTCCGAACGAGGATGGCGCAGCCGAAGTTCGTGACGACCACGGTCGCCTCGAGCAGGCAGCGACGGCTTTGGCTCAGCAGGCTCAGGCCGCCGAGCGTCCGATCACCCCGGAGCGCACGGACGCACCGGCGCAGGGTTCAGGTCGCGGCGCCTTCGGTCAGAAGATCGAGGATGGCCAGCAACCGATGAACCGTGCTGAGCGTCGCGCTCAGGGCAAGAAGTAACGCCGCGAGTTAGAGAACGTGGATGGCGGTAGCCCGCCACCGCCCGTCTAGCCCTTCAAGGCGAATTGCTATCGCACGAGTGCGCGCGCGGCCATGGACGATGGTCACGCATTCGGCCGCGAAATCAGTCGGGTAGGTGATGCGCGTCATGCCAATCGTGAAGACGGGCCGATAGGGGGCAATCTTCTTGACGGCACGTGCTCGGGCCGACGCTTGCACTCGAATCACGAGATTGCGATACACGTCGTCACTCACCCATCGCGCAATCTGTTCCAGTTCGCGAGCACCGGCAAGGATCTCCATCACGGAACGTGACAGGTTGTCGATGAGCGGTGCCGGGTCGGGGAGTTCATTTCGATGGGTGCGCTGGAAACCGAAGTAGTCATCGTCGTTGTAGCTCGCCAGCCGAGTGTTGACCTTCGAGATTCGCGTGCCGGACGATTCCGGCAGGGTTTGTACAAGAGCTGTGCTCATGAGAGCTTCTTTCGTTGTGAAGATTTCGTCTGTAATGCCGACTCATCAAAACAAAACGGCAAGTCGCCATGCTGGGTTTTCAGCACATTTGTGGATAACCCACGCAAACTCACAGGAAGCAATCCTTAGCGTGAGGGCATGCGTTGGGACAATCTCTTTCACGACCTCGAAACACAGTTGGATGCTGAGGTCGATGCCGCTCATCGCGATAGAGAGCGTGAGAAGGAACGCGAAGCCATCGCTCAGAGCACTCTTGCGCAGATGCTGCGTCGGCTGAAAGAACAAACGCTCGTAGTCGAGTTTGTGCTCGGCGATTATTCACTCGAGGGTCAGGTTGAGTCTGTCGGCCGAGACTGGATCGCGGCAGAGATAAGGTCCCCAAGTTTACTCGCCGGGTATGCGATTGTTCCGTTCCCCCAGCTATCGGCGATCCTTCTCGCCCCTGAGCAGGTGTGGGTGGCTTCGCAAGCCTTCACCGGTCAGTCCGCCTCGGACGCGACGCAGGGCTCAACGCGTGTGCTCAGCCTGTTGGAGAAAATTCCGGTTCGCATCGTCCTTCGCGACCTGTGCCGGCGGCGGCGGCAAGTCGTTGTCGTGACCCGGGGCGCTCACTATTCGGGGACACTTGATCGGGTTGCGGCCGATTACCTCGAACTCGCGTGTCACCAGGGTGACGTTGCGCGTCGTAAGGCAGATGTTTCACGGCTAGCCGTCATCCCCCTCGACGCGGTGCTGATGGTTCGTATTCTCGACTAGCTAGATTAGGCGTCCATCGGCAAGCTCACTGACGTTGGCCATGTTTGCCTCGAACCACATCTGTTGTCGTCGCGCACTCTCGTAGGAGTCATCGATGAACTGCTGAAGCACCCCAATGTCCACGCGCCACGGACCATGCCGACCGACTTTCAGGGCGAGCAACTCGCCCGAATCGATGAGTTGTTCTATCTGTTCGAGCGTCACACCCAGAATTTCCGCGACGGCCTCAGGGCTGAGAAAGCGGTGGTGAGGGGAAGGCATGAAGAAACAGTAGAACGGTTTACTGCAGTCATGTCGCGAGCGGCAACCCTTCCTGTGGATAATTCCGGCAGCGTCCAGCATGGGCAGGCAACCATCGAGAGCTCATCTGCCACTAGTCACCTACGAGGGAGTCATGAAAAAGATCGTTAGAAAACAGCGAGTGAATGCGCGCGTGCTCGCTGGTATCACCCTGATTGCTGTTTCTGTCGCAGGCGTGTTCTTCGTCGTCCGCCTGAGCACGCGTACCACGCCCACAGTCGTCGCAGCTCACCTATTAGTGGAAGGGCAACAGATTCGGGAGGGCGATGTCACGATGAAAAACGTTCAGATCGACGAAATCGCTCAGGCATACATCGCGGAGCCAGGGCTGGTCATCGGCAAAGTAGTGATGAGGTCTGTCGCTGCGGGGGAGCTCGTTCCTCGAGCGAGTCTTGGTGAAGCATCGGAGGTGATCGAGACGAGCGTCGTCGTTGACCTTGGTTCACCCCTGGCGAGCCGAGTGACTGCCGGTTCACTAGTGGATTTGTGGGCTGCTTCCGACGCGAAAACATCCGCAGGCCTAGTCAACGAAAATCGGGAGGCGCCTCACCTCGTTGTCAGCCGCGCACGAGTCGCGGCCGTGGTGCCGGCGAGCGGAACGTTTGGTGGCGCAGCGGAACGCGTCGAGTTGGTTCTCGACCGATCGCAGGTGCCCGCCGTCCTGGACGCACAGTCGCAAGGCTTGGTTCTCAATGTGGTGGCTGCGAGTGGTGGTCTGTTCTCATGACGGGCGCAATCATTTCAGTCTGGGGGCCAACCGGGGCGCCGGGCCGAACCAGTCTCTCCATAAACGTGGCTACTGAGCTCAGCCTCGCCGGTCGTTCGGTTGCCTTGGTCGATGCAGACACATACGGGGGTTCTGTCGCCGGTTATCTAGAACTCTTCGACGAGGCTCCCGGTTTTCTTGCGACCTGCCGATTGGCCGACGCGGAAAAGTTTGATGATGCTCATCTGGAGCGCCTGAGTCATCGAGTGGTGATGGGGACCGCAACGCTGACTGTATTCACGGGAACGACGAATCCCGGGAGGTGGCCTGAGTTGTCTCCGGCACGAGTTCGGGCGGGAATGGCCGCCCTCGCCGAGCGATTCGAATTCGTGGTCATTGATTGCGGATTCAATCTTGAAGAAGATGAGGAAATCGCGAGTGATCTTCTCGCGCCTCGTCGCAATCAAGCGACAGTTTCGTGCCTGCGGGCGAGCAGTGTGATCATCGCCGTGGCTAGCGCAGAAGTTGTCGGACTCGCGCGCTACATACATGCACTCGATCAACTCGCCGTGATTGCTCAGGAGGCAAGCATTGTGCATGTGGTCAATCGCATTCGACGTCAGGGCATTGCCGTGAATGCCGGGCAAACAGTGCGCAACACTCTCTATCGATTTGCTGGCCTCGAGCAGGTGCACTTGATTGATGAGGACGTTTCAGGATTTCATTCCGCGATGGTGGCGGCAGTGCCGTTGCGCATTGCCAATCCGAAATCTCCGGTTGTTGCTCAAGTGGCTACGCTGACGAGCGCGGTCGTCGAAGCAGCGGCGACTGACCCGGCGACAGTTCAGGAATTTAGGGTGCCGGCGGCAGGTTGAGACCGCCCGCGATCCACAGGGGCTGCCCTGTCATGTAGGGCAGGGCGCCGGACGCGAGGGAGGCGATAGCGTCGCCCACATCGTTGGGCAGACCCCAGCGCGCGATGGGTACGCGGCCATCGCGAATCCAGTCGTCAACGATGGTGTTGCCAGCGCTCGCGGTCATCGCGGTCTGCATAAAACCGGGGCGAACCTCGTGCACGTGGATGCCGTATTCAGCGAGACGCTGGGCGAACAGCTTCGTGGTCATGCTCAGTGCGGCCTTGGTCACGCAGTATTGCCCGCGCTCGGTATTGACCATTTCGGCGGCAATCGAGCTGACGATGATGATCGAGCGGTACTCGTCGAAGCCGGTCCAGCCGCGCTTGATCAGCAGGTTGGCGTAAGCCTGGGTAAGAAAGAAGGTTCCGCGCTGGTTGATGTTGACTGAGCGGTCGTAAGCTTCGGGCCCGAGATCGAGCAGGTCGGTGAGGGGGCGCGCAGCGATACCGGCGTTGTTCACGAGGGTGTCGAACCGGCCGAACTCGTCCGCGATGCTGGTCAGCACATCGGCGTGGGCATCCAGGTTAGAAATATCGAGCTGACGGTAGGCGATCGTCGTACCGTACTGGCGCAGGTCGTCGAGTACTGCGGTGAGTTCAGCCTCGGGATGAATGTCAGAGACGACAACATCGAAGCCGCGCTGGGCCAGCGCACGGGCGGAACCCAGGCCGAGGCCTTGGCCAGAGCCGGTCACGAGGGCGACGGGGCGGGATGAACTCATCGGTGAGTCCTTTCGTTAGGGAATGAGTGAGGAAATTTCGTTGGCGGCAGCGAGGAGGGGAGTCGAGAGTTCGGCAATGCGCTTGTCGGTGAGTCGAGCCTCAACGGCGGAGATGCTGATCGCCATGTAGGGTCGCTGCGTGCTCGAGGGAACGAGTGCGGCCATGCCGGCAACGCCCGGGTAAACAATGGATGCGCCGCCGCACCAGCCCTGAGACTGCACGTCGACGATCGTGTGGCGCAACAGTTGCGGGATGTCGGTCTCGCCGAGCCACCCTTCGGGCACATCGAACGTGCGTGCCGCGATTGCCTTGGTCTGCTCGGCCGGGCTGAGCGTCGACAGCAGGGCGAGCCCCGAGTAGCTCGAGGTGTAGGGCTTGGTGTCGCCGACGTCGACGAGTTGCGCGCGAATCGGGTAGTCGCCCTCGGCGCGAACAAGATAGTGCACGCCGTCGAATTGGCGAACCGAGAGATAGACGGTGTCACCCGTCTCGTCGGCGAGGGCCTGAGCTATCGGGCGAATCGCGGCGAGATCCCAGCCGGGGGTCGGAGCGTTGAGTCCCAGCATGAACAGGCCTGAGCCGAGACGATAAAGACGGTCGGGCCCCTGCGTGATGTAGCCCACCTCGATGAGGTCGCCGAGCAGACGGTGCACGCTCGGGCGAGCGATGCCGGTCTCGTTGGCGAGGTCAACCAGTCGCGCTCCGTCAGAGCTTCGGGCAACGGCGGCGAGAATCGTGGCCGCACGTGCAACGACGTTGACAATTTCTTTGCCGGATGACATAAAGTCCAGCATACGGACTATATGGAACATTCACAAGAGGGTTGCAAAACGGGAATTGCCTTGTACTATTGACAAATCGGGGAAATCCCAACCGCACACGGGATTTCCCCCCTCATATTTAGTCAGTTCAATGAACTATCTTGTTAGATCGAGAATGAAAGGCGCGGATTCGATGTCGAAGGCCCGACTTACTGAGATCGACGGCCACGTTGCGATTGTCACCGGCGCGGCCGGTGGCATTGGCCGCGCGACCTGCGCTCGTCTCGCCGACGGTGGCGCAAAGGTAGTTGCCGTCGACCTGCTTCCTGACCGTCTCGCTGCTCTCGACGCTGAGCTCTCGGCAGCGGGCGCCTCCATCGTGACTCTTGCGGGTGACATCACCGACGACAAACTGGCCACCGAGGCTGTGCAACTCGCGCTCGGGCAGTTCGGTCGGTTGGACATCCTCATCAATAACGCCGGTATGGGTAGCGCGCAGGTTCCTACCTGGCAGATCGACCCGGAGGTGTGGCGTCACGACCTCGACGTGAACCTCACCAGCCAGTTCGTCATGGCGCGCGCTGCTGTGCCGACCATGATTGAGGCGGGATACGGTCGCATCGTGAACATGGCGTCGGCTGCCGGGATGGAAGGCCATGCGATGGCCGGCGGATATGCTGCGGCCAAGGCTGGTGTCATCGCCATGACAAAGACCATGGGTAAGGAGCTCGCGAAGACCGGCGTCATCGTCAACGCCATCGCTCCGGCCTTGATCAACTCGGCCATGCTCAACGAGCCGTGGTTCACCGACGAGGTGCGCAACGCGCTGCTCGCGCGCATCCCGATGGGTCGCGTGGGTGAGCCCGAAGAGGTCGCCGAGCTCATCGCCTACCTTGGCAGCCCGGCTGTGACTTTCACCACCGGCCACGTGTTCGACCTCTCCGGCGGACGTGCCACGTACTAAGCACCGATTTCTCAACACAACTTCGCAACTCATATTCCGCAAGAACCGAAGCAAAGGAACAGCTCATGTCTGAAACTCCGCACCTCAACGACTACCTCGCTGACAGCCCCAAGAACTGGGGCAAGTGGGGACCCGAAGACGAGGTTGGCTCTCTCAACTACCTCGCTAACCCCGAGGTTCTCGCCGGTGTTGCCGAGATTCGCAGCGGCAAGACGTTCACGCTCGGTGTGCCGATGGGTAGCCCCGCGGGTGACCCGGTGTGGCCCGGTCGCCGTCAGGCTCGCCGCGTCAATACCGTGGATGCCGGTCTCTGGATGGCGGGCAAGGGCTTCCCGATTCCCGGTGGTGCTCAGTATTCCGACGACATGCTCGTCATCGACGTGCAGTCATCCAGCCAGTACGACGCGCTCGGTCACGCCTGGTACGGCGACCAGCTCTACAACGGATACGACGCTGCCACCACGGTTGGCGCTATGACCAAAGCCAACATCATGCCGATCGCCGAGAAGGGCATCGTCGGACGCGGTGTTCTGCTCGACATGGCCAAGTACCGAGGCAAGAAGGTGCTCGACGCCGGTGAGACATTCACCCACGAAGACCTGCTCGCCGCCGCCGCACAGCAGGGCGTCGAGATCCGCAAGCGCGATGTCCTGCTCGTGCACACCGGATGGATCAATTCGTACTACGACGGCGACACCGCCAAGTTCCAGAACGCGAACTTTATGGAGCCGGGTCTCACCCACTCGAAGGAGCTCGTTGAGTGGTTCGCCGAGATGGAGATCCCGAACCTGGTGACCGACACCATCGCGAACGAGGTCACCCTCGACCCCGCGAGCGGGCTCAGCTTGCCCCTGCACCAGGCGCTCATGCGCAACCTCGGTGTTGTTTTCGCCGAGATCATGAACCTCACTCCGCTCGCCAACGACTGCGCGGCCGACGGTCAGTACTCGTTCCTGTACACCGCCGCCCCAATCAAGCTCGTCAACGGCACTGGCGCACCGGTCAACCCGGTCGTCATCAAGTAAGGAAAATCATGGGAGTTGTTCTCACCAAAGACCCGGTCGTTGAGGGCGAAGTCATCGTTGATGGCGCGACCGTGCGCTTCTACGACTCGATTGAGACGCGCGGGTCGCGCAACCCGATCGTGCTCATTCACGGCACCACCGGAAGCACGGCAGTGCATTTCGGGTTTCTGTACCCGATGCTCGCCACGCGTCAGCGGGTCGTCAGCATCGACCTCGGCCAGCCCGAGGGCGAACTGACGATCGACTCGTTCCGCCGCCAAGTCGAGGCCGTCATTGCCGAGGTTCTTCCTGGGCAGAAGGTCACGCTGCTGGGCTACTCACTCGGTGCCGTGGTTGCTGCGACCGTGGCTGCGTCGATCCCCAGCACGATTGAGAATCTCATCCTCGTTGCCGGTTGGGCCAAGACCGACACGCAGCAGATTCTGCGCAACAACGTATGGAACGCGCTCTACCAGTCGGGCGACAAGGATGCGCTCGCGCAGTTCACCGTCTTCTGCGCGTTCGGCAATCCGTTCGTTGGCGCCCGCACGATCGAGGACCTGACCCCTGCGATCAAAGCCGTGAACGTTACCGAGTTTGGTGCCGCCCAGATGCAGGTCAACCGTGACATTGACATCCTCGACCGTCTCGACAGCATCACAGCGAACACCCTCGTCATCGGGTGCCAGTTCGACCAGATGGTTCCCAACCGTCACAGCCGCGACCTGTTCGGTGCCATCGAAAACGCGCGCTACACCGAGATCCCCTCGGGTCACGCGGTGGTCTTCGAGCGTGCTGCCGAGCTGCACAAGCACGTCGACAACTTTGCCGGCGACCCGCACCAGTATCCGGCTGGTACTCACATTCCGACGGTCAAGCCGTAACGAAGGCGAGAGAAGAACATGACTACTCACACCCCGCTCCTCATCATCGGAACCGGTTTTGCCGGTCTCGGACTCGCCATGAAGCTCAAGCGTCAGGGCGACAACGACTTCATCATCATCGAGCGTTCCGACGACGTCGGCGGCACATGGCGCGACAACCGCTACCCCGGCGCTGCGTGCGACGTTCCCTCGCACCTCTACTCGTATTCGTTCAAGCTCAAGAGCGACTGGTCGCGTGTGTTCGCACCGGCCACCGAGATCTGGGAGTACATGCGCTGGTGTGCACAGGATGAAGGTCTCATGCCGCACATCCACTTCAACACCAACATGCTCGACTGCTCGTGGGACGAGACCAGCAAGCTGTGGCGCGTGAGCACGAGCCAGGGCGAGTACACCGCGAACGTGGTCGTCACCGCGATGGGTCACCTTGCCGACGAGAAATACCCGCCGATCGAAGGCATCGAGTCGTTCGCGGGCGAGAAGTTTCACTCGGCACGCTGGGACCACAGCGCTGACCTCAATGGCAAGCGCATCGCAGTCATCGGATCGGGTGCTTCGGCACTGCAAATCATCCCCGAAATGCAGAAGGTGGCGAGCGAGCTCGTCGTCTTCCAGCGTTCGGCTCCCTACGTCATTCCGCGCCCTGACCGTGCCTACACCGAGGCCGAGAAGCGTCGCTTCGCTCGCGACCCGGAGGCGATGGAAGCACTGCGCTCCGACCTGTTCTGGGGCATGGAGTACAACTACGCACAGCGTCGCGGCATCCCCAAGTCGATCGCCGAGGCTTACGCGATGGCCAACGGTCACCGCGAAAACCAGGTGACTGACCCCGAGGTCATGAAGAAGGTCACGCCCGACTACGAAATCGGCTGCAAGCGAGTCCTCATTTCGGATGTCTACTACCCGGCGATGCAAGCGGACAACGTGCACATCGAGGCCTCGGCTCTCGAGAAGGTGGACGGCAACTCGCTCGTCAGCAAAGACGGCAACTCGTTTGAGGTCGACGCGGTGGTCTTCGCCACCGGCTTCGAGGCGATCGAGCCACCGTTCGCGCCACACATCCACGGTCGCGATGGCCTCACGCTCAGTGACTACTGGTCGACCGGAATGCAGGCGCTTGACTCGACGACCGTTGCTGGATTCCCGAACCTGTTCATCATGAACGGTCCGAACACGGGCCTCGGCCACAACTCGGTGCTCTTCGTCGTGGAGTCGCAGATCGACTACATCCTCGGTGGGCTTGCCTACATGAAGGAGCGCTCGGCTACCGTGCTCGAGCCGCGTCCCGAGTCAGAGGACGAGTACGTCGACGAGATGATTGATCGTGCTGCCGGAACCGTCTGGCTCACCGGTGGATGCAAGAACTGGTACGTCGATTACCGCACGAACCGCCTGACGGTTACGTGGCCGGACTTTGCGTACGCGTTCCGCGACTCAAACGGAGAGTTCGTGCCGGAGCACTACGCGACGGCTTAAGTGTGGACTGCGTTCAGATAACACGGTGATGTCGCCCGCAAGCTAGTTGCCGATTCGCGTTTGCAGGAATTCGAGTGTGCGCGTGAGCGCAGTTTGTGCTGCCTCGAGGTCGAGACGGAACTGATACTCGTGCGGGAGAGCCGGCGTGTAGTCCGGTGGCCAGAACAGGCTGTCGACGGAAACACCGAGACTCGCCAGTCGCGCGGTCATCGGAAGTGACTGCGCCTTGGTCAGCGGGTCGGCGTTACCGCCAGTGATGTAGACCGGAGGGAAATCCGCGGTCACGAAGTTGATTGTCGACATGAGTTGAATGCTGCGCGATGAGCCTAGGTCACGGTCTCCCGTGTAGGCCCAGAGAGAAGTCGTGTCTCCCCAACTCAGCAACTTCTGCACGAATGCTTGCCCGCCGCTGAGTCCCTGGAGCGCCTCCATCTGGTTGCCACTGCCAATCATGGTGGACATGTCGTAGACACCGCAGTTGAGCACGAGTCCTTTGAGCTGCTTGCTTCGCAGGGCAGGCGTGAATTCCATCTCGGCCGCGTACGCCGGGTTCGTGGTCAGGGCAGCCACCTGTGACGTGAGGTTTGCCCCGGCGGAGTCACCGGCCAGAACGATGCGGTCAACATTCACATGGAACTCATCCGCGTGCTGCTGGATGAAGGCCAGCGCGTCATTGATTTGGAACACGGCGGTGGGGAACTTCGCTTCGGGGCCATAGCCATAGTCGAGTCCGATCACGGTGTAGCCGTGGCTTGCCAGAATCTCGAAGTAAGAACGGTCGTTGGCCTTGTCGCCCGAAATCCACGCGCCTCCGTGAGTCCACACCACCGTGCCGAGCGGTTTGTCGGTGCCAGTCGGGTAATAGACGTCGAGGGTCGTCTTGGCGTCACCGTCGGGGAGGTAAGGCACGTTGAGAACTGAGTCGACACCTGAGGTGGGAGCGAAGGGGGCCATGATCGCCGACATTTTGGCGGCGTTCTGGGTGAAGAAGGCGCGAATCAGCAGTGCACCGGGAACCGGACTGATATTGAACACGAGCGGAACCACCAAACAGACTGTTGCGAGAATACCGACGGGCCACCACAGCTTTGGCGACTGGTACCAGCGCCGATTCGGGTGCTTGCGACTCATGGCATCAGCCTAGGCTAGAGGCATGTCGACATTCAGCAACCTCATCACGCGCGAGGGCATCGGCACTGATGCTGACGCCGAATGGATGCAGATGCTCGTCGGTGACGCGCAGCTCATCGCCGACCTTGCTTTTGCTGACGCAGTGTTCTGGATTCCCACGCGCGAGCGCACCTTCGTTGCTGTTTCTCACGCACGACCGTCAGGCGCCGGCACGCTCTTCTATCGCGACTTTGTCGGCCAGACGATCAAGTCGGAGTGGCGCGCGCAGGTCACTGAGGCGTATGAATCGGGTCAGATTATCGATTCCTCAGCGCCCGCTTGGTACGAAGAGACGCCCACTCGGGTGAAAGCCATCCCCGTCGTTCGTAAACCGCGCGACAACGCCGACGAGCTGCAACAGGGACCAATTGGTGTCATCACCCTGCACACCAACCTGTCAGAAAACCGCTCGCCCTCGCGCCAGGAAAAGACTTTCAACACCTGCGCGGACGACCTGCTCAGCATGATTGCAACGGGAGACTTTCCCGACATCGATGCCGCTCCAGCGCCGACTCAGGGCGCACCTCGTGCCTCCGACGGACTTATCCGTATCGATGTCGAGGGCATCGCTACCTTCGCGAGCCCTAACGCGCTTTCGGCATTCAACCGCATCGGCTTCCGTGACGAGCTCGAGGGTGAGTCGTTGGCAGAAGTGACCACCACCGTTCTGACGGGCAAGATCAACGTGGATGAGTCACTCCCGGTTGTCGTGACCGGTCGCGCACCGTGGCGCTCCGATGTCGAGGCCGGCGGTGTGACCATCTCGCTCCGTGCCATTCCGCTCAAGCACCTCGGTGAGCGCGCCGGTGCGATTATCCTGTGTCGCGATGTGACCGAACTTCGTCGCCAGGAGCGCGCGCTCATCACCAAAGACGCGACGATTCGCGAGATTCACCACCGAGTGAAGAACAACCTGCAGACCGTGGCTTCGCTGCTGCGCATACAGGCTCGACGCACCAAGAGTGATGAGGCGCGGGATGCGCTCGCTCAGGCTATGCGCCGTGTCGCGAGTATCGCCGTTGTGCACGACGCTCTCTCTGAGGGGTTGACGCAGAACGTGAACTTCGACGAGGTCTTCCAGCGCGTGTTCATGCTGAGTGCCGAGGTGGCTGCCCTTCAGGGAACCACCGTGACGCCCAAGGCCACGGGCACGTTTGGAGTTCTTCCCAGCGAGTACGCCACCCCGCTCGCGGTCGCGATTACCGAACTCGTCACGAACGCCGTCGAGCACGGTCTCGCCGGACGAACCGGAACCGTCGAAGTGGACGCCCAACGATCGCCCGGACTGCTCGCGGTAACGATCAGTGACGACGGTCACGGCCTTGGCGACGGCGGTGAAATCGGTGACGGTTTGGGTACTCAAATTGTGCGCACCCTCATCGAGGGCGAGCTGAGCGGTTCAATCTCGTGGAATCCTCGCAACGAGGGGGGAACTCAGGTGCGTGTTGAGATCCCGTTGAACTTCGCTGAGATGCCTGACACCACGACGAAGCCGATTTCGTACATCACCGGCCCGGTCTAGCCGTTAAAACACGAACGCCCCGGGGATGAGCCGAGGCATTCGAAGTTGGGTTGCGCTTAGGAGGCGCGGCGGGCGCGAGCAGCGCGACGCTTGAGTGCGCGACGCTCGTCTTCGCTGAGGCCACCCCATACGCCCGAGTCCTGGTTGGTCTCGAGTGCGTACTGGAGGCACTGCTCGGTTACTGAGCAGCGGGCGCAAACGGCCTTTGCCTTGTCAATCTGGTCTACAGCCGGGCCGGTGTTGCCGACCGGGAAGAAGAGTTCCGGGTCAACGGTGAGGCAGGCTGCACTGTCACGCCAGTCCATAATCACTCCTTGTTTGTGTTTCTTGAAAGTTGTTGTCTGTTTTTGAAAAAACTCGATACACGCGTGAAGCAGTGCATCATTGTCCGATGTTTCAGATGTTCGGACCAATAAAAAATCGCCGAGCGATAGTCCCGAGCCAGTCCTTCTGAGGGGATTCGCTCGCTCACGTCAACGTGAGTCGCACTCGACTTGTTTAAGGGTGACATAGTTAATCACGATTTGTAAAGACTTTTTTTGAAAAGAGTTCAGATGGATGCACCGACACGCCCCCGGCTGTTAACCCTGCTGGCCGGTCTCGTCGCTATCGAGGCCCTCGGTGTCAGTGCCTACGCGATCTGGTACGCGCTGCAATTTTTCGTCGCGCGAATCGAGTCATTGGCGGGGGCGCTTTTCCTTCTCGCCCTCTTCATACTCTGTGCCGTGTGGCTCTGGAGTCTGACCGTCGGACTCTTCCGCGTGCGTCGCTGGGCGCGCTCGGGCACGCTCGTGTGGCAGACGATTCAGGTTGTCGTGGGCGTGAGCATGATCAACGCCGAGGGTGACTGGGTGTTCGTCGCGATTGGCATGATCGTGCTCGGGCTCGCCTGTGGCGCCCTGACTTTCACACCGAGCGTGACCAAGGTCACCGCCCGAAATCGCGACTAGAGACCGAGCTTGCCCTTGAGGCTTGCCACGTGGCCCGTCGCCTTTACGTTGTAGAGCGCGAGTTCGACCGCACCCTTCTCATCGATGACGAAGGTGGAGCGAATCACACCCTGAACGGCCTTGCCGTACATCATCTTTTCGCCGTAGACGGCATACGCGTTGTGCACAGCGAGGTCGGGGTCGGCCAGCAGCGGGAAGGTCAGTGCGTCGTGCTGCTGGAACTTCTTGAGTTTGGCGACGGTGTCTTTGCTCACGCCGAGAACCACGTATCCCGCTGCCTGGAGCGACGCGAGACTGTCACGGAAGTCGCACGCTTGCTTCGTGCACCCCGGGGTCATCGCCGCTGGGTAAAAGTAGAGGATGACCTTCTTGCCCGCGAAGTCCGTGAGGCTGACGGGATTGCCATCCTGGTCGGGAAGGGTGAATGCGGGGGCCGGAGTGCCGGCTTCGAGTCGCGTAGTCATACCGACAGCCTAGGCGAGATGCCGAGCTAGGCGAAGGTCGCGAGAAGGCGGTGGAGCGAGTCGAGACGCGCATGGCCTGTGTCGCCGAGTGCACCCGATTCGACCGCTTCAGCAATGGCGCAGTCGGGAGCATCCGCGAGGTGTGTGCACCCGCGCGGGCAGGTTTGCCCGATGCGATCGAGGTCAGCGAAGGCGCGAAGAATGTTGTTCGGGTTGACGTGGCCGAGTCCGAAGGAGCGAACCCCGGGGGTGTCCACGATCCAACCTTCACCGGCGGCCGACTCGTATCGAACGCAGAGCGTCGAGCTGCTGGTGTGACGTCCACGCCCCGTTACGTCATTGACATCACCGGTGGCGCGACCGGTTCCTGGTACGAGCGCGTTGACGAGGGTCGATTTGCCCACGCCTGAGTGGCCGACAGCGACCGTGGTGTGTCCCACGAGCAGGGCGCCGAGTTCAGCCAGCGGCGGATCATCAGAGCGGCTCGCGACGACCGGCAGATCAAGCCCGGCAAAGTTCGCCAGAAACTCGCTTGGGTCGGCCAAGTCAGTCTTGGTGATGCAGAGAATGGGCACAATGCCGGCGTCGATGGCAGCCACGAGGTACCGGTCGACCAGACGCACACGCGGTTCAGGGTTGGCTGCTGCGATGACGATGAGCATCTGGTCGGCGTTCGCAACGATGACGCGCTCAACCGCATCCGTGTCGTCGGCGCTGCGACGAAGGATGGTCGACCGGTCTTCAACGCGAACCACCCGGCACAGCGTTCCCTCATCGCCCGAGGTATCACCCACGAGGGCAACCCGGTCACCGGTGACGATTGCCTGCTTGCCGAGCTCGCGCGCTCGGGAAGCGGTTACCTGGCGTTGCGCACCGTCCTCGGAAATGAGAACTGTGAAGCGACCGCGATCGACCGAGAGGATCATGCCGATGACGGCGTCGGTGTGCCCGGGGCGAATCTTGGTACGGGGACGGTTGCCCTTCGGGTTGGGGCGAACGCGAACATCCGACTCGTCGAGCTCGTGTGGCTCGTTCTCGTCGTCGTGCCACCAACTCACTAGGCGTTAGCTCCGGTGATGCCAAGCCACAGTTCGGCAAATTCGGGGAGCGTCTTGCTCGTGCATCCAATGTTTTCGATTTCGACACCGGGGATGCGCAGTCCGATGATGGCGCCTGACGTGGCCATGCGGTGGTCTTCGTACGAGAGCCACTGCCCACCATGGAGGGGTGCCGGCTCGATGCGCAGACCGTCGTCGAGCTCGGTGACTTTGCCGCCGAGCTTGTTGATCTCGGTTGCCAGGGCAGCGAGTCGGTCGGTTTCGTGGTGACGGATGTGACCGATGCCGGTGATCGTGCTCGGGGCGTCGGCGAGTGCTGCGAGAGCTACGAGGTTGGGTGCGAGCTCGCCACCCGTGGTGAGGTCGAGCTCGACGCCCGTGATTCGTTCGCCGGCGGTGACAGTCACTGATGAGCCGTCACGGGTGACGCGTGCACCGAAAAGGGGGAGAAGCTCGAGCAGGTCATTGCCCACCTGCGTAGTCGATGCGGGCCAACCGGTGATGGTGACCGAGCCACCGGTGACGATGGCAGCGATGAGGAACGGTGCCGCATTGGACAGGTCAGGCTCGATGTCAACTGTGCGACCAGCGATCGGGCCGGGCTCAACAACCCAACGACCGAGGCTCGGGCTGGTGACGTTCACGCCGCGCTCGCGCAGCACATCCACCGTCATTTCAATGTGGGGGATGCTCGGCAGGCGTTCGCCGTCGTGAGTGAGGTCGAGCCCCTGCTCGAATCGTGCTGCGGCGAGTAAGAGACCGGAGACGAACTGGCTCGAGCTCGAGGCGTCAATCGTGAGGGATCCCCCGGTCACGCGGCCCGAGCCGTGAACCGTGAACGGCAGAGCGCCTCGGCCCTCGTCGGCAACATCGACGCCGAGCGCGCGGAGTGAGCTGATCGTGGTCGACATCGGGCGGCGACGCGCAGCGGCATCCCCGTCAAAAGTGGTGGGGCCGAGGGCGAGAGCGGCAACGGGAGGCATGAAACGCATGACGGTGCCAGCCAGGCCGCAGTCAATCGTCGTGCTGCCGGTGAGCTCGCCCGGCGTGATGTGCCAGTCGGGACCGTAGGGGGAATCGCCCGGCTTCTCGACGATGTCGACACCCAGGTTGCGAAGCGCTTCGACCATGAGGCGTGAGTCGCGCGAGTGCAGGGGAGCGCGCAAAACCGAGGGTGAATCAGCGAGTGCGGCTAGAACCAGTTCGCGGTTGGTGAGTGACTTTGAACCGGGCAGGCTCAGCGTTGACGAGACCGGAGTGCTCGGTGTCGGTGCTGCCCAGTCTCCCGCGGGCGCGTCAGTGTCACCACTGCGCTCGTACGGATCGAACTCCGGACGGGAATAAGGGGAAGTCAACATCGGTTCTAGGTTACCGGAGGTCACGATGACGACAGCGGTGCTCGAACACCCGCAGCGCGTAGGGTTGAAAGCGATGGATACTGAGCTCGAAGCAAAACAGGCCCTGTTCGTGGAACAGGCGATGCCCTTGCTCGACCAGCTCTACGCGCACGCGATGCGCAAGACGGGTAATCCCGCCGACGCCAACGACCTCGTACAAGAGACCTACATGAAGGCGTTTGCCGCATTCGACTCCTACGAACAGGGCACGAACATCAAGGCCTGGTTGCACCGCATCCTTGAAAACACGTTCATCAACCAGTACCGCAAGGCGGTGCGCGAGCCGTTCCAGGGCTCAGTCGAAGAGCTCGAGGATTGGCAACTCGGTGATGCCGAGTCACGCACGGCTATGGCCACGCGTTCCGCGGAGGCGGAGGCCATTGACCACATGCCTTCGAGTGCCGTCAAGGATGCGCTGCAGAACGTGCCCGAGGAGTTTCGCGTTGCCGTCTTTCTCGCCGACGTACAAGGTTTTTCATACCAAGAAATCGCCGACATCATGGGCACCCCGACGGGCACTGTGATGAGCCGACTCCACCGCGGACGTCGACTACTGCGCGAACAACTCACTGACTATGCGCGCGAGCAGGGAATCGGCGCGGCACACACGGGAGGCACCAATGGCTGATTGCGGTTGCGACAAAGCGAAAAAGGATCTCGAAGAGTACCTGCACAATGAACTGTGCAGCGAAGAGGCATCCGATATTCGCGAGCACATCGAGAATTGTGTCGATTGCACGACAGATGAGCGTTTGCAGGTTGTGCTGCGTGAAGCAGTGCAGCGCGCGTGCGACGAAACTGCACCCGACGAACTGCGCCTTCAGGTGATGGCTCGGCTACGCGCCGAACAGAACCACTAGAAGTGCAGTGCCTCGTCGAGGATCGCTTGAGCCTCGACCGCGTGACGTTTGGCGCTACCGACGGCCGGTGAAGCCGACGACGGACGCGAGACGTTGCGAATCGCACGACCCTGAAGCTGTGGGGCAACCTCGAGAGCAATGAACGGCCAGGCACCCTGGTTCGCGGGTTCATCCTGGAACCAGACCAACTCGGCGTTCGGGTAGGTCGCCAGTACAGCGTTGAGCTCAGCGGCGGGCACAGGGTAGAACTGCTCCATGCGAACCACGGCAACGCGCTTCTCATCCGTCTTGGCGATTTCAGCCATGACGTCGTGGAACGGCTTACCGGCCGTGATGATCACGCGCTGAACCGCGTTGCGGTCGAGCTGACGTGGGTCGTCGAGCACGGGCTCGAACTTGCCGGTAGTGAAATCCTCCACGTTGCTGGCCGCATCGCGCAGGCGCAACATTGCCTTCGGGGTGAAGACGATGAGCGGCTTGCGCGGCTGAGCGTAGGCCTGACGACGAAGCAGGTGGAAGTGCGATGCTGGCGTCGACGGGCGAGCAACGGTCATGTTGTTCTCGGCACAGAGCTGCAAGAAGCGCTCGATGCGAGCCGACGAGTGGTCGGGGCCCTGACCCTCGTATCCGTGCGGCAGCAGCAGAACGACGGATGAGCGTTGTCCCCACTTCTGCTCGGACGCCGAGATGTACTCGTCGATCACGCTCTGCGCGCCGTCGGCGAAGTCACCGAACTGTGCTTCCCAGAGAACGAGAGCGTCTTCGCGCTCGACCGAGTAGCCGTATTCGTAGCCCATGACCGCGTACTCACTGAGCAGTGAGTCGTAGATCCAGAAGCGACCCTGGTTGTCGGCGAGGTTGACCAACGGGAGCCATTCCTGACCGTTCTCGCGGTCGTGGAAGATGGCGTGCCGCTGAACGAAGGTTCCGCGGCGCACATCCTGACCGGTGATACGAACCGGACGACCCTCGAGCAGAATCGAGCCGAAAGCGAGAAGCTCGCCGAAGCCCCAGTCGATGCCGCCCTCGCGGCTCATCTCAACACGCTTCTCGATGAGCTGCTTGAGCTTGGGGTGAACTGTGAATCCCGGCGGGATGTTGTTGAAGGCATCACCAATGCGGTGGATGACCGACACATCGACACCGGTAACCGCAGGTTCGAAGACCTCCGTCGACAGCGGTGCCGACGAGGTGACGCCCGAAGTGGCGCCGGTGCCGGACTGGGCTGCGTGAGTGTCAGCAAAAGCGGTTTCGAGCTGGGCCTGGAAGTCACCCTGCGCCTTGTCGAACTCCTCCTGGGTGATGTCACCCCGGCCGACGAGGGCCTCGGTGTACAGGCGGCGAACGGAGCGCTTGGCCTCAATGAGGTTGTACATGAGCGGCTGCGTCATCGAGGGGTCATCACCCTCGTTGTGTCCGCGGCGGCGGTAGCAGACGAGGTCGATGACGACGTCCTTCTTGAACTTCTGGCGGAACTCGAACGCGAGCTGAGCCACGCGAACGACCGCTTCGGGGTCATCACCGTTGACGTGCCAGACCGGAGCCTGAATGACCTTGGCCACATCCGTGGCGTACACCGAGGTGCGCGACTCCCACGGAAGCGTGGTGAAGCCGACCTGGTTGTTGACCGCGATGTGGATGGTTCCACCGATGCGGTAACCGCGCAGCTGCGACATCTGCATGCCCTCGTAGACCACGCCCTGACCGGCCATGGCCGCGTCACCGTGCACGAGGATCGGCAGTGTGGTGAAGGTGCCAATCGGCTTGAGGTCTTGCTTGGCGCGAACGATGCCCTGCAGAACCGAGTTCACGGTCTCGAGGTGCGAGGGGTTGGCCGCGAGCGAAACCGGGATCGTCTTGCCGCTCGCCGAGGTGAAGGTGCCCTCGGTGCCGAGGTGGTACTTGACGTCACCCGAACCCTGAACGGTGCTCGTGTCAGTGGTGCCCTCAAACTCGCGGAAGATCTGCCCGTAGGTTTTGCCCGCAATGTTGGTCAGCACGTTGAGGCGACCGCGGTGAGCCATACCGATGGCGACACCGTCGAGTTCGTACTCGGCAGCCTCCTGAATGATGGCGTCCATCAACGGGATGAGCGACTCTCCACCCTCGAGGCTGAAGCGCTTCTGTCCGACGTACTTAGTCTGCAGGAACGTCTCGAACGCTTCGGCTTCGTTGAGCTTGCCGAGGATGCGCATCTGCTCGTCGTGACCGGGCTTCTCGTAGGCGCGTTCAACCTTTTCTTGAATCCAACGACGCTGCTCGGGGTCTTGGATGTGCATGTACTCGAGACCGATGGTGCGGCAGTACGAGTCGCGCAGCACGCCGAGAATCTTGCGCAGGGGTGCCGACTTGGATCCGGTCACGCCTCCGGTAACGAATTCGCGGTCGAGGTCCCACAGGGTGAGTCCGTGGTTCTCGATTTCGAGGTCGGGGTGTGTGCGCTGCTGGTACTCGAGCGGGTCGATATCCGCCATGAGGTGACCGCGCTCGCGGAAGGCGTGGATCAGCTCTTGAACGCGGGCAGTCTTGTTCAGCTCTGCGCCCTTCGAGACGCTCACATCTTCAGACCACTGAATCGGCTTGTAGGGGATGCGCAGGGCAGCGAAGATTTCTTCGTAGAAATTCCGCTGACCGATAAGCAGCTCGTGCACCTTCTTGAGGAACTCGCCTGAGCCTGCACCCTGAATGACGCGGTGGTCGTAGGTCGAGGTGAGCGTGATGATCTTGCCGATACCCATGTCGGTGAGCGTCTTCTCGCTCGCGCCCTGGAAGGCGGCCGGGTATTCCAAGGCACCGGCGCCGATGATGCAACCCTGCTTCTGCATGAGGCGGGGAACCGAGTGGTTTGTGCCGATGCCACCGGGGTTGGTGAGCGAAACGGTGATGCCCTGGAAGTCTTCAGCGACGAGCTTGTTATTACGCGCGCGCGACACGAGATCTTCGTAGGCAGCGAGGTACTGATCGAATGTCATGGTGTCGGCACGCTTGATGCCGGGAACCATGAGTGCACGCGAGCCGTCGGGCTTCGGTACGTCAACAGCGAGGCCGAGGGTCACGTGTGCGCACTGAATGACAGCGGGCTTGCCATCGATCTCGTCGTAGTAGACGTTCTGGCTTGGGAACTCCTTGAGTGCGCGGATGAGCGCCCAACCGAGAATGTGCGTGAACGAGACCTTGCCACCGCGACGACGCGCAAGGTGGTTGTTGATGACCACGCGCTGGTCGATGAGGAGCTTGGCCGGAACAGCGCGAACGCTGGTCGCGGTGGGGACTGCGATTGACGCATCCATGTTGGCGGCTAGGGCCTTGGGCATGCCCTTGAGGATCGTGGTGACGTCCTCTTGCTCCGACTCCGCGGCTGCGCCAGCGGCCTCGATGATTGGTGCGTCGGCAGGAATCGGGTTTGCCTTGGCCGGGACCGAGGTGGTCTTCGCGACGGGCTGGGCACCTGTGGCGGTGACGGCGATGGTGGCGTCAGCGGCGGCGGCGATGTCGGCGGCCGAGGGCACGGGCGATGCGGTCGGTACAGCGGCGGGGGTCTGGTTGCCTGCCTGTGCGCCGTACTTGTCGAGCGTGGGCCACCAGGTCGGATCAACCGAGTTCTTATCTACGACGTACTTTTCGTAGAGCTCTTCAACGAGCCAGATGTTTTCACCGAACTCGTCGGCTCCGCCAGTTTCGCTAGTGCTGGACACGGCTTCTTTTCGCCCCATCTTTCATGGATGTTTGCGTGAAGTTCGCGCCCGCACGGCGCGAACAATTTCGAATATCAACACTAGAGTAAAAACCATGTGGCTTGAGTGGCTCATGTTTGCCGCAGGCATCGTTTTGATTGCCGGCACGGGCATGTTTGTGGCGACTGAATTCTCGCTCGTCACGCTCAATCGACCCGAACTTGAGGCCATGCGCGACAACGGGCAGCGCGGGCTTGGGCTCGTGATCTCGGCGCTGCGTAATACGTGGACCCACGTGGCGGCGGCTCAACTCGGCATCACGCTCACCACGCTGCTTACGGGGTTCTTGATGGAACCGGCCCTCTCGGCGTTGATGATGCCGCTGTATGCCGGCTCGGGAATGAGCACAAGCGCGACCCACTGGGTTGCGGGCGTCCTCGCTGTGGTTATCGCGACGATTTTGTCCATGATTTTTGGCGAGCTGATCCCCAAATCATTCGCCCTGACCGCCCCACTCGGTACCGCGCGTTTCGTCATCGGATTTCAGATGTCGTTCACCTTCGTTTTCCGCCCCGTGGTGTGGTTGTTCGCCTCCGCATCCACGGCCCTTGTTCGCGCACTCGGGATTGAACCGCGCGAGGAGCTATCGGGCGCTCGTTCGTCGGATGAACTCGCATCACTCGTGGCGCGCTCGGCTGAAGCGGGGACTCTCGAGAAAGACACCGCCACCCTGCTCAGTCGCACACTTGCCTTCAGCGAGCTGACGGCGAGCGACGTGATGACGCCACGCTTGCAGGTGGTTTCGGTGAGTCCCGAAGACTCGGTTGTGGCGGTGCTCGACAAGGCTCGATCCACGGGCTACTCGCGCTTTCCGGTGGTCGATGAGGGTCTGGATGACATCGTCGGTGTCGTACACGTCAAGTACGCCGTTGCGGTGCCGCGCGATCGTCGACCCGAGGTTCCGGTTTCGGCCATCATGACGGCAAACACCCTGCGAGTACCCGACACGATGACCCTCGATGCGCTCATGATTGAGCTACGCGGACGCGGCTATCAGATGGCCGTTGTGGTCGATGAGTACGGTGGCACGGCAGGAATCACCACGCTCGAAGATCTCGTTGAAGAGCTCGTTGGCGAGGTTCGCGACGAGCACGATCGAACCCGAGCCGGTGTGGTCACGCGCAAGGATCACCTGAGCTTTCCCGGCGGGTTGCGTCCCGATGAGCTCGAGGAGCAAACGGGTGTGGTCATTCCCGAGGATGGTCCCTACGAGACCGTCGCCGGCTATGTGATGAGTCTGCTCGGTCGCATTCCCGCAGTGGGGGATGAGGTGCGCGATACGCGCGGAACCTTCCGCGTGATGCACATGGTTGGGCGCCGAATCGACCGCCTCAGTTTCACACCGCGCGAAGGCGGTGAGGTCTGATGAACCCGTGGATTGGTTTGCTGTGGCTTCTCGTGCTGCTCATCGTCAACGCCTTCTTTGTGGCGGCAGAATTTGCACTGGTCGCGGCTCGACGATCCCAGATTGAGCCGCTCGCGGCCCAGGGTCGCAAATCGGCGCAAGTAGCACTGTGGGCCCTGGAGCATGCCGGTCTCATGCTGGCAACATGTCAGCTTGGCATCACCGTGGCGTCATTGCTCATTCTGAACGTGGCCGAACCGTCAATCCACGATCTCATCGTTGAGGGATTCGGTTTCACCGGTTTATCTCATGAGCTGCTCGGCGGTATTGGTTTTGTCGTAGCGCTCATCGTGGTCACCTTCTTGCACGTCACTTTCGGCGAGATGGTTCCCAAAAACGTTTCGTTTTCGGTGCCCGATCGCGCGGTGCTCATCCTCGCTGCCCCGCTGGTTTTCATCGGCCGCATCGTCCGACCGTTGATCTGGCTGCTGAATGTCATCGCTAACGGATTCGTTCGCATGTGTGGGCTTACGCCTCGACAAGAAGCAGTAAGCACATTCACGCTCGAACAGGTGGCGACGATTGTCTCCCACTCGCAGGCCGAAGGCACGCTCGAGGGCGCCTCGAACACCCTCTCGGCCGCGTTCGAGTTCACCGCGAAGAAGGCCAAGGATTCGCTCGTTCCACTCGCGGCCCTGGTGAGTTTGGCTGAACCGGTCACGGTTGAAGACCTCGAGCAAGCAGTGACGAAGCACGGATTCTCGCGCTTCCCCGTGCTGAACGCGTCAGGCAACCTGTCCGGCTACGTTCACCTCAAGGACGTGCTCGACGGCGAGGATGCCAGCGGTACCGGCCTCGGCGCGATCAAATCAAAGCGGATCCGCCACATCGAGTCGATGCACGCTGAGACGGATCTTGAAGACGCGCTTGCCGCGTTCCAGCGAAGTGGCGCTCACCTGGCGCGCGTTTTCGACGATGCCGGAGAAACCCTCGGTGTTCTGTTTCTCGAGGACATCATCGAGGAACTCGTCGGTGAAGTGAACGACGCTACACGTCGCCGCTAACCCGCCTAGTACTTGGGTTTGGCACGTCGGTACTGCCCAGGCCAGTAGTCAATCTCTGCCTTGAGTGCGACCGCTGCGCGCAGGGGCCAGTGCGGGTCACGCAGCGACTCGCGACCGATGAGCACGGCGTCAGCGCGCCTGTCCTCAATCACGCTGTTGGCCAGTTCGGCCTCGGTGATCAGACCTACCGCCGTGGTGGGAACCTGCGAGTGATCTTTGATGTAGTGGGCGAGTGGAACTTGATATCCAGGGCCAATCGGGATGGTGACGCCCAAAACATTTCCGCCGCTCGAGATGTCGAACAAGTCGGCTCCGGCTGCCTGACACCAGCTGACCACGGTCGCTGCTTCCATCTCGTTCCATCCCTCGGTCAACCAGTCTGTCGCGGAGAGGCGCACGAAGATTGGCACGTCCGGTCCGATTGCGGTACGCATATCCGTAACGATGTCGACGAGGAGTCGTGCGCGGTTTTCCAATGCGCCACCGTAGGAGTCGTTGCGATGGTTGCTCGCGGGCGAGAGAAATTCGTGCAGGAGGTAACCGTGGGCGGCGTGAATTTCGAGCACGTCGAACCCGGCAGTCACCGCACGTTGGGCGGCCGATACGAAATCTGCCTGAACGCGTTCGATATCGTCAATCGTCATCTCGCGAGGCGCGCGGTAGTCTGCAAATTCGGTCGCTGAGGGGCCAAGGGTTTCCCATCCACCTTCGTCGAGCGGCATTGACCCAACCTGGTCGACGCCCCAGTCGGGCCACACCGAGGCCTTGCGGCCGGCGTGCTGAAGCTGGATGCCCATGAGCGCACCCTGCGATTTCACGAAGGCGGTGATTGGTTTCCACGCCTCGAGTTGAGCGTCGTTCCAGATTCCGGTGTCGTGCGGAGTGATGCGACCCTCGGGTGCAACCGCGGTTGCCTCGGCAATGACCAGCCCGGCGCCGCCCTTGGCAAAGGCGCCGTAGTGCACGAGGTGCCAGTCGGTCGGCACCCCGGTGCCATCGAGGCAGGAGTATTGGCACATCGGCGGAACCCACGCTCTGTTTCGGATCGTTGTATTGCGAACGGTCAGGGGCGTGAAGAGCGCAGGTTGTGACATATCAACAAACTATCGTTGTACTCATGCCTGCGTCAGTGGAACCCGTCGTTTGGGATGCGCACGACGCGCAACTCTGGTGGCGGGTCCCTGCCGTTGAGGACGACAAGTACTCGCGTGGGGTGCTGACCGTCATCACCGGGTCGACGAAGTATCCCGGAGCCGCCGTGCTCTCGGTTGAAGCCGCCGCCCGCACCGGAATCGGGATGATTCGCTACATCGGGGCGGCCGAGCCGACCCGACTCGTGCTCGAGCGCAGACCTGAGGTCGTCATTCAGCCTGGTCAAAGCCAAGCAGTTCTGATGGGGCCGGGCATCGACCCGGAGGCCCTCGACGACGAACAAGTCCTTTCTATCGAAGGCGCCCTGAGGGGCTCTGCCCCCGTGGTGCTCGATGCCGGACTTCTCGGCCGCGTCAAAGAGTGCGTTGCCCCCAAGGTCATCACGCCTCATGCACGTGAGCTGGCTCGCTTGCTGGGTTCCCTGGGCTACCGGGTTGACGAACACGAGGTCACCCGCGACCCGTCGTGGTGGGCACAAGTGTGTGCGGATATGACCGGTGCGACCGTGTTGCTCAAGGGTGCAACGACCCACATCGTGACCCCCCGTAACGAGGAGGACGATCGCTTTTACTTCGTGGTCAACTCGACCACGCACTGGATGGCGACTGCCGGCACGGGCGATGTGCTCGCAGGCATTCTGGGAGCGCTGGTTGCTACCCACGCAGAAGCCGTGCATGCCGAATCGAGGATACTCGGCGCGCTCGCTGCAACCGCCGCGTTCATCCACGCGCAGGCGGGAGCGATTGCGTCGGGCGGTGGACCGTTGGTTGCGCTCGATGTTGCCGAAGCCATTCCCGCTGCTGTGGCGGGTCTGCGGTGATGATGAGGTTTCTGCACCACCCGGCCGCTCTGTGGCTGAGCTTTATCGTGGCCCACCTGTGGCTCATCTGGCTCGGCATGGTGGTCGTGCCCGGTGCACTCGGAGATCTGTTTGGCGTCTACCGGTTTTGGGTCGATACGGCACTCGGCGGTGGCCCGCTGGTCGGCATCGCCACTGCGTGGGTCTACCCGCCACTTGCCTTGGTACCGATGTTCATTCCCGCCATCGTCGGCAGTAACGGATACGTTCTTGCCTGGCTCATCATGGTCACCATTGGTGACCTCATCGCCTTCTACTACCTGATTCGTGGCTTCACCCGCCCAGCACCACGAGCGCTCGCCGCCTGGTGGTGGATTGGCGCCCTGGTTGCTCTCGGACCCGTCGCGCTCGGTCGTCTCGATTCGGTGGTCACTCCGCTCGCCATCTGGGCGATCCTCTTTGTGCTCACCAGACCGCGTCTCGCCGGCGTCCTCATTGCCATCGGGGCATGGATCAAAGTGTGGCCCGGCGCCATTCTTATCGCGGCGGTTCTGCTCACCACGAAGCGCTGGCGACTCCTCGTAGCTTTCACGATTACCTCAGCCGCGGTACTCGCTGTCGCGCTCGCGGCGGGGGCGGGCATGAACGCGCTGAGCTTCATCGGCTACCAAAACTCACGCGGACTCCAGATCGAGTCCCCAGCGGCGACCTGGTTCATGTGGCTGGCCGGTTCGGGCACGGGCTCGGCGCAGGTCTACTTCGACAACGACATGTTGACCTATCAGGTCACCGGCCCGGGGTCGGCACTCGTGGCCAGCGCGATGACCTGGCTTATGGCTCTTGCCGTACTCCTCACGATCGGCTTGACCGCCGTGGGTGCGCGCCTCGATGTGGCCCCCGTCCGACTGCTGCCCGCGGCTTCGCTCGCTCTGGTCATGGCGTTGATCGCCTTTAACAAAGTCGGGTCGCCTCAATACTTCGTATGGCTCATCCCGCCGATCGTCGCCGGGTTGGTCATCGATCGTCACCGCTTCACGGGCATCGCTGCCGTTGCGCTGATCGCCACGCTGCTGACGCAGGTCATCTATCCGTGGATTTATGGCGACATCATCGCGGCGCGCCCCGTCGGACTCATCGTGCTGACGCTACGAAACCTGCTCGAGCTGGGGCTGTTCGCTTGGGCGCTCGTCTTGGTGACTAGGCCTCGGTCGCGAGCAGGCGAGCCAACTGGGCGCCGACTACTTCGCTCTCGATAAGAAACGCGTCGTGACCGAAATCTGAGCGCAGGATGAACGGCACATCACCGTCCAGGTTTCCCGGAACTTCTCGCGCGATGCGTTCCTGACCAGCGAGCGGGAAGAAGCGGTCATTCTCGATGCCCAGCACCAACGTAGGAACCGTGATTGTGGCGAGGGCTGCATCCACCGATTCGCGGCCGCGACCGACATCGTGGGAGTTCATCGCCTCCACGAGCACGAGGTAGCTGTTTGCGTCGAAGCGGCGCGTGAACTTGTTTCCGTGAAAGTCGAGATAGCTGGCCACGGCGAAACGACCACCGGCACCCAGCGGAGAAATTTCGCTCTGCGACGAGCGGTCAAATCGTTCGTTGAGTTCGGCGGGGGTGCGGAAGTTTTGGAATGAAATTCGGCGCGCCAAAGCGAGGCCGTGGTGCGGGCCGTTACCGGCACTGGCCTCGTAGTAGTGCCCTCCGTGCCAGGCCGGATCGAGCTTGATGGCCTCGATCTGCACCGTGTTGAGAGCAATTTCATCAGCGCTCGTTGCGGCGGGCGCCGCGATGACTGCCAGACGTTGCGCGCGTTCGGGATGCATGATTCCCCACTCAAGCGAGTGCATAGCGCCCATGGACCCACCGATTACGGCGTTCCACACGTCGATTCCGAGTTGATCGCTCAGCAGAACCTGCGCCTGCACCTGATCGCGAATCGTCGTGTAGGGAAAACGTGAGCCCCACTCGTGTCCGTCGGGGGCGAGAGACGCTGGCCCGGTTGTGCCCTGACAGCCGCCGAGAACATTAGGCGCCACGACGAAGTATTTGTCAGTGTCTACGGCCTTGCCGGGGCCGACGACATCGGCCCACCAGCCGTCAGTGATGTGACCCTTGCCGGCATCACCGATGACGTGGCTGTCCCCGGTGAGGGCGTGAAGTATGAGAACCCCGTTATCGCGGGCCTCATTGAGCTCGCCCCAGGTTTCGTAGGCGACGCGAACGTGTGGCAAGTGGCCGCCACACTCGAAGTCCATCGGACCAAGGTTGGCGAAGAGGCGATTGCCCACGGGGTCGCCGTCGCGCCACGCGCCCGTGGCCGGCGGTTTGCCGGCGAGCGCGCGGACATCCTCGTCGGTGATGAACGCCGACGGGACGGTGTCCCCAGATCTCTGCCATTCCATAGTTTCACCAGCTTAAACCAGTGGTGCCGACCCTCGCGTCATGCGAGAACCGGCACCACTCGTGGTTTGTTGCGCTTACTTGGCCGCGGCGAGGCCCGACTCGAGGTCGGCGATGAGGTCATCGACGTTCTCGATACCAACCGACAGACGCACCAGACCGGGGGTCACACCCGTGGTCAACTGCTGCTCGGGGGTGAGCTGCGAGTGCGTGGTAGATGCGGGGTGGATGACGAGCGAACGCACGTCACCGATGTTGGCCAGGTGGCTGAACAGCGAGAGACCGTCAACGAACTTCTTGCCGGCTTCGACGCCGCCCTTGAGTTCGAACGACACGATGGCGCCGACGCCCTTGGGGGCGTACTTGTTGGCGTTCGTGTACCACGGGCTGGACTTGAGGCTTGCGTAGTTGACCGACTCGACCTGGGGGTGAGCCTCGAGCCACTCGGCGATCTTCTTAGCGTTCTCGACGTGGCGCTCGATGCGGAGCGACAGTGTTTCGATGCCCTGGATGATCTGCCATGCGCTCGCCGGAGCGATCGACGAACCGAGGTCACGAAGCAGCTGAACGCGAGCCTTGATGATGTACGCGATGGCGTCGCCCAAAACCGTGGTGTACGAAGCACCGTGGTACGAGGGGTCGGGCTCGGTCAGTCCGGGGAACTTGTCCACGTTCTTCGACCATTCGAACTTTCCACCGTCGACGATGATGCCGCCGATGACCGTTCCGTGACCACCGAGGAACTTGGTGGCCGAGTGGATGACGATGTCAGCACCGTGCTCGAGCGGGCGGATGAGGTACGGGGTCGCGATCGTGTTGTCCACGATGAGCGGTAGGCGGTTCTCGTGAGCAACGCCAGCAACGAGTGCGATGTCGAGCACGTTGACCCGCGGGTTACCGATGGTCTCGGCGAAGAACAGCTTGGTGTTCGGGCGAACGGCACGACGCCACTCGTCGGCGTCATCCTGGTTCTCGACGAAAGTTACTTCGATGCCGAGCTTTGCCAGGGTGTACTTGAACAGGTTGTAAGTACCGCCATAGATCGAGCTGGACGAGACGATGTGGTCGCCAGCGCCTGCGATGTTGAGCACGGCGAAGGTCTCAGCTGCCTGTCCTGAGGACACCATGAGCGCTGCAGTTCCACCCTCGAGCGCTGCCACGCGCTGCTCCACGACCTCTTGGGTCGGGTTCATGATGCGCGTGTAGATGTTTCCGAACTCGGCGAGAGCGAAGAGGTTCTTCGCGTGCTCGGCACTGTTGAACACGTACGACGTGGTCTGGTAGATCGGCGTTGCGCGGGCGTTGGTTACCGGGTCGGGCGCCGCACCGGCGTGCACCTGCTTGGTTTCAAACTTCCACTCAGCTGGGTTGTTGCTCATGGTCTGTCCTTTACGAGAAAGATTGGTGTTCTTCGACTGTAAGCAGGCGACATATGTCGTTCAATGGCGAGCGTCACAGCCCGTAACATTTGGCTACCCTAGACACATGACCGACCAGTCACCGCCCGAAGAAGAGACCCAACGCCTGTTCTGGCGAGGGATGCGCAGCGAGCGCGAGATCGCCTACGAGAACAAGACGACGATTCCGATGATCATCGCGTCGTTCCTCTTTCTCATCGCGATGTCCATCCTCATTTTGGATGACCTCAACTACTTTCAGGGCATCGATGCCTTGTTGGTCGCAATCTTGTTCATTGTGTGGGTTGCCTTCTGGGTCGACTTCTTCATCCGACTTCGACTTAGCAGCAACCGACGATCGTTCCTGAGGCACAACATCATCGATCTGGTGTCACTGATCATTCCGTTTGCGCGCCCGTTCCTGTTGTTGGTTTATCTCGGTCGACTCAAGTACTTCTCGGGTCGCGAGGGAAAAAACATTCGCGCGCGCGTTGTCGTGTATCTCGTTTCGTTCGCGATTCTGTACTCCTATGTCATCGCCATGTTCGTCTACGCTGCCGAGCGTGATGCGCCCGGAGCCACTATCAACTCATTCGGCAATTCGGTGTGGTGGGCCATTGTCACGTTGACTACCGTCGGCTATGGCGATGTGGCGCCCATCACAATCGCGGGGCGCATTTATGCCACCATGCTCATGCTCGGATCGATACTCATCGTCGGGTCGATCACCGGTCTGGTGGTGAGCTGGTTCGGCGAGCTGGTCAACAACGCTCACAATCATGAGCGTCACAAGCGATCCCACAATCACGACGACGCCAAGTAATGCTGTCACCGCGAGTGCAGTCGTGGCTTGACGGGGTCGACGCGAGTTGGGTGCCGGTTCTCGCTTCCGTGGGACCTGAACTCGAGCGTGCCGCGCAGGCTGCGGAGGCGGCCGAGGCAGCGGGCGTGCCAGTCTTACCCAGCGCCAGGCGAGTACTCCGGGCGCTCGAGCTTCCGCTCGATGCCGTGCGCGTGCTCATCGTTGGTCAAGACCCCTACCCCACGCCCGGTCACGCCGTAGGTTTGTCGTTCAGCGTTGAGGCGTCGGTGCGCCCGTTGCCGGCCAGCTTGAGCAACATCTTTCGGGAGTTGGTTGATGACACGGGATGCCCGATGCCAACCTCCGGCGACCTCTCGGCCTGGAGCGACCAGGGTGTCATGTTGCTCAACCGAGTTCTCACCGTGCGTGCTGGAGAAGCGGGTTCGATGCGGAGAGTCGGTTGGGAGGCGGTGACGCTCGCCATTGTGCGCGCGCTCGCAGCGCGGAATCAACCCCCCGTCGTGGTGCTGTGGGGCGCCGATGCGGCAACCGTGGCGAGTGAGTTCGAAGAGCGCGACTGCATCCAGTCTCCCCATCCGAGTCCTCTCGCGGCTCACCGCGGTTTTTTTGGGTCCCGGCCATTCACGCGCGCGAATGCGCTGCTCGAGGAGCGCGGTCAGTCCGGGGTCAACTGGGCGTTACCCGCCTAGGATGAAACCATGCTCTCCCGGGATTTAGTCAAAGCGACGCGGGTCTTGCCGCATCACTTACGCAAGAAGCCCGAGCCGACGCCGGAGTTTGCCTTTGTTCTGCGCGATGCTGTCACCTCAGATTTGCCCGAAATTCGAGAGATCTACAACTACTACGTCTTGAACACCGTGGTGACTTTCGATGAAAAAGCCATGACCTTGCGCGCCTGGAAGGCCAAATTCGCCCACCTGAAGAAGCACGGTTACCCCATTTTTGTGGCAGTTTCGCCCTCGGGGCAGATTCATGGATACGCCCTCGTCTCACCGTGGCGGCAGAAGAGCGCGTTTCGGTTCACCGTTGAAAACTCGGTCTATGTGCGCCCGGCGTCGGTTGGTCGAGGCGTCGGGAAAGCGCTGATGACGGATCTCATCGAGCGGTGCAAAGTGAACGGCTACCGAGAGATGATCGCGGTGATTGCCGACTCAGGTGCCGACGGTTCGCTCGAGATGCACAAAAAGTTTGGTTTCGTCGAAGTCGGCCGCATGGGTCGTGTCGGGTTCAAGTTCAATCGGGACATCGGTACGGTGACCATGCAACTCTCGCTGAAAGAGAAAAAGAAGAAGCGCTAGTCGCCCTGAAATTCGGCCGTTGACCTCGTGGCGAATGCTTCGAAGCCCCGAGTCGCATCCTTGGTAGCAAGCAGACGCATGAGCTCGGGCTGCAATCGCTCCGCTGCCGTAGCTGGTCCGCTCGAGCGGGACAGGCGCGCGTTAGCGAGGGTCGCCTGAACCGCAATCGGCGCGGCCGTCGCAATTGCGGTAGCGATGGCCTGGGCCGCTTCACCCTGGGTGCCGACGGGAACGACCTGCTGGATGAGCCCCATTCGCAGAGCCTCGGTGGAGTCGAACCGATCACCGGTGAGCATCCATCGCATGGCGTTGCCCCAACCGCAACGATCGGCAAACCGGAGCGTGGCGCCGCCGAACGGCAGAATGCCCCGCGAAACTTCGAGCTGAGCGAAGACGGTGTCTTCGGCGGCCACGGCGACATCGGCGGCGAGAATCAACTCGATTCCCAGGGTGAGACAGGTTCCGTTCACCGCAACGACAACCGGTTTGCACACCGGGGGAGTTTGTACGCCCCAGGGGTCGATGCCGCCTTCGGGAATGTAACGCAGTCCATCCTTGCTGAGGTGCTTGCCGACATCGGCAAGATCAAGTCCACCGGTGAAGTGGTCGCCGACCGCACTGACGAGTCCGACCCTCAGCTCGGGGTCACGGTCGAGTTCGCCATAGGCCAGAGCGAGTTCTCGCAGCATCTGCACATCGGCAGCGTTTCTTTTTTCGGCTCGATCAAGCTCAATGTGCAGGATGTGTCCTGCGCGGGTGACTCGAACGCGTGACTCGCTCATCGTCGGCCGATGACCCTAGTCCCGCGGAACACCGATGACGGTGTACGAAGCGTCGGGCCAGGCCGCCGCGCTGGACACGCGTCGACCGTCGACAACTGCGGTTGCTCCCGGAACGTCTTTCGCCGAGACGGTTTTGTACTCTGCGTGGTCTGCCTGAAAGACGACGCCATCGACAGTCGTGCCGAAGTGGTACGGGGTGAAGCCGAGTCGCTCGAGTTCGGCGTCTTCGTACATCGGGTCGTGTACCAGTACGGTGGCGCCGGCTGCCGCCAGCGCGGCGTGCGTTCCGAACACACCCGAGAATGCGGTCTCTTTCACACCACCGCGGTAGGCGGCACCCATGATGACGACGGTTTTACCGGCAAGGTCACCCATCGCCGCGGCGAGAAGTGAGACTGCGTAGTTGGGCATGTCGGCGTTGGCCGCACGAGCAGCTCGCACCACGGTTGCCTCCGGGTCGTTCCAGAGGTAGAGGCGCGGGTAGACCGGAATGCAGTGTCCGCCGACGGCAATGCCGGGCTGGTGGATGTGGCTGTAGGGCTGCGAGTTGCTGGCCTCGATCACCTGGTAGATGTCGATACCGGTCTTGGCGGCGAAAATTGCAAACTGGTTCGCGAGACCGATGTTGACATCGCGGTAGGTAGTTTCGGCAAGCTTCGCCATCTCAGATGCTTCAGCCGAGCCAAGGTCCCAGACACCGTTGCCGCGAGCAAGGTCAGGGCGCTCATCGAAATCGAGAATCTGCTTATAGAAATCGACGGCGAGTGCGGCGCCCTCGGGTGAGAGTCCACCGACGAGCTTGGGGTACTTGCGCAGGTCAGCAAAGACGCGTCCGGTGAGCACTCGCTCGGGCGAGAACACGAGGTGGAAGTCCTTGCCCTCGGTCAGACCCGAGCCCTGTTCGAGCATGGGCTTCCAGCGGTTGCGTGTGGTGCCCACGGGCAGCGTGGTTTCGTAAGCGACGAGAGTGCCGGGGGTGAGATTGGCCGCGAGGGACTCGGTTGCCTGATCCATCCACGCAAAATCTGGCACGGCATTCTCATCAACGAACAGGGGAACGACGATGACGACGGCGTCTACACCGGGAATCGCATCCGAGTAGTCAGTCGTTGCGCGCAGGTTTCCAGCCGGAACGAGCTCGGCCATCTTCTCGCCGAGGAATGCTTCACCGGGGAACGGTTCTTTGCCCGCGTTGATGGTGTCAACGGTCTTCTGGTTGACATCGACGCCGACGACCTGGTGGCCCTTCGATGCGAACTGGGTAGCGAGAGGCAGGCCGATTTTGCCCATTCCGATAACGGCGATTTTCACTTGGCAGTTTTCTTTCTGTTCGTGGGCTTAGTTGCTGTAAGTTCGCGCACTTCGTCGATTGCTTCTTCGAGACGTGCCTCGGTGAGCGCGAGCTGGCGCGCGAGTTCTGACGTCGTACGTGCGTGGTTAACGCTGCGCTTGTAATTCGAAACTGAGTCGACGAGCACGAACACGACAATTCCGTAGAGCAAGAGGTCTGCTCCACGACCGATTCCGAGAATGTGGGCGAGCCAGCTCAACAAACCTGGCCACAGCACGAACACGACTCCTGCCACGGCGGCGAGCACCACAAAGACTCGTCGCATCGCAAGGTGGCTCGCGCTCGGGCGTGCCCGCACGAGGTAGACCACGACGAGAACGAGACCGAGAACGAGCAGAAGTTGAATCCAGTCCATGGTCACTTCACAATCAACTCGAAGAGGATGTTGACCGCGTTAAGCAGCGACTGCCCTTTGGCCTTGGAGTAGTCGGTGTAGAGGAGCTCGACCGGGTATTCCTCCCAGGTCACCCCGGACTTACCGATCTGAGCCACAATTTCGGAGGCGTGAGCCATGCGGTCTTGTTGCATGTTGATCTTCTTGCAGGCATCCGCGCTGAGCACACGCAAACCATTGTGAGCGTCGGTGAGTTTCATGTGCGTGGTGATGTTGGTGACGAAAACTGCCGTCTTCAGCACAATCTTCTTGAGGAAGCCGGGCTGAGTGCGGTCGTCAAGAAAGCGTGATCCGAACACGACACCGAGGTTCTTGGCGCGAGCCACCTCGAGCATGCCAACGGCATCCTCAATACGGTGTTGACCGTCCGCATCAAACGTGACCACGAATGTGGTCTCGGGGCGTACGCGGGCGAAGTTGATGCCGGTCTGCAGTGCCGCGCCCTGACCGAGGTTGATTGGGTGTGTAACCACTCGAGCGCCGTGCGCGCGGGCAACATCACCCGAACCGTCGCTACTGCCGTCGTCGACGCAGACCACGTTAGTGAACTTCGTGTGTAACTCGTCAATGACCCCACCGATCACGGTGGCCTCATTGTAGAGGGGGATGACGACCCACACGTCACTGTTTCGTGACGACCCAGAGCGGGCAGAAGCGGTCGGCGTCATGTCTCTATTCTGGCAGAGGCGGCGATATTGTTGAGCTGGTATCGAAGCCTTCACGCGCGTGTCACACGATTGGTTGTTATGACTTTTACTGACGTCAAAATTCTGCCCTCCGCCGATGTCTCTGACGCGGCCTCGATTGGGGCAGGGTCGTCCATCTGGCACCTGGCTCAAGTGCGCGAAACCGCGAGCATCGGCAAGAACTGCATCGTCGGACGAGGTGCCTACATCGGCACGGGCGTGATTCTCGGCGACAACTGCAAAGTTCAGAACTACGCGCTTGTTTACGAGCCTGCTGTGCTCGAGGACGGAGTTTTCATCGGCCCAGCGGCTGTGCTCACTAACGACACCTACCCGCGTGCCATCAACCCTGATGGGTCGCTCAAGAGCGGAGCCGATTGGCACCCCGTTGGCGTGACGATCCGACAGGGCGCCGCGATCGGTGCCCGCGCTGTGTGCGTCGCACCCGTCACGATTGGCGCGTGGGCAACCATCGCCGCGGGGGCCGTGGTGACCAAGGATGTCCCCGAATTCGCCCTCATGGCGGGTGTGCCTGCCAAGCGACTTGGCTGGGTTGGTAAAGCGGGTCAGCGTTTGGTCGAGCAAGGCGACCTGTGGGTATGTCCGGCTACCGGCGCGACCTATCGTGAAACTGACGGTGTGCTCACCGAAGTCTCTGCCTAGACCGAACTCTTATGGCGCATTCGGCAACGCGACGGGCGATCATCGCCAGTCGTATTTTCGCGCCCGAACCTTCGGCAGCATCCTTTCGACTTGAGGCACTCGCGCGTGCACTGCACAGTCACGGTTTTGAGACCACGGTGCTCACCACGCGATACCGCGAAGCTCGTTCGGCAGTCGAGGGTGGCGTTGACGTGCGGCGAGCCCGCGTGTTGCGCGACTCGAGTGGGTACGTGCGCGGGTATTTCAACTATTTGAGTTTCGATGTGCCACTGTTCTTCCGGTTGCTTGTTGCCAAGCGCCCCGCATTCGTTGTCGTTGAACCGCCACCCACTACTGGCACCGTGGTGAGAATCCTGTGTGCTCTGCGACGCATCCCCTATGTCGCCTACGCTCCGGATCTTTGGTCGGATGCGATGGATGCGATGGACTCGCCCTCACTCGTCAAGCGCGTCGTTCGCTGGATGGAACGAAAGACCTACCAGTCGTCGAGCCTGGCACTCTCGGTTCTGCCCGGCATCACTCAGCGACTCGAGAAGTGGATTGAGCCGTCACGAATCGCGACAGTCGGCAACGGCATCGACACGAGCACGTTCTCACCGTCGGGAAAAAAACAAGCCGTCGACGGCACGTATCTGTTGTACGCCGGAACCGCCTCTGAGTTTCAGGGCGCGACAATTTTTCTTGACGCGTTCGAGCTCATCGCCGAACGACATGCTCACCTGCGCGTGGTCTTCGTTGGGCAGGGATCAGATTTCGATCTCATACGTGAGCGCGCGGCTGCGCGCGGTGACGACCGCATCCTCGTCGTTGACCGGGTTTCTCCCACCGAGGCTTCGATGTGGTTCCGGGGAGCGCGGGCGGCCCTGGTTAGTATCAAGCCCGGACAAAACTACGACTTCGCCATCCCGACGAAGATCTATGCGTCGCTCGCCTCGGGTGTTCCCGTCATTTTTGCGGGGGTGGGAGATGCCGCGCACCTCATCCGTGAGAATGAGCTTGGTTGGGTTGCGTCGTTCGATGCGGCTTCCGTTGCTGAGGCAATGAACTCTGCTGTTGAACGACCAGAGCAGTTCGACGAAGCTCGACGCCTCGCCGACTGGGCTGAGCACAACGCGTCGCTCTCCGCTGTTGCTAGTCGTGCGGTGCGCGCGATTGAGCAGCAGGTGCGACTGGATTAGGCCGAGTACTGCGCCAGCGTCTCGAGCACGCGCTTGGCTGCGTGGCCGTCGCCATACGGGGTTGCGTCGGTTGGCTGGGGCATCGGTCGCATGACTGCCGCGGTGATTTCGTCGCGGGTGTTGGCAAGTACGTTCCAACCGAGTTCGACGGTTTCGACCCACTCGGTCTCCGTGCGCACGGTCGTGCACGGAACGCGCAGCAGGAAAGCTTCCTTTTGAAGACCACCGGAGTCGGTCACTACTCCTCGACTGGCGAGAACCAAAGCGAGAAGTTCGGGATAGGCCAGCGGCGGGCGCACACGCAGCCCACCAATGTTCATGTCGATACCGGCCTCGGCGGTCTTCGCAACGAGTCGTGGATGTGCGAGGAGCAGCACGGGGCGATCGAGTTGAGCGAAAGCCTCGATGATGCCACGCAATTTTGCGGGGTCATCGGTTGACTCGGCACGGTGGATGGTGGCCACATAGTATTCACCAGGGGTGAGATGTTCTTCGGCGAGCACTGCCGGCGGAGCCGAAGGAAGTGAGTCTCGGGTCGCATAGAGAACATCCGTCATCACGTCACCGACGAGAACTGAACGATCGGCGAGCCCCTCCGCCGCGAGGTGGTTCATGGCCACCTGGGTAGGAGCGAGCAACAGGTCAGCAGCATGATCGGTGAGAACGCGGTTGTGCTCTTCGGGCATGCGGCGATTGAACGAACGCAGGCCGGCTTCGAGGTGAGCAAGTTTGAAGTGCAATTTCACCGCGGCAACCGCGCACGCGAGCGTCGAGTTCGTGTCGCCGTAGGCGAGCACCCAGTCGGGTTGATGTTTGAGGTAGACCTCATCGAGAGCGGCAAGAATCGCGCCGGTCTGCGCACCGTGGCCTCCCGATCCGACACCAAGGTGCTCGTCGGGTGCGTGGATGCCCAAATCCTCAAAGAACACGTCTGAAAGCATCGGGTCGTAGTGCTGTCCGGTGTGCACGATGATGTGCTCGATGCCCATCTCGCGAGCGGCGTGATCAATCGGCGCCAGCTTCACGAATTGAGGGCGCGCCCCAACAACACTCAAAACCTTCATACGTCGATGTTACTGACAGGCCGTGATGCGCCAGAGCGACGCCGTGCCGACCCTCGTCACCAACGTGACCGAAGGATTGTGTTCGAGGTTTTCGAATCCGGGGTAGGGGTGGCGTTCACCGTGGATTTCGCTCGTACCGAAGTCGAGAACGAATCCGACCTTGTATTTGCGCACAGCGACACAGACCGCAGGGTCGGTCGCGGCATCTTGAAGGTGCTGTCCAATGACATCAGTTCCAGTCGTGTCGTACTTCACATGCATGATCAGGGCCGGCCGGTTGGCAAGTCCGTAAACGAGTGAGGTGCCAGTCCACGGATTTCCCGCAACGGTAACGCCGACGGGAACGAGTGAGTCGACCTGCTGCAGAAGTGAGTATTCATTCAGGGTGATGAGCTTGGAGCGCGCTGTCATGGCGTAGGTCTCGTGGGCCAAGGCCGTCTCAGTGTTGAGGTTCGAGACCTGCGTACCGATCAGAACGAGGGAGAGCAGGATTCCCACGATTCCTCGATGAGGCACTTTCATGCCCGCGTTCTCTTTGAGGCGTGCCAGAGAATCGAGAATCCAGACCAGTCCAATCACGGCGAGAGGCAACGAGACGATTGCGAACATCGCCGCCACTCGAAAGACATCGCCGTACCACATGCCGATGATGATGCTCCGAAGTGGCGAGAACGAGACGGTGCTGCCGACCATGAACATGATGGCGAACATGACCCACGTGATGACGAGCCAGGTGTGGGTGCGTGTACGGATGCTGTGCCAGAGTCCGGCGAACAGACCCACGCTCATGACGATTGCCGGACCGAGACCCACCGGACCAGACCAGAGCAACTCGCCGAGCGCATCGAGAAGGCTGGCGCGACCCACCCACATGTTGCCCGGGCCCAGCTCGATGAAGAGAGCAGCCGCGATCCCAAGAAGCACGAGCGCCCCAGCGTAAAGCCCAACAAAAGCACGGATCGAGGCGGACCGTGCCTGAAGTCGTCGGTGGGTGGCGATGACGATGAGTAGCACCATCGGCCCGGCGATTGTGATTGCCGTCATCAGTACCGACGGATGGGTCAGCGCGATGCCGGGAGCCGCGACGAGAAGAAGCACGGCGCTCATCCATCGGGTGTCAACGCGTTCGCGGGCGAACCCCAACGCGGTCGCGAGCAGAGCAACCACCGGCGCGAGCACCGCGAGTGCCAGTGCGAATGGGTAGAGCACGCCGTAGTCGACCATGAGGTAGGGGAAGGCGGCGAAGCCGGCAGCCACAATGCCGGCCGTCACGAAGACGAGTCGGCGCGATCCCGAGACGGTGCGCACCAGCAAGAGTGCTCCAAGTGGCCAGACAATCGCCGCCATCGTGAGTGTCACTGCGTTGATCGCAATCGGGATGCTCGTGCCACCGACCTGCGCTACGAGTGCCGTGAGCGCATGCCATCCCGCTGGGTAGAACGCCGAGTGGAACAGACCGCTGACATTGAGGCCGCCCAGAGTGAGCGAGGAGGCGTTTGCCGAATCGAGCACGTAGCGAATTGCGTTGAGGTGAAAAATGTTGTCGTAGGTCTGCGAGAAGTTGGTCGGTTCCCCGATCGCAATCATGAGGCGAATTGCAATGGCTGCCATGGCGACCGCAAATCCCAGGAAGAGCCACGGAGTGACACCTCGCTCGCGGATGACATTGTCGTGGCGCTGCTTGCCGAAACTCGACGGCCAACGCCGAGCGAGAGCCCATCGAACGAGAGCAATGACGAATGTTGTCAGCACGGTGGTCGCCAGCAGAGGCGCGAGACCCCACCGCTGATGCACAAAGGGTGCGGCGGTCGCCGCAAGGACAATCACGGTGAGCGAGAGAACCGGGGCCAGGGCCCACAGAGCGAGACCACGGACGGACGCAACAAGCCCGATAGCGAGACCCGGAATGAAGAGAACCATCAGGGCGACGAATGATGGAACTAGCACGGAAACCCACGTCACACTTGGCAGTCTAGCCGTCTGCCCCGAGCCTCCGACGGTAGTCTGGATGAGTGCCGACCACCAGCAAACATCCTCGCGTTGTCGCCGTCGTCGTCGCATTTAATCGGCGTGACTTGCTCACCGAAGCGCTGACCGCGCTCGCCGGTCAGACACGTGCTCTCGACGCGGTGGTCGTGCTCGACAATGCCTCTGATGACGGTTCGGGCGCTGCGGCCAAGCAGGCCTGGCCTTCGATTGACCTCGTCACCCTCGAGCGCAACACCGGCGGGGCGGGGGGCTTCGCCGCTGGAATCGCCCGCGCTCTCGAACACTACGACCCGGACTGGGTGTGGCTCATGGATGACGACACCATCCCCACGCCGACCGCACTCGCCGAGCTTCTCGCCGGCGCCGAAACCTTCAACGACACCGTGGTCGCGGGGTCGCGCGTGGTGTGGCACGACGGCCAAGACCACCCGATGAACACGCCGCGCGAGAACCCGTTTGGTTCGGCGGCGCGCAAAGCGCAGGCTCGTGAGGCGGGACTGATGGATGTACGCAGTTCGTCATTCGTGTCCATGTTGATTCGCGCCGACCGCATCCGCAAGGTGGGGCTACCGGTAGCGGAATACTTCATCTGGAACGACGATTTTGAGTACTCGCTTCGCCTCATCCGTGGCCACCGCGGTGTGTTTGTGCCGGCGAGCGTCGTGGTGCACAAGACCAAAGTTCTCGGTTCAACCGACGCAGATCCTGGAGCGCGTTTCTTTTTCGAAGTGCGTAACAAGGTGTGGCTTTTTCGGTTCTCGAGCGGATTGTCGTTGCGCGAAAAACTCATCTACGGCGCCTCGACGGTGCGGCGATGGATGCGAACGGTGCGCAATTCCAAGCAACCTGAGGTGCTCATCACGGAGCGCAAGCGTGGCTGGCGAGACGGGTGGCGTACCCGCCCGCGTCCGACGGCTGACGTGCTCGCTGGCCTCGGTGCGGTGAGCGACGATGTGGCCGTCCTCGATCGTGGAATCCACGCATGACACCGGGTAGGAACACGGATCGTTCTCCGTTTTCACTGCTCATGGCGGTGTACGAGGGCGACAACGCTGACTACTTTTTGCGAGCTTTTCGCTCCACCGTGAACAAGCAGACGGTGCCGCCGAGCGAGGTCATCCTGGTCGAAGACGGTCCGGTGTCACTTGAAATGTGCGCGACCATCGAGCGCGTCGCGAGTGAGTCGCCCGCGCCGGTCACGCGCGTCAAGTTGCCGGTGAATGTCGGGCTTGCCCGAGCGCTCGATGCCGGCTTGGACGAGTGTACGAACGAGCTCGTTGCCCGAATGGACGCTGATGACATCAGCGAACCCAAGCGCTTCGAAAAGCAGCTCGAGGTCATCAGCCAAGGTTTCGACATCGTCGGCACTGCTCTGGTCGAGTTCGTCGGTCACGAACAGCACACCGTCGAGACGCGCATCCCGCCGACTAACCCTGAAGACATCTCTCGGTATGCCCGATTCGCCCAGCCGTTCCATCACCCGACGGTGATGTTCCGGCGCTCAATGGTTGAGGCCGCCGGTGGTTATCAAGACATCGGCCCCATGGAGGATTACTGGTTGTTTGCCCGCATGCTCCATCGGGGCGCGAAAGCAACCAACATCGCTGAACCGCTGGTTAAGTACCGCGTGGACGATGGCGCGTATGCCCGCCGAGGTGGCGTCGACAAACTGCGCACCGAAATTGGACTCCAGCGCCGGTTGTACAAACTCGGGTTCACGAGCTTCGGCCAGTTCATCCGCAATGTCATCGTGCGTGGGGGCTACCGACTCGTTCCCGAGGCTATTCGGCGCCGGGCCTACCGTAGGCTTATCGCGAACCGATTCGCGAAAGGTTAAGAATGTCGTTTGATCTCGTAGTCGTCGGATCAGGTTTCTTCGGACTCACGGTTGCCGAGCGGGCCGCCGCGGCCGGCAAGAAGGTTCTCGTCATCGAGCGCCGCGCTCATATTGGTGGTAATGCCTACAGCGAGTTTGAAAAAGAGACCGGCATCGAAGTTCACCGCTACGGTGCTCACCTCTTTCACACCTCGAACGAGGTCGTCTGGGAGTACGTCAATCGCTTCACCAAGTTCACCAACTACGTGCACAAGGTATATACGAATCACAAGGGCGTGGTGTATCCGCTTCCCATTAACCTCGGCACGATCAACCAGTTCTTCAACGCCGCCTACTCGCCCGCTGAGGCCAAAGCTCTGATTACCGATCAGGCCGCCGAGTTGGGCGACGCCGACATCACAAATCTTGAAGACAAGGCCATTTCTCTGATTGGTCGCCCGCTCTACGAAGCATTCATTCGCGACTACACCGAAAAGCAGTGGCAGACCAGCCCGCGCAATCTGCCCGGCGAAATCATTAGCCGTCTGCCCGTTCGGTACAACTACGACAACCGCTACTTCAACGACACTCACGAGGGGCTACCGGTCGACGGTTACACCGCGTGGCTCGAACGCATGGCCGACCATCCCAACATTGAGGTACGACTCAACACTGACTTCTTCGATGAGTCGCAGCCGATCAACAAGAAGGCTATTGTCGGCACCGTGCCCGTGGTCTACACCGGACCACTTGACCGCTATTTCGACGACGCTGAGGGCAAGCTCACCTGGCGCACACTCGACTTCGAAGAAGAGGTCGTCGATGTGCCCGATTTTCAGGGCACCTCGGTGATGAACTATGCCGATCTCGACGCGCCCTACACGCGCATCCACGAGTTCAAGCACTTTCACCCGGAGCGCGACTATGCGACCGCGAAGTCAGTCATCATGCGCGAATACTCGCGTTTTGCCTCGGACGACGATGAGCCGTACTACCCCGTGAACACCCCCGAAGATCGTGCGAAGGTATTGGCGTACCGCAAGCTCGCAGACGCCGAACCGAACGTGTTCTTCGGCGGACGGCTGGGCACGTATCAGTACCTCGACATGCACATGGCCATCGCGTCGGCTCTCACAATGTTCGAGAACCACATCGCCAACGCGCTATAGCGATTACTTGATGCCGATGGTGCGTTTCCACGCATCAACGCTGGTGATCTGCGGCAGTGTCTCACGATAGGCAGTGGCCAAGCTGGCCCAGTCTTTTCGTAGCTTCAGATGCTGTTTGATGGTGCGCTTGAGGCGACGCTTGAATTCGAACGCGCTACGGCGGTAGTGCTGCTTGCCCGAACCATCAGCGGTCGACACGAGAGCGGAGTCGTAGCGAGCGAGCGCCCACCAGCTCGCCTGTACTGCCGTCAACGACACCTGCGGGCGGTCACCGATGTTGGTTGGATTGGGTGCGGTGAACTGGCGCGGCCCGTGCACGAGGAGCCACTTCATCAACGCCAACTTCGATAGTGGCGTGTAGGGCGGAACATCGTTGACGTTGATGATCGGTTCTGGCAGTGCTGCCGTGTCCCGAATGACCGCTGTCTCAGGGAAGTCTTTTGCAGTGGCTCGCACATCGGCCAAGCGCGTTGGCATCTGGTCGTGAAGGCCGCCGGGACCACCGAGAACATCGCGAAGACCCATTGCGTAGAGCTCGTCGGTGAAGTACTGCATCTTGAACAGGTGCTTGACGCTCATCATGAAACTGTGGCGGATGAGTTTGCCACCGTTCGCGTGCGGGGAGTGCAACAGCGCAGCTACCGCGCGATTGCGTGCGTGGAAGTACGCTTGCCAGTCCTTGTAGTCGTCTTTGTCTTGCCACGAGACATGCCAGACTGCGGCGCCCGGGAACGAAACCGTGGAGTACCCATATGCGGTTGCGCGCAGCGAGTACTCGGCGTCATCCCACTTGATGAACACCGGCAGCGAGAGTCCGATAGTGCGAACAATCTCAAGCGGGATGAGGCTCATCCACCAACCGTTGAAATCAACGTCGGCGCGCTCGTGCAGCCAGGGAGTCGAGCGCAGGTTCGATTTGGCAAAGTTGTGGCGGAACTGCGACCAGTCCTTGGGTTCCCAGAAGAAGCGGTCGCGATCCACTTTCTCGCTGTACGAGTGAATCTGAGCGCGGTCATACATATCGAACATGTGGCCGCCCACGATGGTCGGCTTGTGGGTGTAGCGCCCGAATGCGACGGCGCGCATGATGCCTTCGGGTTCGACAACCACGTCGTCGTCGAGAAGCAACACGAAGTCGCTCGTCTTGCGGCCGAGGGCCTCAATCATTCCACGTGAGAAGCCACCGGAGCCGCCCAAGTTTGGCTGGTTGATGTGCTTGAGGCGCGCACCAAGTTTCTTCGCAACAGCGGGGAAGGCCTTCTCGTCGCTGACCCTCTGGGTTCCCTGGTCGATCACGCAGATCGCGTCCACCGCTGTTTCGAGACCCTTTTCTTCCGCGAGCGTGCGGATGACCTCAACGCAGTAGTCGGGACGATTGAACGTGGTGATCCCGATCGTTGCACTTCCGGTGCGCTTCGGCGCTACATCCGTCGTGTACTCGGCGCCCTCGAAAGTGAGTTCTTTGTCGCCTGCGAGCAGGTCGAACCAGTACCAGCCACCATCGATAAAGGTGGTGAGCGGAAGGGTGAAGGTCGTGGTGTCTTTGCTGGTTTTGCCAGCGCCGAGTTGGGCCGAGTCGATGCGCTGGATGACGCCACGAGCGTTTGAACGGTAGAGCAACACGTGGCCTGCACCGGAGGTGCGAATGGTCAGGGTGACCGAAGTAATCGCCGTCCAGCGCTGCCAGTAAGCGGCCGGGAACGCATTGAAATATGAAGCGAACGAAACCTGCTGCGTTGCTCGAACCCGCATCTTCTGTCGACCGAGCACATCGCTGAGCGACGCGTGCGCGTCGATGTAGAGGGCGAGAACCTCGGGGTCCTTCTGCAGGGGAAGAACAACGCGCTGCAGAGTGGTCGTGCGAGCCATGAGTTCAGCCTACCGGTGGCTGTGAACCTTGAGTCTCGGCTACCGTTCGCAAGCAATACCGTCGTGGTCGCGATCTTTTGAACTGTTCGCCCGATAAACCCCAGCATTCACGGTAGGGGCGTATTTCGTTTTGCCCCCAAGGTTGACGGAGGTTCGAGAGAGTGCAACTCCGCCAGCGTAGACCTTGTTCAGCTCCGAGCAGTTTGCATAGGTCTTGGCTGCGGCCACCAAAGCCAATGAGTAGTCCACAGAGGTCGCAACGAGCACCAAACTCGCTGAGATGCAACCGAAAGTTACCAGTGCTGCTTTCAAAATCATCCTTTTTCGCGCTCGACCAGTTTGCTCACCTCGAGTCGTAGAACCCTGACCTCTTTCGTAAGTTCAGCGATGCGTTGGGTCTGGTCCTCCTCCTCTTCAAGTATCTCCTTCGCGTGTTGGTTGCTCATTCGGATAAATATCGAAGCAATAGTGGCGCTCACCGTTCCGAGAAGCCCGATGCCTGCAATCACAACCCCAACCGCAATTAGCTGGCCTTCGGGGGTGACTGGAAATTTGTCGCCATAGCCGACGGTTGCAAGCGTGATGAAAGCCCACCACCAGCCCTGAAATGCATCGTGAATGTTTGCCCCGGGAGCATTGCGTTCAGCTTCAGTAACAGCCAGACCCGCGATGAAAACAATCAGGAGGGTCGTCCCCAGAGCGTAAATGGCAATTTTGTACTGAAGGGCACCTTTTAGTCTGCGCGAGGCAATCACGGCCACACTCAGGATTCTTAAGCCACGGAGAGGCCTCAAGACAGGGACTGCAACAGCCACGATGTCAAGCCAGTTGGATTTGAGGAAATTTCGTGGGCTGCGGTTGAGACAGAGTCGCACGAGCACGTCCACGACGAATAATGCCCAGACAAGATTGCCGGCGATCTCAATCGTGGTAAGAGTGTTGGCGTCAAGAGTGGGGTTGATGATTGGCCAGGCGTAGATAAGAAGATAGGCCAAGGCCAAGATCAGCATTGGGTACTGAGTCCAACCTTCGTAGGTTTGAAGGTACTTATCTCTCTTCATTTTGCCGCACCCCCTTGCGCCTGGATTGTGCCCTCGAGAGGATTCGAACCTCCGACCTTTGGTACCGGAAACCAGCGCTCTATCCCCTGAGCTACGAGGGCGGGATATGTATGTCAGGCTATCAGTGGTCAAGAAGTACCGATGCGATCTCGCAAATTATCTATTTCTCCTTATGGATTGACGACTTGCACCGCTAGATTGGGGTGCGCGCAGGGTTGCTACACTTTCATCGGGGGTAAGAATGAGGCGATTATTGGCGGGCCTAACTGTGCTTGCTTCAGTGGTGGTGGGCGTTAGCTTGGGTGCGGATCTAGCGCAGGCAAGTTCTTGTATTGCTCAAGTGACCGAATTCGCGAGAAGCGCCGACGCATCAGCTAACGCAACGATGGAATCGTGCTACTCAGGGCTGGGTTTTAGCCTTACGCGGGTTGGGTGTCAGTCGGACCTTGATCGCCTCGTGGCCATGTACTCTGATCTGCTACCAGGGGACAAGGCCGAACAAACGGCGACGTACGACACATGCCGTACTACTCGGAGCGTTGGTCCAGATCCGGCCCCGCCCTGTGTGATGAAGAGCTTTTCAACAGCCGGTGGGCGCATCACGGGTGTCGTAAAAAATGGCTACACACTTTCGGCTGTTCCGGCGAATTGGCGCCCGACACCGACATCCTATGAATACCAGTGGTACGTCAATAACAAGCAAGTCTCTGGTGCGGTGTGGGAAACCTTCACGGTTCGAGATTCTGATCTCGGCAAGCGAGTTTCTCTGAGAATTTACGGGATCAAAGACTGCGTACGTAAGAAATTCGTGACCGTTTCGGCGGGGACCGTCAAGCTAGCGGGAACGAAAAAAATGCCGTCATTTTCCGGGGGAACTATCAAGGCAAAACACCTGAGTGGTGCCTACATCGAAGGCTCTGAACCCTCAGTCTCCTATCCCTACTCAGAAGTGGACGAGTGGTTCATAAATGGGAAGCGTGTTCCCAGCCTGGACACTTATCGAGGCATCGACTTGGAACGTGATTTACCTGTCAGTTTTGGATCATGGGCTGCCGGTGGGACGTGGCAAGTTCAGCGTGCATTGCTCGTCAGCCGTCCGGGCTATAGGACTACGCGCTTCTTCGGCAATACCCTGCACATCAGTCACATGCCGGCCTCGTTGTACCAGCACTTCATGCTGACAGGATCGGGGTCGTGTGATGGAACTGACTGGAACATAACGCTCGAAGACTCTCGCGGAACGAGGCAGGCTAGCTACAAGTTCGACGAAGAAGATCCGCTCGGCTGCACGCAGCTGTTTCGTTTTGATTTCCTGGAATCTCATCAGACGGTGCATGTTCACGTGACCGTCACGACTAACTCAAATCGCGGGTCTTATGCCTATGACGAGAATTACTTAGATGTCGCTTACTCTGTTACGGCGTCCCAACTGATGAGTGATGGACGCTACCGGAGGACTTACACTGCGACGCTCCAAGTGCCTTAGTAGCTAAGGCGACCTCGGGGTTAGTCAGGTAGTGACTTTTCAATGCGAAGCACGATTTGCTTGGCATCGGTTGCCGACTCAAACGTGTCGCTCGAGACGCTGAACCAGTAGGCGGATGTTGCCACCGACGCTAGACCAATGCCGTTGTACACGCGAAAGTAGCCGACGGTATTGGCTATCCCGCTGTAGCTGGACACGCGGTACTTCGCACCCTGCTCGCTGGCAATCGTGCTCTTCACCAAGGGCATCGACGCCTGAGTCGGTTTCGATACGCCAACGGTGAATTTTTCACCGCTCGAGTTGTTCACATAGACGCAGCTGATGCCGTTGAGCGCGACCAAGCGCGCGGCCATGGTTCCACTGGCAGGTTTCGCGTTCGGATCGTGCGAAAGATTCGCGCCCCCTTTGAGTGCGTACAGGTCGTCGGCGGAGAGCACATCGTCGCACGTCAGACCGGTTGACATCCCCACGATCGTGGGTGTCGGCTTGGCACTCGCACTTTCTGCGGGAACGGGCAGCTCAGTGGCCGCAGCCGCGACGGAAGCGCCAGCACCGCCGACGGGAACCGGGTCGGGGCTCAGACACCCGGTGAGTCCGAAGCCAACTGCCGCGAGGGCCAGGGTGGTCATGCCGAGCCGACCGGTTCGGGGGGCGCGTCGTAAGCTCACGAGTCCGATTGTAGAAATGGCGTCAGACAAACCGGGGTGTTACGCGCGGTTAGACTCGTTTCTTGTGACTCCCGACGATCTCTCACGCATTTTCTTCGAGCGCATTCTCGCCGTCGCCGCTGCGCGGGGTGTTGCCGATAACCCCGCAATCACCTCGCTGACCGCGGGGGATGTTGTTCTGGAACGCCCGAAGAACCGCGATCACGGTGACTGGGCCTCGAGCATTTCACTCAAGCTCGCAAAGCCGCTCGGTCTGAACCCGCGTGAGTTCGCGCAAGACATCGTCGACGCTCTTGCTGGAGTCGAGGGCATCGCTGGTCTTGACATCGCCGGCCCGGGATTCATCAACGTCACGCTCGATGCGGCCAGCGCGGGTGTGCTCGCCAAGACCATCGTTGACGCGGGCGACAGCTATGGCCACTCGCTCGCCCAACGCGGACTCACCGTGAACCTTGAGTTCGTTTCGGCGAACCCGACCGGCCCCATCCACATGGGTGGAACCCGCTGGGCCGCCGTCGGCGATTCGCTCGCGCGCATCCTCGCCGCGCAGGGTGCCGAAGTGACCCGCGAGTACTACTTCAACGATCACGGTGCACAGATTGACCGATTTGCTCGGTCGCTCGTCGCTGCCCACCGCGGCGACCCCACTCCTGAAGACGGATACGGCGGGGCGTACATCCACGACATCGCGACCCGCGTTGTCGCCGCCTACGCCAACGACTTGAGCGCACTGCCCGATGAGGAGCTTCAAGAGGTTTTCCGCTCGATGGGCGTCGAGCTGATGTTCGGCGAGATCAAGCAGCAATTGCACGACTTTGGTGTCGATTTCGACGTCTACTTCCACGAAGACTCGCTGTACGAAACGCGAGCCGTTGACCGCGCGGTCGAGCGCCTGCGCGAGCTCGGCAAGATCTTCGAGCAGGATGGCGCGATCTGGCTGCGCACCACCGATTACGGCGACGACAAAGACCGCGTGGTTATCAAGAGCGATGGCCAGGCCGCGTACATCGCGGGTGACCTCGCCTACTACTTGAACAAGCGCGAGCGTGGTTTTGAGCAGAACATCATCATGCTCGGTGCTGACCACCACGGATACGTTGCTCGCATGATGGCGATGTGCGCTGCCTTTGGTGACACCCCGAACGTCAACCTGCAGATCATGATCGGCCAGATGGTGAACCTGCTGCGCGACGGTCAGCCGATGCGCATGAGCAAGCGTGCTGGAACCATCGTGACGCTTGAAGACCTCGTCGAAGCCGTTGGCGTCGATGCTGGACGTTACGCACTCGTACGCAGCTCGAGCGATTCTCAGCTCGACATCGACCTCGATCTGCTCAGCCGCAACACCAATGACAACCCGGTCTACTATGTGCAGTACGCGCACGCACGCACGTGTTCGGTATCTCGCAATGCTGCTGCCGCGGGTGTCACACGTGAAATCGGCTTCGCACCTGAGCTACTCGAGCACGAAACCGAATCGGTTTTGTTGGGCGCTCTGCAGGAGTTCCCACGCATCGTGACGCAGGCTGCCGACCTGCGCGAACCTCACCGCGTGGCCCGCTACATCGAAGAGATTGCCGGCCACTACCACCGCTGGTACGACAAGTGTCGTGTGCTCCCACTCGCTGATGAACCTGTCACGGCACTTCAGAGCACCCGCCTCTGGCTCAACGATGCGACCTCGCAGGTTATCCGCAACGGACTTGGCCTGCTCGGGGTCACGGCGCCGGAGCGCATGTAATTAACCGCTCAGGCGCTATTTGGTGAGCGCCTGCATGCCCGACCAGGCACTGCGCACCATGTCGTCGAGGGTGTACTTGGCGCTCCAGCCGAGCTCGCTGTTGATCTTGGCGGGGTTAGCCACGATGCGCGCGGGGTCTCCGGGGCGGCGTTCGGCGACGCTGTAGGTGAGCTCAGTGCCCGTCTCGACCAGAGCACGGTTCACAACCTCGATGACCGAGTAACCCGTGCCCGTGCCGATGTTGTACACGTTGAAGTTCCAGGAATCCCCGGCTGCTTCGATCGCCTTGAGGGTGAGGATGTGCGCCTCAGCAAGGTCAACCACGTGGATGTAGTCGCGCACGCACGACCCATCCTCAGTCTCGTAGTCCAGGCCGAAAATCTGCGGCTGCTCGCCGGCGACGATGCGGCGCAGAACCTGGGGAATGAGATTCGTCGCGAAGTTGTCGGCGCGTGAGTCGTCGCCCGAGCCGGCCACGTTGAAGTAGCGCAGGCTTGCCGCGCGCATCTGACCGACAGCATTCATGTCGCGCAACAGCTGCTCACAGTAGAGCTTCGACTCGCCGTAGGGGTTGATCGGCAGGGTCGGTGCATCCTCCGTGACTGTGCCCTTAGCCATTCCGTACACGGCGGCCGTTCCCGAAAAGACGATGTTGTGGGCGCCAGCAATCTGCATGGCCGCGAGCAGGTTAACCGTTCCGCCGACGTTGACCTTGAAATACCCCAGCGGATTCGTCACCGACTCGGGAACGCTCTTGAGTGCCGCGGTGTGAATCACGCTGGTGACGCCGTGCTCTTTCATGAACTCGGCCATCTGCGCCACGTTGGAGTCGTCGCTCAGGTCGCAGGTAATCATCGGCACACCGGGGATGCGCGTGGCAACTCCCGAGGCAAGATTGTCCAGAACGACAACCGAATAGCCGTGTTCTTTCAAGCTGGCGACGATGTGCGAACCGATGTATCCGGCACCACCGGTAACGAGACAAGTCATGTTGACAATGCTAGGGCAGGTAAACTTGGGGGCTAGTGCTCTTACTGAGGTGAATCGTGCCGAATCCGTTGGCCCCCGAGTGGTTAGACGCGTCTGTCGACGCGAACGCTCTCGTCCCCGGAATCTGGTCGGCCGGTGTCGAGCGTGACGGTGCCGGGCAGATATCTGTGCAGGGCATTTCAGTCAACGACCTCGCTCATCGCTTCGGTACTCCCCTCTATGTGATGGATGAAGATTTCGCTCGGGCTCAGGCGATTCGAGTGCGCGAGGCGTTCGACGCTGCGGCCAGCGCTGCATCGACCACAGCGAAGGTGTATTACGCCAGCAAGGCTTTTCTCTGCACGAGCATCGCGCGTCTCGTCGTGGACGCTGGTCTGCTGATCGACGTCGCGAGCGGCGGTGAGCTTGCCGTCGCGCTCGCCGCGGGAATCGACCCCGCGAAGATTGGCCTGCACGGCAACAATAAGTCAGTCGCCGAAATCGAGCGTGCTGTCTCCGTGGGCGTCGGCACACTCGTCATCGATTCCGATTGGGAAATTGAGCGGGTGGCCTCAGCGGCAGCGTCAGCTGGTCGTCGTCAACGCGTGCGCCTTCGGGTGAACTCCGGCGTGCACGCCAGCACCCACTCGTTCTTGGCTACCGCTCACGAAGATCAGAAGTTCGGCGTGACCATCGCGGATGCCCCCGCACTGGTCGCCGAGATTCGTTCGTTTGACTCACTCGAGTTCGTCGGACTTCACTGTCACATCGGTTCACAGATTTTCGGCACCAGTGGCTTTGCCGAGTCTGCCAAGCGTCTCGTCGCCCTCCATGCTCAGCTCGCCGCAATCGCGCCGATTGCGGAATTGAACCTCGGTGGCGGCTTTGGCATTGCCTACAAACCGGGCGATGCTCCGACCGACATCGAGACCATTGCGGCCGAGATTGTTCAGGCGGTCGCCAGCGAATGCGCAGCCAACGGGGTTGCTGTTCCGATACTTGCCTTCGAACCGGGACGTGCCATCGTCGGAACGTCGACCTTCACGCTCTACTCGGTTGGCACGACCAAAGAGGTGTCGCTCGACATCGAGGGCGAGACGGCTACGCGCCTGTACGTGAGTGTCGATGGCGGTATGAGCGATAACGCACGTCCTTCGCTGTACGGATCCGATTACCACGTTCGTCTGGCCAACCGCATTTCGCCCGAAGATGCACAACTCGTTCGTGTGGCTGGCAAGCACTGCGAGTCGGGCGACATTGTTGTGAACGCCGACTACCTGCCCGGCGACGTCGAACCTGGCGACCTGCTCGCGGTGCCCGCCACTGGCGCTTACTGCTGGTCGCTTTCGAGCAACTACAACTACTTAGCTCGTCCGGCCGTTGTGGCCGTGTCTGGGGGAGAAGCTCGGGTCATCGTTCGCGGTGAAACCGAAGCAGACTTGCTGGCACGCGATGCCGGCATTACTGGAGGAAACTCATGAACGACTACCGCAGCGTCCGCGTAGCGCTACTCGGCGGCGGAACGGTCGGGGCCAATGTGGCCAAGATTCTGCTCGACCACTCTGATGAGCTCGCTGCCCGAGTTGGCGCGCGCCTCGAGTTGACCGGCATTGCCGTTCGCAACCTCGACGCCAAGCGCCCGGTTGACCTGCCCGCTCACCTGTTCACGACGGATGCGCACGAACTCATCCTCGGTGCTGACATCGTGATTGAGGTGATGGGCGGTATCGAGCCCGCGCGCACCTACATTCTCGAGGCATTGAACTCGGGTGCCGACGTGGTGACCGCGAACAAGGCACTCCTCGCCAACCACGGGTCGGAACTCTTCGACGCTGCCGAACGCGTGGGCGCCCAGCTCTACTACGAGGCGGCGGTTGCCGGAGCAATCCCGATCATTCGCCCCCTGCGTGACTCGCTCGCGGGCGACCGCGTCGAGCGCGTCATGGGTATCGTCAACGGCACCACAAACTACATTCTCGATCGCATGGACAGCGAGAAGGATTCGTTCGAGTCGGCCCTCGCCATGGCAACTGAGCTCGGTTATGCCGAAGCCGATCCAACCGCTGATGTCGATGCCTACGACGCGGCACAGAAGGCTGCCATTCTTGCGAGCCTCGCGTTCCACACTGAGGTTCCGCTTGAGGCGGTTTATCGCGAGGGCATCCGCGACATTTCGGCTGAGGTTGTTGAGCTGGCGCGATACGCGGGCTTTGTCATCAAGCTTCTCGCCATCGCTGAGCGCGTCACGGACGCAGCCGGCAATGACAGCGTGTCGGCACGCGTATACCCCGCGCTCATCCCACGCGAGCACCCGCTCGCCTCGGTGCGCAAGGCCAACAACGCCGTGTTCGTGCAGGCTGAGGCCGCCGGTTCGCTCATGTTCTATGGCGCCGGCGCCGGCGGGCCCGAAACGGCATCCGCGGTGATGGGTGATGTGGTCTCAGCCGCGCGTCGTCACATCATGGGTGGCCCTGGTCTGGGCGAGTCGAAACACGCCAACCTGCCCTTGCTCGCGATTAACGATGTCGAGACGAGCTACTACGTGGTGCTTCGAGTCACCGATCAGCCGGGCGTGCTGGCCACCGTCGCGAGCGTTTTCCACGAGTACAACGTCTCGGTCGAACTCGTCGAGCAGGGAATTTTCACCCCGCAAACCGGTCAAGCCTCGAAAGCGGCGACGACTACGCTAGTTATTGGAACGCACGAGGCACGGGAATCCGATCTCGCGTCCACAGTTTTGGCACTGAGCAAACTTCCGGTCGTCGACTCGGTTGTGTCAGTGCTTCGAGTTGAAGGAGCCTAATGGCACACCAGTGGCGTGGAGTTCTCCACGAGTACCGCGACCGTCTCGACGTGACGGATGCCACCCCGATCATCACGCTCGGTGAGGGTGGAACGCCGCTTCTGCCGGCGCCCGCTCTCTCGGCGATGGTTGACGCCAAGGTTTTCGTCAAGTTTGAGGGCATGAACCCGACTGGTTCGTTCAAGGACCGCGGTATGACCATGGCCGTCTCGAAGGCCATCGAGCACGGCGCTAAGGCTGTCATCTGCGCATCCACCGGAAACACCTCGGCTTCGGCTGCCGCCTACGCTGCGCACGCAGGGATCACGGCCGCCGTGCTCGTTCCCGAGGGCAAAATCTCGATGGGCAAGCTATCGCAGGCTGTCGCTCACAACGGTCAGCTCATCCAGCTTCAGGGTAACTTTGACGACTGCCTCGACATCGCTCGCGAGCTCGCCGACAACTACCCGGTTCACCTCGTGAACTCCGTCAACAACGATCGCATCGAAGGTCAGAAGACCGGTGCGTTCGAGGTCGTCGAGGTGCTCGGTGACGCTCCCGACATTCACATTCTCCCGGTCGGTAACGCTGGTAACTACACCGCCTACACCCGCGGATACACCGAGGAGCTTGCTCGCGGTGTGACCACCAAGCTGCCGCGCATGTTTGGTTTCCAGGCTGCCGGTTCGGCTCCGATCGTTCTCGGTCACCCGGTGAAAAACCCCGACACCATCGCGACCGCGATCCGCATCGGTAACCCTGCTTCGTGGGAGCTCGCTCTCACCGCACGCGACAACACTAACGGTTACTTTGGCGCCATCGATGACGAGACGATCCTCAAGGCTCAGCGTTTACTCGCCGGTCAGGTCGGAATCTTCGTTGAGCCTGCATCGGCCATCTCGGTTGCTGGTCTGCTCGAGCGTCACGCTGCCGGCGAGATCCCCAAGGGTTCAACCGTCGTACTCACCGTCACCGGTCACGGCCTCAAAGACCCACAGTGGGCTCTTCGTCGCGAAGACGGCTCGCAGGTCGAGCCGACCGTGGTCAAGGTTGACGTTGCCGAGGTTGCGAGCGTGCTCGGCCTCGTCAAGGGCGGCCTTCACTAATGATCCCGATGGGTCGTCGTGTCACGGTTCAGGTTCCGGCCACCAGCGCCAACCTCGGACCGGGTTTTGACACACTCGGCCTCGCCCTGGCCTACTACGACCAGCTCGAAGTAGCCGTTCGCGAACAGCCCGGCGCAACCGTCGAGGTCACGGGATATGGCTCGGCAGACTCAGCTGTGCCCGTGCCCACTGACGAGAGCAATCTCGTTGTTCAGGCAATTGCTCACGCATTCGAGTGGGCAAAGCAACCCATGCCCGGTCTCAACCTTCGTGCGAACAACACCATCCCGCACAGCCGTGGAATGGGATCGTCCAGTGCCGCCATTGTTTCGGGGCTACTCGCCGCCGTCGGTCTGCTCGAGGGAATCGTCTCGTTCGATGAGCAGACCCTGCTCACGCTTGCCACCGACATGGAGGGGCACCCCGATAACGTCGCTCCGGCACTCTTTGGTGGTCTCACCATCGCGTGGATGGATGACCGAGGTGCTCACCAGAAGAAGCTCATGGTGCACCGCGGTGTTTCCCCGCTTGTGCTCGTTCCCTCGTTCACGATGTCGACCAAGCTCGCGCGGTCTCTTCAGCCGGAACACGTTCCGCACGAAGACGCAATCTTCAACGTCTCGCGCTCGTCACTGCTCGTTGCTGCTCTGACTCAGAGCCCCGAGTTGCTGTTCGAAGCGACGGAAGACAAGCTGCACCAGAACTACCGCGCTGCGGCCATGCCCGAAACCCACGCACTCATCACCCGTCTGCGTGAGGCCGGGTTCGCGGCGGTTGTTTCGGGCGCTGGTCCGAGCATCCTTGTGCTCTGCAGTGACCCGTCGCAGCGCCAGGCAGCGATCGATGTCGTTCGCCAGCACCAGGACACCGTGTGGGAGCCCCACATGCTCGCGGTGGACTTCAAGGGTGCTACAGTTGAAACGCACTAGGTTGTAGTCGCGTAAATATTGCGAGGCTCCCTAGGCATTCAATCGAAGCAATCGCTTCATCTGCACACACGTTTTGATTAGGTCTGTCGCTTATGCGCTCTCCTTCCGTGTGTGAAACAAAACACATAAGGAGAAATCGTGGAAGAAACCACGTCGACTACCGACATTGAAACCCCCGCTGAAAAGCCCGCTCGCCGTACCGGCCGTCGCGTGAGCGCGAAGACCGCTGAGGAGCAGGTCACCGCTGCCGCCCACGTAAACGCGGGCGAAACCGGAACCCAGGCTGAGGGCGTTACCTCGGACGCTGCTGAGGGCGCTGCGGCTCCCCGCCGTGGCCGCGGACGTGGCAAAGCCGTTGCGGCCGTGAACGAGGCAGACGCTTCGACGACCGAGACCGGTAGCGCCAACGAGGGCTCGACCGAGAGCGACTCGAACGACGGTGAAACGGGCGAAGCGGGCGAGCGTCAGGGACGCAACCGTAACCGCAATCGCAACCGCAACAACCGCGAGCGTAACAACGGCAACAACGCCAACAATGGCGACAAGGCCGATGGAGAGTCGAGCGACGGATCGAACGGTCCCGCAAGCGACGAGAACGGCGAGCGCGCAGACCGCAACGGACGCAACCGCCAGCGCGACCGTCGTCGCGGTCGTGGACAGCAAGACGACATCGAGCCCGAAATCCTCGACGACGATGTGCTCATCCCGATCGCCGGCATCCTGGACATTCTCGACAACTACGCGTTCGTTCGCACGACCGGGTACCTGCCCGGCGTGAGCGACGTTTACGTTTCACTCGGTCAGGTCAAGAAGTACAACCTCCGCAAGGGTGACGCTGTCATCGGTGCTGTGAAGCAGCCGCGCGAGGGCGAGAACTTCGGTCGCCAGAAGTACAACGCACTGGTCAAGGTTGACTCGATCAACGGCCAGAGCGTTGAGCAGGCTGCCGCCCGCGTTGACTTCCAGGACCTCACCCCGCTCTACCCGCAGGAGCGTCTGCGTCTCGAGACTGAGCCCGGCAAGGTCACGGGCCGGATCGTCGACCTCGTTGCCCCGATCGGCAAGGGTCAGCGCGGTCTCATCGTTGCGCCACCCAAGGCTGGCAAGACCGTCGTGATGCAGCAGATTGCTAACGCCATCGCTGAGAACAACCCCGAGGTTCACCTCATGGTCGTACTCGTCGACGAGCGCCCCGAAGAGGTCACGGACATGCAGCGCACTGTCAAGGGTGAGGTCATCGCCTCGACCTTCGACCGACCGGCTGAAGACCACACCGTGGTTGCCGAGCTTGCTATCGAGCGCGCCAAGCGACTCGTCGAACTTGGACAAGATGTGGTCGTTTTGCTCGACTCCATCACGCGCCTCGGACGTGCGTACAACCTGTCGGTGCCGACCTCGGGTCGCGTGCTCTCCGGTGGCGTAGACGCCGCCGCACTGTACCCGGCGAAGAAATTCTTCGGCGCCGCACGCAAGATTGAGAATGGCGGCTCGCTGACCATTATCGCTTCGGCGCTCGTCGAGACCGGATCCAAGATGGACGAGGTCATCTTCGAAGAGTTCAAGGGCACCGGCAACATGGAGCTTCGTCTGTCGCGTTCACTCGCTGACAAGCGCATCTTCCCCGCTGTCGACATTGCCGCATCCGGAACTCGTAAAGAAGAGATGCTCATGGGCGATGACGAGGTCAAGGTCACCTGGAAGCTTCGCCGCGCACTCGCTGGCATGGAGCCGCAGGCGGCCGTTGAATCGGTTCTGTCGAAGCTCAAAGAGACCGGCAGCAACGTCGAGTTCCTCATGCTCATGCAGAAGTCGAACGTCGGTGGAAAAGAAGACTAAGCCTTGTTCGATTCGGTAACCACCCTCCTCGCCGAACACGAGAAGCTCCAGGTTGAGCTTTCGGACCCGGCGGTACACGCTGACCCCGCGCGCAGCAAGAAACTCAATCGGCGCTACGCCGAGCTGAGCCAGATCAAGGCTGCGTACGAGGGTTGGATTCAGGCGCAAGAGGACTTGGCTGCTGCCAAAGAACTTGCCAAAGAGGATGATTCGTTCGCCGAAGAGATCCCGGCACTCGAAGCTGATCTGCCGATGGCGCAGGAAAAGCTTCGTCGTCTGTTGATTCCGCGTGACCCTGACGATGGTCGCGACGTCATCATGGAAATCAAGGCCGGTGAAGGTGGCGCTGAGTCGGCGTTGTTCGCCGCCGACCTGTTGCGCATGTACCAGTACTACGCCGAATCCATGGGCTGGAAGACCGAGCTCCTCGAGCGCACCGAGTCTGACCTCGGTGGGTACAAGGATGTTCAGATCGCCATCAAAGGCAACGCTGTCGACCCTTCGCAGGGCGTGTGGGCGCACCTCAAGTACGAGGGTGGTGTGCACCGCGTTCAGCGTGTGCCCGCGACCGAGTCGCAGGGACGCATCCACACTTCGGCTGCCGGTGTTCTCGTCTTCCCCGAGGTCGACGAACCCGAAGAGGTCGAGATTCACCAGAACGACCTCAAGATCGATGTCTACCGCTCGAGCGGTCCCGGTGGTCAGTCGGTCAACACGACCGACTCGGCTGTTCGCATCACGCACCTTCCGACCGGAATCGTCGTGTCGATGCAGAACGAGAAGTCACAGCTCCAGAACCGTGAAGCCGGAATGCGCGTGCTTCGCGCGCGTATTCTTGCTCGGCAGCAAGAAGAAGCGATGGCCGAGGCGAGTGCAGCCCGCAAATCGCAGGTTCGTACGGTTGACCGCTCGGAGCGCATCCGCACCTATAACTTCCCCGAGAACCGTATTGCCGACCACCGCACCGGTTACAAGGCCTATGACCTCGACCGCGTGATGGATGGGGCGCTCGCGCCGATCATCGATTCGTGCATCAAGATGGATGAAGAGGCGCGTCTCGCCGCCATCGGCGACAACGCCTGAGGAACGAATAAGCCGGTCGGCCTGCGCAGACCTGAAACGTTGGCGCGGACGGCGGCTAGATGAAGATAGCCGGGTCGACCCAGTCGATGTCCGGAATCATGGAGCCAGAGGGGTTCTTCGCCGCCTCGGCCTTGCTGGAGATCTTCGCGGGAATACCGACAGCGACGGAGTCGGCGGGCACATCACGCACGACGACAGCGTTCGCACCGATGGCGCTGCGGTCACCAATGTGAATCGGGCCGAGAATCTTGGCCCCGGCACCCACGACAACGTTGTTGCCGAGCGTGGGGTGACGCTTGCCGTGCTCGAGTGAGCGACCACCGAGAGTCACACCGTGGTACAGCATGACGTCGTTGCCGATGATTGCGGTCTCGCCGATGACGACACCCATGCCGTGGTCAATGAAAAAGCGCTTGCCGATCCGCGCGCCCGGGTGAATCTCGATGCCGGTCCAGAAGCGTGTGCACTGCGATCCGACGCGGGCCCACAGCTTGAAGCCTGCGTTCCACAGGCGGTGATGCCAGCGGTGCCACCAGATGGCGTGTAGCCCCGAAGACACGACAAACGTCTCGAACCCGTTGCGGGCGGCCGGGTCGTGTGATTGCGCGTTGCGCACATCCTCGCGAATAGACATCGCTTCCTAGGTTAGTTGCTAGGAGAGCCTTCTAGTCGCGGAACGGCTCCCACAAAACGGTCGAAACATAACGCTCGCCGAAGTCACAGACGATCGCGACGATCTTCTTGCCGGCGTTCTCGGGACGCTTGGCGACCTCGAGGGCGGCGTGGAAAATCGCACCGGTCGAGATGCCGGCGAGGATGCCTTCGTTCGTTGCGAGGTCGCGGGCCACCGCGATGGCCTGGTCGATGTTCACATCGAAAACCTCGTCGTAGACGGTCGTGTCGAGAACTGGGGGAACAAAGTTGGCGCCGATGCCCTGAATCTTGTGCGGGCCGGGGGTTCCACCATTGAGGATGGGCGATTCGAACGGCTCAACTGCAATAACCTGCACCGAGGGCTTGAGCTCCTTGAGGCGCTGGCCAACACCGGTGATGGTGCCGCCGGTACCGACACCCGCGATGAAGATGTCCACTTCACCGTCGGTGTCTGCCCAGATTTCCTCTGCGGTGGTCTCGCGGTGAATCTGCGGGTTGGCCGAGTTCTCGAACTGACGAGCGAGAATCGCGCCCGGGGTGTTCGCAACTATCTCTTCCGCCTTGTTGACGGCACCCTTCATGCCCTCGGGACCCGGGGTGAGCACAATCTCGGCACCGTAGGCGCGCAACAAAACGCGACGCTCGGTCGACATGGTCTCGGGCATGGTGAGGATCACCTTGTAGCCGCGTGCCGCGCCGATGAGGGCGAGTGCGATACCAGTGTTACCCGAGGTGCCCTCAACGATGGTTCCACCGGGCTTGAGTTCGCCCGAGCGCTCTGCGGCGTCGACGATTGCCTTGCCCAGGCGGTCCTTGACGGAGTTGCCGGGGTTATAGAACTCGAGCTTGGCGTAGATCTCGGCGCCCGCGCCCGCGTTGAGGCGGTTAATTTTGACTAGCGGGGTGTTGCCGGTGACATCGGTGATGTTGTTGTAGATGCGACCCATGAGGGATTCCCAATTCTTCGTCGGTGAGTGGGCAAAGCTTTCGTTACTAACAATATGAGCGCACCTGCCCCGCCGCGCATTCTGTTACGGTCAATGACGAAATGAACAACACGGCCATCGATCTCATTCCTCTGCGCGAGCAAGCCATCTCCGCGCTCGCGGAAGCCGGTGTGCCCGATCCGCAGGTCGACACCGACCTTTTTGTCGCCTACTTCTGGGGCATGACTCGCGGTGAGGTTGAGGCCAAGGTGGTCACCGGGGGCGCGCTTTCCAGCGAACCGGCGGATGCGCTCCCGCGCTTTCTCGACGCCATCGCCCGGCGGGCTCAGCGCGAACCGCTTCAGCACATCCTCGGTGTCGCATGGTTCAGGTCGCTCGAGCTTCGCGTCGGCCCGGGAGTTTTCGTGCCGCGACCCGAAACCGAACTCCTCGCGGAGTACGCGGTCGAGGCACTGCGGGCGCAGGCGGTGCCCGAGCCAATCGGAATTGATCTCGGCACCGGTAGTGGGGCTATTGCGCTCGCGATGGCGACCGAGGTTCCGCACGCCCGAATCTTCGCGGTCGAGAAAAGCCCCGAGGCGGCCGTCTGGACGCGCCAGAACATCGCCGCCTACGGTGACTGCGTCACACTGGTCGAGGGTGACCTCGCTGAGGCTTTCGATGAACTCGTGGGCATGGTTTCCGTCGTCGCCACGAATCCGCCCTACATTCCGGTAGCGGCTATCCCACGCGATGTCGAGGTGCAACTCTTTGATCCGGCGATGGCGCTCTACGGCGGAGAAGACGGGCTCGACATCGTGCGTGTCATTTCCCGACGTGCGCTCGAATTGCTCGTGTCCGGTGGTCTGCTCATCATGGAGCACGGGGAACTTCAGGGTGAGCAAATCCGAGAGATTCTGGCTGCCGACGGGTGGCGCGCACCGCAAACGCTCAAGGACCTCACGCACCGCGATCGGTACACGCGCGCCACACGGCCTTAGGCGTCGAACCCACAACCGGGCACGCGTAGCATGGAGGGGCTATGTCCCGCATTTACGACGCTTCGGTTGACGGCGAACTTCTCGCCGGCATGCGTCTTGCCCGTATGGCACTCGCCAAGGGGCAGCTCGTCGTATTGCCCACAGACACCGTCTACGGTGTCGCAGCGGACGCGTTCATTCCCCATGCCGTCGCTGCTTTGCTCGCTGCGAAGGGTCGCGGCCGGCAGTCGCCACCTCCGGTTCTCATGCCCAGCGCGGCGACCATCGATGCGCTTGCGAGCAGTGTTCCCGACCAGGTGCGCACTCTGGCGCAAGCATTCTGGCCCGGCGGCCTCACCATCATCGTGGATGCCCAACCCTCGCTCGCGTGGGATCTCGGCGATACCGACGGCACGGTCGCGTTGCGCGTTCCCGCCCACCCGATTGCCCTCGAACTTTTGAAGGAGACCGGGCCTCTCGCGGTCTCCAGCGCCAACCTCACTGGGCAGCCTGCTGCCGAGAACGCCACTGACGCCTACGCGCAGCTCGGTGACACGGTCGAGGTGTATCTGGAGGGTGGGGCCTCCGACTCCACTCCGTCAACCATCATCGATGTCACCCCCATTCAGCGCGGCACGGGCGCAGCGCGCATCCTGAGGGATGGCGCCGTATCGGCCGCGTCGCTTCGAGAAATACTGGGCGACGATCTTGAGCCCTCCACCGAGGCGGTCGGCTAAAGATGTGGACCCTCGTATTGATGGTCGCGGTCACAGCGGTGGTCACGTTCGTGCTCTCGTACTACGTGCTGAAATTCGGATTGAAGCACAAGCTTTACCCGGAAATTCGCGAGCGGGATGTGCACACGCGACCCACGCCTCGACTCGGCGGAATCGCCATGTACCTCGGTATCCTCGCGGCTTTTCTCCTGGCCTGGCAGCTACCTTTCTTTCACGTGGTCTTCGCTAACCCCGGACCGATCTGGGCAATTCTGGGTGCTGCAACTCTGACTGTCATCGTGGGTGTGGCCGACGACCTGTGGGATCTCGACTGGACCATTAAGCTCGCCGCTCAGATTCTGGTTGCGAGCATCGTGGCGTGGCAGGGCGTGCAGATTTTGTCGCTTCCTATCGGGGGCATCACCGTCGGTTCCCCCTACATGTCCCTCATCATCACGATTCTCGCGATTGTATTGGTGATGAATGCCGTCAACTTCATTGACGGTCTGGACGGGCTCGTGGCCGGAGTCGCCATCATCGCAAATGGTGTGTTCTTGGTTTACAGCTACCTGCTGGCCCGCCTCACGAGCCCCTCGAACTACTTCAACCTGGCATCGCTCATTGCGGCCGTGCTCGTAGGAGCCTGCGCTGGTTTCTTGCCGTTCAACTGGCATCGAGCGCGCATGTTCATGGGTGATGGCGGATCGATGCTGGTTGGGCTTCTCATGGCAACGAGCGCCATCGCCGTCACCGGACAGATCGACCCGGGCGAGCTGAGCAAGTCGCAGCTGCTGCCGGCGTTTCTTCCCATCGTGCTTCCGTTCGCGATTCTCTTGCTCCCGCTGACGGATTTTGCGCTCGCCATCATTCGGCGACTCCGTGCCGGCAAGTCGCCCTTTTCCGCCGACCGCATGCACCTGCACCACCGTTTGCTGGACATGGGTCACACGCACCTCATGGCCGTGCTCGTGTTCTACTCGTGGACCGCCGTGGTGTCGGTAGGTTTGCTCTTGTTCTTCGTGATTCAGCCCTATTGGATTGCCCTCCTCATCCTGGTGGTCGGTCTTGCGGGGTGTGTTCTCATCACGTTCTTCCCAGTCGGTCAACGCAAGTTTGAGGCGTTGACCGGTCGCACCTATTCAGTCGTCAGCAAGATGCGCAAGAAAGCGAGCAGCGAGTGACAATCCCCTCGAGCGAAGGCACGCCCCGTCCTGTTCCCAGCTCCGTTCCCGTGCTCAAGCGCACGCTTCTGTGGGGCTGGATCGCCGCAGCAATTCTCGCGGTCGTGGGCGGTGTCATTGGATATGTGGTCGTGGGCGGCATCGGTGCACTCAGTGCAGTGCTCGGCGCACTCTTTGCAGCGGTCTTCCTCGGTGTAACCGCCGCGAGCATCGTGATCGCCACCAGGTTTGATGTCGCAGCATTTTTCGGCATCGTTTTGGGTGCCTGGTTGCTCAAGTTCATCATCTTTCTGGTGGCTGCTGTGCTCCTCAAAAATCAGCCGTGGGTCAGCACTCCGGTGCTCTTCTTGACCATGATTGCGGGCATCATCGTGTCGCTCACCTTGGACGTCATCGTGGTCACAAAATCGCGCATGCCGTACGTGAGTGACCTCGCCCCGCGCGACTAATTTCCGCTGGTCGGTAACGCTCTCAGGGATTAGCCGGGGGCACTTTTCTTCCACTAGAGTGGAGGGGAATTCACCGCCCGATTTATTGGGTGCGCGCTGGTTTTTCCAGGCGGGCGATGAAGCCGCCAGATTGACCTGCGCTTGTGATGTGTTGTTCGTCGTCGCGAGAGTGAAAACTCCACGCCCCGAATCCAGGAGATAGCGCTGTTAGAGAACGCTGTAACTCTGCTTGCTGAAGCGAGCGGTGGCGGATTTGTTGGCCCGTCGATCAACGAGTTCTTCCCGGAGTTCTTCCTGTTCAAGGGAACCCCGTTCGAGATCAACCGAATCATCATGATTCGCCTGATCATGGCCACGCTCCTCATCGTTCTCTTTTGGCTCGGTACGCGACGCATGAAGCTCGTTCCGGGTCGCGGACAGTCACTCGCTGAAATGGCACTCGATGTCGTTCGCGTAAACATCGCCGAAGACCTGCTCGGCAAAAAAGACGGTCGCCGCTTCTTGCCGCTGCTCACCACCATCTTCTTCACGACGCTTGCCATGAACATCCCCGGAATCATCCCCGGCATGAACGTGGCCGGTACGTCGCTCGTCGGTCTGCCGATCGTCATGGCTGTTGTGGCCTACGTCACCTTCATCTACGCGGGTCTGCGCAAGCACCCCGGCACCTTCCTCAAGAACTCGTTCTTCCCGCCCGGTGTGCCGTGGCCGATCTACATCATCGTGACGCCTATTGAGTTCTTCTCGATCTTCATCCTGCGTCCCATCACTCTCGCACTTCGACTCCTCATGAACATGGTTGCCGGCCACCTGCTGCTCGTGCTCTGCTTCAGCGCGACCTCGTGGTTCCTTCTCGAGGCGCCCTCGTTCCTCAAGCTGTTCGGCATCGGAACCTTCGCCTTTGGCTTTGTGTTCTCGCTGTTTGAAATCCTCGTCGCTGTACTTCAGGCGTACGTGTTCACCCTGCTCACCACCGTCTACATCCAGCTCGCGCTGGCTGAAGATCACTAAAACTTCTTGAGGCAACCGCCTCAAGGACCACACGAAAGGAAACCCTCGTGGACGCAACATCGGTACTCGCCGCAATCAACGGAAACATTGCAACCGTCGGTTACGGTCTTGCCGCCATTGGACCCGCTATCGGCGTAGGCATCGTCGTCGGCAAGACCATCGAGTCTGTCGCACGCCAGCCTGAACTCGCCGGACGCCTTCAGGTGCTCATGTACCTCGGCATCGCCTTCACCGAGGCGCTCGCGTTCATTGGTATCGCTACCTACTTCATCTTCACCAACTAAGACGCCTGCACGTTACTGACCCGGAGGCATCATGCTTCAATCACTGATTCTCGCGAGCGAGACCACCTCAGAGACGCACAACCCGCTGCTCCCTGAGATGGCTGACCTCGTGTGGTCGTCGGTCGTTTTCGTCGTCATCCTCGCGTTCTTCCTCTGGAAGATCCTGCCCAACGTCAAGACCATGTTGGACAAGCGCGCTGAGGCGATCGAGGGAAACATCGAGAAAGCTGACGCTACCCAGAAAGAGGCAGAAGCTGCACTGGCGAAGTACACGGCTCAGCTCGCTGAGGCTCGCGCCGAAGCCGGCAAGATCCGTGACGACGCACGCGCAGACGGCGCCAAGATTGTTGCTGAGGCGAAAGATGCTGCATCCACTGAGGCTGCACGCATTACCGCAACGGCTCATGCTCAGATTGAGGCAGAGCGCCAGTCGGCTCTCGTTTCGCTTCGCTCTGAGGTTGGAACGCTCGCACTTGACCTGGCCACGACCGTCATCGGCGAATCGCTGAAGGACGACAAGAAGTCGAAGTCGCTCGTCGACCGCTTCGTCGCTGACCTCGCAAAGTCGAAGTAAGGCAATCACAGTAATGGGTAGTGCAACCAGGCAGGCAACCGCTGCATCGCAGGCTCTCTTGAAGAGCGTGGGGGCAAAGGTTACCGTCGCAACCGCCGAGCAGCTCTTTGCTGCCGGTCGTGCGCTTGCGAAGTCTTCGCAGCTGCTGGCCACCCTCAGCGACCCTGCGATTGCGCCGGCCGACAAATCGAAGCTGATCTCAGGCGTCTTCGGTAAGAAGCTCGGCGCTGACGCCGGCAAGCTTATTGCCGGGATCGTCGCTCAGCGCTGGTCGAGCCAGGGTGACCTGCTCGCTGGCATCGAGGACGCTGCACTGCGTGCAGCTGCTATCTCTGGCGGTAAGGCCGCGAGCATCGAGGGTGAAATCTTCACCTTCGCGCGCGCTGTCGCCAGCGATGCTGAGCTCGAGTTAGCCCTGGGCAGCAAGCTTGGTGACCCGACCGCTAAGGCGACGCTTGCCGCCAAGCTTCTCGGTAAGAAGGCCTCGGCACAGACCGTGACCATCGTGACCGCACTTGTGCAAGACCCCCGCGGTCGCCGTATCGGTGCGCTCATGGCTCACGCTGCTGCCGTCGTTGCCGACCAGTCTGGTTCATCCGTAGCCAACGTGACGAGCGCTCAGGCGCTCGCGCCGGCCACTGTCAAGGCACTGTCCACGACCTTGGCGAAGCAGTACGGCCGTCAGGTGTACATCAACGCACAGGTTGACCAGGCACTCATTGGTGGTGTTCGCGTCCAGGTGGGCGCTGACGTCATCGACGGCTCCATCTCCGCCCGACTGACCCAACTCAAGCTTGAGCTGGTTGGCTAACGCCTCCAGCTAAGAAACCAAACCGCACCCGTCCAGGTGCACCTACAACAAGGAAAACTCATGGCAGAACTTACGATCAGCCCAAACGAGATCCGCGACGCGCTCAAGGATTTCGTTAAGTCGTACAAGCCCAGCGGTGCTGCAAAGACCGAGGTCGGTCGCGTCATCGACGCCGCCGACGGTATTGCACACGTTGAGGGTCTCCCCGGCGTCATGGCCAACGAGCTCATCCGCTTTGCAGATGGCACGCTCGGCCTGGCACTGAACCTCGACGAGAACGAAATCGGTGTTGTGGTTCTGGGTGAGTTCACCGGAATTGAAGAGGGTCAAGAAGTCACCCGTACCGGCGAGGTTCTCTCGGTTCCGGTCGGCGAGGGCTACCTCGGTCGCGTGGTTGACCCGCTCGGTAACCCGATCGATGGTCTCGGCGACATCAAGAAGATCGAGGGCCGTCGTGCTCTCGAGCTCCAGGCTCCCGGTGTTATGCAGCGTAAGTCGGTTCACGAGCCGCTGCAGACCGGCATCAAGGCAATCGACGCGATGATCCCCGTCGGCCGTGGTCAGCGTCAGCTCATCATCGGTGACCGTCAGACCGGTAAGACCGCTATCGCGATCGATACCATCATCAACCAGAAGGCGAACTGGGAGTCGGGAGACACCAACAAGCAGGTTCGTTGCATCTACGTCGCAATCGGTCAGAAGGGCTCGACCATTGCGGCTGTAAAGGGTGCTCTCGAAGAGGCCGGCGCTATGGAGTACACCACCATCGTGGCTGCTCCGGCATCTGACCCCGCAGGCTTCAAGTACCTTGCTCCCTACACCGGTTCGGCTATTGGCCAGCACTGGATGTACTCGGGCAAGCACGTCCTCATCATTTTTGATGACCTGTCGAAGCAGGCCGAGGCTTACCGTGCCGTGTCGCTTCTTCTTCGTCGTCCGCCGGGCCGTGAGGCATACCCCGGTGACGTCTTCTACTTACACTCGCGTCTGCTCGAGCGTTGTGCCAAGCTCTCTGACGAGCTCGGCGCTGGTTCGATGACCGGTCTTCCGATCATCGAGACCAAGGCCAACGACGTTTCGGCGTACATCCCGACCAACGTTATTTCGATCACCGACGGACAGATCTTCCTCCAGTCCGACCTGTTCAACGCCAACCAGCGACCCGCTGTTGACGTGGGTATCTCGGTGTCGCGTGTTGGTGGTGACGCTCAGGTCAAGTCGATCAAGAAGGTCTCCGGTACCCTCAAGCTCGAACTGGCTCAGTACCGCTCCCTCGAGGCCTTCGCGATGTTCGCATCCGACCTCGACGCAGCCAGCCGTCGCCAGCTCGCTCGTGGTGCTCGCCTGACCGAGCTCCTCAAGCAGCCCCAGTACACCCCGTACCCCGTCGAAGACCAGGTTGTTTCGATCTGGGCCGGTACCACCGGCAAGCTCGACGAGGTTCCGGTCGAAGACATCCTGCGCTTCGAGCGCGAGTTCCTCGACTACCTCGGTCGCAAGACAAAGGTGCTCACCGTTCTTCGTGACACCAACGTTCTCGATGACAAGACCGTCGAAGACCTCGAGAAGGGCATCGTTGCCTTCAAGAAGGAGTTCCAAGACGGACACGGCAAGCCGCTTGCCTCGGTCGGAACTGAAGAGTTCGACGCTCTCCCCGCTGACGAAGTTCAGCAGGAGAAGATCGTCAAGCGTAAGAAGTAATCGGTAAAGGAACAACGACATGGGAGCGCAACTTCGGGTCTACCGGCAGAAAATTCGTTCTGCCCAGACGACCAAGAAGATCACGCGTGCAATGGAGCTGATCTCAGCCTCGCGCATTCAAAAAGCGCAGGCTCGAGTCGCTGCTGCCACGCCGTATTCGCGTGCCGTGACGCGTGCCGTTTCGGCGGTCGCCACGTACTCGAACGTCTCCCACCTGCTGACCACTGAGCCGGAGAAGGTCGAGCGCGCCGCAATCGTCATCTTCGCCTCAGACCGTGGTCTTGCGGGCGCGTTCAGCTCGAACGTGATGCGCGAGTCAGAGCAGCTCGCTGAGCTCCTGCGCGAGCAGGGCAAAGACGTTGTCTACTACCTCGTCGGTCGCAAGGCCAGCGCCTACTTCAGCTTCCGCAACCGCGCGAGCATGCGCACCTGGACCGGTGGCACCGATGCTCCCGTCTTCGAGACCGCTCAAGAAATTGGTCAAGAAATTGTGGATGCATTCCTCCGAGACGCGAGCGAGGGCGGCGTGGATGAAATCCACATCGTCTACAACCGCTTCATCAACATGGTGAGCCAGGTTCCCGAGGTCGTTCGTGTGCTTCCGCTCGAGATCGTCGAGGGTGTTGACGTCCCCGGCGAGAACGACGTGCTCCCGCTCTACGAGTTCGAGCCCGAGGCAGACACCGTTCTTGACGCGCTTCTTCCGGTGTACATCGAGAGCCGCATCTACAACGCGATGCTTCAGTCGGCTGCGTCCGAGCACGCCAGCCGTCAGCGCGCGATGAAGTCGGCAAGCGACAACGCCGACAAGCTCATTCGCGAGTACACGCGTCTGGCAAACAACGCACGTCAGTCCGAAATTACCCAGCAGATTTCCGAGATTGTCGGTGGAGCTGACGCTCTGTCCGGCGCTAAGTAAGACTTTCCACACAGGTAAGAGAGAAGAAGAGAATGGCTACCACGCCCGCTGCAAAGAAGCCCGCTGCCAAGGCGCCTGCTAAGGCTGCCGCTGCAAAGCCCGCCGCCCGCACCGCTGCCGCGAAGCCCGCAACACGCGCCGCTGCCGCGAAGCCCGCTGCCGCCAAGGTCGCACCCAAGGGTGGAATCGGCCGTATCGCTCGCGTTACCGGTCCGGTTGTTGACATCGAGTTCCCGCACGATGCCATCCCCGGTATCTACAACGCGCTGACCACCACGATCAACATCGGTGGAGCGACCAGCGAGCTCACCCTTGAGGTTGCTCAGCACCTCGGTGACGACGTGGTTCGTGCAATCGCTCTCAAGCCCACCGACGGTCTCGTTCGTGGCCAGGAGGTTCAGGACACCGGTTCGCCTATCACCGTTCCCGTTGGCGACGTCACCAAGGGTAAGGTCTTCGACGTTACCGGTAACATCCTCAACACCAAGAAGGGTGAGAAGGTCGACATCAAGGAGCGTTGGTCGATTCACCGCCAGCCCCCGGCATTCGACCAGCTCGAGTCGAAGACCCAGCTCTTCGAGACCGGTATCAAGGTCATCGACCTTCTGACCCCCTATGTACAGGGTGGAAAGATTGGTCTGTTCGGTGGTGCCGGTGTTGGTAAGACCGTTCTTATCCAGGAAATGATCCAGCGTGTGGCTCAAGACCACGGTGGTGTTTCGGTGTTCGCCGGTGTTGGTGAGCGTACCCGTGAAGGTAACGACCTCATCCACGAAATGGAAGACGCAGGCGTGTTCGACAAGACCGCCCTTGTGTTCGGCCAGATGGATGAGCCGCCGGGAACGCGTCTGCGTGTTGCTCTGTCGGCACTGACCATGGCTGAGTACTTCCGTGACGTTCAGAAGCAGGACGTTCTGCTCTTCATCGACAACATCTTCCGCTTTACTCAGGCAGGTTCTGAGGTGTCGACCCTTCTCGGTCGTATGCCTTCGGCCGTGGGTTACCAGCCGAACCTCGCTGACGAGATGGGTATCCTCCAGGAGCGCATCACCTCGACGCGTGGTCACTCGATTACCTCGCTGCAGGCCATTTACGTGCCCGCTGACGACTACACCGACCCGGCTCCGGCAACCACCTTCGCCCACCTCGATGCAACCACCGAGCTTTCGCGTGAAATTGCATCGAAGGGTCTCTACCCGGCTGTTGACCCGTTGAGCTCGACCAGCCGCATCATGGACCCGCGCTACTTAGGTGAAGACCACTACCGCGTCGCCACCTCGGTCAAGGCAATCCTGCAGAAGAACAAGGAACTTCAGGAGATCATCGCCATCCTCGGTGTTGACGAGCTTTCTGAAGAAGACAAGATCACTGTTGCACGCGCACGCCGCATCCAGCAGTTCCTCTCGCAGAACACCTACATGGCGAAGAAGTTCACCGGTGTTGAGGGCTCGACCGTTCCGCTCAAGGACACGATTGAGTCGTTCGACGCAATCGTTCGCGGTGACTTCGACCACGTCGCAGAGCAGGCCTTCTTCAACGTCGGTTCGATCTCTGACGTCGAGGCACAGTGGGCCAAGATCCAGAAAGAGAACGCATAATCATGGCTTCTGCGCAGCTGTCTGTTCACGTGGTGTCCGCCGACCGCGAGGTTTACTCGGGCGAGGCCACGATGGTTGTTGCGCGCACCGTCGACGGCGAAATCGGTATTCTGCCCGGACACGAGCCCATGCTGGCGATTCTCGCCGGCGGTGACGTTCGTGTCACGGCAGCCGATGGAACCAAGGTTGCCGCGCGTGCTGATGGAGGCTTCCTCTCGGTCGAGAACAACAACGTCTCAATCGTCGCCTCCTACGCTGAGCTCCTCGACTAATCTCTTTCGCTGATTCTGCGCTGACGTGCTGATTCTGCTGCCGCCTTCGGAAACGAAGCGCGATGGTGGTTCTGGTTTGCCGGTCGACTTGGCGCGCCTTTCTTGGGCTGACGAGCAAACGGATGCCCGTACGCGCGTGACGGCAGCGCTCATCGCCTTGGCGCAGAAGCCAACTGCCTGCGCGGCTGCACTCAAGCTGAGCCCCAAGCAGCTCGACGAGGTCATTCGCAACCAGCAGTTGCGCACCTCGCCGACGATGCCTGCCATCGACCGCTTCACCGGCACCTTGTTTGACGCACTCGATGCCGCCACGCTGCCTGCCACCGCCCGCCAGTTCGCCGGCACCCACATCGCGGTTCAATCTGCCTGCTTCGGGCTCGTGGGCGCACTCGATGAGATTCCGGCTTACCGCATGTCGGCGAACACCTCGTTGCCGAAATTGAAGGCTTCACTTAAGAAGGTGTGGGCGCAGGCAGGTACCGCTGCGCTCGGACAGGCTGCGCTCGACGCTTCGACAAAGAAAGGCCCCGCTTTCATCCTCGACGCCCGCTCCGAGGATTATGCCGCCCTCGCACCTCTGCCCGTCGACTCGAACGCCACCTACCTTCGCGTGGTGACTCGCGAATCCAACGGTGAGACTCGCGCGCTCAACCACTTCAACAAGAAGGCGAAGGGTGAGTTCACGCGTGCACTCGCTCTCGATGGCGTGGTCGCCGCCAAGCTCGACTCGGTTGATGCGCTCATCGCTTGGGGTGCAAAGCAGGGCTGGAATCTCGTGACAGGTGCCCCGGGCGAGACTAACCTCGTCGTATAGAAGGCAACGCATGACTGACGAAGAAACCAGAACCACGAAGCGCTCGGGTCAGACCACGGGCATCGTGCTCATTGCCGTTGGTGTTGTCGGGGGTTTCGCCATTCCAATGCTGATGACGGGTGGGAACAGCGGCGACGCGGGATTGATCGGATTGATATTTGGTGCTCCGATCGGCTTCGGTTTTGCACTTTTCTTCGTCATTGCCGGCATCATCGTTCTCGTGAGCAGCAATAGGGAACCGTCGTCGCCGTCAACAACTCACGCAAGTTCCGACAAGAGCATTAAGAAGCCTGGACGCTACCAAGGCTAAGGGCGGTACGAGATTCCCTCGTGGTCGAGCAGCCACTGCTTTGTTGCGATGCCGTCGCCACCGCTAAAACCCGTGATGCGAGCATCGGACGCGAGCACCCGGTGACAGGGAATGATGACGGCGATGGGGTTAGCGCCAACGCATCCGCCGACGGCACGAGAAGCAGTCGGCTTGCCGATGGCCGCGCCAAGCTGCCCGTAGCCACGAACTTCCCCGAATGCGATGTCTTCGAGCTGCGCCCAAATTGCGCGTTGAAATTCAGTGCCAGCCACAGCGAGCGGCAGATCGAACGCCTTGCGTTTGCCGGCGAAGTACTCGCCGAGCTGCTTGGTTGCGGTTTTGATGACGCGATCGGGAGTTGGCGAGCAGGCGTGCGGGGCAACAGGGGAGACGCGCCCGACGATGGTGAGGCGAGTCAGAGCTGACCCGTCCGATTCAAGGTGTAGGGGGCCGATCGGGGAGTCAAGCGTGAAGCAGGTCTGAGTCATGGTCGCAGAATAGAGATTCTTGGAGCGCGTGTCGCTAGTTATTCACAGCGAGGTAGATATTGAGGGTGGACGCGTAGAGCAGCCAGGCCCAGTAAGGGATGAGCAGCACTGCGCCGAGGAGGCGCACCCGTGAGAATGCAATCATCGTGAGCAAGACCAAGACATCCATGATGCAGATGATCGTTGCGCCCTGCCAGAAGGCTGACCGGCCCCACAGCGGAAAACCGCTGAAGAAAATGGGAGTCCAGATTGCGTTCAGCACCAATTGGGCAATGAACAAAGCCAGACCCGGCTTCCGCCAACGCGAGTCTGCCTCACGCCAGACTAGCCAGGCAGAGATGCCCATCAGCACGTACAGGAGTGTCCACACCGGACCAAAGACCCAGTTCGGTGGCGTCCAGAAAGCCTTGTTGGCGACGGCATACCAGCCGTCCACGTTACCGGCGGTTGACAACGATCCGAGACCGCCAACGACGAACGGGATGAGCAAGAACAAGACCAGCGCCAGTCGACGGCGAGGTCGGGAGCTACTGGTCATGGTTTTCCTTACTCGATGTGGTTGGGAGCCTCGGTCAGCACGGCCTCGAGCATCTGACGCATCTCGACAAACTCGGCCGGACCGACGGTGAGCGGCGGAGCGAGCGTGATGACCGAATCCTGGCGATCATCAGCGCGCGCGTACAGACCGGCCTCGAGCATCGCGTCCGGCAGGTAGCCGCGCAGCAGTTTCTCGCGCTGCGGGGCAGTGAAGCGCAGCTTGGTCGCCTTATCGGCAACGAGCTCGATCGCGAAGAAGTAGCCGTCACCGCGCACGTCGCCAACGATCGGCAGCGCCAGCAACTTCTCAAGCTCTGCGCGGAAAACAGGCGAGTTACGCTGGACATTTCCGTTGAGGTCCTCTTCGTCGAAAATGGTGAGGTTCTCGAGCGCGACGGCAGCCGCAACCGGATGCCCCGCAAACGTGTAGCCGTGCGGGAAGATCGCCGTGCCAGCCGAGAACGGCTCGTAAATGCGGTCACTGATGATGGTCGCTGACAGCGGAATGTAACCCGAGGTGAGCGCCTTCGCGCACGTGATCATGTCCGGTTGGAAGTCATAGGTCAGCGAGGCGAACCAGTTACCGATGCGTCCGAAGCCACAGATGACCTCGTCAGCGACGAGCAAAACGTCGTACTTATCGCAAATCTGCCGCACGCGCTGGAAGTAGCCAGCCGGCGGGGTGAGGCATCCGCCCGCATTCTGAACCGGCTCGAGGAACACAGCCGCGACCGTGTCGGGACCCTCCATAAGGATCATCTCTTCGATGCGGTCGGCCGCCCAGATGCCGAAGTCTTCGCGGCTCTCGGTAGGCGCTCCGAGGTGATCTTCGGCGCGGTAGAAGTTGGTGTTCGGCACGCGGAATGACGGCAGAAGCGGTTCGAACGGCGCCTTCATCGCCTGAAGTCCAGTGATGGAGAGGGCTCCCTGTGGGGTGCCGTGGTAAGACGAGAAGCGTGAAATGACCTTGGTCTTCATCGGTTTGCCCTGCAGTTTCCAGAACTGCTTGGCCACCTTGAACGCGGTCTCGTTGGCTTCGCCACCGCCACTGGCGAAGAACACCCTATTCAGGTCTCCGGGGGCGAGGTCGGCCAGGCGGTCGGCGAGTTCAATTGCCGCCGGGTGAGAGAACGACCAGATCGGGAAAAAGTCGAGCTGCTCAATCTGCTTCTTGGCCACCTCGGCGAGGCGTTCGCGACCGTGACCGGCGTTCGTCGTGAACAGCCCCGAGAGACCGTCGAAGAGCTTGCGACCACGCGAGTCGATGAGGTGGTGTCCCTTGGCTCCGGTAATGATGGGCAGGCGCCCCTCAGGTTGCATCGACTGACGCGTGAAGTGCATCCACAGGTGGTCGGTCGCCTTCTGCTCGAGGCTTGCATGGTCGAAACCGGTGTTGGTCAGGTCACTCATTCTTCTATCTTTGTCTACCCGCCGGGCAAAAACGAAAAAGCATAGGATGAGCGTGAAGGCGGGTTCGTCAGTTTCCCGACTAAGTGTGATGCGCACCAAACGAAAGGCAAGCAATGGCTGCTCGCGAATTGAAGAACTTCATCAACGGCGAATTCGTCGACGCGGATGGCGGTGAGCGTCTCGACATTGTCAACCCGGCAACCGAAGAAGTCTTTGCGACGAGCCCGGTCTCGAACGAAAAAGATGTTGCGCGCGCTTACGGTGCCGCGAGCAAGGCCTTCGAAACCTGGAGCGAGACCACTCCGAGTGAGCGCCAGCTCGCCCTCTTCCGCATTGCTGACGCAATGGAGGCGCGTGCCGAAGAATTCGCCGATGTCGAGTCGGAAAACACCGGCAAGCCGCGCGCGACCCTCGTTGACTACGAGATCATGCCTTCCGTCGACCAGATTCGCTTCTTCGCGGGTGCTGCACGCAACCTGCAAGGCCTCGCCACCGGTGAGTATGTCAAAGACCACACCTCGTCGATTCGTCGCGAACCCATCGGTGTCATCGGACAGGTGACCCCGTGGAACTACCCGCTCAACATGGCGACCTGGAAGTTCGCGCCCGCCATCGCCGCCGGTAACACGATTGTGCTGAAGCCGTCGGACACGACGCCCGCATCCACGCTTCTCCTTGCCGAGGTTGCTGCCGAATTCTTGCCCGCAGGCGTGATGAACGTCATCACCGGTAGCCGTGACACCGGTCGCGCCATGATTGAGAGCCTGACTCCGCAGATGGTTTCCATCACCGGTAGCGTTCGCGCTGGCATGGAGGTCGCGAAGTCGGCCGCGAGCGACCTCAAGCGCGTTCACCTCGAGCTCGGGGGAAAAGCTCCCGTCATCGTGTTCAACGACGCAGACATCGCCTTGGCGGTCGAGGGCATCGTTGGCGCTGGGTATTTCAACGCAGGCCAAGACTGCACCGCCGCTACCCGTGTGCTCGTGCAGGAGGGCATCCACGATGAGTTCGTCGCGGCGCTCGTGGCATACGCCAAAGAGAATGCCATCACCGGTTCACCCCTCGACGCAGCAACCATGTTCGGCCCGGTCAACAACCCGAACCAGCTCTTGCAGGTAACGGGCTTCATTGACCGTCTTCCCGACAACGCGGATATCAAGCTCGGCGGCAAGGCTGTTGGCGGTAAGGGCTACTTCCACGAAGCAACCATCGTCACCGGCCTCAAGCAGACGGATGAGGCGATCCAACGCGAAATCTTTGGGCCTGTCATCACCGTGCAAAAGTTCTCCAGCGAAGAGGAGGCTCTCGCCATGGCGAACGATGTGCAATACGGTCTTGCGTCGTCAGTGTGGACGAGGGATCACGGCACCGCAATGCGTGCAGCAAAGAAGCTCGACTTCGGATGTGTGTGGATCAACACGCACATCCCGCTCGCCGCAGAAATGCCACACGGTGGATTCAAGCACTCGGGTTACGGAAAAGACTTATCCGCGTACGGTTTCGAGGACTACACGCGCATCAAGCACGTCATGTCATTCATTGGCTGACCATAGAATTGAGTGTCGCCCGGTCTTCTCCGGGTGGGGGTTCATGGTCAGGAGTGTCGCGTGACTGCAATCGGTGAGGGTGCCTCAGGCGTCACCGTCAAGCACGCTGACTCTGCCGCGAGCGTTACTCTGTCGTGGGCTGCCGCGACCGACGTCGGGCATCACCGCCAAGACAACGAAGATAGCTTCGTTGTGCTTCCGCCCATTTTTGCGGTCGCTGACGGCATGGGTGGTCATCACGCCGGTGATGTGGCTAGCGATGCAGTCGTAACTGCCCTCGCCGCACTCACGGTCGACACGTTCACCACCACGACTGCCATCAACGAAGCGCTCATTGCGGGCGTACGCGCCCTCGATGCCGCCGTAACCGATGAGCAGCGCGGAGCGGGCACAACCGTGACTGGCGCGGGTCTGATCCTCGAGGACAACCATCTCAATTGGGCGGTGTTCAATATCGGCGACTCGCGCGTCTACCTCTACGAGGCCGGCGAGCTGGCGCAGGTTACCGTCGACCACTCGGTTGTGCAGCAACTTGTCGATGCTGGTCAAATTACCCGTGAAGAGGCGGACTACCACCCGCACTCGAATGTCATCACGCGTGCCGTCGGGCTCGCTGAAGTTCCCATTCCCGACTACTTTTTTGTGGATGTGCGCTCTGGCACACGACTGCTCCTGTGTTCAGATGGTCTGACGAAAGAATTGACGGATCAGGGCATCCTGCACTTTTTGGGAAGCACAGCGACAGCGCAAGAAGCCGTCGAGGAACTTCTCAAGGCAGCGCTCGGCAACAGCGGTCGAGACAACGTGACCATCGTCGTGATTGATGTGCACGGTGTGAATCAACCGGTGATTACCCGGCCGTTATCCACCGCCATCTAGCCCTGTCATCTCACCGGTCCGGCAAGCGTGTCACACTGCCGCGGTGTCCCATGCCTCACCTGCTGACAGTCGCAATCCGGCCTGGCGCAGCGCGCTGATCTCTGCGGGGGTTAGCTTCACGCTCTCGTTAGTGATGGCGATCGTGCTGCAGAACCCGCTGAGCCTCTTGTTTGGTGCCACGATGCCGTTGCTCATGCTCGTCCCCATGATTGATGCGTCCGTGGTTCGTCGTCGCGCGAGGCGCGACCAGGTATTGCAGGCTCAGTCACGCGCGCAGCGCACTCCCGGCCCCGCTGTGCTGCTCGCCGACGCGGAATCGGGTTTGCGCACACCGCCACGACAGCGCGCAGCCGGTCACGACAGCGCCCGGCCTCAGTTGGTGCGATTGGGGGTCAGTCAGACTCCCGATGAGCTGCTCGAGATTGATGTGCGGGGCGGGCTAGAAATCATCGGACCTCAGGCGCTCGTCGACGGAGTGCGGCGCGCCCTCGAAGCCAGTGTTAGCTGGCTGCATCCGAGCGCAGATCAGCGCGTGATTGCTATCGGGTCGGGCACGCGATGGCTCCTGACAGTCGGGCACGATTTGCGTGCAAAGGTAATCGACCGATGGGGTATCGAACCTCCTCGCGACAATGTGCTGGTCGACATTCTTACGGTGAGTGAAGCAAACAGGTTTGCGAGCGTGGTCGATTCGCTGGCCCGAACTCTTACCCCGACGCAGCCGGATTGGGACTTGTTCCGCGATGGTCCGCACGCACTCGTTTCTGGTGTGACTGGCTCCGGCAAAACGATGTTCCTTCGTCGGTGGTTGAACGATCTTCTCGCGGGTCCACGAGAGCTCGCCCTCGTCGTCATCGATTTCAAAGGCGGTGGTGCTTTCGCAGACTTTGCGTACGACCACCGCGTGCGACATCTCGTGACCAATCTCGATGCGCGCAGCGTGACGACCGCTCTCACCGGGCTGGTCACGCTCGTCGAAGCACGCCAGCGCGTTCTCGCCAACTGCGCGGCGATGGATATCGATGACGTCGATGAGCAGTTTCGACAGCCGCGCGTCGTCGTTGTCGTGGATGAGTTTCGGGCTCTCATCGAGCAGTATCCGACCGCGCTCGACCTATTTAGCGACATTGCTGCTCGCGGGCGCGCTCTGGGCATTCACCTCATTCTGGCTTCGCAACGATTCACCGCTGTTGCACCCCTGGCGCTGACGGCGAACTGCGGTCTTCGTTTTGCCTTTCGTGCTGGCGATGTCGAAGAATCCACGCTCATGGTGGGAAGCGCGCATGCGGCGAACCCTTCGTTGCCGACAGGGCGTGGTTTCGTGAGCTCGCCGGGACGGCACGTGGGCGAGGTGCAGTTTTCCCCCACCGCGCGACATACGCCACAGCCGGGGCCGCGTCATCCGTTGTGGCTGGAGCCTCTCATTCAGGTACCCGACTGGACTGTTATCGCCGCCGAGTCCTCGACGGCAGTTCTTGGCGTGGTTGATAATCACCGTGCGCTGAACCGCACACCGTTGCATCTGGACCGATGTGGACTTGTGCTCATCACGGGTGGGAGTCACCACAGTCGCAGTGCTGTGGTCGAGGCCCTCGCGGAGCAGCTGGGAGTCGATCCTCTTTCATCCTGCGCGGTGGAAACCTGGGCTCATCTCGGCGAGCCCGATGAGTCCCGCGGCCTCATCCTGAGCGAGTGTGATGCCCAGCAGAGCGAACTTCCGATCGCGTGGCGCGAGGAGTTCGCCGAGCGAGTGCTCGCAGAGTGTCGTCGTGTCATAGCTCACGACCGGCTCGCGGTGGTGAGCCTGGCCAGCGCATCGGGAATGACTGGACGACTTCGTCAGTTGCCACATCAGCTCATTGAACTTTCCGAGAGCGGAGCATCGGCCCGCTTGGATGGCGAGATCGAGTTCACTCCGGCCCGTCCGCTCGGCACTGTGCGTACCACACCCGATTCCATACCCGAACCCATCCGCAACTTTTGCTCGAGCACACTCGACGCCAATGTTGTGCTCATCACGCCCTATCCCCACAAGTGGTCCCAACGCGGTCACGCGCACAGCGTGACACCTGAGGATTGGATTTTTGGCCGAGTCGCGCGGGACTCGCAGTCACGAATATTCGTTGATGGTCTCACTCCGAGCGAGGTGCGCGCGCTACGGGTCAGTGCCGAGTGTGTGCCACCACCTCAGCCGGATACTCTGCTCGAAGTGCTCGACTCGGGGCGTTGGGTTCGCCACCGAGTCCATGCGACCGAACTATTGGATAGACAGGTCGACGCTCGTTGAGCTTGCCGCGTAGCTGTTGCCGAGAAAGCGCACAGTGACCGTGGTTGTGCCCGCCGTCGCTGGTGCAATCATGTTGTAGACCCGGGCGTATCCGTACTTATCGGTGCGGGTGGTGTACGTGCGACCTCGGTAATCAAATTTGATCTGCTGCCCGTGCAGTGGGACCGTGCCGTTCGGCCCGGGCATCAGCTTGGCTTTGAGAGTGAACTTGGCACCGTGGTTGAGCGTGAGCGCACCAGCGTATGACACGACCGTTGCCGGGTCACAGCGCACGCTCATGTCGAGGTCCAGGTCGGTGTCGACGTACTGCACCATGACCGGTTGTCCGGCTCCGGTCACATTGCGTGTCCAGTCCGTGCATTTCGCAACGGCATCGGCATTCGACGCGGGCCCGATGGGGTACCAGAACGGGTGATCCGCAAATATCGTCGTGCCCGCGACGACGGTGCTCCACGCGGTCGGCGAGCTATAGAAGCCGAGCTGCTTGACTCGTGCCTTGTCGACCAAGTAGTCGTGCATGCCCCTCAGTGCATAGATATTGCGCAGGTTCTTCTGAGACATGGTGAGGCGTGAATCGTTGGGGTGGATGTAGCCGTCGTCGTGACCGCGCCACGTGTTGCCCTCGGTTACGCCGTTGACCATGCCCCATTCGATGTCGAGCCACCAGTTCACCCGATCGGGTGTGTACGGAATGCCCACCGCAGCGAACGCTGCCTTAGCCCTTTGGAAACTTTCGTAGGCGGCGCGGTAGCCGTAGTCGTAGGCGCAGTTGTACGTATCGGGTGCCGCCGCAGTGCACACGAGGGGCTTGGTGCTGTTGGTGCCGTAGACACGTGATGGCCACTTCGAAATCGTGAGTTTCTGGCGCGGAGACACCGTGGTATCCCAAATCCACGGTCCGCCGGGGTTTCCCGTATTGGCGTAGAGCTGAATTTCGCTACCCGCGTTTTTGGCCCACGACAGTTGGCTATTGAGGCAGGTGGTGTTGCGGGCGGCGAATGCGCGGCCGCCATCCACGCCGATGATGCTGAATGCACCAGCTGCTGGGAGCGTGCGACCGCACTGCGGGTACGAGACGTCGAAGCCGTCTTCTGGGCGGAGGTCAACTGCGAGCGCCGGGCTACCCGAAACAATCAGGACAACACTGGCGCTCGCGGCAAGAACCCACAACCACAGTTTTTTCACGTCACTACCATTCAACCCGGTTAGCCCACGCTCAACCTGTGCTCGAGCCGGTGAGGCCGGGTTCTTGGCTAAACCTTTGACGAAACGCGATCAGAACGAGGGTTGAATCGACCCCACCACGCGACCGCCGCCGAAAATGTCCAGTTTGAGGTCGTTGATGACGAGGTTCACGTCGGCGAGGGGGATGGCTCCCACGCGATTGAGCGCGTGGAGCGCAACGATGTTGGCCGCGCGTAGGTTGCCATCGAGAACTTTGAGCGCGACCGTGGTTCCGTCACTCGTCGACATCACCATGACGCCCTCAGCGCCCAATTTCACCAGGATGCCGAGCCGATCAATGATCGCCGAATCTGGTTGACCAGGACCATCAATCACCCAGCCGAACCGTCGCATGCCTGAGGTCACCGTGGCGGCTGCCCGGTAGAGCGCGAACGGGGAATCCGCTTTGGCGGTGTTGAGTGCGCGAATCCCGCGAGCCAGGCCGATGATGCTGACGGCGTGCACC